>Ga0316232_1000004_pt1 | contig 635350 bp, 491 predicted proteins | sample TBHtaG_FD_206006 | JGI IMG/M metagenome (GOLD analysis project Ga0316232, IMG submission 206006) | Freshwater microbial communities from Trout Bog Lake, Wisconsin, USA - TBH18025_13 | ecosystem: Environmental > Aquatic > Freshwater > Lake > Hypolimnion/Profundal zone | place: USA: Wisconsin...
CTTGGCTTTCTTTCCCTCACCGCACTCGTGGGCGCATTCCCCATGCTCACCAGCCCCGACGGCGAGCCCTGGGATATGCCGCAGACCCTCCTCGAACACTCGCCTTTCCATTCATTTCTCATTCCAGAAATCGTTCTCTTCGTCATGAACGGCCTCATGGCCCTTTTTGTCCTTTGGAAGACCTTCCGCCGCGAGGGCAACTACGGCCTATGGATCGCAGCCCAGGGATGCGTGCTCTTCGGCTGGCTCACTGTCGAGTGCATCGTGCTCCGCATGGTGCTCTGGCCCCACTACGTCTACGGCGGAATCGCCGTGCTCCTGGTCGTCTTCGGCTACCTTCAGCGAAAAATCCTGGTCGCTTGACCCCCGCTCTACGGCCGCCGATAGATGTCGTATCCCCGCAGCCGCGCACTCAGCCTGAAGTCCTTGAGCAGCGCCGCCAGCACTGCCGCCCGCTCGGGGGTCGGGTCGGCCTTGATCTGCAACTCCCGCTTCACAATCAGCCAGCGAATTCCGCGCTTTCGCGCCTCTGCCGCAACCTGATCGGGTGAGTAGGGATCGGTTGCCGGATCAAACAGCAGCACGGGAAACCGCGGCACGCGCCCCGTTGCAAAATAGAACGGATCCTCGCCGGGGAGCAGAATCACTCCCTCGCCCGTGGGAATCTGTTTCACAACGAACCGGAGCAACTCCTCGAAGTCCGGCAAATACTCGCCCGGCGTCGCCATCCCCGCAAGCTCGGGAGACGTCGCATGCGCCACCGGCCCCTCAGGAAGATCCGCATACGACAGCCGCTCCTCGCTCACTGTATACATCGCTCCGCACACCAGCAGTGTGGCCGCCACCATCGTGGCCATCGCGGCTGTGAACAACTCCTTGTCCAGGACCAGAAGAAGCTCGGCGAGCAGCAGAATCAGCAGCGGCCAGATCGCATAGGTCGATCCCCACAGTTGCTGCGACAGCAGCGTGCCGTTGATCGTCGCCAGCACAATCGCCGGCAGCAGCCCGCGCATGCTCAACCCGCGCCGCAGATTCACGAGCACCATCACCGCAGAGGCAATGAGCAGCAGCGGCCACAGCGCGAGCAGGCTGTCGGCACGGTCACCGGCGTCGTCGGCAATCACGAAACTGATCAGCGTCCAGACAAACGGCGCCGCCAAAAACACGAGCGACCCAACCTGCGCCCAGCGTGCCTTTGCACCCTTGCCGCGGGCCAGTAGCGCACCGGCCACAAGACACGGCAGCATCCACAGCAGCATGGGCTCGCGGTAAACGCCCGCCATCGCCGCCAATCCCGGCATTCTGCGTTGCGTTGCAAAACCAATCGTCCAGTGAAGGTAGTTGCCCAGCCCTGCCGTGCATTGGATCAGCAGCAGAGCGACCATCAGCGCAACCGCAGCGCCAGCCAGCACCGCCAGCAGCGCCGCAAACTCTGCATCGCGTGGGCCGCGCCGCAGCAAGCGCGCAACGAGCAACAACAGGACCGCGCCGACTACGGAAGCAAGAAAGACCAGGCCGATGTTCTGCTTGAAGAACAGCGGCGCCACTGCGGCCGCGCCCGCGATGAAGGGAAGCCAGAGCGCATTCGACGAAGCGTCTGAAGTCTCGCAACCGTGATCGACACGCTGCAAGAGCCACATGGCAACGAGCACGGCGAAGATGCAATCGCAATCGTACGAAGGGATGGGAAGGATGCAATAGAGCCCCACCGCACACAGCGGCGCAGCCAGCAGCAGCGATGCGGGCCAGGCCGCACGCATGCGCCCGCGCAGACTGCGCAGCACGATGCGCCAGGCGACGACCGTGCCTAGCCCGGCGACGAGCGCGCAGTAGAGAACATGGTGGAAGAACACGCGGCCAGTGAGGCGAATGATGGCGGCCTGGATGAGAAACGTGAGTGGCGCATGGGCAAACGGGAAGTCGCGATAGGGCATCTGGCCGAGCGCGATTCGCGCGGCGCTGTCGAGCACATAGCTCAGATCCCAGAGCACGACGAGGTGCGCGTTCTGCCAACCCACCACGGCGGCCGAGGCGAGAAACAGCGCCGCCGCGGCAGCCGAGTCGCGACGCTGCCAGCGGTTGCCTCGCTCGCTTTGCTGAATGCTCTGGCTCATGGTTCCGCCTCTCACTGTATACGGAGCGGGGGGGAGGGACGAGGGAGCAGGGGGTTACTGGGTAGTTAACTTTTGGCGGCAAAGGTTTGCTTCCAAGGTTCGGAAAGGGGGTCAAAGGTTTGCTTAAATGGTTCGGTTTAGTGGGCAAAGGTTAGCTTCTATGGTTGGGAAAAGTGACAAAATGAACCACGGATAGTTGTGCATTTAAGAAAAACGAACCATGCATGGTTCTACATATTGGGGGTTGGGTTGTACGGAATTGAACCTTTTTTGCGCAGATGGGCTTAAAACGGGGTGGTTTAGCGGCGTAAGGCGTTGAAAAGGCTTGGTTTTTGTGGAATTTGTTCACTGTGTGCACGGGCGGGGTTAGTGGAGCTAGCGGGGTTAGCGATTCAGCGAGTCAGCGCCGCTTCGCGGCGGTAGCGAGTCAGCAAGTCAGCGGGGCGAGGGCAAGGAAAGGGGAATTGGTTCCTGCTTTCAACGGCGGCTCTACAATGGACCGGTATGCCCACCGCCGTTCGCTCGCACGCAAAGATCAATCTCGGCCTGTATATTGGCGCGCCGCGCCCGGACGGCTTTCACTCGCTCGCGACCGTCTACCAGACCCTTGAACTCTATGATGTGGTGACGGTTACGGCGCGAGCCGCTGCCGCAAGCGCCTTGCGACTGACTTCAAACGATGGACGTGTTCCCACGGACGAGCGCAACACCGCCTGGAAGATGGTTGCCCTGGCGCTCGAGGCGCTTGGGCTGAGCGCCGAGGTGGAGATTCACATTGAGAAGCGGCTGCCGGTGCAGGGCGGGCTGGGGGCGGGGTCGGCCAACGCGGTGGCGGCGCTGGTGGGATTGGAGGCAGAACTCGGAGTTGACCCGCAACTGGCCGGTTGGGCTGCCCGCCGGCTGCAGATTGGCGCGCAGGTTGGCTCCGATGTTCCGCTGTTCCTGATTGGGGGAGCTGTTCTGGGCCTGGACCGCGGGCAGGAGGTCTACCCTCTGCCTGACTTTGGAGCCACGTGGTGCGTCCTGGCGACGCCGTCGGTGGGCGTCTCGACGCCGCAGGCGTTTCGCGACTGGGACGCCCTTTGCGAGCGGGAAGGTTTGACCGCCGAGGCCAGCCACGATAAACTAAACGAGTTGAGCCGCGCCTATGCCAGCGCCTTTGCGGAAGCGATTCCGGGAGGTGGGCAGGGAGCAGGCTCCTCCGGTGTTCTTTCTAAAGGGAAGAACCTCGCCGGACCTCAAGAGTCCGCGCTTGTCCGCACCGGGATCAGTAGCTGGATCCAGAACGACTTTGAACGGGTCGTCTTTCCCCAGCATCCTTCCCTTGCAGAAATCAAGCGTCTTCTTGCGGGCTCCGGTACTCCGGAGGCGTCCTGCTTTGCCTCGCTGTCCGGGTCCGGTTCAGCTCTCTTCGGGTTGTACCTGACCCAGAGAGACGCGGAAGCGGCACTGGTTCGCGTGCGGGAGCAGTTCGAGGACCTAGGAGTGCGGATCACGCGCACCCTGCCCAGAGCTGCTTACTGGGGCCAGATGCTGGCGTAATAACGGCATTGACAGTCAGCCGTTTGGGGAGAGAGACTCGCCATCGGCTGTCAATCGGTGGGCGATCGTCTAATGGTAGGACAATGCCCTTTGGAGGCATTTGTCTAGGTTCGAATCCTAGTCGCCCAGCCATTTTTTTTGTGGTGAGACCCCGGAAAGCAGCCAAAGCCAACCAGCTTGGAGGGTGTACGGAGATGGAAGTGGAAGCATTGAACGACGGCAAGCAGCAGGAGGGCGGTCAATCCGCCGCCAAAGAGGCAGCGCAGTTGGATGCCACGGCGAAAGCCAAGGAAGCCAAGGCGGCCCCTGAGCGCAAGCGTACCCGCAACCTGAGCGAAGACAAGCGCTTCAAGCTCTTCTCAGGCACGGCCAACCGGCCCCTGACGGAGGAGATTGGCCGCCACATCGGCGTACCGGTGGGCGAGTCAAAGATTCAGCGCTTTGCCGACGGCGAGGTTTACTTCCAGCTTCTTGAGAACGTGCGCGGTGTGGACGTGTTTGTCGTCCAGCCGACGTGCTATCCGGTAGACCAGCACCTGGTGGAGCTTTTGGTGATGATTGATGCGCTGAAGCGGGCCTCGGCGGCCAGGATCACGGTGGTTGTGCCCTACTATGGGTACGCGCGCCAGGATCGCAAAGACCGCCCCCGCGTGGCGATCAGCGCCAAGCTGATTGCCGACCTGCTGACGACGGCCGGCGCCAACCGGGCACTGTTTGTGGATCTGCATGCGGCGCAGATTCAGGGCTTCTTCAACATTCCGGTCGATCACCTGTTTGCCAGCCCGGTTCTGGTGAGCTACTTCCGCGAGCTGGCGCTGCCGAACCTGACGGTGGTATCGCCCGACGCCGGCGGCGTGGAGAGGGCCCGCTTCTTTGCCCAGAAGATTGGCGCGCCATTGGCCATTGTGGACAAGCGCCGGACAGATATTAATGTCGCCGAGATCATGCACGTGGTGGGCGACGTGAAGGGCAAGACCTGCCTGATCATCGACGACATTATTGACACCGCCGGAACGCTGGTGAAGACCGTGGACGCGCTTTACGAAGCAGGGGCTAGCAATGTGTATGCCTGCGCGAGCCACGCCGTGCTTTCCGGCCCGGCCATTGACCGCATTGCCGCCTCACGATTGGTGGAGCTGGTGGTGACGAACACGATACCTCTGCGCGAGGCCGCGCAGAAGCTGCCCAAGATTAAGGTGCTGTCGATTGCCGGCCTGCTGGGCGCGGCCATTGAGAGCATCCACATGGAAACCAGCGTGAGCACTTTGTTCAGCTGACAGCCGACAGCTAACAGCCGACAGTAAACGGCGATTAGCCCAGGCAGAAATCTTCAACTGTTAGCGGTCAGCTGTTCGCTGTCAGCTAGCCCCAACAAAGGGAGCGGAGTGAATCAGTTCGCAGCTGCACAAGCCAGCTGGAAGCTGGCGGCTAGAAGCTAGAAGCTGCTTTTCCGTGCCCGAACCAACGAAACGAGAGACCGAATGCCTGAAGTAGTGGTAGCCAAGCCCCGTGAGGGCAAGTTCAACAAGAATGCCGCCCGCCGCGTGCGCGTTGCCGGCAAGATTCCCGCAGTTCTTTATGGTTCCGGGCACGAGCCCGTGGCTGTTGAAGTGGACCCGAAGCAGATCTCGCGGATTTTGTTCTCTGAGACCGGCCACAACACCATCTTCGATGTGGAAGTCGCGGGCCTGCCCTCGGCCAAGGCGATGATCGTTGACTTGCAGCGCGAGCCCATCAACGACGCGCTGATTCACATTGACCTGAAGCGCATCGCTCTCGACAAGACGCTCCGCGTGAAGGTGCGCGTGAAGCTGGTAGGCGTTCCGCTGGGTGTGAGAACTGCCGGCGGCATTCTGGACCAGGTTCTGCGCGAAGTGGAGATTGAGTGCCTGCCTGCCGACATTCCCGCGAACCTCTCGGTAGATGTCAGCGGTCTGGAGCTTTTTGCCTCACTCCGTGTGGCCGATTTGCCCCATTCCGACAAGATCAAGTATCTGAACGCCGAAGACGCCACCGTGGCGCACGTTGTTTCGATCCGTGAGGAAGCGGCGCCCGTTGCCGAAGTGGATGCAGCCGCAGCGGCTACGGCAGAAGGCGGCGCAGCAGAGCCCGAGGTTGCCAAGAAGGGCAAGCCGGAAGACGCTGCCGCAAAGAAGCCCGAGGCAAAGAAGTAAGTCTTGGCAGAAGCAAGCGAGTCCGGTGCATTGCCCAGGCCCTTCCTGGTGGTTGGTCTGGGCAACCCCGGCCCCGAGTATCTGTGGACCCCGCATAACGCCGGGTTCATGGCAATTGACCGCATCGCCGAGCAAGAGGGCGTTGTGGTTGGGAACCGGCGATGCCGGGCCACGACAGCAACCTGCCGCATCGCAGGGCGCCAAGTGGTTCTGGCCAAGCCGGAGACATTCATGAACCTGAGCGGGCTGGCAGTAGCCGCTTTGGTTCGCGAGTTTGAGGCGGACCCCGGCAAGGATCTGCTCGTGATTCATGACGAGCTGGATTTGAGCCTGGGGACCTTCAAGATCAGGGAGCGCGGTTCGCCCGCCGGGCACAACGGAGCCCGCAGCATTACCGGCGCCCTGGGAACGCAGGAGTGGTTGCGGTTGCGCATAGGAGTTGGGCTGGATTTGCCACCTGAGGCGATAGCGGCAGGGGGCAGGCGGCCAGGCAGGGATTATCTGCTGTCACCGATGCGCAAGGCGGAGTTAACGGTGCTGGACGAGGTGTTGGACCGGGTGGCAACCGCCACGCGGCGCATTCTCGAGCTGGGACCGGCAGCCGCGATGAACGAGTTTAACCGGAAAGACAGGGAAGAGGGATCAGGGAATAGGGAATAGGACCTGAAGCCCGGCTGCAACGAACGATGTGAGGACAGCCGAGATAGAGCGGCTGAACCAGAACCAGGCAAGAGAAGAACGTCCGCTATGGTGGATTCACCGGCGGCGGGTGGCTGGAGTCAAGTGACTCCGGCGGAAAAGGAAACTGGATGTCCCGTGTATATGAAGTGATGTTCATCGTTCGGCCCGATGTGACCGAAGAGGATGCCGACAAGCTGATCGCCGGCTTCTCCACCACCGTGACCAACGGCGGCGGAGCGATCAAGACCGTGGAGAAGATGGGCCGGCGCAAGCTGGCTTACATGGTGCGGAAGTTCAACGACGGCAACTATGTTCTGCTGACCATTGAAGCCGATGGCGCGGTGGTGCTTGAGTTGGAGCGGCGTTTGCGCGTGACGGAGCAGGTGATCAAGTTCATCACCGTGCGCATCGACGAGGAAGAGAAGCGCCTGGCCAAGGTAAAGGCACTGCGCGGCGTACGCCGCAGCTCAATGCCCGTGGCTGTCGCAGCCCCCGCTCCCGTTGCTGCTGAGCCTGTTGCCGCCGTTGCCGAGCCGGCCGCGGAAGTTGCGGAGCCCGTTCAGGCCAGCGTCTAAGGCCGGTCTTGTTTTGCTGCCGCCCGGGTTCCGGGCTGTGGCCGTAATCCATCCCTGAGGCGCGTAAGGCGCTGTTGGGGACACACGAGAGAGTAAAGAGGAAACACCATGTCTGAAGAAAACCCTGGAAAGGCGCCCGAGACGGGCGCACCCCAAGCACAATCGGCACCTGAATCCGCGCCCAGCTCAGGCCCTGGCCCGGGCTTCGGCTCCAGCTCTGGACCACGGCCGGGCGGCCGCCCGCAAGGCGGACCTGGCGGACGGCCCTCGGGTGGACCTGGCGGCCGCGGGAAGTTCTTCCGCCGCAAGAAGGTATGCAAGTTCTGCACCGAGAAGATTGATGCCATTCCTTACCGCGATGTAAGGCTGTTGCAGGGCTTTGTGGCGGAACGGGGCAAGATTGTTCCGCGGCGTCTGACCGGGGTGTGCACGACGCACCAGCGCCGGCTGACCAAGGCCATCAAGCAGGCCCGCAACATCGCGTTGCTGCCGTTTGCTACACGGCACTAAACCGCATCCTGCCCGGATGCGGGCCGAGAAATCTGCGCGGCGCTGCTGAACTGCCTGCGGTCCTGGTCAAGAGGACAAGACCGGCAACGGCGGGCGGCGGCGCCTGAAGCACTGAGGAGTTTGTCATGGAAGTGATTCTGAAGGAAGACGTAGCGAACCTGGGCAGCCGGGGAGAAGTTGTGAAGGTGGCCGACGGCTACGGGCGCAACTATCTGCTGCCGCGCAAGCTGGCGATGCAGGCCACCGCGGCCAACAAGGCCGTGATTGAGCAGATGAAGCACGCAGCGGCCCGCCGCTCTGCCACGGAGAAGACGCAGGCTGAAGAGCTGGTGACCAAGCTGGCGCCGGTGGTGCTGAGCTTTACCCGCAAGTCGGGCGAAGCGGGCCATCTGTTTGGCTCAGTGACCTCGGCGGATATCGCCACCGCGCTGGCCGCGGAGGGTTTTGAAGTGGACCGGCGCAAGATCCAGTTGCCCGAGCCGATCAAGAGCCTGGGCGACACCAGCGTGGCCATCAAGCTGCACCGGGAAGTGACGGCGCACGTGAAGGTGACGGTTCTGGCCGAAGCCGGGGAAGAAGTCGCGGCCGAGCCGGTTGCCGAAACTGCCGCAGCGGAGTAACTGAAGCCAGCAATGCCACGGCCCGCCTCTCGATGTACCGGGGGGCGGGCTCGTGTGTCTCTGGGACTGTTTGATTCCCGAGCACCGCAAAAAAGCGAAAGCCCTGCGCAGCCAGATGGCTACTCAGGGCTCAAAACTCTTTGGTGCCGAAGAAGGGACTCGAACCCCCACACCCTTGCGAGTACGTGGACCTGAACCACGCGCGTCTGCCAATTCCGCCACTTCGGCACGGTACACAAGTTCAGCGTAATCTGCTGAACCGGCAGCATCTTTGAGTCTCGCAAATGCGGGTCGCGGTGTCAAATTTGGGGGCGAGGCGAGAGGGGCTGGGTGGCCGGGGATTCAGGCCCCGGCCACGGCTGCCGATTGCGCGCTTACACCAGCTTGGCGTCGAGCAGGATTTCGGTGTTGTTGGCGAAGAGCTTGGAGATGGGGCAGCCGCCTTTGGCGTCGGCAGCGGCCTTGTCAAAGACTTCCTTGGAAGCGCCGGGAACGCTGGCGGTGGTGGTAAGGGCGATGCGGGTGATGGAGAAGCCATCGCCGACCTTGGCCAGGGTGACGGCCGCGTGGGTTTCAATTTTGGCGGGCGTGAGGCCCGCGCCGCCGAGCTGCGCGCCGAGGGCCATGGAGAAGCAACTGGCGTGGGCCGCCGCGATGAGTTCCTCGGGAGTGGTGCCGGAGTCAGCGCCTTCAAAGCGGGTGGCGAATGAGTAGTTGGCGTTGCTGAGAACGCCGGTTGCCGTGGAGATTGTGCCTTTGCCTTCCTTCAGTGAACCTGTCCAAACCGCACTTGCCTTGCTAGCCATTTTCCCTCCTTGGGGGTTCGTTTGCTGGGGTGATTGGAATTGGGATTGACCTGATCTCGCTCTGCGCCGTCCGAAGGGGAAGCCGGGAAGGCGAGAGGGAGTTGATGGTTCGGGCGCCGCGGCGGCAGCCGGAACACAAAACCCTGCTGTCTCCATGGTAATCTTTCGGGCATGCTGCCGCATCGTCCCAGCGCTTTGAATGCCGATTTTGTCCCGAAGACTGTGCAGGCGGCCGGCGTCTCAGATGCCGGTGCGGCCTGCCCCACGGAGCGGCCGGTGGACCACCATTGCCAGATCTGCCCCAACTGCGGGGAGCGGCTGACAGGGCACCATTGCAAGCTGGTCTGCACGCAGTGCGGCTATTACCTGAGCTGCGCGGATTACTACTGACACGCGAGGGCGGGAGAGACGAAAGCTCCCGATTGCAGGTTAGGTCGGCAAGATGCAAACCGCAGGGGCTAAAGAGTCTGCGTGAGAACCGGGGTTTCATCGCCGCGAACGAACCAGTGGAGGCAGGGTGGAGGAGGGTTTTATTGAAAAGCAGCAAGTTAGCGCCGCTTCGCGGCGTGGCAAGTCAGCAAGTCAGCCCTAGAATCCAGTTCTCACGCAGACACTAAAGCCCTGTTGTTTTACTTGCGTTTTCGGCACGACTGAAGTCGTGCGCTGTTACAAAGCTCCCTTCGAACTGATTTTTTTGTACGCTGTGGCGGGAAGCTGAGGCATTCGCTGCGCGGGGAGCGCCGGGCGGTTTATTCTTGGGTCGATGCCGAAGACTCTGTCCATCGCCATGATCGCCATGAACGAGGAGGCGAATCTGCCTCGCACGCTGGAGAGCGTCCGCTGGGCGGACGAGATTGTGGTTGTGGACTCGGGGTCAAAGGACCGGACGCTGGAGATTGCCCAGTCGTTCGGCGCGAAGACTTTTTACCATGACTTTGGCGGGCACGGGGAGCAGAAGAACGTGGCGCTGGACCTGTGTACGAGCGAGTGGATTCTGCTGCTGGACGCCGACGAGGTGTTGACGCCGCAGCTGCAGGCGGAGATTCGCCAGCTGCTGAGCGGGGAGCCGGAGTTTGGGGCGTATTGGATTCCGCGGTTGAACCTGATCTTCGGGCGCTGGATACGGCATGGCGGGTTTTATCCGGACCGCAAGCTGAGGCTGTTCAGGCGCGGCGAGGCGCGGCTGAGCGAGGGCGTGGGCCCGCACTCGACGCCACAGTTTGCGGGGCCCAAAGGGAAGCTGAAGGGCGACATGCTGCACTACGCCTACCCGAGCATGAGCATTTATCTGGAACACATGAACCGGTACAGCACGGAGATCGCCGGGCTGCTGGAGAAGAAGGGGCGGACGAGCAAGTCACTGCCGGCGTTTTTGTGGAATGCGGTGGCGAATCCGGCGGCGACGTTTGTTTACAACTATTTTTTCAGGCTGGGATTTCTGGATGGGCGCGAAGGGCTGCTGCTGCATCTGAACCACTCGGTGTATATCCACTGGAAGTTTATTAAGGCGTGGTGGATGGGGCGGGGGAAGGACTAAGGAGACACTGCTCGGGTTGCGGTGAGGATTCAGCAGTTCCGCCAGGGCTGGATTCGACAGTTATATTCTTGCTTTTCGGGAGAGGGAAGCAAAGGCCCGGGGCTGAAGCTCCACGCTCCCTCCGGAAACGCTATCTGCAACTGTAGTGCTCTCTCAAAACGGCGACTTGACGACAAGTTCCTGCGCGACGCGTGCGATCGCGGCTGCGTGGGTGGAATGCCGCACGTTGGAAAGGTGCCGGCCGCGGCCGTGGACAAAGACAAAGAGGCGTAACAGGAGCAGCAGGACGAAAAGCACCACCGCTGCAATCAGAAGCAGGCTTGGTTTGCGGGGTGCGGGCTTGCGTTTCATGCTGTGCCTACCTATGCGAAGGCCCTTCGGCAAGCCGAAGGGCCTTCAATCAACAACGATCCACCCTAAGCTGTGACAGTCCGCGAAGGTTTGGATCCCCACATCCCGTAGTAGGCGATGTAGAGGTAGCAGAACGCGGGCAGGACGAAGGAGCCTTGAATGCCAACCTTGTCAGCCAACGCGCCCAAGAAGTAAGGAACCACCGCGCCGCCGACGACGGCGGTCATGATGAGTCCCGAGCCTTTGCTGGTCATGGGGCCGAGGCCGGCGATGCCCAGCGTGAAGATGTTGGGGAACATGACGGAGTTGAAGAAGCCGCAGAGGACCAGGGTTGCAATGGCCACATTGCCGCTGGTGAACATGGAGATGACGATGGAAGCGGCGGCGGCAAAGCCGAAGATGGTGAGCAGCTTTCCGGCCTTGACCTTGGTGAGGATCCAGGAGCCGAGCAGGCGGCCAACGAGTGCGCCGAACCAGTAGAGCGAGACCAGGAACGAGGCGGTTTGCGCGGTGCTCATGCCCTGGGTCTTGAAGTAGTTGACGGCAATGGAGGCCAGGCCCACTTCAACGCCGACGTAGAGGAAGATGCCGAGTGCACCGCGTACGGTGTGACCATACGCCCAGATGCTGCGGCTCTGGATGGGGTCGCCGTCCTTGGCGGGGCGGAACTCCTGGGTCTGCGCAATGTGGGGCAGGTGGGAGAAGGCGACGGCCGTGCCGAGAACCAGCAGGGCGCCGGCGATGAGAATGTAGGGGCCACGCACGGTGTCAGCAATGGCGGCCTTGGTGAGCTTGGAGGAGTCAGTGAGGATGAAAGCGCCGGCGATCAAGGGCGCAATGGTTCCGCCGATGGAGTTGAAGGCCTGGGCCAGATTGAGGCGGATGGAGGAGCTGTCTTCAGGGCCAAGGATGGAGACGTAGGGGTTGGCGGAGGTCTGGAGGGCGGTGACGCCGGCACCGACGACAAAGACGGCGGTGAGGAAGAGCGGGAAGCTGACCAGGCGGGCAGCGGGAACGAACAAGAGGCAGCCTGCGACCTGGATGAAGAGGGAGACGACCATGGTTTTTTTGTAGCCGATGGTCTCAATGAGCTTGGAGGTGGGCGAAGCAAAGACGAAGTAGGCGAGGAAGAAAGCCGACTCAGCCAGCATGGCCCAGGCATAGGGAAGGTCGAAGATTTTTCTGAGGTGAGGCACCAGCGCCATGTTCAGGTTGGTGATGAACCCGAAGATGAAAAACAGGGCGGTGACCGTGAAGAACGGGATGAGGTACCCAGGCGACGCGAGGGGCGCCGATTGCTTGGATTGTGCAGCCATAAACGGTTGATCTCCGCTTCCTTGAAACAAAGTTTGGCCCGGCGAGGGCTTTGTTGAGCGGTCCGGAGGCCGAACCATTCAGGAACGGCAGCGGGGGCGCCCGCAACTGCTTTCCGATTCATAAGGGAATCGGGCCTTTTGCTGCACATAACACTATATGGCGGACCTCTCCACTGGGAAGAGGCGCGGCAGAGCGGTTTTGCGGAGGGGTAGCCAGAGAGCTACCGCTGGCATCCCGTGGTCGGCTATTCTCATCTGGAGGCAAGGAGGAACACGTGGCCCCTACGACATTGAGCGCCGCCAAACTGAAGAAGGTGTTGGCGGCCCTGGAAGGCAACTGGCAAGCGGAGATGGAGGGGTATCACACCTATCTGGCTCTGGCCGAGCGCGATGTGGAACCGGTGCGCGCCCAGGTGCTGCGCCATATGGCCGGAGCCGAGTGGGAGCACGCGGCCCTGTGGCATGGACGCATTGTGGAACTGGGCGGGCCGGAGCCGGTCTACACCGGCAAACCGGGCGGCGATGCCGACTCACTGGCCGGGCGCGCCGGGGGCGTGCGGATGGCGCTGCGGCGGCTTGAGATTGAGGAGAGCCGGGCGATTGCCAGCTATGGCGAGCAACTGAAGTCACTGGGCGACGAGGAGTCCATCGCGATCCTCGAGCACGTGATTGAAGACGAGAAGGAGCACTACAAGGAGCTGGGATCGCTGTTGCGCGGCCACTATACCGCGCCTGCGGGCACGCACAAGATTGACGCGCAGGCGGTTTTGGACGAGATGCTGGCCAAGCGGGCACAGGGCCGGAAGCAGCCGGGCGCATGGATTGGCGACGCGATCTATGGCGTGAACGACGGGCTGGGCGCGATCTTCGGGATTGTCAGCGGCGTGAGCGGCGCGACGGCCGGCGACAGCAAATATGTGCTGCTGGCCGGGCTTTCGGGGTTGATTGCCTCGGCGCTCTCGATGGGCTCGGGAGCCTACCTGGCGGCGAAGAGCGAGCGGGAGATCTATCACGCGGAGCTGGCCCGCGAGCGGGAGGCGATCCAGATGAACGGGCCCGAGGCGCGCGAACTGCTGTCGCTTTACTATCAGGTGAAGGGCCTGCCGGAGGAAGACGCGCAGCACATGGTGAACCACATTGCCGCCGACCCCGATCAACTGCTTCGCTCGCTGGCGGGCGAGCGGCTGGGCACCAGCGAAGAGGCGCTCTCAAACCCGATGGTTTCGGCCAGCTCGGGCGCGCTTTCGACGGCGGTGGGGGCGGCGATCCCGATTATTCCATTCTTCTTTATGCACGGGATTGAGGCGGTGATCGCTGCGGCCGTGATCTCGCTGGCGGCCCACTTTGCGGTGGGGGCGGCCAAGTCGCTGATTACGGTTCGGTCGTGGTGGTCTTCGGGGCTGGAGATGACGGTTGTGGGCGCGCTTGAGGGCGCGGTGACGTACGGGATCGGCGTTCTGCTGGGGGCGGGGGGGATGTAAGCAGGGGCCGGAACCTCATCTCAGGGCAATGTGCCGGTAGAATGATCTTCGGCTCTTGCCCTGGGAGAAACTCTGTGCTGAAAAAGTCTGCCTGCCATGTTGCTTTCACCGTTCTGCTGCTCTGGGGCGTCTCTGCCCTGGCGCAGGCCGCTGCCGACATCGTGATCGAGCGCGGCGTGCCGATGAAGACCCGCGATGGCGTGACGCTGCGGGCGGACATCTACCGGCCTGTGGGCGAGGGAACCTTCCCGGTTCTGCTGCAACGGACCCCGTATAACAAGGACGGCGCCGCCGAGTTTGGGCGGAAGGCGGTCGCGCGCGGGTTCATGGTGGTGGTGCAGGATGTGCGCGGGCGGTACACGTCGGACGGCGAGTGGTACACCTTCAAGCATGAGAGCGAAGACGGCTACGACACGATTGAGTGGGCGGCGGCGCTGCCTCACTCGAACGGCAAGGTGGGCATGTTTGGCGGGTCGTATGTGGGCGCGACGCAGATGCTGGCGGCGATCAGCCATCCGCCGCACCTGGCCGGGATTTGCCCGGTGGTGACGGCCAGCAACTACCACGAGAACTGGACCTACCAGGGCGGCGCGTTCGAGCAGTGGTTTGACGAGTCGTGGACCTCGGGGCTGGCGCAGGACACGGTGAACCGTCTCTTCAAGGACGGCGACAATGCGCTCCTGGGCGATAAAGTGCTGCCGCTGACCAGGTATCCGGTGACGAATGCAAAGCTGGCCGCGGACCCGGCGGCGCTGACGAAGCAGGTTGCACCGTATTTTGTGGATTGGGTGAACCATCCGACGTACGACAGCTATTGGAAGCAGTGGTCGATTGAGGAGAACTTCCAGAACATCCAGGTTCCGGCGCTGACGGTTGCGGCCTGGTATGACCTGTTCCAGGGCGGGTCGCTGCGGAACTATCTGGGCGTGAAGGAGCACGGCGGCAGCGAGGCGGCGCGGAACGGGCAGAAGCTGCTGATTATTGTGGGCGGGCACGCGGGCGGCGGGCGGACGATCGGGACAGTCGATTTTGGGGACGCGGCGGCCGAGTTCAACGAGAACGAGACAACGCTGGACTGGTATGACTATCTGTTCCTGGGCAGGCAGAACCAGTTTGCGTCGGCAAACCCGGTGCGGCTTTTTGTGATGGGCGAGAACAAGTGGCGGGATGAGCCGGTGTGGCCGCTGGAACGGGCGAAAGAGACGCGGTACTTTCTGCACTCGGCCGGGAAGGCCAACGGGAGTGCAGGGGATGGCAGTCTTTCGGCGGTTGCTCCCGAGGCGGAGACGGCGGACAAGTTTGTGTACGATCCGGCGAATCCCGTGCCGACGGTGGGCGGGCCGCTATGCTGCGACGGAGGTCACCTGCCGGCGGGGCCGCGCGACCAGAAGGACGTGGAGACGCGGCCGGATGTGCTGGTCTACTCCACGCCGCCTTTGGAAGCGGACCTGGAAGTGACGGGGCCGGTGACGCTGGACCTTTATGCAAAGTCCTCGGCCGTGGACACGGATTTTACCGGCAAACTGGTGGATGTTTGGCCGAACGGCTATGCGCAGAATCTGACGGAAGGCATTTTGCGGGCGAAGTACCGGGAGTCAACGAGCGTGGCCAAGCCGCTGGTTCCGGGCGCGGCTGTGCATCTGACGATCGATCTGTGGTCTACGAGCAATGTGTTTTTGAAGGGGCACAGGATCCGGCTGGAGGTTTCAAGCAGCAACTTTCCGCGGTTTGACCGGAACCTGAATACGGGCAAGGGCGCGGGGGAGAGCGGGATTTTTGTGAAGGCGACGAATGCCGTGCTGCACGATTTGGCGCATCCCAGCGCGGTGGTGCTGCCGGTGGTGGCGCGCTAGGATTGACGATCAGTGTCCCGAGGCTGAAGTTCGGGCAGAACGACATGAGCACAAAAGCAGATTCTTCGCTCACCACCCCCAAACTGAAAAACGTTTGGGGCGCGCGTTCGCTCAGAATGACAGCGGTGATTAGGTTGAGCGCTCCGGACTAAGCGCCCTGGCTGGGGGCTGCCACTAGCTCTCGGGCTGCCTGGCGGCCGAGGCGGATACAGTCAGGGATGCCGATGCCGTCATAGGCGTTGCCGGCCAGCTTCAATCCGGGGAGAGCGGCAACGCGCTCGGCGATGCGGCGTTTGCGGTCCTGGTGGCCGACGGCGTACTGGGCCATGGCGCGACGCCAGCGGGAGACCTGGGTGTGCTCGGGCACTGCGTCCGGGGGCAGAACCTTCGCCCCTAGAATCTCGGTCAGCTCGCGGCGGACGGTGGCGACAAGGGCATCGTCTGTCTCAGCGAGGAGCGCCTCCTGCTTCATTCCGCCGAGGAAGGCGCGGAGGACCACCTTGCCCTGGGGCGTGCGGCCGAGGAACTTGCGGTGGACAAAGGTGCAGGCCAGCATGGAGCGGCCCTCGACGGCCGGGACCAGGAAGCCAAAGCCATCCGGCAGGTCGCCGAGCTGGGTTTCGTCGTAGACCATGTTGAGGGTAATGGAGGAAGAGTAGGGAATGCCGCTCAACTCTTCGGCCAGCTGCGCGTCTGCCTGCTGCAACATTGCGCCCGCGGCCCAGGCCGGGGAGGCGACGATGACTGAGTCGAACTGCTCCGTTTGGCCGTCTGCTTCAACGAGCCAGCCGTTTGCGGATGGGGTGAGGCGGGTGACGGGCGTGGAGAGGCGCACCCAGGCGGGAGTGAGGCGCGCGGTGATGGCATTGACCAGCTGCTGCATTCCGCCGCGCATGGCGGTGAAGATGGACCGCTGCGGCGGTTTCGCTTTGGCGGGGGCGTCCGTGGCCGGGTTGGTTTGAGCGGCGGCTTTGGCACGGGCGCGCATTTTGGCGTGGGCCGCGAGCATGCCGCGGGTGAGCGAGCCGTACTCCTCTTCCATGGTGACGAGGCCGGGCAGCACGGTGCGGGCGCTGAGTTGCGTGGCGTCGCCGCCATAGATGCCGCTGAGCAGCGGGTCGGCAAGGCGGTCAACGGCCTCCTGGCCAAAGTGGCGCTCGACGAGGGTGGCGACGGCTTCATCTGCCAGGCCGGTGGGACGCGGCGGATGGAGCAGTTCAAGGCCCATGCGGATTTTTGTTTTGAGGCTGAAGAGCCGGGTGAGGGCCGTGGGAATGAGCTTGGTGGGTACCAGGAACATGAGCCCGTCAGGGAGGGGCACGAGCCGGTTTTTGACCAGGATAAAGGTCTTGCGCGCCCCATCGTTGGACGGGATCAGCTCGGCACCCAGGCCCAGTTCGCGGCACAGCTCGGCGGCGGCGGGCTTCTCGGTGAGGAAGGAGTCAGGGCCCCGCTCAAGAACCGCGCCATGGACGACCTCAGAGGACAAGGCCCCGCCCAGCCGCTGACTGGCTTCAAACAGCGTGTACTCCACGGCTGCGCCCGCCGCCCGCAGCTTCTCAAACTCATACGCGGCCGCCAGCCCCGCTGTGCCACCGCCAATGATTGCCGTCCGCATCATTTACCCCACAATTTGATTACAACAGCTTTCGCCTTCATCGGTTGCCTGGAGAGGAATCTTACTGCTTCCAGCGGAGAACCGGCTCAGGAATTAGAATCAAGGAGATGGGCGGGTTTGCGTGTGATTTAAATCACATGAAAGACGCTGATCCTTGCCGCGGGACGCTTGACCGGCGAGCAACCCGGGCTCGGATACCATTGTTCCTGTCCGCCATCCCGCTCGCCGAGAGACGATTTCCGTCATCCCCTCGGGTACGTCCTGAACCAGGAGGCCCACCTTGACCGCCGAGTTGATTCATCGCCTGCACTTCGCCTTCACCATCACGTTCCATTATCTCTTTCCGCAACTGACGATGGGCCTTGCCCTGCTGATCGTGATTCTCAAGTCGGTCGCGCTGAAGACGGGCAGCCCAGAGTGGGACAAGGCGGCGCGGTTCTGGGGCCGGATCTTCGCCATCAATTTTGTCTTTGGGGTGGTGACCGGGATTCCGATGGAGTTTGAGTTCGGGACGAACTGGGCACGTTTTTCGCGGCTGTCGGGCGGGGTGATTGGGCAGCCGCTGGCGATGGAGGGGGTTTTCAGCTTCTTTCTGGAGTCAGCGTTCCTGGGGCTGTTTTTATATGGCGAGAAGCGGATCTCGAAGCGGATGCACTGGTTCTCAGCGGTGATGGTGTTTGCGGGATCGTGGATCTCGGGGTTCTTTATCATCGTGACCGACGCATGGATGCAGCATCCGGTGGCCTATGACCGGCTGGCGAACGGGCAATTTGAGGTGCTGAGCTTTTGGCAACTGCTGCTGAACCCCTGGGCGCTGCTGCAATATGCGCACAACATGACCGGAGCGGTGGTGACTGGGGCTTTTGTGATGAGCGCGGTGGGGGCTTTTTATCTGCTGGAAGGGCACAGGGCCGAGCAGGCGCGGATCTTTCTGAAGGTGGGCGTGATTGCAGGGGTGGTGGCTTCGGTCGCGATTATCTTTCCTACCGGCGACCTGCACGGCAAGTACATGGCGCGCAACCAGCCGGCGGCGATTGCGGGGATGGAGGGGCTGTTCAAGACGGAGGACGGCGCGGGGATGGTGCTGATTGGCCAGCCGAACGAAGAGACCGGGGAGATTGACAACCCGATTGTGGTGAACGACGCGCTGAGCTTTCTGATCTACGGAACCACGAAGGCAGAGGTGAAGGGGCTGGACCAGATTCCAAAGGACCAGTGGCCGACGGCGCTGCCGCTGCTCTACTACGCGTACCACATCATGGCCGGGCTGGGGACGTGGTTTGTGTTGCTGATGATAGTGAGTGCGTTTCTGCTTTGGCGAGGAAAGCTGCACACGGCGCGCTGGGCGCTGTGGGCGCTGCTGCTGAGTTTTCCGCTGCCTTATATTGCCAACACGGCTGGGTGGATGACGGCGGAGCTGGGCCGGCAGCCGTGGCTGATCTATGGGTTGATGCGGACGAGCGAGGGCTACTCGAATACGGTGTCGGCAAGCAACGGGCTGTTTACGCTGCTGGGCTTCATGGGGCTGTATACGCTGCTGGGGTTGCTGTTCACGGTGCTGATTTACCGGGAGATCAGCAACGGGCCGGAGGCGGCGGCGGCACATGCGAGTCACGAAGGTTAACGCGGCTGCGGAGTTGGGAGCTTCATCATGATGGGTTTCATCTGGTTCTGGCTGGTTGCCGTGATGATTGTGGGCTATGTGGTGCTGGACGGCTTCGATTTGGGCGTGGGCGTGCTGCACTTGTTCCTGGTACGCAATGAGGCCGAGCGGCGGACCACGCTGGCGAGCATTGGGCCGGTGTGGGATGGGAACGAAGTGTGGCTGCTGGCCGGCGGGGGGACGCTGTATTTTGCGTTTCCGCTGCTGTATGCGTCGGCCTTCAGCGGGTTTTATCTGCCGCTGATGATTGTGCTGTGGCTGCTGGTGCTGCGGGGGGTGAGCGTGGAGTTGCGCAACCACGTGGATGTGGGGGTGTGGCGGGCGCTGCTGGATGGGGTGTTTGGGCTGGCGAGCGGACTGCTGGCTATCTTTTTTGGCGCGGCGCTGGCGAATGTGCTGCGCGGGGTTCCGCTGCAGGCCGATGGCTACTTCTTTCTGCCGCTGTGGACCAACTGGCAGCCGGGGGTGCATCCGGGGATTCTGGATTGGTACACGGTGATTGGCGGGCTGGTGGCGCTGGCGGCGCTGACGCTGCATGGAGCGCTGTGGCTGACAATCAAGACCACGGGCGAGCTGGAGCAGCGGGCGCGACGGATTGTGAACCCGCTTTGGTTGATTGTGGCGGGGCTGACGATTCTGAGCCTGGTGGCGACGGTGGCGGTGCGGCCGACGAGCCTGAATAACTACTTCAATTTTCCGGTGACTTTTGTGATTCCCGCGGGCGTGATCGCCGCGCTGGCCGGCGTGTGGATTTTTAATAGCAAGACGCAGCCGGTGAAGGCGTTTCTCTGTTCGTGCGGGTATTTGTTTTTTATGCTGGCGGGGGCGTGCTGGGGACTGTATCCGACGCTGCTGCCGGCGACGACCGGGGCGGAACGGGACATTACGATGGCGAGTGCGATTTCAGGACCGCATACGCTGGCGGTGGGACTGGCGTGGTGGGGCTTCGGGATGGCGCTTGCGGTCTGCTACGTGGTGTTTGTCTACAGCAAGTTCCGGGGGAAGGTGGATGTGGGCGCGGGCGGGCACTGACGAGCGTCTAAAGCAAAAGATGGGCCGGAAGGTTCGGAGGTCTGCTCCGAATGTTCCGGCCCATCTTTGTGTGAGTTGGCGGCTTGCGGCGCTGTTATAACCGCGCTTTTTCAAAACATCGACCTGATTAGAAGTCCTTAGATGTTGACCAGCGGATAAAGCTCGGGCTGGCAGACGGCGGCGGGCTCGTTGGCTTCGCGGGGGACCCAGTTTTTGGGCTGGTAGATGCAGCAGGGCTCCTGGGCCAGCGGATCGCCGGTGAGGGCGTAGGCGCGGGCGCGGGAACCGCCGCAGATCTCTTTGTACTCGCAGGCGCCGCATTTGCCCTCGAGCTGGCTGGTATCGCGCAGCGACTTGAAGATGGGCGCTTCGCGGTAGATTTCGGCCAGGGGCGTCTGGCGGATGTTGCCGGCGTGGATGGGCAGGAATCCGCTGGGATAGACGTTGCCTACGTGGGAGATGAACATGAAGCCCTTGCCGTCGTTGACGCGGCGGGTGGCCCAGCTTGCGGTGCGGGTTTTGGCGTCGGCCGTGGGCGCGCCGGGCTCGTAGACGTGGTTGGCCGCGGCGGCGCCGGGATGGCCGGAGCCGTGGCCCATCTTGCGCTCTTCCAGGTTGTGCTGGAGCAGGTAGCGGCGATAGTGCATGGCCTCTGTCGTCTTGATCTGGAAGCTGACGCGGTGGGAGAGCTCGTAGATTTTGCCGAAGACCTGCTCGAACTCCTCGCCGGAGAGCAGATCGCCCAACTGGCCGCGGCCCACGGGAACGAGGAAGAAGACGTTCCACATGACGATGGCCAGCTTTTCGAAGAGAGCGCAGAGGTTATCGAGATCGTCGGCATTGTGGCGGCTGATGGTGGAGTGGACCTGGATGGGGATGCCCGCCTCGTTGGCCCATTCAATAGCCTGAATGGTGCGCGCCCAGGCGCCGGGCAGGCCGCGGAAGTTGTCGTGAATCTCGGGGGTAGAGCCGTCAAGCGAGATGCCGAGGCGGACGAGGCCGGCCTCTTTGAGCTTGAAGATGGCTTCGCGGGTGAGCAGGGGGGTGGCGCTGGGGGTGAGCGCTACCTGGACGCCCTTGCCGGCCGCGTAGCTGATGAGCTCGAAGACGTCCTGGCGCTTCATGGGGTCGCCGCCGGTGAAGACGAAGATGGGCACGCCCATCTCGGCGATCTGGTCGATCAGCGCTTTGCCTTCAGCGTTGGACAGCTCATCGGGGTGGGCCATGGGCTGGGCGGCGGCGCGGCAGTGCTTACAGGCCAGGTCACAGGACTGGGTGACTTCCCAGATGGCAAGGAAAGGGGTTTCGTCGAAGTTCAACCCGCCGCGGGCGGGGATATTGTGCATGGGTTGCATGAGACCTCCAGAAAAAATCGCGGAGTGCCTGCCGAGGAGGAGGATCAACAGCGGCGGGGGAACGCCACGATTCGCCCTTAGAAGACCATTGTGGGTGGGGGCCGGGATGTGATTGGGATCACTTCATTTTGATCTTTTGCCATTTTGGGATCTGCCCGGGAAACTTTCGGAATTGGACAGAATCCCAAAACAGGAACAGAATATTTTCGCTGGTCAGGAAGGCGGCTGGACGGTCGCCGGTCCAGGGCTAGAGTAAGGGGTATGGGCGCGGCAGGCCTGAGCCAGCTCGGCTCAGGCTGAGTGATTTTAATCACTTCGCCCTGTGCGGCTGCGCACCGTAATCCCAATGTCTGTCTGCCAAAGTATGGCCGCACCTCCAGGAGGTTCGTATGGCCACCCAAATGAAGCCGGGTTGGAGCAAACCCTCCACCATCCTGTTCGCCACTGAGATCCCCGCCAATGAGAAAGCCTTTGCCTACGCGCTGGCGCAGGCGTCGGAGTTTGGCGCGGACCTGATCCTGTTTCACGTCTACGACACGCTGGTGGTGGCCGCATCCGAGACCTCGGGAATCCGCTACTACGACTATGCGGCCGCGGCTCGAACCGAGATGCAGCATCTGGAGCCGATGGCAAAGCGGGTGCGCGAGACCGGTGTCCGCTGCGAGATTGTGGTGCGCCCCGGGCTGGCCGCTGACCAGATTCTGGCGTTCCTGCGCGAGCGGGAGATTGACCGTGTGGTGATGGGCACGCACTCTCCGGGCCCGATCGGCAAGCTGCTGGTGGGCTCAGTGGCTGAGGCCGTGCTGCGCACGGCCAGGGTTCCGGTTTATATTGTCGGCCCGCACGTGATCGACGGCGGGGTGCGCAGTTTTTCAACCAAGACGGTGCTGTGCGCGGTGAGCCTGCTTGAGGCCAGCTATGCGGTGGTGGCCTTTGCCGCGGAACTGGCGGCCCAGCACAACGCCCGGCTGGTGCTGCAACACGTGATCCGGCCCCAGGAGCGGGCTGAAGTGCTTGCCGGCCGGACCATCGACCAGATTGAGTACGACCTGCTGGGCATGGTTCCAACCGAGATTCGCGACAGGATCACGGTGCAGTCGATCGTGGTTCCCGGCGACCCGACGGAGGAGCTGCTTTACCAGGGCCGGGCACAGCAGGCGGATGTGATTGTGCTGGGCGCTCATGGCGCATCGGCCTTTGCGGCCATCACCCGCCACGGCGTGGTGTATAAGGTGCTGGCCCACGCGCATTGCCCGGTGATCACGCTGTCACCGGTGGTGTTGGCAGAGTGCGGCGGCTCCGCCGACACGCACCACACGAAAGAGGCGTACCTGGCCGGCGTGTTTTAGCGAAAGCTTGCCTGCGGGGCGGGTTCGTGGCCGCATGGGAACTCGCCCCGCCCCCTGCCCGAGATTTTCGAAGACGGGCTCTGGCCTTTCGCCGGTGATTGGATGGCAGAAGGCCGGCCCGCGGGCCAGGCACACCTGCGCCAGGCCTCGCCCATTCCCACGCTGAACGTTTGCGGCGCTTTGTTCCGATGCCCACGCAGTCATAAATTCAACGATTTCCTGCTTGACACCCTCTGAACTACGAGCGGAAGATTAACCCCGACTTCCCATTCTTCCTTCTTCATTCTCTCGAAATGCAAGGGGAGGTCACCGAATGCTCCATCCACACAGTCTCTGCGCGAGCAGGAACGCGCATCCGCCGGCATTGCCAACATTGGGCAATTGCTCAATGAACTCCGCGCCTTCAACATTCTCTGCCGTGCTTGCCGCGGCTTTGGGCCGAGTTGCGCGGGTTCTGCTGGTTTGCCTTGCTGCGATGCTGCCGGTTCTTGCCCAGGAGCAGGAGGCAGCCAGGCCTTTGATTGGGAATACGCCAGCCCAGTTGCGGGATGGCACAGCTAGGTTCGTTGGCCACTATAGCCCCGAACAGAAACTGCGGCTGGTGCTGGCGGTCAAGCCGCCTCACCTTGCCGAGGAAGAGCAGCTCATCGAGGAGATCAACACTCCGGGATCGCCCGAGTTCCATCACTTTCTTTCGCCGGCGGAGTGGAACGCGCGCTTTGCCCCTTCCACCCAGGATGAGCAAAATGTGGTGGATTGGGCACTGAGCCAGGGGCTTACGGTCACCAACCGCTTTGCCAACCGGCTGATTGTGGATCTTGAAGCGCCCGCGGGCGTCATTGAAAGGGCATTTGGCGTCACCATCAACCGCTACCAGGTGGGCGCGGAGCTGGATTTCTCGAACGATCGCGACCCCCTGCTGCCTGGCGGGCTGCATGGGATTGTTTACTCCGTGCAGGGAATGAACAGCATCCAGCGAATGCACGCCAGCCAGGACGGCGGAAGCGAAACCAAGTGGCCCGACTATGTTCCGGGGCCCGTGCATGTGGTGGGAGAGTCGATTCGCAGCGACGGGGACGGAAGTTACCGTCCTCATCCGCTAGCGAAAGCCCAGCCGGAGTTCACGCGCGGGCTCTTCGACCCCAGGGATCTGTATAGCTCGCAGGCCTACGACTACAACGCGCTTCAGGCGCTTGGCCACTGCTGCAACCCCAACCATGTTGCGGGAGGCTCTCCGGTGGAGTCGTCCATCGCGATAGCGACGGCGGGAAACTTCAGCAACAGCGACGTGAATGGCTTTTTGCACCAGTTCCCGTACCTGTCGGCAAACATCACGCAGGTGAACGTGAACGGCTATGGCTTTATCAGCCCGTCGTGCTGCGGAACAGAGACGACACTGGACACGGAATGGACGACCGCGACCTCGAACGGCTTTGGTTCCTCGGCCAATACGGCGCATATCTGGGTCTACGCGGGCTGGAACAGTTGGAACAGCACCTTTACCGACATTTATAACCACATTCTGAGCGACAGCAACGCCCGCGTGCTGTCTGTGAGTTGGGGCTCCGCCGAGGGATATGGAGTGGACACGGGCACGATGGATTCATGGCACGCGATCTTCGACTCCATGGCCGGGCAGGGATGGACGATGGTGGTGGCAAGCGGCGACCAGGGCTACACGACCGACTGCGCCTCCAATAGCCCCGCGCACCGCATCCTCAATGCTCCCGCCTCGGACCCTGAAGTGCTTGCCGTGGGCGGCACTCAACTGTTTTTGAACTCCGATGGCACGTACAGCACTGAGCTTGCGTGGACGGGCAGCGTGGCACCGGGATCATGCCAGAACAACAATGGAGGATCGACCGGCGGGCAAAGCGCGCACTGGCCGGTTCCGTCGTATCAGACCGGGATGGCGAACACTTCGCGCGCTGTTCCGGATATGGCGCTGAATGCCTATCCTCAGCAGATTTACTACTATAACGGCGCCCTCCGGGGCATAGGCGGCACCAGTATCGCTACGCCTGAGGTGGCGGGCTTCTTTGCCCAGGAGAACGCCTACCTTCTCTACATCGGCAGCATCATTGGGTCCACGTGCGGCAGCGGGGTGGCCTGCGCCCCGTTGGGCGTGCCGAACTTCAGCCTTTACCACGAGGCGCTGAACCCCAGCTTTGCGCCGCATTACCCGCTTTACGACACCCTGGGGGGATGCGTATCGAACGACGCCATGGTGCAGGCCGGGATTCCCCCCACCTGCGCCGCCGCCGGCTACGATTACGCCACTGGCTGGGGCACGGCCAATATGCTGCAACTGGCGTGGAGCTTCAACCACTGGGTTGCCGGAGATGCCAGTTGGCCGGTTGTGACCTATACCGGCCCAACCACCGGCCGTTGGTACAACTTTGATCAACGCGTCTCATGGACTATCGCCGACACCAGCGACGTGGCCCATCCGCCGATCGGCGTGGCCGGCTACACGGCGTTGTGGGACGTGGATCCGGGCGACCCGGTCAGCGAAATCACGCCCGGGGCGGGCAACTCGTTTTACTCCGGTCCGCAGAGCCCCACCACCACCGGCTCGCTTCACCTGAGCGCGGCAGGCGGGCAGGGCTGCCATACCGTGCATATCCGCGCCTGGGACAACTCCGGCGTCGCATCCCCCGCTGATCAGGGGTATGGTCCGGTCTGCTATGACACCGTGCCGCCCATTACCCAGGCCACGTTTTTTCCGCGCGGCAATCTCTTTGACTGGCACAACACGCCCGTGGGGTACGCCCTCACGGCCACCGATCCGGGAATTGCGCCGAAGGGTCAGAATTCACCGGGGACCGCTTCCGGGGTAACCGCGACCTATGCCGGGCTGGACAACGCCGGCTGCACGGTGCAGTCGCCGGCGCTCTGCACACTCTACGCCAACCCGGTCATGGTCCAGGTTCCAGGCAAACACAAGTTGACCTACTTCTCAGTGGATAATGCGGGCAACATTGAAGCGCAACAGTCGATCGCCGTCAACATCGACATGACTGCGCCCACCACCTCCGCTTCACTCTCCGGAAGCAAGAAGGGCACAAACTACAAGGGCCCGGTCACCGTCACGCTCAAGGCCTCTGACGATCTGAGCGGTGTCTACTACACCCTTTACCAAATCAACAATGGCGCCGTGCAGGGGTATACAAAGCCATTTCAGACAAACCAGCCCGGCACCTACCAGATCACTTTCTACAGCACTGACAAAGCAGGCAATGTGGAGAAGACAGAAGCCGTCGCCTTTGTGGAGCAATAGACTGGCGCATTGCCATCGATGTGAAAGGCCAGAAGGCCGCGCCCAACGCTGGGTGCGGCCTTCTGGCCTTTCTGGTACAGGCAGCTCTGCACCGGGAGCATAAGGTCAAGGCATGGACGGGACCTTGAGGCCAGGGAAATGAAGAAGTCAGCGATTGAGGCAACGCCTCGGACCGTGCACGACCATTTTGGGCGGTTTGCCGCGGCGGCCAGCGTGTGGCTGGGATCGACGTGGGCGTTTTTGGGCGCGGGTATTTTTGTGCTGGCGTGGATTGCCACCGGGCCGATCTTTCACTTCTCAGTAAGCTGGGCGCAGACCATTGACACGGGAACGGGCATTGCGACTTTTCTGCTCGTCTTTCTGATCCAGAACACGCAGAACCGCGATTCACGGGCCATTAACCTGAAGGTGAATGAACTGATCCGGGCCATGGATAAGGCCCGCGATCAGATGATCGATATCGAGAGACTCACCGACCTGGAACTGGATGAGATGCAGGCCACTTACGAAAAGATAAAGACCACCTGGACCGAGCGTCAGGCGCGCGCGCCGCGCCCATCCGCAAAGGAATAGAGCTGGCCGAGGCTGCCCGGCACGACCGCAAATGCAAGACGAAATCGGAGTGGGGCGCGCTTGTGGTCCGTCCGGTACAGCAGCGGCCCGCGGGGCATGCGTAACTTGAGGCATGCAACTGATCCAGATCATTCTTCCGGTGGCATTGTTCACGCTGAGGATCAATCTTGTGAGGGCCCGCACTCTGAGGCTGCCCGCTCCGGACGCAATCGCACTCGAGATGCCGGCATTGCCTGGCGTCTCCAAACCGGCTTGATATCTTGCACTTTCTGAAGGAGTACCGATGAATCAGGAACGAGTGAAGGGCGCTGTAGACGAGATGGTTGGAACCGCAAGGCGCATGGTAGGAGAGTCGACGGGCGACCTGCAGGGCGAAGTGAAGGGGACGGTTCAACAACTGAAGGGCAAGGCGGAGATTGCCGAGGGCAAGCTGAAGGACGCGCTGAAGGATGTGGGCGATCGCCTGGCTGCCGCGAGCGAAGCGGACAAACAAGCCTAGCCCGATGCAGGCGAGGTTGCCATCTCATCCTGTTCTGGACCGGGGAGGGATTGCGGTGACTATCTTGGTTGGTTGCGCATCGGGGCACGGCTCAGGGCCGCGTGATCAACGCTGCGTGAATATCGGCGCAGGCTGTCCTGCTGCATTGAATTGGCATGGAATCTCAGCGTCGGTGCGGGTATACTGTGCGCAAGGCGGCCCGTGCCAAGCCTTGCCGCCTTCAAGTGAGGTGCGTCTTCCGCAGGGACTCCGGTTCACTGACGTTCGACGTTCCGCCATCGGAGACTTCCCGTTGGCGCGCCGTGGCCCGCGTGCTTCGAAGTCCCATGGACGCGATTGGTTGCGCCCTGCTGCCTGGTTTCTGCTCTCTCTGCGGCTCCCCTCTGCCGCATCTCTCTTCCGCGCCAATTTGTGCTGTTTGCTGGACTGAGTTTCCTGCCCTGAGCGGCCCGGCCTGCTTTCGCTGCGGCGACACGCTTGGCTCGCCTGCGCCGGAGGCGGCCGCACCGTTATGCCGCGGCTGCCGGCTGGCTCCGCCGCCCTTTGTGCGCGCCGTGGCTTTCGGGCTGTACGAGGGCCGCATGAAGGCGGTGATTCACGCGCTCAAGTATGACCGGCTGTACCCGGCCGCCCGCGGCCTTGGCCGGATGCTGGCCATGGCCATTGCCCAGTTGGCAGGGGAAGCGCCGGCGGAGTTGCTGGTGGTTCCCGTGCCGCTGCATCGCGCCAAGCATGCGGAGCGCGGGTTTAACCAGGCGCGATCGCTGGCTGTGGAGGCGCTGGGCTTTCTGCGCAAGAGCCATCCCGATTGGAAGCTGACGCTGGCCTCAAGCACCCTGATGCGGCTCAGGCCTACTGAGAGCCAGGCCGGGCTGACCACCCACCAGCGTCGGCTGAATGTGCGCGGAGCTTTTACGGTTTCAGACCACGCCGCCGTCACCATGAAGCACGTGCTGCTCATCGATGACATTTTGACCACGGGCGCGACGGCTCGCTCGGCGGCACTGGCTTTGCAGCGGGCCGGAGCAGCCTCAGTGTGGGTGGCCACGCTGGCCAGGGCGCGCCGCATGCATGAAACCCGCTTCGACTCCCGGGCCATGCAGCCGGAAGATAATCCGGGACTATCCAGCCACGCGCTGGCCTCAACCTTGCAAGGAGCAGTTCGCATTTCATCGCACGACCAACCATCTTTTTGACGAGGGGATAAGAGATGTCGCTGGGAAAAGCCATGATTCATGCACGCAAGCAGAAGTCCATCGCACGAGCCGCGTCGAGCGGCGAGCCAAGGGAACACCTGGCCGCACAGTCCGGGCTGATTTTGCAGATGCCGGTTCTGGTGCTGAATGCCTCGTATGAGCCGATCAACATCTGCGGGGCGCGGCGCGCTTTGGTGCTGGTGCTGAAGGGCATCGCGCGCACCGAGGAAGAGCACGGCATGACCCTCCATGCCCAGCGCAGCCGCATGGCCATGCCCTCGGTGATTCGCCTGCTTGAGTACCGCCGCATCCCGTACCAGACGCGGGCCCTTTCGCGGAAGAACATTCTGCTGCGGGATCGCAACGCCTGCCAGTATTGCGGCGTGGTGCTCGCATCGGGCGATCTGACGCTCGACCACGTGATTCCCCGGTCGCGCGGCGGCAACTCGACCTGGGAGAATCTGGTGGCCTGCTGCCACTCGTGCAACCGCCGCAAGGGCAACCGCATGCTGCACGAGATTGACGACATGGCGCTGATGCGCGAGCCGCGGCCGTTCTCGCTGCACACTTCGCGGCAGATCATGAGGATGCTGGGCCGGGGCGACGACCGGTGGCGGAAGTATCTCTTCTACTGAGGCTTCGACTGGGAAGCTACTTCTTCGGCTTCTCGGCCGGTTTCTGCGGCTGGGGGTTTGTGATGTCCTGGCCCTCGTAGAGGATTTTGGTGGTTGAGCCGAAGCGCTTGTAGTCGGAGTACTTGACGGTGTCGCGAATGTGGACGTCTTCGCCCATGTAGCCGTTGCCGCCGCTGAAGTGGAGAATGCCTTCGCCCTTGGTGTAGACCGGGAACCAGTAGTGGCCGTCTACCTGCTGCCGCCAGGTCATGAAGGGCGGATGCAGATCTTCACTGCCTTTGCGGGTGTCATCGGGCACCATGCGGCCGTCGGTCACTACGATCTGCAGGTCGGTTGCGTCGACCCAGATGCGGCCTTGCAGGTAGCGCTGCTTCTTCTCAATCACCTTGGGGCTCACATCGAAGACGTAGCAATCGACCTCGTCTACTTTTTGCCGGCCGATATATTTCAGGTTGTACTTGGGGATCTCTTCCGTGGTGAGCACAAACGGATAGCCGCGCTGAATGTCCTGCAGATCGGAGGGCGACATCTGCACGCGGCGCAGGCTGCTCTCTGGCGCAAAGACCGCTTTCTCCATGCGGGCACCGGTGGAGTCGAAGACGACGTCGTCCACCTCGTACCACTCGCCGTCTACCTTGTTGTCGTCGTCGATGGTTTGCACGCGGGCAATGCGGCGATAGGTGTAGTGGTTCAGCGCCTGCTGGAACTCGCTCTCCTTGGCGGCAAACTGCTTGATGATCTGCTCTGAGGGCGTAGCCGGCTCAGAGATGTCCATGGGCCCAAAGCCGGAGTCGAGGGCCATGGGGGTAAAGCTGTCTTTGCCCTGCGCCGCGGCAGCCAGGCCGCAGCCAGCGGCCAGCAGAACGATCATCCACCCTCTGTTTCGCACTTTTTTCTCCCCAATGCTCTCGGATTGGCACTGCCCCGGCACTCGGCCATGCCCGATCGGGGGGCCTGACGGGGGCGAATCTCTGCTTCATTGTCTACAACATTAGACGCATGGACTTCCGCGACGGGTTGGTTGAGGATCAAGGCGCGGCCTGTGCATCCGGTTGCGAAAGCGTCTGGCCGGCATTCGGAGCATAGCGGATCGGGACTGTTCTTCGTCAACACAAAGTCACTGTGCGCGGCAAGGGCGCCGATAGGGTTTAGCAACAGAATCCGGGAGATTTACCGTATCGATGTCGGACTCTTACCAGGTTGTTGCGCTGGTGCTCACGGCGCTTCTGCTGCCCGCATTCGGGCAGCTCTACCTGCGCTTCAGAGACACCCGCACCCTGCTCTGGTTCCTGGGATTCCTGTTTGCCGTGGTGCGCATGGTGACGACCTACAGGCTGGGGCCGTGGCACCTTCTGGTCGCTGACCATCCATGGCTGGCCGCGAGCGGGCAGATGGCGATTCAGATCGGCTCTGCTTTTTTTCTTGCTTCGCTTTCGCCGCTTCGGTTCAGGATTGGCCGTTTTCAGATTCTCTATGTGGTCCCCTACGCCATTCCACTGGTTGCCTACGCCTTTCTGCTTCACGGCGTCTTCCACGGAGTTGCGCCTGCCGGGCCGCTGGCATTTGCATTTCCCGCACTGGGCGCCATCTCGCTGATTGCAGGGTTGTTCTGGGGCGCGGCTAAAGGGAGCATGCCGCGCTGGCTGGGGGCCGGCCTCTGCATCACGCTGGGTGGGCTGGCGCTCTGGATCTGCATCTCGCTGGGGCCGGCCACGCCGCTGACGCTGGTGGAGTGCGCCAACCAGCTGATGACCGCCTTGCTGCTGGTTTACGTCTTCCGCCGCTTCTCTCCGGGCGTGGTTCTGAGCGTGCTGGGTTTTACCTGCTGGTCGCTCTCGATGTTCACCTTGGTGCCTGAGCTCAGCCTCTACCCGGTCCTGGCGCTGAATCTGGGCCGCATTATCGTGATGGGCAAGGTGGTGGCGGCGCTGGGCATGATCGTGCTGGCGCTGGAAGACCAGCTGGCCATCAATCACGCCGCGCAGGAGCGCGAACGGAGAGCCCGGCTGGAGCTGGAGGCCTACTCGAATCTGGTACTTTCGCGACGCACGGTTGAGGACTTCGACCGTCAGGCCAGCGAGATTTGCCAGACTGTGGCGACGCATAGCCGGTTTGCGCAGATTGCCCTGCTGGTGCGCAGCGCCGGCCGTTTTCGCCTGGCCGGGGCCGCAGGCCTTGGACCCGCGATCGTGGCCGCACTCGACACAATGGCGGCGCGCATTCCCGGCAATGGATTTCTTGCTCCCGGCTCAGCTCCGCTCGCCATCGAGCATAGCCAGGCTCTCGAACTCAATCTTGCCCCGTGGCTGGTTCCCGGCGACGATCTGAAACGGCTGGGATTCACTTCAGCTCTGGCCGTGCCCATGGTGGGCCGTTCGGCTACGGAAGGGGCGCTGCTGCTGGCGGGCATGCGCAACCAGGCAGACCCGCTCCGCGCCGACGATCTGCTGCCCGTCGAGATGCTTACCACCCGCCTGCAAGCTGTGCGCGGACAGACCATCATGCTGGAGAAGTTGATCGACTCAGAGAACTTTGCCGGCCTGGGGCAGCTCGCAAGCAACGTCTCGCAGCAGTTGAACAATCCGCTCACCGTGATTCTGGGTTACGCCTCGCTGCTTGAGGAAAACTCGAATCTTGACGCGCAGGAGCGCCGGGGCGTGGATGCAATTCTGGCCGAGGCTCGCCGCATGCGGGCCACGCTGGAAAGCCTGACCCGTTTTGCGCAATCGAAGGGGGACCCGCTGGCGGCGGTGTCCGTGGCCGAGTTGCTGGCCGATCTGGAAGAGCTTCACCGCAGCGAGTTCCTGCAGCGCTCGATCGACTTCCAGATCAACATCGCTGCCGGTCTGCCCAGGGTTCTTGGTCATGCACAGCAGTTGCGGCAAGCAGTGCTGCACTGCCTGCAATTTGCGATGGAGGCGGTGGATCGGCAGGAGTCCGATGAGAACGGCCGGGAATCGCAGGACAGGACCATTCGCATTGAGGCTGCCGCCGAGGCCAATCACGTGCAGATACTCGTGGCGCACTCCGGCGCCGGCTTCCTGCAGCCTGAGCGCGCGTTCGATCCCTTTGTTCCTGCGCAGGCCGCGGGAGAGACTGCGGGGTTGGGGTTGAGCCTCTGCGCCACGATTCTGCGCGACAATAATGGCCACGCCTCGGCGGTGAACCTTGATCCGCGTGGCGCAGCCATCATTCTTGAACTGCAATCCGCATAGCCCACCACCATCCCAGGCACCGGTGTACACTTTTCCTTCGCGTCGAACCTGAAAGTCTCAGGGCGCGGATGAGGAATTGTCATGTTTAAAAAGATTTTGACGTTGTTTTTTGTTCTGGTTGTGGCCGCCGCGGGCTTTGCGCAGGCCAGGCGCCCGATGACCTTCGAGGACATGATGGCCATGAAGCGGCTGGGCGAGACGGCGGTTTCGCCCGATGGCAGGTGGCTGGTTTACTCCGTCACTACCGTTGATCTCAACCAAAACACTAAAACAGCGGAGCTGTGGGTGCAGGCGATTGCGGGGGGACAACCGCAGAAGCTCGCCGTGGCAGAGGCCGGCGACAGCGGCGTGCAGTTTGCGGCCGACGGGCACTCCGTGCTCTTCCTTTCCAGCCGAAATGGCTCGCAGCAGGTCTGGCTGGCGAAGTTTGACACGGCCACCGGAACCGCGAGCAACGCAAAGAAGCTGACGGCCATCTCCACCGAAGCCGACAACGCCCTGTGGTCGCCCGATGGCCGCTCCGTGGTCTTCACTTCCGATGTGTATCCGGATTGCCCGGCGATCAGTCCTGACGACGGCGGCGCCGGTGATAAGTGCAATTCAGAAAGAGATGCGGCGCAGGCAGCGAGCAAGGTGAAGGCGCTAGTGTTCACACACCTCTTATACCGGCATTGGAACCACTACACCGGACCAAAGCGGTCCCACCTGTTTCTGCTTTCGGTGGAGAGCGGCGCGCTGCGCGATCTCACGCCGAACGATCCGCACGATGTTCCACCGTTTTCGCTGGGAGGCGGAGGAGGCTTCGCCTTTGCGCCCGACTCAAAGGAGCTGGCCTTCACCGAGAACCTCGATCCCGAACCGGCCATCTCCACCAGCGCCAGCATCTTTACGCTTGACCTGACCAACCCGGCGGCCAAACCGGTGAAAGTCTCTACATCCGCCGGGGGCAACTTCAACCCCGCTTACTCGCCGGATGGGAAGTATCTCGCCTGGCGATCGCAGGCACGGGCCGGCTATGAGAGCGATAAGTTCCGGTTGATGCTTTATGACCGTGCGACGATGACGACCAAGGACGTATTGAAAGATGCAAGGCATCCGAATCGGGCACCCGCGAACTTTGATAACTGGGTGGACGAATTTGCATGGGATGGTTCAGAGCACATTCTGTTTGTCTCTGGCGATAAAGGAGAGGCTCCGGTCTATCTCATCAACGTTACCGACGACGAACTGAAGCGGTTTGGCAAGACCCTTGGAGAATGGAGCAGTCCCCAACTGATTTCAACGAACGGATTCCCACACATCCTTGGCACGCTCATGAGGGTAGATCGCCCGTCCGAGGTTGTTTTGGGCGATGCCTTAAAGATGGACGATGACGTTCATACAATCCAGGTGTCGATCGACTCCAGCAAGCCGAGTAAAGAGATTTCGCCATCCGTTTACGAGCCCAAACTTGTCACCCATCTCAACGACGCGCTCCTCGCCCAGCTCGATCTGCCGAAGATGGAATCCTTCTGGTTCACTGCTGCCGACAAGACGAAGTTACAGGGATTTATCATCCGGCCGCCGGCCTTTGACCCGGCAAAGAAGTATCCGGTGAAGTTCTTGATTCATGGCGGGCCGCAGGGGGCTTGGGGCGATATGTGGAGCTATCGCTGGAACGAAGAGCTCTTCGCCGCATACGGCTATGTGGTGGTGATGATCAATCCGCGCGGGTCTACCGGATATGGGCAGACCGTTGTGGATGGCGTGAACGGGGACTGGGGCGGCAAGCCGTTCACCGATCTGATGGAGGGCCTGGACTATGCCGAACAGCACTACCCGTTTATCGACAAGACGCGCGAGTGCGCGCTGGGGGCGAGCTACGGCGGCTACATGGCGAACTGGGTGCTGGGGCATACGGACCGGTTCAAGTGCATTGTGAGCCACGACGGCATGTTCAATGCCGAGTCGGCCTTCGGCTCCACGGAAGAGGACTGGTTCAACACGTGGGAGTTTAAGGGGCATCCGTGGGACTACTACGGCAAGCCGGATGCGGAGAACCCGTTCCGCAAATTTTCACCGATGCTGGCGGCGAAGAACTTCAAGACGCCGACACTGGTGGTGCATGGGCAGTTGGATTACCGGCTGGATGTGAGCGAGGGCTTTCAGCTGTTTGACACCTTGCAACTGCTGAAGGTGCCGAGCAAGATGCTCTACTTCCCGGATGAGGGGCACTGGGTGCTGAAGCCGCAGAACTCGCAGCTTTGGTGGAAGACGGTGAATGCGTGGGTGGATGAATGGACGGGAAAGGCAGGGAGCAGGGAATAGGGAACAGGGGATGGCGTGTAGTACAAACAGAAGACTTGTACTACAATAGGCAGATGAGTGCGACGGTACAGGTGCGGTTGAACAAGGAGTCGGAGGCGGCGCTGAAGCAACTGGTGCGCGAGAATGGCTGGACTCCGTCCGAGGCGGTTCGGAATTCCCTGCGGGAAGTGGCCGAACAGCAGAAGCCCAAACCGAGCCCGCGATTGGTCGGCATAGGCTGCGTCAGTTTTGGCCCCGGCGATTTGGCGACGAACAAGAAGCACATGGCAGGCTTTGGGAAAAAGTGGCGCGTGGACAAGCAGGGCAAGGGTAGATGGGATTGGTAAAGTTCCGCACGTCTGGTGCGCCAGTGCTCGCCGACGCGAGTTTCTTTGTTGCCCTGTTCAACGACCGCGAACGAGGGCACGCGCGCTGCAAAGCCGCCTACAACTCCATCGCTGGCCCGCTGTTCACAAACGAAGCGTGCATCACGGAAGCGCTTCACCTTCTTAACCACGCTGAGCCTGCTGTCAAAGCAATCCTGGCAAGTGTGCAGCAGGGCGCGCTCATCGTTGCTTTCCGGCTCAGCGATTGCGCTCCGGAGGTTGCCAGGCTGATGGCGAAATATCGCGACACGCCGTGTGACTTTGCCGACGCCTGCCTGATCGCGATGGCTGACCAGCTGGGCACCGGCGAAATTCTCACCCTCGACAGCGACTTCATGGACTATCGTTGGAGGCGGACCCGCCGGTTTCATTTGCTGGTCCCGCTGGAGTAAGCGCCATGGCTTTTGGCCGCCCGAAGAAGAAACCCGAACCCCTGAACGAAGCGGGCCTTTACGACTTTGCCGTGAAGGCGCTGGGGCGGCAGATGCGCTCAGAGAGCGAGCTGCGGCGGCTGATGCATGGCCGCGTGGAGCAGGGGGCGGCGGGCGAGGCGGTGATCGCCAAAGTGGTGGCGCGGCTGCGGGAGTACGGGTACCTGGACGATCAGTCGTTTGCCGAGACCTATGCGCGGCTGCGGCAGCAGAACGAGAAGCTGGGCCAGCGGCGGGTGAAGCAGGCGCTGAGCCAGAAGGGCGTGGCGGCGGAGATTGTGCGGGAGACCGTGGAGGCGCGGTATGCCGATACGAATGAAGAGGCATTGGCGCGGGAACACCTGGAGCGGAAGCGAATCAGGAAGCCGGAAAACCCCAAAGACGCGGCGCGGGTGATGCGCCGTCTGGTGACGGCGGGGTTCTCAACCGGGGTGATCTACAAGATTCTGCGGCAGTGGGATGTGCCGGACGAGGCGCTGGCGGCGCTGGAGAATCTGGACGAGGATGCGGTGGAGGAGTAGAGGGCTGGGGTGCGCATCCAAGCCGCACCCAATTACACTGATAGAGCCATGAAGAGCCTTACCGGGAACGAGATACGCGAGACATTTCTGCGCTTTTTTGAGACGAAGGGGCACCGGCGTGTGCACTCCTCGTCGCTGGTGCCAGCCAACGACCCGACACTGCTGTTTACCAACGCCGGGATGAACCAGTTCAAGGATCTGTTTCTGGGCGCGGAGCGGCGGAACTACGCGCGGGCGACGACCTCGCAGAAGTGCGTGCGCGCGGGGGGCAAGCACAACGATCTTGAGAATGTTGGCTTTACCAAGCGGCATCATACGTTCTTTGAGATGCTGGGCAACTTCAGCTTTGGCGACTACTTCAAGAAGGATGCGATTGCGTTTGCCTGGGAGCTGGTGACGAGCCCGGAGTGGCTGGGGATTCCGAAGGACCGGCTGTATGTGACGATTTTTGAGGGCGACCCGGAGAACGGGGTGCCACGCGACGACGAGGCCGAGGAGTTCTGGGTGAAGGCGGGCGTTCCCAAGAGCCGCATCCACCAGTACGGGCTTAAGGATAATTTCTGGCAGATGGGCGAGACGGGGCCTTGCGGGCCGTGCTCTGAGATTTTCTATGACATGGGCATGGAGGCGGCCGAGACCGCTGGCGTGGACCTGCCGTTCGGCAAGGACGACGCGCGGTATGTGGAGATCTGGAACCTGGTCTTCATGCAGTTTGACCGCTCAGCGGTGACCGACGCGAAGGGCAAGACGGCTTATAAGCTGACCCCGCTGCCCAAGCCCTCGATCGATACGGGCATGGGGCTGGAGCGGGTGGCGGCGGTGCTGCAAGGGAAGGTTTCGAACTTTGAGACGGATTTGTTTACGCCGCTGATTGAGAGGGCAGCGGAGTTAGCGGGGTTAGCCAAGGGAGCGGAGTTAGCTGAACTGACGGGCAATGCCAGCCTGAGAATCATCTCAGACCATGCGCGGGCGGCGACGTTTCTGATCAACGACGGCGTGCTGCCTTCAAATGAAGGGCGCGGGTATGTGCTGCGGAAGATTCTGCGGCGCGGGATTCGGCATGGCCGGCTGCTGGGGCAGGAGCAGCCGTTCCTTTACGAGATGGTCTACGCCGTTCGCGACCTCATGGTGGGCGCTTATCCGGAGCTGGCTGACTCGGCGGCGCGCGTGGCCAAGGTGGTGGAGGCCGAGGAGAAGCAGTTTGACCGCGTGCTGAAGATCGGGCTGACTCGACTGAACGAAGAGCTGCAAGGCAACTTTGACGGCGAGAAGGCTTTTCATCTTTACGAGACCTTCGGGCTGCCGCTGGACTTTATGGTGGATGCGGCGCGCGATGCCGGCGTGAAGTTCGACGAAGCCGGCTTTGAGGCCGCGCGCGCCGAGGAGCAGGCGCGGGCGCGGGCGAGTTGGAAGGGCGGGAGCCAGAAGTCGGCCAGCCCGGCTTATCGCGAGCTGAAGAAGACGGAGTTTGTTGGTTATAAGGAGCTGATCGCACGGGCGGAGGTTTTGGCGATCGTCAAGGATGGCGCGGGCGTTCCCGCGGCCAAGGCCGGCGATGTGGTGGATGTTGTGCTGGACCAGACGAGTTTTTATGGCGACTCGGGCGGGCAGGTGGGCGACACGGGGCAGTTGCTTTCACCCGATGGCAACTCGACGGTTGCCGAGGTTGAAGGCTGCGTTCTTCCCGTGCAGGGTGTGCGCGCGCACAGGGCGCTGCTGAAGCAGGATCTTGCGGTGGGCGATCATGTGCGCACGGTGGTGGATGGCGAGCGGCGCAACTCGATCCGGCGGAATCATACGGGGACGCACTTGCTGCATGCGGCGCTGCGCCAGGTGTTGGGACCGCATGTGAAGCAGGCGGGGTCGGCGGTGCATCCAGAGCGGCTGCGGTTTGATTTTTCTCACTTTGCTCAAGTTGCCGACGAAGAGCTGGAAGAGATTGAGAGCATCGTGAACCGCGAGGTGCTGGCCAACGCGCAGGTGGATACGCTGGAAGATGTGCCGATCGATGTGGCCGTGAATGAGTACCACGCGATGGCGCTGTTCGGCGAGAAGTACGGCGACAAGGTTCGCGTTGTGAAGCTGTCGGACGGGTTCTCGACCGAACTGTGCGGTGGCACGCATACGGGCGCCACGGGCGAGATCGGGCTGTTGAAGATTGTGAGCGAGGGTTCAGTCTCGTCGGGTGTTCGCCGGATTGAGGCGATCAGCGGGCTGGGCTCGCTGGCGACGTTCCGCGAGGACTTTGAGCTGTCGAAGTATGCGGGGCAGCTGGTGCCTTCGACCGACAATCTGCTGGTGGCGTTCCGCGGGAAGATGGCGGCGCAGGAAGACGAGCTGAAGCGGCTGAGGCGCGAGCTGGAAGAGGCGCGGATGAAGTCGGCGGCGGGCGGGCTGGACGAGGCTGTTGCGCGGGCTGTGGACGTGAAGGGCGTGAAGGTGCTGGTGCATCGCGCCGACCAACTGGAGCGCGGCCAACTGCGCACGCTGGTGGACAACCTGAAGCAGAAGCTGGGCGAGGGCGTGGTGGTGTTGGCCAGCGCGCAGGCTGAAGACAAGGTGGCGATCATCGCCGGGGTGACGCCGGGGCTGGTGAAGCGCATCCAGGCAGGCAAGCTGGTGGGCGCGGTGGCCAAGCTGGTGGGCGGCTCAGGCGGCGGCAAGCCTGAGATTGCGGAGGCCGGCGGAAAAGACCAGGCGCAGATTGATGCGGCGCTGGCGGCGGCTCCGGGTCTGGTTGGGGAGTTGCTGGGGTAATTGTTGGCAGGGCGGGGCGTGTGCGATCGCAGGTCCCAAACGCGGGACCTGGGGCACCCGGCCTGATTGCTGGATTGGGTTGAAAAGCCGATCGGGGCGCAAGGAAGAAGGGCCGCTTCCCGATGGGGAGCGACCCTTTTTTTTGATCGATGCAAAGTGCTAGCGAATTTTGAAGTTGTAGGCGACGCCAAACGAGACGATTGGGTACACCTTGAACTGCGCCATGTCATTTTGCCATTTGGTGACCTGGGTTTGCAGGTCGGTTCGAGCGGTGGCGGCGGCGGGATCGGTGGCAAAGTTGTAGCAGGCGGTCTGTGCCTGGTCAAGGCAGACCCATCCGTTGAGATTGACGGCGAGGGCGGGGGTGCCGATGAAAGCGGCGCCGACCTCGACCGGGAAGGACCAGTGGTGGCTATCCCTGGGAATGATGTTGCCCCAGCCGCCCGTGACGACATAGGAGGGCCTTATGCTGTGCAGACCGAGAGTGGCGGTTCCGCTGATGGGCGTGGCGCCGGTGAGGCTGCTGGCGGTGGCTGAGTAGTAGGTGTCACCGTTGAGCTTGAAGCTGGTGGCGCTGGGCACGGCGACCGTGGCCGTGGCGCGATTGATGTTATAGATGAGAGCGCCGCTGCTGATGCGGAATCCGTTGTGGAAGGGAAAGCTGTCAAGCATGACGCCGGCAGAGGCCAGGCGGATGTTGGCGGTGGTGTTGAAGCCGTTGACGGTGAAGGTGGTGGAGTAAGGGAAGTAGTTTCCAACGCCGCGCAGGTTGAAGACCTTGTTGATGTTGACGGCCACCTGGGCCTGGCCGCCGAGCGTCGAGATTTCGCCGCTGAGGCCGATCCGCGAGAAAGGCGGCAGGGGCGGATTGACCCGGAGGGGAACCATGCCAATGGCCTGCGTTCTCTCTTGAGAAGGGATCTGGGAGGGGGCGGGCAGGTTGCTGGAGGGGTCTGGGGGAAACGTGGTTTGAGCCGTCAACGCCATGGGCCCGGCGAGCAGGGCTCCAGCAAGAAAGAGCGCGGTTCGCTTGATCAAAAGAATCCTCCTGAAGAGCAAATGCACAGTTTTGAAACGCGATTTTTTCAGTGAGCCGCCGCGTTGGCCTGCGAACTTGAGCGCGCTCAAAAGCACTCCCCGGCGTGGCCGTTGATACGGGGGCGCACTCGTTACGTTACCACGGTGAGTTACCGTCCGGCGCCGCCATGCGAGCCTACAAGACGGATTCATTCCGATTGGGAACCTGCCTGGTCAATGGAGGAAGGGCTCCCGCTCAAAGACACTCCTCGGCACAGACGCTAAAGTTTTGCCAGCGAGGTTGGCTGGCCAGAGTGGCACACTGCGCAAGGAACCGGACCGGGGGGAGATAGCTTAATCTGAGCCCATGGCCAAGCAGGGTTGGGACCCGGAAAAGACGGCGCAACTGCGGCTCGCCCTTTTGGACTGGTATGGGCACAGCCGGCGGGACCTGCCCTGGCGGAAGAACCGGGACCCTTATGCCATTTGGGTATCGGAGATCATGCTGCAGCAGACGCGGGTGGCCGTGGTGGTGGAGCGCTATCAGGTGTTTCTTGAGCGGTTTCCCACACTGGTTTCGCTGGCGCTGGCCGACGAGCAGGAGGTTCTGGCGCTGTGGAGCGGGCTGGGCTACTATCGGCGGGCGCGCATGCTGCACAAGGCAGCGCAGTTTGTGGCCGATCACTCGCGCGGCAACCTGCCGGTGACAGCGGAGGAGCTGCGGACGCTGCCGGGCATTGGCGCGTATACGGCCGCGGCGATTGCCAGCATTGCGCATGGCCAGCCGGTGGCCGTGGTGGACGGCAACGTGGAGCGGGTGCTGTGCCGGCTGGCGGGCTGGGAGGCAGGCAGCCGCACGGGCGGCGGCGCCCTGCTGCGGCGCAAGATTGAGGCGCTGGCCGGCCAGTTGCTTGACCGGGAGCAGCCTGGGGATTTTAACCAGGCCATGATGGAGCTGGGAGCGACGGTATGCCTGCCGCGCAATCCGCAATGCCTGGTGTGCCCGATTGCCGCCGATTGCGCCACGCGCGGGGAACACAAGACGGCGACGCGGCCGAAGATGCAAAGCCGCGAGGTGGCGCATGCGCTCTCAGTGCGGATGGGGCGGGAAGACGGGCCTTCACATCGCGAGGTTCTGCTGGAGCAGCGGCCAGCGACACTGACCGTGATGCCCCGGCTGTGGGAGTTGCCGGCGCTGAGCGATGCGGCAGTGCCTGCCGACGAGCTGCGGATGACGGTGCGGCACGCGATCATGCACGTGAACTACTATGTGCGGATTCGGACAGTATTTGAAGACGATGCGGAGCGGATGCTGGCGCAAGGCGGGGAGCGGCGCTGGGTTCCGCTTGGCCAGGCAGCCACGATGGCGCTTACGGGGCTGGCGCGCAAGGTGTTGCATCGCGCCCACCTGCTGCCCACTGCGCCGCTCGACGCCATTGATCCGCGGCGCGACGGGGAAGTAGTCTGATAGTTCGCAACCATCGAGGGAGATGCAATGCACATGAAGCGATTTCTGGGCGCCGTCACAGGCCTGATGCTGGCCGTTGGCCTGTTGAATGCACAGCCGGCTCTGACGCCGCCGATTCCGGCAATCGCTGGGCTGCCCGCGGGTGCGCGGGCCGCGGCCGGCACGATTGATCCGGAGCGAATTCGGGCGCATGTGCGATTTCTTTCGCTGGACCTTCTGGAAGGCCGCGGGCCGGGGACGCGTGGAGATGCGCTGGCGGCCGAGTACATTGCCACCCAATTCGCGCTGGACGGCTTGAAGCCGGCCGGTGAGAACGGCAGCTATTTCCAGCGGGTTCCGTTGATTGCCGTGCACACCATTGAGGAGAAGACGAAGTTCTCGTTTGAGCCGGCGAGCGGGCAGGCGGTGGATCTGGCTTACGGCTCAGAGATTGTGTCAAAGGACCAGACCGGGCAGGCGACGGCCGACCTGGATGCGCCCATTGTGTTTGTGGGCTACGGGATTCGCGCGCCGGAGTACCACTGGAACGACTACCTGGGCGCGGACGGCAAGGAGATTGACCTCAAGGGCAGGATCGCGTTGATGATCGTGAACGAGCCGCCCTCGAACGACGACAAGTTCTTCAAGGGTAAGGCTCTGACCTACTACGGGCGCTGGACTTATAAATACGAGGAGGCAGCGCGGCGGGGCGCGGTGGGCGTGCTGCTGATTCACCGGACCGATCTGGCGAGCTACGGCTGGGAGGTGGTGCAGAACTCGCAGGCGATAGACAAGAGCTACCTGGAAGGCGACCCGGACGCGAGGCTGCGGGCGGCGGCGTGGATTCAGCACGGCGCGGCGCAGCGGCTGTTTACGCTGGCTGGGCTGGGCGATCTGGACAAGGCGATTGATCAGGCGGGAAAGCCCGGAGCGTTCCATGCGGTTGAGCTTTCGGTCAGATTGCGCGCGCACATCGAGAGCCGCGTGCGCCGCTACGTGAGCACGAATGTGGTGGGCCGGGTGGAGGGAGCGAGCGCGGCGAACCAGGCGGTGCTGTATACGGCGCACTACGATCACCTGGGCATTGATCCGGACGCGAAGGGCGACGGGATTTATAACGGCGCGGCCGACAACGGAACGGGCTGCGGAGTTTTGCTGGAGATGGCGCGGGCGTTTGCGCAGTCGCCGGTGAAGCCGCCGCATGCGGTTTACTTTTCCGCAGTAACGGCCGAGGAGCAGGGGCTGCTGGGTTCGCAATTCCTGGGAATGCATCCGCCGGTACCGGCCGGTGAGATTGCGCTAGACCTGAACTACGACATGCTGCTGCCGATCGGTGTTCCGCGCAGCGTGAACCTGGGCGGTGCGGAGCGGCTCGACTTCTGGCCAACGGTGGAGCGGGTGGCGAAGGGATTTGACCTGGCGCTGGAGCCCGATCCGATGCCTTCAGCCGGGCACTACTACCGCTCAGACCATTTCTCGCTGGCTCGGGTGGGGATTCCGGCGTTCTCAGTGGACCAGGGCGAGCTGTTTGAAGGGCACGATGAGGCGTGGGGCCGCGCGCAGGACGAGGACTATGTGGACCACCACTACCACCAGCCGAGCGACGAGTACCGCGCCGATTGGGACTTCCGCGGCAACGCCAAGCTGGCACGGTTTGGCTTTGTGCTGGGCTGGCTGGCGAGCGCCCAACCCAAGGCCGTGGAATGGCTGCCGGGCGACGAGTTCGAGCGCGCGCGCAAGGCGAGCCGCGAGCGGTAGCGCAAAGGCGCTTTCTTAACCGTGCGACGGATACCCCATCCCGGCCAGCACGCCGCGCATGTAAGCGAAGCTCTGGGTTACGCCGGGCAGCGGGTCGTCGCCGTGGATCTCGTATTCGAGGTCGACCCAGCCCTGATACTTCGTCTTGATGAGGGCTTCAAAGATTCCGCGGATGGGCATGATGCCTTCGCCCACCGTGACCTGGCTCTCTTTGGCGCTGAAGTCGGTGAGGTCTTTCATGTGCATGTTATGGAGGCGCGGGCCTACCTTGTGGATGGCCTCGACAACATCTGTTCCGGCGCGGACGCAGTGGCCCACATCGATGCAGCAGCCCATGCGCGGGTCCATGCCCTTGACGGCTTTCAAAACATCGAGCGGCGAGGGCCAGATCTTGTCCTCAGGCCCGTGGTTGTGGATGGCGATCTTGATGTCGTACTGCTTGACGAATTTCTCGAGGCGCGGCAGCGTGGCGGGCGTGGGGTCGCCGGCGACGATGACGCCGATGCCGGCACGCTTGCAGTACTCGAACTTGGCGCGGATGTCGTCGTCTTCATCTTTGGGAAAGTAGACGGCTCCGGCGGCGTGGAGCTTGATGCCGGCGGCGGCGTATTCGGCCACGGCCTGGGCCTCAGCCTCGGCGGCCATGGGGAGATGGTCCTTGGTGTCTTTGGTGTTCAAGCCGGTCACGTTGAGCTGCTTGAGCCAGGGAATCATCTGCGCGCGGGTGAAGTTGCGGAAGGTATAGCTGGCAATGCCGAGACGGATGGGCGAGTCGCCAACAACGGCTTGCGTCAGGCTGGCGAAGGCCGGGCGCGCCGTGGGCAGAAGGCCGGCGGCGGTGAGCAGCGCACCGGAGCGGACGAAGTTGCGGCGGGAGATTGCGGTATTCATATCTTCGGTTCCCATCCCTTTTCGTAGTCGCGGCCCCAGAGCTTCATGGCCTGCGGATCGTTCTTGATTTTGCCGTCCTTGGGATCGAGACTGAGCTCGCGGTTCACTTCCCAGGCAATGTTGGAGAGCTGCAGCATGGTGACGGCCACGTTGCCGACGGCAACCGGCGCGCGGAGCTTCTCGCCCGTCTTGATACCGGCGATGAAGTTGGCGAAGTGGGCATCGGTCATGGAGTCGGCGCCGACCAGATCGGCGGTGGTGGTTGCGGCGTCGCGGGGGACGCGGTACTCGCTGGTCTTTTTGCCCTTGAGGTCGTAGATCTCGTAGCCATCACGATCGATGAGCACGGTGCCGTCAGTGCCTTCGATCAGCGATCCGCGGCCGCGGTTGAAGTAACGCATGCCCTGGCAGCAGGTGCTCTCCCAAGCGATGAGCTTGTCGTCATACTCGAAGTTGGTGATGAGCGTGTCGTAGAACTGCCAGTCGTCTTTGAAGTGGTAACGGCCGCCGTTGGCAGTGACGCGGTTGGGAAAATCGACGCCGAGCGCCCAGCGGCAGACGTCCACCTCGTGCGTGCCGTTGTTGAGGGCTTCGCCGGTGCCCCAGATCTTGAACCAGTGCCAGTTGTAGGGCTGCACGTTGTCTTTGTACGGCTGGCGCGGGGCCGGGCCTTGCCAAAGATCCCAGTCAAGCGTGGCGGGAACCGGCGCCGGCTTGCCGATGCCGATGGACTTGCGGGTGTTGTTGTACCAGCACTTGGCAAAGTAGGGGCGGCCGACAATGCCGTTGTGAATCTTGTCGACGATCTCGATGGAGAATGCGGAGGAGCGCTGCTGCGTGCCCATCTGGACCAGCTTGCCGTACTTCTGCTGGGCTTTGACGAGCAGGGCGCCCTCGGCCGGGTTGTGGCTGCACGGCTTTTCAACATAGACGTGCTTGCCCGCCTCAAGGCCGAGAATCGCCATGGGCGCGTGCCAGTGGTCAGGCGTGGCGATGGTGATGGCGTCTACGTCTTTGATCTCGAGAACCTTGCGGAAATCCTGAGCCGTGGCGGGAGCGTAGCCGAGCTCTTTCTCAGTGGCGGCAGCGAATTTGGCCAGAATGCTGGTCTCGACATCGCAGACGTGGGCGATGCGCGCCGAGGCCTGGTTGGCCTTGAGGCTGGACAGATGCGCATAAGCGCGGCTGTTGAGGCCGATCACGGCAAAGTTGAGGCGTTCGTTGGAGCCCATGATCTGGCCGTAGCTCTTGGCGGTGGAGGTGACTGCCATGCCCGCCGCGCCGACTGCAAGTGTGTCGAGAAACTCCCGTCGCGTAACCATCTGTTCTCCTGTGGGGCCCAAGGCTATCGAGTCTCTTCACCGAGCGAGAGAGCCGCTTCAATCAAAGTATTGGTTGGAGGCCGGGCTTTCCGGCATTTCATTCCCCGAACCATACTAACCCCGCCGCGGAATGTGGAGGAAGCGGTTAGAGATGTTGGCCGGCACAATCCGCACCGCGCCGGCCAAGTAGAATTCTCTTTCACGTTGAAGGAGCTGAGATGGACCGGTCAATTTTGAGAGGCTGCCGCTGGCTTGCGGCGGTTGTTGTGTTGGTGGGATGCAGCCAGTTGGGGCAGGCGCAGCAACGCTGGACCGAGGCGCAGGCCAGCAAGTGGTATGCGGCCCAGCCATGGCCGGTGGGCGCCAACTTTCTGCCGTCAACGGCCATCAACGAGCTGGAAATGTGGCAGGCCGACAGCTTCGACCCGGCCACCATCGACCGCGAACTGGGCTGGGCCGAAGGCATCGGCATGAACACCATGCGCGTCTTCCTGCACAACCTGCTGTGGGAGCAGGATCCGAAGGGCTTCAAGCAGCGAATGGATCAGTTTTTGACCATTGCCGCGCGGCATCACATACGGCCGGTGTTTGTGCTGTTCGACTCCTGCTGGGACCCGCATCCGAAGCTGGGGCCGCAGCGCCCGCCGATTCCGGGCGTACACAACTCGGGCTGGGTGCAGGCGCCGGGAGCCGATGTGCTGGCCGACGCGACGCAGGTTCCGCACCTTGAGAGTTACGTCAAGGGCGTAGTGGGCGCGTTTGCCGGCGACAAGCGCATCCTGGCCTGGGACTTGTGGAATGAGCCGGACAACGGCAATGATTCGTCGTATGCCAAGGGCGACCCGCGCGACAAGAACCAGATTATTCTGGCCCTGTTGCCGCAGGTGTTTGCCTGGGCGCGAACAGAGCAGCCCGCGCAGCCGCTGACCAGCGGCCTGTGGCACGGCGATTGGAGTTCGCTGGAGACAATGCCGGCGCTGGCACGCATTCAGATTGAGCAGTCGGACGTAATCAGCTTTCACAACTACGGCTGGCCGGAGGAGTTTGAGCAGAAGCTGAAGCAGCTCACGCAGTTTAACCGCCCAATCATTTGCACTGAATATATGGCGCGGGGGGCGGGCAGTACCTTCGATACGATTCTGCCCATCGCGCACAAGTACCATGTGGGCGCCATCAACTGGGGATTGGTGCAGGGCAAGAGCCAGACCAACCTGCCGTGGGACTCGTGGCAGCGGCCCTATGTGAGCGACCAGCCGACGGTGTGGTTTCACGATGTGTTCTACGCGGACGGCCGGCCTTACCGGCAGCGGGAAGTGGAGATCATTCGCAGTCTGACGAGCGGCAAGTAGCGATCAGGCCAGGGAAAGCGACTCGCGGATGCCCGTCTGCCACTCTTCAAGCATGAGGCGGCCGATGGGAGCAAACTCGGGGTGGTCACCGATGTATGCCTCGACCTCGGGCGCAGTGTCAGAGAGCGCATCGCGGATGCGCTCAAAACGGGCCGAGAGGGTCTTCCGCGTTCCGATGGAGCGCCGCTCTCCGAAAGTCACCAGGTCTTTGGCCGAGGTCCATTGGTTGCTGCCGTTCAGGGTGAGCGCCATGCGGTCTTGTCGCAGGTAAACAGTGGTGGTGACCAGGTCGTAGACCGGGGCCAGATGAGCTTCGCCGTTCACATCGCTGTAGAGGATGCCGAAGTTCTTCAGATGCGCGTCGCCGTTGCGCAGGGCGCAGTTGAGGGCGATGAGCGTGAACAGGGCGAGACTCTCCTGGTTGATTGCGGGCGACGCGGCGAACTGCTGAAAGCAGCGCATCACCGAGGTTTCGTAGCTGCCCGCATACTTCTCATCGGTGCGCCGGGCGTTGAGGACGCAGAAGTCTTCAAAGCCCAGGTAGCTTCCGTCTGAGGTGAGGTCGAAGCGGTCCATCACCAGGGCGCTGCCATCGGCCGCCAGGCGAAAGGGCGGAACCCGCAGGCCGCATCGCTCGGCTACCTTGAGGCAGAAGAACTCGTTTGCGGCCAACTGAGGAAACTCGGCCGGATCCCAGAATTTGACGATGTGGGTTGCGCCGCGGAACGACGGAGACAGGGCGCGACCGGTTGCGCCGGATTGGGAGAGCGCAGCCTCATCGCGCACAAGGAACTTGGGCTGCACGCCGCTCACGCCGGAGTAGGCAGCAAATTTTTCAATCAGGAAGCGGTAGAGCTCGCCACCGCGGCGGCTGGAGAGAATCTCGTCCACTGACTGGAAGGGAACCTCCTCGTCGAGCTCGGCGTCCACATCGGTGAAGCGGATACGACCGAGTTGCGAGCGGCCCACAATGCCCAGCAGGTCAAGGTCGTCAAAGGTGCCCGTGGCTTTGGCAAAGGCCAGGCGCAGACGCTCGCGCAGGGCGCCCTCCGGCAGGTTCATCTCAAAGATGGGCGGAATGCCGAACGACATATCCCAGGAGGCCAGGCGCACCGGCATGGTGACCGAGACCGCCCGCGCACTCTCTGCCCGGGGTGCGTAGGCGAAGGTGCTGCCGCGCTCGCCGCGCCGCTCCAGCAGGCCGGCCTCGCGGTTGTCGGTCCAGATCTTAATCATGGCCGGCGCGCTCTTTCAGGATCTCGTCGAGCGTGGGCCGGCGGGAGACAACCGGCGCGAGGCGCAACTCGAGTTCAAGGCCGGCGAGGATCCTCGCCAGCTTGGAGTAACCAATGTCCGTAGCCCGGCCGTTTTCCAGCAGGTCCATGGTGGCGCGGCTGACCCCCGCCAACTCCGCCAGCGCCTTCTGGGTCAGATGGCGGCGTTTCCGCTCCGAAGCGACCTGTTTGCCGATCTGTGCAAGGCTTAGCATGACTGATATATTAGGTAATATGTCTTTTGTATGTCAATATGCTTAAAATAATAGGCATTCTGGCAGAGGGGATGCGCCAAGCGCCTTCGGCGTTCTGACCGTCGGAGCACGCGGCGTTATCCTTGTCAGTCCGGATGGGAGACACGATGAATCGACGGTTGTTTTTGAAGGCAACGGCGCTGTTGGGGGCGCAAGCCTCAGTGGCTCAGGCCCTCACAGATGGGGTGAACGCGGCAGGCACGAGCAAGCCCCTGCCAGAGAGCGCGCGACGGATTGCCAAAGCGAAAGCAGCGGCCATGGCCATGGAGCGGCGCGACTGGGAGCAGGGAATTCTGGCCCAGGCTCTGCTGGAGGCGGGGGACCGTGAGGGGGTGATTCTGCTGACCAAGGCAGCGATGGTGCAGCAGGCGCCGGATGGACGGCTGGGCGTGGTGATTGCGGGAGGGCCGACGGACCCGGCGATGGGTGGGGCCGCGTATGCCAAGGCGGCCGAGTGGACCGGCGATCCACAGATGAAGGCCGCGGTGGCGGGACTGCTGGAATGGATCCGCGTGAAGGCGCCTCGCTCCGCGGATGGAATTCTTTACCACGTCTTCGAGAGGCCGGAGATGTGGTCGGACGGCTTCAACGGCGCTCCGCCGTTTCTGGCCGCGATGGGGTTTTACGACGAGGCGCTCGCGCAGATCGAAGGGTTCCGCAAGCGGCTCTGGAATCCGCAGAAGAAGATGCTGGCGCACATCTGGGACGAGGGGAAAGGGCAGTGGAAAGACGCGAACTGCTGGGGCGGCGGCAATGGCTGGGCGGCGGCGGGGCTGGCGCGGGTGATCCGAAGCCTGCCTGCCGGGCGGCGCGCCGACCGCGAGCGGCTGGCCGGGTATGCGCGGGAGGTTGTGGATGGCTGCCTGGCCCATCAGCGGACCGATGGGCTGTTTCACGATGTGGTGGACGATCCGGAAACGTTTGTGGAGACGGATCTGGCGCAGATGCTGGCGTACGCAATGTATGAAGGGGTTGCGGCGAGCTGGCTGCCGGCGAGCTACCGGGAAAAGGCGGACAGGCTGCGGGGGGCGGCGCGGGCCAAGATGGATGCGTTCGGCTACGTGCAGGGAGCGTGCAGCGCGCCGGAGTTCGACCGGCCGGGGACGTCGACCGAAGCGCAGGCGTTTTGCATTTTGATGGAGGCGGCGGGGGCGCGGGCCTGAACCAGGGCCTGTGAACACTACTGGGGGGCAGGCCCTAGCGGGCCAGCGTCAGCATGGCCCCGGCTACCGATTCCAGCGGCAGCACCTTGTCTACGCCGTTGAGCTTGATGGCTTCTTTCGGCATGCCGAAGACGACGCAGGTGGCTTCGTCCTGGGCGATGGTTGCGGCGCCGGCCTGCTTCATCTCGAGCATGCCGCGGGCGCCGTCGTCGCCCATGCCGGTGAGGATGACGCCGACGGCGTTGCGGCCGGCGTAACGGGCCGCGGAGCGGAAGAGGACGTCAACCGACGGGCGGTGACGACAGACCAGCGGGCCGTCTTTGATTTCGACGAAATAGCGGGCGCCCGAGCGCTTGAGCAGCAGGTGGTGGTTGCCGGGCGCGATGAGGGCGCGGCCGCGAATGACGGTATCGTTGGACTCGGCCTCTTTGACCGTGATGGCGCACAGGCTGTTCAGGCGGTTGGCGAAGGCGCGGGTGAAGAGCTCCGGCATGTGCTGGACGATGACGATGCCGGGGGTGTCAGACGGGAGCATTTCAAGAACGGTTTTGAGGGCCTCTGTTCCGCCGGTAGATGCGCCGATGACGACAACCTTCTCAGTGGTTTCAGCCATGGCGTGGGTGGCCGGCGAAAGGATGCAGTCGGCATTGAGCTTGGGCTCGACGGTGTGGCTTGGCTTGAGGGTGCGCAGGCGGGCGGCGGCGGCGGCCTTCACGGTGTTGCAGATGGTGACGCACGAGTCCTCAAGGAACTGCTTGGTGCCCAGCCGCGGCTTGGTGATGATTTCGACAGCGCCGTATTCAAGCGCCTTGAAGGTGCTCTGCGCGCCTTCGTCGGCCAGGCTGGAGCAGATGACGACCGGGATAGGATGCTGGCTCATGATCTTCTTCAGGAAGGTGAGCCCGTCCATGCGCGGCATCTCGATGTCGAGGGTGATGACATCAGGCACCTGCTCGGCGATGCGATCGGCAGCAACGAACGGGTCGCTGGCCGTGGCGATGACTTCGATCTCGGGGTCGGAACAAAGCACGTCGCGCAGCGTCTGGCGCACGACGGCGGAGTCGTCCACAATCAGCACGCGGATCTTCTGGGTTGCCACAACTGCCGCCTCTCTGCCTGCTTGCCTGGAATGCTCCGGCCCCCCGGAGCCGTTGCCGGGTTAGTTGAGCCGCCGGAGCAGAACCTCTCCGGTGACGGAATTGAACTGGATGTGAAGGCCGGAGGTTCCGCCCAGGCTGGAGGCCACCACGTCAAAGCCCTCGTCGCGCAGAGTCTTGATGGCCATCTCGTAGTTGAGCTTGCCCACGGTGGGCCGTGAGGCATCGTTGGACACCAGCAGCACATCTCCGCCGCCAAAGAGTTTCACTTGCACTTCGCTGCGAGGCACGCCGAGCTTGTCAAAGCGCCGGGCCAGATCGCGAATGGCAAAGTCAACATAACGGCGGCTGGCGGCCAGGCTGAGAGCGTCGCGGTTCTTTGCCGGAAGGTGCGGCAGCATAGGATGGCAGAGCGCGGCAGCGCCGTGTTGAGGAGCCCAGAAGGCCACACCCACGCAGGAGCCGAGCACCGTGCGCAGAATCGAGGGCCCGGTGACCAGGTGAGACTCACCCGGCTGCACATACACCTCGACCGGGGCTCCGGCTTGCGCTCGGTCAGGCTGCGGCATCGTCCCTCCTGTAGAGAGCAGGGGCCACCGGCGCCAGGGGCAGATGCATGTCGTGCAGGGTTTCGGCGTGGCCAACGAAGAGGTAGCCGCGCGGCACCAGGTGGCGGGCGAGCTTGCCCAGGATGCGCTCCTGCGTGGGCCGGTCGAAGTAGATGATGACGTTGCGGCAGAAGATGGCGTCGGCCCGCTCGGAGAGTCCGTAGTCGGCATCCATGAAGTTGAGCCGCCGAAACTCAACGAGCCGGCGCAGCTCGGGCACCACGCGCACGCGGCTGGAGCCGGGCTCGCGGCCGCGCATGAAGTACTTGCGCTTGAGCGCGGACGCCACCGGGGCCACCACTTCGTCGGAGTAGACGCCGCGCTCGGCACGGGCCAGCACCGTGGTGGAGATGTCCGTGGCCAGGATTTTGAAGCGGAAGCCGGGATGGGTGAGGGCGTACTCGCTGAGCACGATGGCCAACGTGTACGGCTCCTCTCCGGTGGAGCAGCCCGCGCTCCAGACAACGAGAGGGCGGCCGCTGGCGCTTTGCGCGGTCAGTTCGGGCAGCGCTTTGGCCACGAGAAACTCAAAATGCTTCGGCTCACGGAAGAAGTCGGTCTTGTTGGTGGTAACGACATCAATGAGCGGAACGATCTCGTCTTTGAGGCCCTGGTGACCGAAGAGATAATCGCAGTACTGGCCGTACGAGGTGAGGCTCAGCTCCTTCAGCCGCCGCTTGATGCGCACCTCGAGCATGGTCTTCTTGTCGTGCCCCAGGTGGATGCCGGCCTCGGCGTAGATCAGGTCGCAGAGCCGCGCATAGTCGCGGCTTGAGATGGATTCGTCCCGTGTGCTCATGATGTGAATGGGGCGCATGGGAGCGCCCCATTGTCCCTTTGCGGTTCCTTGACAACGCCGGGTTGCGCCGGGCAGGGCGAAGTGCTGAAGCCTTGCCCGGCAGAGTGTGAGTTCAGCTGGATTCAGGCAGCCACTTCAACCAGTTTGCTGCCTGCCTCCTGCTGGTGAATCGCCGCCAGCTCATCGGCAGAGAAGACCCGATCGATATCCAGAATCATGATGAACTGGGTATCGCGCTTGCCCATCCCCTTGATGAAATCGGTGCGGATCTGCGTGCCGATCCGGGGAGCCGGCTGAATCTGATCCGGCTCCAGGTCGATCACTTCTTCCACCGAATCGGCCAGCGCGCCGATGATTGTGGATTCGTTGTCGAGCAGGACCTCAACGACAACGATGCAGGTGTTGCGCGTGCTCTCGGTCTTCGACATCTCAAAGCACAGCCTGAGATCGACGACCGGAACCACGCTGCCGCGCAGGTTGATGACGCCGGCCATAAAATCCGGCGTGCGCGGGATGGCGGTGATTTGGGTCAGGTCAAGCACCTCTCTTACCTTGGCCACATCGGTGGCAAAGATCTCGTTGCCGAGCTTGAAGGTCAGGTACTGCCGTGTCTCCGTGATTTCGGTAACGCTCATGCAAAACTCCTTTCCCTTGAAGACGCGGGGCCCGGACCGGACTTCAGCCCGCGCCCCATTCGGTCAGTACCGCTCGAACTCCCCATCCAGCTCGTCGTGCTTCTCTTTGAGGCGCAGGTTGACGCCGCCGCGCGCAGCCGGTTTTTGTGTGGAAGCCCCATGGCCGTTGGGCCTCGGCGCATGGGCCGGCGCGGCTTGAAGCTGCCGTGCGGCCTTTGAGCCGGCGCCCTTGCGGCCGGGGCCCCCGCCCTCGTCCCCGGTGTGGAAGAACGAGAGCGCGCTCACCAGCTGATCGGACTGGCCGGTCAGCTCTTCGGTGGTGGAGGCCATCTCTTCCGAGGCCGAGGCGTTCTGCTGAATCACCTGCTCCAACTGCTGAAGCGCCTTGTTGATCTGCTCGGCGCCGGTATCCTGCTCCTTGCTGGCGGCAGAGATCTCCTGTACCAGCTCGGCAGTGCGCTGGATATCGGGCACCAGCTTCTCCAGCATCTCGCCGGATTTTTCACTGACTTTGAGAGTGGTCCCGGAGAGCTGGTTGATCTCGCCGGCCGCCTTCTGGCTGCGCTCGGCCAGCTTGCGCACCTCGGCGGCGACCACGGCAAAGCCCTTGCCGTGTTCGCCGGCGCGGGCCGCTTCAATGGCCGCGTTCAAGGCCAGAAGATTGGTCTGGCGGGCAATCTCCTCAATGATTGAGATCTTGTTGGCGATCTCCTTCATTGCGGCGACGGCCTCGAGAACGCTCTTGCCGCTCTCCTGCGCGTCCTTGGCGCTCTTGTTGGCGATCTTGTCGGTCTGTTGCGCGTTGTCAGCGTTCTGCTTGATGTTACTGACCATCTCCTCCATCGAAGAAGAGGCCTCTTCGGCGGCCGCTGCCTGCGCACTGGCGCCCTTTGACACCTGGATCGATGCCGTGGAGATGGACTGGCTGGCCGCCGCCACCTCGCCGGCGATCGACCGGATATCGGAGACCGTCTGCGTGAGCCCGGCCACCATTGCCCCGAGAGCCTGCATCAGCTTGTCCTGCGCCGAGCGCTCGCGCAGCTCCACGGTGAGATTGCCGTTAGCCACCTCCTGGGCGGCCGCGGTGATCTCGTTCATGGCCACAATCAGCGTGTTGAGGTTGTTCTTGATCAGGTTGAAGTCGCCGTTGTAGGTGTCGGTGATCTCAGCGGGCACATCGCCCTTCGAGATCAGGTCAACATACCGCGCGGCCACGTTCAGCGGGCCGATGACCGCGTCGAGCGTGTCGTTGACGCCCTGCACAATCTTGCGGAAGTCGCCCTGGTGTTTGGCGGCGTCGGCGCGAGTCGCCAGCTTGCCGTCGACCGCGGCCTTCACCAGCATGCCGGCATCGCTGACCAGTGCATTGACCGCATCGATGCAGGTGTTCAGGTTGTTCTTCAGGGTGTTGAAGTCGCCGTTGTAGGTGTCGGTGATGCGCGGAGGAATATCGCCGCGGCTGATGCGGTCCACATAGTTGGCGGCCACATTGAGCGGACCGATGACCGCGTCCAGAGTGTCGTCGACACCCTGCACAATCTTGCGGTAGTCGCCCTGGTGCCTGCTGGCATCGGCGCGTGTGGCCAGCTTGCCGTCCACCGCGGCCTTCACCAGCATACCGGCGTCGGCCACCAGCGCATTCACCGCGTCAATGCAGGTGTTCAGGTTGTTCTTGATGGTGTTGAAGTCGCCGTTGTAGGTGTCGGTAATCCTGGTGGGGATATCGCCCTTGCTGATGCGGTCCACATAATTGGCGGCCACGTTCAAAGGCCCGATCACCGCATCCAGGCAATCGTCCACGCCCTGCACGATCTTGCGGTAGTCGCCCTGGTGCTTGCCGGCGTCGGCGCGGGTAGCCAGCTTGCCGTCGACGGCGGCCTTGGAAAGCATACCGGCATCCGCCACCAGCGCGTTCACCGCGTCAATGCAGGTGTTCAGGTTGTTCTTGATGGTGTTGAAGTCGCCATTGTAGGTGTCGGTAATCCGGGCGGGGATATCCCCCTTGCTGATGCGGTCCACATAGTTGGCGGCGACATTGAGCGGACCGATGACCGCATCCAGCGTTTCGTTGACGCCCTGCACGATTTTGCGATAGTCGCCCTGGTGCTTGCCGGCATCGGCGCGCGTGGACAGCTTGCCGTCGACGGCGGCCTTGGAAAGAAGAACCGCGTCGGCAACCAGCGCGTTCACCGCGTCAATGCAGGTATTCAGGTTGTTCTTGATGGTGTTGAAGTCGCCGTTGTAGGTGGCCGTAATCTTGGCGGGAATGGCTCCCCGCGAGATCTGGTCCACATAATCGGCGGCCACATTGAGCGGGCCGATCACCGCATCCAGCGTTTCGTTCACTCCCTGGACGATGGTCCGGTAGTCGCCCAGATGCTTGCCGGCGTCGGCGCGCGTGGCCAGCTTGCCATCGACGGCCGCCTTGGAAAGCATGCCGGCATCGGTCACCAGCGCATTGACGGCATCGATGCAGGTGTTCAGGTTGTTCTTGATGGTGTTGAAGTCGCCGTGGTAGGTGTCGGTGATTTTGGCGGGAATATCGCCCTTGCTGATGCGGTCAACATAATCGGCCGCAACGTTCAACGGGCCGATCACGGCATCCAGTGTGTCGTTGACGCCTTTCACAATGGCGCGATAGTCGCCCAGATGCTTGCCGGCGTCGGCGCGCGTTGCCAGTTTGCCCTCGACCGCGGCCTTGACCAGCATGCCCGCATCGGCCACCAGCGCCTTCAGGTTGACGCGCAGCCGCTCGATATTCTCGTTGATGAAGGCCTTCTTGCCCGGGAACTGCTCCAGCGGAGCGTCAAAGTTGCCCTTGCCAAACTCCGCGATGCAGGCCATCGCCTTCTTCTTGACCGAGATGTGCCCGGCCACCATCTCGTTGACGCCCTGCGCCATCACCTTGTAAGAGCCTTCGAACTTGTCGGCGGCAATCGCGACGTCAATGTCGCCCTTGTTATGCTCCTCCGACATGTGCTTCATCTGCGCGATGAAGTCCTTGAGGTTGACGCGCAGCCGCTCGATATTCTCGTTGATGAAGGCCTTCTTGCCCGGGAACTGCTCGAGCGGAGCGTCAAAGTTGCCCTTGCCAAACTCCGCAATACAGGCCATGGCCTTCTTCTTGACCGAGATGTGCCCGGCCACCATCTCGTTGACGCCCTGCGCCATCGTCTTGTATGAGCCTTCAAATTTGTCGGCGGGAATGGCCACGTCAATGTCGCCTTTGTTGTGCTCCTCGCTCATATGCCGCATCTCGGCAATGAGGTAGCCGAGCGAGTCAATGCAGCTGTTGAGCCCATTCTTGATGTCGTTGAAGTCGCCTTTGTAGGCCTCGGTGATCAGCGGCGGAATATCGCCCCTGCCGATGCGGTCGGCATAGCTTGCAGCCACCTTCAGCGGCGCGGCCAGCGCATCCAGCATCTCGTTGACGCCCTGCACAATCTCGCGATGTACGCCGTTGAACTGGGTCGCCCGGCCGCGCTCGGCCAGACGGCCCTCTCTCGAGGCGTCTGCCAGGCGCACGATCTCTTCCAGAACGAGCAGCGCCCCGTCTTCTGCCGCACGGCCGGCGTTGCTTTCAACGTCGTGCGCGCCCTGTCCGTTTCCGCTGCGGCCGTTGCCGTGTCCGTTTCCGGCCCCATGCAGCTTCCGGCCCTCGCTTACCAAAGTAGTTGCCATTGAATCCGCTCCTTGTTTCTCTGGATTTCGCTCTCATCCATCCGTTCATCCGTCCGCCGGTAGGCCCGAATCACGAAGAGCTCGAAACTCCGCAGGTTGAATGGTTGAGCACAGGCGCTGGCGCACAAGGCAGCACCGACGAACTTCTAATGAGCTCGCACCGCCGGCTGGCTGGGTTGCCGGGCAGCGCCGCGATGGGGCGCGGCCCGGGCGCGCTGGCCCTCGGCCCCCAGCCGCATCGCGTCCTGTACCAGTCGGAAGGGATCGAGGATCAGCGCCACCGTGCCGTTGCCCAGAATGGTGGCGCCCGAGACCACCTGCACATGGCGGTAGAAGCGGCCCAGGTTCTTGATCACCGTCTGGCAGTCGCCCAGCACCTGGTCCACCACAAAGCCGTAGCGGCCCTCTTCGGTCTCGACGATCATGATCTGCTCCAGGTCAGGCCGCGCCGTACGAATGTTGAAGTGGTCGCGCAACCGGATGTAGGGCACGATCTCGCCGCGCACATTGGCCACATGCTTGCCGTTGGCGCGGGCAATGTCGTCGCGGGTCAACTCGACGCACTCCAGGGTATTGGCGAGCGGCAGCACAAAGCAGGCATCGCCCACGCTCACCAGCAGGCCGTCAATGATGGCCAGCGTCAGCGGCAGGCGCAGCGTCACGCTGGTTCCCGCGCCGGGCTTGCTGGCCACATCGATGGTGCCGCGCAGGCTGTCAACCTTTTGCCGCACCACGTCCATGCCCACCCCGCGTCCGGAGACGTCGGTCACCTGTTTCGCCGTCGAGAACCCGGGCTGAAACAGCAGCGCATACGTCTCCGATTCGCTCAGTTCGGCGTCAGCCGCGATGAGGCCCTTTTCCACGGCACGGCCGCGCACCGCCGCCGCATCGATGCCGCCGCCATCGTCTGCCACCGCGATCAGGACGCTGGCCCCGGAGTGGCGCGCGGAGAGGTGAATGGTGGCCGTGGGCCGCTTGCCGCGCGCCTTGCGCACGGCCGGCGGCTCAATACCGTGGTCCATGCTGTTGCGGATGAGGTGCATCAGCGGGTCGCCCAACTGCTCGATCACCGTCTTGTCCAGCTCGGTCTCAGCGCCTTCGATGGTAAGTTCCACATTTTTGCCCAGGTCCCGGGCCAGGTCGTGGACCAGGCGGCGAAACTTCTCAAACGTCGCCCGGATCGGCAGCATGCGAATGTTCATCGAGTTCTCGCGCAGCGCCGAGGTCAGCCGCTCAATCTCTTCCGAGACTTCGGCGATCTCAAGGTCGTCGCGCCGGCCGGCAAGCTCGCTGAGGCGGGCCTGCACCGTGACCAGCTCGCCCACCAGGTCAACAAACTGGTCCAGCTTGGCGGCCGGGACGCGCAGGCTGGTGGCCGTGTCAGGCTTGTCGGTGGTGCGCCGGCCGGCAGGGGCAGAGCGCGGCTCAGCCAGCGCCGCGGCCGTCAGGTCAGCGGCAGAAGGCAGAGCCTGCTTCGCGACCGGCTCAAGCGTCAGCTCGCAACCGTCGGCAACAAAGATGAACACATCGCGAAGGGCGTCTTCGCCGGCCGCGGTGGCCAGAACCATCTCCCAGGTGACGTAGCAGCGCTCCGGGTCCAGCTCGCGCAGCGGCGGAACCGAGGCCATCGACGCCTTGACCGAGAGCCCGCCCAACTGGCTGAGCTCGCGCAGCAGCAGCAACGGGTTGGTCCCGTTCAGCAGCATGGCGGAGTCTGGCGCAAAGTGAATGCGCCACTCGCGCAGAGGACCGGCCAGCACGGGCGCTGCGGCGGCCTGGACCGGGGAGGCGGGCGAGTGCGCGGCGGGCAGGGCAGCAGGCAGTCCGGCCAGCTTCCGCACCTGCGCAAGAATCTGCTCGCAGCAGGCGGGGTCAGCCGCGGGCGCGCCGGCCGCGCCTTCTTCCAGCATGGCCCGAATCTGGTCCAGCGCCGAGAGGGTCAGGTCAATCAGCTCTGCCGTGATCGCAAGCCTGCCGTTGCGCACTTCGTCAAACGCCGTCTCAAGGTTGTGGGTGAAGGCAGCCAGGCGCTCAAAGCCAAACATGGCGCCGGAGCCCTTGATGGTGTGCAGTCCGCGGAAGACGCGGCCCACCAGCTCCTGGTCGCCGGAGTTCCCGTTCAGCTCAAGCAGCGCCGCTTCCAGCTCGACAAGGATCTCGCGCGCCTCTTCTCTGAAGCTGTGCTTGAACTGCTCGGCATTGCCTGCGACGGACTGAACCATGGCCGCTTGTTCACCTGTCTTGCGTTGGGAGAAGAAGATCCTCGAGGCCGCTGTTGGCAAGGCTGCGCGAGAGCACCGACGGAGGCGGCTCATCCAGAGCGAAGACCACGCCCTGCGCAGTTGCTTCGCGCGCGGCCGCCCACAGCAACTGCACGGCGGTCACGTCCAGCACGGTAACAGCTGCCAGGGAGACATGCAGCTCTTTGCCCGTGCCAAGCGCTTCAAGCAGGGACTGTTTGAGCTCCGCCGCGACAGAGATATCCACCACGCCCTCAAGCGCGATTGAGTTTCGCATCTCATCCTGCTCGATGCTGATCGGCACGTGTTGCTCCATAACTTGCTGCCGGCGCAAGAAAGGCCGGCTGAGGATCCACTATGCTTTCTGGTGTGTCCAGGCCCGTCGAATGGAAGCGGTCCCTCTCTGGTGGTGAGCCCAATCCGTGCTGTGCCGGCACATTCCGGCGCACGTTCTCTTCATCGGCACAGGATGCATTTGCGGGGTAGGTTTTCAGCCGATGTGTGTTAGAAAACGCTCAGAGGGATAAAGAACAGAAGCAGCTTCCCAATCTGAATCTCACTTTCCGATGCAGAAGGTGGCAAAGATGAGATTCAATATGTCGTCCGGCGTGGTTTGGCCGGTGAGGGAATCCAGCGCCCACAACGCGCGATAGAGATCGATGAGGATCATCTCATGGGGAATTGCGCTGGCGTTGGCGTGAGCCGCGTCAGTGAGGGCTGCCAGAGCGGTGGTGATGCTCTGGTGGTGGCGGAGGCTGGTCAACATGCCCGGCTCGGAGGCAGCCCCGCCGGTGGCGAGGGCAACAATGCGCGCGCGCAGGGCGGGAATGCCCTCACCGGTAAGGGCCGAGGTGGAGACGGTGGGCAGCGGGCCGCACTGCGGCGCAGATGCAGGCGCGGAGACGAGATCGCATTTGTTGAGAACGGCCAGCGCCGGGCGTCCCGCGAGGGAAGCCAGAAGGTTGCTTTCTTCCTCGTTGAGCAGCTGGGTCTGGTCCAGCACCACCAGCACGAGCGCCGCGTCGGCCAGGGCTTCGCGGCTGCGGAGGATGCCCAACTGCTCTGCCTCTTCCAGAGTCTCGCCGAGGCTTCCGCGCAGGCCGGCGGTATCCACCAGTTCAAGCGGAATGCCGTCCAGGGAGATGCGCTCAGAGACGGTGTCGCGTGTGGTGCCGGGAGTGGCCGTGACAATCGCACGGTCGCGTTCAACCAGGGCGTTGAAGAGCGAACTTTTGCCGGCGTTGGGGCGGCCGACGATGGCCAGGGTTAGCCCATCATGCACGATGCGTCCGCGGGTGAACGTGGCTGCCAGAGCCGTAAGCTGCGGCGTGAGCTCGTCAAGGCGGCGGGCGATCTCAGCCTGCGGGGTCACGTCCACATCGTCCTCGGCAAAGTCGATGCCGGCTTCAAGCAGGGCAATCAACTCAACCAGGGAGTTCTTCACCGGCTGCACGCGGCGGCTGAGCGCGCCGCCCAACTGGCCGGCTGCCTGGCGAGCCTGGGTGAGGGTCTGCGCTTCAATCAGGTCGCGGACGGCTTCAGCCTGGGTGAGGTCGAGCCTTCCGGTGAGAAAGGCCCGCTGCGTGAATTCGCCGGGCTCGGCGAGGCGGGCGCCTGCCTGGACGGCACGGCGCAGCAGCAGTTCCAGCACCACCGGCGAGCCGTGTGCCGCGATTTCGACAAGATCTTCGCCGGTGTAGGAGTGGGGCGCCGGAAAGAGCGTAACCAGGGCTTCGTCGATGCGCTCCGCGGCGACGCGGCCGGCGTCGGTTGCGCTTGATTCATCGAGCACATCGGCCAGCCGCGCGCGGCCTGGCTCAAGCGGATTGCGCAGGCGCACCAGTTGCACAGAGATAGACGCGGCCTGTGGTCCGCTGAGTCGCACGATGCCGATGCCTCCGCGGCCGGGCGGCGTAGAGACGGCGGCAATGGTGTCAAGGCTGGATTCCGGAGAGGCCATAGGCTTGCAGTTAGTTTAAGCTGCCGAGAATCTTGCGTTGCGGGGAAGTGACGCGGCGATGAAGACGTTTACCGCAAGGACTATAATCCAAGCGAACGCGGAAGGTGCGATTGTGCCGTCGCAAGACGGCTGTCAAGCCGCGCGCAAACCATGACGAGAGTGACGATCACGTGGATTCCAGGCTGGGGTATAAGTGCGCGGCGGGTAACGGCAGGACGAACTGGATGAACCTGGCAGGTCGGAGCCTGTTGTTGGCGGCGCTGCTCCTGGCTGCGCCTGGAGCGTGGAGTCAGCAGGCTGCCGCGGCGGTTTGGCACGGAGTGGTGCGCAACCCCGCCGGGGCGCCGATTGCGGGAGCAAGGATTCGCCTTGCCGCCAAGGGCGCCTCGGAGCAAGTGACGACCGGCGCCGATGGGCAGTTCCGGCTGGCAACCTTGCCCGCGGGACAGTACCGGCTATTTGTTGAGGTTCATGGCCGCAAGGGCGAATTTGCGCAGGCGATTGACCTGGCAGCAGGCGCGCCCGCGGTTTTAATTACCTTCTCAGGCCGTGGCGAGCTTGCGGTGGCCGAACTGAAAGGCCAGACCGGCACCGGCGGCGAGCAGTTAAGCAGCCAGGCGGTGAGCGAGCTGCCGCTGAACAAGCGCGACTTCAGCACTCTGCTGCTGCTGGCCGCGGGCACCATGACTGACACCAACGGCGCCGCGAACTTTACCGCCCAGTTCGCCATCAACGGGCAGCGCGGGGTTGAGGCCGTCTTTGCCATGGACGGGGCCGACATCAGCGACCCGGAGATGGGTGGCGCCACCTTCTCGAATTTCAATGTGGATGCGGTGGAGGGAATCGACTCCAGCTCAGGCTGGATGCCGGCCGAGATTGGGCGCGGCGCCGCGGGATTCACCAACATTCGCACGCGCTCGGGTGTGACCGGCTTTCACGGCTCGGCATTTGAGTTTGTCCGCAACTCCGCCTTTGACGCGCGCAACTACTTCGATCACGCGACGCTGGCCTATCCCGGCAGAATCCCGCCCTTCCGGCGCAATGAGTTTGGATTTACCAATGGCGGCCCGATCTATCTTCCCGGCCTCTACGACGGGCGCAAGCGGACCTACTACTTCACGCAATTCCAGGCATTCCGCCAGGTGCTCGGGACTACCCAGGTGATGCCGGTGCCTACCGCGGATGAGCGCATGGGGCTTGACACGGTGACCTATCCCGGCGGCGTCACCGATACTCTCACGATTCCGGTGGATGCGGGGATCGCGGCGGTGCTGGCGCGTTATCCGCTGCCCAACCTGCCCTCTGGCGCGTATGGCGTGCATACCTATGCGAGCGCATCGAAGGTCACCACGAATGCAAACCAGTTTTCACTGCGCCTCGATCACAAGTTCACCGGCAAAGACCAGTTCGTTGCGCGCTTTGTGATGGACGATCTCTCCGGACCCACAACCAATCCCGACCAGACGGCCATCGACCCCTCGTTCGGCGTTGAGTATATGGACCGCCAGCGCAACGTGGTGGGCACGTATACACGCACCGTTTCGCCGCGGCTGATGCTGGAGTCTTCAATCTCCATCGAGCGCGCGACGCCCGGCTTCCCCACCCCCAACCACACTGACCCAGCCGTCAAGTTCAACGATGGGCTGTTTGAGGGATTCAATACTGCCGGCGGATCGGTGATGCAGGAGTACGGCAATATCTTTCAGGGCCGGCAGAACCTGTCGTTCACGACGGCGCGCCACGCCCTCAAGACGGGTTTCGAGGTACGCCTGAATCGCGACTCCACCTACTGGGGTCTGAGCCCCAACGGCGAATACGACTTTGGCGCTGGCACGGCCTATGCCCGGCAGGCGATCACCTCAGCCAGCGGCAATCACAACCTCAAGCCCGGCGATCCGCTGCCGGATACGCTGTCAAGCTTTCTCTCCGGCAGCCCGTTCGATTACACGGTCTCGATCGCGCCCAGTTTCATGTCGAGCGGCGAGCACATTGGCCCGGCGGCTGTCAGCCGCGGCAACTGGACCGCGTATGCCCAGGACACATGGAAGGTGACACCGCGCCTGACGCTCGATTATGGGTTGCGCTGGGAGCTGTATACGCCCATCAGTGAGCGGGCCAATCGGGCAGCCGGTTTCATGCAGATCAACGGCAAGCAGCAGTACGTCATCAACCCCCAGCCGGGTTACCGGACCGATTGGCATGGGTGGGGGCCGCGCGTGCAGGCATCGTGGCAAGTTACCAGCAAGTTATCGGCTCACGCGGGCGGCAGCATTACCATCATCCCGCCGAACATTTGGCAGGATAATATGCTGACCGGGGCTTTGCCCTTTGCCGTGTTGCCGAGACTCCTCTCGGCCGGCAATGCGCCGATTCCTTACGGATTCCAGATCACTCCCTCGCAGCTACCGCCGGACTATACGCCTGGCGGGGTGAATATCTTCGCCTCGGGCAAGACCAAGGACGTACCGCCCAACACGGTATTGGATGTTGATCGCTACGAGCAAGACATTGCCGCGCTGACTGCGGGGCATGTGGTCAGCGATGTGAACCTGGCCGGCATCGACCGTTCGTTCACCAATGCCCGGCTCTATACCTGGACCGCCGGCCTGGAGCGCAAGATTGGCAATCTCACCGCGGACGCAAATTACGTGGGAACGGCCGGCGTCAGCCTGCCGCGGCTTCAGTTTCCCAACGCTTTTCCGGGAGCTACGGCAGCCTTTGCGCCCTACACCACCTTTGACAGCAACGGCAATGTGACCGGCGGATTTGGCGTTGAGAATCTGATGACCTCGAGCGCGCACTCAACGTATCACGCGCTGCAAACATCGCTCTCTGGCACCACCGGGCACGGCGGTCCCGGCCTGCAGGCGAGTTATACGTGGAGCAAGTCGCTGGACGATACCAGCGAGATCTTTGGGAACATGGGCTCCGCCGGCGCAATGACCACGGGCGTGTCGCAGAACCCTTTTGACGACCACCCGGAAAAGGGGCCTTCGACCTTTGATGTAACCCACGGCTTTGGCCTCAGCGTGGCCCAGGACCTGCATCTGGACGGCGTGAGCTTTTTTCGCCCAGTGGGCAAAAAGCTGACGGCCGGCTGGGAGCTGTTGAGCATTTCAAGCATCAGCTCGGGGTCGCCGTTCACAATTTACTCCGGCATTCAGCAGACCGGGGCCGGGTCAATGGGGGTGGACCGGCCGAACCAGATTGCCCGCCCGCATCTCTCCACGGCGCGCGCCAATCGCCAGGATTATTTTGGCCAGGGCGACAACAACGCATCGATGTTCTTCTCTGTTCCGATTCATGTTTCTGGCGGCACGGGGCCGAACCAGGGGCTGTTCGGCACGCTGGGCCGCGACACGTTCCGCGGGCCGGCCTTCTATAACTTCGACTTTGCTCTCATTAAAGACACACCATTTGGCCAGCGCAAAAGCGGAGCCGAGCGCATCGACCTGCAGTACCGCGCCGAGTTCTTTAACCTCTTCAACATCGTCAACATGGGATTGCCGCAGAATATTCTCAACGGCACCGGGTTTGGCCAGATCGCGAAGACGGCAGGCACCTCGCGGCAGATCCAGTTCTCGCTGAAGGCAATCTACTAACTGGCGTGCGGGGGGCGGCCATTGCTTCGCGCGATGGCCGCCCTCCCTGCCTGTCCCGATCTTCGATTGCCGAGGTTTAATCCGCTTGGTATAAAGGTTGCGGCCGGGCGGGGGCCAATCGTTTCTCCGCTGCGAGGGAATCCCATGAGAATCAATTGGCGTTGGCCGGCGGCGCTTGCTGCCCTTCTGGTTGCCTGCAGTCTTCAGTCCGCACCCGCACAACAAACCAGGCCGCTTGCTCAGGCGCATGCCGCTCAGGCGATGACTGAGGTGAAGCCGGAGACGGTTGGCTTCTCAAGCGAGCGGCTTGCGCGGCTGCACACGCTGATGAAGCAGGCCGTGGAGCAGCAGCAGGTGGCCGGCGTGGTTACCATTCTGGCGCGGCACGGCAAGGTGGTGGACTATCGCGCCTATGGCATGCGCGACATTGCCGCCGCCTCTCCGATGCCAAAGGATGCCATCTTCCGCGACTACTCCATGACCAAGCCAGTGACCGGCGTGGCCATGATGATTTTGTATGAAGAAGGCAAGTGGCTGCCCTCTGATCCGATCGCAAAGTTCATTCCCGAGTTTGCCCACCTGAAGGTCTACAAGGGCCTCGACGCCGACGGCAAGATCATTCTCGCCGACCCGGAGCACGCGCCCACCATGCGCGAGCTGATGAGCCACACTGCCGGTTTCACCTATGGCATCTTCGGCAACACGCCGGTCGACAAGATGTACCGCGACGTGAGCCCGCTGAGCTCAAGCAATCTCCAGGATTTCATTGACAAGATGGCCAAGCTGCCGCTGGCCTATGAGCCGGGCAAGGGATGGACTTACTCAGTGTCGATGGATATCGAGGGCTACATTGTGGAGAAGCTCTCGGGCAAGCCGCTGGCAACCTTCATGCGCGACGAGATCTTCAAGCCGCTGGGCATGAAGGACGCCGCCTTTCATGTGCCGCCATCGGAGCTGAGCCGCTTTGCTTCGGTTTACTGGGTTGACCCGAAGGGCGGCCTGACAGCGAAGCCAACCGGCGTGATTCCGGCGCGGGATTTTACCATCGAGCCCACCATGCCCTCGGGCGGCGGCGGGCTGGTGTCAACGGCCGAGGACTACTATCGCTTTGCGCAGATGCTGGGCAACGGCGGCCTGCTCAACGGCAAGCGCATCCTGGCTCCGGCAACGGTGAAGCTGATGGGCTCAAACCATGTGCCGGTTGAGTTGCTCACCGGCCAGTACAGCATCGGGCTGCAGGTGCTGCGGCCCGGCTTTGGCTACGGGTATAACTGCGCGGTGGTCTTCGATCCGCCGACCGCCAACCTGCCCGAGGGCAAAGGCACCTTCTTCTGGGATGGGGCCGCCGGGACCTGGTTCTGGGTTGACCCCACCAACGACGTGGTGTTCGTGGGCATGATTCAGCGCATGGGCGGCGGACCAATGACCTGGAATCTTGAGTACCAGAGCCGGTCGGTTGTCTATCAGGCATTGGTCGATCCGCAAAAGTAGAAGTGCATTGGCCGCCGAGTGCGGCGGGGAGACTGCCATGAGAGGCATGCGAGTCGTGGGTGTTGGCGCAGGGTTGCTGTTGACGCTGTGCGCAGTCCAAGCGCAAACGCAGAAGCCGGCGACGCCGAACCCTGGAGCAAGTCAGGCGGCAATGAAGCCCGAGGCGGTAGGTTTTTCCAGTGAACGCCTCGAGCGGCTGCACGCGCTGCTTCAGGAAGAGGTGGATAAGAAGCAGATCTCCGGGTTCGTCAGCATCCTGGCGCGCCACGGCAAAGTGGTGGAGTTTCGCAGCGGCGGCCAGCGTGACATAGCCAGCGGCGCGCCCATGACGAAGGACGCCATCTTCCGCGATTACTCGATGACCAAGCCGGTCACTGGCGTGGCCATGATGATTCTCTACGAGCAGGGCAAATGGCTGCCGTCCGATCCCGTCTCCAAATTCATTCCCGAGTTCGCCCACCTGAAAGTCTTCAAGGGCATGGACGCCGACGGCAAGATGATTCTTGTTGATCCGGACCACGCGCCCACGATGCGCGAGCTGATGAGCCACAGCGCGGGATTCTCATACGGCTTTGGCTCGACGCCGGTGGATGCGCTCTATCGCGATGCGAAGGTTCTGCAATCGGAGAATCTTCAGGCCATGGTCGACAAGCTGGCCAGGATTCCGCTGCTCTACCAGCCGGGAACGCAATGGGTCTACAGCGCCTCGATGGACATTGAAGGGTACATTGTGGAGAAGCTCTCCGGCCAGTCGCTGCCCGACTTCATGCGCGACCATATCTCCAAACCGCTCGGAATGAAGGACGCTGGCTTTTTTGTTCCTGCTGAGAAGCGCGCCCGCTTCGTCGCCAACTACCGGCCTGACGCGCAAGGCAATCTGGCGGTGGATGCGCCGAGCGGCGCGTTGGGCATGGACTTCACAACCGAGCCTACCATGCCCTCCGGCGGCGGCGGCATGGTGTCAACGGCGGAGGACTACTACCGCTTTGCGCAGATGCTGGCCAACGGCGGCGAGCTGAACGGCAAGCGCATTCTGGCTCCGGCTACAGTGCGGCAGATGACCTCAAATCACCTTTCGCCCAACCTGCTCACCGGCGCGTTTGGCGGCGGCATGCACGTGATGCGGCCGGGCTTCGGGTACGGCATCAACTGCGCGGTGGTCTACGACCCGCCGGAGGCTAACCTGCCCGATGGCGAGGGCACGTACCTGTGGGATGGCGCGGCCGGGACGTGGTTCTGGGTGGACCCCGCCAACGATGTGGTTTTCGTGACCATGATTCAGCGCATGGGCAGCCCGGATAATCACCATCTGGAGTACACCAGCCACGCGGTTGTCTACGGCGCGTTGGTCGATCCGGGAAAGTAGGCAGCGGATCTACTTCAGCAGGTCAAGCGCCATCGCCGTCATCGCCGTCACGCCGGCGGTGATGGCCGGCGCATAGGCCGGCGCAAACAGAGCCGAGTGCAGCCCCGGCAGCGGTACGCCCGATTTGTGGCTCTCGGCCAGCTTGTCAGGATCGGCCGCGCCCAGCCAATACATCACCGCGGGAATTTTGCCATCGAGCGAGAACAGGCCCACATCCTCGCTGCCCATGATGGCGCGCGCATCGAGCACCTGGTCTTTGCCGAGCGCCGCAATGGCAGAGGCGCGCAGGCGCTCATTGAGCGCCGCATCGTTGAGCGTGGGCGGAGTGCTTTCGCCCAGCGTCACCACCGGCATGCGGTCGGCAGGAATGCCATACGCTTCAGCGAGACCGTTCGCCGTGCGACGCACATCGGCAACAATCTGGTCGCGCTCGGCCATCGAATACGTACGCAGCGTGAGGCCCATCGTCACTTCGTCGGGAATGATATTGTTCTTCGTCCCGCCGTGAATCGTTCCCACGGTCAGCACGGCAGGCTGCTGCGGATCGATCTGGCGGCTCACGATGGTCTGCGCTACCAGCACAAACTCCGCGGCCAGCACAATCGGATCCTTGCCCGCCTCGGGCCGTGAGCCGTGCCCGCCGATGCCGCGCATCGTCACATTGATCGTGGTGGCGCTGGCCAGCAGCGGACCGCCCTTCAGCGCGACCGATCCCGCCGGCGCCTCAGGCGAGTCGTGCTCGGAGACAACAAAGTCCGGCGTGCCAAAACGGTCATACAAGTGATCAGCCAGCATGGCTGCCGCGCCCTGCACAATCTCTTCGGCGGGCTGGCCGATCAGCATCAGCGTTCCGTGCCATTGCGCCTTGCGGGCGGCGAGTTCGCGCGCCGTGCCCAGAAAGACAGTCATGTGCAGGTCGTGGCCGCAGGCTTGCATCGCGCCCACGCTCTGGCCCTGCGCGTTTGTGGTCTTCACGGTGCTGGCGTAGTCCAGGCCGGTCTTCTCTTCCACGGGCAGCGCGTCCATGTCTGTTCGGATCAGCAGCCGCGGACCTGCACCATTCTGCAGCACGGCGACAATGCCGAATGCCTGCGCGCCGTCTTCATATTTGCCAACCTGCTCAGTAACCGTATAGCCCAGCTTGCGCAGCTCGGCGGCGAGGAAGGCGGAGGTCTGTTCCTCGTGACGCGAGAGCTCGGGGCTGCGATGCAGATGCTTGTAGGTCTCAGTGAGAGCAGGCAACTGGCTTTGCACGGACGCAGGCAGATCGGCAGGAATCTGCGCGCGCACATTCAGTGCGGTTGCCACCAACGCGGCAATTGAGAGGGCACGTAGCACCATGGGGAAAACCTCCAGGGAAGCGGTTTCTTGTCTCTAATGGCCAGCGTACCATGCGGCTTGATTGAGAGCTTCACTCAGGCAGAAGTGAACCGGCAGCCGGCCCGTCGCGTACTCTTGAAAGGCCAAGTGCTACCGTTTGGCAACAGGGAGAGTGGAATGGGGGCAACAAAGATCGAGTTTCGCCTGCGCATGGCCATCCTCGTAATCATCGTCACGCTGGGCTTCAGCGCGCCGTGGATTGATCTGTGGAATATTGGGGAGCGCATCCCGCTGCTGGAGTGGCTGGCGCTTTTGCTGAGCCGCACAGGGCTGGTTTCGTTCACTGCGGCCGCGGCCCTTGTGATTGTTGCGGGGGCATTGTTCGCCGGAGCGGGAGCGGCTCTGCGCGTGTGGGGGACTGCGTACCTGGGACCCTTCACGATGCGCCACGGCGAGATGCAGGCCGGGGCGGTGATGGCCGATGGGCCGTACCAGTTTGTGCGCAACCCGCTCTATCTGGGTTCGTGGTGCATGTTTGCCGCCATGTCGCTCATCATGCCGGCCAGTGGCGCGGTGTTTGCCATGATTCTAGTAAGCATCTTTCAGTTGCGCCTGATTCTGGGCGAAGAGGCATTTCTCCGCGGCCAGATTGGCGAACCCTATCTTGCGTACCTGCGCGCAGTGCCGCGGCTGATTCCCAGCCTGCAGGCCCGCCTCAAACCTGCCGGCGTTCAACCGCTCTGGCTGAATGCGGTTCTTGCCGAACTGAACCCGATCGGCGTGTTTCTGATCATCTCTATCTTGTCGTGGCGCTACGACAACTGGCTGATGGTGCGCGCGATCATTGTTGTGTTTGGCATTTCGCTGGTTGCAGGGGCGCTGATGCCGCGGGCGAAGCAGCAAAGCGGCAGTTGAGGCGTGGGCAGAACGGTCACGGCAGAACCTGCGCTCTGTTCGGCAACCGTTGCCGGAGTCCGGGGCACGGAGGGTAGTTGAAGAATTGTTGCCGGCGTTGCTCAGTGGCGCGTTGATTCTTCGCACAACAAAAAGCAAGCAGCCAGGCCGGAATTGGTAACTCCTTGTTCGCGCTTGACATAACCAGCCGCTAGAGCGAGAATTTCAGCCGTCACTGACTTCAGCGGTCCGCAGGGTCTTCTCATCCATTCCACTTCCTGGCCGCGCCGCTAGTGATGGCCAGTGAACAGGTATGTCACGTCTCGAGGGGAACCCAATATGCGCATCATTCGCACTTATGCTCAGTGGCTGGCTGTAATCTTGCCGGTAAGCCTTGCACTCACCCTGATCGTGCCGGCAGGGGCGGCAACCTCGCCCACGGCCACGCTGGTTTTGACGGCTGCCAACACCGCGCCGACCCTTGGCCAAACCGTCACCCTGAAGGCGACGTTGACGGTGACCGGCACTTCCCTGTCGAGCATCGGCCAATATTCCATCCTCGACGGCTCGACCACTTTGATTTCGGGCGCAATGCCCAACTTTGTGACCGGTTATTCCTATGCCACCTCGTCGTTGACTGTGGGCAGGCACTCGCTGACGGCCAAGTATGCCGGGACTGTGAACGGCCTGAAGGCCACGTCAAACGTTCTTGTTGTGCAGGTTTCTGTGGCGCCCCTTACCATCACTACAAATTCGCTCACCGGCGCAACGGTGGGTTCGGCCTACTCCGCAGCCCTGGCTGCGAGCGGCGGAGTCTCGCCCTACCTCTGGTCGATTGCCTCAGGCAGCAGCGCGCCAGCCGGACTGACGCTTGGCGCTACCGGTATACTTAACGGCACGCCCACCACCGCCAGCAGCGGATCGGGCACCAGCTTCAAGGTCCAGGTAAAAGACTTCTCCATGCCGGCGCTGACCGCCACGGCAACCCTAACCCTGAAGATCGCTCCCGACCCTCTCTCCATCACCACCACGTCACTTGCAACCGGCACCGTAAATAAGGCCTACTCCGCCCAGCTTGCGTCGTCGGGTGGCACGGGCAAGGTCACCTGGAAGCTGGCCAGCGGCAATACGCTGGTCGCGGGGCTGACCCTGAGCACCACAGGCGCAATCTCCGGCACGCCCCTCTCCGCCACAAGCGGAGCCGCCAACTTCAACGTGATTGCCACCGACTCAGCCAGCCCGGCGCATACGGCAACGGCCTTGGTCCTCTATACAATCAACCTGCCGAAGGTGGCAACACCCACCTTTACGGTTGCGGCTGGAACCTACACCTCCACGCAGTCGGTTGCCATTCAGGACGCGACAGCGGGAGCGACCATTTATTACTCGATCAGCGCGAACGGCACCACGAGCTCGCCGACCAAATACACCGGGCCCCTCACGGTGTCGGTCACCGAGACCATCTCGGCCTACGCGACGGAGACCTACTACTCAGACAGCGCAACCGCATCGGCACTTTATACGATTAACCTGCCGATGGCAGCCACACCCACCTTTACGCCCCCGGCCGGGACCTATGGCTCCGCGCAGAACGTTTCCATTGCAGACGCCACGTCCGGAGCAACCATCTATTACACAACCAACGGAAATATTCCCACCACCTTGTCAACCAAATACACCGGCGCCATCACGGTGTCGGCCACTGAGACCATCAAGGCCATCGCCACGGCAACAAACTACGCAACCAGCGCGCCGGCATCGGCTCTCTATACGATCAACCTGCCTCAGGCAGCCGCACCCACCTTTACGCCCCCAGCCGGAACCTACACCTCCGCGCAGACCGTTTCCATTGCAGACGCCGCGTCTGGAGCAACCATCTATTACACAACCAACGGGGATGTTCCCACCACCTCGTCAACCAAATACACCGGCGCCATCACGGTGTCGGCCACTGAGACCATCAAGGCCATCGCCACGGCGCCCTTCTACACAACCAGCGCAACCGCATCGGCTCTCTACACAATCAGCCCGGCCAACACCAAATGCACCGCCGATGGCAGCGGGAACGGGAAGGTCAATGGCCCGTACGCCTTCCAGCTTTCGCAGACCTACCCGGTGCACGGCGGCGGACTCGGGTTCCTCGTGGGCGGGTTCACAGCCGACGGGTTGGGCAACATCTCCGGCTCGGTTGACATGAACTCTCCCTTTGGCCCGTCCACCGGCGCTACGTCCACCAAGTTCACCGGAAACTATTCGGTGGGCTCCGATAACCGCGGCGTGATGAACGTGATTGTGCCCAAGAGTGAGGGCGGAAGCGAGACTCTCACCTACTGTGTGGCGCTTGACTCCATCTCCAGCGGCGTTGCTGGCGCCGGGCGGATGGTGGAGAACGATACCACCAGCGGAAACGCCTCCTCGGGCGCGTTCTATGCGCAGGGCAGCACCAACTTTACGCTCAGCTCCGCTCAAGGAAGCTGGGTCTTCGGCTTGCAGGGCGGCACGGCCGCCAGCACGGGCACATTTCTCTACCGGTCAGCCATGGCAGGCGTTCTCACACTGGATGGAGCCGGCAATCTCTCCAGTGGCCAGATGGACATCAGCGTGGACGCTACCCTCAACGGCACCAACATCCTCAATGCGTCATTCCACGATATCGGCTTGACCGGTTCTTACACGCTGGACGCGAACGGACGCGGGGTCATGACTGTCACCATTCCCAGCAGTAACGAAGCGGGCGGCGGAACCTCCCACATGATCTTCTGGGTGGCAGGGCCAAACCACATTCTGTTGATGGGCCAGGAGCCAGGCAACATCACCACGCACCACCCCGTCAATGCGGGCGAGGCCTATCTGCGGACCGGCTCCACCTTCTCCAACGCGACGCTGGCCGGCACCAGCGTATTTGTAAGTAAAGGCGTATCCAACAACCACTCCACGCAATACGACCAGCTTTACCTCGAGGCCGGGATCTGGGGCTGGGACGGAAAGGGCGGCATCAAGGGAGCGTCGGATGTGGTGAATGCGGGAGACGTAACCCTGGCCACCAGCAATTCAATCACTTCAGCCTATGCCGTGGATGCAAACGGGCGCGTCACTGCCGGTGGGGCGGTGTACTACATCATCGGGCCTAATCAGCTCTATGGCGTGGCGGGAGGCTTGAGATCAAGCCTGATCTATGTTGAAAAGCAAACCGTGCCCACGGGCGGCTTCACCGCGGCCAGTTTAAGCGGCGGGTATTCGCTCAGTACGCTCTGGTACGATGGGGTCACCCAACCCATCTTCAACGGAGAGCTAACCTCGGGCGGGGCCGGCAGCTACAGCGAAGTGCTGGACTTTAGCAACAATGGCAATATGCAAGCTGCCATCGCCGTGACACAGAGTTATACCGCCGGTCCCCTGGGGCGCTTTGTCACGATGAACGGCGCCACACCCAGTTACGCCGGCTATTTCGTCTCGCCCGGCAAGGCTTACATGATTCCAATCAACAGCGCCGCGAAGGGAATTCCGTTCTATGCGCTGAATCACCAATAGCCTCGCATCTTCCAGTCGGAAGCATGATCATCGGCAAACGCCACCAGGGAGAGCCCAGCGCTCTCCCTGGTGGCGTTTGCGGCTAATTGCCTGTAGAACTCCGGTTACTGTTTCGGATAAATAGAATGCGCCAACCAAGGCATCGTCACAAACTCTGCCTGAGTTAGTTGACACCGGGCTCCGGCAGCGAGAGAATTCTTGTCGCCACTCCTTTCAGCGGCCTGCCAGGGCCTTCCATCTCACACACACAGGCCGCGGACCCGTGTGTGCCGAGAGAACTCTTATCACCCTGAAAGGGAATCGAACATGCAGAACATACGTACTTTCATGAAGGGACTCACCGTCTTCTTGCTGCCGCTTTTGGCATTGACAAGCACACTCTCCCTCGGGGCTGCCCAGTTGCAGGTTGCCCAGGTTGCAAACCCCACCGGCGTTGTCGGCGTTCCGTATTCCTTCACCGGAGTGGTCGCAGTCAACGGCGGAACCGCGCCGTATACCTTCAGCGTGACTTCCGGTTCGCTTCCGCCGGGACTTATCCTCTCGGGGAACACGATCAGCGGAACCCCCACCGCGTCCGCAACTCCGTTCAATTTTACGGTTACGGTGAAGGACTCGAGTAAGCCCCAGCAGAGCGGCAGCGCCCCCGTCACGCTGAATGTGTTTCCCTCCGGGAGCGTCGTCATCACCACCAACTCACTGCCCGCCGGCACCATCGGGGTTCCGTATAGCCAAACAATCAAAGCCAGCGGCGGAGTCACGCCGTACACCTGGAGCCTTCGGGGCAACTCCACCTTACCGGCCGGCCTCAGGCTCAGCGGCGCCACCATCAGCGGAACCCCTACCGCCCAGGTAGTGTCAGCTAATTTCACAGTCCAGGTGGTGGATTCCAGCAAGAAATCCGGGCAAAACACCGCCCAGATGCCGCTGACGATCACCGTCCAGGCTCCTCCCCTCAAGATCGCCACCACCACGCTCCCCAGCGGAACGGTGGGTTCGATTTACTCAGCGCCTCTGAATGCCACCGGCGGAACGACGCCGTACACCTGGTCGATAGCCTCGGGAAGCGCGCCAGGCGGGTTGACGCTCAGCTCCACCGGCCTGCTCAGCGGAACACCCACCACGGCCAGCGTCGGCTCGCCTTTCAGCGTCAAGATTCAGGTCAAGGACTCCTCCACAACCCAGCAGACGGCTACGGCAACCCTCAGCCTTCAGATCGCCGCTGACCCGCTCAGCATCACTGCCAAATCGCTGACCACAGGCGTTGTAGGCGTAACTTACTCGGCCCAGCTTGCGTCCTCCGGCGGCACCGGCACAGTGACCTGGAAGCTGGCCAAGGGCAGCTCTCTGGTGGCTGGGCTCTTGCTGAGCAGTTCCGGGGCCATCTCCGGCTCTCCAACGGCCCCCACCAGCGGCGCTGCAAGCTTCAGCGTGGTGGCCACCGACTCAGCCAGCACTGCGCACACGGCCACGGCGCAGATCACCTATACCATCAACCCGGCAAAGCCCACCATCACCAGCCTGAGCCCGAATTCGGCCACAGCCGGCGCCTCCGGGTTCCAGATGACAATCACCGGCGCCAACTTTACTTCAAATGCGGTGGTCAAGTGGAACTCTGCCACGGTTGTCTCAAGTTACACCAGCCCGACCCAACTGGCCGCAACGGTCCCAGCCGGCATGGTTGCCAATGCGGGCTCGGCCAGCGTGACGGTGACCACCGCCGGCGGCACATCCACCGCTGCCACCTTCACCATCAACCCCGCCTCCACCGCAAAATGCACGGCCGATGGCAGCGGCAACGCCAGGCTGAAGGGCGGTTACGCCCTGCAGCTTTCCCAGATTCGCACAGACGATAACGGCTGGCAGGACTTTATGATGGGCGCGTTTACAGCCGATGGAAAGGGGAACTTCACCGGCATCTTCGACACCAATACTCCCTACAGCTCAAATGGCGACCAGAACGGAAACACAACTGGAACCTATTCCGTGGGTTCAGACAATCGCGGCGAGTTGTCGATCAGTATCCCCCAGGGTTCCGGCGCCAGCCATGTGATTGATTTCTGCATCGCATTGGACTCCGTCTCGAATGGCATTGCCGGCAGCGGGCGGATGATCGAGAACTACACAGGGATGGGGGTCGGCTCCGGAGCATTCTATGCCCAGGGAGGCAGCAACTTCACGCTCAGCGCAGCACAGGGCAGTTGGGTCTTCGGGGCACAGGGCCTCAGCAACAATGACGGCCAGTTGGGCCGCGTCGCCGTGGCCGGGTTCTTCACCCTCGATGGCAGCGGCAAGGTGACCACAGGTCAAACCGATGTCAGTTATGACAGCTACCAGGACGGCGTCCTCGAAAACAGCTTCATCCACCAGACAGGCATGACCGGCACCTACACACTTGCCTCCAGCGGCCGCGGAACGATGACTATCACCGTGCCCAGCGGCCAGGGCGGCAGCGGCACTTCGCACATGGTCTTCTATGTGGCCGGGCCAAACCACGTCCTGCTCATGAATTCGGACCCCGGCGGCGGCCAAAGTAAGGGCCCGGTCACGGGGGGCCAGGGATTCTTGCGCACCACCAGCACCTTCAAAAATTCCACCCTTTCGGGGACAAGCGTCTTTGTCGACAATGCCATCTCTGACACCAACTCCACCGGCTGGGACCAGCGCAAAGTCGAGGCAGGCATTCTCACCTTTGACGGGAATGGAAACCTCACCGGTACCAGCGACACAAACGATGCTGGTACTGTAGTGCTCGCGCCCGACGGCTTCAGTTCAAGCTATTCCGTGGATGCGAATGGGCGGGTTACCACCGGGGGTAGCGCCGGACCGAACTTCTACCTTGTGGGCCCCAACCAGGGCTACGGCGTGAAGGGCGGTCTCAAAGCCACCCTCGTGTACATGGAGAATCAGACCGTACCCAGCGGCGGCTTCAAGCTCTCCAGCTTCGGCGGCGCCTACTCAACGGGCACGCTCTGGTACGGCTTCGAGCCGCAGAACGCCACCAGTGGCGTGGGAACCGCCAACGGGGCAGGCTCCTTCCTCGGTACCGTGGACCTGAACAACGATGGCAACGTCTCAGTCGGCGTGGCCTACAACGAACCCTACACCGCCGCTGCCTCGGGGCGCTTTGTGTTGATGAACGGATCTCAACCCTGGGCAGCGCTTTACATGGTCTCGCCCACCAAGGCCTACACTATCGACATCAGCGGCAAGCAGTGGGAGCCGCTTCAGGTGTTCACCCACCAGTAGACGCGCAAGACCGCGGGCCCGCCCTTTATGCGTTAAATGGCAGGCCCGCAACCGCCAGATCCGACCTGGCACAACCGGAGCCACCAACAGCAAACAGGGAGAGCCCGAAGGCTCTCCCTGTTTGCTGTGGTGCCGTGAATCTGAAACTACTTCTTGACGGGGGCGATCACGTCCTTGGCGGCCTTGGCCACGCGGAACTTGACCACGGTCTTGGCCTTGATCTTGATGGCCGCGCCGGTCTGGGGGTTGCGGCCAATGCGGGCCTTGCGCTCTGCCTTCACGAGGCGGCCGATGCCGGGGATCACGAAGACGCCGTTCTTCTTGGTTTCCTTGATGGCGGTCTCTGCCAGCAGGTCAAGGAAGCCGGCCACTTGCTTGTTGGTGAGTTGAAGCTTCTCGGCCAGTTGCCGGGTCAGCGCGGTCTTGGTCAATCCAGTTGCCATTGTGATGTTCTCCTTGTGGGCATGCCCTCGGGGCAGCCTGTGTTGCCTGGGGTCCGGTGCAGGATTCGAACCGCATGGAGGGAGTGCGACCGAGGCAACGTTTGCACGAAACCCCTGTATTCATGCGGGTTCATCGGACCCTGTCGTTCGTAACAATGCGGCTTCAGGGGGCCCCAAGTCAATGGCAAAAGGCCGATTTCCACAATTTTCTTAGGAAATCATGCGGATATTCCCGATATTTGCCTGTTTTTGCCCGGATTTGTCCCATTTCATCCTCTATTTCAGACTCCGATCTCGACCAAAAGATGAAAAGGGGCGGAGCACCCGGAACGCCTTAGTGGAGGCCGAAAAGTACCCTTTTCTTCGGCGCAAGACTGGCGGCAATCGGCGTATTCAGCGCATCCACCACCGGCGCGGCCAGCTTGAAGTGCTTCGTCAGCAGGGCGGCGAAGCCGGGTTTCAGCGCTTCGGCGGCGGGCAGCGTGGTGCTCAGCCCCCACTGCCGGCAGCGAATCAGATCAAGCGCCGGATGCTCCGCTGGAAAGCCCTTCGGCGGCCGCGTCAGCGCGTTCCCTTCGAACTCTGAAAATGTCTTCCGCAGCGTTGCCTTCTGCAAGACCTTGCGGAACGCAACGTGATTCTCCAGCAGCCAATGCCGGATCGCCGCCAGTTGCTCCTTCTCCGGCATATAGGCGCCGGCGGCGATGATCACTTCCTTGGCGCTGATGTGGAAGTAGTATCCCGCGCCCGAGGTCTTCTCCATCCCCTGGTGCGACCACCACGCCGCCACGTGGGTCTTGTAGGGCAGCTTGTTGTTGCTGAAGCGCGTGTCGCGGTAGATGCGGAACAGGCACTTCTCCGCCGGGCGCACAAAGGCCGGAGCAAACTCCTCCATCGCCGCCGTCACCTTGCGAATGATCGCCAGCATCGGCTCTTTCAGCTCGGCTTCAAACGTGGCCTTACGCGGCGTAAACCACTCGCGGTCGTTGTGGCGAGCCAGGTTGCGGAGGAAGGTGAAGGCTTCGGAACGAAGATAGGGTATTGCAGAGAGCCCATCGTGTTTTTGAACGCGTGGCACATTTCACCTCGATTGAAAACGAGTTCGACCCGAACCCAATTGGTCGCACTTCACTGAACATCCATGATCTTGTATCCGAAGCCTTCGGAATCCAGATTAAACCCATGCTTTTCCAAGTAATGTGCTGCTGCCGCTCTTGCGAAGTTATGCTCGCAGGTGCTTTCGACATCTCCCCCAAAGTTGAAATGGCTGCCACTCCAGAACGCCGATCTTTTTGCATCTTCTAAAGTAAGAAAATCAGGACGATCCCAAGCCTGCATCCTGTCTTTTTTCGTTGTTTCCTGGCTTCGCCAGTCCCATGCCTCAGCTGCGCGGAGATCCTTTTCTACACCTTCTCCATATCTGTACATTTTCGCTAATCTGGTCTGTGCCAGCACATCACCTTGCTCTGCCGCGCTGCGAAACCAGTAAGCTGCTTTGACCAAATCCTTTTCCACACCCTCGCCCTTGTAATAGCGCCAGGCAAGCCCTCTTTGACCTTCGGGATTCCCTTGTTCAGCCGCCTTTTGATAAAAGGCCGCAGCTTCCGAACCATCGGAAAAGCATCGGCACTCCGATGCGTAAGATACCTGTGCTGCCACATCGCCTAACTCCGCAGCACGGCGTAGAAGGTCATGGGTGCAAATACTCAGAGCCAGTCGAAAACGCTCAATTACCTTCGGGTCGTCATTCCCAAGGCTCAGACTACGCAGAAAATAGGAATACAGGCGATAGAGCATCCAGTATCCATGAGCGCTCTCTTGATCGGCGGCCTTTTGAAAACAGGCAAGTGCTTCATCCAAATCCTGTGCAATACCGTTCCCTTCCAGAAAGGCATGACCGAGGCCCAGTAGCGCTTCCTCATTCTCAGGATCGGCATTGAGGACATTTCTGAATTGCAGCACTCTGTCTTCAGCTTTGGCATGAGTTGAATTCCCTCCGGGATCCTTCGACGCTGCGTTCCCAGATCCCGGCTGTCGCTCGCACTTTTGGTCTTCGGAGGCCATGATTCCTCCTCACTGCAAATTTGATTCCGCACAAACCTGGTGAAGTAACCCCCGGTATCGCAACAGCCTACAGTGTATTGGGCACGTTCTTTTCCTCTGCCTGACGACGATACAGGTAAGCCAAAATCAATCCAGTATTGGCATTCAAATCGATTCTATTAGATTCCCATCTCCCCTCATCGAATCACCTTCAGCGCCCCGCGGAACAGCCCATCGAAATCGGCGCTGAGGGCCTTCTCTTTGGCGATGGCCTGCTCGATGGCCTTCTCTGCCGCGGGCCGCTGGTAGCCGAGATTGACCAATGCCGAAAGGACATCGTCCACGGCGGGGCCGGCAACGGACGTCTGCACCGGCGCAACCGCAAAATCGTCGAGCTTGTCTTTGAGCTCGACCACCAGCCGCTCGGCCAGCTTTTTGCCCACGCCGGGAATGCGCGTCAGTTGCGCGTGGTCCTGCCCGCGAATGGCCTGCACGGTGCGCTCGGGGTTGAGGCCGCTGAGCATCTTGATGGCCAGCTTGGGGCCAACGCCGCCCACCGTAATCAGCCGCTCAAACAGCCGCTTCTCTTCGCGCTCAAGAAAGCCGAAGAGCGCAATCTGGCTGTCGCTTACCTGCGTATGAATGTGCAGCGAGGCCTCTGCGCCTACCGAGGGCAGCCCCGTAAAGGTGGGCACCGAGATGGCCACGTCGTAGCCAACGCCGGCGGCCTCGACAATGGCCTGGCCGGGTTCCTTGTGAATCAGTTTGCCGCGCAGGTGAGCGATCATGGTGCCTCTATCTTAGAGCGGTTCGCCAGCTCGCGTGGCATTTTGAGTGGGGTGCAAGGCGGCTCTTTCTTGAGGAAAGAGCCACTCGACGGCAGTGGCTTTGCCTAACAGCAACTGGCGAACCGCTAGAGTATCCCGAGCCGCTTCGCCACCCGCTCCAGCGTCTCCAGCGCCTCGTCCAGTTGCGCCTTGGTGTGTTCGCTGGTCAGCATCAGCCGGATGCGCGCCTTGCCCTCCGGCACGGTGGGAAACGCAATCCCCGTCCCCAGCACACCTTCGTCAAACAGCGCCCGCGAGAACTCCATCGCCTTGCGCCCTTCGCCCACAATCACCGGCGTAATCGGCGTCTCGGTGGCCGGCGTGGTGACGCCGCCGATGTTGAAGCCCACCCGGTGCAGCTCGCCCTGGAAGTAGTGCGTGTTGTCCCACAGCCGCTGAATCCGCTCCGGCTCAGTCTCCAGAATGTCGAAGGCCGCAATGCACGTGGCCGCCACACTCGGCGGATGCGACGTGGAAAACAGGAACGGCCGCGCTCGATGGTAGAGATAGTCAATCAGGTCCTTCGATCCGCAGACATACCCGCCCAAAGCGCCGATGGCCTTGGACAGCGTGCCCACCTGCACATCCACCATGCCGTGCATGCCAAAGTGATCCACGCTCCCGCGCCCGTTGCGCCCCAGCACGCCGGAAGCATGCGCGTCGTCCACCATCATGATGGCGCCATACTTCTCAGCCAGCCGGGCCAGCTTGTCCACCGGCCCAATGTCGCCGTCCATGCTGAACACGCCGTCGGTAATCACCAGCTTGCGCCCCGGCTCGTTGGCTATCTCTTGCAGCAGCTCCTCGCAGTGCGCCGCATCCTTGTGGCGAAACACCTTGATCTTGGCCCGCGAGAGCCGCGCCCCGTCAATAATGCTGGCGTGGTTCAGCTCGTCGGAGAGGATAAAGTCGTCTTTGCCCAGAATCGAGCTCACCGTGCCCGCGTTGGCCGTGAACCCGCTCTGGAAGACCACGCAGGCCTCAACATTCTTGAACCGCGCGATCTTTTCCTCCAGGTCCATGTGGATGCGCATGGTTCCGGCAATCGTGCGGACGGCGCCCGAGCCAACGCCAAACGCCCTGGTGGCCGCCAGCGCCGCCTCAATCAACCTGGGGTGGTTGGCCAGGCCGAGATAGTTGTTGCTGGCCAGGTTGATGACCTGCTTGCCGTCGTAGTGGCAGACGGGGGCCTGCTGATCGTCAAGAATGCGCAAATTAAAGTGGGTGCCGTTGGCTCGTAACTCATCCAGAATCGCAGTCAGGTGGGCAAGCTGGGGGCGCGGAGAGGTCTGGGTCATGGCGATATTCCTCAAACAAAGAGGATAGCGCGGATTGGGCCGGAGATTTCACCCCGGAATCGGTAGCCGGCGCAGTCCGCCGGCAATTCCTGCCGATTGAGCCCGCCAATCCCGTCGAAAGCGCGTCTAAAGAAGGGGCAAGGGTTCGCTCCGGTGCGCCTGGGCCAGATACAATGGTGTTCTATGCCGCGCAATCCGGGCGGCGCACGATCTTGATTTCTGGAGCAGGTGCACGTGAGAGGCATTGTCTGCCGCAGTCTGCGGCTTGAGTTGGTGGCAGGACTGGGAATTGCGCTGGCGATGCCCGCGCTGGCAGCGGCCGCGGAGAGCACACAGGCTCTGACGACGCAGACCACGCTGGCCGCGGAGACCCGCGACCGGGGCGGGCGCACGCAGGCTACCCTGAACGTGACCGTGACCGGCGATGACGGGCAGCCCGCCGCCGGAACCGTGGCGATTGAAGACTTTGGCAAGCCGCAGGGCGGCGCGGTGCTGAACGCCGAGGGCAAAGCCAGCCTGGCGCTTTCGCTGGCAGGCGGCGACCACCAGTTGCGCGCCGTGTATACCGGCGATGACACCCACCAACGCTCGGTTTCGCCGCTGGAGCAGGTTCACGCCCAGACCACCGGCACCCCCGATTTTCAGATCTCGATCTCGCCGGCTACGCTTTCGCTGACTCCAGGGCAATCGGGAATCGTGATTGCCTCAGTAACGCCTGAGAACTCAAGCGCGCTCACCGGGCCGATGTTTGTCACGCTCTCCTGCTCGGGATTCCCTGACGAGTCCGGCTGCACCTTTACGCCGGAGAACGTCGAGGTCCTCGTGAATGCAACAAACCCCGTGACCAGCTCCATGGTGTTCCAGACCCAGGCTGCCTCGCAGTTGACCGGAAAACTGGCTACTCGTCCCGGTGCGGCTCCCATTGCGTGGGCGCTGCTTCTTCCTGGCTCGCTGGGGCTTCTGGGCCTGGCCTGGGGAGGCCGCCGCCGCCGCTGGCTCAGCCGGCTCTCGCTGCTCGCGCTGGTAGGCCTTGTCACCATGCTGGGAACAACGGGCTGCAATCCGCGCTACAAATACCTCAACCACGGACCGCCCTTGAATCCCGGCACGCCGGCGGGCTCCTACAGCGTGCATGTGACCGCGCAGTATAGCAACGGCGTCACCGCCATCGCTCACTCCACCACGCTGGCGCTTACCGTAAAGTAAGCCTCATGGTTGAGGCTTCATGAACCCGCATCACCCTCTGCCTGCAGGAGTGTATGCGCTGGTGGAGCGCGCGCCGGGAACGGTGCTGCTTGAGAGCACCAGACCGCCAGCCGCAGCAGGCGCCGACCACGTCTCGCGGCTGTTCATGGCGCCGAGCCGCATTCTGGCGGTCAACGACCCGGCGCAGATTCCGGAACTCTTTGCTGAGATTGAAAAGGCCGTCGCGGCCGGGGGGTTTGCCGCGGGCTTTTTTGCCTACGAGTGCGGCGGCTTTTTTGAGCCCACTGTTCCGGCGCGCCCCCTGCCTCGCGGCCAGCCCCTGGCCTGGGTCGGACTTTATCCCGAGTGCCACGTCTTCGACCATTGCACCGGGGAGTTTATCGGCGGCGTCCCTCCAGATCTCGCGAGGTTTGCGGCTCGGGATGAGGTCCAATCTGGCGCAGCGCCAATCGCCCTCCGGGAGATCACTGAGCAACAGTATGCCGGCCGCATCGCCACCATCCATGAGTGGATTCGCTGCGGCGACGTCTATCAGCTCAACTTCACCTTTCCGCTCCAGGTTGACGCGGCAGGCAGCGCGGCAGCGCTGTATGCGCGCCTGAGGCAGCGGCAGCCGGTGGAGTACAGCGCATTCCTGCATACGGGCCAGGGCCAGCAAATTCTCTCGTTTTCACCCGAGTTGTTCTTCCGGCTCGATGAGTCAGGCAGCGCGCGGCGCATCACCACCCGGCCCATGAAGGGCACCGCGCCCCGCGGCCGCACCACCCGCGAAGACTGCGACCTGGCACAGTGGCTGCAGAGCGACCCCAAGAACCGCAGCGAAAATCTGATGATTGTGGACCTGCTGCGCAACGACCTGGGCCGCCTCTGCCGCTTCGGCAGCGTGCGGGTGAACGACCTCTTCGCCGTGGAACGGTACGACACGCTCTGGCAGATGACCTCGACGGTAACCGGCGAACTGCGGCCCGACGTCAGCTTTCAGCAGATCTTCCGGGCACTGTTCCCCTGCGGTTCGGTCACCGGCGCGCCCAAGGTGCGAGCCATGCAGTTGCTGGCCGAGCTTGAGACTGAGCCGCGCGGCCTCTACACCGGCGCCATCGGCTTCTTTTCGCGGGAGCAAACAGTTTTCAGCGTCGCGATCCGTACGCTTGAACTGAGTCGCGGAGGCGGCAGGATGGGCATAGGCAGCGGCATTGTCATTGACTCCGATGCGGCCGCCGAGTTCCGCGAGTGTGCGTTGAAAGCGGAGTTTCTTACCCGTTCCACGGAATCCCTGCCGAACCATTTCCAGCTCATCGAAACCATGCTCTGGCAGCAGGGCTTTCCGCTGCTTTCGCTCCATCTGGACCGCTTGAAAGAATCTGCTGCCTACTTTGGGTTTGCCTGCCAACGCGCCGCGGTAGAGGAGGCTCTGCTGGCTCGGGCGGGTGGGTTCGCTGACAGATCGCCGCGCAAGGTGCGCCTGCTGCTGGCGCGTGATGGAACCCTGGAGATTGCGGCAGAAGCTCTGCCAGAAATCGCCGATCCTGCAAAGCCGGCCCGCGCCTGCCTCGCGCAAGAACGCACCGACTCACGCGACCGCATGCTCTTCCACAAGACAACCCATCGGCCGCTGTATGCGCGCGCATTTAAGAAGGCCAATGAAGCCGGCTTTGACGACGTGCTCTTCCTGAACCAGTGCGGCGAAATCACCGAGGGCGCGATCAGCAACATTTTTGTCGAAAGAGACGGCCGATGGTGTACGCCGCCCGCGCCATGCGGCCTGCTGGCCGGAGTCTACCGCCGTCATCTGCTGGAAACGCGCAAGGAGATTGAAGAACAGGTTCTCTCCATCGAAGACCTGCGCCAGGCAGACGCGGTCTACCTGGCCAACGCCGTCCGCGGCCTGCGCAAAGTGCTGATTGACTGGGAAGATTAAGAAGCTCAAGGCGACCACTCCCTGGCCCTTACTCCCACTTCCGTACTTTTCTCTTCCCTATTCTCTGTTCCCGACTCTCTGCATTTCTCACTCCGGCTTCAGCACGACTTTGATGGCCTCGCCCGAGTGCAGCAGTTCCATGGCTTTTGCGAACTCGCTCAGCTTGAGCCGATGCGTAATCGCGGGCTCCAGGTTCAGCTTGCCGGTGGCCAGCAAAGCCTCCATCTGGAACCAGGTCTCGAACATCTTGCGGCCGTTGATGCCCTGCACCAGCGCGCCCTTGAAGATGATGTCGCGGGCAAAGTCAATTTCAACAGGCCGCGAAGGAATGCCCAGCAGGGAGGCGCGCCCGCCGGTCCGCAGTAACGAGAAACCCTGCCGCATCGCCGCCGGATGGCCTGACATCTCCAGCAGCACGTCCACGCCGGTGCCGCCCGTCGCCTCCATTACCTGCTCTCTCACTTCGTCAATCGCCGGGTCCAGCGCCAGATCGGCGCCCATGGTGGCCGCCACGGCCCGCCGGTGCGCATTCACTTCAATCGCAAACACCTTCGCTGCTCCGCAGGCCTTGGCCACGGCAATTGAGAAAAGCCCAATCGCCCCACAGCCGGTGACGGCCACGGTTTGCGCCGCGATGGGCCCGGCCAGCACGGTATGCACGGCATTCCCCAGCGGATCCAGCAGAGAAGCGTAGTCGTGCGGAATCGACGGCGAGAGCTTCCAGATGTTGGTCTCGGGGATGATGGCATAGCTGGCGAAGGCGCCGTCGGCGTCCACGCCCAGAATGCGCACATGCTGGCAGATGTGCGCCTCGCCGATGCGGCACTGCATGCATTTGCCGCAGGCCACATGCATCTCGGCGCTCACCTTGTCGCCTTCTCTCACTGTGGTCACGCCGCGGCCCACGCCGGCCACCTCGCCGGCGAACTCATGCCCCGGAATCAGCGGCGGATGAATGCGCCCCTGCGCCCACGGGTCCCAGTTGAAGATGTGCAGATCGGTGCCGCAAACACTGGCCGCCTGCACGCGCACCAGCACCTCGCCCGCACCGGGCACTGGCACCGGCACCTCGCGCAATTCAATCCCCGGCGCGGCATGCGCCTTTACAACGGCTTGCATGGTGGTGGGCATACAGCAGAACCCTCCTGCACAGAACGAACTCCCAGTTTATAACCGCGGCCTCATGGGTCCGGCCTCGGGCGGAGGAAAACCCAGCCCGAACGCCCAGGGAACCTGGTGCCGCAACGATAAGGCCCAGACGCCGGTTGGCAAGATTCCAGAAGGCCTTGCTACTGGACCCGCAACGCCAGAAACTGCCCGGTCCACGAGCCACCCGCCAGGGTGATGCCGCCAATTACCTTGCCGTCATCCGAGATGGCCAGCCGGTATTGGTCAATGCCTTTGAGAACATTCGGGTCGTCCGCCTCGTAGCCGTTCAGCACCACCAGGCCATCGCCTTTGTTCTCGCCCTTCACCTTCTCCGTCAGCACGGTACCAATCTTGTCGGCATCAGCCGGGGAAGCTTTGGAGCCAACCTTGCGCAGCATCCAAACGATCTTGCCCTGAACCAATGCGTTTTTGACAGCACATTCCTTGCAGCCAACGCCTTGTTCCAAGGTGATCCTGGCAGAGAAGACTTCGCCGGCAGGATTCGTCCAGATGCCGCGCCAGTCGCCGGCCACGCTGCCGGCCTGAGCACGGCATGCCGCCTGCCCGATCAGGAGTAGAAATGCCAGCCACACTCGCTTCTTCATCGCAACCCCATCCAGCCCCGGCGCCGCGCACGGTGAGGGAGCGGAGCCTGGGCGCTGCTTCTGTTGCACTGAATTGTACGCGCGGAGGGAACAGGCGGCAGAGCTTTGAGATGGTCGGGGAGTCCGGCGAACCGCTCAACCAAATGTGGCAAACTTCTCGTTCACAATCTGCATCGCGCGGCCATAGGAGCCAAGGTTAAACACATTCGGATACCCGAGCGCGATCAGCTTCTTGCGCGCCACGCCGCTGCGGACTCCGCTCTGGCAGTGCAACAGCAACGCCTGATTCTTGTCACGCACACGGCGCGGAATGCTGGCTTCAATCTCGTCGAGAGGGAGATTGATGGCGTTGGCCAGATGGCCGGAGGCAAACTCGCCCGGGGTACGCACATCGATCACCAGCGCGCCCTGCTTCAATTGCTCCAGCGCGTCGTGGGTTGAGATCTGGCGGGAACCGCGCAGCCACAAGAAGATTGCCACCACACCCACAGCAAACAGTACGGTCGTCCAGTTCATAGATATAAGGTTACGCCTGCCGGAGCTTCAGCGTTGCCGGGCTCAGCCCGGGCCACCTCCACCAGCACAGAGTAGAACGTGGCCCCGGCACCCAGGTCCGTGAGCCGCTCGCTGGTGAGCGCATTCACGTTGCTGCCATCCGGATGCAGCTTGGCCCAGTCCATGCTGGCCGCCACCACCCCGGCGGGCAGGCTCGGGTTCATCAGCACCGTCAGCTTGAGCGATCCCCGGTCGTTCCACACCCGCACTGCGTCGCCATCCGCAAGGCCGCGGGGTCTTGCGTCCTGCGGGTGCATCTCAAGCCGCTGGCTCAGCCGCGCCTCCATCTTGCGGTGCCCGTCGAGGTTGGCAAACGTCGAGTTCATATAGTTGTCGGCCTTGCGGCTCAGGAACTCCAGCGGATAGCGCTCCGCATCCTTGCCCCATCGCGACTCAACTGGAGGGATAAACGCCGGAAGAGGATCGAGGCCCTGTGCGACCAGCGTCTCAGAATAGAATTCGATCTTCCCGGAAGGCGTGGCAAACGGCAACGATGTGTAGGGCTGAAATGGATGGCCCTCTGGATCGCGATGGAAGCCCAGCGGGATGTGGCCTTGCCGCTTCAGATCTTCCACAGTAATATGCTCCATCCCGGCGTTGCGCGAGCGGCCGTCGGGGCCGATCGCCAGCGCCTGGCGGATGATCTCTTGCGGCGAATCGCAGAAACACTCCTCCGTGAAGCCCATACGCCTGGCAAGCTGGCTGAATAGCCATACGTTCGACCGCGCCTCGCCCGGCGGCTCGATCGCCTGGTTCGAAAGCTGCACAAAATAGTGCCCGTACGCGCCTTGAATGTCTGTGTGTTCCAGGAACGTAGTCGCCGGCAGAATGTAGTCGGCATAATCCGTCGTGTCCGTAAAGAACTGCTCATGCACCACGGTGAAGAGATCGTCGCGCATCAACCCCCGCCGCACCGCGTTCTGGTTCGGCGCCACGGCTCCAGGATTCGAGTTGTAAACAAACAGCGCATAAACATCCGGCCCTGTTCCCTGTTCCCTGCCGGGGTCCCCGGCGAGCGGTCTTTGCTCGCTGGGGTGGCTATTCCCTACTCCCTGCTTTTCCAGCGCCTGCCCCAGCGCAGACATGTTCACCACGCGCGCCAGTCTCTTCAACGGCGAAGCCAGCGCCAGATCGGGCCGCTCCACGGCCTGCTTGTCCCATTTGAACGCTCCCGAGGTGGAAAGCTGCCCGCCGCCGCCGCGGTATTTCCACGCGCCCGTGAGCGCCGGCAGCATGGCGATAGCCCGCACCGCCGCGCCGCCGTTCTCCGAGCGCTGCACGCCATAGTTCATGCGCAGCATCGCGGGCCGCGTCGTTGCATACTCGCGCGCCAGCCGCTCAACCTCCGCCGCCGTCATCCCCGTCCAGGCCGCCACCCGCTCCGGAGTGTACTCGCGCGCCCGCTCCGCAAGCTGCGCAAAGCCGTGCGTCATCTCCTTAATGTAGGCGCGGTCTTCAAGGCCTTCGTTCAGAATCACGTGCATCATGCCCAGGGCCAGCGCAGCGTCCGTTCCCGGCCGGATGGCGATGTGCCAGTCAGCCAGCGCGGCCGTGCGCGTGCGATAGGGGTCGATCACAATCAGCCGCGCCCCGTTCCGCCGCGCCTTCTCAATCATCGGCCACAGGTGAACGTTGTTGCCGTGGATGTTTGCGCCCCACGCCACCACCAGCTTCGCCAGCCGTACATCCTCCGTGGGCGTTCCCAGCTTTTTGCCGTAGACCAGGTTCCACGCCACGCCCCCGGCCTCAGAGCAGATGGTCCGGTCCAGTTGGCTCGCGCCCAGCCGGTGAAAGAAGCGCCGGTCCATTGACCCATAGCCCAGCACGCCCATGGTGCCTGCGTAGCTGTAAGGCAGAATCGACTCCGGTCCGTACCGGTCGCTTGTCTGCTGAAGCCGCGCAGCAATTGCGTCCAGCGCCTCGTCCCAGCTCACGCGCTCAAAGGCTTCGTGCTCGCGCCCTCTCTTAAGCGGCCCCTTGGCGACTCCGGTCTTTCGTTTGAGCGGATGGAGAATCCGCTCCGGCGCATACACGCGGTCAAGATACTTCGCCACCTTGCCGCACAAAAATCCCTGCGTCACCGGCTGCGTCGGGTCGCCCGCCACCTTTACCGCGCGGCCCTGCTCATTCACCGTGACCAGAACGGCGCAACTGTCCGGGCAGTCGTGCGAACAGACCGTATGCACAATGCGAAAAGGGGAGGATGCGGCAGCCGCGCACATGCTGCCATTGTAAGCTGAATGCGGAGGGATCGTGATGCGACGCTTCACCGTGCTCTTGCTCTTCCTGTGTGTCGCCATGGCAGCCATGGCGCAACCCGCCGCCGACGAGGCCGCCATCCGCTCCGTGCTCACCGCGCAGGTCGCGGCCTGGAACCGCGCCGACATTCCCGCCTTCATGCAGAGCTACGAAGACTCGCCCCAGACCACCTTCATCGGCGCAGCCGTGCGCAAAGGCTTCGGCACCATCCTCGAGCGTTACAAAACCGCGTACACCACCCCCGAACAGATGGGTACGCTCACCTTCTCCAACCTTGAAGTCCGCCTGCTCCCCGGCTCCTGCGGCACAACGGAATTCGCCGTCGTCACCGGCAACTTCCATCTCGACCGCTCCGTCCGCGGCGACGCCAAAAAAGACGACGGCACCTTCTCCCTCGTCTGGCGCAAAGGATCGCAGGGCTGGAAGATCATTCTCGATCACACCAGCTAGGGCAGTGAAGCGGTTGGGTTCGTTTTGAGGAAAGGGAATGCACGGGCTCGCACGAATGCTCTACACTGGCCCTGCGCCGACCCATCCCCCCGGCCGCCACGGGTGATTTCTGTCGATCATGGCCTCTGAATCCAGGTCTCCCAAATCACGCCGCGTTTCCAAGATCCAGTTCTTCGCCGTCTCCGTGCTCACGTTGGCCGGCGTGGTCAACTACCTGGATCGCGGCTCGCTCGCCATTGCCAACTCCACCATCCGCGCTGATCTGGGCATCTCCGCCACGCGCATGGGCGTGCTGCTCTCCATCTTCTCGCTCTCCTACGCCATCTCGCAGCTCCCCATGGGCATCCTGCTTGACCGCTTCGGCGAGCGTATTGTCCTCGGCGCGGGCATGTTTCTCTGGTCGGCCACGCAGACCCTCACCGGCTTTATCGGGGGCTTTGCCTCCTTCGCCGCGGCGCGCATCGGCCTGGGCGTAGGAGAAGCGCCCTACGTTGTCGGCTCAGTCAAATCGGTCAACGACTGGTTTGATGTCCGCGACCGCGCGACGCCCACCGGCATCTTCAACATGGGCACGGCCTTTGGCCAGGCCATGGCCCCGCCGCTGCTCACCCTGGCCATGCTGGCCTTTGGCTGGCGCGGCATGTTCATGCTCATCGGTGTCCCCGGCATGCTGCTCGCCGCCATCTGGTACGTCTTCTACCGCGACCGCCGCAACGTTGCCCTCAACGATGCCGAGAAGGCCTATCTCGAAGACTCAGGCCCGCGCAGCACCCAGGGCCGCATCTCGTTTCGCCAGTGGCTCGGGCTCTTTCGCCTGCGCACCATGTGGGGCATGATGCTGGGCTTTGGCGGCGTCAACTACACGGCCTGGCTTTACATGTCGTGGATGCCCAACTATCTTGAGGCCGCCCATCACATCAGCATCGCGGCCACCGGAGCCATCGCCATCATTCCCTTCTTCTGTGGCGGCGTGGGCATGTTCACCAGCGGCGTGATCGCCGACTTCCTCGTCCGCCGCGGCGTCCCGCCCATCCACGCGCATCGCCGCATCCTGGTCACAGGAATGACCTGCTCCGCGCTCTCCACGCTGCTTGTGCCGCACATTCCCGGCGCCCTGGGCGCGGCCTGCGGCATCGGCATGGCTCTCTTCTTTATCTATGTTGCCGGCGTCTCGGGATGGGGCCTGGTTCAGTCCATGGCGCCTGCTGCCATCGTCGCCTCGGTCGGAACCATCCAGAACTTCGGCAGCTTTGTGTGCGCATCATTTGCGCCCATCATCACCGGCTGGCTGCTGGACCGAACCCATTCGTTCGATTTAACGTTGGACCTTTGCAGCCTGGTCACCCTCCTCGGCGCGCTCTCTTACCTCTTCATCGTCAAAGACCCCATCGCGATCAGGCAATGAGAGCGCCTCACCCGCGCCGCGCTTTTTGTACACTGAATGCGCAGTCAATCCACCTGTCTGCCCGCGCCCCTGCTCTGAAGGAGTCTTCCCATGTTGAGAACCGGCATCCTGAACCCAGCCATCCTTTCATTGCTGTCCCGCGTGCGCCATACCAACACGCTGGTCATCGCCGACCGTGGATTCCCTTTCTGGCCGTACGTCGAAACCGTCGACATCTCCCTCACCGACGATCTGCCCCGAGTGCTTGACGTTCTGCGCGCCATCCGCGGCAACTACACCATCGGCAAGGCCTTCATGGCCGAAGAGTTTCGCGGCGCCAACACCGCCAAGACCCGTCGCGCCTTTGAGCAGGCGCTCGACGGCATCCCGCTGGCCTTCGAGCCCCACATCGACTTCAAAAAGCGGGTTCCGCTCGCTATCGGCCTCATCCGCACCGGCGACACAACGCAGTACGCCAACATGATTCTGGAATCAGCCTGAAGCCGTGCGGCATTGCATCTCTGGCCTGAGAGCCAGTGTCGAAGATCCCAACCAGCACACGGCAGGTAGATTGCCGCGCTAGGATGCTTTGGTCCTGAATCCGCAAATCGTCAGGTAGATCCCAATCAGCAGCGACGGGGTCAGACAGACGTAGAAAAGCGCCGGATTGCGCAGCCAGCCCACAATGATCTCGCCTTCAACGCCAGGCGGCAGAATCAGGAACGCCAGCCCCTTGATCAGCGCGGCCCAGCCCACCAGAGTCACCACCACGGTCTGCGCCCCGCCCGACCACACATTGTGCGCCAGAACCATCGCCAACCCAGCCGCCACGGTCAAGATCCCCAGGGCCATCATTACACCGGGGTTGTTGAAGGTGGCCATGATCGAATCCACGCTCGCCTGCCTGTGAGTGGCCAGCGACAAGTCAAGGAGAATGCAATACAGGCCAATCAGCCTGCTGAGGTAAATGGTGCGCGAGGTCATGGTGTCCTCCATGCCAGCAGCGGCTTTGGAAACTGCGAACTCAACAGCTTTCTCCGCCTCGGCTCGCGAACACCGTTATACACCCGGATTCTGTTCGCAGGGCATGGTTTGCTCGCGTCCGCCGCAACCCTCGCCTGCAGGCGGCTTGAGTCTGACCGCGTCGAATCCGACTCCTGTACACTGGTCTCGCCATGAGTTGCCTTTTCTGCAAGATCATTGAAGGAAGCATTCCCTCCACCGCCGTCTACCAGGACGAGCTGTGCTACGCCTTTGCCGACATCAACCCGCAGGCGCCCGTGCATGTGCTGCTGGCGCCGCGAAAACATATCGCCTCGCTGGCCGACAGCAATCAAGACGACCAGGCCCTGCTGGGCCATCTGCTGCTTGCCGTGGCGCAGATTGCTCGCGACAAAGGCCTCGCCAAAGGCTATCGCGTAGTGATCAACAACGGCGCGGATGGCGGCCAGAGCGTGGACCATCTGCACGTCCATTTGCTCGGCGGCCGCGCGCTCGCCTGGCCCCCCGGATAGCGGATCGCCGCTCATAGAAAAAGGACGCTCCCCGCGTGAGAAGCGTCCTTTGTTTTTCGGCCTGCATCCGCGTTACACCGGCTGCGGCATATGGTCTTCTTCCTCTTCCATGCCATAGCGGCGCAGAAGATTCGGCAGCGTCTGCGAGAAGGCCGAGCGCGGCATCACCGTGTCACAGCCGGCCTCAATCGCCTTGGCCTTCAACTCGCCTTGCAGGTGGTTGAGGAAGCCGATAATTGAAGTCGCCTTCTTGAACTTGGTCTTCAATTTGGGAATCAGCGAGATGGGCTTCGCATTCAGGTTGTTCAGGTCAAACACTACCAGCTTGGGGCGCTCTTCCTCGGGAAGATCGGTCAGCCGGGCCACGGAGTCCTTGTCGCCTTTGATGAACTCCACCTTCACGCCCAGCTTGCGCGCCGTCTCCTGAATCTTGGCCAGGAAGAACAGATCTTCAATGAAGCAGAAGATGCGCGTCGGCACATCATCGCGCATGGGAACCGGCGGGGCAGGGGAGTAGTTGTCCTGGTAATACGAGCCGCCATGGCCCCCATTGCCGAGCTGGATGGTCGAGGGAGGGCCGTCGGCCACATTGCCATTCGCCATGCGGTAGCTGTGGTCCATGGGACCGACAAACTCGCGCGGGCCCTTCTGCTTGCCGCCCTTGCGCTTGCCCTGCGGCGGCCCTGAGATGCTGTTGCCGGGCTCCCGAACCGGAACCGGAGCGCTCTTCTGGAAGAACTTCTTCTTCTTCCGGCTCTGGCCCTGATTCTGGTTCTGATTCTGGCGCGGCGGGGGCTGCGGCTTAGGCTGCGGGGGAAGCGGCGCTGCCTGGGCCTGAGGCTGGGCGCCCTGAGGCTGGGCTTGCTGCGCCGTGCCCTGCTGGTTTGACTTGCTCTTGCGGCGGCGCCGGCGGCGCCTGTGTCCCGGTGACTGCATCTGGCCGTTGGCCGGGGCTTGCTCCAGTTCAGACTGGGGCTGCGATGAATCTGTCGTCATGCGTGTTCTTCCTGGCACTCTGCCATCAAGTGCATTGCGTTTCCTGGTTCAGCCAACCCTCAAACGGGTGCTGAACCTCCGATGCCCGCCGCCTGTCCAGAAAAGGACGGGGAACTTGACGGTGAGCGGTCCACGTAAAGCAGGACCTCAGGCCAGCAGGCGGGGAGCAACCTCCGCGCACAACTGCCATGATTTCCAAGGAGCCTTGCCGCCGTACAAGCAAACGCCCTAAAGGCGTTCCACCCACTTATCAGGCTTGAGGTGCGCATCGATACGGTGCGGCTGCTGCTGTCCTCTGGTGTTGCCAACTGTCAGGGAACTTCCGCCGCTTGCTGCCAGCATAACCTGAACTGCGTGGCGAAGTTTCCTGGCTCGGCGAGCTTGCACTGCCCGATTTCGGGGGCAAGCGTCAGCCGGTTGTCAGGCAAGTCTGATAGTACAGCGAAGCGCTCCGGCTGGCAAGTCGGCTACCCGGCAAAGCCAGAGGATGGGGCTCAACCAGGGATGCTCCGCTTTGATTTGCAGCCCACGCAAAAACGCCACTCCGTCGGGAGTGGCGTTTCGGTCTCCTGCACTGGTCACTGGCCCCCAGAATATGTTTGGCCGGGAGTTGTCTCCCTGTGCCTTTTGCGGCTTTCCCGGCCGGTTTTCCCTTTTTGAAGGGCCGCATCGTGTGCGGTGGCTCTTGCCGGGTGCCTGCTGTTCTTGGGCTGGCGGAAGTGACTCCAGCAGCCGGTACATCACTGGCACACTTCTTATAGCAATCGACATGCCAATTGAATGATGCTTTTGTTTCAAGGATTTACAACTTTTGACTGCGCCCGCTTGTCTGCAATATGGGATGCTTTTAGAACCATGAATCCTGAAAATCATAGAATCAAGATTCAACGCTGGCACTGGGAGCAGAAATGGGTACCTCTTCCAGCCAGCAAGATCCTCTGGATCGGTGACCCGCAGCGGCGGCAGGGCAGCCCCGAACGCAGGTAAACGCAGTGCTCCAACTGGAAGAATCCGTGCATCCCTTCGGCATCCACGTAATCCGAGACCGATGACCCGCCCAGCCGGATCGCGGCCTTGAGCACCTGGCGCAGCGCTTGGCGCAGCCGCTCCAGCTCGGCCTTCGTCAGCCGCCCGCAGCGCCTGCGCGGCCGGATGCCGGCCTGATACAGACTCTCATCGGCATAGATGTTCCCTACACCGGCGAGCAGGGTCTGGTTCAGCAGCGCGGCTTTGATCGGCAGGCGTCGCGCGTGAAACAGCGCCGCAAACTCCTCCTGCCCAATCGTGAGCGGTTCCGCACCCGGTGCGGTAAAGCCCGCAGTGCGCTTCAGGTCGCGCAGCTCCAGGCGGCCAAAGCGGCGCGGATCGACAAACCGCAGCTCCTTGCCGCCTGAGAGGCCAATCCGCGCATGCGTGTGAGCGGCCAGCGGCGCGTCAGGCGTGGTCACCAGCAGTCGCCCGGTCATGCCCAGATGCACGATCCATTGGGCTCCGGCCTCGCCACCGTTCTCGTCCAAGGGGCTGCTGCCCGCAGGGCCACCCAGCTCGCAGACGATGTGTTTGCCGGTGCGATGAACGGCAAGAATCGGCCTGCCTTCAAGCCCTTTGGCCTGCTTCGCGGGTGAGGTTTTGAAGGGTTGCTTGTGAGAGCTGAACCAGACTTGTTCGATGCGCAGGCCGCGCACCCGCTGGTGGACGCCACGGGCAATGGTTTCCACTTCCGGCAGTTCAGGCATGCGTCCATTGTAGAGGCTGATGCAGTCGGCAGAGCCAGGCAATCGCAGTCTTAGACAGTGTCTTCAGACCACTCGTCTTCTTCCGCCTCGCGCGCCCGCCGGCTGCTCCATTGCTCAAGGTAGACCAGGCCAAGGCCGAGCCCGATCACGAAGACTCCCACGGCTGAGTATTCAACCAGGTTAAGCCGGGCATCTTCTTCCGCGGTCTGGTACACAATCGTCCCATGAATATTGCGCGGCGTCATGCGCACCTGTTCCGGGACGGGCATCCGCGGCATGGTCTCAAGGTAGCGGGTTGAGATCATCGCAGAGATCACAAGTCCCGCCAGCCCTGGCAGCAGGAACGCCAGCGCGATGATTCTAAGCGTGACTAATTGCGAAGTCTTCATGCTGCTTCTCGTAACCCGGAATCCGCAGGCATGCTACTGGGCTCTTCTTGCGGCAATGAGTTGTTTCCCTCACCGCTAAGTGAACCTGCCCGGCCGCTTGCGGAACTGGCGCCGAGCTAGCTGACTCTGGCCCAAAATGAAGAATAACTCTGTCGCCGGAGTAAGCGGGCCTCTACCCCTGCCTGACCCCACTGTGCGCTTGCCTCGGCCGCGTGCGCCTTTGGTTTGCACCGATTGTGCAACCCAGGAACAGACTTGGTTCCATTATGCACTACTAACTGAAAGAAAAGCCGTGGAATTTGTCGCGGCACGGAACTGAAGTCTAAACTGGGAAACCAACAGCTCAAATTTGCTCAGGGTAATTGCTGCACCAAAGGCGCGGTGGATACAAGGTTGTTATCACTCCCGGATGAGCTCCGGCCGCACCCTGAACACGGCGACAAGCTTGCCGCCTGACCGCTTCGTTCAAGGTGGCTAACTGTAGTCTTCTGACTCCGAACTCTGCTCCCCGAGTTCGTCCTCATCGCTGCGCTGCCAGCGTTCAAGCTGTGTTGCCATCAAGCCGAGATAAAGCAGGCCCACGGCAAAGCCGACACCGAATGCCCTCACGCCGTAGTATCGGAAGAAATCCAGCTGGCTGTCTTCATCCCCGGTAAGGTAAACCACCTCGCCGTTGATGGTGCGCGGAACGGTCCGTTCCCCGTCCGTTGCCCGGGGCATGGTTTCAAAGTAATGCGTTGAGAGCGAGGCGCTCGCCACCAGGCCGAACAGCCCCGGTAAAAGGCACATCAGCGAAATGAACCTGAGCAGTCCCAGTTTCGCGGACTTCATACAATGGACCTCCGAAGAGAACAAGCAAAGTGCCGGAAGGAGCAAGCGATCATCAGGTTTGTGCAGAAGCGAAGCGATCAGGGGCGCGGATCTGCGCGGACTGTCTTAAGAGGATGGAGCATTTCGGGCGAGATTGTGACACCCTGACCGGCGATCAGCTCCTGTTGAGCCGGGCAGCGCAACGGACGCCCGCTCGCGAAACCCAGGAGCAATGTCCGCAATCTAGCATTTTCTTTGAGCGACTGGAGTTCGCTTCACGCACCATCGAAAACTAAGGTAATGTCTCGTTGGACCCAAAAGTACTATACCTGATCTCTCGTTCGACTCCATGTCTTTGCAACATATAGGTACTGATGGCTCAAATTCCAGACACAGAAAAATCGAACGTCACCTGTGCTCGTCCCCGGCGCGAATCCGGCTGGCTTCAAAACTGACGATCTTCCACTTGCCCAGGGCGTCACGCACGTAGACATGGGTATACCGGTAAGCGCCCGAGATGTCATGGTTCGCAGCCACCCCGCTTACCTCGGCACGCGAGGTCACCAGTGCCGTAGCGCCATAAAAACGCAGCTTGCGCTCTGATATTTGGATGGAGCTGAAGTGCACCAGCCCGGACCTCAGATTGGCCAGGGTCTTCTCCTTGGTTTCAAGCGTGCCCGAGGCAGTGATGGCCATATAGTCGTCGGCCAGCAGAGCTTCCATGGCTGAAGTGTTGCCCTTGAGAATGGCAATGCGCCAGGCATCCTCAATTTGCTCAATCTCGTGCCGGTTCTCATGCTTCTGCACCCAAAGGTATCCGGCTGCGGGAATGGGAGCGCAGACAGCCAACGCAAGTGCAAAGCAGAGAGCCGCTCTGCGGCTCAGGCGTTTTGAGGCGTTGCTGACAATGCCGGGCATAAGCGTATCGGATAGTAGCCCCGGTGGGTTACGACGGTCAATGCAGAATTGACCGGTTCGCTGTGGAATCCCAGGTCTCTTTCCGGAATCGCCCGCATACCGTACCGGAACCCGCGCCGGTTGGACGCAAACGGAGCTCTAAACAAGAGCGATCAGGTTCTCCATGCTGCGTTCGCGCATCTTCTGGTAGAGCCCGCCCACAGCATGCTTCTTGAAGTGCTCCGAGTCGCGGTGCGCGGCCAGCGCCTGCGCATCCTTGTATTGCTCGTAGATCAGCACGGTGTCGGGATCGTCCTCGACCTGATGCGGGATGTAGCTGACGCATCCCGGTTCCTTTCGTGAGGCGGTGGCCAGCAAACGCAGGGTTTCGGCCACATCGGCGCGATCCTCAGAGGCGAACTTCAGCCGTACGGCAAAACTGACCATGGGGGGAGGGTCTCCTTTGCGCTCGGGGGCCCGAAGCCCCCCAGCGGTTCCTCCAGTCTACCCGTTCATCCCGTCCAGTACGGCGGCAAACTCCGGCAGCACCATGGTCTGATCCCGATCCGGACCCGTGGAGACCATTCCAATTTTCGCCCCGCTCTCTCGCTCCTGGAAGCGCAGATACTCGCGGGCGGCCTGTGGCAGCTTTTCAAAATCGGTAATCCCCTCAGTCGATTCCCGCCAGCCCTTCATCGTCGTATAAACGGGCTTGATCTTCATCAGCCCATGCACATCCGCCGGAATCAGGTCGGTGACCTTGCCGTCAATCTCGTAGCCCGTGCAGATGGGAATCTCGGCCAGCTCGTCCATCACGTCCATCTTGGTAATCACCAGCCATTCCGCGCCGTTCACCTGGTTGGAGTAGCGCAGCAGAGGCAAATCCAGCCAGCCGCAGCGGCGGGACCGGCCGGTGACCGCCCCATACTCGTTGCCCCGCGCCCGCAGGTGGTCGCCCACCGCGTCGCTGATCTCGGTGGGGAACGGGCCCTCGCCCACGCGGGTCACGTAGGCCTTGGTTACCGAAATCACCGTCCCGATCGCCGTCGGGCCAACGCCTGTTCCCGTGGCCGCGCCGCCCGCCGTGGCCGACGAAGACGTCACAAACGGGTAGGTTCCGTGGTCGATGTCCAGCATGGTTCCCTGCGCGCCTTCAAACATCACGCTGCCGCCCTCGGCCAGAATCGTGTTCAGCAGGCGGCCTGTATCCGTCACAAATGGGCGCACCTCTTCCGCCGCCGCCGCATACTCGTCATACATCTTTGCCGGGTCAAGCGGGTCGGTGCCGAACAGCGCGTGCGCAATCGCGTTCTTCTCGTGGCACGCCGCCTCAATGTGCGCTTTCAGCAGGTCAGGCCGCAGCAGGTCCACAATCCGCAGCCCGCTGCGAGCCATCTTGTCTTCATACGCCGGCCCAATGCCGCGGCTCGTGGTGCCAATCTTCTTGCGTCCCGGCGCGCTCTCCGCCGCCAGCTCGATCATGCGGTGATACGGCAAAATCACCTGCGCCCGATTGGACACTGACAACTGCCCGTCCACATCCACGCCCAGCCCGCGCAGTTTGGCCACTTCTTTGAGAAAAGCCAGCGGGTCAAGCACCACGCCGTTGCCGATGATGCCCTTGCAGCCCGGCCGCAGAACGCCGCAGGGTATCAGTTGCAAGATGAACTTCTGCCCGCTGTGAATCACCGTGTGCCCGGCGTTGTGCCCGCCCGCATAGCGGGCCACGGCGTTGAAGCGCTCGCTCAGCACGTCCACAATCTTGCCCTTGCCCTCGTCGCCCCACTGGGCGCCCAACACTACCGCCGTCTTTGCTCGCATGGTCTTCCGTTTCTCTAGAGGAGTATCCCGGGCTGGCTGCCAGCCGGCAACCCGAACCAGGGCAGTGAAATGGATGCAACCATCGCGTTGCACCGCTTTTGATGATAAACCCTCAGCGGTTTTGCCATGCGGGCGCCTGGCTCCGGCCCACCCCAAATCCTGGCTGCTATAGTGTCTCCGACGCTGCTTCAACCCATCGCGGCGCGGCGAAGAATACAAACACGGGGAGACTGAACATGAGCGGAATGGGAAGCACCAGGCGGTCCTTTCTCAAGAGTCTTGGCGCAGCGGGAGCGGTTGCGGCCTCCGTTGCCAAAGCAGATGGTCTGAGCCTGCCGGCCGCCGTGGCTGAGGCCCAGCCCTCGCCGATCGAGGCGAAGATGGCCGTCACCCGCGCCCAGCGCATGCGGTGGTGGCACGAAGCCAAATTCGGTATGTTCATCCACTGGGGCCTGTACAGCGTCATCGGCCAGCATGAGTGGGCCAAGGAGTTCGAGGGCATTCCCCTCGACCAATACGAGCAGTTGGCCCACGCCTTCAAGCCCAAACCGAATGCCGCCCGCGACTGGGCGCGCCTGGCCAAACAGGCAGGCCAGCGCTACATGGTGATGACCACCAAGCACCACGAGGGCTTCTGCCATTGGGACTCTAAACTCACTGACTACACCTCTGCCAAACAGGGCCCCGGCCGCGACCTGGTGCGCGAGTTTGTTGAGGCTGCCCGCGCCGAGGGCCTGCGTGTGGGCTTCTACTACTCCCTCATGGATTGGCACCACCCCGACGGCGCCGCCTGCAAAACCGACCCTGAAGCCCGCAAACGCTTTGTCGCATACACCCACGGCCTCATTCGTGAGCTGCTCACCAACTACGGCAAGATCGACGTTCTCTGGTACGACGTGGACTGGCCCCTCACCGCTGCCGAGTGGGAGTCCGAGCGGATGAACCAGATGGTCTTCGAGCTCCAGCCGGACATCATCGTCAACAACCGCAATGGGCTCGACGGCGACTTCTCAACCCCCGAGCAGAACATTGAAGCCTCTGCCGAGGGCCGCGCCTGGGAGAGCTGCATGACCCTCAACGACAGTTGGGGCTTCAATCGTGGCGACGACGCCTGGAAGTCCCCCAAGAAGATCGTGGCCAACCTGTCAGAGTGCGCCGGCGGCGGCGGTAACTATCTGCTCAACATCGGCCCCAAACCCGATGGCTCCATCCCTGAAGAGACAGTGGCTGTGCTTGAAAGCGTGGGCAAGTGGATGGGCACCAACGGCAACTCCATCTACGGCACTGAGCGAATTCACTACGACGGAAACCCCAATGCCAACTACACCCGCCGCGGCAACACACTTTACATCCACCAGCAGTTCTGGCCCGGCCACACCCCGGCGGCGGACGTGATCCCCTTCTTTAAGCCGGAGACCGTCATCGCCCTCGGCGGCCTCAATACCTTGGTCAAGTCGGCACGGCTGCTCAAAACCGGCGAGGCTGTTGCCTTCACCCAGGACGATTTCTCCCTGCGCCTCACGGGCCTGCCCCTCACCGCGCCTGACCAGCCGGTAACGGTTATCGAAGTCGAGTGCGAAAGCCTGCCCGCCATCAACCACGGGGCCATGCGCCCCCATTGGAGGCGCCTGAAGGTCGGCATCAGCTAGCAGGGGTACTTTCTGGCAGCCAAGCCCCGCCGTGCTCAGCGGCGGCCGCGGGTTTGTCTTCGTATCCCGAATTTCTTGTTAACCAACGGGTCACTGCATTCGTTGTGTAGGCAGGGAAGCAAACTCCGCGCTTCCCCGTGAAGGGATACCGTCATGTCGAACCATCGCCCTCTCTTGCCCCGCGTTTTCTCCGTAGCCTGCCTCGCGGCCCTCTTCTCCGGCGCGTTCGCCGCCGCCCAGTCGCACCCGGCACCCTCCGCGAAACCCTCAACCCCAACGACACAGCCTTCTCCGGCCACTCCGGCCCCCAGTGAGAAGGACCTCGCCTCCACCCAGAGTGAGCTCATCAGGCTGCTCCGGCTCAGCCCTACACTCACGACGGTCATCGAGCACGACCCCTCCCTGCTCTCGAACCAGGACTATGTCAGCCGCAACAACCCGCAGCTCGCGGCCTTTCTCACTGCCCACCCTGAGATCGCCCGCAACCCAGAGTTCTATCTCTTCACCCACATCAATTCAACTGACGGAAGCCCCGATGAAGCCCTCGAGCGTGCCGTGTGGCCAGAGCTGCATCAGCCTTCTCACGAAAGAACCGCCGCGGAGGAGTTCATAAGCGATATGCCTCCCGTTCTGGCCTTTGCCTGCTTCCTGGCCGCGGTCGTCTGGCTGACCCACACCTTCCTTCAGAACCGCCGCTGGGGTCGCATCTTCAAGCTTCAGAGCGAGGTCCACGGCAAGCTGATTGACAAGTTCAGCTCCAACCAGGAGCTGGCCGCCTATATGGAAACCGATGCCGGCAAGCGTTTTCTTGAAGCCGCGCCCATCCCCATCGAGATTGACCGCCAAGAGCGCATGCCCAACGCCGTGGCCCGGGTGCTCACACCGCTGCAGGCCGGCATTGTGCTCACGCTGCTGGGCATCGGCTTCCTGCTGTTGCGCCATGCTGCTGTTGAAACCCGCGTGCCGATGCTGATTCTGGGCGTGCTGGTGCTCATGCCCGGCCTGGGATTTATTCTCTCCGCAGGGGTAACCTGGGTGCTGGCCTCGCGCCTGGGCCTGATGCCTGACAACTCCGAACAGCCCGTCGACTCAAGAGAGCACCAGTGAGCCGAAAGGCCGTAGAAGGCGATGAGGAAAACTGTGCCCACCTCCTGGGAAGCCGTCCTGCCCCAACTCGTTGCCGGCGATGCGCCGCTGGCTGCCCAGCAGCCAATGGATAGCGACGCCTTCGCCGGCTTCTACGAGCGGTCGGCGCGCTCCCTCTGGGCTTACCTGGCGCGAGTTTCCGGCGACGCCGCCTTGGCCGACGACCTCATGCAGGAGAGTTACGTCCGATTCCTCTGCGCCGGGCATCCCGAGGCAATGGCAGCCGAGGGAGAAGTTGCGGGCCGCAAGTATCTCTTCCGCATCGCCACCAACCTGCTTCGCGACCACTGGCGCCGGCCGCGGACAGGCTCCATTGAAGATCTTCCTGAGGAAATCTTTTCCGCCCCGGGCGATGCGGCGCACTCTGACCTGAAGGCCATGCTCGGCCCGGCGATGAAGCAGATGCGCCCGCGCGACCGCCAACTGCTTTGGCTGGCCTATGCCGAGGGCTACTCCCACCACGAAATGGCAGCCATCACCGGACTGGCCTCGGCCAGCATCCGGCTGCTGCTCTTCCGCGCTCGGCGCAAGATGGCCACTTTATTGCGCGAGGAGAATGTCGGCCAAGGGAGGCGCGTATGACTCTGGGCGCTTGCTCGCGAGAAAAGGAAATTGCTCTGCTCCTGAAGAACGGCCAATGGCCCCAGGCCTGCCCGCCAGAACTGCAAAGCCACGTGGCCGCCTGCCGCGTCTGCGGCGACCTGGTGCTCGTCACCGGAAGTCTCCTTCGCGCACGGGCCCTGGCCGCCAGCGTGGCTCCGTTGCCGCCGCCCGGAATCCTGTGGTGGCGCGCTCAACTCCGCCGCCGCAATGCAAACATCGAGCGCATCAGCCGCCCCGTGCTCGGGGCACAGATCTTTGCCCTGGCAGTCACCCTGCTGGCAGCAGCCGGCTTCGTCATTGTCGACGCGCCCCGCGGCTCCGTTTGGTGGACCTGGCTCGAGGAGCTTCCGCACGCATTGCGCCTTGAAGCGCTCTTGCCCGCCACGCTGCTCCACCCCACTGGAGGTCTCTGGCTGCTGGTTCCCGCCTTGGCCACACTGGCGCTGCTCGGAAGCGTGGCCGTTTATATGGGATCAGAAAAGCAATAGCACCTGCTGATCCGGCCCATAAATACTGACACTGGGGTGCCCCATCCATTCAGCGTTCTTTGCTGAATGGGTGGGAGACGATTGCGCCGGTGAAGGGCAGGATCAATAGACATCGTGCAGGCCTCGCCGATGCGGAATTGCTCAACCGCCTGCCACCACCGCATCGGCAATTCGCGCCGCCTCCACCGCCGGCCGCACCGCATGCACCCGGACAATCGAAGCTCCATGCAGAATCGCCGCCACCATCGCCGCAACGCTGGCCGTCTCGCGCGCATCCGGCGCAGCGTCCACGCCCCCATGCAGCGGAGCCAGCGTCCGCCCCAGAAACGACTTCCGGCTCACCCCCACCAGCAGCGGCCTGCCCAAGTCCAGCAACCACTGCTGCCGCGCCAGCAACGCATAGTTTTCCTCAAAGCGCTTGCCAAATCCATAGCCCGGATCGAGAACAATCCGCTCCGACCGAACGCCCGCTTCCCGCGCTGCCGCGAGACTCTTTTCCAGCCCCGCGCGCACCTTGAACAGCACCTCATCGCCACCGGTCCGCGGCAGCGTCCGCCACTCCTCAGGCCGCCCCCGCGTATGCATCAGCACCACGCCGCACCCGGCCTCCGCACACACCGCGGCCATCTCCGCATCCCACGCAAAGCCGCTCACATCGTTCACAATCTCCGCGCCTGCCTGCAGGGCCGCCCGCGCCGTCGCCGCCTTGTAGGTATCCACTGAAATCACTGCGTGAGGCAGTGCGGCGAGGATTCCTTCGAGTACAGGAAGCAGCCGCGCCTGCTCTTCCTCCGTACTCACCGTCGGTCCCTGCGGCGCGCCAAAGATTCCGCCCGCTCTCGACCCCGGCCGCGTACTCTCCGCTCCCAGGTCCAGAATCTCCGCGCCCTCCTCCAGCAATTGCAGTGCGCGGGCCACGGCCGCCTCAGCAGATGCGTAGAGCCCCCCATCGCTGAACGAATCCGGCGTAAGGTTGACCACCCCCATCACCAGCGTCCGCCGCCCCAGCTCCAGCGCGCGCGTGCGCAGTTGCCATGCCGTCTCAGTGCGTTTTGGTTGCGTCATCTCTTTTTCCAAAAACCCTAATCCGACCTGCCGTCCTTTTCCAATGCGGCCGGCTTCAGTCCTTAACTTCCGATGGTACGCCGTGGCACGATTGTCTCCTGCTAAACTCCCCCCATGGCAATCTTCGAGCGAATTCCCGCGCTCCTGTTGGCCGCAGCCCTGGTCCCCTCCGCCGGCCTGTTTGCGCAAACCCCGCACGCCAAGCCCACGGCCCACGCCGCCACCCACCTCGCGCCGGCCAAGAGCGCGCTGGCTGACCGCATCGGCGTCATCCTCGCCGAGCCCGCCCTGAGCCACGCCGAGTTCGGCATCAGCGTCACCACCCTCGACGGCCAGCCCCTCTACGCCCTCAATGACGCGCGTCTCTTCATCCCCGCCTCCAGCGCCAAGCTCGTTACGACCGCCGCGGCCTATGCCCTGTTGCCAGTGGATACGCTCACCTGGACAACCCTCGTGGTGGCCGTAGGCAGAATCGACTCCCAGGGCGTGCTGCACGGCGACCTGGTCTTGCTGGGTGCGGGCGATCCCACGCTGAGCGCGCGCCGCTATCCCTACCAGTTGCCTGCGGCGGCGGCTCTGCCGGCCACCGGCACCAGCGAAGCCGAGACTGAAAAGCAGCCAACCGCCTTTGCCGCGCTCGATCTGCTCGCCGAGCAGGTTGAGCAGTCCGGCATTCGCACCGTGGACGGCAGCGTCGTCGGCGACGACACCTTCTTTCTCCACGAACCCTTCGGCCAGGCCTGGGGCTGGGACGACCTGCAATGGAGCTATGGCGCTCCCGTCTCCGCGCTCACCTTTGCTGAGAACACCGCCGATCTGGCGGTCTCCCCCGATCCAGCCGGCGAAGGGCAAACCCTCACCAAGTGGACCCCAAAAACGGAGTACTTCACCGTAGACAACACCATGACCGTCGCCAAGCCCGGCGAGAAGGCCCATCCCGGCCTCGAACGCCGCCCCGGCAGCATGATGGTCCGCGCCTGGGGCACCGTACCGGCCGAGGGCTTCCATGCCGGCCTGGCCGTGGACGACCCCGCGCAATTCACGGCCACCACCTTCATTGAGGCGCTCCAGGCTCGCGGTGTTCGCGTCACCGGCACTGCCGTCTCGCAGCACAAAGTCTCCATCGGCACAGGTGACTTTGCCGCCGAGCGCGCCGAGCCGCTCAAGCTGGCGCCCTTCGATGAGGCCACCGTCACCGCGCCCACCGGCGGCCACAGAATCGTGGCCATCCGCGGCTCCGTGCCCGTGGCCCAGGACATCACCGTCATCAACAAGATCAGCCAAAACCTCCATGCCGAGCTGCTGCTGCGTCTGCTCGGCAAGATCCTCGCCAAGGAAGGCAGCTTTGCTCAGGGTTCCCGCGTGGTGCGCCAGTTTCTTGTGGATGCAGGCGTCAGCGACGACGATTTCTTTCTCTATGACGGCTCGGGCGTCAGCCCCGACGATCGCATTGCCCCGCGGGCCTTTACCCAACTGCTTACCTACGCCGCAAAGCAGCCCTGGGGCGCTGACTGGCGCAGAACCCTCCCCATCGCCGGGGTTGACGGCACCCTCGCCGGCCGCTTCAAAAACTCCCCGCTCAAAGGTCGCCTTCAGGCTAAAACCGGCACACTCAACGAGGTGAACGCCCTTTCCGGTTACCTGACCGCCGCCAGCGGCAAAACCCTCGCCTTTTCCATTCTGGTCAACGGTCACCGTCCGGGAAGCGAAGCCGAGGCGCAAGCCATTGATCGCATCGCTGAAGCCATTGCCGCCGCAAACTAACGCGGTATCATCAGAGCCAAATGCGCATCCGTTCTTTTACTCTCTCCATCGCCCTCCTGAGCTGCGCTCTCGCCGTGGCCGCTTCGCTCTTTGGCTGCCGTTCGCTGCCCCCCTCCAAGCCCGCTGACCAGTGGACCCCGCAGGAAGCCCGCGGTGCACAGATCTACCAGGCGAAGTGCGCCAACTGCCATTACCCCACCAACACCCGTCCGCTCAACGGCCCGGGGTTGCAGGCTCTCACCAAGCTCAAAGCCATGCCCTCCGGCGCTCCGCCCACTGACGAGCGCATCACCTACGTCACGCTGCATGGCCGCAACATGATGCCCGGCACGCCCCTCAACGACGACCAGCTTCAGGACCTGCTGGCTTACCTCCGTACCCTATGAGCGCAGAAGAAGAAGACAACCCGGCTCCCGGCCAGCGCCCGCGGCTTCTTGACCTGCCTGGCCTGGCGGCCATTGCACTTTACCTGCTCATGCTGGCTGGAGTCATCGTCTTTGGCGTGGTGGCGGGGCAGCACTATCCGCCGCTCTATCTGGTGTTGTCGGCCGCGCTCATCGCCGCCAGCGCCGGCCTGCTGCTGCTGCTGCGCTGGGCCTGGGCCATGGCCTTAAGCGCCGTCTTTCTGCTGGCAATCTATAACCTGTGGATCTTTTCGAACCAGCATCAAGGGCCTGCCCTGGTCCAGGGTCTCTTGAACCTGATCTTCTTTCTCTACCTGGTCCGCCCTGAAGTGCGCGTCAAGCTGCGCTAAAGCTCACCAGAGCACAGGACAAACCGCCGCATCCAGGATCTTTCTGTCCGCAGTCAAGAGTGTCCGGTCTTCCGCTACGGCTGTGGCAACAATCATCCGGTCCATCGGGTCTGCGTGGAAGGCGCCCTCCAGCATGGCCGCCTCAATTGCGATGGCGCCCGTCACCGGACGAATTTCAAAACAAGCCGACAGCCTGCTCAGAAACTCCGCGCGGGGCACGGTGATCCGCAAACGGCCCCTCCGCACGGCGTAAGCCAGCTCAAACAGCGATGCAGCCGATACTCCAGGCATCTCCCCGCGCGCGCCAGCTTCCGCAATCGCCTGCCGGGCGGCAACAGAGATGCGCTCCGGCGCTGTTAGCAGCCAGATCACTACGTGCGTGTCCAGCAGGATCATTCAGGCGGAAAGTCGGACCAGTCTTCCTTCAGATGGTCCCACTTTCCGATCGGGATCAAGCTCTCGCCCGGATCAACCTCGCCGCCTGTCACTGTGATCATGCCGCGCAGCGAGCCGTAGATCGAATCCACATCCACCTTCCGCGGAACTAGATCTTCCGGGCCAACCAGGCGGGCCACAACCTTCCCCCGCTTCGTGATGAGCACGGTCTCGCCAGTGGCCTTCACCTCGTCCATCACCGCAAGGCATTTGGCCTTGAACTCGCCTGCCGCCATGGTGCGCATCGGAGCTTCCTTTCCAGCCGGATTATATTCCTGACCATATCAATATGACCATGGTCATATCAAGCCAAATCGCCAAATTCGCTTGCTGGTTCAGCGCCCAACTGCCGCCGGCGCTACAATCAGAACCTGATGGACCTGGTCCAAATCTCGCCTGCCCGCACCGCCCCCGTCCCCAAGCCGGCGTGGCTCCGTGCCCGCGCTCCCATGGGCGAAAATTACCACGACCTCAAGCGTCTCGCCCGCTCCCTCAGCCTCCACACCGTCTGCGAGAGCGCCCAGTGCCCCAACATCGGCGAGTGCTGGCACCACAAAACCGCCACCTTCATGATGCTGGGCAACCTCTGCACCCGCCGCTGCGGCTTCTGCGCCGTGCCCAAAGGCCGCCCTGACCCGATCGACTTTGACGAGCCCCGCCGGGTGGCTGAAGGCATCGCCACCCTCGGCCTCCAATTCGCCGTCATTACCAGCGTCAACCGCGACGACGATCTGCTCGGCGGCGCACGCGCCTTCGCCCTGGTCATTGAAGAGGTGCGCCGTCAGGCCCCCGGTTGCCACGTTGAAGTGCTCATCCCCGACTTCCAGGGCGACCCCGAAGCCATCCGCATCGTCACCGATGCCCGCCCCGGCGTGCTTAACCACAACATCGAGTCGGTGCCGCGCCTCTACCGCGTCGTCCGCTCCGGCGCCCGTTACGAGCGGTCGCTCGAGCTCCTGCGCTACGCCAAAGAGCTGCATCCTGAAGGCCGCACCAAGTCCGGCGTGATGGTGGGCCTGGGTGAGGAGTCCGTCGAGCTGCTTGAGGTCTTCCGCGATCTCGCCGCCGTGGGGTGCGACATCCTCACCATCGGCCAATACCTGCGCCCCTCCCGCGACCACCTGCCCATGACCCGCCACTACACGCCGCAGGAGTTTGCCGACCTGAAAACCGCGGCGCTCAAGATGGGCTTCCGTCACGTCGAGTCCGGCCCGCTCGTCCGCTCCAGTTATCACGCCCACGAGCAGGCAGCTTCCACTGGCCTCACCCTGGCTTCGTAGTTCTTCCGGCTGAAAACAACCTCTCCCGCCTCAAGAGCGCTTTGCGCCGCGGGGGATTCGCTACTATAGTGTTTTGGACGTTGTGAGGACGAACAGTATGGCAGTCTCAATCATGGCCGGCATCCCGGCACTCAAAGATCTCAACACCGACCTCCGCCGCCGTATGGATGGCGCCGTCGCCACCTTCCAGGCCCATCTGGCCTCTACCCGCACTGGCCGCGCCAGCGTCCACATGCTTGACCAGGTCAAGGTGGACTACTACGGCACCCAAACCCCCATCAGCCAGCTTGCCCAGGTCTCCACGCCTGAGGCCCAGCTGATCGTCATCGCGCCCTGGGACCCCAGCGTCATCAAGGAGATCGAGAAGTCTCTCCGCACCGCCGACCTGGGCTTCAACCCCATCTCCGACGGCAAGGTCCTCCGCGTCCCCGTTCCGCCCATGACCGAGGAGCGCCGCCGCGACGTCTGCAAACACCTGAGCCGCGTGCTTGAAGAGCACCGCACCGCCGTCCGCAACGTCCGCCGCGACGGCAACGACGCCCTCAAAAAGCTCGCCAAAGACAAAAAGATCTCCGAAGACGAAGAGAAGCGCGCTTTAGAAGAGATCCAGAAGATGACTGACGAAGAGATCCGCCGCATGGAAGAGCTCTCCCACAAGAAAGAAGCCGAAGTCATGCAGATCTGATGGATCGAGTTCGGCATTAAAGTGCCCCACCCCTGCCGCAATCTCCCGCGGCAGAGGTGGGGCAACCAATCAGCCCTGGTTGGCCGCGCCCTCTTTTTCATAGGAGTGTCCCGTCAGCAGACCGAGGACAAACCAGGCAAAGAAGACAGCTCCCAAAGCGAACAGAATGTCGCCCGGAACCCTCAGCCAGCGCAGCGTGTTGATCAGGTCAGACTGCATGAACTCCGCTGATCGCGCATACCATGTGCCGCTTTCGATGGAGGCCCACGCCTGCAGCAGCCCCACCGGCAACATGCTCAGAATCACCATGAAGATCAGCCCGAAGTTCAGCGACCAGAACGACCAGCTCAGCCACTTCTGCTTCCATTTGCGGGCCGGGCTCAGCGCCCGCAGGCAGAACAGCGTAAGCCCCAGCCCCAGCATTCCATACACGCCAAACAGCGCCGTGTGCCCGTGTACAGGTGTCAGGTTCAGCCCCTGCACGTAGTAGAGCGAGATCGGCGGGTTGATCAGGAATCCAAACAGGCCCGCCCCTACCAGGTTCCAGAACGCCACCGCCACAAAGAAGTAGATGGGCCACTTGTAGTTCGCAATCCAGGGCGACTTCTTGGTCGGCTGGGCAAGGCGCAGATTCTCCCATGCCTCAAAGCCCACCAGCGTCAGCGGAACCACCTCAAACGCGCTGAAGATTGCGCCCAGGGCAATCACCGCCGGCGTTGCTCCCGCAAAGTACAGATGGTGAAAGGTGCCGATGATCCCGCCCGAAAGGAAGATCGCCGTCGAGAACAACGCCGCCCGGGTCGCGGTGCGAATCTCAATCAGCTTCAGCTTCGTAAACAGGAAGGCAATCACCACCGTCGCGAAAACCTCAAAGAAGCCTTCAACCCACAGGTGAACCACCCACCAGCGCCAGTATTCGGCGGTCACCAAATGAGCGCGCTGCCCATACATCAGCCCCGCGGAATAGAACAGCGGGATGGCGATGCTCGAAATGAGAAACAAAATCAGCAACGACCTGTCTTCGCTCTTGCGCACCAGCGCCGGCTTGAGCGCGGCCCCCATCAGCACCAGCCACAGAAGCAGGCCGATCAGCAGCAGAATCTGCCAGAACCTTCCCAGGTCGACATACTCATACCCCTGGCTGCCAAACCAGAACCACATATTCCCCAGCCGTTGCTGAATGCCCAGCCACTCGCCGGCCAGCGATCCGCCCACCACCAGAATCAGCGCGCCGAAGAGAACATTGACGCCCAGCCGCTGGAACCGCGGCTCGTGGCCGCTCACCGCCGGGCCAACATAAAGCCCGGTCGCCAGCCACGAGGTGGCGATCCAGAAGATGGCCAGTTGCAGGTGCCAGGTGCGGGTGACCGCGTAAGGCAGGTAGTGGTCCAGCGGGAAGCCGTAGAACCCGTGACCCTCAACTCCATAGTGCGCCGTCAGAATCCCCATCAGAATCTGCACGCCCCACAGGAGGACTACCACAAAGAAGTACTTCATCGCCGCGCGTTGCGAGGGAGTGGGCGCAACTGCAAGAAATGGATCCTGTTCCGGGTAAGGCCCGTGAACCAGCGTCTTCTCCTGCGAGGCCGACCACCACACCATGCCGCCAATGCCGGCCAGCAGCCCAACAATGCTCAAGATGCTCCACAGCACAGCGCCCGAGGTGGGCACATTGTTCACCAGCGGCTCATGCGGCCAGTTGTTGGTATAGGTTGTCTCAGAGCCTGGGCGCTCTGTGCTCGCGGCCCATGACGTCCACCAGAAGAAGGCCGCCAGCTGCTTCTGCTTGGCCGGGTTCACCAGCGCGCCCTGAGGGATCGCATACTCCGCCCGCCCGGTCGCAAACACGTCGGTATAGTAGGCCGCAAGCTGCGCAAAAGCCGCGGCGCGATCTCCGTCGATCGTCACCCGGTTCAGCGCGGCGTCATAGGTGTTGGTCCGCATCACGCGGATCAGCCGCGCCTTCAACACGGCCTGCCGGTCGGCATCCAGCACCGCAAAACTCGCGGCTCCCTCCCGCGCTGCCCAGGCGTTCAGCAGAATCCCGGCCTCGCGATGCAGCCAGTCCGCGCTCCAGTCCGGCGCAATGTAGGCGCCATGCCCCCACACCGTGCCAATCTCCTGCCCGCCTATCGACTGCCATACTCCCTGACCGTCGGTAATCGTGCTCCCGGTGAAGAGAAGTTGCCCGTCCGTTGTGTAGACATCGGGAAGAGGCGGAGCCTGGCTGATCATCCTCCGGCCCACACCGCCCAGCACGGCAAACGATCCAATGATCACGATGGCCAACGCCACCCAGTATTTCCTGTACGACATGATTCCTCCATGCTTAATGCTCTGCAAGCTGACAGTAGAGGCACGAGCAGTGGGAGCGCAGGGACTTAAGTCACCGGCCAGCCAATTTCTTTACGCTCGGGCGGCAGCCGCTTCCCGCTCAGGCTCGGCGGCAAAGGCAGATTTCCCGGCCAGAAAAGTCAGCGCCATGTTGGTTGCGAACACCAGTACCGCGCTCAGTTCCAAAACGCCGGAGACGGGCAGCACTCTCCAGGCCAGCGGCAGCAAGCCTTCGTAGGCCAAGGGTTCCGACGTTACCCGCAGCGTGCAGCCCATTTCGAGCAGCAGCAGGCTGGCAAACATCATCGTCTTGCTGAAAAGGGCCTGAACGCCGCCGAAGTGGGGAAGGATGCGCGGCCCGATGCAGAAGACCATAGTCGCCGCAAAACCCACTGTCAAAGCATGCCGCGAAGCGCCCCAGATGCCTCCGTGCGCGTCAGCCTGCGCGGCCCAGACACTCAGTGCGCCGGCGACCACTAGCCAGAGATACGCCAGCCGGATGAACCACGGAAAGCTGGGGTGAATACCCTGCGTCTTGGCGTGCGTGTGAGGGCGGCGCACCAGTTGCAGTGCAAATGCGATAACGATCGTGCTCGCGGCAAGCATTGCCGTCGCAACCTGCGTCCAGCCGCAAAGCCCACTGCCAACACCGCCTACATCCAATGCAAGCGCCACTTGCATCAGCCGCGCGCTTGGCCCGGCGATCCCGAGAAACGCCGGCAACCACCGGGCTGAGAATCCCCACACCACCGGAACCAGCAAGCCCCAGCCCATCAGCAGCAGGTAACGCTGGTCCAGCGCATGCGGAAATGCAGGCTCGCTCCCGCGCAGCGCCAGGTACATACACTCCACTGTGTTGAAGGCAACCACAGCCAAAAACCCGGCCGTGCTCACCCGCACTGAGGCCATCCACATTGGCATCCTGGCCCTGGCCCCACCCGGCTCGGTCGAGTGCGTCCGCTTGTGGCCCGAAGCGGATCTGTAGAACAGCAGCCACGCCGCCAGCTCCATCCACGCCGAGAGCGGCAGCAGAATCCGCCACTGCCAGCCATAGATGCTGGTAACCCAGCGCAACGCCACGCCCGCTGTCCAAAGCACAAAGCAGGCCAGCGGCAGAAGTTTTGCCCCGCGCCCTTTCGCCGGCTGCGAATACAACCCAATGCCCAGAATGAAGCTGCCAATCCAGCCAAACACCTGCGCGTGCCCGTGCCCTTGCATCCACGCTGCAGGCAGCGGGTGAAGGCCGTGCGTCGTGCTGATCGCCATCAGGTTTGAGAATCCCAGCAGCGTTCCCGGCAGCGCAATGAAACACAGCCCGCTCAGGATCCACGCCCGCAGCATCAGGCTCTTGTGCCGTTCGTTGTTCAGGGTTTGCAGAAAGATCGGCTGCGGTTCAGCGTGCCGGTTAACCTGGGTTGCGGTTGCCATCTTCACCTCCCGCGCGCTGCGCTTCAACCCGCGCAGCGTGCATTGAAAGGGGGAGCCTCTCAATCCCAGCGTAGGGCGAGGCGAGGCTGGCCACAGTAACTTATGTCACTCGGAGAAAAAGAAAACGACGAAGGACGCGATCACCCGGTGGGAAAAGATGGATTCTCCGTTGGTTCTTCGCGTCAAGGGATTGGGGACACCCCTGAGGGCCCAGGTAGGCCGCCGCGCACTTTCTGCAGGCAGCCTATACCCGTTGGCTCTCAACGACCCACCGCGCAGCCAGCAGAACTAAGCCCGGATTCGAAGAAGCGAGACTAGGGCTTGGGGAGCGCCTTGCGCACAGTGGCTGCTACCTGTGTCGCCTGAAGCGCACTGCCTTCGTCGGTAAAGTGAACATCGTCCGAGTGCATCGCGGCGTGCAGCGCCATCAGCGCATGCTGGTCGTCGATTGCAATGGCTTCCCCGCTCATCAAGACCGCGGCAAGCCGGTTCCGCTCATCCACGCGTAAGCTGGTCAGGCCGCCACTGGTCGGATTGTCGCGTACCGGCGTGGTGGTGGCCCACACCAGGCTGGCCTTCGGCGCTCCGGCGCGCAGAGCCGCAATCATGGCCGGCAGGCCGGCAGCGTACTGCTGGTCTGTGGAGCCCACGCCGTGCAACCCGTTATTGAAGTGGACCACGGCAAAGGGCAGCCCCATCATGCCGAAGTAGTCGTGGAGCTGCGTCGGAAGGCGCGGATCGCCGCTGGAGGCAGAGGTGGCAAAAAGGTAAACATTGGCAACACCCTTCAACTCCTGCTCCACAAAGGGGTAGTAGTTGCGGGCTATCGAGTCACCCACCAGCAGGACGTTGGGCAGGGCGGCGACCGGCGCGTTCGGGCGGTCGGTCCAGGTCCACTCAATCTTTTCCGTGATCGGAACAGTCGCCTGTCCGCCGGCACAGAGGCCGCTGAAACAGACTGCCAACAAGAAAGATGCTCGCCACATAGTGCTTGGTCCTTTCATCCTGCCGGTTTCGTTCGTCTTGATTTGAAGGCGTCGCCGCCCTCCGCAAGCCGAACTCGCCAAGGTTCTATAAATCGAAGCTCTAAAGCTAGTCCAATTGCCGACAGAAAGAGAGCCAGCACTAGCCCTACCCAGGCTATCGAATTCTCTGACCCGTGCCACCAATGCAGGGTTACACTGCCCGCCACCCCAAGGGCAAATCGATGGAAGATATAGAACGGATAAGACAGCTCTCCAAGCATGCGATCTGCTTTCATCCCGGACGTCACCCGAAACATGAAGGGCAAAACACAAGCGAAGGCCATGGGATAAGGCAGGAAGGCAAGGTGCATGGGTATGCGAACTGCGGCAAAACCTATCGCCAGCGCGTAGACACAGTACTTCTCGATGCGCTCTGGCACCAGACGATCAAGCTTGCTTCGATATCGGAACGCTAGTGCTCCGAGGAGAAAGTACCCGATTTCAAACGGGAAAAATCGATATATCCATGGGTCAGCGAGGTGGAGTGCTTTAATCGCAATCAGCTTAGCGGCCAGGCTGCAAAATGAGCCGAGAATCAACCATCGGGACCGCAAATTGAGTATGAACGGTGCGACGAGGTAGAAACTAAGTTCAACTCCAAGGGACCACGCCTGAGGAATTGCCAAACCTTGCCATAAAGGTATTTCAGAGTTCCGGAAGTTTGCTGACCAATGGATCTGGCCGCTGTGAGCGGCAAAAAACATCGCCACATCCTGGAAGAGCATTGTTGCATTCGTGAAGCAGAGGAAGGCCTCGAAGAGTAAATTCCCGGGTGTACGAGCCAGCCCCCAAACATAGCTCCAAATCGGGATGGGAGCTAAACTCGGTTGCAGCAACGCCGCACCAATTACGAGCGCAACTCCCGCCAGGTAGATGGGCAGCAACCGGAAGTACCGCGCTTTATAAAACTGGGACACCCATGTCTTCCCGAGCCTTTCCTTCGTATATCTGGTGCTCAGGACCAGCTGCATGTAAAAGCCAGACACGACGAAAAAGAGCTCGACCGCGAGGTCCCCGCCCAACCAGCGCAAATGGCCGATTGGTCGTGAATGGTCACAAAAGACACAAATCGCCAAAAGGATGCGAAGAAGACCCAACTACGATTCCCTCCGTTCGATTTTTAACTATGACGCTAGGATGCTGCGTTAGTGTAACACCGGTCTCGATAAACTCCAGCTCGTCACTGGCACGCTGAAGCTGAAGAATCCCGCCAATCAAGCGTTATTCTCTCCGGGGGCAACTCGGCGCTCGCCGGCCTTGATGAGTTTCTTTTGCGCTTCCCCTACTCGCCCCAGACGGCTTCCTTCCAGCGGACCACGCCGACGACGATGAATTTTTTCCCGCAGGGTACCCTACTTCTTCACCCTCTTATAAAACGGCGCCGCCACCTGCTTCGCCCGTACCTGGTTCGCCCTCACCTGCACCAGCACATCCTCGCCGCCAGCCGCCACCGCTGGCTGCACCAGCGCAAACGCAATATTCGTCTTCAAAAACGGCGCAGGCGAGCCTGAAGTCACCACGCCAATCTCTTCTCCAGCCAACGACAGCACCGGGTACCCATCCCGCGCAATCCCCCGGTCCACCATCTCCAGAGCTACCAGTTTCCGCTTCGGCCCGCCTGCTGCCTGCACAGCCAGCAACGCCTCACGACCAAGAAACTCACCCTTGTCCAGCTTCAGCCACCGCTCCAGCCCCGCCTCCAGCACATTGATCTCGTCGGATATCTCGTGCCCATACAGCGGCATTCCCGCCTCCAGCCGCAGCGTGTTCCGCGCCCCCAGCCCGCACGGCCTGATGCCGAACTCGGCCCCCGCCTCCAACAGAGACTCCCACATCTTCACCGTCGTCGCCTCGTCAGCCGGCAGATACACCTCAAACCCATCCTCGCCCGAGTAGCCCGTCCGCGCGATCAGCACATTCGGCACCCCCGCCACCGTCCCCCACGCGAACCAGTAGTTCCTGATCCCCGCCAAATTGACTTTGGTCAGCTTCTGCAGCGTCTCCAACGCCCGCGGCCCCTGCACCGCCAGTTGCGAGTAATACGCCGAGTAGTCGCTGATATGAATCGACGGAAACCGCCCCACCTGCTGCCGGATCCACGCCATGTCCTTGTCCTTGGTCCCCGCGTTCACCACCAGCAGAAAATCGTTCTCGCTCAGCCGGTGTACCAGGATGTCGTCCACAAACGTCCCCTCCGGGGTCAGCAGCGCAGAGTACTGCGCCTGCCCGTCCTTCAGCTTGCTCGCATCGTTCATGGTGATGTGCTGCACCGCCGCCAGCGCCCCCGGCCCGCGGAACTGGATCTCGCCCATGTGACTCACGTCAAACAGCCCCACGCCCGTCCGCACCGCCAGGTGCTCGGCAATCAGCCCTCCACCAGTTCCGGGATACTCCACCGGCATATCCCACCCCCCAAAGTCCACCATCTTCGCTTTCAGGGCGCGATGCGTACCGTTGAGCGCTGTCTTCTTCAGTTCAACTGCTGTGGTCGACTCGGGGCTGGTCATGGGGATATTCCTTTCAAGCTGCACTGCTATACCTTGTTCACGATAGGGACTCGGCGCGCGCGGGGTCAAACCGGCGGCCCCATGCGCCCAATACGAGAAGATATTCTTAGAGAAGAGGAACCCATGAATCTGTTTCGCGCATTTCTGATGTTCGCCGTCGGCGTGTTTGCACTCTACCAGGGATGGACGATCCACACCGGCACTCGCGCCATGCTGTCTTACGGATTGGGCGCGCTCGCCGTCGCCATCGGCGTCTGGCGCCTCGTGCGCAATCCCGACAAGCCGCTGGTTTAGCCCGTGTGCCCATAATCGGCAACGAAGACCCTGAACCCCATCTCGCAATTCTCCGGCACAACTTTGCCCCCCGATCTGCGTCTTAATAAATGCAGAGGCTGGACACCGGTTCCCAGTCCGCGGAGGCTCCGCATGCTTACCGTTGGTCTCGCTGCACTGACACTGATGCGTTTGGGATTCGCGAGAGGCTTTGGGCTTTTACCCATGCTGATTCTGCTCGCGGTAGTGGGCGGCATCGTCTGGGCCCTCACCCGGCCCGCGCCGAACGAGCAGTCAAAAGGCTAGTTGCGGCCCGCGGACCGTTTGTGCGCCCGCCAGAACGAGCTCACGCCCAGGTAAAAAAACACCACCACTACGCCGGCCGTCACCAGGAAAGTGCGATGATCCGGCCCCTGAAAGCAACTGGCCCGGTATCGCCACAGATTCGGCGCGAACACCAGCACCGGCAACAGAAAGAAGACCCCCGTCACCTCAAGCCACAGCACACCGCCCACCCGGCCAAACGGACGCAGAAACCCACCCACTCCACGAGCCACGCCGCGCGCTGCCTGACCCGCCACCTGCCCTGCCGCCTGGCCCCGCTGGCCGGGATTCACGGCTGGCTGCGACGCTGCCGATGCGGCTTTGGCCCTGGCGCTGGCGGCCATCTGCTCGCCGGCGATGCGTCCGGCAACCCGCAATCCTGTCCCCAGAATCCGGCCGATGCGTTGCGGTTTCATCTCGTCTATCATGGTAGCAGCGACAATTGGGGAGCAGCTTTTCACAGCATATTTGCGATTCGCCATTGCCCCCGATCAAAGCCGGAAGTAAGGTAGATAAATCTCATGCTGCTCCCAGCGCAAGAGCTCCGCGCCGGTCGCCGCACTTGGAGGTTCCAGTGACATCTCGACTGCGCGAATTGATCCAGCAACTGGGCGAGGCCATCCATGAGTCGGTCATTGAGAGCGAGCAGATCGCAGGTGTCGTCTCAGACATACGTCAGCACGGTTTTGATGTGTTGCTTATGCTTGAAGCCACAATCGGCCTCAACGAGCTGGCCGCCAAAGAGGCTGAGGCTGCCGAGGGCGAAGATGGCGCCGTTGAGCCGCCCTTCACCCAGAACGATCTCCACTTCCTCCGCTCCCTGCGCATCTCTGTTGAAGGCGAAGAGGAAGAAAGCACCCAGCCCGACACCGAATAAACTGCGCTTTAGACCCTGCGGTTCCGTTGCCGAAGCTCTCAAGGGTTCGCAACTGCAACGCGCGATCGGTTCCCCTCGGCGCCGCCGCTCTCCAACTCACTCCCCCGCCAGATTCTCCAGCAGCGTATCGAAGTCTTCCAGCCGCGCGTATTCAATAATCACCTTGCCCCATCCGTTGTGGTCCTCAATGTGGACCTTCAAGCCCAGCGCCCGTTGCAGCCGCTCCTGCACTTCCTTCACATTCGGGTCAAGCGGAGCCTCCGGCTTCTGATTCTTCTTCGCGGCTTTTTCCGGGTGAATCAGCCCCTGCACATAATTCTCCGTCTGGCGAACAGAAAGCGAAAGTGCCGCGATCCGCTGCGCCGCCTTCTCCATCTCCTCCGCGTGCTCAAATGCCAACAACGTCCGCGCGTGGCCGAAACTCAGCTCGCCGCTTTCCACCCGGGCCTGCACGCTCGCCGGCAACCGCAGCAACCGCAGAAAGTTGGCCACCGTCGCCCGATCTTTCCCTGTCCGCACCGCCATCTGCTCCTGCGTCATGTGGAACTCGCGCGCCAGCCGCTCAAACGCCCTGGCCTGCTCCATCGGGTTCAGGTCGGCGCGCTGCAGATTCTCGACGATGGTGATCTCCATCGCCTGCTCGTCTGACACCTGCCGTAAAATGGCCGGGATGGTTTTCTTGCCCGCCAGTTGCGAGGCCCGCCACCGCCGTTCCCCGGCAATCAGCTGAAATCTCCCGCTCGCCAACGGACGCACCAGCACCGGCTGCACCACTCCGTTTGCCGTGATTGAGGCAGCCAGCTCCGCCAGTTGCTCTTCGTTCATCTGCGAGCGCGTCTGGAAGGGATTGCGATCGATCTGCTCCAGCAGGATCTCGAGCGGCTTGCCGCCCTCCGACTCCGGTGCAACTGGGGCAACCGTAACCGGAACGCGAGGCAGCAGTGAGTCCAGGCCCTTACCCAGGGCGCGGCGCTTGGTATCAAGGACGGGCGTATTCATCGTTCAAAATCCCCTGTTCCGGCTAGAGGCGCCGGTGTTCACAATTAGGTCATCGGCTGGTTTTGCGGCGGACACGAATGCCGGTTCACCCATGCCTCAAGAGTAGGGCCAGGAATGAACCTCGGGCTCCGGCCCGGTCTTCCCAGCTTTCTTGGGTTCCCGCTCCGCCGGAATATCGATCCCATTCCGGGCCATGAACTCCCCTGCCAACTGAAAATAGGCCTCGGTCCCCCGGGATTTCGGGTCGTACAGCGCCACCGGCTTGCCGTGGCTGGGCGCCTCCGCCAGCCGCACATTGCGCGGGATCACGGTCGTGAACAGCCGCTCGCGGAAGTACGTGCGCAGTGTCTCCGTCACCTGCTGCGCCAGGTTGGTGCGGTCGTCGTACATCGTCAACAACACGCCCTCAATTGTCACCGCTGGGTTGAAGGCCGCGCGCACCCGCTCCAATGTCGACACCAGCTCCGAGATCCCCTCCAGCGCAAAGTACTCCGCCTGCATGGGAACAATCAGCGTGTCGGCTGCAACCAGGGCATTCAGGGTCAGCAGGTCCAGCGCCGGCGGGCAGTCGAGGATGATCAGGTCATAATCGTCGCGAATGGGCTGCAAGGCATCCCGCAACCGCAGCGCGCGATCCTCCACCGAAGCCAGCTCAATGTTGGCGCCGGTCAGATTCTTTGACCCGGGCAGCAGCCACAGCGTGCCGATCTCCGTGGGCAGGACCACCGTCTCGGCCGGCGCATCGCCCATCAACACGTCGTAGATGGAGTGACGATTATCGTCCCGTGCAAAGCCGATGCCGGAGGAGGCGTTGGCCTGCGGATCGCAGTCCACCAGGAGCACCTTGAGGCTCTCCAATGCCAGGCACGCGGCCAGGTTGATAGCGGTCGTGGTCTTGCCCACACCGCCCTTTTGATTCACGACACCGATGATCTTGCCCATGGCTTTCCAGAGTAACGGGAAGAGGGGAATCGGAGGTAGCTACTTGCACTGTGGAGAACAGAGCCCGGCTGTGGAAAGCAGTGGGTTCCAGCCCGGCCCCGCCCAGCCGAAACCCATGAGAGGCAAAGGCTTTTGAGCGGACGTACCATGGTTGCCGCAGGCGCCTAAAATTGGGCCGAATGGTGGAAAACTTCCTGAGATTTGGACTGCAGTCCGGGAAAATTCGCACCCCGTTCCGTAATGGGCCTGGCGCCAAAACGGGCCAGCCAGGGGAGTGTTCCACGTGGAACAATTCCCTCCATGGGCCCGCTCCCGATTATGTTCCACGTGGAACATTCCCTCCCTCCCAAAGCCTCAAGTACTCTCAAGTTCCAACATCTCTCTCGTACCCCCTCCCCATACCCCGAAAACCCTTCCTCACTTTCCCGTCCAAGAATCGCATCGCCAGAGTCATAATGGCTCCAACCTCCACCAACGCCCTAAACCGGCACCCCCAAGCCACCGAAACCACCAAGCAAACCGCACAGAGGAAACAGCCCCTCAACCCCCACACCCACCAACAAATCAATCCGACCATTAGCCACCCAAACCAACCCGACCCGCCTTGTTCAGAATCAGCCCCCATCCCAACGCCCAAATTCGCTCCCCGTCGTCCCAATGCTCCTTCGTCCCTAACGCTACCCAAATCAGAAAGGCGTCCCGTGGACCCCGCAAACGCATTCATAGGAAGAACCATTCAGCCCTCCCCCGCAGAAACCGCCGCAGCCCTGGGCCCCTCCGCTAAAGCCTGGGATCAGCTCGTGGCCTGGCTCGATTCCGACCACGGCGTCAACGGCCGCGAGTGGAACTCGAGCGGCCCCAAACATGGCTGGACCCTGCGCCTCAAAATCAAGAAGCGCAACATCCTCTATCTGGCTCCCTGCAATGCTTGCTTCCGCGTCGCCCTGGTTCTCGGCGATCGGGCAATCGCCGCCGCCCGCCAATCTAACCCATCCAAAAGCCTCCTCAAGACCCTGGACGAGGCTACGGGCTACGCGGAAGGAACCGCCATCCGACTCATCGTGAAAGGAAGCAAAGACCTGGCCCCGATTCGGAAACTGGCTCTCATCAAGCTGGCGTACTGACCGTTCGCTCCGCCAGCGCCAGCAACCGGTCGTCGCCCGGCAACGCAGTCGGCCTGCTCCAGTCGAATCCCGACCCAGCCGCCACCTTCAGCTTTTCTAGATCCGCACCGGTTGTCATCAGCGCCAGCCATCCCCCTGGAGCAACCAAATCAGCTGCCGCCTGCACCGCCTGCTCCATCCGGTCCACCGCTCGCAGTGTCACGCAATCGAAAGCCATTCCAAGCCCCTCAGCGCGGCCAGCGTACACCTTCGCGGAAACTCCCACCACCCGCACCGTCTCTTGCAGAAAAGCAGCCTTCTTGCCCTGCGACTCCGCCAGCGTCACCGCAATCTCTGGCCGGCAAACCGCCACGGGAATCCCCGGAAAGCCCCCGCCCGACCCAAAATCCAGCAGTGTGCCAATCCCTGCCGGCAACGCCCGCGCGCAGGCAATCGACTCCACAAAGTGCCGTGAGAGAATACCTTCCTCGTCCCGAATCGCCGTCAGGTTCACCCGCGAATTCCAGCGCAGCAACAGGGCACAATACTCCGCAAATCGGCCGCCAACTGCCGCGTCCAGCGGCTCCAATCCTGCCTGGGCCAAAAGTTCATTCAGCCGAGCCGCAGTACCCTCTGACCTCTCGCTCATGCCGGAACAGCCGCTTCCTCAATGCGTCGCGGCTGCCACACCACCGCCGCTTGCACAAACGCTGAGAAGATGGCCCGCGAAAACGCGCTGCTCGTATACGTCCGCTCCGGGTGCCATTGAACGCCCAGAACAAAATGGTCGGCAGACTCCAGCTCTACGGCTTCAATCACCCCGTCCACGGGAGAAACCGCACTTACCAGCAGATTGTCGCCCGCCACCTTGATCGCCTGGTGATGCGTGGAGTTAACCCACGGATCGCCCTTCTCTCCGCGCGGAACAAGCCTCGCCAGCCGCGAACCAGGCGTCACGTGAACCGGGTGCGCTTCGGCCACCTCCCGCCCCGGCCGGTGATTCACTTCGGTCTTCAGGTCCTGAACCAGCGACCCGTTGCACCACACATTCAGGCTCTGCGTTCCATGGCAAATCCCAAGGATCGGCTTATAGAGGCTGAACGCATCCTGAAGCAGCAACTCGTCCACCGCCGTGCGGCCGGGGTCCGCCTCCCCACACTCCGCGATCCGGTCTTCGCCATACCGCTGCGGATCCACATCGAACCGGCTCCCCGGCAGCAGAATCCCCTGTACCCCCGCCAGCAGCCGGGCCACGCGGTCCTGGCGCTCGTGCAGGGGAACAAGAATGGGCGTTGCGCCAGCCGCATGCAGGGCAAAAAAGTACTGCTGCAAACACCGCTGGTTATAGTCGGAGTCGTTGCTCGTCGGTTCAGGAATTGCGATGTGGACGCACATGGAGACCCCAGTGTACTCACGGAATGCGAAATGGTGAAGTGCCTTCGCCTTCAGGGTTGCCTAAGAAGGTACGCCCCCTGCGGCACACACTCTTTAGACGCCCTCCGCAGCAGAGGGGTTACCGCGGGCACAGCCAGCCCGCCTTCTCCCGCTCATTCTCAATATATCTCTTTATCTCTTTTATTTTCAACCATATACATCATACAGCAGGCTCTGAGGATTCGCTCTCGTACCGGACTCCCTCTGCCGAGAGAACCATCTTTCCCTCCCCATCCAGCATCTCCGCAATCGTCCGCTTTGCCCGCTCCGTCAGCTCATCCACCTCGCGCAGGCTCATCCCGGCGGTATCAATCGGCTCACCCGCGCTCAGCGTCAGTTCGCATGGATAAAAGAAATGCGTATGCATCGGCAGCAGGTCGTACACACCACTCAACGCAATCGGCACCAGGGGCACCTGTGCGCGGATCGCCAGGTAAGCCGCGCCTGACAGAAAACTTTGCAGCTCCCCGTCCGGCGTGCGCCCACCTTCAGGAAACACAAACAGCGGCATCCCACTTCGCAGCGCCTTAACGGCCACGCCCAGGCTGCTCAGCGTCGCGCGCGGGTTTCGCGTATCAATCGGGATCTGCCCTGACCGATTGAGATACCACCCGATAAAGAAAATCGGCCACAGCTCCTTCTTGGCCAGAATCCGGAACTGGCACGGCAGCGATGCAAAGATCACCGGTGTGTCCATGTACGACGTGTGGTTGGCCGCGAACACAACCACCGGGTGCTTGCGCAGATTCTCCGCCCCTCGAAGTGTCATCCGGCAGCCGGTGCACCAAACCAGCGCGCGTGCCCAAACGTGAGCAATGTTGTGCTGCATGCGTCCGTGCCTCTCCACAAACGACACCAGCAGCGAGAGCGAACCGCAGAAGATCGTGATTAAAGCCATCACAGGCGCCTGGATCCCCCACGTGCGCCACTGGTGAGTCCACGGCATGGGTTCCGGCCGCCGCTTCATCGCGCCCCCGCTTCAGCAAGCAGCAGGCTGCGCGCCTCGCCCACCAGGTACACTGACCCCGACACAACCACCACGCCGCCCTGCGAACTCTCCGCAGCCAGCTCCAGTGCCCGGCTCACTGACGCGGCCGCCAGTCCCTCAACCCCCGTCTCTCGAACCGCCGCCTCCAGATCCTTCAGTGATGCGGCCCTCGACGAATGGATCGGCGCAACAATCACCCGGTCAAACAGCGGAAACAGAATCCGCCCCATCTCTTCCACCGGCTTGTCCCGCAGGCAACTGAAAACCAGCGTCCTTGCCCGCCCTTCGTCGCACACGCTTCGCAGCCCCGCGCGCAAGGCCCATGCCCCGGCAGGGTTGTGGGCCACATCCAGAATCCACTCCACCCCGCCCCGCTCAATTCGCTCCAGCCTCGCCGCCCAGCGCGTCTGCCGAATCCCCGTTGCCAGGGCCTCCGCGGTGATTGGAAACCCATGCGTCCCGGCCAACTCCACTGCCGCCGCAATCGCCAGCGCCACGTTGCGATGCTGGTGCGCTCCCTTCAGAGGTGAATCCACACTTACCTCTTCGCACAGCGCCTCCACGGCGTAAGCCCCCTCGGCGCCTGCGCCCATCGGCGGCATATACGCCGCGGCGCTCACCCCGCGCACATCCAGCTCCGCCGCCACTTCCCCCAGCACCTGGTTTGCCTCAGCGTGCTGCGGCAGCGTAATCATCGTTCCCCCGCGCCGCAGAATCCCTGCCTTCTCCCGCGTGATCGCGGTGATGGTCGGACCCAGCCACTCCGTGTGCTCAAGGGAGATGTCGGTAATCACTGACAACAGCGGGTCCACAATGTTTGTCGCGTCCAGCCGCCCGCCCATGCCAACCTCGAGCACCGCAATCTGAACGCCCGCCTCGGCAAAGTAGCTCAGCGCCTGCGCGGTCAACACTTCAAAGAAGCTCGGCAACTGCCCCAGCCGCCCATCCAGCGTCAGCCTCCGCGCTGCATCGTCCACCCTGAAGTAGAGCCGGGCGAACTCGTCGTCGCCAATCTCCTCGCCATCAATCCGGATGCGCTCGTTCACCCGCGCCAGGTGCGGCGAGGTATAAAGCCCCGTCCGCACGCCGGCAGCTGTCAGAATCGAGGCCAGCGTCGCCGCCGTCGAGCCCTTCCCGTTCGTCCCCGCAATCAGCACACTCGGGAAACGCCGCTGCGGATCGCCCAACTCCGCCAGCAGTATCCCGATCTCGTCCAGCGAGAACTTCCGCCGCGGCTCTCCCGCTCCCGTATACAGCTCGGGCACCATGGCATTCAGTTGTTCAATGGCTGCGGCGTAAGACATGGAAAGATCAGTATAAAAGGCTGATCCCCGCCCTGCGCATCCCACCCCTCAACACAGCAGCAATTGCAGCGCTCGCCGGGCATTCTGCAAACACTCCCGCGCTTCATCCTCTGAAAGCAGCCCCTGGTGCACTGCCTTCTTGCCGCAATCGTTCACCTGATTCGCCACCTGCGGAAACTCCGCATCAATCCCCGTCAGCCGCAGATTGTTATTCACTTCGTGCAGCAGGTTGCCCAGCGTCGCCGCATTCCGGTAGCGGGCGCGAATCTGCCGGCTCAACCCCGCCGGAAGCTTCTGCTTGATCGCCTCCTCCAGCACGGAACGGCACATCACAGCGCAGGCCGTGAACATTCCCAGAAAGTAGCAGCGCGTCGCCTCATCCAGATACCGATCCGCCTCTTCCGAGCTAGGCGCTGCCACCACGCACTCCCGCAGGTGCGTCGCCCGCAATACTGCCGGTTCCACCAACTCAAGCAGCTCCAGCGCAAAGGCAGCCCGCAGCAGGTCGTTCTGCTGCCCATCCAGAGCCCGCTGAATCTCCTGCCATGCCGGCAAAGCCGGCGCACCCTCCGCCTGTTGCAGCCGCGTCAGCGAGGTCAGCCGCTGCCGCGCATGCTGAATAAACCCCTGACGCATCTCCTGCGCCAGCATCTGCCAGCCGGCAACAAATGCGGCGGGGTCCTGCTGGTATCGCATCCACAACTCGTCATACACAATGCCCGGAAGAATATCCTTCAACTGCGCAAAACGGCCCGTCCGCGCCAGCTCTGAGATCGCTTCGCAGAACTCCCGCCCCGGGGCATCCTCCGTCGACATCTCCAGCAACTGGTTCTCCAGGCTCCGGATGTCTATGTTCATCGCCCCTGCCTCTCTAGGCCAACTCTAGGGAACAAGTCTAGGTGCCTTCCACAACCACCACCCACGCAAAAAAATAATCAAACACGAACATTTTCTGGAATGGGAACTGCGCCAACAAAATGCCTTTGCCGGAATCGCCCTTTCGTATCCCATTCGCCCGCAACGCAACCATATTCAACTCCGTTCCCTGTCGCCACAAAACCGGTGCAATCCCTCCCGCCTGTGAATCACGCGCTCTCCCCAGCCCCTTGCCCCATGCGAGTGTGCGCGCCTTTTTCACATAAACCACTGCTGCTTCACAGCCCTTTTCCCCATCCCTGTGGGAGTCGTGGGAAAGTCAGCACCGCTTCGGAGTCAACTCGCCACGTTTTCCAGCGATCCTCTCTTCCACAGCCTGGATTTAGAAAATCCGCCAACTGCCCAACCCCCTCGTTCCTCGCAACTTAATCCTGCTTTCCACTTTTCCTGTCTCCCTACGGGTACTACTGTCTTTGTATTGAATCTCATTCTTCTAATCTCCACCCCCGGTCGCAAACTCCACTCCATGCCAAAACTTCCATCCCCTCTTCCTCACCAGCCAAAGCCCGCTAACCAGCCCTGCCCGCCAAACCCATCTCCAATCAACAGAAGCGTCCCTGTTTTCCACGCACGCCTTTCCGCGGACGTGGCTACAATCGAGAGGAGCCAAGGACACCTGTTTCTGCGCAACCGCAATCTGTTGTAGAGTGTGGCCAGTGCACCAGCGGGTTTCTTCAAGCCAGGGTGGGCCAATGCCGATCGTCGAATCCGAGGTTGAAAAACCCGCCACGCAGGGGGCAGCGATGGAAATTACCGTAAGCCGGCAGGAACTGGTCAAGGAGCTCACAGCCACGCAAAGCGTGGTCGAGCGCAAGACCACGATTCCAATTCTGTCCAACTTTCTCATCGAGGCCGAGGGCGACCGGCTCAATATCACCGCCACTGACCTTGACCAGGCCATCCGCACCAGCGCCGCCGCCAAGGTAAAAAAGCCCGGCGCCTGCACCATCCCCGCGCGCAAGCTCTACGACTACATCAAGCTCCTCCCCGAAGGCGACATCTCCATCAAGCTTCTCGAGAATCACTGGGTCCAGATCCGCTCTGGCCGCTCCAACACCAAGATGGTCGGCATGGCCCGCGCCAACTATCCCCAGGTTCCTGAGTTTCCCGCCATCCCCGTCACCGGCATCTCCACCGTCGCCCTCAAAACACTCATTGCCCGCACCATCTTCGCCATCTCCAACGAGGAGTCCCGCTACACCCTCAACGGCGCACTCCTGGTCATCAAGGCTGAGTCCCTCGCCATGGTCGCCACTGACGGTCATCGCCTCTCCTACGTCGAAAAGCCCAACGAAACCCTCGAAGGCATCAGCGGAGAAAAGCGTGTCCTCATTCCCCGCAAGGCCCTCCAGGAGCTCCAGCAGCTTCTCTCGAACACTGAAGCCGAGAAGGTCGAGTTTGCCGATGACGAGCACACGCTTTTCTTCCGCGTCGGACATCGCACCCTCAGCACCCGCAAGCTCAACGGCCAGTTCCCCAACTTTGAGGCCGTCATGCCCCGCGACAACACCAAGTTTGCCGTCGTCCGCTCCGCCGAGCTCTCCGCCGCCATCCAGCGCGTCGCCCAGTTCGCCGACGAGCGCTCCGGCGCCATCCGCATGCGTCTCGAGGGAAACGAACTCAAAATCAGCTCCAACTCCGCTGAGTCCGGAGAGAGCGAAGACACCATCGATACCCCCTACTCCAGCGACCCCATCATCGTCGGCTTCAACTCCGACTACATCCTCGACTTCCTCAAGGCCCTCAGCAACGAAGGCGAAGTCCGCCTGGAATTCAAAGACTCCCAGTCAGCCGGCCAGATGCGCCCCGAAGACCCCGAAGCCGAGTACAAATACCGCTACGTCCTCATGCCCATGCGCATCTGATCAACACCCCACCCAGCCCCATCCGTTCCACCGCAAACAACCAGGCCCGGCATCGTTGCCGGGCCTTCCTGTATGTATGTGCTCAATCCACTCACATCCCCTCGCCACAGCCTCCCGTTCGAGGTTGCAAAGCGAAGCATCGAACTTGCCTTCTGCCCCACTGACTTCAATGCGAAAACCCGGAAGTAGTCCTTCCTGTTCGCGCTCCGTCCAGTCAACTTCAATGACACGTGCCTGCCGATGCGCCCCTCCTGCTTGTCACCGTCGTCGCCCATGGCGTGCTATTCCGTATGCAAACCAGGGCCGACCCGACTTATCCCCACTTTGCTCGTCGCTAAATGCAACCCCTTCCCGCTCCCGGCGGAGTTATTCGGGCTCTACCCGCTATAGGATATGATTTTTCATAGTTCCATCCGCAAAACCGGATAAACACAGTCCAGATTCCCCCGCATTCTACTGAAAACATTCCCCTTGACAAGATTGGCAACCAAATTGCACTGTAACCACAATCCCATCCGGAGGTGTTTCCCCAATCATGCGACGCTTAACCACCAAGACTTACTCGCTATTGCTTGCCTTCTTGCTTTGTGCCTCAGGATTCATCAAAGCTCAGGACGTGGCCTCTATCACCGGCGTGGTCACCGACCCCTCGGGCGCGGCTATCCCCGGCGTCGCCATTACTCTTGAAAACTCCCTCACCGGCGCTACCTATAAGACAGTCAGCAACGAGGTCGGCTCCTATACCTTCAGTCAAATCAAGCCCGGCCCCGGTTACAAGATCACCTTCACCCGCGACGGCTTCAAGCCATTCGTCGTAACTGGCGTCTATCTCAACGTCGATAACACCCGTGTCCAGAATGGTCATCTTACCGTCGGCGCGGCCTCCGAGACGGTTGAGGTTTCAGCAGCCAGTGAGACCCTCACGCTCAACACCACCGACGCTACCGTCGGCAACAACTTTCAAGTCCAGTTCATCCAGGACCTCCCCGTTGAAAACCGCGACACGCCCGCTGCCCTCTTTACCATGCAGCCCGGCGTAACCCTTGATGGCGCGGTAACCGGCGCGCGCACTGATCAGACCAACGTCACCGTCGACGGCCTCGAAGTCAACGACAACGCAACCGGCCAATTCGCCAACATCGTTGCCAATGCTCCTGTTGACTCGGTCCAGGAGTTCCGCGGCGTCACCGCCGGTCCGCTCTCCAGCGCCGGCCAGGGCGGCGGCGGACAATTCGAGCTCGTCACCCGCAGCGGCACCAACCAGTTCCATGGCGCCCTCGTCGAATATCACCGCGACACTGACCTCGAAGCCAACGACTGGTTCAACAACAACCACGCCACCCCAACCCCCCGCCCCCCGCTCATCCGCAACCAGTTCGGCGGCAACATCGGCGGACCCATCAAGCACAACAAAGCCTTCTTCTTCTTCGACTACAACGGCCGTCACGACACCCTCAGCGATCTCGTCGAGCGCACCGTCCCCCTGGACTCCTACCGCAACGGCAATCTCGCCTATTGCAACAACACCAGCACCGACTCCTGCGTCACGTCCACCCTCAACTCCACACAGGTGGCTGCCCTCGATCCAGCCGGCACTGGCTTTGACTCGGCGCTCCTGACGCTCATGAACAGCCGTTATCCCCACGCCAACGACATGTCCGGCTCCGCCGGCGACCTGGTCAACACCGCTGGCTTCCGTTTCAACTACCCCACCCCCTACACCGAAAACGACTACGTCCAAAGAGTCGACTACAACCTCAACGACAAGATGAAGATCTTCGGCCGCGGAACCTTCACCCGCACCTCCGGCATCCAGAGCGACATCCAGTTCCCCGGAGATCCCCTCAGCTACCCCTTCTATGACCAGAGCTACGCCTGGGTCGTCGGCCACACCTGGACCATCAACAACGCCATGCTCAACAAGGTCTACTACGGCGAGACCTATGAGAACTACCAATTCCCCGTCGTCTACAACCCCCAGGGCGTCAACCAATATGGCTTCAGCGGACTCAGCGGTCCCTATGGCGGCGGCAACAACAGCCAGTTGCGCACCTATCCCATTCCCATCGTTCGCGATGACTTTGCCTGGGAAAAGGGCAAGCACAGCATGACCATCGGCGGCACGTTCAAGTGGGAGACTCCCAACGAGTTTGCCGCGGAAAACTTCAACTTCCCCAGCGTCGGAATCACCGGCAATACCAATCTGCTCGGACTCAACGACACCCTGCGGCCCTCTGACATCAGCAGCAGCAGCTCGGCTACCTCCATCTGGGATAGCCTCTTCACCACCGCCCTCGGCACCTTCGCCGATGTCGCCAGCAACTTCAACTACAACAACAAGGGCCAGGTCCAAGCCCAGGGTTCTGGCCTCGATCTCGTCTATCGCTACTACGAGACCGAAGTCTACTTCGGCGATACCTGGAAGGTCACTCCCGAACTCACGCTCTCCTACGGACTCCGCTATCAGAACTACACCGTGCCCTATGAAACCCACGGCGACGAATCCATCGCCAACATCTCCTTTGACGATTACTGGGCCGACCGTATCTCCCAGAGCAAGTTCGGAGGTGAAGGCACGAACTCCCTGCCCCTCATCTCCTATTCGCTCGGCGGCAAAGCCAACAACGCTCCCGGCTACTACACCCCCCAGAACCGCGACCTGGCCCCTCGCCTTGCCTTTGCCTATAACCCCAAGTGGGACAGAAGAACCGTCTTCAGCGGAGGCGGCGGCATCATCTACGACCACACCGTCATCAACGCCCTCCAGTTCCAGCAGTTGCAAACCTCCTACCTCTTTGAGGCCAGCAACGTCAACCTCTTTGGAACCTCCGGCGCTCCCGCCACCACACTCACCACCGCTCCGCGCTTTACCAGCCTCACCACGCCACCCAGTCCGCCTGCCGCGCCTGACGTCAGCACGCCGTTTTACCCCTTCGTCTATGGCGGAGTTCCCCAGGGACTGAATTATGGCCAATTCAACATCATGATCGACCAGAATCTCAAGACTCCCTATTCGGTGCAGTTTGACTTTGGCGTTCAACATGAATTCTCAAAGGGCTTCATCCTCAAAGCCAACTACGTCGGCCGCCTCGGTCGCCGCCTGCTCGCTGAAACAGACGCAAGCCAGCTCATTGACTTCCCCGACAATACCGGCGGATCAACCCAGACCATGGCGGGAGCCATGGCCGGCATGACCACCCAGCTCCGCGCCAACAGCAGCCTCGGCCCCCTGGGCGCCATCAACGCCCTCACCCCGCAGTCCTGGTTTGAAGACATCCTGCCCGGCATGGCCGACCTGGTCAACTACTACGACGGAACCAGCTTCACCAACAGCACCCAGGCCATCGCCTACGGTTTCTTCCCCTATCCGCAGCGTGGCGACTTCGCTGACACCATCCAGGCCATCTCCAACACCGGCCTGCTGCCCACAAACGTCGGCATGGCCTCCCAGTTCGGCGGCAACACCGTCTGGACCAACAAGGGATTCTCCAACTACGACGGCCTGCTCCTCACCCTGCACAAGAACGTGGGCTACGGCCTCCAGTTCGACCTCAACTACACCTGGTCCCACTCCATTGACAACGTCTCCTTCGTCGCCAACAGCATCTCCCTCAGCGTTGGATACGGCTATATCTGCGACGTCGTGCACCCCCGCAACTGCCGTGGCAACTCCGACTTCGATGTCACCCACTACCTCAATGGCAACTTTATCTACGAGCTGCCCTTCGGCCGCGGCAAGGCCTTCGGCGCTGCCGTCCCCTTCTGGGCCAACGAGGTCATCGGAGGATGGGAGATCAGCGGCCTGCCCAAATTCCATACCGGCCAGGACTACAACGCTTTCTCCAATGCCTACGTAGCCGGCTTTGCCAACAACGCCCCCGCCACCCTCGTCGGCAGCATCGGTTCCCTCAAAACACAGCCGCAGGGAGGCCACGGCACTTCACCCAACATCTTCGGCAGCACCGCCTCGGCCGCCGCGGCGCTATCTGCCCTCACCGGTCCTACCGGCTTTGACATCGGCTCCCGCAACAATCTCCGCGGGCCGGCCTTCTATGCCTTCGATCTCGGCCTTGGCAAGACCTTCCCGGTCTACAAAGACAGGATCAATCTCAAATTCCGCGTCGACGCCTTTAACGCCACCAACCACCCCGTCTTCAACACCCCCTCGGCCACTGACATCACTGAGGCCAACGGAACTCCCTTCGGAACCATCACCAGCACCTACAGCAGTCCCCGCGTCCTCCAGGGCGCGCTCCGCCTGGAGTTCTAAACCACTCCGCCTCAACTTGCACCGCAAACACGAACGCCCCGGCCTCAGGCCGGGGCGTTCTCACTTCTACAAACGAATCCAACACTCCCCACTCGCTCTCACACTTTGAGAAACTCCAAAGCCCGAATCAGATAGTGCTTCAGATCGCGCCGTTGCACCACCGCGTCCAGAAAGCCCTTCTCCAAAAGAAACTCCGAGCGCTGAAACCCCTCCGGCAGCTTTTGCCGAATCGTCTGCTCAATCACCCGCGGTCCGGCAAACCCAATCAACGCCCCCGGCTCGGCAATGTTCAGGTCGCCCAGCATGGCAAAGCTCGCCGTCACCCCGCCCGTCGTCGGATCAGTCAATACGCAGATATAAGGCACGCGCACCTCAGCCAGTTGCGCCAAAGCCGTTGACACCTTGGCCATCTGCATCAGGCTCACCACGCCCTCCATCATGCGCGCCCCCCCTGAGGCAGCCACCACAATCAGCGGCTTGCGGCCCAGCCGTGCCCGATCCACAGCCCGGGCAATCGTTTCGCCCACCACCGCGCCCATTGAGCCGCCGATGAAACCGTACTCCATCGCGCTCACCACCACATCGTGCGGCCCAAGCTGGCCCACCGCATTCAGAATCGCGTCGTCCAGCCCCGTCTGCTCCTGCGCCTTCTTCAGCCGCTGTTTATAGGGCTTCACATCGGTAAAGTTCAGCGGGTCGGTCGAGCGCAGCCCGCCGTCCACCAGCTCATACCCCGGCTCAAGCAGCAGCCCAATCCGCTGCCGCGCGCTGATCTTGAAGTGGTGCTGGCACTTTGGGCACACATTCAGGTTGGCTTCCAGATCGGCCTTGAAGATGATCGCGCGGCAGCCCACGCACTTCACCCAAAGACCCTCGGTGCGAACCGTTCTCCCCGCAGCGTCCTGGCCCTCAGGCCCCGCTCCGGTTTGGCCGGATTCGTACTCGCCGTCGTCGCGCTTGAACCAGGACATTCAGTCTCTTTCTCGATCAAACCCCAAAAGTCTTTCGCCAACCGCCTGCATACTCTGTCGTCGCCTTGTGCCTTCAGAGCAGTTAACGGCCCTCTCTGAGCTGCTGGCTGTCTGCTTCCTGCTGTCAGTATTCTATGCCGCGCTGCGCCAATATGCCCTTCTGGTACGCATGTTTCACTTCGCGCATCTCCGTCACCGTATCGGCCAGCTCAATCAGCAGCGGATGCGCATTCCGCCCCGTCAGAATCACATGCACCATCTCCGGCCGGGCCTTCAGCGACTCCGCCACCGCCGCCGGGTCCAGCATTCCGTAGCTGATGGCGTAGTTGATCTCATCCAGCACAACCATATCCCACTCCCCGGACGCGATCGCCTTCCGTGCCTCGGCCCACGCCTCCTGAACCATCCGGACGTCCTCCGGGTCGGCCTCCGCGCCGCCAACCTTCACAAATCCACGCCCCATCTGCTTCATCACAAAGTTCTGCCCAAAGGCCTCAACCGCATCCAGCTCCCCATAGTGCCACGACCCCTTGAGAAACTGGAGCATCAATACCCGCATCCCGTTCCCCACCGCCCGCAGAGCCGTCCCCATGGCCGCCGTCGTCTTGCCCTTACCCGGGCCCGTATTAATCAGAATCAGTCCGCGTCGCGTGTCGGTCATTCACAGCTCTCAGTTTGCGGCTGGCACCTCACAGTTTCCGCATCTCCAGTTGAAGGCCGGCGTCGCCCGGTCTTCAACTGTCCGCTGTCAACTGGGAGCTGTCTGCTGTCTAGTGCCCTCCGTGATAAGGATGGCCAGTCAGAATTGTAAATGCCCGGTAAAGCTGCTCGGCCATCACCAGCCGCGCCAGCGCATGTGCCAGCGTCAGCGGCCCCAGTGACAGCAAAAGCTCAGCCTGCTTCCGCGCCCCCTCACTCCACCCATCCGCCGGACCAATGGCAAACACGATGTGCTGCGTTCCCTGGTCGCGCCGCGCCCCCAGCCACCCGGCAAAACCCTCTGAACTCAATTGCTTGCCCCGCGAATCCAGCAAAACAGCCGCCGCCGGCGTGCGCCCCTGCTGCTTCCCAAGCCATTCCAGCAAAGACTGCTCTGTGCGAAAAGCCTCGGTGCCGCACCGGGCAAACGCCGCACACCGGTCAAGGTAAACCGCAGTCAGGGCGTCAAACCCGTCCTTCTTCCCTGCCCGCGCCCCCACATGAGCCAACGTCACCTGCATGAGCAGCAGAATACCCCAAACCATGAGCGTCGTCGCCTCCCAACCCGGCGCCATATCTCTAAAACAGGAAGTGAAACCCGTTTTTGGAATACACTGTCCACGTTCTCCACAATTCCATATTCCATACCTCCAGGCCGCCCTAGTTACTTCTTCATAAATCTTTTCTTTTCAACACTGAAAGAATTCTTTCGCTCGGCGAAGAGATTGGCACGACTCTTGCAACAGTCCTCTCAAACGCCTTTCATCCCGCGTGTGCGGCAAAATGTCCCCACGTTCTACCGGGAGAAAAGCAAATATTCTTTCCTGTCTTGTTGCTTTTGCATTTGCCACTCAACCGCGACCCGGAACAAACATCCCGGGAAGCAAATGAACAATTAGGTGAATCGCCAGGTTTAACTTGTGGTTCCCACGATCTTTGGAGGAAGTCAATGCGATTTTTCCGGTTTAACGGTGCGACGCTAATCCTTGGAGTCCTTCTGTTGACTCTTATGGTTGCCACCCCCCTGCTCCAGCAGACGGGCTATAGCCAGGCGACCAACACATCGGGCGCTATTCAGGGAACCATCACGGACCCGAAGGGCGCTATTCTGCCTGGCGCGATCGTCTCCATCACCAACCTGGCCACAGGCGCCAAAAAGGAACTGGTCACTGACTCGGCCGGCTTCTACAGCGTCGCGTCCCTCGTCCCCGGCCAGTATCAGGTGTCTGTCTCGGCCCCAGGTTTTTCAAAGACGACAACCACCTTCACCGTTCAGATCGGCGTTACCAGCAACGGCAACCTGTCCCTGAAGCTCGGCGCCACCACTGAAGAAGTCGTGGTCAGTTCTGAAGCCCTCCAGGTCAACACGGTTCAGTCCACCGTTGAAGGCGTGCTCACTGAGACCCAAATCGACAATCTGCCCATCAGCGGACGCAACTTCCTCGATTTGTCCCAGCTCGAGCCCGGCGTTCAGCTCCAGGACGGCCAGGGTTTTGACCCCACCAAGGGCGGTTACTCCTCCGTCTCCTTCAACGGCGTCAACGGCCGTACCGCACGCATCATGCTTGACGGTCAGGACATCTCCGACGAAACCGTCGGCACCACCACCCTGAACGTCAGCTCCGGCTCCATCGAAGAGTTCCAGTTGAGCCGCTCCTCGCTCGACATCTCCAACGAGCTCACCAGCTCTGGCGCCGTTACCGTCAGCACCCGCTCCGGAACAAACAACATTCACGGACAGGCCTTCGGCCTCCTGCGCGATCAGGCTGCCGGCGATGCACTCCAGGTCGGCGGAACGGACTACTACTTCCAGCGCGAACAGTTCGGCATCCGTGCCGGCGGACCGCTCCTCAAGAACAAGCTCTTCTTCTTCGGCGATTCCGAGCGCGTCAAGCAGGACTCCTTCAATCCCTACCAGGTCCCGCACCCCTTCCAGGCCCTCTCCGGCGGCTGGGGCTCCCCGTATCGCGATACCTACTCCGTCGGAAGGTTGGACTACAACGCCCCCAAGGGCGTCCACGTCTTCTTCCGTGGGGCTTATGAAAACAACCTCAGCGCCAGCAACTTTGGCGACGGCTATGCCCGCTATGGCAACAAAGACAACACCCCCATCTGGGCAGGTGGAGCCGATTTCATCACCGGCAAGTTCACCCATAGCATCCGTGGCAGCTATCTCAAATTCCACAACCTGATCGTCGACGAGTCAGCTGGTCTGCCCCGTCCCATCGATGGCATCTATCTCTCCATCCATGGCTTCCGCTCCGGCCCCAACCCCAACGCCCCGCAGCAGACGTTCCAGTCTGACAAGCAGTTCCGTTACGATGCCGGCGTCACCATCAAGAACCACGTCATCGGCTTTGGCGCCAGCGTCAACCGCATTCTCGGCGGCGGTTTGGCGGCATTCTTCAACTACGGTCCTGAAGTCTCTGGCTCCGGCGCCTTCTCCAAGGGCCCCATCGGCGTCGGAGGCTCCGGAGATGCAACCGATCCGACCTCCTATCTCGCCTCCGCTGTCTATATTGGCAACGGTCAGGGCTTTGACACCGAGCGTCCGGCATTCGGCTACCCGGCCGGTGGCCAGGGCGACTGGCGCATGGGCCTCTACATCGGCGACACCTGGAAGGTGTTCCCCAAACTCACTGTCAACTACGGAATCCGCTACGGGCGTGACACGGGCCGCATCGACAACGATCTCGCTCCCACCCCCTGCTCCGACGCCGTTACTGCCTTTGGCTCGTTCTCGCCTTGCACCACCGGCAACCTGCTCGATGCCCTGGTTCCCGGGCTGAGCGCGCAGACTCATCAGCCCAACATGGACTTCGGTCCGAAGGGCGGTTTCGCTTACGACCTCAAGGGCAACGGCAAAACCGTTATCCGCGGCGGCCTCGGCCTCTACTACGAAAACAGCGTGTTCAACAACGTCCTCTTTGATCGCGCCGGCCGCTTGCCCAAGGGCCTGTTCTTCGGCGATGAGTTGCTCACGCCCTCCACCACCGCGGTTCCCATGCCCGACGGCACCAGCCTCAGCTCCATCAAGTGCCCCGATGGCACCACCCGCACCGTCACCAGCCTCTGGTCAGATGCACTCGCCATCTCCGGACCCTGCTTTGCGGCTATCCAACAGCAGTATCAGACCATCACCAAGAGTGTCGGCGCTTCCGGAAACGGCGGCTACATTGCCAACAACCTCAGCACCAATACCGGAAACTACATCTACGCTCCGGATTACAAGACAGCGCGCTCGATCCAGATCAACATCGGCGTGCAGCGCGAACTCTGGAAGGGCGGCATCCTCAGCGCGGATTACATCCGCAACGTCGGCCTCCACTTCATGCAGCAGCGCGATGTCAACCATGTCGGCGATTCAAGGTTCCTGAATACGAATGCCGCCAACAACGCGATTGCCGCCACCCTGGCGGAATACAGCGTCTCCTCCATCGACGATGCAATCGCTGCCGGCGCCACAATCGGCGATTTTGCCGGCAATGGCTTGGACTCCGGTAACGCTCTGCTGAGCAGCTACCCCGCAGGTGCCTTTGGTCTCACTCCGGATCAGGGCGCTGCCTTCCCGGGCATGAACCCCGGCTTCGGTTCCATGGCAATCGTCTATCCCATGGGCCGGTCGGTTTACAACGGTCTCCAGGTTAGCTTCCGTCAGGGAACGCGCATTCCTGTTCGCGGCATCAAGGGTTCAAACTTCGAGATCTCCTATGCCCTCTCCCGCTTCCTCAGCAGCGCTGGCGGAGCAGGTGCAGGCGACCAGAACTTCACCCCCACTTCATGGGACAACAACAACCCCCTCAGCTACATGGGCTATGCCGGCCTGGATCGCAGACATCAGCTTTCCTACGGCGGAAACCTCACCTGGGCGGGCGGCATCACCACCAGCGTGATCGGTCACTATTACACGGCGCTGCCTACGGCTCTCTACCTCGACGCCGGCGGCAATACCACGGGTGAAATCTTCCAGTCCGATCTCACCGGTGACGGTACGACACAGGACTTGCTCCCCGGTGTCCAGGCTGGCGCTTTCATGCGCTCGGTTACCCCTGGCAACATTGCAACCGTCATTGCTAACTACAACGCAACCGCCGCTGGCCGCTTCACTCCTGCCGGCCAGGCTCTTATCGCCAACGGCCTGTTCACCGCCAACCAGCTCGTCTCCCTGGGCGCGGTTACCCGCACCATCGCCGCTCCGGTTCCCAACAACACAGGCAACGGCAGCCTCAGGACCTTTGACTTCGTCCTCGGCCGCCCGCTGAAGTTTGCCAAACTGGGTGAGAGGTTCTCCTTCGACCCCAGCATCTCATTCTTCAACCTGTTCAACTTTGCCAACTATGGCGAAGTCTCCGGCAACCTGAACTCCGAGGTCCAGTCGGGTTCGGCGAACGGCACCGATGGATCCTACGATAGTTCCGATCCATACAACCGCAACGCATCCCGCGCCGGCAACGGCTCAGGCATCTTCGGCCAGGGCACCTCACGCGTCATCGAGTACGGCTTGAAGGTCAACTTCTAAACCGGCCTCGCAACCAATACAAAGGGCGTCCGCTTCGGCGGACGCCCTTTGCTTTTGCTCATTCCAGATTCACCACAATCTCTACAGCAAGAAAGCCAAACGCCTAGCTCCTTCTCGCCGCCTTCTTCGCAGCCGGTTTCCTCGGCGCGGCCTTCTTTGCCGCACTCTTCTTGGCCACTGCTTTCTTCACAACCGCCTTCTTCGCGGCTGCTTTGCGCGCCGGCGCTGCTTTCTTTGCTGCCTTCTTCGTCTTCGGCGCAGCTGCCTTCTTCGCCTTGGGCGCTGCAGCGGCCTTGGCAGCCGCGGGTTTGGCCTTGGCAACCGCCTTCTTCCGCACCGCCACGGTCTTCGCCGCAAGCGTCGCAGTCAGCTCGGCGTCAAACTCAGCCGGGGTCAATGGCCGCGCAGACTTCCGCAGCCGCTCAATGTCATAGAATGCCCGCCGCTCGGTGAGAAACACGTGCACCACAAAGTCCACGTAGTCCAGCAGAACCCACTCGCCCTGCCGTCGCCCCTCCACAGAGTTGGGCATCGCGCCAAAATCCCGCTTCAGCCGGAACTCAATCTCATCGGCAATCGCCATCGCCTGCCGGTCATTGCTGGCTGATGTCACCAGAAAAAAATCCGAAAGACCCGAATCAATCGGGTCCAACTCGAGAATCCGGGTATCCAAACCCTTCTTCTCTTCACAGACCGCCGCGGCGGCCTGAACCAAAATGCGCGTTTGCTGGTGGTGCTGCTGAACGTTTGCCATGCTTTGCGATAGTTCTCCGAGCTTCATCGTAGCCCCTTGCCCCCAGCGCGGCAAGTCAGCGATAGAGCCTGTGCTCCCGTATGTACTCCCCCACCGCGCCCGGAACAAGCGCCTCACCTTGCCGCCCCCCGCCCCCCGCCCCCCTTACCTGGCGCCGAATCTCTGACGCGCTCACATCCACGTCCAACCCGGGTAGCAGGTAGAAGCTCGTCCTTTTGCCCGCTGAATTTCGCAAATCAAAGCACCGTACCGTCACCCCAGACTCCGGAGCAGCGCCGTCATCCGCCGCCTCCAGGGCCAATCCATCAGGCAACGCCGCCTCCAGGCGATCCAGCGGCTCCCCGGGCCGCGAGGCCACAATCAGCGGCGCCACAAAAGGAATCTCCGCCGCCCCGTGCCAGCTCCGCAGCCCCACAAACGCATCCGCGCCCATCAGGCAGAACAGCGCCCCACCCTGCTCCATCTGGCTTCGCAGACCCCGCAAAGTCTCCAGCGTGTAGTTGGGCAAACCTGAGGCCCTCGGCGCATCCGCAAGGCAGACCTCAAATCGCGCATCCTGGCCCACGGCCAGCCGAGTCATCGCCAGCCGGTCCTCAAAACTGGCTGCTGCCCCTCCAGGCTTCAAAGGCTGCGCACCCACGGGGGCAAAAAGCACCGCATCCAGTCTCAGCGCGCCACACGCCGCCCGCGCCACAGCCAGATGACCCACGTGCGGCGGGTCAAAACTGCCGCCAAAGAACGCTACTCGCCGGCCCCCACCTCGCGCCTCGTCCATCCGCTTATCTTAATGCGAACCCCCACACTTCTCTGGTAGCATCAGTCTCATTACGATGCGCATATTTATCCTCATCCTCGCCCTCGCTGGCATCGTGGATTCCTCCCTCGCGCTCCGCGTCCACTACTCCACCGGCACTGAGCCATGCTCCATCAATGAAACCTGGGATTGCGGCGTCGTCAACCATAGCCCCTTTGCTGAGATCATGCACGTTCCGGTTGCGGCCATCGGCATTGTCGGCTTCGTCGTCCTCGGCGCACTCGCCCTCACCCGGCGCCGCCTTCTCCTGGTCGTCTTCTCTGTCGTCGCTCTGGCTTTTTCGCTCTACTTGACCGGCATTGAGAAGGACGTCCTCGAGGTCTACTGCCTCTATTGCGTGATCTCGCTGGGCATCGTCGCCCTCATTACCGTCCTTAGCCTGTGGTGGGCCCTATCGCTTTCGCCCGGAAGCCTCCCTGGGCGTAAGCGCGTCTAAGCCTCGCCTCCCGGCATCATCGCCCTCTTTCCTGTCGGCTGATAAAATCAACTCAGCCCATGCTTAAACAGAGATACGCCCGCTGGATGTACGACTGGGAAACCCGCCTCACCATGCGCGACGAGAACCGCGTGGTCCGTCCGCTGGAGTGGGGCTTCGAGTGGATTGAGCCCTTTCTTGAGTCCCACGGTTTTGCCTCGGCCATTCCCGGCCCTGAGGTTCTTCGCGATCCCGCAGCCGCAGAGGCGGCCATGGTCCGCATCAATCAGCTCCTCATCCGTCATAGCGACAAATTCTTCGGCTACGAGCGCCCTACCGACTTTCGCCTTGAAGAGCGCCACCCTGAGCTGTTCCCCACCAACGTCCGCCCTGAAACTCTCGCCCAGGACGCCGCCCTCAAGCAGCAGGCCGCCGAGGGCAAGCTCGCACCCGCGCAGTTTCTCCGCTTCACCTCGCCGGAGCGCACTCTCTATCCTGAAAACGACATCGTCAACGCCCGCTGGTATCCCGCCCCCGCGCACAAAGACCCCAAACGCCCCAAGCAGGCCATCGTCGTCCTGCCCCAGTGGAACTCTGACGGCTTCAGCCACAACTCCCTCTGCGCCATCTTCAATCGCATGGGCATCTCGGCGCTCCGCCTCTCCATGCCCTACCACGACATTCGCCGCCCTGCCGAGCTAGAGCGTTCCGACTATAACGTCAGCGCCAACATCGGCCGCTCCCTCTCCGCCTGCCGCCAGGCCGTAGTCGACATCCGATGCTGCGTCGACTGGCTTGAAGAGCAGGGCTACGAGCACTTCGGCGTCCTCGGCACCAGCCTCGGCTCCTGCTACACCTTCCTCGCCTCCACCCACGACCCGCGCATCCGCGTCAACGCATTCAACCACGCCTCCACCGCCTTCGGTGACGTAACCTGGGCCGGGCAAAGCACGCGCCACGTCCGCCAGGCCCTTGAAGAAGCAGGCCTCACCCAGGACCGCGTCCGCGAGCTCTGGTCCGCCGCCAGCCCCTGCTACTACTACGACAAAATCATGAGCCCCTCGGCCGCCGGCCCCTCCAAAAAAGTCCTCATGGTCTACGCCGAATACGACCTCACCTTCCCCAAGGAGTACTCGCTCATGGTCGTCGATGCGTTCAAGCGCATCGGCCTCAACTTCGAAGCCAAAGTCCTCCCCTGCGGCCATTACACCACCGGCGAAACCCCCTACAAATTCATCGATGGATGGTACATGGGCTGGTTCGTCTACCGCGCCTTCAAAGCCCTCCGCGAAGAAAAGTACGCCGCCGAAGCCGTTGCACCCATCTCCATCCCCGAGCCCGAAGAGGAAGCCGTCTCTCGTTAGCGCACCGCGCTCAAATCCAGCCGCAGCAGCTTCGCCGGATCAAGATAAGCCCCTTGCCACCGCACCGCCCAGTGCAGATGCGGCCCCGTCACCCGCCCCGTCGCCCCGCTCAGCCCCAGCCGTTCTCCCGCAGCCACGCGTTGGCTCTCAGTCACATCAATCCGGCTCAGATGCATCGCCAGCGTATACAGCCCCAGTCCGTGATCGATCACCACGCATCCGCCCTCGTAGTAGAGCGGCCTGGCCAGCACCACTACCCCACTGTTCCCCGCCCTCACCGGCGTCCCCGTCCCCGCGCGAAAATCCATCCCCTTGTGTACGCTGGCCAGCTTGCCGTTAAACATCCGCCGTGTGCCAAAGCTGTCCGTCGCCGCCGCCGTCACTGGAGCTCTGAAGCTCGCCGCCCACAGCGGCTCCGTGGCGCTCACCGCAAACACCTTCGCCTTCAGCTCGCTCTCCGCCTTGATTCTCGCCAGCTCTTCGGGCCCCGGCTCCACAAACTTTGGTGCCACCGTCAACGAGCCAGCCTTGTAGTGCGCCGCATGAATCTCCACCGTGCGGCTCAAATCGCTGGCAACGCCATCGCCCGACCGCAAGCTGATCCGCAAAACCGAAGGCCCCAGCGGCCCCTCCACATCCACGCCAGCCAGTGCAAACCACCCTCGCCCATCGCGCCCCTGAAAAAAATCCAGCTTCCGCCCCAGCCAAGCCCCCTCCAGCCTTGCCCCTGCGCCGGCGTCCACATGGATCAGAACCGGTGACCCCGCCTCCACCCATGCCGGCGTCAGCGTAACCGACGCAGACTGCCCCCGAGCCCATGCCGCCGCGCCCACGCAAACCAGCAAAGCTATCAGCCGCCAAACCCCAATCTTGCCTGAAGCCCTCATGCCGTCCAGCATAACGGACCCGTCGCGCCGGAACCAATCCAACCGCCCACGCCTCCTCCAGCGCTGGCTCGTCCCACATCGCGCCTGCGATTGCACCTCAATCCACGTTAAAATCGATATATGACCGAGCGCATGTCCCTCTCCCTCGCCCAGGCCGACCCCATCGTGGCTGCTGCCCTTGACCAGGAAACCCTCCGCCAGCACGAAGGGCTCGAGATGATCGCCAGCGAGAACTTCGTCTCTGAAGCGGTAATGGAAGCTGCCGGCTCCACCTTCACCAACAAGTACGCCGAGGGCTACCCCGGCCGCCGTTACTATGGCGGCTGCGAATTCGCTGACATCGTTGAAAATCTCGCCCGCGACCGGGCCACCCAGCTGTTCGGCAGCGAGCATGCCAACGTCCAGCCTCACTCCGGCTCCCAGGCCAATGCCGCCGCTTATGGCGCCGTCCTCAACGCCGGCGACACCATCCTCGGCCTCGACCTAGCCCACGGCGGCCACCTCACCCACGGCCATCGCCTCAGCTTCTCCGGCAAGCTCTATCGCACCACGTTCTATCAAGTCCGCCGTGATACCGAGCTCATTGACTACGACGAGATGGAAGCCACCGCCCTCCGCGAAAAGCCCAAGGTCATCATCGGCGGAGGCAGCGCCTATCCCCGCCTCTGGGACTTCGCCCGCATGCGCCATATCGCCGATCAGGTCGGCGCCACTTACGTCTTTGACATGGCCCACATTGCCGGCCTGGTCGCCGGCGGAGCCCACCCCTCGCCCGTGCCCCACGCCCACATCACCACCACCACCACCCACAAAACCCTCCGCGGACCCCGCTCCGGCATGATCCTCTGCGGCAAAGACCTTGCCGCCGCCGTGGATAAGTCCGTCTTCCCCGGCCAGCAGGGCGGCCCGCTCGTCCACATAGTCGCCGCCAAGGCCGTAGCCTTCGGTGAGGCCCTCCGCCCCGACTTCAAGGCCTACGCCACCCAAACCGTCGCCAACGCCAAGGTCCTCGCCGCAGGCCTCCAAGAGGCCGGCTTCCGCATCATCTCCGGCGGAACTGACAACCACCTCATGCTCGTCGATGTCTTCCAGAAAGGCATCCTCGGCTCTGAGGCCGAACTGGCCCTCGGCAAAGCCGGCATCACCGTCAACAAAAACTCCATCCCCTACGACGTCAACCCCCCGCTCAAGCCCTCCGGCATCCGCGTCGGCACTCCTGCCCTCACCACCCGCGGCATGAGAGAGCCCGAGATGCGCCTCATCGCCGCCTGGATCGCCCGCGCCCTTGACCTCCGCAACGACGATGCGGCTCTCGAGAAGATTCGCGCCGAAGTAGCCGAACTCGCCAACCAGTTCCCGCTCTATGCCTGGCGTCGCCAGCCCGTCGCCGTGGTCGCCTAGTCAACGGCCACAAATCAAGATATCCCCTGCCCCATCCTTGCGCGTTTGTTCTGGCGCAAGGATCGGATCCCTCCAGCTGGCTTCCGGCCTGGCCCATAGTCCGCGGCGCAAAATTTTCGACAAACGCAACTTGCCCCTCCACCCTGGGTTCGATGTACTGTAGTCAGGATGACCTGACTGGGAAAAGGCGCAGCAGTTACTCGCCACCAACCAACGGGCATCAGGAGGTAATCATGAAATCCGTCAAGCTTGCATTGGCCGCATTGCTCGTCCTTGCAGTGCCTGCATTTGCCCAGCGCCACGAAGGCGGCGGGCAAGCTCGCTCCACCGGCGGTGGCACCCATCAGGCCGCTCCCCGCAGCGGCCCCAGGCCCACCAACTCGCCGCGCCCTGCTGAACCCAATCGCAACTACAGTGATCGTGGTGGCCATCCCAACGTCCCCCACGTCGACGGCAACCGCTGGGTCGGTCATGACACCGGCCGCGATGACAGAAACTATCACACTGACCACCCCTTCGAGCACGGCCGCTTTACCGGCGGCTTTGGCCGTGGTCACGAGTGGCGCCTACGCGGTGGAGACCCTCATCGCTTCTGGTTCAACAACTGGTACTGGAGCGTTGCTGCCTATGACATGGCCTACTGCGACGGATGGCTCTGGGACGCAGACAACATCGTCATCTACGAAGACCCCGACCACCCCGGCTTCTACCTGGCCTACAACACCCGGCTCGGAACCTACGTGCATGTCGAGTATCTCGGCATGTAACCCACCCCACACTGAAACTACTCTTCACCCTGAGGGGATAGGCCGTGGCCTATCCCCTCTCACTTGGCGGGCCGGTGTCGCAGGCACCAGGGAAAGCGAGCACATCCACTCAAGATGGGTGCCCCACGTGCCTCGCATTTGGGCGCCTGGGATACCCAAACGCCCGCAGTCCCGGTCCGCTCCCTCTCGACGGCCCTTGTCATCCAAAAATGCGCTAAGATAGCCTCTCCGTGCGAAGCGCCCACGCGTGTGCCCTCAAACACCGCCGTCGCTGCCCACTGATCGCACCGTCAAGAGGTTCCGCGATGAACTCAATCTCCCTCCGCCTCAGCGCCGCACTCCCCTTCATCCTTCTCGCCGCTTTCTGCGCCGCCGCCCCCGCGCCCATCGTCCTCACCGGCGCTGACATGCGCCCCGCCACCTCACTCAATGGCGACTGGGCCTCCATCGTCGACCCTTACTTCAACGGCCTCTTCAGCTTTCATCACGAAGAAAAAGCTAACGGTTTCTTCCTCAACCGCAAGGCCCAACCCGGTGACTCCTCCCCCACCGAGTATGACTTCACCAAGGCCCCCACCCTCAAAGTTCCTGCCGACTGGAACTCCCAGCGCGAATCCCTTTACTACTACGAAGGCCCCGTCTGGTATCAGCGCGACTTCACTTACCAGCCAAAACCACAAACCCGCGTATTTCTTCATGTCGGAGCAGCCAACTATCGCTCCTGGTTCTGGGTCAACGGCCAAAAAGTCTGCGAGCATGAAGGCGGATTCACCAGCTTTAACTGCGAACTCACAGCCGTCCTCCATCCCGGCGCAAACTTCATCGTCGCTGCCGTTGATAACACCCGCCATGAAGACGGCGTCCCCACCCTCCAAACTGATTGGTGGAACTACGGCGGCCTCACCCGCTCCATCTCCTTGATTGAATTACCTGACGCCTTCATCGACCAGTACGACATCCACCTCAGCCGCACCGTTCCCGAACAGATTGAAGGCTGGGTCCATCTCCAAGGCGCCACTCCTGGAATCAAGGTCGAAGTCGAGATTCCTGACTTAGGCGTCCGAACCTTCTCCACCGTCACAGCAGACGGCCGCGCCCCCGTGCTCCTCGCCGCGCCAGGCCTCGAGCGCTGGTCTCCTGAAACCCCCAAACTCTACAAAGTCCACATCACGGCCGCCAAAGATGCCATCACTGACCTCATCGGCTTCCGCACCGTCGAAACCCGCGGTACAGAAATCCTGCTCAACGGCCAATCCATCTTTCTCCGCGGCGTCGCCATCCATGCTGAAGCCCCTTACCGCCTAGGCCGCGCCAACACAGATCAGGACGCAGCCACCCTCCTCGGCTGGGCGAAGGAGCTAGGTTGCAACTTCGTCCGTCTCGCCCACTATCCCCACGATGAAACCATGCTCCGCGCCGCCGATCGCATGGGCCTCCTCGTCTGGTCAGAGAATCCCGTCTACTGGGCCCTCCAGTTCGATAACCCCAATGTCCTCGCCAAGGCCCGCCAGCAGCTCGATGAAGAGATTGGAACCTCTCGCAATCACCCCTCCATCATCCTCTGGTCCATGGCCAATGAAACTCCCAGCAACGACGCCCGCACCCAATTCATCGCCACCCTCGCCGCGCACGCCCGCGAGCTCGATCCCACACGCCTTATTACCGCAGCATTGCTCGTCCGCGCTGAAGGCAACACCAAAATCATTGACGACCCTCTCGGCAAAGCCCTCGACGTCATCGGCTTCAACGAATACATCGGCTGGTATGAGCAAACTCCCGCCGCTGCAGATACAACCACCTGGCGCGTTGACTACCAGAAACCTCTCATCGTCAGCGAGTTTGGCGGCGGCGCAAAGGCCGGCCTCCACGGCAGCCCCGCCGACCGATGGACCGAGGAGTATCAGGCCGATATCTATCGCCATCAGCTCCCCATGCTCAACCGCATTCCCCAACTTAGAGGCATGAGCCCCTGGGTTCTTATGGATTTCCGCTCTCCCAACCGCCCATTAGTCGGCATGCAGGATGGCTTCAACCGCAAGGGACTTATCTCCGACCAGGGCATGAAGAAACAGGCCTTCTTCCTTCTGCAAAAGGCTTACCAGGATAAGACTGTTGGTAAGCCCAACTAAGAACCTCGCCACATTCAACCCTCAGCCAACGCAAAAACTAATCCGCAAGCCGTGCAGACCCTTACTTTTTCAATTATGCTCAACGTTATGGCTAATGATTCAATCCTTGCCCTGATCGACGCCGAGATTGCCCGCCTTACCCAGGTTCGCTCCCTGCTGGCCGGCATCGGGAAAGTCCCTGCAAAACTAACTGAGCGCAACGCAACCAAGGCGGCCGCCAAGAAATCCAAAAAGCGCCGCGTACTTAGCCCTGAAGCCCGCAAACGCATCGCCGATGCACAGCGCAAGCGCTGGGCCGCACAAAAGGCAAAGGCCAAGTAACAACGGCTCAAACTCTCCCTCCGCTCCACGCGCATATGAAGCGTGTCAGCCCGCGGCGGAATCCCTGCCCGAGAAAACAAAAACGTCCCGCAGCTTACCCTGCGGGACGTTTTTGCTGCCTCTATCAAGCGTGATGCATCCCAGATTCAGAGCATCATTCTCACTGGCAAAACATCAATTTCACGGTCATCCTGAGCAAACCTCAAACTCTGGCCTTCTCGCCGGCAACCCATCCACATCCGGCCCTTCCCTCAGCCCTCCAGCCCGCCGGGCAACCCAAGCACCAGCCGCATCAGGTCCGACTGACGCCGCGCGCCGGTCTTGCGAAAGATTGTCTTTAAATGAAAGCGGGCTGTCTCAACCGTCATCTTCAGTTGCTCGGCGGCCGTGGCCACGTCGAGGCCTTCCACAAGCAACCCCGCCAGCCGGCACTCGGTCGGCGTCAAGCAATACAGTCCGCGCAAAATCGCCGCCCGCGATGCAGGCCGCGCATCCGGGTCACTGAAGAACACCAGCGCTGCGGGCTGGTCCCCCAGCAGAACTTCACTCGAGTGGAACGGCGTCACCACTACCCTCAGTGAGCGGTTCGGCGCCAGTCGCGAAATCATCATCGCTCCCCCGTGCGCCGCCGTCCACACCGGATCGCTCCCCGCCTCAGGCGCCCCGCCTGTCGCGCGCCGCACTGCAACGCTCTCCCCTCGCCCGCGGCCCGTCGCTACCGCTCCGGCAATCAGCTCAGCCAGCCGCAACTGCTCCCCCGCGACTGAGGCGCGCAACTGTCCGCTCTCCACCTCAATCCCGCGGCGCAGATCCAGAATCGCCTCCGCGGCCGAGCTCATCCGCACCACCCGCCCTGATCCGTCCAGGCTGACCACCGCCAAATCCAACGCCTCCACCGAGTGCCGCAACTCGGCATTCTGGTTGCGTACCTGGCTCAGTGTCCGATGCGTATGCACCGCCCGCTTCATGTGTGGCGCAAGCAGCGTCAGAAGCGATGCTGCCACCCGCCCGAAGGGCTGCTGGCCTCCACTCCGAAGCAGGGTTAGTCCGCCGCCGAGCCCGTCGTCTAGTTCTTCAAGCATGGCCCCAATCTGATGCACATGCCCCAGGGGCTTAGCAAACTCGTTGAAGAAGTGCGAGCGGTGATATTCCGCGTCTGACACCACCGACTGGCTGGTTCCTATCCAGCCGCGATGCAGCGCACTCTTTGCCTTGAAACCCCCAAGAATCATGTCATATTTATAAAAATGCTCAGAGTAGGCTCGCTGCTGATCGAGATCGAACCCGGGACTCACTCGCAAGCTACAGCGGTTCGCCGGATCAATCAGGACGAAACCTGTCATATCGGCCTGCGCATACCCTCGCAGCGCCTCTAGAAACTCGGGCCAGCATTCCGGCGAGGCCGAGGACTCATACAGCAACCCCAGCAGTCTTGAAACGGTCTCGGCATTGCGCGGCATCCAGAAAACCCACCAGTTTTGTGCCTTCGTCTAACGCAGCCCGGTAATCCCTCTAGCTCAGGTGAACCATTATCTCCCATTTGGGGGATGCCTGACATCTCTTCCTCACCCGCAGAATCAGTCCAGAACCAACTAAAAAACAGCACCAACTGCCTGCAAGGTAGTCGGTGATGAATATTGGGGCTTCACACTCCCCCATACCTGTGTCTACGAAAGCCGGAGTCATGAACCGCAAAGAGCTGCTGCGCCTTTTGCTCAATCAGTCGCAATTCAACGGGTTTGAGTTCTCCAGCTGGTTTCAGTCCAACATCCGACCCGCGTGGCCAGGAACAGAGCAGGCGCTCACCCTGCTCGCCTCAGAGGGCCGCTACTACACCCTGCTCTTCTCCCACGACTTCGCCCGCGCCTTCTGGCGCTCCGGCTCCCGCATCAGCTTTTCGGTTCCCGGCACCACCTACAGCCGCGTCAACAGCCGCGGTCAGGTCCTTGAGGTCACCCGCAAGCCCTTCACCCCCCGCTCCAACCGCCCTGACGTCTGGAAGTACCACCTGCGCCAGATGGCCGAGTACGAAGACCCCATCGACTATCTCTGCCGCTTCCTCCCCGAGGAGGACCAGGCCAGAGTCTTCGCTGCTCAACCTGATGCCGAAGCCGCCGGAGCCTGAGCCCCTAGCTCAGCCCCGCCATCACCAGCATCCGCGGCTCCGTCATCTCTTCAATTGCAGAGCGTATCCCCTCGCGCCCAAGCCCTGAGTCTTTCACCCCGCCAAACGGCATCGCATCCAGCCGCCAGCTCGGCGTATCGCCCACTATCAGCGCACCCACCTCCAGCTCTCGGTAAGCCGTCAAAATCCGTCCCGCGTCGCGCGTCAGAAGACCCGCCTGCAACCCATACTTCGAGTGGTTCACATCCGCCAGCGCCTGCTCAAAGTCGTCATAGGGCTCAATCGTCACCACCGGACCAAAAACCTCTTCGTCGCGGATCTTCATCCCCGGCTGCGTCCCGGTCAAAATCGTCGGCGTAATCACTGACCCATGCCGCTCGCCCCCGGCCACCAGCTTCGCACCGCCCTCTACCGCTTCCCTGATCCACGACTCCACCCGCTCCGCCTCGCCCGGCCGGATCAGCGGACCCACCTCCGTCGCCTCGTCTGCCGGGTCCCCCGCCACCAGCTTGGCCGCGCATTCCACAACCTTCCACAGGTACGTCTGGAAGACCTTCCGCTCCACAAATATCCGCTGCACGCTCACGCACGACTGCCCCGCATACCCAAACGCCGCATGCGCCGTGCTCAGCGCCGCCTCATCCAGGTCCAGCCAGTCCCCATGCACAATCAGCGCCGCGTTCCCGCCCAACTCCAGCAGAACCCGCTTCCGCCCCGAGTGCGCCTTCAGCTCCCAGCCCACCTTCGCCGAACCCGTGAACGTCACCAGCTTGATCCGGTCTTCCTTCTCCGCCAGCCACGCCGTATCCACGTTCTCCAGCGGCAGCACGGCCAGCGCCTCCTCCGGCCATCCCGCCTTCAAAATCACTTCGCCCAGCGCCAGCGCTGTAAACGGAGTCTGCGGGGCCGGCTTCAACAGAATCGGGCACCCCGCCGCCATCGCCGGAGCCACCTTGTGCGCCACCAGGTTCAACGGAAAATTGAACGGCGTAATCGCCAGAACCGGACCCACCGGAAACCGCTGCACCAGCCCCCAGCGCCCCTCGTTGCCTTCGCTCAAATCCAGCGGCAGGCTCTCGCCCCCCAGCCTCGCTGATTCCTCGGCCGCCGTCTTGAAAGTAATCACCGCCCGGTCCACCTCGGCCCGCGCCAGCCTCACCGGCTTGCCCGCCTCGGCCACAATCAATTGCGCAAACCGCTCCTTCTGCTCAATCAGCGCCGCCGCCACATCTTCCAGAATCTCCCGCCGCTTCCACCGCGGCAGCGCCCGCGTCCGCCTGATGCTGGCCACCGCATGATGAACCGCCTGCCGCGCATCCGCCCGCGTCGCCACTGTCACCCGGCCCACCAGCCCCTGGTCCCATGGCGAACGAACCTCCAGTGCCTCCCCGTCCGTCCATTCCTTCCCGCACAGCAGAAATCCCGTCTGGCTTCCCGGCCGCATCTTCATCGCGTTTACCGCTCCTGTCCAATCACTGACCTAGATGGTACAAGCCCCAGCCGCAACCCAACCACGCCGACAGAAACACCACCTTCACCAAATCCAAATTGAAACTTCCAAACCCGGGATACCGCAAACCCCTATACCCACCTCTCAACCCACCGCGATAGTTCCGTGCCCCATCCATTCAACAGCCTCATCGTTGAATGGGTGGGATCCCGCCAATCCCAGCTCTCCCGCCGCAAACCCCGCTAACCCCGCGAACCAGCGCTAACTCCGCTCCCGCGCCCCCATCAAATCGTCTGCGTCGCCTCGTCCACCACAATCGACAAAACCCCGCGCGCCCAGCCAAACGTCGACTTCAGCAGTTCAAACTCCGGTCCCGCCTTCAAAAACGTCGCCGTCCCCTTGATCAAAAACCCCGCCCCCGGCCCATGCAATCCGTGCACCTTGCTGCTGCCCACCGTCACCAATACCTGATTGTTGAACGCGATATTCGCCTCCGTCTGGTTGTAGTAGCCCGCAGGAATCAGCAGCCGGTCCTCTCCCGCCACCCGCACATAGCTGTGCCAGGTATTCACCAGGTGCGGCCCATCCTCGCCCAGCGTCGCAATTGCCACCACCCCATCCTTCTTCAGCACTTCCAGCAAAGTCTCCGGTATCTTCACGCAAAACCTCCAATCCCGCTCAATTGTAAGGCGGCTGCCCCAGGTCGGGCCCCGCTCAAAAACGCCGCCTTCCGCGCCCATGCCTTCCAAGATCTCCGTCCAGGTCGCGCGTCACGTCCAGGGCGGCAGAAGCGACGCCGTCCTCGACTCGCCCCCATCTATCGCGGACTTTCTTGAAAGAATACGAGCTCAGACGAGAGCGGAACGGGCAGAGCCACCTCCACGCCCGTTTGCATCAGCGCCTCCCCTGAGATCACAACCCGGCCGTTGCGGCCGCCATCGTGAAACACCAGCTGGTACCGCCGCCTCGCATCCAGTCCCTTCAACACAAAGCGATGCCGGCCTGCCTTCGGCTCAGAACCGCGAAAAGCGTACAGCACTCCCCGGCGAAGCTCGGGATCAAAGTATTCCATCCCGTCCCAATGGATACCGTCCGGGCGTTCTGAAACGTGGTATAGGTCAGCCTTGCGGATCAGCGGTCGCAGTTGCTCCTTATAGAGCGCAAACTCCTCGCGCGCTACTGCGTGTTCCTCGGCCGTCCATGCTGGAATCGTGGCCCGCGTCCTGCTGTCAATCCCCCCATCGCCTCCCAATGTGGCATCGAACATCAGAGAGAACCACCCCATCATCCCGCTGCGCAACATATACCGCAAGTTCTCCACCCGCGCTGTCGGCCATCGATCCACATAGCTCTCCAGCATCGCCCCGGGCAGCACATAACTGGCGTCAAAGAATGCCCTCCGGTTCGAGAGCGGGTCGTACGAATCGGTAATCGAGAAATAGTCCCCATGCGCCGCGCTCCCAAAGTCAACCATCCGCCCGCCATCGTTGCAGATCTCAAACAGCAGATTCGGGTGCTCCTCCCGCAGATGGGAATAGATCTCATAGTAGGCGCGCACCGCGTGATAGCTCACATCCGTCGAGTTCGCGGCGTCCCGCATCACTCCGTTCCCTTCCACCACCGCCGATCCCGATTGCCAGCTGACCGCCTGATGAGGATGATCCGGTCGCGTACAACTCTTCGCCACAAGGTAACCGTCGTGCTCCAGCATGTCCAGGTGATCGTCCTTCACAATCCGCTCCACCTCATGCTCAACGTAATCCTTCGCTGCCGGCACTCCTATGTCCATCGTCCTGCCGCCAAAGTCATCCGGATGCCAGTTTGCCGGCACATCCGCCACAAGCCAGTCTCTGACCTTTGCATCGTAAACATTCGTCGACCCCGGCAATGTATCCGTTCCCGCCTGTGCCCAATTCACCCAGATCCCAAACTTCAGGCCCCGCCGATGAGCTTCGTCGGCAAGCGCTGCCAGCCCGTGCGGAAATTTGCTCGGGCTTGGATACCAGTCCCCTACCCCGCGAAACCAGCCCGCATCCAGGTGCAGCATCTCCAGCCCCAGATCTGAGGCCTGGTCCATCATCCCCCGCGCCTGTTTCTCGTTGATCGCCATCCCCTCGCCCCAGGTATTGCTGTTCATCAGGGGATAGGAGGGGTTTTGAACCGTGAGTGGATTGTTCAGTACCTGCCGGACCCAGCGCCGCAGAAGATTGCCTGCCCCATCCGGACCGCCGCTGAATGCGCCCAGAAAAATCGTCGGCGTCACAAACCGCTCGCCGGGCAGCAGTTGCGTTTGAAACGGTCCCGGATCGGGGTTCAGCCCGGCTTCCCCGCGCGTCGCGCCACCGCTGCGCTCCAGCGTGATCCGGGTGCGCCCGCTGAATTCAATGCCCACATACCAGCCCGTGCGGTTTCCATCCGCATGGTCCACCAGCAAATACGGAATCATCTCGCGCGGCTCACCCTCCGCGGCATTGGCATACGTGCTCGATGTGCCGGTCCACGAATCCCCTTCCTTCAACCCATCCAGATGCGTGCCTTCGCTCGATGGCCTGTCGGCTCCCTTCTCCACCCAGAAGCGCTCCAGAGCCTGATGCGGATCGACAGTCCACTCGAAGCGAAAGCTCGCTTGCAGAGGCAGCCAGAGCGCGCTCTCACTCAGATTCTGAATCACGATGGTGTGTTCCAGCGGACCGTGATCGGCCCTGGCCCGCCATTCCCAGCTGAGCCGCAGGTGAGGCGAGTCCGTCTCATACACCAGGCTGATTCCCTTGGCGGACTCACTGCCGGCCGAAGCAACCAGGCGCCAGTGCAGCGCATGCCGGGCCCCATCCACGTCCACGTGGTCAATCAGTGCCTCGGCCGCCTGGTTGTGCCAGCTTGGCCCGCTCCGGGGGCGCATCTCCACCAGCCGCGGAGCCTGCAAGCCTGCCTCAACCGTGATCGCGGTATCCACGCTCGCCAGCCGGATGCTCTGCGACCCGGCGGCGAAGGTGGGCATGGGCAGCGCTGCCAGCCCGAGGCCAATCAATGCCTGCGCAAAGCCGCGCACTCTGCGCCCTCCACTCATCCGGTTGAGAAACTCCTTCATCCCAATCTCCCTTTCACACCAGGCCCCCACCCGCATCGCAGGATGCACAACCATCGCAGCCAGGCGATCCGGGCCTGAGAATCTCAACAACCCACGAGAAGCCGTGCCCGTCGCGGCGCCAGATACAATGCTGGGTCCGGGTCGGCAGCATCATCGCAATGAGCGGGCGTGTGCCTTGAACTCAGACCCCGGCCGGCCGTGTGATCGAGTCACCGCAGGTGGCCGTTCGCTTACCCACACAAGCCCGAGCGAGCGGAGAGCGAGCCACTGGCCCCACCGCAGGTGGCCGTGCGCTTACCCACAGAAGCCCGAGCGAGCGGAGAGCGAGCCACTGGCCCCACCGCAGGTGGCCGTTCGCTTACCCACACAAGCCCGAGCGAGCGGAGAGCGAGCCACTGGCCCCACCGCAGGTGGCCGTGCGCTTACCCACAGAAGCGGGTGCGAGCGGAGAGCGAGCGATTAGCCCCCCCGCAGGTGGTCAGGCCCGAACTACATACCGGAAGCTCATATCCTCGCTGTACCACGAGATAAAGTTGCAGCCCCAGGCATTGTTATAGAGATTCGAGTGCACGCCCTTGCTCAGGTCCGGCTGCTCGTTCGAGAACACCAGCGGCGACCTTACATCCAGCGCCACCACCGGCGCATCCAGGGTTTCCACCGCAAACCTGTCTCCGCCTGCGTTGTACTCAAATCCCTTCCACAGCCCATGCAGGTGCCGGTTCCCGTTCTCCACCACGTCCAATGGCGAAACCGCCTCGTCTGTCTTGTCCAGCGTCCATCCCTTCGGGTCTTCGGCAATGGGGTTAAAGGTCAGCCACATGGCCTCAGGCAGCCGTGTCGCCGGCTTTTCAAAACAGGAAACATACAGATGAATCGCAGCCTCTGCCTTCGGCAGCCGGAGCTCGTAAAACACCACGCGCGGAAAAGAGGCAATCCCCGATCGAAACGACTCTTCATCCCCCATGCGCAACCGGACCACAATGCGATGCGCCGCATCCGTCTCTTCCAAATGCACCGCGGCAGAATCCGGATGCCAATCCCGGCTCACCGCTCCAAACTTCTCAATATTCGGCTTGCCAAAGTCGTGCGCCACCCACTCCTCGTGGCATTGGGAATAGGCTTCGATGTAGTGCTTGTAGTCGTCCTGCGAAAGCGTCTGGTACGTAAACAGCCCAATCGGATTTGTCGGGCTCGCCCACTCCCGTCCCGTCGCCTTGTTGCGCAACCGGACAAGCGCGCCCGTCTTCGTGTCAATCGCCAGCAGGTAGTGGGTGGTTTCAATCGTCTTTCCCCCCGGCAATCCCGAGGGCTTCTCTGAGAGTCCCGGCTCGTAGGCCCGCAAATTCTTGATCGCCGCCTCCGCCTCCGCCCGCAGCTTCACCGGCAGTGTCGCCACGCCATCCAGCAGATCCTTCCGTTTCTCCTCCCAGCTGAACGCCACCACTTTGTAGCCCTTCACATCCAGCATCTTCTTCAAATCGTCCGGCTTGTAGTGGTCATAATCCAGCCACACCTTCGTATCTGCTCCCCCCGTATGCTCCGCATCCAGCAGCATGTGCCTGAGCAGTTTCAGATCCGTCTCGTCTCCCAGCTTGAACTCGCCCTTCTTGAGCCACACATCCCTGAGCCGCGCCACCTCCCGGTATCGCGCCAGCTTCAGCGGATCGCCCGGCGGTCCATAGATCCACGTATCCCCAATCTCCTGCGTCACCACCGGCAGCTTCTCCCGGTAAGGCTCAATCGCCGCCGCAATGTCGCTCAAATTGCATGCCACAATCTCCGCGTTCGGGAACCGCGCCGCATACTCCGCGTGTACCTTCGCAATCTCCTCCGCCGAATGCGGCCCACTGTTATCGGTCCGCACGCACGATGCCACTACCAGGTCGCTCCCCGGCACCCGCACGCTGCCGCCGTAATCGCGGTGATACGCCACCGGAACCCCAGCCCCTGAAGCGTCCTTCCAGAGAAATAATTGAGGCACCGCAGGGAACGCCGGCACCGGATTCAGCCCCACATCCAGAAACTTCACCCCATGTTTCGCCAGCGGCGTCACCAGCCCCCGCGTATGCCCCGGCACATCCGTCATCTTCGCGCCCGTCGTCACCTTCCCATACCGCCGGTCCAGCGCCTCTGAGATCCCAATTCCTCCCTCAATCAACGACCGGTTCAGCATCTCGCTCCACCACGTAAACGGCAGCGCATGCCAGGCAATATCCCCGCGCCCGATCGCCTCTTCCATCGCCTTGCGTTCCGCCGGCCCCGCCTGATCCATATACTCGTAGAGCAGCCACGACCCCGTCGTCCACACATACCGCCGTTTGCCGCCTGCGTTCGCCGCCCGCGTAATCTCAATTGCCCGCGGAAAGTACTCATTGAAATACTTATGCACCACCGCCGTCTGTGTATCCACAAACCCCGCGTCAAAGTGGCACTTGAACATCACCAGCACGCGCTTCACCGCAGCGTCCCCCGCCGCCTCCTGCGCATCGAGCAACCGTGCCGCCCCACCCGGCAACGCCAACCCCGCTCCTACAGCAGACAACGTCTTCACAAACTCGCGCCGTTTCATCCCGGAATCCCCTCTTCCCCAAAGTCCCACGAAGTTTACCATCGGCTGCGACCGCTCGCTGCCGGGTTCTTGACTCCGCTTCCAATCTATAGTTCTAAGTGCTACACTACTCTCGTGTCGGCAAATCCTCCCAGCACGCTTCGGGTCTTTGCCTCAAAGCCGTTCATGCGGTTTGCGCGTCGCTTTGGAGTCGGCGACGGCGATCTTTGGAATACAGTAAACGGGCCTTTCGACGCCGATCTCGGAGGGGGCGTTTTCAAGTACCGGCTGGCGCGGCAGGGAGAAGGTTCCAGTGGAGGCGCAAGAGCCTTGATCGCCATGAAAGCCGGCCAACGCGCGGTCCTGATGTTCGGCTTCGAAAAGAAAGACATGGCCAACATCAGGCCCGACGAATTGAAGGGCTATCGCAAAGCGGCGGGCATCTACCTCGGCTTTACCGAAGAAGAGATCACCGCATTCGTAAAGCAAAAAGCTCTATTCGAAATTGCTCCAATTGGAAAAGGAGTTGGAAATGGCAAAAGCCTATAAGAGCGAAGCACTCGCAGCACTGCATGAAAGCATGTCGGACCTGCACCAGGTCGGCGCAATCGATAGCAAAACCATGCGTGAATTTGACCGCGCCTGCCTGACCCCGGTCATGAAGCTCTCTCCAGCCGCCATTCGCCGCATCCGCACCAAAGCCGCCGTCAGCCAGGCCGTCTTCGCCGCCCACCTCAATGTAACCACAGGCGTAGTCAGCAAGTGGGAGCGCGGTGAAAAGCAGCCCCGTGGCCCAGCAGCCAAACTGCTAACCCTCGCTGCCAAACACGGCATCGCCGCCATCGCTTAGCCTCTGATTGAAGCCAGGATTGCGAAGCCGGTGGCGTTTCGGCACCACAGGATGAGATTTCCGGCCGTGGAAAGAGCGACTTTATGACCACCCCGAATCCAAGCATCGACAAAGCAGAGTCCAGACGTATACGCGTCCAAATCCGTCATATCCTGTTGCAGAGCTGGGACCCAATCGGCATTAGGGACGAGCCAAATGCCCAGGACGAATACGACGGTTACATTGGAAAACTTTACGAATTACTCGTGCGCGGTGCCGCCTACTCTGAGGTCGTCGAATATCTCTACTAGGCCGAACACGACCAAATGGGCCTCAACGCGGCGCAACGATCCGCCATGGCGGCCACGGCAGAGGAACTCAAGAAGATCCGGCTCTCAACGGCGCAGTAATTCGCGCTGAACCCGCGCTGCGATAAACTCCTCCCATGATTCACAACGGCCGCAGCCGCAAACTTCCCTTCGATCCCGATGAAGCCGTCCAGCACCTCAGCGCCGCCGATCCCAAACTCGCGGACCTCATCCGCCGCGCCGGTCCCTTCACCCTCCGCCTCGCTCCCGCCCCCACACCCTTTGAATCCCTCCTCGAATCCATCCTGTATCAGCAGCTTCACGGCAAAGCCGCCGCCACCATCCACCGCCGCGTCCGCGAGTACTACAGCGGCGACCCCGCTCCCCAGCTCCTCCTCGATACACCCGACGACCCCCTCCGCGCCGCCGGCGTCTCCGGCAATAAAATCAAAGCCCTCCGCGACCTCGCCACCAAAACCCTCGACGGCACCGTCCCCACCCACGCCGCCATCAAAAAAATGTCCGACGCGGAAATCGTCGAACGCCTTACCGCCGTCCGCGGCATCGGCCCCTGGACCGTCGAAATGCTTCTCATCTTCCGCATGGGCCGCCCTGACGTTTTTCCCGTCACCGACTACGGCGTCCGCAAAGGTTTCGCCCTCACCTTCCTGCGCCTCCCCAAAACCCGCGCCCTTGAAGCCGCCGATCTCCCCAAGCCCGAAATCGTTCTCAAAAGGGGAAAACGCTGGGCCCCCTTCCGCTCCGTCGCCAGTTGGTACCTCTGGCGCGCCTGCGATCTCGCCAAAGGCACCCCGCCCTCCGGCCGCTCCAGCCTACAATAATCAAATGCAGCTTCTACCCTCTAGCTTCTAGCCATTGTGTCGGTCCCAAAACGTGAATAGACACCGATTCGGCTGTGGAAACGCCTTCATTTCGATTTCCGGGCAAACTGTTTCAGCTAGAAGCCAAAAGCTAGAAGCTAGGAGCTGTCTTTCATGGCCAGCAAGCGCTACATCTGCATTCACGGTCACTTCTACCAGCCCCCGCGCGAGAACCCCTGGCTCGAGACCGTCGAAACCCAGGACACCGCTGCCCCCTATCACGACTGGAACGAGCGCATCTGCGCCGAGTGCTACGCCACCAACGGCGCCGCCCGCATCGTCAACATCAAGAGCCTCATCACCCGCATCGTCAACAATTACGCCCGCATCAGCTTCAACTTCGGCCCAACTCTCCTCAGTTGGCTCAAGGAGAACGCCCCCCGCACCTACCGCATGATCCTCGACGGCGAGGCCCGCAGCCGCAGAACCTTCAAAGGTCACAGCTCCGCCCTGGCCCAGGTCTACAACCACATCATTCTTCCCCTCGCCAGCCTCCGTGATCGCATCACGCAAATCCGCTGGGGCATCGCCGACTACGAATCCCACTACGGCTCTGCCCCTGAGGGCATGTGGCTTGCCGAGACCGCGGCCGACTCCGAATCCCTCGAACTCATGGCCCAGCACGGCATCCGCTTCACCGTCCTCGCCCCCCATCAGTGCCGGCGCATTCGTCCTCTCCGCGATGGCGCAAACTGGTCTGACACTCCCGGCGCTTCGGTCGATACCACCCGCCCCTATCTCGTCCGCTTTGACTCCGGCGTCGCCATCGCCGTCTTCTTCTATAACGGTCCCGCCTCCCGCGCCATCGCCTTTGAGGGCCTGCTCAACTCCGGCGAAAGCTTCGCCGCCCGCCTCAAGGCCGGCTTCAAAGACTCGCCCGAACCGCAACTGGTCCATGTCGCCACCGATGGCGAGTCTTACGGCCACCACCACAAGCACGGCGAAATGGCTCTCGCCTACGCCCTCCGCCTGCTCGAGCAAGACGCGTCCGTCACCCTCACCAATTACTCCGCTTATCTGGCTCAGTTCCCGCCCGAGTACGAATGCGAAATCGCCGAAAACACCTCCTGGAGCTGTGTCCATGGCATCGAGCGCTGGCGCTCAAACTGCGGCTGCAACGGCGGAAAGCCCGGCTATAACCAAACCTGGCGCGCCCCCCTTCGCCAGGCTCTCGACGAGCTCCGCAACGCCGTCGTCCCGCTCACTGAGGCCGAGGGCGCACTCCTCTTCCACGACGTCTGGGCCGCCCGCGACGCCTACATCCAGGTCATCCTTGACCGCTCTGACTCAACCGTCGAGAGCTTCTTCACCGTCCACCAGACACATCCGCTCAGCGCCGATGAACGTGTCCGCGCCCTCCAGCTCATGGAGATGCAGCGCCACGCCCAGCTCATGTACACCAGTTGCGGATGGTTCTTTGACGATATCTCCGGCATTGAAACCGTCCAGATCATCGCCTATGCCGCCCGTGTCCTCCAGCTCGCGAGCGCACTCTTCGGCGACAGTGCCGCTACCCTCGAGCCCAGCTTCCTTGCCCGCCTTGCCGACGCCCGATCCAATGATCCCGCCGCCGGTGACGGCGCACGCATCTATCGCGAGCAGGTCGCCAAACTCGAACTCAATCTCGAGCAGGTCGCCGCCCACTACGCCATCAGCAGCATCTTCTCCTCCTTCGCTGAGGAGACTGATCTCTTCTGCTATCACGTCCGCCGCCTGTCCTACGACATCTCCACCTCCGGCCGCGGTCGCCTCGCCCTCGGCCGCGCCCGCATTGCCAGCGGCATCACCGGCCTTCAACAGAGCTTCAGCTTTGCCGTTCTTCACTTCGGCGACCAGAACATCACCGCCGCCGTCAAGGCTTACGAGCCTTCAGACGCTCCCGCCTTTGAAGCCTTCGCTGCCCAGGCCGCTGAGCAGGTCCAGCGCGCCCTTTTCCCTGAGGTCATTCGCCTCATTGACCGCTACTACGGCCACGTCGACTACTCCCTTACTTCGCTTTTCACAGACGAGCAGCGCCGCATCGTCCAGCTCATCCTCAACTCCACCCTCTGGGACATTGAGAACTCGCTCACCACCATCTACGAAGATCACGCCAGCCTTCTCCACTACCTCTCGCAGGCCGGCCTGCCCAAGCCACCTGCCCTCACCCTCGCCGCCGGCTTTGCCGTCAACGCCGGCCTGCGCCGCGCCATGGAAACCGACCCCATGGACCAGGCCCTCCTGCGTTCGTTTCTCTCCCTCGCCAAGGCCGATCAGGTCTCCCTCGATACCGCCACCCTCAGCTACCTCGCCGATCAGCGCATGAAGCGCGCCATGATTGAGCTCCAGATGTCGTCCGGGTCCATGGAGATGCTCGACCGCGCCCTCGCCGTCGGTCGCGTCCTGGTTGAAATGCCCTTCGAACTCAATCTCTGGCAGGCCCAAAATATCTGGTATGAGATCCTGCGCACCTCCACCTATGCGCTCACCTCGCTCAGCGCTGAAGATCGCCCCCGCTGGGACCAGAACTTCAATGAACTCGGCAAATGCCTCTCCATTGACTGTGCCGCCATCAGCGCCCAGGACCCCAGCGCCGTCACCACCGGCGATTAAAGCGGCTCGCCCCTTGGCCTGGAGGCAAGACACCCCTGCCAAGGGACTTTTTCTTCAACAGGAAGCCGCCTTTCGCTACACTTGAATCACCACTGCAAACGGGAGAGCCGCCTCAGAGAGTTGTCCGCGCCGATTTGCGGTGGCCACATAACGCGCCCTCGATTGTCTTGAGCCATGTCAACCCCCAGCACGCCCATCGGAGATCTTGCAATGTTCTACCAATCCACGATCCTGCGTAATGCCACAATGAGCCGTCGCCTGCAACTCCACCTGATCTCGCGCCTGGGCCTGGGGGCCCTTCTCGGTCTTGCCTTGCTCGCAGGTTCGTCGCCGCAGGCCGCTGCCCAAGACGTGCTCACCCATCACGTGGACTTCTATCGCACCGGCGTGCAGAGCCATGAGACCCAACTCACGCCCACCACAATCGAAACCACTACCTTCGGCAGGCTGTTTTCCCTCCCCGTTGACGGACGCGTCTACGCCCAGCCGCTCTGGGTTGGCAACTACACCATGGCCGACAATAAGGCGCACAATGTCCTCTTCGTCGCCACCCAGCACGACAGCGTCTATGCCTTTGACGCCGACGGCAAGATTCCCACCGGCGGCTTCTACTGGCATGTCAACCTGCTCGCCGCTGGCGAAACCACCGTCCCCTCGGCCGATACCGGCTCCACTGACATTGTCCCCGAGATTGGCATCACCGGAACCCCCGTCATCGACCGCGTCGCGGGTGTCATCTACCTGGTCGCGAAAAGCAAGCTGGTCTCCGGCAGCAAAACCACTTACTATCAGCGCCTCCACGCCTTGAGCCTGGCCACCGGCAAGGAGATGATGAGCGGCCCCGTTGTCATTCTGCCCACCGTCAGCGGCACCGGCGATGGCTCCTCCGGCGGCAAAATCACCTTCAACCCCCTCACTCAGAATCAGCGTGCCGCCCTGGCGCTGGCCGGCGGCTCGGTGTGGATTGCCTGGGCCTCTCACGGCGACAACCCGCCCTATCACGGATGGGTAATGGGCTTCAACGCCGGCAATCTCACCAAATCCTCGGGCCAGTTCATCGTGACTCCCAACGGCTCTGACGGCGGAATCTGGATGAGTGGCGGCGGTATCAGCGTCGATGGCTCTGGAAACCTCTATGCGGCCAGCGGCAACGGCACCTTTGACGCCAACACCACCGGCGGCGCTGACTACGCCACAACCATCATGAAGTTCACGCCCGGCTCAAATGGCCTCAAGTTGGTCACTTCCTTTACACCCTACAATCAGGCCAACCTCAGCGGCGCTGACCAGGACCTCGGCACCAGTGCCTGCACGCTGATTGACAATCCCTCCGGAACCCACCCGCACCTCCTCGTTACCGTTGACAAGGACGGCCAGATCTACCTCGTCGACCGCGACAAGATGGGCAGCTACACGCTGAACTCCAATAAAGACGTCCAGGACTTTTCAGACGGCGGCTTCAATATCCACAATAGCCTTGCCTTCTTCAACAATCAGCTCTATCTGGCTCCCGACGGAGGCCCACTGAGCACCTGGACATTCAACCCAAAGACTGGCCTCTTCTCCACCGTTCCGGCCACCGCCACTGACAGCAGCTTCGGCTGCGACGGCTGCGACGGCGCCGGCTCTACTCCCAGCATCTCGGCCAACGGCACCAAAAACGGCATCGTTTGGATCCTCGACAACTCAAACTACCGCAATGCGCCCGCCGTGCTCCACGCATTCGATCCAACATTGGCCACCGAACTCTACTCAAGCACCATGGCTGCCAACAGCCGCGACCAGGCTGACATTGCCGTCAAATTCACCACCCCCACCATCGCCAACGGTTTCGTCTACGTCGGCGGAGCCTCCTCGGTCACTGTTTACGGCCTCTTCAAGAACGCTCCGCCCACCGCGGCCATCCCGGTGTTTTCCCCCGCGCCCGGCCCTCAATCTGCCCCCATCCTGCTCAGCATGACCTCCAAAACCTCCGGCGCCAAAATCTATTACACCCTCGATGGTTCTATGCCCACCATCGCTTCCGCCTTGTATTCAAAACCAATCTCCCTCTCCACCACGATGGTCGTTCAGGCCATCGCTGTGGCGCCCGCGCAGGCTAACAGCACCGTCGCTCAAGGCATTTACCTCTTCGGAACCCCGGGCAGCGTTTTCACCATCAACAGCGGATTTACCGCCTCCAGTTTCAGCCTGAACGGCTCCGCAAAAGTCACCGCGCAGCGCCTCCGCATTCTTGACGGCAACGGGTTTGAAGCGGGAAGCGCCTACTTCAATACTCCCGTCCCCATCACCAACTTCACCACCAACTTCAACCTTCTGCTCACCAATGCCAGCGCCGATGGCATGACCTTTGTCATCCAGAATCAGGGCAAAACCGCCCTCGGCGGTATCGGTGGCGAACTCGGCTATGGCCCCAGCGCGTCCCCCGGCATCTCTCCCAGCGCCGCCCTCAAGTTTGACCTCTACGACAATGCGGGTGAGGGCTATGACTCAACCGGTCTCTACACCGGTGGCGTTGCCCCCACCATTCCGGCCATTGACCTTTCCTCCACCGGCATCGATCTCCACAGCGGGCACGTCTTCTCTGTCGCCCTTTCCTATAACGGATCGCAACTCCAGCAGACCATCACTGACACCCTGACAAAGGTCTCCTTTACCCACGCCTATACCGTCAATCTGCCCCTTACGCTCGGTGCAAACACCGCGCTTGTCGGCTTTACCGGCGGAACCGGCGGACTTGCCGCAACCGCCGACGTTCTCAACTGGTCCTGGTCTGTGCCGCCGGTTGAGAACTTCCCCGCCTCCAGCCTGCCCGCGGCTACCTCTGCCTCTGCGCCTGTGTTGCAGCCTTATTCCAACGCCGGCTTCCCTGGTGGCAAGGGAGTCCTCTTCCCGGCCGTTGCCTCAGGACAATCCGTTAGCTTCAGCGTCAAGGTCGCCACCACCGCAACCTTCGCCGTCAGCCTGCTCGCGGACTCCGGCCCCAACCGCGGAATCTATCAGTTGTCCATTGATGGAAAGAACTTCGGAACCGCCGTCGATAACTACACTGCTTCGTCCGCGCCCCTCAATGCAAGCTACGGCAGCATCCTGCTCACCGCCGGCACCCACTCTTTTGCCTTTAATGTGACTGGAAAGAACAAAGCAGCCACCGGCTACCAGGCCAGCTTCGGCCAGATCACTCTTACGCCTTAGCGGCAATGGATCCGGATGAGGTGCCGCGCACAATCTCCACCAGCCGCTCTTCATTGGCTCGCGTTGCCAGCCGCTCGCGCCGCCAGTGCTTCTTGCAGCCGGGAAAATCCAGCGGAACACACTGCGACGCTATCCGTCGTGCCCGCATCTCATAGCCGCCCGGCAGAATATTCATCAGGCAGGCCACTGCCACCACCCCTGTCTCCGGCTCCCGCTGCCAGCGCGCCAGCCAGCGGCTGAATCCGGTCGCGTGCGGAACCAGGTAAACCTCCGCTCCCAGTCTGCGCATGCGCACTGAAATCCGGTTGATCGCGCACTCAGGATCGCAGCTCGCGCAGGTCATATCTGGTCCTGCCACCTGCGCCCGGCAGGCGTCCACCTTCTGCCTGGCCATGCACGCCGGCACCAGAACCACCTTGTTTGGCTTGCGGTCAAATTGCTCTCTGAGCCCACGGTTCATCGCCTCGGCCGCCACCATCGCCAGATGGTACTCCACCGGCGACCGGCCGCAGAAGATCTCGTCCTCCCGCATGCCCCGCAGCGCGTGCTCGCCCGCAAGAAACTTTCCAACCCCGGCCGTGTACTGGCTCAACGCTCCCGCTGCTTCACGCTCAAACCAATCGAAGGCTTCCACCGAGACATTCATCCAGCGGTGGGCCTCCGCCTCGGGAAGCGCCTTCAGGAAACTCCGCCAGTTGTTCAACCGCCGGATCTCCTGCTCAAACTCGCCCGTCGCCTGCAGCCAGTCCGTCAGCCGCCACAGCCGCTTCAATGTGCAAGGTCCCGGCTTTGCCCTCCGGCCGATATTCCGGCCCAGAAAGTAACGGTGCAGCGCGGCCCGTCCCAGGTCGGCCCCCGCCCTCGTCCACGGAGCCTCTCGGCGCAGCCAATACAACTCGCTCGCCAGCCCAACCACCCAGCGCGGCGTACTCTCGGCTGCGCCCAGGTAGCGCGCCTGCACCAGCCCCAGCACCAGCAAATCCAGGCCGTATTCTCCCCGGCTCCGCTCAGCCTCCCGCAGCTCGGCCTGCACATGCTTCGCATACTCGCCAATCAACCAGCCCGCGCGAAGCTCCAGCTCCGCCACAACCCGGTCGCAGAACTCCGCCGCCTCCCGGTAAAAACCCTCAGAGCTGGCTGTCCCCACCCGCAGGTCATACACCAGATCCAGTGCTCTCTCCGCGGATTTCAAATTGTCAGGGATCTCGTATGTCACTTCTCCAGCTTCAGGGCGCTGGATGCCGTCCGGCTTATCGAGCCCGTTGCACACCTGCATCGCAGTCCACTTTCCGCGATTCAATATGCCGCAAAAATGAATACTCCGAATGATACGCCCGCCTCGCTCAGCGGTTCCCAGGCCATCCCGCTTTTAACCGGGCATTTACGTGCGCTCACTTCGCAGGCCGGGGCCGGTGCAACTTCCCCTTCTTCAGCTCAAACCGCTCGCCCCGCCACACAATCGTATGACCAGCGAAACCCGCCACCCACACGCCCATCCCCACCACATCGCGCAGCGGCAGCAGCCACAAGCTCGGCAGCACCTGGTGGTCGCCCAGCACCTCGGCGCCCACCGTCATCGCCACCCCAACCCGCAGAAAAAAGCTCATCCCCAGCAGCCAAACGCTCAGTGGACTCAATCCGCTGGCCACCACATTCACCAGCGCCCAGCAAAGCCCATGCGTAAACACCAACCCCGCATAGCCCGCCGGGCTCGCATCCCGCACCGTCCGTGCCCAGCGCACCTGGTGGTCCACAAAGCCGCGCCAGTCATAAGCCGGAATGCTCGTCTCTACCACCGCCTCGGTCAGAGCCACACGATAGCCCGCCCGCGCCACACGCGCCCCCAGTTCGTAGTCATCGGCCAGATGGTCCGCCAGCGGCAGAAAGCCCCCAATCCGGTCCAGCGCCTCCCGGCTCACCGCCAGCGTCGAGCCCAGCCCGTAGCTCAACCCGCCCTCTATCATTCGCGACAGCAACACCCCGGCCTGAAAGTCCGTCGCAATCCCCAGCGCCTCAAGCCGTGAAAACAGCGTCCCGTGCGCCCGCCCGCGATACAGCGCCGTCACCAGCCCCACCGGCTTCTGCGCCTTTCCATTCTGCTGCACCGGCGCAAAGGGACGCATTACCCGGTCAAGATACTGCGGCGTCACCGTAATGTCTGAGTCGTTCACCAGCAGAAACTCATACCGAGCCTGCGGGGCCAGCTGCGCCAGCGTACTCACCTTCCCGTTGGTCCCCAGCCGCTCCGGGCACTCCACCAGCCGGATCGCCCGCTCCGGGAACTCCGCCATCAACTCCCGCACCGCCTCCACCGCCGGGTCGTCCATCCCCGAAACCCCGAACAACAGCTCATACTCGCCCGCGTACTGCTGCCGGCAATGGCTCCGGAACGCCTCCAGCATCCCCGGGTCCAGACCCTTCAGCGACTTCAGAATCGTCACGCCCGGCGCAAACTCCGCCAGTCGAGCCCGCCGCAGCCGCACAAAAACCCGCGCCCCCGCCAGCGCCGCCAAAAAATACCCCATCCCCGCCACAGCAAGAATCGTAGTGACAATCTCAACGGATTGGGCCAGACCATGCGGCATCATGGAAGTAAGTCTAGCGGAATGGCATGGGAGGAGTCAGCGAAGGGCAGTATGGGTGAGTCGCATCCAGAGGAAGGATCGGAAGTCGAAGGATAAGCAGTCCGTTCCGCGCAGTTCACCGCCGCCGATCCCTGACCCCTGACCACGAGCCCCTGACCACGGCCTCACTCATACCGCAGCGCCTCAATCGGATCCAGATTCGCCGCCTTCCACGCCGGATAAATCCCGAACGCCAGCCCGATCCCGCACGAAACCCCAAATCCGATCAGTACCCACATCACTGAGAGTGCGGCCGGCAACCCGATCGGCAAAAAGTAAACAATCCACGTAATCACCGCGCCCACCACAATCCCCGTCAACCCGCCCACGGCACACAGCGTTACCGCCTCCGTCGTGAACTGCATCAGGATGGTCTGCTTCGTTGCACCGATCGCCTTGCGAATCCCTATCTCCCGAGTCCGCTCCGTCACGCTCACCAGCATGATGTTCATCACCCCCACGCCGCCCACCATCAACCCCACGCTCGAGACGGCGATCATGAACGCCACCAGCCCCCCCGTCAACTGGCCCCACAGCTTGGTCAGCGCGTCCGGCCCGAAGATATCGAAATTATCGTCCGCCTCCACCTTCACCTTCCGCCGCACCCGCAGCATCTCGCGAATCTCTTCCTCCACAAGCGCCTTGTTCTTCTGGTCGTCGTACTTCACGCTGAGATACATGTCCTTGATCTCGGGATAAAGATTATGGAAAGTCCCCAGCGGAAAATACACTCCGTTATCTGAAGGATTCTTCCCTGAGCCGAACGGCCGCTTGCGCCTCTCCATCACGCCAATCACCGTATAGAGCCCGGTCGCCACATTCACACCCTTGCCCACCGGGTCCGCATCGCCAAAAAGATCTTCCGCCGTGTCGTGCCCAAGCACGCATACATGCGCATGCCGGTCGTTCTCCTCCTCGGTCCAGAATCGGCCTTCCTGCATCGTCAGGTCTGACACCGCCTCCAGTTGCGCCGTAGACCCCGCCAGAAACTGGCCCCCTACCTTCTTTCCGTTGTACTTCACGTCCACGTCCCCCACGTGGAACGATTGATTCACATGCTCGTAGGTGCCATCCGTCGCCACCACATGCGGCAGAGCGCGCAACGCCAGAGCATCCTCCAGCGTCAGTTTCTTCCGCGTCAGCATCTCAGACGTAGGCCGCACCCCAATCAGCGGCAAATGGTAGATCCAGAAAACATTGGACCCCATCGACGTCACAAAATCCGACACCTTGTTGTTCAGCCCATTAATGATCGAAGAGATGGTAATAACCGTGGTCACCCCGATCACGATCCCAAGAATCGTCAACCCCGAACGCAGCTTGTTTGCCCGCAGCGTCTCCAGCGCCATCCTGACCGATTCGCGATTCTGCCCTCGTGCCATGGCAACCGCCTTCAGCCCCAACCATATATCGCTTCGCGGTCACTCTTGCCAGTGACCTGCCGCACCCACATAATGCGAGGTCGTCTACCCCTGTTCCCTATTCCCTATTCCCTATTCCCTGCTTCATTCGTACCGCAGCGCCTCAATCGGATCAAGATTCGCCGCCTTCCATGCCGGATAAATCCCAAACAGCAATCCAATCGCGCACGAAACCCCAAACCCGATCAATACCCACATCGTCGAAAGCGTAGCCGGCAAGCCAATCGGCAAAAAGTAGACAATCCACGTAATCACCGCGCCCACCATCACGCCCACCAGTCCGCCCACGGCGCACAGCGTCACAGCCTCCGTGGTGAACTGCGTCAGGATCGTCTTCTTCGTCGCCCCGATCGCCTTCCGAATCCCGATCTCGCGCGTCCGCTCCGTCACGCTCACCAGCATGATGTTCATCACCCCCACGCCGCCCACCATCAACCCCACGCTCGAGACCGCAATCATGAACGCCACCAGTCCGCCCGTCAGTTGCCCCCAAAGCTTGGTCAACGAGTCCGGCCCAAAGATCTCAAAGTTATCGTCCGCCTCAACCTTCACCTTGCGCCGCACCCGCATCAACTCCCGAATCTCCTCCTGCACCAGCGCCTTGTTCTTCGGGTCGTCGTACTTCACGCTCACCCACATGTCCAGATCTTCAGGATGCAGGTTATGAAATGTCGTCTGCGGCAAATACACCTGGTTGTCCTGCGGATTCTTGCCCCCGCCGAAAATCTGCTTTTGCTTGTCCAGCACGCCGATCACCGAATACATCCCGGTCTCGATGTTCACGTCTTTGCCCAGCGGATCCGTATTGCCAAACAATTCTTCCGCGGTATCGTGACCAATCACGCAAACATGCGCCGCGCGGGCGTCCTCCGCATCGTTAAACAATCGGCCCTCGGTCAGCTTCAGGTCATACACCTCTGCCACCTGCGCCGTCGCGCCTTGCAGAATGGTTCCAGCGATCTTCTTGCCGTTGTACTTCACGCTGATCGCGCCCACCCTGAACTGCCCCACATGCTGCTGTCCGCCATCCGCCGCCACAACATGCGGCAGTTGTCGCAGCGCCCGCACGTCGTCCATGTTCAGCTTCTTCCGCGTCAGTTGCTCCGTCGTCGGCCGCACCCCGATCACCGGCATGTGAAACACCCAGATCACGTTCGACCCCAGTTCGCTCACAAAGTCTGAAACGCGGTGGTTCAGCCCGTTAATCACCGAAGAGATCGTAATCACCGTCGTCACGCCAATCACAATCCCCAGGATCGTAAGCCCCGAACGCAGCTTATTCGTCTTCAACGTATCCAGGGCCATCTTCACTGATTCCCGACCTTGTCCTTGCGCCATGAACTACAGCTCCTAGTTGCCAGCCAACAGCTGACAGTTTCTAGTTTTCCTTCGCCTGATCTCTTAGCGAGCCGAGAAATGAGTAAATCATCTTTCCCACTTCATGCGACAAACTCTCCGCCTCGTTGATGGACTCAGCTTTTCCAAACCCCAGTGCGCGAGCGATCTCAAGTTGAGTTTGCAACTCACAAATCGAGCCACGCGCAACCCCAAGAAATTGCCGGAACTCCTTAGGGTTAAGTCTTCCCTGCCCCTCCGCTATGTTGCTCGGCACCGAGATTGCCGCACGCCGAATCTGGCTGGTCAGTCCGTAGATCTCTTCGCGCGGGAAATCGCGAGTTAAGCGATAAATTGAGACCGTCAACTCCATCGACCGTTGCCAAACCTGCAAATCCCGAAATGATTGCGTCATTCCTGCCTCATTCAAAGCCTGCTCAAAATTGCCGGCTGTCCACTCCTGGCCCCTAAGGAACCAACAAAGCTCGCTCGCTGCGCGATCCGGAAACTGTCAGCTGTGAGCTGTCCGCTGTCAGCTGCACTCAGAGCTCCGCTCTCAGTGCCACCACCGGATCCAGCTTCGCCGCCTTGCTCGCCGGATACACTCCAAAGAAAATTCCCGTAGCCGTGGCCACCCCAAGCCCCAGCAGCACGCTCCACAAGCTCACCGTCGTCGGGAATCCGATAATCAGCGTAATCAGCTTCGCCACAATCACTCCGCACAGCACGCCGATTGCCCCACCTGTCATCGACATCGTTGCGCTCTCAATGAGGAACTGCAGCAGCACATCCCTCTGCTTGGCGCCCAGCGCCTTGCGCACGCCAATCTCCCTCGTTCGCTCTGTCACGCTCACCAGCATGATGTTCATGATCACGATCCCGCCCACCACCAGCGAAATCGAGGCAATGCCCACCACAATATAGGCAAACAGTGAACTGATCTGCTTCCAGATATCCAGAAACGTGTCGTTCGTCTGAATCTCAAAATCGTCCGGCTGGCCCACGGCGTTATGCCGTCGGCTCCGCATCAGCACCCGCACTTCGTCCTTGGCCCGCTCCATTACCTCGGCGTTGCCGTTGGCGCGGGCATAAATGTCCACCGAGTCGTTGTAGCCATACGTCTGCTGATAAGTCGTAATCGGCACCGCAACCCAGTTGTCCTGCGACTGGCCCAGTGTCTTGCCCTGCCGGTCGCCCACCCCAATAATCGTGTACGGAATCCCATCTACCCGGATATCCTTGCCCAGAGGATCCCCATCCCCCATCAGGTTTTCGATAATGTCGTAGCCCACAATCACGTTGTGCGTCGCGTGTTCCTCGTCCGCCGGCGTAAATCCACGCCCCAGCGCAATGTCCACATTGTTCAGCGACAGCATGTTCCACGTGTAACCACGCACCCCGGTATTGTTGCTCGAGTGGCCGTTGAACACCACATTCGTTGACTTGTTCAGCATCGCGCCCACTTCGCTGCAATTCGTGCAGTTGTCGCGCACCGCTTCGTAATCCTCAACCCGCAGAATCTTCCGCTTCTGAAACTTGAAGTAGTCCTCGGCCGAGAGTATCAGCCCCTCGCGGTTCACCGTGAACACATCCGCCCCATACCCTGACAGCTTGGTCCCCACGTACTTGTTCGCGCCGTTCACCAGCGTGATCACCATGATCACCGACGCCACGCCCATCACCACCCCAATCAGCGTCAGAATGGTCCGCATCTTGTTGGCCCACAGTGATTGCAGCGCGAGTTTGAACGCCTCAGCCAGTTGCATGATTCCGCTTTCTTTGCCTCTCAGGTTTGGGGATCCCGGTCCGCCGACCATCGCCCAAATTCAGAAAAAACAGCCGGTCCCAGGGCGTCGCTCGAATAAAAAACCCGGTCTTCCCAGTGTACGCAATCTCCGCTATGCCTATTGGACGCGCCGCAACCCCTCCGGGCCGCGTCCCATCCCCGGATCCAGCTGTCCCCACCTGGCAATCCGGCTTCCCTCTGGTACGCAGCCGCCCTCAAACCGGTTCCGCCACCCCCATCCCCTCCCCAAAAATCCCCCCAACCCCCATTTTTCCTGCAACTACCGCCCCCACTCCGTCGTACGATACTCTGGCAGGTTTCCTGTGCCTGTTTCCCCTCACGCACAGTGAACCCCGACTCACCGGAGGAACCCGTGACCCGTACCCGCTCTCTGCTTGCCCTCATCCTGCTTGTCCTCGCCGCGCTTCTTCCCGCGCTCGTTTCCGCGCAAACCCCCTCTGCCCAGCCGCCCCTGCTGCTGCGCAACCCTTCCCTCAGCCAATCCAGCATCGCCTTCCGCTATGCCGACGACATCTGGACCGTCAGCCGCCAGGGCGGCGACGCCCAGCGCCTCACCTCCAACGGAAAAGTCACCGCCGGCCCCGTCTACTCCCCTGACGGAGCCTCCATCGCCTACTCCGCCCACCTTCACGGCAACACTGACGTCTACGTCATCCCCGCCTCCGGCGGCATTCCCCGCCGCATCACCTGGCACCCCGCCGGCAGCGCCGTCGTCGGCTGGTCCCCCGACGGAAAAGACCTCCTCATCGCCAGCGGAGCCGCCAGCTATCGCCACTATCTCCGCCTCTTCCGCGTTCATGCCGATGGTTCCGGCGTCCCTGAACTCCTCCCCCTGCCCTCCGGCTTCCAGGGCTCCTTCTCGCCCGACGGCGAATCCCTGGCCTACCAGCCCTACACCAAGTGGCAACCCGCCTGGAAGCGCTACGTCGGCGGACAAACCACTCCCATCTGGCTCGTCAACCTGAAAACCCTCGACCTCCAGAAGGTCCCCCGCGAAAACTCCAACGACTCCAACCCCGTCTGGGTCGGCAACTCGGTCTACTTCCTCTCTGACCGCGCCCCCTCCGGCACCGGCCCCGTCTCCCTCTTCCGCTATGACATAGCCACCAAACAGGTCACCCCAGCCGCCCCAAACACCACCTACGACCTGAAATCCTTCCAGGCAGGCCCCGGCGGCCTCGTCTACGAGCAGTTCGGCTCCATCCACCTGCTTGACACCGCCACCAGTTCCGACCAAACCATCTCCATCCAGATCCACGGCGAACTGCCCAACCTCGTCCCCCACCTGGCCAACTTGCCCGCCGACGAAATTCAGAACGCCGCCCTCTCCCCCACCGGTGCCCGCGCCGCCTTTGAGGCCCACGGCGAAATCTTCACCGTCCCCGGCGAAAAAGGCGACACCCGCAACCTCACCCAGACCCCCGGAGCGGCAGAGCGCAACCCCGCCTGGAGCCCCGACGGCAAAACCGTCGCCTACTTCTCTGACGCCTCCGGCGAGTACCAGCTCTACCTTCACGACCAGACCGGCTTCAAGCCCCCCGTCGTCATCGACCTCGGCCCCGATGCCAGCTACTTCTACAACCCCACCTGGTCGCCCGACTCCAAACACATCGTCTATACCGACAAGCACCTGCGCATGTGGTACGTCGACGTCCCCGACCCCAAATCCACCGCAGCCTCCAGGCCCGTCCTCATCGACAAGGGAACCTACGGCAGCTTCGGCGCCGACTTCGGCCCCGTCTGGTCCCCCGACTCCAAATGGATCGCCTACCACCGCGACCTCGACAACCAGCTCGACGCCATCTTCCTCTACTCCATGGAGACCCACAAATTCACCCAGGTCACCGATGGCATGAGCGACACCTCCAGCCCCGCCTTCGACCTCAACGGCAAGTACCTTTACTTCCTCGCTTCAACGGACGATGGCCCCTCCCGCGCCGGCATCGATCTCTCTTCGCTCGACCGCGCCCAGACCACCGCTCCCTACGTCGTCGTCCTCGCCAAAGACGGCGCATCCCCCATCCCCCCTGAAAGCGACGACGAAAAAATCAAGGACGAAGCCAAAAAAGACGACACCAAAGACGCTGACAAGAAAGACGCCGACCAGAAAGATGCGGACAAATCCAGGAAAGACGCCGCCCGCACCGCCGAAAAAGACAAAGACAAAGAGACCGGCAAAGACCCCGGCAAGGATGTGAAAGACAAGCCCGTCGAAGTCAAAGTCGATCTCGCCAACATCGGCGACCGCATCCTCTCCCTCCCCATTCCGCCGCGCAACTACGGCGGCATCGTCGCCGGCAAGGCTGGTGTCGTTTATCTCCTCGAAGGTCAGCCTTTCGGCCGTTCCTCCAATGAGGGCGGTGGCCCCGGCATCCGCGCCGTCTGGCGCTTCACCCTTGAAAAGCGCAAGCCCGAGACTGTCCTCACAGACATTGACGGCTTCACCGTCTCCGCCGACGCCTCCAAGGTCCTCTATGTCCGCCACAACGGCTACACCATCGCCTCAACTGACGACCTGAAACCCGGCGACAACGGCCCCGGCAAGCCCCTCAACCTCGGCTCGCTTCAAACCGTCATCGATCCCCGCGCCGAGTGGCGCCAGATCTACCACGAAACCTGGCGCATTGAGCGCGACTTCCTCTACGACCCCCACACCCACGGCCTCAGCATTCCCAAAATCGAGGCCAAATACAAGCCCTTCCTTGACGGCCTCGCCTCGCGCTCCGAGTTCAGCTATCTCTCCACTGAGATGCTCGGCGAAATCACCATCGGCCACATGTTCATCGGCGGGCCTTACACCCCGGACGCCGATCCCAAAACCGGCCTCCTCGGCGCCGACTTCAAAGTCGAGAACGGCCGCTATCGCATCGCCAAAATCCTCGGTGGCCAAAACTGGACCCCCGGCCTCGCCTCGCCGCTCACCATGCCCGGCGTCTCCGTCAAAGAGGGCGAATACCTGCTCGCCGTCAACGGCCGCGACCTCAAGGCCGCCGACAACCTCTACCAGTTCTTTGACGGCACTGCCGGCAAGCAGACCGTCCTCCATGTCGGTCCAAATCCGGACGGAAAAGACGCTCGCGACGTCACCGCTGTCCCCATCGCCGATGAAGACGGCCTCCGCAACCTTGACTGGATCGAGTCCAACCGCCGCAAGGTCAACCAGCTCTCCGGCGGCAAGGTCGCTTATGTCTACATGCCCAACACCGGCGGCTCCGGATACACCAACTTCAACCGGTACTTCTACTCCCAGCTCGACAAGCAGGCCCTCGTCCTCGACGAGCGCTTCAACGAGGGCGGCTTCGTCGCCGACTACGTCGTCGACGTGCTCAAGCGCTTCCCGCTCTCCGGCGCAATCGAGCGCGACGGCAAGCCCATTCACGACCCCGTCGGCGCCATCGTCGGGCCCAAGGTCATGCTCATCAACCAGAACTCCGGCTCCGGCGGCGACGCCATGCCCTGGTACTTCCGCAAGGCCGGCATCGGCCAGCTCGTCGGCACCCGCACCTGGGGCGGCCTGGTCGGCATCGGTGGCTTTCCTCCCCTGCTCGACGGCGGCTCCGTCACCGCTCCCCGCTACGCCATCTACGGCCTCAAAGGCGAGTGGGAGGTCGAAAACCACGGCATCGCCCCCGACGTCCCCGTCGAAGATCTCCCCAAAGATGCCGCCGCCGGCCACGATGACCAGCTTGAAACCGGCGTAAAACTCGTCCTCGACGAGCTTAAAGCCAATCCCATCCCCGAAATCCCCATCCCCCCCTACCCCAACTACCACAAAAACGACGGCTTAGGCCTCAACTAACCACAACCCCGCCCAGCCCCGGCCAGCCGGGGCAAAGCCGGCCTTAGCAAATAAGACGGGTGCCCCAGGTCTGGATCTTCAGACCTGGGATACCTCGAAGGCCGGCCCTCCATCCAAAACACCCAATCCCACCCTCCAATGCGGGTGCCCCCGGTCTCGATTCTGAGACCGGGGATACCTGAAATGTTGGTTCTTCCGTTCTCAATCCCCCACAACTTTGTCTTCCTGAGCGAATGGGTCCCCAAACGCCGTTCAGTTTTTTTTGGCGGTTGTGAGTCGAAGCACCTGTATTTGCCCCTCTTATTTCCCATTCCCTCACCCCGCATCATTGCCCCACTTGACAAAAATATTGCGTATACGCAATATACTGTCATGCAGGAAAACACACCACCCCCCGGCGAAAGCGGCCTCTACAACCGAATCGCCGTCCTGCGTGCCGAGCGCAACATCTCCCGCCAATCCCTCGCTGACGCCGTTGGCGTCAACTACCAGACCATCGGCTTCCTCGAGCGCGGCGACTATGGACCCAGCCTCAAGCTCGCCTTCCAGATCGCCACCTACTTCGCCCTTCCCGTCGAAGCCATCTTCTCCACCCAGCCCTTCCAACCCCTCAGCCAGCAGGTGTACGGCCTCAAATCCTCAACCAAAACACCGGAGCAGAACCAGCCATGATCTCCACATCCCGCAAGGTCTTCGGCATCCCCGTAGCCCGACGCCGCAACCGGCGCATTCTGGTCATCGCCTATGCGTGCGCGATCGCCGCCTTCGCCGGTGCATTCTTCTTCGATCAGGCCCGCCACACTCTCGACATCTTCGGCATCCTCATCGCCCTCCAGATGCTCACCAATCTGCCCGCCCTGCTCGGCGGCATCCGCGCCGGCGGAGTCGTCAAGCCCTACCGCGGTGTCCGCTGGGTGGCGTTCTTCAATCAGGAGCAGAGGGAGTTTCTCTTTGGCCGGCCCGCCTTCCCCGGCGGCTCGCTTGACCCCGCTGCCGCTGAGCTCGACGAGCGCGAAACCCGCCTCCGCGACCGCATCCACTTTCTCGCTTACACCCTCGCCCGCTGGTTTGCCCTCCTCCTTTTCGCCGCCTTCGCCCTCATCGCCGCCTTCCGCCCTGGCTCGCTCCGCCAGGCCGGCCTCTTCTGCTTCCTGCTCCTCGTCCTCATCCTCTGGAGCCTGCCCCAGACCATGATCCTCTGGACCGAACCCGACCTCTCTACCGACCCCAACACGGAGCCACCTCAATGAGAGCCGAACTCACCTTCTTCGGGCACACCCTTGATATGGCCCGGCAAAGCCGCCGCCGCGCGCTGGTCGTTGTCCTCTATCTCGCCTTGGCTGTTCTGATGGTCGCCCTCTACCTGCTCACCCACTGGCGCGGGTCGGGCGCATATATGTTCTGGGCCGCCATGCTCGCCTGTCGCCTCTTCCTCGGCGGCTATTACAACTCGGGCCTCGTCAAGCCCTTCAACAACAAGCCGTCCAGGCAATCCAACGCCGCGCCCCCGCTGCTGCTCCTCAAGCTGCGCATCTACCAGCCCGTCCTCTCTGCAGACGAAAACGCCTCCTGCAACGACGAGCGCGAACTCAATCAGCGCGATCGCGCCCACTACCTCGCCTACCAGGCCGTAGGCGTCTCCGTCATCATCCCCATGTTCCTCGCCTCCCTCCGCATCCTCCACCCAGCCCTTCTCGCCTTCATCCCCATGACCCCCGACCAGATGTACTACGGCCTCTTAGTCATCACCCTCACGCTCTTCCTCACATTGCCCCAGTCCATCCTCCTCTGGACCGAACCCGACATGGAGAAAGAAAAAGCCTGACCGGCCCGGCACACCGAAGAGAAACTTATCCGTCTCTACGATCGCGTCCGCCGGAACATCCGCGCATCAAAGACAAATGGTTGAGGGAGGCCGATCTGCAACTCGTTCATCCGTGGATGAAACGGGTTCACCAGCACATTACCCTCCGAGCGAATCGGAACTGAAGGCACCCGCAAAGCCAGCGAAGACCGGTCCGCAATCCACGCATCGCCCAGTTCCCGCGTCGTCCGGTCACCGGCCACAGCCTCGTCCGCCCACCACCCCGCCGGCAACTCGGCTTCGCTCAACGCGCGTGCCGGCTCTCCCTCCGGCAATGTCGCCGAAAGAAAAACCAGATCGTCCGGAGCCTGCCCCGGCTCCAAATGCACAAAGAGTTCAATCGTCGCCAGAGCCAGCGACGAAGACGAATACACCATCGGCACCCCGCGCGAGTTCCACCGCCCCCCGAACCGTCGCGCTCCCTCGCCGCTGAACGCCTCGCCCGCGAACGGCGCCCGGCATAGCCGCCAGATCACCATTAGCTATAAACGCCGTAAGAGATGCGCCCCAGAACGTCTTCCACCTCGCGCACACCGGGGTCGGTATCCAGCTGATCCAGCGGCCGCCCGCCGCGCAGCGCTCGATTCGGCGTCTTCAGCCACGCCGTGGCCTTCTCCCCGTCGCCCAGAGTCTCCACCGCCGTCGAATACACCTGGGCCAGCCGCACCGTCCGGTCACTCTCCGCCGCCGTCAGCCGCGCATGCTGCGCCAGCCGCCGCGTCAGCGTCCGCGAGGGAATGCCAATCTTTTCAGAGATCTCCGCCTGCCGCAGGTTCATTCGCTCGGCCAGCAGAGCCAAGGCCTCCACCGGCAGCCCCTCGCGCACCAGCTCCGCCAGCGCGCCGCCCTTGCTCATCGGCCTGCCAAGAACCAGTTCGCCGCCGAGAACATCATGCACAGAATGAGTCGCCATCAAGCGCCTCCATCCCCAGTATACGCCATTTGGCTAATAAGAACTCGCCAATTTACGCAATCACCGCCACTTTGGCCCGCTTCCCCAGCCGCACCACCACCCGCACCGGCGCCGCCGCAAGCGAAACAACCGGCCCCTCCGCCGTCTCGCCATCCAGCTTCACAGCCTTCTCTGCAATCTTCCGGTTCGCCTCCGCGCCGCTTGCCGCCAGCCCCAACTGCACCAGCAGCTTCGCCAGCCTCACCTGCTGCGGTTCAGCCGCAGCCACATCCGCCAGCGCCACCGCAACCTCTTCGAGATCTTCAGCCGTCTCTTTCTGCTGGAACATCCGCGCCCAGTTCTCATCCGCGCTCGCCGCCGCCGCCTCCCCGTGGAACCCGCCCACAATCGTCCGCGCCAGCCGCTTCTTCACCTCCATCGGATGCACCGTCCCCGCCGCCACATCCGCCTTCAGCGCCTCAATCTCCGAGACCTTCAAGTCCGTCAGGAAAACCCAATACTTCCACATCAACTCATCGTTGATGCTCATCAGCTTCCCATACATCTCTGAAGGCGCTTCATTAATCCCAATCGCATTCCCCAGCGATTTTGACATCTTCTGCACGCCGTCCAGCCCTTCCAGAATCGGCGTCATCAGCACAATCTGCGGCTTCTGCCCATACTGCCGTTGCAGCTCCCGCCCGCACAGCAAATTGAACTTCTGGTCCGTCCCGCCCAGCTCCACATCGCACTCCAGCGCCACCGAGTCGTACCCCTGCATCACCGGATACAGCAGCTCATGCAGGCTGATCGGCTGCTCCGCCTGGAACCGCTTGCTGAAGTCGTCCCGCTCCAGCATCTGCGAAACCGTAAAGTGCGCCGTCAGCCGGATCGTCCCCTCGTACCCCAGCTTCCCCAGCCACTCGCTGTTGTACCGGACCTCCGTCGCCTTCTCGTCCAAAATCTTGAACACCTGGGCCTTATACGTCTCCGCATTGGCGTCAATCTGCTCCCGCGTCAGCGGCTTCCGCGTCACATTCCGCCCCGTCGGGTCGCCAATCAGCGAAGTAAAATCCCCCACCAGAAAAATCACCTGGTGCCCCAGTTGCTGAAAGTGCCGCAGCTTGCGCATCAGCACGGTATGCCCCAGGTGCAGGTCCGGCGCCGTCGGGTCGAACCCCGCCTTCACCCGCAGCGGCCGTCCCGTCTTCCGGCTCTCTTCCAGCCGCTCCCGCAGGTCGCTCACGCGGATAATCTCCGCCGCGCCCTTCTCCAGCAAATCCATCTGTTCGTCTACAGGCAAAAAAGTGCTCATATCATGTATGAGTATAAAGTCGCGCGCTTGCCAATCGCCGCTCGCTGCCTTTGGCCAGCGCTTTTCTACGGCCGCAGGGCGAGACCGCCTCGCTTGCCCGGAAACTTCAGCGCATAGTTCAAGCTCAGGTACGTGCCAGAAAACACCGGTTACACCAGCTGCATATTCATCGCCTGCCGCGCGCTCAAAAAAGCAGGAGCAGCCACGCGAGCTGGATCGGGGGGGATTCCAGCCGTCTCCCCAGGGTCAGCAGAAAGTACGGCCGTGCTCGTTGCGGCAGGCTGCTCCCGCAATCAGTCTTCTCGCCCATGCGCCAGAAATCTGCTCAAAAATGATCAATTTCCCGCAGAAATCCCCTCCCAGGCCCCTAACCCCTAACCCCTCATCACTGATCCCTGACCCCTATCCCCTGTAAACTGTACTCACTATGGAAGAGTTCAGCCGCATCCAACGCCTCCCGCCCTACGTCTTCTCCATCACTGACGCCATGAAGAAGGCCGCCCGCCACCGCGGTGAAGACATCATCGACTTCGGCATGGGCAACCCTGACGGGGCCACCCCCAAGCACATCGTCGACAAGCTTGTTGAAGCGGCCCTCAAGCCCGCCACACATCGCTACTCCGTCTCCCGCGGCATCCCCCGCCTGCGCAAGGCCATCTGCACCTGGTACAAGACCCGCTACAACGTCGATCTCGACCCCGAAACCGAGGCCATCGTCACCATCGGCTCCAAAGAGGGAATCGCCCACCTCTGCCTCGCCATCTTCGACTCGCGCGACACCGTGCTCGTCCCCAACCCCAGCTACCCCATCCATATCTACGGCCCCGTCATTGCCGGCGCTCACGTCGTCAGCGTCCCCGTCCACGACCAGGAGCAGTTCCTCGCCCAGCTTGAGGACCTCATCCCCCGCATGACCCCGCGCCCCAAGGCCCTCATCGTCAACTTCCCGTCGAACCCGACGACGCAGACGGTGGAACTGCCGTTCCTCGCCCGCCTCGTCGAGCTGGCCCGCGAATACGGCTTCCATCTCATCCACGACCTCGCCTACGCTGACATCGCCTTTGACGGCTACAAGCCCCCCAGCGTCCTCGAAGTCCCCGGCGCAAAAGACGTAGCCGTCGAGTTCTTCACCCTCTCCAAGAGCTACAACATGCCCGGCTGGCGTGTCGGCTTCATGGTCGGCAACCCTAAACTTGTAGCCGCCCTCTCCAAGCTCAAAAGCTACTTTGACTACGGCACCTTCACCCCCATCCAGGTCGCCTCCATCCAGGCCCTCGAGGGGCCCCAGGACTGCGTCCACCAGATCTGCGAGAAGTACCGCCTCCGCCGTAACGTATTGGTCGAGGGCCTCAACGCGCTGGGCTGGCACGTCCCGTCGCCGAAGGCCACCATGTTCGTCTGGGCCGAAATCCCCGAGGCCTTCCAGGCCCTTGGCTCTTTGGAGTTCGCCAAGTTAATGCTGACAGAAGCCAAAACCGCCGTAAGCCCCGGCATCGGCTTCGGCGACCACGGCGACGCCCACGTAAGATTCTCGCTCATCGAAAACGAAGAGCGCACAAGACAAGCCCTCCGCGGCATCAAGCAGATGTTCGCCAAGGGCTGAAAAAAGTGAGGCCAGAAATACCCGCATAAGATCGTAGTTGCTGCGAGAAGGCCGCCGGCAGCTGGAAAATCGAAATCAGTTTAACTCCTCGAATGTATACTACCGTCGATCATAGGAATGCCAAGATGAGCGTACTAAACCTCGAACCACAAAGGCCGACGATTTCACAGATTGAGAATGCATTTCGCCCAGCAAAAGAAATCGACGCACCGGAGAGATTCGCAGGCCGAAAAGACGCGGTAATGCAAGCGTACTACGGCCTTATCGGGGAAGGAACGCACATTGCGATTGTCGGAAACCGGGGCATCGGAAAGACCTCTTTGGCCAGGCAGATAGTGACTCTTGCCTCCGGCAACAACGAACTTCTTTCCAAACTCGAACTCTCCCACGACAGAAAGTTAGACTTTCTAGCGATATATTTTACCTGCGGAAAGTCAATCAAGAATAGCGAGGAGTTGCTCGAAAGGCTGCTCACTTCGAAGGCTTGCCTTGCAGACTGGATCTACGATGTCCCGAAGGCCGCGAAGGCCATAACTGGATTCACGCCCAAGGTCGGAGCAGTTATCCCCGGCCTCGAAATGGGACTCGGCTATGAGAAGAAATCTGAGGTGACACTCGAATCAACAATGCCCGACCAGTCTATCGACGCGGTGTTTACGAATGTCGTCACGGCCATCGCTGACCAGAACATCGCCCCCGACGGGATCTTAGTTGTAGTCGACGAGTTTGACCAAGTCTCGGACCCCACCGGGTTTGCATCATTCTTGAAGTCTATTGCGACAAATGTCCCGAAGGCCAAATTCTGCATTGTCGGGGTCGCGCAGGACATCCAAAACCTCATGAAGGAGCACGAATCATCCGACCGGCTATTCGCTGGGGCAATCATTTCGCTTCCTTCGATGTCTCCCTCGGAACTCGGAGAAATTGTAGAGATAGCGCAAGACAGCATTGACCGGTATATCACCTTCGACGCCGATGCGGTCGGCAGAATCGTTAGCTTGGCTCAGGGACATCCCTACATGGTTCACCTGATTGGCAAATACGCCTTGAGGCATGCCTTTCAAGCCGGAAAACGGACCATAGATGCCGAGACAGTAAGCGAGACAATGCGCTCAATTGCCGAGCGGCAATTCGATCCGGTCCTCGAAGGCCGCTATAAGAAGGCCGTCGCTTCTTCCGAACAACGCGAAATTGTCTTGAAGGCGTTAGCCGCATCACGTACACCCGACGGCGAGGTGTGGACGACGAACGCCTACAAGCTTGCATTAGACCAAGGGGTTGATAACGCAAGCCAGTTTGTTGGCCAGCTTGTGACTAAGGAATACGGCGGCGAAATCGAGAAACTTCGAGACCGCTACTACAGATTCCACGATTCGCTGTTCGCCGCATACGTCGGTGCGAGACCCAAGCTTGTGCAGAGACGCGACAGGGTTGAAGCCTTCGATTCGACGACCGGGAGCCAAACAGAAATCTTCGCGAGCTGATTCAAATAGGCCCCAGCTGCCCCATCCTTGCACGCTCGTCGCGCAACGGCCGGAGGCCACAGGCTCTAACCTGGATGCCTCACAGAAGGTGCGGTAAGCCCGAAAAGCGAGGTGTTGCGAAGCCCCTGGAAGCCGGTAGCCCCCAAACCAGTCGGCCAATAGGCGAGCGCTACAATTCTCCGCGCTTTGTGGGAACTTCGGCCTAACCGGTGCCTCTTTCCGACCCCTCCCGGCCGCGACCTCAGCCCTCCGGCGCAGCACCCACAACCGCTTCCCGCCAACCCCATCCAGTGCTATCCTCCCAGTAGGAAGAATTCCCACCCGGGAGGCTCAAACGTGCCATCCGTCGAGAAAATCAGCATCGCGCTTCCACCCGAAATGGCTTCACTCGTCCGCCAGGCAGTCGAAACCGGCGAGTACGCCTCGAACAGCGAGGTCATCCGGGACGCCCTGCGCGACTGGACCCGGAAGCGCACCCTCCGCCAACAGGGCATCGACGAACTACGCCGCGTTTGGAGTCAGGCCGTCGAGGACAACTCCCCCGGCATCCCCGCCGATGAGGTCATGGACCGTCTGGAACGCAAGTACCAGGCCCTCGCCGACGCTGCCGGAGTGCGGGAAGAACGCGCGTAGAGTTTTCCCGCTGGATTGAGCCCGACCTGGAAGCTATCGCCGCTTACATCGCGCAAGACAACCTGTCGCGCGCCGTCACCTTCCTCCGCGAACTTCGCCAGAAGATAAGCGCAATCGGCCGCCAGCCGTTCCTCTATCAACTCCGCCCAGAGATCGGCGAAGGCGCACGCCCTGCGGTGCATGGGCGTTATATTCTCTTGTTCCGCATCGTTGGCGATGTCGTCCGCATGGAACGCATAGTCTTCGGCGGACGCGATCTGCCCCTGCTCTTACAAGACTGAACGCCATGTTCCCTCCCCGCTCTCGCTGCCCAAGGGTGGAACGACCACAGCCCTCAACTTCTCGGCCGCCGCACAACACGCCGCTCCCCCTCGATCACACCGCGAAACCACTCCCCGTCGTTGCCCAATCCGCAATCTCCACTTTGAACGGCAAATTCGATTCGGAGAAGTCCTCGACCAACTCCACCGCAGTCGAAAGCAGCAGCAGCTCGCCGCCCAGAATCGCCTAATCCAGGTCGGATCGCTGCCACCCCTCGATGAATTTACAGGACGCGACGAGGGGCGTCGTAAGAAGCACCAAGCTAACCACCTGGCAATGGAATCTCAGTACCAGCGGGCGTACCATTGCAGACAATGTCAATTCATAATGGAGATTCCCGCTCAAAATGAGAAAGGCATTCCGCCGGTCGCCGCGCTTCCTCCGCGCCCCCCAACGCGCCCTTCGCTTTGCTCTCACCTGCGCCGTAGCTGCGTTGCTCGGCGCGCTCTGCCTGCATGCGCAGACCAATCTCACCGGCGCCTGGGTCCTAAAAACGCCCAGGGGAGATGGGTCCCTCCGCGAATCTTTCTTTGAACTCAAGCAGACCGGCGAAACCATCACCGGCCGCAAAGTGAACCTCTTCGGGCGTGTCGGAACTTCCATCTCGAACGGCACATTGCGCAACGGTAAACTGCACTTCGCCGTCGCTGCCCCCAAACGCAACGCGTCGGCTCAACCAGCCTCGGCCGTGATCCTCTACGACGGCGTACCGGCAAACGGAAGCTTCCTGCTGACCGCAACCGGAGCGCCACAGGAACCCGGCGAACCAACAACCGGCACCTTCGAAACCACCGCCCGCCTCGCCCGTCAGCCTCTGCCCCCGTTACGCGACCTCCCCAACAGCGGCCTCGCCCCCACGCCGCCCATGGGCTGGAACAGTTGGAACCGCTTCGCCGACGACATCGACGACAAAACCGTGCGCGCAATCGCTGACGCCATGGTCTCCAGCGGCATGAAGCAGGCCGGCTACCAGTATGTGAACCTCGACGACACCTGGGAGGGCGAACGCGACGCCGACGGCAACATCACCAGCAACAACAAGTTCCCTGACATGAAGGCGCTGGCCGACTACGTCCACTCCCGCGGCCTCAAGATCGGCATCTATTCCACACCCGGCCCCAGAACCTGCGAGGGGTACGAAGGCAGCCTCGGCCACGAGCAGCAGGACGCCCGCACCTTTGCCAGTTGGGGTTTCGACTATCTCAAGTACGACTGGTGCACCGCCTCCGGCATCTATGACGACACCGAGGCCCAGGCCGTCTTCCAGAAGATGGGCGAAGCCCTCGCCGCCTCAGGCCGCCCCATGGTCTACAGCCTCTCCTACTCCATCTTTGAAATCTGGAGGGTCGGCCCCAAGGTGGGCGCCGACCTCTGGCGCACCTCCGACGATATCCGCAACAACTGGCAGGCGGTAGACCAGATCGGCTTCGGCCCGCGTGTCCCCAAAGCCCCCGGCCAGCCCGGAAAGCCCCGCCCCCTGGGCCTCACGCAATACGACATCGCCAGCGCATCCGCCATCGGCCGTTGGAACGACCCCGACATCCTAGAAGTCGGCAACGAAATCGGCAGCGCTCCGCTCACCGCCGACGAATCCCGAGCGCATTTCTCCCTCTGGTGCCTGCTCCGCGCCCCGCTCCTTGCAGGCAACGACCTGCGCCAGATGACCGACGAAACAAAATCCATCCTCACCAACACCGAAGCCATCGCCGTCGATCAGGATCCCGCAGCCCTGCCGCTCAAGCGCATCACCCAAAGCAAGACCTCCGTCGTCTACATGCGCCCTCTGCACGACGGATCAATCGCCGTCGCCCTCTTCAATCGCGGCCCATCAGCCGCGGAAATCAACGTAACCTGGAATTCGTTGGGCCTCGCCGGGAAGAACCTCGAAGCCCGAGACCTCTGGCAGCACCAGCCCGTCGCGGTCCGCAAAAACGGCTACTCAGCCACGGTTCCAAGCCACGGCGTGGTGCTGCTGCGCGTGAAGAGCCGGTAAACGGGCACATCCGTATTTGAAGAGCCTTGAATGGGCTTGTCCAGACTTCAGCGGTCTGCCACCGGACGCGGGCTCTCACCCTTCACGGAAAGCAACTGTCAAATTCGACTTGCCCTTCCGAAATAGCACTCGGGCGACGGTTTTGCCTTCAGAGTTTCTGGTCACTTTGCCCGGCCTTCCATTCAAGCTAAAGCTGCTAACCACGACACGCGGCAAGCTAACCGCCACTTCCTGCGCCAGGCTCGACTCCAGGTCCACCGCCACGGTTCCTTTCTCCATGTCCCATGCCAGCCGGTTAATGAGGATGCCCCCGCGCGCCACCATGCCATGGATACTCCCTTTGGGCAAAGCTTTGGGAAGCGCAGGCAGCAGATCGAGTTGGCCGGGCAGTGAGAACACAAGACAGTTGTGCAGAACGAAGGGGAGGCCGCCGTTTGCATCAACAACGTAGGCACGCGCGCTGTCCGCCTTGTCGTTCTTGTCCCCATTTGCTGAGACAAGGCTCAGGCGGAATACACCGTTAACAGCCATGGTTGTCAGGAAATGCCACACATCGTCGCCTCGCCCAAGGCGGGCGGCGCACAGAGAAGCGTTCAGCCGGTAATGAGAATCGGAGGAATGTGGCGCATGGATCTTTCTTTCGTAAGTGAGAGCCGCCGCCTTCCATAGTTCGGGCGTTTTCACCGGATCGAATTCGTAGCTTACAAAGAGCGGGTAAAGATGCGAGAGATGGCGGTGGCCGGGAAACTCATCCATGTTGGCGACAATGAATTCCTTCAATGTGCCGTCAGGAACCGCGGGAGTCACGCCGCTGTCCATGGGGCCGTCCATGGGTTTGTAAAGCGGAGGCCGGCCTCCCGTGGTTTCGGGCGTGTTGATCATATAGGGCGGAATCCTTCCGAGCAGCGCCTTCCAGCGTGCCACGCCCTCGGCCTCAACCCCAAGCAACTGGCAGCTCTGAATCAGATTGGTCAGCACCTCCCGCACAATCGCGAATTCGTAGGTGGCATTGTCGCAGTAGGCTGACTCTTCCGATAAGGAGGGCGTGGCTCGCAGACGCCCATCCGGATCGATCACGTACCAATCCTCATAGAACAACGCGCAGTCCTTCAAGAACGGAATGGCCCGCTTCTCCAGGAATGTGCGATCACCGGTATGGAGGTAATAGTCGTAGAAGTAGTGGCCAAGCCATCCGGCCAGAGGGATGGAATCAAACCAGGGCCAGTCGTGCTGCTGCTGGAAGAAGGTTCCCTGATCCTGCATTCGCGCGGGATAAAGGATTCCCCGGCAGCCGGCAAGCTTGCGGGCTCCCTCGCGCCACGAAGGCACACCGCCTTCCACAAGCCTGAAAAATCCCTCCATCAACTCCGGCATATTGCCGCTCAGGTTCTGGTCGATCTCCAGTTGCAGATTGGCATCGATGCTGTAATCGCCGTGCCACGGGGGCGTCCAGGTGCCGGACCATATACCCATCAGATTCGGCGGCAGATCGCCGCTGGAACAGAGGATCACATATCGGCAGGCGTCGTAAATCTTCTCCATCAGGGCGGGCGAAAGGGTCTTTTCACTGGCCGCCCGAGTGAGCAGCTCATCGGTGGATAGTTCCCGGTCCGCCCCGCCGCCCAGGTCCAGCCGCACCCGATCGAAGATTCCGCCATGAATCTTCACATGAGGCGCCAGCAGCCCCGCATAATCGGATTGGAGCGATGAAAGCGCCGCAGCCACGGCAGCAATATTCCCGGTTTGAGGCGGCCGGTAGCGCTCAATGCGCATGAGAACAGCCACATGATCGGCCTTGCTCACCCGCGCGTGCCCGTCTTCAATCTTGAGGCTGCCACCGGTCGCCACAACCCTGACAACGCCGTCGTATCCGCCATTCCCCGGCGGATAAAGATTGTGGACACCGATCCAGTCTGCGCCGCTCATTGCGTCGGAATGCATAAGCGGGCTCTCAATGCGGTCAAGACTCAGATCGCAGTCGAGCTGTCCCTTCCCCGGTCCTTCAACAGAGAGCACCACGACATTGTCGGCACGGGAGACAAACACCCGCGTGCGGAAGCTGCCGGCCGCGCCGCGCCAAGTGGTTTCAACCTCGCCAGTGCGGAAGTTTTCACGGCGGCGATAGTCCGATGGCTGGCTTGCGCCTGCTAGTTCTAGATTGAGAAAAAACCCAGGATGAAAATCATACGGCCCATCCGGCGCGAGGCCGTTTTCCTTTGACTTCTGATAAGTAAAGTCAAGCGCCTGCGCATAGCCCTCCTCGCGGATGATCCTGCGAATCTCCGGTAAGAACCGCGCCGTGTTCGCAGGCCCTATTCCAGCAGGATCGTGCTGCGCTGTGTAAAGGCGGGAATGATTGACAAGCACCTTGGGCGATTCCGGCTTGCCGTAAAACACCGCCCCCATGCGCCCATTCCCGCTCACCATTCCGTCTTCCCAATTCTCAGCCCACGTGGTGCTCACTGCGCCGCGATCTGAGTTAGGCAGCGGAGCGTCTGTCCTTGCCGATCCGCTCGCAGAGGCAACTGCATTTGCGCCGAAGGCAAGGCTGGGTGCGGATGCGGTTGCGACTCCAGCTCCGCAAAGGCGCAAGAAGCCACGCCGCGTAAGCCGCCGGGCGATCGACAAAAAGGGATGACTGTTCTTCATGGATTCTCCTGCCGTGGTGAGTTCTTACGTTCCTTGCGTATCCAGAACCGCTGCCCCCCGCCCCTACTCAACCCTCACCGTCACCACCCCAATGCTGTACACCGAATGTGGGCCCCGTTTCTGCTCGCCCGTATAAAACAAGCTGTACGTCCCGTCGCCCTCCGCCACCAGCCCAAGCGGCGTCCGCACCGTCGTCGCCCATTGCCCCGCCGTCGGCTGAATCACCAGCCGCTTCCCCGGGTTCCAGTGAATCCCGTCCGCAGAATACGCATATCCAATCGAATTCCGCTCTTCCACATCCACGTCGTACACCGCCATGTACCCACCATGCGGCAGCGGCTCCACAATCGGATTCTCCGCAAATCGCTTCTCCAGCGGCACCGGATTCAGCGCCGACACCCGCTTCCACGGCCCGCCAATCCCCGGAGCCGCAGTCAATCCCACGCCCCAGAACCGGATCGGGTTCGCCTCCGTCCGCGCGCTGCCATACAACCCATACCACCCGCTTCCTGTCCGGTACGCAAAAAAAGAGTCGGTCCCCTGCAACCCTTCCCAAAGATCCGAGTCCGCCCCCGGCTGCAACACGACCCCAACGTCCCGATAAGGCCCGCCGATCCCCTCTTCCCCGCCCGTCTCTGAAACCGCCCGCCATATCTGCGCGTCATAGTTGCTCAGCCAAAGCTCTGGAACATCCGGCGCCGACCGGTACGCCACATAAAAAAGATTCCACCGCTTCTCCGCCTCGTCCCACACCGGCATCGGAGCCCAAAGCGACGCGCGCGGATCCTTGCCCCCAAACTCCCCGCTCGACTCATACAGCGTTCCTGCCCGCTTCCACTCCACCCCGTCCCGGCTCGTCCACCGCCCCAGCTTCATCTTCACCCACTGCGGATCGCCTACCATCTCTGAGGTAAAAAGCTGATACACTCCTCCAACCTTCACCACCCGCCCGCCCTCAAACCCGTACTTGTTCCCCGCCGCGTCCGGGTGCGCCACCGTAATCACCGGCCCCGGCCTCTGCCTTACCAGCCGCAACCCCGGCTCGCGTGCCTCTTGTCCCAGCAGTGCGCCGCCACAAACCAGAGTCAACACCAACACCGTCGCTCGCCGCATAGCTATGCCTCCTCTTGAATCGAGTGTCCCGAGTTTCAAGTTCTTAACCTGCTCATCGCCGTCATTCTGAGCGAACAGACCCCCGAACGCTCTTCAGTTCGGGGGTGGTGAGCCGAAACATCTGCATTCGTACTTTCAAACCTATCCAGCGAATTCATGTCTCGGCACACGCCGCAAAACCATCACAGACGCGCCAGAGCCTTTTGCCCCTCGCCCTGCCCCGCTACTTCGTCACCGTCATCGTCCCATTCAAATAACTGAACCCATAGTTCCCCGCCGCCAGCGTCCCCGCCGTCACCGTGATCGGATAACTCCCCGCCGCCGACTTTGAAGTAGCCGCAGTCGTCAGCTTCGGTGCCCCCGTCGTCGCCTTGGCCTGCGTATCCCCATTCACAAACCCGCTCATCGCATACGTCAGCGCCGGAACAGTGCCACCCGCCTTCATGCTCAGGTTGTTCGCCTTCACCGTTAAATTCGCCTTGCTTACCGTGATCGTCCGCGTCACCTGCGCCGCCGCCGCGTAGCTTGCGCTTCCAGTCTGGTTGGCCGCGATCACCACCGCGCCGGCCCCTGTAATCGTCAACGCGTTCCCATTCAGTGTCCCCGGCCCTGACAACACGCTCAGCACCACCGGCAGTCCCGAACTGGCCGTTGCCGAAAGCAGAATCGGCTTCACCCCATAGGTCACCGGGCTCACTGGCTGGGCAAATAGGATGCTCTGCGGCACGTGCAGAGTGTAAGCCGCCGTCGCCACCGCGCTATTGCCATAGCCGCTGGCCACGGCAATCGCCTTAATCGTCTCCGTCGCCTTCACTGCAAGCGCGCCCACGTACTTAGTGCCATTCGTCGCCGACGGCGCAGAGCCATCGGTGGTGTAGTAAATTGCTGCGCCCTTCGTCGCATCGGTCATCGTCACGCTCTGCGCCGCAGTGTACGTGCCGCCCGCGGGCATGATCACCGGCGTGGCGGCCGCGGGCAGGTTGATGGTGTAGGTGGCGCTCGCCACCGCGCTGTTCGCGTAGCCAGACGCTGTTGCGATGGCCTTGATCGTCGTGGTCTGGCTCACCGTGAGCGCGCCCGTGTACTTTGTCGAGCTGGCGGTCGGGGTGCTTCCGTCCAGCGTGTAAAGAATGGTCGCCCCCGCGGTCGCGTCAGAAAGTGTCACGCTCTGGGCTGCAGTGTAGGTCCCCGCTCCAGGACTGAACTTTGGCGTTGCGGCCTGCGGGCTGAACGTGTAGGTGGCTGTGGCGGTCTTGCTCCACAAGTACCCAGTGGCAGCCGCAAATGCCGTCAGCACTTCTGTGGACGATACGGAGATCGGACCGCTGTACGTCTTCGATTGTGTGGTCGGCCAGGAGCCGTCCGTTGTGTAGTAAATCGTGGCACCAGGGGTCGCATCCGTAATGGTCACGGGCACAGTTTGCGGCGATATGAATGTGCCGCCGTTGGGAGAGAGGATTGGCGCCGCCGCATAGAAGCCGTAATAGGCTTGAGCTACCGAGCTTGGCGGAACACCGGGCGCAGTAGCAATCGCTAAGATCCACTCTGGTTTTGAAACCGTGATGGGGCCCGTGTATCGAGTGGAACCTGTCGTTGGCCGAGTGCCATCCGTTGTGTAATAGATAGTTGCGCCCGGGCTCGCATCCGTGACGGTCACTGACGCGGTCTGCGGCGCTGTGTAGGTGCCGCCATTGGGAGACAAGACAGGCGCCGCAACTGTGAAGGCGGCAGTGGCGACCAGGCTCTGCGAGTAGCCCGGAGCAATTGCCAGCGCGCTGATCGTCCCTGGCTGCGAAACGGTGATTGGCCCCTTATACAGCGTCGAGCTGGTCGTCGGCCCCGAACCGTCTGTCGTGTAGTAGATGGCGGCGTTGGCAGTCGCGTCCGTGATCGTCACGGACTGGGGTGATGTCAGTGTCCCGCCGGCCGGAGAAAAGACCGGCGTCGCTGACAAAGACGTCGCGTTGACGGTGAAGATGCCGAACGGCATCGTCCCTGTGCGGCTGCTTGCCCCTTCCGCCTGAACCTCAAGCGTATAGGTTCCGCTCGAGCTTGCAGAAAAACTGAGATTGAATGTAAGTACCAGTTGGTCGCCGTTGTAGACCACTGAACTGCCTGAGCCATAGAGCGTGCAGATGCCGGCAGAGATCGACTGATTTGAGCCCGGCACAACCATTGTTGAGGCGCCCCAAAGCGCCAAATAGTAATTGAGATCGCCCGGAGCGCCAAAATTAATCGCGGTTACCCAGCACTGTTCCCCCCCCAATTCAAAATACGTGTAGCTAACATCCGAGAAGCCTTTGGAATCGTGTATCTGGACGACGAAGGATTGCGAAGAGCCCGCGCTCATTGCCGGAGACACTCCAACGATCGTTAAGTTTGGCCCATCTTGAACGATAGGCAAACTCTGTCGCTGCGCTGTGATGTAGCTGTTCCGCTGCGCGGCAGTCGTATTGGCCGTAAAGGCAAATGGGACGGTTGCATTCCCGCTGCCGGTAGTGGCGCCGGGAAAGCTGATCCACGAAGCATTCGAGGAGACGGTCCAGGAGCAGCTCGAGGGTGCGGTAATGGTGAGGTTGGCTGTGCCTCCGGCTATTGAGAGCTCCGAAGCGGAGAGCGACAGAGTGGCGCAGGGAGCATCGTAGCTGACGGTTATGGGCAGCGATGAAGAAGTCTGGGCGCCCGCTGTGAGGGTCAGCAGCGAATAGGGGTCAGACCAGCTGGCGCCGGGGGCCAGCGTGCCATCGAGAAAATTGTTGGGGACCGCATTCGGTGTCATGTCCAGCAGGTAGGTGTGGAACCAGTCCAGGGAGCCGTCTTCGTAGTGAACCAGTGCGCCGTTCGTGAGCGTAGGGTTCGAACAGCAGAGCAGGTTGTTCGGGGTATAGAAGCCGATAGGCTGATGGAATTCAAGCCACAGCCACGTGCCTGAAATCGGGTCCCGCAGCACGCGGAGAGCGCGCAGGCCAGACGAATCTTCTGCCGGAACCAGGGTATACGTGCCCGAGGCGGTGACCTCCCGCTCATCGCTCCGGGGAATCCATCCCAGCAGGTTAACCCGGTGCTCGGCGGAGTAGGGGCCGGCGTCACCCCAGGCATTGCCCATCACGGAAGAGTAATCGCCATATTCGGTATTCACCGCGGCGATGACAGCCGCCGGTGTCGAGGCTGCGGAATCCTGCGCAGGGGGTGGGGCCGGTTGGACGGTCCCGGGGTTCGTAGCGACATAGTCCAGCGGACCAAGCGAAAGCGAGCCGAAGTCAAGCGTGTTGGCGTGGCCGAGGCCCAGGCTGTGCCCAAGCTCATGGGCTGTGCAACCCCACATCTGCGGGCTTGCGTCGTCGGGCCTATACCAACTGGAGATCGGCAGCCAGACATACGAGTACTCGTGGCCGACGGTCAAACTGGCGCCCATACAGCCCAGGCTGCTGGCCATGCCGCCGAAATAGCAGGAATCGACCGGAAAAACGATCACATAGCGGTTGTATTGGTTGAAGTTCACCGTTCCCGTTGCAGCGGCAAAGGCGGCCGTCGCCATATCGTTGATCGATTTGCAATCGTATGCCTTCGAGAGCGCGAACGGCCCGAATACGTCGCCAGTGGCCGAGGTTTGGCCATAGGAGACTTCGTTCCAGAAGCCGTTCACCGAGGGGTCTGGTCCGAAGAGGATACTATTCCAATAAGCAGCCTGATCCATGCCGGCCGGAAAAGCCGGCGTATTGCCCGGGAAGGTAACCATGAGGACCGCGATCCTCTGCACCCCGGTTGTCGAGCAGGTAGCCGGAACCGTATCCGCCGGCGAACGGGAGGCCCTGCTCTCCGCGCTGCGCTCAGACGCGCACTGCTCCATCTCTGCTGGGGTAGCCATCGCCAGCGACTCCGCCGCAAGAAGGCTCCCCAGGCCGAGGCCGCGCACCGTCACCTGACGGTGCGCCATGCGCTCCATGCCGGGCATGGCCTTGGCAAAAGAGAGATCGAAATCGCGCTCGAAGGTGTGCAGGGTATAGAGAGTCCTCGAAGTACGGCCTTCGAAGTCGTCGGCAACCAACACAACCAGTTCGCCGGTAATCGCCTCTTCCTGCTCCATCAAGCTCGCGGCAGACGGGTCGGCAGCCACAATCGCGGCGCGGACCGATTCGTCCAGTGCGTAGGACCGGGCGCTGCCGGGATCGTCGCGAAGAATCTCTTTCATGAGTTCGCTGCGGGCCACGAGGGCAGAGTGCGCCTGCGGCCCTGACACCATACCCGAACGAACCGCGGAGGTAATCCGCTGGTTGACCTCAGACAAGTTTTGCAAGCGCTGAGCTGCGGAACTCTCCGCGGCCGCCTGTGCCCATCCTCCGGGAACTCCCATGAACAGAAGGGCAACCGCGGCCAGAGCCGCCGCGGCAGCCCTAGGGGCCGCAGACGAGGCATTACCTGCTGCCATGCGGATCACAGAACCGGAGCCGCCCAAGACAAGAGCGAAAGAGCTTAGGCTTTTCACTGGGAAGAGGCCTCGCGCGCCTCAAAGGGCCCATTCGGAACCGCGAACAAGGCGCGGACTCTCGCGCCAGAAGTTTAGCAGCTTCTCGCCCTCCGCCAACCCGCCCCCGTATTCCCCTGCCCGGGCCCCGCTAACTCGCTAACTTGCCACCGCCGCGCAGCGGCGCTAACCTGCCGAATCCCCAACATGCTAACGCCGCCAACTCCGCTAGCCCCGCTAACCCCGCTAACATGCACAGTCAACAAAAACCAGAAAAACCAAGCTTTTTCAACGCCTTACGCCGCCAAACAACCCCGTTTCAACGCGTTTTGCGCAAAAAAGGTTCAATTCCAAGGTTCGTACCTGCCGTTTTTCGCAACCATGCAAGGTTCCGTCTTCCTAAATACACAACCATCCAAGGTTCGTTTTGACACTTTTCGCAACCATAGAAGCCAACCTTTGGCCACTAAACCGAACCATTTAAGCAAACCTTTGGCCCCCTTTTCGCACCTTGCAGGCCAACCTTTCACGCCCTTTCAGCGCCCTCCTGCGAGACAATGATCCCGGAGTGTTGCCATGAGAGAACCCGTAAATCCAGGCCATCCGCAGATCGTCACCGCCCGTCTCAACCAGGGACATCGCGTCGCTTCCGGCCTCAACGGCAACCCCCATTTTCCCGGCGGAACCCTCCTCATGCAGCAGCCCCACTTCCTCGCCCGAGGCCTCGACATCAACGTCTTCCACCGCGGAACCCTCAACGTCAGCATCGCCCCGCTCCACTACAAAGTCGTCCAGCCGCGCCTCACCTTCCGCGACGTCCAGTGGCATCCTGTTGAACCTAAAGAAGATTTCTCCTTCTTCGACTTCCACCTCATCCGCCCCAACCTGGCCCCTCTCGCCGGACTCATCTACTACCCCCACCCCGATACCAAGCCCGCGCACTTCCAGGCCCCCGACGTCCTCGAGCTGCTTTTGCCCTTTGTCGAAGGCCTCCACTACGGCATCGAACTCACCCTCGAAATTCCCTCCAGCCAGATGCTCATCGACTCCCCGCCCGTCTAACCCACCATCATGCCCACCACCCCAAATCAGGCGTATGCTGTGCAAATGAAGCGCCTGGCCACAACCGCATTGCTTGTCGCAGGCATTTGTGCCGTGTGCGCATTGCCCGCCCACAGTCAGCGCAGCGGTGGCCACGCCGGCTTCGCCGGTCATTCTTCCGGCGGCGGCTTTCAAGGCAGTGGCGGTTTCCACTCCGCGCCCAGCGCCTCAGCGCACGGCGGCCCAGTCCGCTCCTCAGGCTTTGCAGGAGTGCATTCGCGCGCCCAGATGCCGAGTTACCGCAGAGCAGCTACCGGCAACGCGCTGGCTCGCCCCGGCAACCCTGACCATCGTCGCCATCGCCAGCCCTATTATTCGCCGTATCACACGCGATATCCGTACCTGCTTGCGCCATACTACGGCTACCTGGGCACAGGGTACCTGGGCGATTCTGAAGACTCCGGCGCAAGCGATTCCATGCAGGCCGACAATGGTGTGCCCTACGACGCTCCGCCCCCAGAGCCTGAGCAGCAAGCCTTCCGCCCGCCCTATGGTGTCATGCCACAGCAGAGCGCCTCTCCGGCCCAGCAAGCGCAAGAAGCAGTTACCCTCGTGTTCAAAGACGGCCGCCCATCCGAGCAGATTCACAACTACATCCTCACGCCCACAACGCTTTACGTGCAGGACCAACAGTCTCGGGCCATTCCTACCAGCCAACTCGACCTGGAAGCCACAGCCAAGGTAAACCTGGACGCGGGCGTGAAATTTCAACTCCCGAATATTGCGCGGTAGCCGCAGGGCGACGGCAGCCTAGCCCAACCACTCCGGCTCGTTCTCAGAACTCTCTCCCGGCTCCTCGTCCGCCTCCGCCAGCAACTCATCGAGCTGATCGAGCCGTACCTCCCAAAACGAACGGCGGTCGGCGATCCATTGCGCGGCTGCTTGCAGCCCCCCGGGCTCAATGCGGCAGGTGCGGACCCGGCCATGCTTCTCGCTCTGCACCAGCCCGCACTCTTCAAGTACCTGGATATGTTGTACGACCGCGGCCAGCGTGATGCCGAAGGGCTCAGCCAGCCGCGAGACAGTGATCGGGCCGCCGCTGAGCTTCTCCATCATGGCCCGGCGCGTGGGGTCGCCCAGGGCACGAAAGATCCGGTCGATATCGGGCTTCTCTGCTTGCATGCTCTTCCACTCCAGCCGTCGAACCCGCTACTGCGACAACACCTCGGCGAGTTTGTCCAGAAGCGAGCGCCATCCGGCTTCGCGCATGGCCGGTCCATCGGCGTTTTCGAAGAATGCCGACTGGTAGGTGAAGATCAGATCCGTGCCCGCCGCAGTGGGCAGCAGCTCCACCGTCCCCAGGGACGCCGAGAAGACGCTCCCGCTCAGGCTCATGGTGCCGGCAAAGACAATCCGCCGGTTAGGCACAATCACCTCATAGGTCGTGTCGTTGGTGCAGATCAATCCCGAGACGGGCGTACCCGGGCCAAGCTTGAAGCTGACCTTCTCCTTGCCGCCCACGCGGAAGTCCAGTTCATAATGTTCCAGGGTGCTGCCCTCTCCGACCGCAAACCAGCGGCGCTTCTTGGCCGGATCGGCAAATGCTGCAAAAACGCGTTCAGGCGAAACAGGAAAGCTGCGCTCCAGGACGAAAGTACTGTGAATTACGTTAGACTCAGCCAATTCCGAACCTCCAGAGGTTATAGTTAATTACACACTTAAGTATTATCCCAATTCTATCTTAATAGTCAAGTTTCTTCTTAAGTATATCCTCTGTGATGCTGCCTTGGAGGCGCCTCAGCCCGCCTCAAGCGAAGATTGATGGGCGCAGGCTAGTCCACCCCCAGCACCCCGCGGAAGCGGCCCCTTCCTGTCTACCGCTTCAGAATCAATGCATTGCGGCCGCACCAGCCCCTGTGCCCGGCCTGTTCTTGCTGAGCAAGAAAGCCAGGGCGATCAGCCCCATCGACATCCAGGATAGTTCCATATATACGTCCTGATAGCCCTGCGCCTGGGCCTGCATATTCAGCTGGTTATAGATCGCGCCGGTAGCAAGCGCAGCTCCGTTGGACGCGCCAAAATGACTGCCAAAGAACCAAGTCATGGCCTGCGACTGCTGCTGGAAGGCCTGGCTGGCCGAAGTCATCCCGTTCTGCAGGTGCTGCTGGTGCCAGGTGGCACGGCTGGTCACCTGGGAGTTGGTAATGGCGATCAGAATGCTGCCGCCAATGTTGCGGACGAAGTTGATCAGCCCCGCCACCTGGTTGCTTTGCTCTCGAGGCATGCCCACATAGGCCGCCGTTGTGATGGAGATAAAGCAGAAAGGCAGCGGAATCATCTGGATAACGCGCAGCCACGAAGCCGAGCTGAACGTCATGTCGAGAGTGGTCAGGTGTGCCGCGTAGCGGTAGGTGAAAACAAAAAGCGTGAAGCCGAGCACCGCCAGCCACCGCGCTGCCACCTTGCCTGTGGCGTAGCCTGCCAGCGGCATCACAAAGACAAGCGTAAAGCCCCCACCCGTCAGCGCAAGCCCGGCAGTCGTGGCCGTCCAACCTAGCAACTGTTGCATAAACTGGGGCATCATCACAGTGCTCGCGTTCAGCACGCCGCCCACGAGCATCATGAGCAGGCAACAGATGGCGAAGTTCTTGTAACGGAAGAGCTTGAGATTGATGAGCGGATTTTTGTGCTGCCACTCCCAGACAACCAGACCGATCATGCCCCCAACGAAGAGCACAGCAAAGAGGCAGATGAAGGGCGAGGCAAACCAATCGTTCTCTTCGCCCTTGTCAAGCATGATTTGCAGGCCGCCCATGGCCAGAACGAGAAAGCCGAAGCCGAGATAGTCCATGCGGCGAAGCTGCGAGCGGTCTGCCTTGATCCATGGCGGATCGTCCACCATACGGGTGACCAGGACAAAGGCCAAAATGCCTACAGGGATGTTGATAAAAAAGATCCAGCGCCAGGAAAAATTGTCGGTAATCCATCCTCCCAGAGTGGGACCGATAGACGGCGCCAGCACGGCGACCAAGCCGTAGAGGGCAAAGGCCTGTCCGCGCTTCTGCGGCTCAAACGAGTCGGCCATGATGGCCTGGGCCATGGGCTGCATCCCACCGCCGCCGACTCCCTGCAGAATGCGGCACAAAAGAAGAATGGGCAGTGTGGGCGCGGCGCCGCAAAGAAAGCTGGCGACCGTGAAAATCACGATGCAGAGCACGAAGAAGTTACGCCGCCCCATGACGGTAGAAATATATCCGCCCATGGGCAGCACAATGGCGTTGGCCACCAGGTAGCTGGTGAGCACCCAGGTTCCTTCGTTGATGCTGGCGCCCAGCGAGCCGGCAATGTGGGGCAAGGCCACGTTGGCAATGGAGGTGTCAAGCACCTCCATAAACGCGGCGAGCGCCACAGTCATGGCGATCAGCCAGGGGTTCACCCTCGGCTTCCAGTTGCCGTAAAGGGCAGCCTGGGGATTTGCAACCTCCCTCGGCGCAGTCTCTGTGCGGGAGGGAGGTGAGGATGGGGTTTCCGACTCTTGCAAAGAAACTCTCCTTGATGCGGTTGATCTCAGCTGACAGCAACGGTCGTTGTGCAGCTAAACCTTGCGAAAGTGCCTGGCTGCGCCGCCACACCCGGGCCTGTGAAACCTGAACAATGAATTAGATTCGATTCCCTGCTGCCGGGGTTCATGGATTCTGGCTCTGCGGCCCTATAAAGCCCGGGGTGTGCGCCACCCCAAAACGGCAATAGCCAGTGCCACAGCTTGCATGGCGACGATAAAGCCCACGCAGGCAGGCCACTTTCCCAGCGCCCAAAAGGCTCCTGGAACCACGCCAGCAGCGGTTCCGCCCAGATAGTAGCAGGTGATGTAAAGGCCAGCCGCAGTCACGCGCAAACCAGCTGGCGCCGCAACGCGCAGGTGGCTCTGCGACGCGGTCTGAGCGATGAAGACGCCACTTGAAAGGAGAGTGAGGCCAAGGATCACAATCAGCAACGATGGCGCCAGCGTAAGCAAGACCCCAACCATGGCGCAACAGATGGCCCCGGCCACACCGGTGCGCAGACCGACCCTGACGATGAGAAAGCCGGCCGCTGGAGTAACCACGAGGCCAATCAGGTAAACGAAGAAGAGCGAACTCAACGCGGTGGCTGAGAGCAGGAACGGAGCCGCGCTTAAACGAAAGGTGATCCATGTGAATACACCAACCATCGAAAAAAGCACGTTGAATCCGACCGCGAAGGTTGCTATTAATCGGCTGCTGGCAAAGAGCGCGCCGACTTGACCAAAAAACGCGGAAAGGGACTGTGTTGTCGAGGTGTGGGAGGCCAAGCGGGAACGCCCTCGCGGGAGCCAGGCAGCCACGGCCGCAGCACCTGCGAGTGCCAGCGTGCCGAGCACCAGAAAACTCACCCGCCAACTGAAGCAATCAGCCAGGACGCCGCTCGAGACCCTGCCGATAAAGCCGCCTAACGCGGTACCGCTGACATAAAAGCTCATGATCAGGGCCACGCGATTCGGCGGCCACTCCTCGCCGATGTAGGTAACGACCACGGCAATGACGCCGGGCACCATAATACCCTGCAGGAAGCGCCAGAAGATGAGCTGCGCAAGCGAAGTGGAGGTAGCAGCCAGCAGGGTGGGCAGAGCGATGCCAACGAGCGAAATGACAATGACTCGTTTACGCGCTGACCGCTCAGCGAATGCCCCAAAGAACGGCGCTGAAAAAGCCACACCAATAGTGGCTGCAGAAACCGTCATGCTCACGCCGGTCTTGGAAGCATGAAAGAGGAGTGCCAGAAGGGGCAGAAGAGGCTGTGTGCAATAAAGTTCAAGAAAGGCACAGACACCGCACAGAACGACCGCGGCCGTGGCCCAGTTACTGGGTGGGGCATCTTCCGAATATGCAGAGGGATCCAATGCCCAGGATACAGCCTGGCGACCTGCGGTATTCCCGCAGCACAAATTGCTGCATGCCGCCCGAGCTCTCGAACTGAAGGCGGAATCAGGCGTTTGGTGCGGAATCGTCGCCTTCTTTCGGCACAGGGAATGTCTGAGCGAGTTCCAAGCGCATGGCTGCCCGCCTGTTGAGCCATCCGCGGATCCAGTAAGCCAGGAGGAAACTCAGCGCAGTGACGACAACAAGCAACAGGAGGAAATACTGGGAGAGCCAGATGCGCATCATCGCATACCAGGAGATGATGCCAACGTGATAACTCTGCCCTTCAATCCTGTAGGAGTCGAACACTCCATTTCGCAACAAGCTCACTGAGCCGGAGATATCCCCAGACTGGGAACGATCCAGAAGAACGCGTGAAAATGAACTGGCAGCAGCTTCCTGGCGCAGAGCAATTACCACGATGGAGCGATCAACGGAGGACGGCGATTGGATCTCCTCGAGCAAGGCGTCGGAGACCCCGCCCTCATTGGAAGGAAGGCGCTCAGGCGCAATCTCGCCGAAAAACCTGGACAAGATCGGCAAGGCGGCAGCCCTCGCCGAAGAAACATAGGAAGCAAAGCCCTGCAAGGGTTTGCTATGGACTCCGCTTGAGTCGAGCGTCACAGGCAGCTCCGCAGCGAGGGAGTTAAAGGCTGGCTGGTCGGCAATGGTTCCCAAGATGAGGTAATCCCGCCCCGGACTGATGACTGTATTTGGCCCGGCAACGGAGATGCGGAGGGCTGGGTAGCCGGTCTGTTCGGAGAAGTGGCCCATGAGATCGAGATAAAGAGCAATCTCTGGCGCGGTCGAGTCCGTGGGAAGGACCACGGTCGTATCGGACAGGTCTGAAATCCGGGTGAATGGGAAGCCGGCATTGGCAAAGATCTCCAGATTCGGCATGCGCTTCCACAGGGACAAACCCTCGAGGTCGAGCGTGGAGTTGCAAAGAATCTCTCCGCTCAACGCGGTGGCGCCAGAATTCAAAGCCTCGCGATTTGCGGGAACAAAATCGAAGCTGAAAAGCAGGGTGTTGCCGAAAGGGCGGATGTCGCTCACCGGAATCAGGATCTCTCGCTGGCGAACGAGAAAATCAGAACCGGGAGCAAGCGGCGCCTCATTGACCAGATTGCCGTTGACGAAGACCCGCAATGCCGAGCCCAGCGCGATTGGGCGGGCGTCATAACGGTAATTCAAACGGAGTTTAAGGTTCTCCCGTTCTCCGTAGTACAAGTCAGGTGGAACATGAAAGTAGACAGGAACAGGGCTGGAACCGTCGGTCTGTAGTGCCTCTCTGGCCTGGCAGCTTGCCAGTGCATTGACCTTCCCGGCTCGCATCCATCGCGGGGAGTCGTCTTCCGTGCCCGGCTGAGGCAGCGCCAGGTCAGGAATCTGTTGAGTATCCCCGCTTAAGGCAAGGCCCTGCGGTGGAGCTGTGGCGGTTGCACTTTTTGTGAGTGATAGCGTACGCGCAACGGCGAGCAGCTGGTCGTCGTTGTCGCCAGCTAGAACAAGCACACTCCCGAACGGATCAATTGGGTTATTTCGCAGGGCGATGAATGGACCTGAGCCCGCGGGCAGAAGCAGCGAAGCAGGCAGCAACGCTCGATCGCTTGAGAAGACGATTGCATTCCCGGCAGGGATCTGAGCGAAGGCGACAGAAAAACGAACAGGCTGGGAGCTGGCAAGCAGGCCAAGCCACGAAGATACAGCGCCAGCGGCCTCGAGCGCCTTTTCATGGGGCTTTGAGAAGAAGACAAACGGGACAGTGGTCTTAGCCTGCAGGTCTGAATCGAATAAGGGCAATGGAAGCTTGCTCAGATCGTTCTCGAGACGCAAACGTTCGCCAGTTACCTCGAGCGTGGAGGCCTGACTGATGCGGCACAATACTCGCTGCCGCGCCTCGTCTTCCCGCTGCATCACGCCACTTCCGGTGAACTCGAAGGTAAAGCTGTTACTGCGGATCAACAAAGTGTCTGAGACATCGATGCTGGCGTTGAAATAGCCGCTCTTGGCCTCTGTAGCGAGCGGTGAGAGCAAGGTGGAAATGACGGTATTGTTCAAACTGATCCGTAGCGAGGCTGCATGGGCATCGAGGCCGGGGTCGATCCAGTAAGTCAGATTAAGCGTAGCGTGCCGCGGAACCAGCGCATGGGAGAGTGTGAAATGGACAGAATAGTAGGAATGGGGCCCCCGCATCTCGATCGAATTCAATACGCCCATATCCTTGAAGCTGAGCATTTGCAACTCGCTCCCGGCAGCGCCCACCGCGGGATTGCCTGCTGCCGGAGCGGCAAGGGTCTGTGCGGAAGGTCCTTTGGCTGAAGCGACTCTGGACTGGGAAGACGCGCCTGCAGCCAATACCTGACTACCCAAAACCACTGCCGACAGAATCAAAGCCGCCTTTTGAACCTTGGCGACGGTCGAGCGCTCAGGGAAGATGCTCCTCAAGACCTGGTACAACCCCGAACCGGAAAGCCTGATCACCCGGCCGAGACTCACCAGGGGGCGATCCACTTCCTTGTTCTCGAGAGATCCAATCCAAGCATCTGCTCGAGAATAAAGCGCCCGAGTGAGCGTCTCCTGTTCGGGAATCGTGGGCAGCTGAAAGGCGAGCCGCACCTCACCGCGGCCGATGCCGGCGACCTCCGCACTCAGCGCCGAACTCTCATCGCCTGCGATCTCAGGAAAGGACACCTTAAGCTTTTCGCCGAGCAAAAAAACCGAATCCTGGGCAACACGAATCGACGCACCGCCCACGGACATATCGTTGGTCATGCCGTCCATTTGTCTGCCATCGGGCAATTCAAGTGCGACCTGGATGCGCGCTTCAATGCGGACGGACTCGCGCCTTTGCTTCTGCTCGTGGGCCACGGCGGCCGCAACGCCAAGAATCACAATATTGAAAATCACCCACACCAGGTTCATGATCACGGCGCCGGGGTGTTGCGGGTCAGCGACGAAAAGCCGGTATGGCACAGCCAACGCACCAATGAAATTCAACAAGAGCAGCCAACGTGTCGGGGTTGCAATTCGCTTGTCAAAGCGCGTTGTGGCCAGAGTGCTTCCCTTGTCTGTCACATTGAACTTGCCCAGCTTGGGATTAACGAAAGCGAGCAGGGTGGGCAACAGGATGTAGGGCGCAAGCACCGCTTCATAAATTTCATTCCAAAACGAATGGCGATGGCGGCCTTGGATGCGTGAGTTGGTCAAGCTGGCAAGCACAAGGTGGGGAAGAGCGTAGGCGAGAATCGCAACCCAATATCCGGGAATAATGGTTCGCCCGAGCAGCAGATAGACAAGAGGCGAAAGCAGAAACACCAGCCGCGGCACCGCATAAAGGAAGTGCGCCATGGCGTTGAAATAGCAAAGGCGCTGCGTGAACTTCAGTTTCCCGCCAAACATGGGATTGTCGGTGCGGAATATCTGGATCATGCCGCGCGCCCATCGAATGCGCTGTCCCACGTGCGCCGCCAAGGTCTCAGTGGCCAACCCTGCCGCCTGCGGAATATTGATATAGGCAGTGTTGTAACCAAGCTTCTGCATACGGAGCGAAGTGTGCGCGTCTTCTGTGACGGTCTCGACCGCAATGCCGCCAACCTCATCGAGCGCTGAACGGCGCAGCAGCGCGCAGGAGCCGCAAAAGAAAGTAGCGTTCCACAGGTCGTTGCCGTCCTGAACAATCCCGTAAAACAGCTCCGCCTCGTTGGGAATGGTCTTGTACTGGAGCAGGTTGCGCTCAAACGGGTCAGGCGAATAAAAGTGGTGCGGAGTCTGAACCATCGCCAGAAGCGGGTCAGCCAGCACCCAACCCAGCGTCATCTGCAAGAAGCTACGGGTGGGAACGTGGTCGCAATCGAAGATAGCCACGTAGGGCGAGCGCATCTTTGTCAGCGCGTGATTGATGTTTCCAGCTTTGGCATGGTTGTGCTCCACCCGAGTGATGTAGCCCACGCCGGCCTCGAGCGCAAATTCCTTGAACTCCTCGCGCGTTCCGTCGTCAAGAATGTAGACATGCAGCTTTTCTGGCGGGTAATCAATATTGTTGGCGGCAAGCGCCGTGTAACGAACCAGTGCCAGCGGCTCGTTGTAAGTGGGAATCAGTATATCTACATGCGGCCAAAGCACTACGTCAACCGGCATTGCGATGGGCATCCGATGCAACGGCCACACAGTTTGCATGTAACCCAACACCATGATCACAATGGTGTATGCCTCTGCCGATATGAGGAGAAGCATGAAGGCGGCATCCCATCCCGTCCTGAGGTTGGACTCATCGGCAAAGAAGTCGATCAGGGTATGAACGCGCCACCATCCGTAGCGGAAGGTGGCAGTCATGGAAATCAACACCAGCGCCAAGGTTACAACCCGGCTCCTCGAGAGCCGGTTGGCCGCGAGACCGAGCAGAAGACTGGCACCACCCAGCACGATCTGTTTTGGCCAACTCAAGTACAAACTGATCAACTGAAGGAACAGGAACGCAGTCACCAAGAAGACCACGCTTCGGAAGAGTCGCGTCATTGCGCCAGGCCTGTCCAGAGAGTCGCCCATGGATTCCACATCGGATGCGTACGATTGATCTCCAGGCACTTGCAACCAGACTGGCCACCCACTCAATCGCCCGATGGCTCAACCGGTTCGCCTGCATTTGTTCCGTAGACCTGTGCTCGCATTGCAGGAGCACTCCGGGCTCCTGCGCCACGGAGCGCCGGAACCCGCTACTCTACTCCGATGGATGCCCAAAAGCAAGAGTTCCGACAATCCGCGGCCAGCTCCATTGTGGACAACACAGCGTCGTCAGGCTCGGGAGAGGGGAGACCAGGCCGTCGAACGAACCCTTCAGGAGCGCTCGAATGCTGCGATAGCTGAATCAACGAGCTCAAAGACGCACGTTTCCCCACCAGCAGCTTCGAAGGATCTCACTGAATTGCTTAAAACCAACTAGGGCTGAAACGTCTTGGTGCAGTGCGTAGAACCTCGGGTTAGCAAATTCCCCAAAACCCGAACCTGTCGAGCCATCTATCCGGCCCGCCTTCATTTGTTTTGCGACAGTACTCGAACAGGGGACCGCGCTGCAGGTGCCCAGGAAAATGCGGACAGCCCTGGACGAGCCAGAATCTCGACACTCGAAGCAACGATGAAGAGAACTGCTTCGCATTGGAGAAGTCGACGAGGGTGGGCTTTCGGTGGGGAGGCTATAAAAACATCCATGGACGCTGTGAGCTTTGTCCACGGAATCATCGCAAACAGCAGCCGCAAGAGATAGATACCTTAGGAATTGCATGCCGGGCAATGGCTAGGGATGGGTTTGATTCCTGAAATTTCCCCAACTCCCATATCAGGAAGATTGCGCATTTCTCAAATTGCGTGGGGTCCTTTCTCCTTGCCCTTTCCGATAGCGCATAACATGATTGCCCTAGTTTTTGACGGGCAAACCGTGTATCCCGCTCGATCGTACAGAGCGAAAGCGGTGTGCTCGGTTGCAAGCCGGTTTCAAACGCACCTTAGCGCCGAAGGCTTCCTGCGCAAGAGCATTTGTGGTGATTGATCGAACAGAGCCATATCATCGCAACGCAATTACGTGGCCCACGCATTTCGATTCGCTAGACCGGTATGGAAGAAAGGGAATCCCAAGGCCATGAACGCATCTGCTTGCTCACTTCGCACGTCGTCCGCCTCCACTTTTGCCTCGAAGAATCAGGTTTCGGCCTTCCTGCTCGGCATTCTTGCCGCGCTGCACCTGCTCGCGGGGCCAGCTGCCAACGCGCAGACAGCGCATTTCGCCTGGGAGCAGAAGGTCATCGCGAGCAGCACCAGCGCTGCGCAAGTGACTCCAGACAAGTATGGAAACTTGTGGGTTGCAATGCCCGGCGGAGGAATTGTCGAGGAAATCGAGGCGGTCGGGGGCATTATTCCGCCCTCACCCACGATACGTTCATGGTCAACGAGTCTCTCCAGCCCCACGGGCGTGGCGGTGGACTCGAGCGGCGACGTGTTCGTGGCTAATAGCGGCAGCGGAACGGTAATCGAGATGGCAGCTGTAGCCGGTGTGGTCCCGGACTCCCCTACGGTCAGTGTGCTTACCGTCTTCACCTCACCCGATATTCCGACGGCCCTCTCAGTGGACTCAAGCGGCGATGTCTATGTTGCCGCCAGCGACGCCGTGTACGAACTGGTGGCGGTGGGCGGCAGTGTTCCGTCCAGTCCCACGGTGGTTACCCTGCCCAATCCTGCCAATGCCGCCCCCATGGGCGTGGCGGCGGACAGCGGTGGTAACGTCTACGTGGCCGACTACTTCAATGGCACGGTGTATGAGGTCCCGCTCGGCTATGTTGACTCCAGCAGTATTGTCATGCTGGGCGGCGGCTTCGGCGCTCCCTCTGGCGTGGCGGTGGACGGAAGTGGGAACGCCTTTGTGGCCGACACCTCAAAGACCGTGGTGGAGAAGATCCCGACTGGCTGCTCCATTTCCGCGTGCGTTATTCCGTTGGGAAGCGGCTTCAGCGGTCCCTCCGGCGTGGGTGTGGATTTGAATGGGAACGTCTTCCTCAGCGACGCGGGCAACACCGACGTTCAAGAACTGGAACTACCGTTGGTGAGCCTTGGAGGCCAGAATATTGGGAGCGCGAGCGCAACGCATACGCTTACTTTCACTTTCGATAGTGGTGGCTCGGTCGGGGCCCCGGCAGTCGCGACGATGGGCGCAGCCGGGAAAGACTTCGCTGACACAACCACAGGCACTTGCAATACGAACGGGACCAGCCACACCTATGGCGCGGGTGATACCTGCACGGTGATTGTGACCTTTGCGCCTCAACATCCGGGCAAACGCTGGGGCGCGGTGCTGCTGGAAGACAATTCAGGCAACGTGCTGGCGACGGCCCACCTCGCAGGCACAGGAATCGGGCCACAGATCAACTTCCAGCCCGGCATGCAGAGTTCCTTGGGCGGCAGTTTCGGCTTCGCTGCTCCCTCGGGCGTAGCGGTGGATGGCGGCGGCAACCTCTTCGTGGCCGACACGGTCAATAGCGCGGTGGAAGAGGTTCTCTTCGCAAGCGGTTACTCAGCGGTGAACGCATTGGGCGGCAGCTTTGCCTTCAGCGCTCCTTCAGGCGTGGCGGTGGATGGCAGCGGTAACCTCTTCGTGGCCGACCCGGGAAACAGCACGGTGGAGGAACTCACCCTCGCCAGTGGTTACGGCACCGTGACCGTGTTGGGCGGCGGCTATGCCTTCAGCGGTCCTTCCGGCGTGGCGGTGGATGGTGCGGGCAATCTGTATGTGGCCGACACCGGCAACAACGCCATCGAGGAACTTCCCGTCGCCAGCGGGTACACCACCGTGAACCCTCTTGGCGGCAGCTACAGCTTCAGTGGTCCCTCCGGGGTGGCGGTGGATGATGCAGGCAACATCTATGTGGCCGACACCGGCAACAACGCGGTGGAAGAACTCACCTTCGCCAGCGGTTTCGCCACAGTGAATGCTCTGGGCGGGAGCTTTAGCAGTCCTTCCGCGGTGGCATTGGATGGGATCGGCGACGTCTTCGTGGCCGCCGGTGGAAATACCGTAGTCGGCGAGATCCCACTGGGCTGCAACAGCGCTTCGTGTGTTATCTCGCTGGGCAGCGGCTTCAGCGCTCTCGCAGGGGTAGCGGTGGACGGTGGCGGCAACGTCTACGTGGCCGATACCGGCAACAATGCGATCAAAGAGATTGACCTTACCGACGCGCTCTCGCTCAACTTTGCTTCGACAGGCGTGAGCGCGACGAGCACGGACAGTCCGCAGACGGTGACTGTAGTCAATGACGGCAACGCCGCGCTGACCCTGAGCGGACTAACCGTTCCTACCGACTTCCCGCTGGTCGTTGGTGGTGGCGATTGCACCTCCAGCAGCTCCCTGACTTCCGGGTCGAGTTGTACGCTTCCCATCGATTTCTCGCCGACACAGCTGGGCAGCCCGCTCGGCGAGAGCCTGGTGCTGACCGACAACAACCTCAACGGCACCGCTGTTACAGAGACCATCTCTCTGAGCGGCACGGCAATTCAGGGTACTCCGGGCATCAGCATCAGCAACCTCCCTGCCAGCGGAATTTATGGCGGCAGCTTTGCGGCGGCGATCAGCTACAGCGGCGACGGCACGGCCTCGATCACCTCAAGCACGTTGAGCATCTGCACTGTATCGGGCACCACAGTCAACTATGTCGGGGTGGGCACCTGCTCTCTCACGGCCAACGCCACGGCCGGCACTAACTATACTGCGGTAACCGGCGACGCTCAGACCTTCTCCATCAGCCAGGCGACACCGACCATCACCATCAGCAACATACCTGGCGGCGCCATTTATGGCGGCGCCTTCACTCCCACGATCGTCTACAACGGCGATGGGAATGCCTCCGTGGTCTCTAACACGTCCAGCAATTGCACGGTCGTAAGCGGTGCTGTGCACTTCAACAAGGTGGGCACCTGCTCTCTCACGGCGACCGCGACGGAAACCGCGAACTACACGGGTATCGCCGGTAGTGCGCAGAGCTTCTCGATCGGCAAAGCGACGCCGACTATCACCATCGGCAACATTCCCTCCAACGCCGCGTACAACGGCAGCTTCACGCCTTCGATCACATATAGCGGCGACGGCGCTAAATCGGTGTCTTCGAATACGACCGGAATCTGCGCAGTAGTGAGCGGTGCGGTCCACTACACGGGCATAGGCACCTGCTCACTGACAGCCAGCGCGACAGCGGGATCCAACTACGCAGCCATCACGGGCAGCACGCAAACCTTCTCAGTCAGTCAAGCCACCCCAACCGTCGCCATCAACAACATTCCTTCATCTCCAGTGTTTGGCGGCAGCTTCACGCCGACGTTCACCTACAGCGGCAACGGTTCGCCTACACTTTCTGTGGCTACGACGACAGGCACCGTGTGCGCGGTATCGAGCGGAGTGGTCAGCTTCATCGCCTCGGGCACCTGCTCTCTGAAGGCCAGCGCAACGGCAACCGCCGACTACACCTCTGTGACAGGAAGCGCGCAGAGCTTCTCGATCGCGAAGCTGACGCCAACGATCTCCATCAACAACATTCCCTCCCCGGCGGCGTACGGCGGCAGCTTCACTCCGACGTTTGCCTACACCGGCAATGGCACCGTCTCCGTGGTCTCCAACACAACTGGCACTTGCACGGTATCGGGGGGCGTGGTCAACTTCAATGTTCTGGGCACCTGCTCTCTGACGCCGAGCGCGACAGCGGGCACGCAATCGGCGGCCGTCCACGGCAGCGCGCAAACCTTCACGATCGTCCAGGCAACGCCTACAATCTCCATCAATGACATTCCCACGAGCCCCATCTACGGCGGCAGCTTCACACCGACGTTCACCTATAGCGGCAATGGCTCACCCACCTTCTCGGTGGCGTCGAGCACCCTCAACGACTGCACAGTATCGGACGGAGTGGTCAGCTATCTCCACGTGGGCACCTGCTCGCTGAAGGCCAGTGCGACGTCGACTACGGATTACACTTCTGTTACCGGCAGCGCGCAGAGTTTTTCGATTGGCCAGGCCACGCCTTCGATAACGATTACGAACATTCCCTCGGTGGCGGTGTACGGGGGCAGCTTCACGCCGGCGGTCAGCTATACCGGCGACGGCATCGCCTCTGTGTCTTCCAGCACGACCGGCATCTGCACGGTATCGGGTGGGGTGGTGAGCTATGTGGGCGTGGGCACCTGCTCTCTGACGGCCAGCGCCCTTGCGGGCACCAACTATACATCGATCACAGGAAGCACGCAGAGCTTCTCAATCAACCAGTCGGCGGCAGCGGCCCCGGTGGCAACCGTTTTCGGCGCGGTCGATGTAGGAGCGACGAGCAGCGCCAGCACGGTGACGTTCACCTTCAGCGCGTCCAGTCTGATCGGTGCGCCGGTGGTGGTAACGCAGGGCGCAACCGGGCTTGACTTTGCCGATGCCGGCAGCGGTAACTGCAACGGCAACGAATACGGCGCCACCGGTCATGTCTTCAGCGCCAGCGATACCTGCACGGTGAAGGTGACCTTCACGCCCCAGCATCCGGGGACGCGCGTGGGCGCGGTGCTTCTGAAAGACAGTCTGGGCAACCTGCTTGCGACAGCCTATCTGGCGGGCACGGGCAGCGGTCCGCAGACCAACTTCCTGCCGGGCGCCGGTAGCGCTCTGGGCGGCAGCTATGTCTTCAGCGGTCCTGCGGGCGCGACGGTGGATAGCATCGGCAACGTGTACGTGGCCGACAGCGGCAATAGCGTAGTGGAAGAGTTTACTTATGCCAGCGGTTACACGGCAGCGAATGCGCTTGGCGGCAGCTTTACGTTCAGCGGTCCCACCGGTGTAGCGGTGGATGGCAGCGGCAACATCTTCGTGGCCGACACCAAGAACAACGCGGTAGAGGAGCTAACCTACGTCAGCGGTTACGCTACGGTGAATACGCTGGGCGGCGGTTACGGCTTCAGTGGACCTGCCGGTGTAGCGGTGGACGGCGTCGGCAACGTCTTTGTGGCCGATACCGGCAATAACGCGGTGGAGGAGCTTTCCATCGCCAGCGGTTATTCTTCGGTGAGTTCTCTGGGTGGCAGCTTCAGCTTCAGTGGACCTTCCGGAGTAGCGGTGGATGGCGTCGGTAACGTCTTTGTGGCCGACACCGGCAACCATGCGGTGGAGGAGCTTACCTTTGCCAGCGGCTACACCACGGTGAATACGCTGGGCGTCAGCTTCACCACTCCTTCCGGCGTGGCAGTGGACGGGATCGGCAACCTCTTTGTGGCCGATACGGCCAATACCCAGGTGGAGGAGCTTAGCCTCGCCAGCGGTTACACGACGACGATTCCGCTGGGCAACGGCTTCAGCGCTCTGGCCGGGTTGGCGGTGGACGGCAGCGGCAACATTTTCGTCGCCGATACCGGCAACAATGCTGTGAAGAAGATCGACCTGGCCGATGTGCCCTCGCTCTCCTTTGCTTCGACGGGTGTGGGTGCGACCAGCACGGACAGCCCGCAGACGGTGACGGTTGTCAACGACGGCAATACTTCGCTGAACCTGAGCGGGTTGACCATTCCCGCGGACTTCCCGCTGGTGGCAGGCGGCGGTGATTGCACCTCCAGCAGTTCGCTGACCTCAGGATCGAGCTGCATGCTGCCCATCGACTTCTCGCCGACGCAACTGGGCAGCCCGCTGGCCGAGAGCCTGGTGTTGACCGACAACAACCTCAACGGTACGGCGGTAACGCAGAGTCTCTCGCTGAGTGGCACAGCGGTTCAGGGTACCCCAGCCATCAGCATCAGCAACCTCCCCGGCAGCGGCACGTATGGCCTCGGCTTTACGGCGACCATCAGCTACAGCGGCGACGGCACGGCGTCGATCGCCTCGAACTCGACAGACGTTTGCACGGTATTGGGCAACGCGGTCAGCTATGTCGGCGTGGGTACCTGCTCGCTGACAGCCAGCGCGACGGCGGGCACCAACTACATCGCGGCGCCCGGCAGCGCGCAGACCATCTCGATTGGCCAGGCTACGCCCTCAATCTCCATCAGCAACATTCCTTCCAGCGCCATCTATGGGCTCAGCTTCACGCCGACGTTCACGTATACCGGCGACGGCACGGCCTCTGTGGCTTCGAACTCGCCCAGCATCTGCACGGTATCGGAGGGTGTGGTCAGCTATATCCATGTGGGCACCTGCTCTCTGACGGCCAGCGCCCTGGCAGGCACCAACTACACGTCGATCACGGGCAGTGCGCAGAGCTTCTCGATCGGCCAGGCTACGACCGCAATCTCCATCAACAACTTACCCTCCGGCGCCCAGTATGGCGCCAGCTTCACGCCGGCGTTCACGTATACCGGCGACGGCACGCCCTCTGTGTCTTCGAGCACACTCGCCATCTGTACGGTATCGAGCGGCTTGGTGAGTTATGTAGGCGTGGGCACCTGCTCTCTGACGGCGAGCGCCGTGGCGGGCACGAACTACGCGGCCAGCACCGGCAGCCTGCAAAGTTTCTCGGTTGGCCAGGCCACGCCGGCCATCTCCATCAGCAACCTTCCCGGCAGCGGCATTTATGGACTCGGCTTTACGGCCACCATCAGCTACACCGGTGACGGCACGGCCTCTCTGGCTTCGAACTCGACAAGCGTATGCACGGTAGCGGGCAACGCAGTCAGCTATGTCGGCGTGGGAACCTGCTCGCTGACAGCCAGCGCGACGGCGGGCACCAACTATATTGCAGCGCCCGGCAGCGCGCAGAGTTTTTCGATTGGCCAGGCCACGCCTTCGATAACGATTACGAACATTCCCTCGGTGGCGGTGTACGGGGGCAGCTTCACGCCGGCGGTCAGCTATACCGGCGACGGCATCGCCTCTGTGTCTTCCAGCACGACCGGCATCTGCACGGTATCGGGCGGGGTGGTGAGCTATGTGGGCGTGGGCACCTGCTCTCTGACAGCCAGCGCCCTTGCGGGCACCAACTATACATCGATCACAGGAAGCACGCAGAGCTTCTCAATCGCAAAGGCCCCGCAGGTCATCTCCTTCTCGCCGCCAGCCTCGGTGGTTTATGGGGTCTCGCCGATCACGCTGAATGCAACCAGCGCCTCTTCGGGAATCAATCCGATTACCTATTCGCTCGCCAGCTCAACCACGGCCGGAGCCGCAACCCTCAGCGGCGTCAACAACAGCACGCTGACGATCAACGGCGTCGGCACAGTGACGGTGAAGGCCAGTCAGGCTGGCAGCGTCAACTACACCGCAGCCTCCAATGTGTGGCAGACCATCGTCGTCACGCCGGCTGCGCAATCAATCACCTTCCCTGCGCTCGCTTCGCCAGTCACCTACGGTGCCTCACCGGTCGTGCTGGGTGCAACCGGCGGCAGTTCCGGCAATGCAGTTACCTACACTCTATCGCCTGCCAGTGGAGTGGCCAGCGTCTCTGGCACCGGCGCCGACGCCACCCTCACATTTACGGGTGCGGGCACGGTAAGCATCTCTGCAAATCAAGAAGGAAGCACGAATTACTCGGCGGCCGCGCCGGTCACGCAGACCGTCATTGTGAACCCGATGGCGGAAAGTCTCACCTTCACGTCGCCTTCGTCGATCACCTACACCCCCACCGCAACGCTGACGCTCACAGTGAGCAGCAGCGGCGGGTCCCCCGTCCCTGTAACCTTCAACCTCGTTTCCGGGTCCAGTTCAGCCTCCCTGAGCAGCGGGGTACTGACGATCACGGGAGCGGGCAAGGTAGTTGTATCAGCCAGCCAGGCCGGGAGCGGGAACTACGCGGCGGCCAAGACGGTTTACCAGAGCATCATCATCAACCAGGCGTCGCAGACGATTGTGTTCACGTCGCCTTCTACGGGGACCTACAGGACGCCGCTGGCTCTGACGACAACCAGCGGGGCCTCGGGCAATGCAGTGATCTACAGCGTGGTTTCAGGTCCGGGAACGCTGGCTGGCAGCACTTTGAGCTTTACGGCGCCGGGGACGGTAGTGGTGGCAGCGGATCAGGAGGGCAACGCCAACTACGCTGCGGCCAGCGAAGTAACTCAAAGCATCAGTGTGGGCAAGGCCTCGGCGTCGATCAGCATCGGCAACGTCCCATCCGGGGCGGTCTATGGCGGCAGCTTCACGCCGTCGTTGAGCTACAACGGGGACGGCACGACTTCGGTGGTCTCGAACACGGCCGGCATCTGCACGGTATCGGGCGGGGTGGTGAGCTATGTTGGCGTGGGCACGTGCTCTTTGACGGCCAGCGCCACAGCGGGTACGGACTACACGGCGGTAACAGGCAGCGCGCAGAGCTTCTCGATCGGGCAGGCGAATGCGACGGTCAGCATCAGCAACCTTCCATCCAACGCGGTCTATGGCGGCAGCTTCACGCCGGCAGTGACCACCAACAGCGATACCGGGACGGCTTCTGTGGCCTCGAACTCGCCTGGCATCTGCACGGTATCGGGCGGGGTGGTCAGCTACGCTGGCGCGGGCTTGTGCTCATTGACAGCCAGCGTGACGGCAGGCGCCAACTACGCAGCGGCCACGGGCAGCGCACAGAGCTTCACCATTGCTCCGGCGACGCCGGCGCTCGCCTTTATCACCATTCCTGCTCAGACCTACCGTGTGGGCGGAACGGTGGCTGCGAGCGTAAGCAAGGTTTCCAGCGGGGCGGTCACTTATGCAGTAAGCAGCGGTCCGGCGACCGTCAACAGCACAACAGGAGTTGTAACGATTACAGGTGCGGGGACCGTGAATCTGTCCGCTACACAGGCGGCCAGCAATAACTACACCTCGGCGACAGCGACGACCAGCTTCGTTGTCAATCCGGCGACTCCGACGCTCGCCTTCGCCACGGTACCGCCACAGATTTACGGCGCGGCTCCGTTCTCGGTGAGCGCGACCTCGGCATCGAGCGGCGCGGTTACTTACGCTGTCACGAGCGGCCCGGCAACCGTGTCTGGCACGATGGTGACGCTTACCGGCGTGGGAACGGTGAACCTGTCTGCCAGTCAGGCGGCCAGTGGGAACTATGCCTCCGCAACCGCGACAACCAGCTTTGCGGTCAGTGCGGCTACCCCGACGCTGACCTTTGCCACGGTAGCTGCGAAGGTCTACGGCGCGGCTCCGTTCTCGGTGAGCGCGACCTCGGTATCGAGCGGCGCGGTCACCTATGCGGTCACCAGCGGCCCGGCAACCGTCTCCGGCTCGATGGTGACGATTACCGGTGTGGGAACGGTGAACCTGTCTGCCACCCAGGCGGCCAGCGGCAACTATGCCTCGGCAACGGCGACAACCAGCTTTGCGGTCACTGCGGCGACGCCGACACTTGCGTTTACCACCATTCCTACCCAGACATATCGTGTGGGTGGAACGGTAACCGCGAGTGTGACCAAGGTATCAAACGGCGCGGTCACTTACTCGGTGACCGGCGGTCCGGCAACTATCAACAGCACGACTGGAGTCGTGACCCTGAGCGGAGCAGGCACGGTTTGGCTGCTCGCCGCGCAGGCGGCGAGCGGTCCCTACTCGGCAGCGACGGCCACGACCAGCTTCGTTGTCGATCCAGCGACGCCGACGCTGACCTTCGTCACGGTACCTGCTCAGGTTTACGGGGCAGCTCCGTTCTCGGTGAGCGCCACCTCGGCATCGAGCGGCGCGGTCACCTACGCGGTCACGAGCGGCCCGGCAACCATCTCCGGCTCGATGGTGACGCTTACCGGTGTGGGAACGGTTAAACTGACCGCCACCCAGGCCGCCAGCAGTCCCTACACGGCAACGACGGCGACAACCAGCTTCGTTGTCAATGCAGCGACGCCGACACTGACCTTTGCTACGGTACCGGCGCAGGTCTATGGCGCGGCTCCGTTCTCAGTCAGCGCGACGTCGGCATCGAGCGGCGCGGTCACCTACGCGGTCACGAGCGGCCCGGCAACCATCTCCGGCTCGATGGTGACGCTTACCGGTGTGGGAACGGTTAAACTGACCGCCACCCAGGCTGCCAATGGGAACTACACATCCACGACGGCGACAACCAGCTTCACGGTTGCAGCCGAGACTCCGACGCTGACCTTTGCAGCGATCGCAACACAAACTTACGGCAACGCGGCGTTCAAGGTGAGCGCAACCTCGGCATCGAGCGGCGCGGTCACCTACGCGGTAAGCAGCGGTCCGGCAACCGTCTCTGGCTCAACGGTGACGATTACCGGTGTGGGGATGGTGAGTCTGACTGCCACCCAGGCAGCCAGCGGCAACTACGCGGCCGCAACGGCGACCGTGACGTTCAGGGTGAACAAGGCAACACCGGCAGTGAAGCTGGCGGCGTCTGCCACCTCTGTCAAGTCCGGCGCATCCATCGTATTCACGGCGACGCTGACCGGCATTGGCGTTAAGCCAAGCGGCATCGTAACCATCTATGATGGCACAACGCAACTCGGTGCATGCACGTTGACTAGCAGCGGGGTGTGTACCTATGCGACGACGAAGCTGGCGACAGGGACGCACGGCATCGTCGCGAGCTACGGTGGCGATGTCAACTACAGTTCTGCATCTTCGGGCGCGGTTGTTGTGACGGTTACAGCCCAATGATGAAGTGCTGAAACAGCAGCCAAGCCAAGGAGCCAGCCCTCCGGAATGGCTCCTTGAGCTTGGCAACAGAAAGTCTGACGTGCTTCGCCGAAGTGTGAAATAGCGGTCGAAGGAGAAGTAGTATGTAGATCGAATGCAGCAGTTTTTCTGCATGGAAGATGGAGTCAGGCACTCCGGGGGCCAATTGCACGATCTGCCCTGTATCGACGCGATCTGGCAGAGGAAAAGTTCCTAGGTCTTGAACAAATCTGGAAGCGGCGAACCTGACTCGTGGGTCTGGTTCTTTTTAATGGCGGATCGCCGTCAGTTGGATGTGCTCTTACCTCATTCTTCTGGTCTTCATCGCAATACTGTTCTGCGGTGCGCGGGGCAGTCGAAGCTCAACGAATAGTATGCTCTTGGACGTCACTGGCTCCATGACGGCGATTTTGCTTCGCTCAATTACAACCAAGGCAACACCGTTCGGCCCCGTCATCAAACAGCACGAGTTTCATTTGCTGGCCACGTATTCCGGCGAACGTAGCTGCAATTGCTGGCTGTCTTCGCCATGATTGCGCGGGCAGCAACGCCGGCGTACTCGAACGCACTCGTCCCCAGCCTCGCGGTGTCCATCGCCTATCCGCGTCTGGTTGCCGTGTTGGTGGAGGCGGCCGGTGCAAATTGTGTTGTCCCGAGCCTAGCCACGTTGCCGTGTTTCTGCAAGCGCAAACCTTTTCAACTTCGATCCTTAGCGTAGCAACGCCCAGCCCAGCGATCGCCGCACTGACCCTTTGTGCGGAGAGTCGGGCGAAGGCGATTGCGGCATGGTTCAAGTTGCGGAGGGGTATAATCTGCGCTATGGCGGCATCTACAGACGCAGAACTTCCCCTCCCCGAAGGCACAGCAACCAAGGCGGCAAACAGCTCATTCGAAAGCTCCGATCTGGAGGCGAAACTCGGTGTGCTGGAAGTGCGGCTGAGGCAACTCGGCAGCCTGATGGTGGCCTACTCGGGTGGAGTGGACTCGGCCTTCCTGGCGGCCACAGCGCACCGGGTGCTGGGCAGCCGCATGCTGGCCGTGCTGGCCGATTCGCCCAGCCTTGCCCGCCGCGACCTGGAACAGGCCTGCGCTTTTGCGCAATCGCTGGGCATGCCGCTGCATGTGATCAACACCGATGAGTTGGACAAACCCGAGTACCAGCGGAACGACGCCAACCGCTGCTTCCACTGCAAGGACGAACTGTTCACAGCCATGGAAGCGCTTGGGCCCAGGTTGGGATTCACGCAGATCGCCTATGGAATGAATGCCGACGACACGCGGGACTTTCGTCCCGGGCAGCGCGCGGCTGAGAAACATGCCGTTCTGGCTCCCCTGGCGGAAGCGGGGCTGACCAAGCTGGAAGTTCGAGCGCTGGCGAAGGCTGCGGGCTACACGCTCTGGGATCGGCCGGCGGCGCCTTGCCTGTCATCGCGGGTGGAATATGGGCGCAAAGTGACGCGCGAGGTCCTGGAGCAGGTGGAGCAGGCGGAAGAGAGCCTGCGGCAACTGGGCTTTCGCGAGCTGCGCGTGCGTCATCATGGGGAACTGGCGCGGGTTGAACTGGCGCGCACCGAGCTGCCGCGCGCTCTTTCAATGGAGATGCTGGATGCGATCACCGCGGCTCTCAAGCAGGCCGGTTTTCAGTACATCACGCTGGACTGCTCAGGCTTTCGCTCCGGATCAATGAACGCCCTCCTTCCCGTGGAGGTGCTTGCCCGGCGCGGCGCGTAGATGGCACGTTAGAATGACAGAGCGATGCGAACTGGTTATCTGGAATGCTTTTCCGGCATAAGCGGCGATATGCTGCTGGGCGCCCTGGTGGATGCGGGAGTGCCTTTTACGCTTCTTGAGGAAACGGCTGCTGCGCTGGGTGTGGGCGCGCGGCTTGAAGTGCGCAAGGTGAGCAGGGGCGGAATCGCGGGCACTAAGGTGGATGTGCTTACCGAGGAGCATGCGGCGAACGAGCCGGGGCACACGCACGACCATCATGGAACGCATACGCATGAGCATGGCGGGCACAGCCACTCTGCGCCTGTGGCACCCGCGCATACGCATACTGCGCACAGATCGCTCTCGACGATTCTTGGCATAATTCGCGCGACACAACTGAGTGCGCTGGTGAAAGAGCGCGCGATTCGCGCGTTCACTTTGTTGGGCGAGGCGGAAGCGGCCATCCATTCCATTCCTGTGGAGAAGGTGCATTTCCACGAGGTGGGCGCCGTGGACACGATTGTGGATATCGTCTGCGCGGCAGCAGGCGCGGCGGCGCTTAACGTGGATCGTTGGGTTTGTTCACCCTTGAACGTGGGCAGCGGAACAGTCCAGTGCCAGCACGGAACTTTGCCGGTTCCGGCGCCTGCGACGCTTGCGCTGCTGGGATCGGCACCGGTGTATGCGGCCGGGCCAGCGATGGAGCGGGTGACGCCGACGGGTGCGGCAGTTCTGCGGATGCTCGATGTAACGTATGGATCGCTGCCTGCCATGCGGGTTGTGGCTGCGGGTTACGGCGCAGGGGGACGGGAGACACCGGGGCAGCCAAATCTGCTGCGGCTGCTGGTGGGGGAAGAGGCGGAAGAAGAAGCTACGGAGTCAGTCGCGGTGATTGAGACGGTGATCGACGACTCTACACCGGAGCTGGTCGCGTTTGTGAGTGAGCGATTGCTCGAGGCTGGGGCGTGGGATGTGTATCGCGTTGCTGTACAGATGAAGAAAGGGCGCACTGGCGTGCAGTTGACGGTGCTTTGCCGTCCGGACCTGACGCCTGTCCTGCGCGCCCTGATATTCCGCGAAACTACGACGATCGGGTTGCGCTGGCGGCTTGAGAACAAGGTTGCGCTCGAGCGGGAGTTTCTGAAGGTGGCAACCGCGTGGGGCGAGGTGGGCATGAAAATCGCACGCTGGCCCTCGGGCAAGGTGGCGAATGCGTCGCCCGAGTATGAAGATTGCCGCCGCCTGGCGACGCAGCACGCGATTCCACTGAAACAGTTGATGCAGCAGGCGATGAAGGCCTATGAAGACCTGGCAGACGGAGGTGAGTGATGGACCGGGAGCGCATTGAGGCACTGCTGAACGAGGTACGCGAGGGCCGCACCGGCGTGGACGAGGCGCTGGGCCGACTGAAGGACCTGCCCTTCGAAGATATTGGGTTTGCCAAGCTGGACCATCATCGCGCGCTGCGGACCGGCATGCCGGAGGTAATTTTTGCGGCGGGCAAGACCGTGGCGCAGGTGGCCGAAATCTTCACCCGCATGGCCGCGGCCGGTGGCAACGTGCTGGCCACGCGGGCGTCCGCGGATATGTTTCACGCGGTTCGGGACGTTGAGCCGCGAGCCGAATATCACGAGACCGCGCGCGCCATCACGCTCACGCAGACTGCCGCAACCGCGGGCAAGGGAACGATTGCGGTGGTTTGCGCGGGAACCAGCGACTTGCCCGTGGCTGAAGAAGCGGTGGTGACCGCTCGGCTGATGGGCAATACCGTTGAGTTGATTGCCGACGTGGGCGTGGCGGGCATTCACCGCCTGCTGGCGCAGAAGCAATCGCTTCAGTCGGCGCGTGTGCTCATCGTTTGCGCCGGCATGGAGGGCGCGCTGCCAACCGTGGTGGCAGGACTGGTGAATGCGCCCGTGCTGGCTGTTCCAACCAGCGTGGGCTATGGGGCCTCGTTTGGCGGGGTGGCCGCGCTGCTGGGGATGTTGAATACCTGCTCGCCGAATGTGTCGGTGGTGAATATCGATAACGGGTTTGGCGCGGCGTGCATTGCTTCGCTGATCAACCGGCTGTGACGAGCTTTCCGGAGCACACCTAAGGCGCTGCGCTCGCCCTGGTCAGTGTGATACGCCGCAAGAGGCATGAGGGGATTCTTTAGCGGTCACAAACGCCGCAATAAGAACAAGCGAAGCATCCCATTCGGTGATGCAGATCACAGTCCGAGACCTGCCTGAGCGCCAATCATTCTCCTTATCTGGCTTGCGCCCACCTAGCGGCGTGTGGAGGAGAGTTGTGACCCATTCCAGGCTCCCGCTACTGCGCAGAATTTCGCAGATATTCTTTCTGGTCGTCTTTATTGCGTTGCTGGTGTTCACCTCGCTTCGTCCAACGCCGGGCGGCAGCGGCGACATCCACCTTCGCGCGCCGGTGCGCCTGTTCTTTGAGTGGGACCCGCTGGTTGCAGTGGCCAACGCCTTTGCCGGTCACGGTCTCTATCGTGGATTGATTTGGAGCCTGCTGGTCCTTCTGCCGACGCTGTTTCTCGGCCGCTTCTTCTGCGGCTGGATCTGCCCCATGGGCACGTTGCAGCATTTTGTAGGCAACATGCCCTCGGAGTCCAAGCGTGGCAAGCAGCGCATTGACTCCAACCGCTACAAGCGTTGGCAAACTGTCAAGTATGTTGTCCTGATCGCCGGGTTGGTGGCCGCGTTCTTCGGGTCCATGGCCATTGGGTGGCTCGATCCATTCAGCCTTCTGGTTCGCTCCGTTGGCCTGGCCATCTTGCCCGCGTTCAACTTTGCCGTGCGCGCGGTTCTGACGCCGCTGGAGCGCAGCCATGTGGGTGCCATCAAGGCATCCGGTGAAACGCTGCACTCGATCCTGCAGGCCTCCGTGCTGGACTTCCGGCAGACCCACTTTGCGCAAGGGCTGGTGCTGGGCCTTCTGTTTGTGGTGATTCTTGCGCCGAGCCTGCGCATCACTCGGCTTTGGTGCCGCTCGATCTGCCCGTTGGGAGCGTTGTTGGGCGCGGTATCGCGCTGGAGCTTGCTGGGATTGCACAAGGACCCGGCTGCATGTGACAAGTGCAACCGCTGCCTGCTGCACTGCCAGGGGGGCGACGACCCAATTGGCGGCGTGCCGTGGCGCAAGTCCGAGTGCCTGATGTGTATGAACTGCGTGGGCAGTTGCCCGCATGGGAGCCTGCAGTTCAAACTCTTCCGCAATGAGCCGGAGGTTATGACACCGGATATCGGGCGACGGCGAACGATCACCGGCCTCGCCGCCGGCGCGGCAGTGGTCCCGCTGATGCGCGCCAATACCGGACTGGGCAAAGGCCGGCACGATCGGCTGCTGCGTCCGCCGGGCGCGCTCGACGAGACAGATTTCCTCTCCCGTTGCATCCGCTGCGGCGAATGCATGAAGGTGTGTCCGAATAACTCGCTGCATCCGACGCTCGAAGAAGCGGGCCTGGAAGGACTCTGGTCGCCGACGCTTGTGCCGCGCATCGGGTACTGCGAACCGAGCTGCGTGCTATGCTCCGACGTTTGCCCCACGGGCGCGATCTGGCAGATAACGCCCAAGGAAAAAGGGTGGGTGGTGGGTGTAGGCGGGCCTGGAGCGGCGAGCCAGCCGGTGCGCTTGGGGACTGCATTCTATGACCGCGGCCGTTGCCTGCCCTGGGCCGAGGCCACAGACTGCATTGTGTGCGAAGAATGGTGCCCAGTTTCACCAAAGGCCATTTATGTTGAAGAAGCGCAGGTGATCGACTCAACCGGCACGGTCAAGACGCTGAAGCAACCACGCATCGATCCCAGCCGGTGCGTTGGTTGCGGCGCCTGCGAGTACGCCTGTCCGCTTCAAGAGCGCCCGGCGGTCTATGTTACGAGTATTGGGGAAAGCCGTTCGCCCAGCAGCCAGATTCTGCTCAATCGCAAGTAGAAGGAGGTTTCTCTATGAAGGTGCCCAAGAGTGCATGGATATTCGCAGCCGTGGCAGTCATCACCATGGCAATGACAGTCGGCATAGGATGCAGAAAGAGCGCCATTGACCCGTTTCCGGCGTCCGATGCGGTCAAAGGATGGCAAAAGACCGGGGAAACACGCACCTTTGCCGCCAAGGACCTCTACCAGTACATTGACGGCGATGCCGAGCAATACATTTCAGCCGGAGTGATCTCAACTTCTACGGCAGACTACAAGTACGAGGGCCAGCTTGAGGCGGTGGCGGATGTGCACTTCATGAGCGATGCGGTGGGCGCGAGGAAAATCATGGAGACCGGCAGGACTTCCGATGCCAGGCAAGTCCAGTTGGGCGATGCGGGGCTGGCTTATGGGCAGAGCGTAATCTTCCGTAGGGGTCCTTACCTGGTCCGTATCGTTGCATATGAGTCCAAACCCGAAACGCAGGAAGCTCTGCTTTCGCTGGCGCGTGGCGTCGAAGCCAAGCTCTAAACCCTCCGGTGTTGCCACCGGCCATCTCGAACCCGTGATACTGGAGTATCGATCATGAATAAGAATCGCCGCGAGTTCCTCAAGACTGCAGCCACCGGCGCTGCGCTCATCGGCTCGTCTGCCGCGGTGGACAAGCTCGCCTTTGCCGCCCCTGACCAGCACACCCCTGCAGGCAAGTCCCGCGTCGTCGTCGCCCATGACCCCCAACTCCACGGCTCTGACGGCAAGCTCGACGACAAGCGCGCCCAGGCCCTCCTTGACTGCGCCATCGCCTCTTGGACCGGCCGCGACAATCCCGTCGAGGCCTGGAGACACATCGTCCCTGTCGGCAAGGTCATCGGCCTCAAGGTCAATGGCCTCGGCGGCAAGGGCATCGCCACCCACGCGGTACTCACACTGGCCATCTGCGAACGCCTCCAGCAGGCTGGGGTGAAGCCCAGCCAAATCGTTATCTTCGAGCAGCGCACCCACTTCCTCGATGCTTGCGGGTTCCAGCATGTTGACAATCCAGGCGGCATCCGCACGCTCAGCTCAGAGATCTACGGCTACGAGCCGCAGCCCTCCTCCTACGGCAGCGCAACCATCCGGCTCGCCAAGGCGCTTACCGTCTGCGACATGGTCATCGGCCTACCCATCCTCAAAGATCACAGCGGGGCCGGCGTTACATTTGCCATGAAGAATATGTACGGCGTTGTCGATCGTCCGCAGGATCTGCACGCCACCAACTGCAATCCCGCCGTTGCCGACCTCAACTGCATCCCCGCTATCCGTCAGAAAGTGCGTTTTACCATCGGCGACGCCATGACCTCTGTCTATGACGGCGGTCCCGGCTTCCACCCCGAGCGGCTCTGGCGGCCCAATTCCCTCATCGTCGGAGAAGATCGCGTAGCCATCGATCACACCGCGTGGCAGATGATTGAGCGCAAGCGGGCCGAGGCCGGCATGCCTACGCTTGAGGCCGTTGGCCGTCCGCCGCGCTACATTGCCACCGCCGCGGATGAGGCGCACAAGCTCGGCGTCAACGATCCGCAGCGTATTCACCTGATGGAAGTTTGAACGGGGGCATGACCATGGCCGGAGAAACCGATTCCAAAGCAGTGGAGCAACCGCCGCAAGGCCTCACGCGGCGTGAGGCCATGCTGCAACTGCTCCGCGTGGGCGGCGTTGCTGCCGGCGCAACCGTCGCGGGCGTGTGGCTGAGCGAGCACAGCTTCCGGCCGGTTCCGGCCCGTGCCGAGCAGGGGCGTCGCGACCATCGCGTCGCCGCCGATCCTCAACTGCCCCATCTCACAGTTGTTCAGGGCGGAGAGCCACGCCAGTTGGTGCAGCGCGCACTCGAGGATCTGGGTGGCATCCGCCGCTTCATCGGCCGCCAGGATGTGGTGGTGGTTAAACCCAATATTGCCTGGGACCGCACTCCGGAGCAAGCTGCAAACACGAACCCCGACGTCGTTGCCGAGGTGGTCCGCCAGTGCTGGCAGGCCGGCGCAAAGCGCGTCATTGTCACCGATTGCAGTTGCAACGAGCCGCGCCGTTGCTTTCAGCGCTCCGGCATCCAGGCCGCGGCGCGCGCCGAGGGCGCTGAGGTCATCCTTCCCGATCCCGAGCGCTTTCGCGACGAGGAAATGGGCGGCGTGGCGCTGAAGACCTGGCCGGTTTTCATCCCCTTCCTTGAAGCCGACAAGATCATCAATCTGCCCATCGCCAAACATCACGGGCTAACCGGCGTAACGCTGAGCATGAAGAACTGGTACGGCATCCTCGGCGGCCAGCGCAACCGGCTTCACCAGCAGATTCACCAGAGCCTGGCCGACCTGGCCAGCTTCATGCTGCCTACGGTCACCCTGCTTGACGGCTACCGCATTCTGCTTCGCAATGGTCCCACTGGCGGCAACCTTGAAGATGTCGCGCTCAAGAAGACAATGGTTGCCGGAACCGACCCGGTAGCTCTGGACGCATACGTCGCCAAGGCCTGGTGGAACCTGGACCCTGAGCATCTGCCCTACTTGGAGATGGCGGCAGCGCGCGGCCTCGGCACGGTGGACTTTGATAAGTTGCCGGTCAAGTTCAGCCAGCTTGGCTGATTGGAATCGCGCCCCCGGGTTTCTACTCAATCCAAAAGGGCAGGCGCAATCTGCTGTATTGCATCGTCGCCTCTTTCCAATACGGGAGAACTGTGTTTGAATAGGCACGCCTGGCGTTGAAGTGCGTCTCTGAGTGATTGAGCCACTCGCGCAGCGTGATTCTCGAAGGAAGAGCCATGACACAATCTCGCAGAGATTTTCTGAAAGCTGGTGCGGCGGCGGCCGCTTCCCTGGCCGGTGCGCACGACGCATCTGCGGCTGCAAACGTTGGCGTTGCAACTAACCCTGTGCTTGAGCAGTTTGGGTATAGCGAGGTTGAGCTGCTGGAGGGGCCTCTACGGCAGCAGTTCCAGACCAACCACGCGTTCTATGGTGCGCTGGACGAAGATATGCTGCTGAAGCCTTTTCGGCAGCGCGCGGGATTGCCTGCTCCCGGCGACGATATGGGCGGCTGGTACAGTTGGGCGCCGCTGGGTGACCTGGACAAGCCCGGAGACAACGGTTTTGCTCCCGGCCACAGCTTTGGGCAATATCTCTCCGGCCTGGCGCGTGACTTCGCGGCAACAGGTGACAAGCCGACGCGGGACAAGGTGCAGCGGCTCGTGCGCAATCTGGCTCCGGTTATCTCTGAGAAATTCTGGGAGGGCAATCGATTTCCGGCCTATACCTACGACAAGATCTCCATCGGCCTGCTCGATGCGCACCAGTTTGCCGCTGACCCGCAAGCCATCAAGGTGTTGGATTCGGTTCTCGATTCCGTGCTCCCGCATTTGCCGCCTGGAGGCATTTCCCGCGCGGAGCAATACGCCCGCCCGCATTTGGACGAGTCCTTCTGTTGGGACGAGCCCTACACCTTGCCCGAGAACTTCCTCATCGCCTTTGAGCGCGGCGCGGGCAACCGCTTCCGCGACCTGGCCGTTCGCTTCCTGGCCGACGATTGGTACTTTGGCCCGTTGGCCGCAGGCCGGAATGTGCTTCCCGGCAAACATGCCTATAGCCACGTGAACGCCATGAGCAGCGCCATGAAAGCGTACTTGGTGCTGGGCAACGAAAAGCATCTACGCGCGGCGCGCAACGGCTTCGAGTTTCTGCGCACGCAGAGCTTTGCCACCGGTGGCTGGGGCCCGAATGAAGAATTCCGCGAACCCGGCAGCGGCGAAGTTGGCGACAGCCTCACCAAAACCCATTCCAGCTTTGAAACACCATGCGGCTCGTATGCTCACTTCAAGCTCACTCGCTACCTGACGCGGACCACCCGCGACAGCCGCTACGGCGACAGCATGGAGCGCGTGCTCTATAACTGCATCCTGGGGGCCAGGCCCATCCAGAAAGGCGGCCACGGCTTCTATTACTCCGATTACAACCATGATGGATCGAAGGTCTATCATCCGTATAAGTGGCACTGCTGCACGGGTACCTTCGCGCAGATCACAGCAGACTACGGCATAAGTTCCTACTTCCACGATGAGCATGGCATCTACGTAAACTTATACGTGCCTTCGCGCGTCACCTGGACGTGGGCCAGCAATCGTATCGCGTTGACGCAGCTCACCAACTATCCTCACCACCCAACGACCCAGATTGATGTCACCATCGATAGGCCCGCCGCGTTTCCGCTCTTCCTCCGCATTCCTGCCTGGGCAGGACCGGGGACTTCGGTTGCAGTGAACGGCAAGAGCGTTCTTACCAGTCCCACGCCGGGGCAGTTCGCACGCCTCGAACGCACCTGGAAGAGCGGCGACCGCATCGAGGTTGAGTTCGATATGCCTACCGTTTTGGAGGCCGTCGATCCGCAGCATCCCAATCTGATAGCGCCTGTGCATGGTCCACTGGCTCTTTTCAGCCTCGGCTTGGTTCCAGCTTCGATAGGCCGCAAGCAGCTTCTTGCTGCCAGCCAACTCTCTGCCGGCTCGTCCGATTGGCAGGTGAAGACCGCTGCGGGCGCCCTCACCCTGCGCCCGTTCACTGCTATTCAGGAGCAACACTATCGCTTGTATCTGAATGTTGAAGCCTGAGCCTGCTCAGGTGAAGCAAAGCAGCCATGTGGCCTGGCAACTCACACTCAAGCGGGCCTCAATCGCAAAGCATTCTATGGAAAGCTCGATGGGGGCGAAGTGAATCTAAGCGTTCAGGAACAGTTCGGGCAGATCGATATCTACGTATTCGACCAGATTCTGCGCGGCAATATCGCCCCCGGCATGCGTGTGGTTGAAGCCGGATGCGGCTACGGCCGCAACCTTGTCTATCTGCTGCGCGAGGGGTGTGAAGTATTCGCACTAGACCAGGATGCCGCCGGCATTAAGCACGTTCGGCAACTCTCCGCGTCGCTTGCCACCGGCTTGCCGGCAGAGAACTTCCAGGTTGGGCATGTTGAGCAGATGCCGTTTCCCGATGAGCTTGCAGATGTTGTGATCTGCTCCGCGGTGCTGCATTTTGCGCGCAATGAAAAGCACTTTCGAGCGATGCTGGCAGAGCTGTGGCGCGTGCTGAAGCCGGGCGGCATGCTGTTCTGCCGGTTGGGATCGAGAATTGGAATGGACTTCGATCCCGCGGGCGACGGCCTATTTACTATCGGTGACGGCTCAAAGTGGTTTCTGGTGGATGAAGAGATGCTCCAAGAGCTGGTCGAAGAGCTCGACGCTGTCCTCGTGGATGCGGTCAAGACCACAATCGTGCAGGATTATCGCTGCATGACCACTTGGGTCCTGCGCAAACGCAAAAGCTGAAGAACGAGTCAATCCCTCCTAGGCAGATCCTCACGAATGGCGATGGAACCGGCTTTGTAACAGGGCACGGCTTCAGCCGTGCCGAAGAAGTGCTGGAAACGAGGGGGTTTTAACCCCTGAGCGACGAATCTTCTCCTCAAAATATCTATTTCTCAATTCGTCAGACGCTACCGAATTCCAGGTGCCCAAGGTCTTGTCTGTCGCGGCAGAAGACCTGGGAATCAACCTAAGCCAGCTCGCGGCCATTTCGCGTTCACGGCCGGTCGTAGAAGCGGAAGAAGAGTGACGGCTTCGAGACGGGCTCAGCGCGGGCTACGAGCTGTGCCTGCTGGCTGTCGCTGAGGGGAGTGAACTCCCGCGCCAGTTGTACATTCTCTTCCAACTGCGCCACCGAGTCGCAGCCGACGATGATGGTGCTCACCGGGCGAGACAGCGCGTAGTAGATGGCGTCGCGGATTGTGAGTGTGCCTGGCGTGGGCGCAGGCACCATGCCTTCCCACATCTTCTTCTGTACTTCAAGCGGCTGCGGGGTCCAGTTGGAGAGCAGCCGTCCGCGCCCGGGAATCTTCATGCCGATAATGCCCATCTGCTTTTCGACTGCCAGGGGCAGCAGCGCCTCGTTGAAGCTGTAGTGGTGCGGATCGGCGGCGCTCATGGCCATCAGAACCGCATCGAAGGGATAGCGCTTGATGCCCTCCATCAGCGCATCCGGGCGGTAATGGCCAGTCAGCCCGAGAAAGCGGACGACCTTCTGCTCCTTCATTTCCATCAGAGCTTCCATCGCGCCGCCCTTGGCAAAAACTGAATCCACATCAAAGATGGTGCCGATATCGTGCAACTGCCACAGGTCCACGTGATCGGTCTTCAACAACTCGAGAGACTTCTCGATCATTCGCATTGAGCCGTCGCGGGTCCTCTCCTTAGTCTTGGTGGCGATGAACGCTTCATTGCGCCGGCGCGCCATCACCTTGCCCACATACTGCTCGCTCCAACGATCCGGCCCGCCGTAGATCGACGAAGTATCAATGTAGTTCACGCCCAGGTCAAGTGCGCGCTCAATAATCGGCACAGCCACTTCGAAGTTGTTGGGGTGCTCGAGCGCGGCTTGTCCGCCCAAGGAGAAGATGCCAACCTTGTACCCAGTCTTGCCCAGGTTACGGGTCGGCATCGCCGTCAGCGTAACAGGATTGGAGGGCAGGCCGGGCATCGTCCTGGGTGTATCCGCCATGGCTGATGGAGCAAGCAAAGCAGCGGTCACAACCCCGCCCGCCTTTAGAAACTCACGCCGTCCCTGCTTGCGTGCTGTAATCGCCTGGTTATCGCTCATAATGAACTCTCCTTGGGTTTAAGCTGCGTCGTGTCCTTCATCCTATACCTGAGCCAGATTGAGGACAAATGAAAAAGTAGCGCGGATGAGACTACGTGGGTTAGTGAGGACGGTTTGTGTCAAAGAGTTGAAACTCGCGAATGTGTGCCTCGCCGGTACTGGACAGGATGCGCAGCCGTACGCGGGTCGTGGTGACGGCTTGAAACGCATCGATCTTCTTGTGCCCGATAGCCTCGCCTTCGGCCACCCGCTTCCAGTTGCCGTTCAGCCATGTCTCAAGGTCGTACTTTTCAATATGCTGCCCGTCGTTCAGCCATTCCATCGTGAGAGCACGGTCAAAGGTTACCGGCTTGTCGAATGCAACTTCAAGCGTCGCGCTGTGCGAGCCCGCTGGGGCAGACCAGAAAGTGTCCCCATCGCCGTCCAGTGCGTTTGCCGCATTCGCATCCGTGGGCAGATGCTTGAGCGCCAGGTTGTGTGCGTAGCGCTTGCGGATGGCCTCGCCCAACTCCTTCAGCCGGGCAACGTCCGCGTCCGGCAGCAGGCCCCGGTTGTCGGGTGCGATACCCAGCATCAGCTGTCCGCCGCGGCCCACGCTTTCCTCGTAGGTCTTCATCAACTCGTCCACAGACTTCAGAGTTGATTCATCGTCCGGGTGCCAGAACCAGTGCAGCTTGTGCAGTGACGTGTCCACCTCGACGGGGCGCCAGCGCAGGAATCCATGCCGGTCAATCACATTCCAATTCTCATACGGGATCGTTCCCGCCTCATTCCCCACCCATCGCGCATCGCCATACTCAAATAACCCGGTATCGGCAAAGACCACGGTGTTCGGTTGATAAGTGCGCAGCGTCTCAATAATCTTTTCAAAGTTATAAGTATGACCCGCGCTCCCCGCTCCATCCAGCCAGAACTCGGCCAGATTGCCATAGCCGCTGGCTAACTCCTCTAACTCCGAAAGATAGTAGCGGTCATAGGCTGCCTGGTCTTTGTACCGGGGGTCATGCCGGTCCCACGGCGAGAGATACACGCCGAACCGGAGGCCGAGCTTGTGTGTGGCATCGGAGGCCATCCGCACCAGGTCGCCCTTGCCGCCGAGCCAGGGGCTGTGAGCCACGTTATAGTCAGTCTGCTCCGTGGGCCACAGGCAAAAACCGTCGTGGTGCTTGGCCACCAGAACGAAGTAGCGCGCGCCTGCGGCCTTCGCAGCCAACACCCATTGTTCCGGGTCAGCCTGCGTGGGATTAAAGACCTTCGGGTCGGCGGTTCCATCGCCCCATTCACGATTGAGGAAGGTGTTGGTGCCGAAGTGAACGATGACGCCGAACTCGAGGTCCTGCCACTCCACCTGCTGCGGAGAGGGCTTCACGCCGGTAAAGTTCGCTGTTTGTGCGGTGGAGGCGAGGCAGGAGGCCAGCAACAAGACCAGTGCGGGCGCGATTTGGCAAAACCAAGTGGCTTGCGTGCGTTGCATTGGAGATCTCCCTCAGCTTCGAATTGTAGCTGGGCGGCGGGGCGGACCGGCTAAGGGTGGAACCATTTCAACTCGGTACAGCGCGCCAAACGGCAGATGCAGGAAGACGACCGGCAAGCGCGGAGCCTGATAGAATCCGCAACTGGAGTGAATCCAATGAAAAGTAGGTTCCTCAGCACCATCGTTCTTTCAATTGCCATCCTTCTTCTTTCTGTTGTCTCACAGGGGCAGACAGTGAAAGTGACGGGAGGGCAGGTCTCCGGCATTCCCGGCAAAGACGCGTCGATCTTTACGTATAAGGGAATTCCGTTTGCCGCGCCGCCGGTGGGGAGCCTGCGGTGGCGCGCGCCTCAGCCGGTCGCGGCCTGGCCTGGAGTGCTGAAGGCAGAGAAGTTTTCGGCCAGTTGCGTTCAGCAGATTTTGCCGGAGTTTGGACCGTGGACGTATGAGTTCATGGCCCATAACGAAGTGAGCGAAGATTGTCTTTACCTCAACGTATTCAGCCCCGCGAAATCGGCGTCTGCCAAACTCCCGGTCTTCGTGCACATTTATGGCGGCGGATTCATGCAGGGCTCATCGGCTGTGCCCATATATGACGGGGAGGGGCTGGCGAAGAAGGGGCTTGTGGTGGTCACGTTCAACTACCGCGTGGGGGCGTTGGGGTTTCTGGCACATCCTGAGTTGACGAGCGAGTCAGGACACCAGGCTTCAGGCAACTATGGGTTGATGGATCAGATTACCGCGCTTCGCTGGGTCCACGACAACATTGCCCGCTTCGGCGGAGACCCCAGCAACGTCACCATCGCCGGCCAATCCGCCGGCTCCATGGCTGTGCACGACCTGACTGCCTCGCCGCTCGCGAAGGGTCTCTTTCATCGCGCCATTGCCCAAAGCGGTGGATCGACCGTCGGCGGCATCGGCATCAACATGGAGCCAACGCCGCTGGCTGCGGCAGAAGCGGAAGGCCAGAAGTTTACAGAGGCGAAGGGAGCGCATTCGCTTGCAGAACTGCGTGCTTTGAGCTGGCAAAAAATCCTGGAACCTATTCCCGGCGCAAACCCCATGAGCGGTCCCGGCTTCGCTCCCGTCGTCGATGGATACGTGCTTCCGGCATCTTTCATGCAGATCATCGCCCAGGGAAGGCAGAACGACGTAGCGACGCTGACCGGCAATACATCAGGCGAACTGGGCGGTTTTTTCGCTTCCGGCGCGCCCATCACGGCGAAGCAATTCGAAGACAAGGCCCGCAAGCAGTTTGGCGACAAGGCGGAGGAGTTCCTCAAGCTGTATCCTGCAGCCAACGACGTGCAAGCGCAGATTGCCCAGCGGGAGAGCACCCGCGATGAGGCGCTGGTGGCGCTCTATGTGTGGGCGAGGGTGCGGTCAAAGACGTCGAAGACAAAAGTTTATGAGTATTTGTGGGATCACGCGCTTCCGGGGCCGGATGCGGGCAAGTACGGCGCGTTTCACAGCTCCGAGATTCCTTACGCGATGAACACGCTGGACGAATCGAAGCGCCCCTTCACCGATGCGGACCGGAAAATCGCCGCTATGATGTCGTCTTATTGGGCGAATTTTGCGGCGACCGGGGATCCGAATGGCAGCGGACTGCCTGTGTGGACGGCCATCAGCGACAAGGCGCAGATTATGGAAGTGGGCGACAAGACGGAGGCGATCCCGGTGGCATCGACTACAGCGAGGATGGATTTCCTGAGGGCGTTTCTTATGCAATCCAAGTAGGAAATGTATCAGCGCCGGCAAGCCACGACCAAAGATCCTCAGACAACAAAGGCCGCTCCCATTGGGAACGGCCTTTGCTGTTTTGCGCCGAAGGCGCGGCTGCTGCATGCAATGCTTAGTCGCCGGCCACGAGGTCGACTTCCTTTTTCTGCACTGGCTTTGCCGGGGCAATGGAACCGAGGCTGACCAGTCCTTCAACCGGCTTCTCGCCCAGGACATGCTCACGGTAGAGCTTGGCCATGCGGGCGTTCTCGGCGTCGGGGTTCATCTTGCTGTCACGGGCGCGGATACGCTCTTCGCGCGCGTTCTTCGCAATGCCCAGTTCGTCGAGGGTGTGGTTGGCTTCAGAGTTCACATGCTCCATGTTGAGGGCCAGGTCGTGGCCCACATGGCTCATGCCTACCTTCTTGCCGCCGGCAAAGATCTCATGGCGGCCGTGCTCCTCATACCACTTGGTCAGAGTGGCCGTCATGTGCATCTTCTCAATGATGTTGCGCCAACCGATGCCGGTGTTGTAAGCGCAAAAGCTAATTTCGCCTTCCTGCGTTGCGTAGGGAATGATGCACTGCTCAGTGCGGCGGAAGTCGTAGTTGAATAGATCCTGGAACCACATGCCGGCAATGAAGAGGAAGTTCCAGCGATCCTGACGGCGCTTCTGGATGTCTTCAAGGGTGCGGTCGCCCTTGACGCTGCCGTAGTTTTTGCCGGTGGCGTTGAAGGTCTTGTCCATCTTCTTCATCATGTCAGTGATTTTGAAGTGGGTGGGGGCCTGGAAGGGATCGTAGTTGCGCAGCAGTGCTAGAGCAAAGCCGATGAGCGAGAGCGTTTTGCCGCGGGCAGCGTCGTTGACCTTGGCCAAGTCCTTGGCCACCTTGTTCATGTTGAGGAAGGCGGTTACGGGAGCGGACTCCTTGGTTTCCTTGTCAATCATCAGTGCCATGCCGATGCCGCAGTTGGGGTGGCATCCGCAGGAGAGCTGGCCCCACTCGGCCGCGGGCCCGTGAATGAGGTCGGCCCAGTCAGAGAAAGTGCTCATAAAGCTGATGGGGAACCAGTCTCGCTCCGGCTCGCCGATGCCGCACTGCTTCTTAATGTCGTGCGCCATGTGGGAGAGCGTGTAACGCTGCGCGAGGCGGCGCTCGTCGGTGATGTCTTCGTCGCGGCCGGTAAAGCTGACGGGCTGAAAGCTGAGGAAGCTGATCTTCTTGGGATTGTCCAGCGCGAACTGGATGATGTGGCCCACCTGCTCGTTGTTGATGCCGTTGATGATCGTCGTCACCGGGACGATTTCAACGCCGGCTTCATGCAGGTTGTTGATGGCCTGCAGCTTTACGTCAAACAGGTTGCCAACCTTACGGTGGGAGTTGGCTGCGTTGCCGATGCCGTCAAATTGGAGATAGACATAACGGAGGCCGGCTTCGGCGGCGGCACGACAGAGTTCTTTACTTTTTGCAAATTCAATTCCGTTTGAGGCGGCCTGGACGCTGTTGTAGCCAACTCTACGGCTGTAGGCCACGGCGTCAAGGAAGTAGGGCGACAGAGTGGGCTCTCCGCCGCTGAACTGGACGCTCATCTGGCGCTTGGGTTTGATGGTGATGGCGTTGTCGAGCATGGTCTTGATTTCTTCCCAAGTGAGCTCGTGGACGAAGCCGACCTGGTTGGCGTCCATGAAGCAGGGATCGCACATCATGTTGCAACGATTGGTCAAATCGATGGTCAGGACCGAGCCGCGGCCGTGGGTAACGGTCGATGTGCCGTGGTGGTGGAGCTCGTCGGCGCCTTTTCCGTGGGCGCGGATGTCGCGTCCGGGGAAGCTTTCTTCGAGGTGCTTGAAGAACTTTGTGTCGATGGACATGAGGTCTTCAAAGTGTCCGTGCTTGGGGCAATCCTTGACCATGAGGATCTGGCCGTCGCGCTCGATGATCTGGGCTTTGATTTCGCCAACCTTCTCATTCAAAAGGACTTCATGAGGCAGCTTGCCGTCGAGGATCTGCTTGCGGATCTCGGGGACGCACTTGGGGCAAAGCGAGTCAGTGGTGCGGGGCCAGCCCAGGGGGGGCTTCTCCTTTTGCCAGCTTTTCTGCAGGGGCTTGTCGCTCCACTTAGGGGTGAAGGAGGGGTTGGGGCTGATGCGATTCAGCCGCTCGTAAACGACCCAGGCGCCCTTGGCCGCGTAGACAACGGCCTTCTCGGCATACTTGACTGCTTTGGACATAAGGTGAGTCTCCTCAATGGTTTGGCTGCTGGTTGCCCGGCGCGGATTTTGCTCCCGTTTCGGGAAGGAATCCGAGGGGCTGGAAGTCCAGTCCTAAGGTAAACGGGGGGGGCGGTCAACCCAAACCCAATGCACTGAATGGCGAAAAGTGGCGAGCGAACGGGGAGTGGAGAGGGGGGAACGGGGAAGGGGCAGGGACGCAGGGACGAGGGACGAAGGGACCAGGGACGTAGGGTTACTGGGTAGTTAACTTTGGGTGGCAAAGGTTTGCTTGTAAGGTTCGGTTTAGTGGCCAAAGGTTTGCTTAAATGGTTCGGTTTAGCGGCCAAAGGTTCGCTTCCATGGTTGGGAAAAACGTCAAAATGAACCTTGGATGGTTGTGCATTTAAGAAAACGGAACCTTGCATGGTTGCGAAAAACGGCAGGTACGAACCTTGGAATTGAACCTTTTTTTGCAAAATGCGCTGAAATGGGGCTATTTGGCGGCGTAAAGCATTGAAAAGGCTTGGGTTTTCTGGAATTAGCTGACTGTGCGCGTTAGCGGGGTTAGCGGGGTTGGCGGAGTTAGCATGTTGGGGATTCAGCAGGTTAGCGCCGCTGCGCGGCGGTAGCAAGTTAGCGGGGCCCGGACAAGGGGGGATGCGGGGGCGGGTTGGCGGGGTTAGCGGAGTTCGCGAGTCAGCGGGGGGGGGGCGGCGCGTGAAGACTGCTAAACTGTTGTGGCAGTTTTTAGTTGATTCGCTCTTGTTCCGATCGTTTCCCTTTGAGGCGGACGAGGCCTCTGTGCAATGACGAGCGAGCTGATTTGGCCCTTGATTCCGGACGGGGTCTCACCGTGGCGGCAAGGCTTGAAGGGCCAGCTGAACCACCTGATCTCATTGTGCGCGGTGGTTGCGCTGGCGAGCGTTTGCTTGCCGGCGTATGCGCAGATGAACGAGTGGACATGGATGGGCGGCACCAGCGTCGAAAATGCCCCTGGAGTGTATGGCGTCCTGGGCGAGCCGGCTTCGGGAAACATTCCCGGAGCGCGCGCAGGGTCGGCAACCTGGACGGACTCAAACGGCCACTTCTGGCTGTTTGGGGGCAGCGGTTATGCCATCTGGTCGAGGAGCCCGTCCCTCAACGATCTCTGGGAGTTCGATCCGGCCAGCGGTGAGTGGAGTTGGATTGCGGGCGTGAACCCGGTTTCAGTCTGCGTGGATTTCGAGTGGTGCGGGGAGCCCGGCGTCTATGGCACGCTCGGCAAGGCGGCGCCTGGAAACATGCCGGGAAGCCGCACAGGCGCGTCAACCTGGGTTGATCAGCACGGGCACTTGTGGCTTTTTGGGGGCAGCGGATTTGATGGCAAGGGGGAGTCTGCCACGCTGAATGATCTTTGGGAGTTCGATCCTTCAGTAAAGGAATGGACCTGGAGAAGCGGAAGCAGCGCCGGCCAGTACATTCAGTACATCGAAGGCTATGGACAGCCTGGCGTCTACGGAAAGCTGGGCAAGCCGGCCATGGGCAATGTACCGGGGAGCCGGGATTTTGCCGCAGCGTGGATTGACGCGACTGGCAATCTGTGGCTTTTTGGTGGCCAGGGGGAGGATTCCCGCGGTTTGGGGGGCGTGCTCAACGACGTTTGGATGTTCGATCCGACAACCAACGAGTGGGCGTGGATGGGCGGCAGCCCCACTGTTCCGTTCAGCGATACGGGCACCGGTGGCAATCCCGGAGTCTATGGGAAACCGGGAGTGCCCGCGCCGGGAAACATCCCCGGAAGCCGCTCTGTGGCCAACGCGTGGACGGACAGCAGCGGCAATTTCTGGCTCTTTGGAGGCAACGCTTTCGACAGCGTGGGCCAGTCGGGCACGTCCAATGATCTCTGGAAGTTCATGCCCTCGAAAAACGAATGGACATGGATGGGCGGCGCCAGCGTGATGACCTGCACGCCGCACTCCTGTGGGCAGCCGGGCGTTTTTGGAACGTTGGGAGTTCCCTCGGCCGGGAATCTGCCGGGCGGCCGAGGCTGGGCCGCGAATTGGACCGACAGCAAGGGCAGCTTCTGGCTCCTCGGGGGCGAGGGGCCGGATGTCTCTGGCAACTTCGGAGTGATGAACGATCTGTGGGTCTTTACCCCCTCGACAAACGAATGGTCATGGATGGGAGGCGATGCCGTAACCAGCGGCTGCACGCAGCCTCCGCTTTCGACGGTTGTTGATTGCGGAGGCCTTGCCGGCGTATATGGAACGCAGGGCACGCCTGCCGTGGGAAACGCACCGGGGAGCCGTCTGTTGTCAATGGCCTGGACGGACAAGAGCGGGAACCTTTGGCTGTTCGGCGGGGATGGTCTCGACGCAACACATCTCTGGTTTGGCCAGGACGGGATGCTCAACGATCTTTGGAGATTCGAGCCATCGACTTCTACGTTGCCGCCAGCAGTTTCGCCCGAGTTCAGTTCGCCCTCTGGAACCTACGGGGCTGGTGGAAAGGTGAGTATCGCGAACGGCATGGCGACCTCAAGCATCTACTACACTGCCGACGGATCAACACCAACCACGGGTTCGAGTCGATATAAAGGCCCGGTGACGGTTTCGGCCTCGGAGACGCTTCGGGCCCTTGCCGCTGCTCCCGGCTATCGCACCAGCGCCGTCACATCGGCTACCTACATCATTCTGAAACCGCAGACGATTACGTTTCCCCAGCCGCCAGCTTCAGTGAACTACGGAGTTGCGCCGATCACTCTGAAGGCGACGGCCAGCTCTGGATTAGCCGTGGTCTATATCGTTCAAGGGCCGGGCGCCGTGAATGGATCGACGCTTTCATTTACCGGGGTGGGCCCTTTGTTTGTGACTGCGACGCAACCGGGAAACTCAGTTTATGATCCGGCGAGCCCGGTGATGTGGAAGATGGTGGTGAACTCAACTTCGCAGACGATCAACTTTCCACAGCCTCCGACTCCCGTGACCTACGGAGTTGCGCCAGTGCCGCTTCATGCCACGGCCAGTTCGGGGCTTCCTGTCAGCTATGCGGTTTATGGACCAGCGACGTTAAACGGCTCGACGCTTACCGTGACCGGAGCGGGCAACGTGGGCATTCATGCGGACCAAGGCGGGAATAACGGCTACATGTTTGCGCCCGAGGTACAGCGGTATATCACGGTCAACAAGGCGGGCCTGCGGGTGACCGCAACCAACCTGACGATGAAGCAGGGTACGGCAGTTCCCAAACTCACGTACAGCATGGCCGGTTTTGTGAACGGCGACACGCAGGTGACGGCAACGACAGGCGCCCCGGTTTTGAAAACGACCGCAACCTCGCAGTCGACGCCGGGCAACTATCCGATTACGGTTACCTCCTATTCCCTTGCGTCAAAGAACTACACCTTCACTTTGTTCAATGGGCAGCTGACTGTGACGAAATAGGAGGCTGGGGTTGGCGGGGGTTGAGCGCGACGCGTGCCGCGTGGGCTGGTTTTTGAAGAGTGGGGATGTGGATGGTGGCGCCGATCCGCTGTTCGCGGGTACCCCGAGCCGTGCCCTTTCAAAGCGGCGGGGCGCTGGGGCGGGAGCCTCTCCGAAAAGCAAATGCAGGTCCCCTTCGGCTTGGCTCAGGGCAGGCTTTCGACTCCGTTGAAAGGCGATTCGGTCGGGATGACGGGTTTGTAGGTGGCGTCCTGGGGGAGTGAGGGTTGGACGCGGCTTCGCCGCGTGGGTTGATATCTACACTTGGAGGGCTTTTCGGCATGACTGAAGTCATGCCCTGTTACAAAGCCCCCTGCGCATTGAGTCTTTCCGCAGGCTGTGAAGCCATGCCTTGTTACAAAACTGGCTCCGGAATTGGTTGTTACGCGAGCTGTGAAGTCGTGGCCTTTTATAAAGCCTCCTCCCCATTGAGTCTTCTCGTAGTCTGTTACGGTCCCCGGCTGCCTATGTGCGGGGTTCAGAAAAACGAATGCAGGTCCTTCGACTCCGCTGAAAGGCGCTTTGCTCAGGATGACCGCCAGATTATTGATGCTCAAGTGACAGGTTCGGGGGTGGGGTGTGGGTCTATGGGGAGGCGGGGCCGCCTTGTTTGGCGACCTGGTTGATGATGCGCTGGATGAGGACAACGCGGATGTGGATGTGGCGGGCAACGTCGGGGAGGAACTCGGTGACGAAGTTGTCAATGGGAGCGGTGGCGAGTCCGATGGCGTAGCGGGAGGCGGAGGCGGAGAAGTCGGTCTCCCGGCCGGGGACGTAGAGGTTGCTGATTTCGTCGTCGATGGCGAAGGCGGCGAGGTTGGCGTAGTTGGGCATCTGCTTGCCGTTGTCGCCCTGGGTGTAGACCACCTGAACGATGGCGTGGGCGATGCGACGCTTGAGGGGGGCGTTGGGGAGGCGGTGGTAGTGCGGGTCCTGGTGGACGAGGGACGGGATGAGGAAGGTACCGAAGAACTCACCGGTGAGGTCCTGGGCGTAGCTGACGCCGACGTAGCGGCCGAAGCCGTGCATTCCGGGGCCGTAGGGGGAGTGGGGGTCAGGGCCGACGGAGATGGCGGAGGAGCCGAGGATGGTGATTGCGTTGAAGGGGTCAAGGAGGTTGCGTGCGGCGAGGCGGGCCTTCTCAGCGGGGGTGAGGGGCTTGACCTCAGGGCCGGAGAGGAAGCGGGCGAACCAGTTGATGACGGGAATGGGGGTGCAGAGCGGGGAAGACGGCCACAGGCCAGGCTCAGGGCTGGGTTGGGCGGGAGATTGCGGGGGCGGTGATTGGGAGCTGTGGGATGCGGGGCAGGGAGCTGCCGGGCGGGCGGCGGGCGAGGGCTGGAGTTGCGGGCTGGGCGCTTGAGGCAGGGGTGGCGGCTGGGTTGGGCTTTGGCCGAGCGCGGGCGGAAGAGTGACTGCGAAGAGGCCCAGCAGGGCGAGAGCCTGCGCGGAGAAGAGGGGGCGGGATGGCCCGTTGTGGCAGGCGAGTGGCGCGCCGGGATGCGGCTGAGTGGCGTTGCTCGGCAAAAGGCGGATCCTCGCTGGGTGACGCTCAGGCTGATTGAAGGATTGCACGTCCACGATGGAACCCGGAATTCCGATCCGCAGCCTGGGAGGCGAATCAGGCCGGCAGCAACGATCCCGGCGAACAGGGACCTGGGCTAGAGTTCTGACGAAGGGTTCAGGGGAAGGTCAACAGGGATGGGCGGGGAATGGCGGCGGAATGAAAGCTGGGGCGGGTGTTGACGGTGCGATGAATTCGGTTGGGGGGCAGATGCGGGGTGGCGGCCGGCTGGCTAGAATCAGGGGAGCGAGGTGAAGGGCGATGGGAACACATCCTTCTGGTGGGTATGGGACTGGCGGGCCGGGACGTGGGGCAGGCGGGATAGGGCAGCGGATCGAGGAGGCTGTGGAACTGATTGAGATGGAGCTGCGGCACACGATTGCGTATATCAACGATGCGGTGATTCCGCAGGTGCGGAGCGAGTCAATTGCGGCGATGCGGACGCTGGCGGACAGTCTGCGGGAGCTGGCGGACCGGTTTGAACAGACGAAGGGACCGCGGGGTTGATGGCGGAGAGAGTTGGGCTGAGAGCAACAGGCGGCGTGGCCGCGTGGGCGGCTCTGGGGCTGGTGTTGGTGCAGGGTTGCGGGCATAAGGAGAAGCCGGTGCCGGTGCAGGGGTATCCACCGGCGGTGGTGGGGAGTGGTTATCCTGCGGCGGCGAGTGAGAAGGCGCCGGCACGGATTGCGCCGACGCCCTTGCCGGCTGGTGGAGTGTCACAGGAAGATTTGGAATTTGTGGCGACGCACAGGCCGATTTTGAGCGAGCGGGGAGTTGCGGCGTGGTATACGGCGCCTTACAAGGGGCGGAAGGCAGCGAATGGGGAAGTGTTTGACGACGGGGCATTCACGGCGGCGCACCGGACACTGCCGATGGGTTCGCTGGTGAAGGTGACGAATTTGAAGACGGGTCAGTCGGCGGCGATGCGGATCAGCGATCGGGGTCCGTTTGTGGCGGGACGGCTGATTGATCTGACGATTGCCTCGGCGAAGGCGGTTGGGGTGTATGTGGCGGGGACGGCGCCGGTGCGGGTGGATGTGTATCGGACGCCGAAGCCGATTTCGCATGGGGGGCGCTGGTGCGTGCAGATTGGAGCGTTCACGAGCGAAGGGAAGGCGATGCAGCTGAAGGAGCAACTTCTGGAGCAGTACCCGCTTTCGAATGTGATCGAGTTCAGCGGGGAAAACAGCTATTGGGTGCGGATTCGGCCGGAGGGGGACGATCTTGAGCAGTCGAAGTGGATCGCGACTCATCTGCACCCGGCGGAGGGCGTGGCGTTTTTGACGCGGCTGGATTAGGGCGGGTGTTTTTTGATTGGACAACGATGCGAGGAGTGCGGCTAGAATAACGGGCAATCCTGTTTGCCTGGCGGGCGGGCCGGTTGGAACTTCCCCTGAGATGTTTGTATCCGACGGTGCGCCTGGTTGGCGGGATGGTGCGCGCTCAACGCGCAGCAGCGGGAGATGGAGGACGGAAATGACAGAGACTCGAGCGAAGGTGCGCCCGAATTACTGGGCGATTGCGGTGGCGGCAGCGGCCTGCTTTGTGTTTGAGGCCATATGGTATTCGGTGTTTCTTGAGAGCTGGCTCAGTGGGATTGGGCGAACGCGGCAGTGGTTGATGGCCAGCGGGATGAACGAGTATGTGCAGTACGGGACGGCGCTGTTATCGGCTGCGGTAATTGCCGCGGGGATCTCATGTTTGACGCAGTTGACTGGGGCGCAGACGGCGCTGCGGGGAATCAAAGTGGGAGCGCTATTGTGGGTGGGATTTGTGGCGACGACGTGGAGCACGGAGTATGTGTTTGAGGTGAAGCCGCTGAGCCTGCTGGGGGTGAACTGCGGGTTCTGGCTGATCGGGATGATGCTGATGGGGGCGATTGTGGGGGGATGGAAGAGGAAGAGCAGGGGATAGAGAGCAGGGAACAGGAGCAATTCCCTGTTCCCTGCGATTCTCACTTATCGAAGAACTTCCCCCTGCCCCCATTCGCCCAAGGATCGTAGTGCAGCGCAAACTCTGCCCGGTTCTGCTCCGAGGGATGGTTATACAGCCAGAACTCGATCAACGGGCTGGGCGCAGGGTCATCGAGCCAGGCTTCGCCCAGCTTGTTAAACGCGGCTACGGCCGACTTTTGCGGGTCGGCTACGATGCCGTGCACAGCCTCCTGCCCGTACACGTCGGCCTCGTGCTCAAAGTACCGGCTGAACCCGTTGCTGATGGGCTGCAAGAAGAAACTGGCAATCGAGATCGCCAGCATCAGCACCAGGAAACCCGCGCGGCTCTGGAGCGTCTCGGCCTTCCACCGCGCGCCAAAGCGCTTGACGAGCCAGCCCGCTGCCGACGCGCAGGCCCAATATAGAAAGAACAGGAACACGGCCGACCCCGCCAGTTGCTTGGGAATATGGTGCAGCACATAGTGCCCGCTCTCGTGGCCAAAGATAAAGAGCACCTCGTCGTCCGGAATGCGCCCCGCCGTTGTATCCCACACGACAATCCGTTTGGTCGCACCAATCCCGCTCACATAGGCGTTCAGCCCGTTCGTTTTGACGCTGGCCTTCATCAGGAACATGCGCTGCGGGGGAATGTTTGTTCCCGTTCGCGCCACCACCTTTTCCAGTTCCGTCACCAAGCCGGGATTGTTCTTTTGCAAGGGCTCAAACTTGTTAAAGATGGGCTCCAGCAGCGGCGACACAAAAATTCCGAGCACCAGGAGCGGCAGCGTCGCCACCCAGATGCCCAGCCAATACCGCCGCGGCCAGCGTTTGACAATCCAGTTGAACAGCAGCATTACCGGCGCCCCAAACAGCACGCTCAGGCCCAGCCCCTTGGCCTGGTCGCCTACCCAACTGCCCCATCCCTGGACGCTGATGCCGTAGCTGCGGCTCACATGCTCGCCATAGACATCCAACGGCAAACTTGCCAGCGTCGTGACGATCATGAACAGCGCAAAGAACAGCAGCCCTGAAAGCCACCGCTGCTTCAGCAGCCGCTCTGCCCATCCGGCCAGTCCGGCCGCCCAGCCGGCCGCCAGCAGAATCCACAACACCGCCAGCCCCCACAGCGATCCGACCAGATCCAGAATGTGGCGGATCCGGCTCAGCGCGATCGCCTTGGCCAGCTTCTCTGGCGGGAGCGTATATGCCTGCGTGCTCGCCGGCGCTGACGCAACCGGAGCCTGTCCAGATGCCGGTGCAGCCGGTTGCGCGGGCGCAGCTTGCGCGGCTGGCTGAGCGGTCGTCTGCCCAGCGCACAAACGCGGCATCACGCCGCCGAGAATCAATCCAGCACAAATCAGCAGCAAGAACCTGCGTGCAAATTTCATGGGTCATTTCCTCGGGGTTCATAGACTCTGCGACAATCAGGGATACACATGCTTTTATCCGAGTCCTCCCAGCCCACGCAACATTTTTCTTCGGCCGCCAAACGCCCATGTGCCTCCCGGCTTTCGCTGGCGGTTTTCTCAGCCGCGCTCCTCGCCCTGCCCGTCTCCGCGAACGCCCAGCAGGCCCAGCCGGCGCTGCTTGACGCCATGACCACGGAGCTCCAGCGCGCCTTTACCTCTCTCGGCAAGCAGCCGCCCGCCAAGCAGGACGCCGGCAAGCAGCTGCCGCCCTACTTCCTCAGCTACGCCGTCAGTGACGCGAGCATGGTTTCTATCCGCGCCCAGTTCGGCGCGCTCGTTGACAGCTCTGCCAACCACGTTCGGGTTGCCGACGTCCAGGTCCGCCTCGGCGACCGCTCCCTCGACAACACGCACGGAACCCATCGCTCCTCCGCCGTGAACAGCGTCCAGCTTCCTCTCAACGACGATCGCGAAGCGATCGCCCGCACTCTCTGGGTGGCCACCAACGCCGGATACGGCAACGCCCTCGACAACTACCTCCGCGTCAAGACGGAGGCTGAAGTCCGCGCCAAAGAAGAAGACTCGTCTCCCGACTTCAGCCAGGAGACGCCGCAACTGCATCTCGCCGCGCCCGCTCCCCCCGTCTCTGTCGATCGCGGCGCGTGGGAGCAGCGTGTCCGCGCCCTCTCGCGCATCTTCCGCGAATTCCCCGATGTCTACCAGAACGCCGTTATGCTCACGGCGCAGAACGAGACCGACTACTTCGTTTCGTCTGAGGGCTCCCGCGTCATCACGCCTTACCGCCAGGCCCGCCTCGTGGTGTTCGCCGTCACCCGCGCCGACGACGGCATGGACCTCTTCCGCGCCCTTACCTTTGAAGCCGACACCGCCGCCGGCCTGCCCGCGCAGCCCGAGCTTGAAGCCGGCATCCGCGACCTCGGCCGCAGCCTTGAAGCCCTGCGCAAGGCTCCCGTGACCGAGCCCTTTGACGGTCCCGCGATCCTCTCCGGCCGCGCCGCCGCCGTCTTCTTCCACGAGGTCCTCGGCCACCGTCTCGAAGGCCAGCGCCAGCGCGGCGACGAGGAAGGCCAGACCTTTACCAAAGATCTCAATAAGGAAGTCCTGCCCACCTTCCTCTCTGTCTCCGACGACCCTACCCTCGCCACCTTTGGCATGACCCGCCTCAGCGGCACCTATGAATACGATGACGAAGGCCAGAAGGCCCGCCGCGTCGATCTCATCCAGGACGGCGTCTTGAAGACCTTCCTGATGTCGCGCCTGCCCATCGCCAGCTTCTCGGTTTCCAACGGCCATGGCCGCGCCTCGACCGGCCACGTCCCCAACGGGCGCCAGGGCAACCTCATTGTCACCTCTACCAAGCAAGTCCCGGAGCCCGAGCTCCGCAAGCAACTGATTGAAGAAGCCAAGAAGCAGGGCAAGCCCTTCGGCCTCTACTTTGAAGACATCTCGTCGGGTTTCGCAGTAACTACCCGCAGCTCGCCGCAGGCGTTCCAGGTGATTCCACTGGTTGTTTGGCGCGTCTATGTGGATGGCCGCCCTGACGAGCTGGTCCGCGGAGTCAGTATTGTCGGCACTCCGCTGGCCGCCATGAAGCGCATCCTGGTCACCGGCGACAAGAGCGAAGTGTTCAACGGCGAGTGCGGCGCCGAGTCCGGCACCATCCCCGTCAGCGCCGTGGCCCCCGCCATGCTGCTCAGCGAAATCGAAACCCAGAAGCAGTCGCAAGGCACAGCCCGCCCGCCGATTCTGCCGATTCCCGCAATCAAGGAGGCGCAATGACCGCGTTCCGTCCCACGGCGATCCTCGCCGCCTTCGCCCTGCTGGCAGCCTGCCTCGGGGCGAAGGCCCAGCCCACCCGCGCCGACGCCGAAAAGGACCCAGTGCTCCGCGCCATGCTTGCCGAGCTGGACCGCAGCAAGACCCAGCTCCAGCTCCCCGGCTTTGAGAAGCCCTTCTTCATCCAGTACCGCATTGAAGACGTTGAGAACTTCCAGACCGCCGCCGAGTTCGGCGCCTCTGAATCTTCGCAGCGCTCGCATCAGCGCGTCGCCCGCGTCACCGTGCGCGTCGGCGACTACAAGACGGACAGCTCTTCCCCCCGCGGCGATGGCTCCCTCCAGGTTGCCACCCTCGACGACGATCCGGTCGCTCTACGCTCCGCCCTCTGGTGGGCCACAGACACTGCTTACAAAAACGCCCTCGCCGCCTACGCTCAAAAGCAGGCCGAGCTCAAGCAGGTTCAAACCCTGCCCCAGGCCGACGACTTCAGCCGCGAAGCCCCGATCGTCTCGCTTGAAACGCCTTTGCCCCTTCAACTCGACGAGCCCGCCTGGACCGCCCGCGTCGCCCGCGACTCTGGCCTCTACCGCTCGGACCCCGCAGCCGCTGCGCTTGACCTGCAGTACTCCTCCGGCGAGTTCCAGGCCCGCGCCACCACTACCTGGATCGTGAACAGCGAAGGCGCCATCGTCCGCAAGTCAGCCCTTAAATTTTCTGAAGCCTTCGGCGTCGGCACCCAAGCCGCCGACGGCATGCGCCTTGACCGCTCGTATGCCACCTCCGGCGTCTCCCTCGCCGATCTCGACTCCCCCACCCAGTTCCAGCAGCACGTTACCTCGCTCATCGCCTCGCTCGCCGAACTGCGCAAAGCCCCGCTCGTGGACGAGGAATATCACGGCCCCGTGCTGTTCTCCGCCGACGCCTCGGCCGACGCGCTCCGCGCCCTGCTCGCCGGCGGCCTCGTGGCCACGCGCCCCAAGCTCGGCACAGAGGCCCGCACCAACGGCCCGTTTGCCTCGAGCCTCCACACCCGCGTCCTGCCCGATTTCTTTGATGTTGTTGACACGCCCGGCCTGAAGACCTTTGCCGGCAAAGGCCTGCTCGGCGCGTACGCTATCGACGACGAGGCCGTCCCCGCGCAGCCGGTCAATCTGATCGCCGATGGCAAGCTTGAGAACTACCTCATCGGCCGGGAGCCGGTGCGCGACTTCTCTCACTCGAACGGACACGCCCGCGCCGGCGCCACCGGCCCGTCCCATCCCTCCATCGGCGTGCTGCAGATCACGGCCAAACAGGGCCTCTCTCAAGAGGAACTCACCAAGAAGCTCATCGATCTGGGCCACGACCGCGACCTGAAGAGCGCCTACCTGGTCGCGACGCTCGGCTCACGCCTCACACCGCGCCTGCTCTACCGCGTGACTGCCGACGGCAAACGTGAACTCGTCCGTGGCGCAACATTGGATGATTTAGACCAGCGCGCCCTCCGCGCGGGAATCGTCGCCGCCGGTAAAGACCTCTTCCTCGCCAACTACCCTGACGAGGTCCCCGCGACCGTCCTCGCTCCTGCTCTGCTCTTTGAAGACGTAACGATCCGGCGCGCCAACGAGCAGAACGAAAAGCTCCCCTTCTATCCGCCACCGCAATAGCCGAGGCCATCCCCGGCACGGAAGCGGAGCTTCCGCCGGGCGGCCCATCTCTGATCCGCGAAGACATTGGATCGCTACCCAAGCGGTGACTGCCGCCAACTGTCTACCCTTGCCCCTAACAGGGCAATGGACTGTTGGCGCGGGGGCGGCGATTGGGAGGTTGCGGTTTTTCGGGCGGGGATGCCGGAGGTGGTTCTGGTTCCGCAGCTGGGGCCTTATCCGGGGTTTGGGGCGGTGCAGGATGCTTTCCGAAATGTAGACCGATGCATTGTCGGCGCCCCATCCATTCCGCTCAAAGAAACGCGGAATGGATGGGGCACGGGAGTCTAAAGTCGAAGCGAAGATGATCTAGAAAGAATGGCCGGCGCGCGAGGCGGTCGGCCGGAGGACGCAAGCAATCGGACAGTGAAACACGGAGAGCCGCAATTAATGCGGCAGGTGGGGTTGCGCCCAGGCGTAGACCCAGGTGCCGAGGAGGGCGGCGAGGATGGCGACGAGGATGACGGGGACGCCGTTGCCGATGAGGGCGAAGAGGGGGCCGGGGCATGCGCCGGTGAGGGCCCAGCCGAGGCCGAAGATGGCGCCGCCGAGGGCGTAGCGGATGCCGCTGCCGAGTGGGCGGCGGGGGATGGAGATGGGCTCGCCGGAGGCTGACTTGAGATTAGTGCGCTTGAGGATGGCGACGGAGAGGGCCGCGGTGACGACGGCCGTGCCGATGATGCCGTACATGCGGAAGGATTGAAAGCGGAACATCTCCTGGATGCGGAACCAGGAGATGACCTCAGAGCGGCTGAGGACGAATCCAAAGGCGACGCCGAGGGCGAGGTAGAGGACGAGGAAGGCGGGGCGGACGGGTTTGGGTTCGAGGACGGACGCGCCGCAGCCATCGAATGCGGTGACAGAGGGGATGGTCATAGACCTCCTAAGATGAGCGGCAAGATGAACCAGGTTGCGGCGAGGCCTCCGGCGAAGAAACCGAAGACGGCGATGAGGGAGGGGAGCTCGAAGTTGGCGAGACCGCTGATGGCGTGGCCGGAGGTGCATCCGGCGGCATAGGCGGTGCCGAAGCCGACGAGGAATCCACCGCCGACGATGAGGATGAGGCCGCGCAGGGTGAGCAGGGCGTGCCAGTTGAAGAGCTGATGGGGCGCGACGCCGGAGAAGTCGGTGATGCCAAGGTGGGAGAGGGTGGCGTGGGTGTTGGGGGAGATGGCGATTTCGTGGACCGGCGCGCCGTGGAAGGCGAGGAACCCGCCGAGGACGACGCCGAGGAGGAAGACGAGGTTCCAGAGGCCGGTCTTGCGCCAGTCGTAGCGGAAGAAGTCGAGCTTGCCGGGGGCGATGGCGGCGCAGAGGTGGCTGAGGTTGCCGGAGATGCCGAAGACCTTGTTGCCCAAGAGCAACAGGGCAGGGACGAAGAGGCCGATGAGCGGCCCTGCGACGTACCAGGGCCACTCAGAGTAGAGGAATGCTGACATTGATGTTTACCTCGTTCTTTGTTGCGTGGGTTATTTCTTGTTGCGGTTCCAGCCGAAGGCGATTTGGAAGGAGTTCTGGTACATGCTGAGGTTGGCGTTGCCGCCGCCGTAGGCGGAGGGGATGGAGGTGACGCCGCTCTGGGTGTTGTTGAAGGCGTGGATGTAGGCGAAGCTGACTTCCTTGCCGGTTTGGGATGTCCAGGTTGCGCCGAGGTGAAGGTGGTCTTTGGTGACGGCGGGGGCGAGGATGTTGAAGAAGTTCTGAGTGGCGTCAAAGGGTGCGCCGCCGTGGTTGTATCCGGCGCGGAGGGTGAGGGCGGGGTTGATGTCGTAACTGAAGCCGGCCTTGGCGACGTTGATGTCGTGCCATCCGAAGCCGGGGCCGGCGGCGGCGCCGAGGGGCGCGGTGGCGGCCAGGGTGTTGGCGATGGACTTGATGGAGCCGTACTGGATGCGCTCTTCGTCAAAGAGGAGGGTTGCCTTGGGGCCGAGCTTGAGGGAGGCTCCGCCAGCGAAGTTGGCGGGGATATCGAATCCGCCCTGCTCGGCGAAGAGGCCGCTGTATTTGGTGAATTTGCCGACCCAGGTTTTGGTTTGGTAGGTTGCGCCGACGCTGAGGGAGCGGTTGATTTGGCCGAGCCAGCCGACGCGGACGCCGCCGCCGCTGGCGTAGGAGTAGCCGTTGTTGGTGACCTTGGTGGGGTCGCTGGAGATGGCTTCGATGTATTGGAGGCCCTCGGCGGCGAAGCGCTGGATGGCGATGTTGGCGGCCAGGCCGATGTAGTTATGCGCGCCAACCTTGTAAGAGAGGGTAGGCGAGATGAAGACCTGGTCCAGATCGACGCCACCACGGGTGCTGCCGAGCAACTGGATGGGCTGGGTGAAGGAGGTGTTCAAACCGCCGTTGCCATAGATGGCGACGCCGAGGGCGAGGTTGGGGCGGGCCTTGAGGCTATAGCCGAGCTCGGGGAGCTCGAAGTTCTTGACGCGGTTGCCGTCGTAGGTTCCGTTGACGTCGGGGTAGCCGGGGGGTAACGTGTTGCCGGTGATGGCGGCGAAGCGGACGGGGCGGAAGAGGGTGAGGCCGAGGTCAAAGCGGTTGCCGACGAGGAAGAGACCGGCGGGGTTGGTTGCGCCGGCGAGGCTGTCACCGGGCTTGGCAACGCCTGCGCCGCCCTGACCCTGCTGCTTGGTTCCATAGCCGGTGAGGAAGTAGCCGTCGGTGGCGAAAGAAGTTTGGGCGATGAAGAGGAACGCGAGAATGAGGGGAAGAATTCGGTTGAGGCTGAGCTTCATGGGAACGATCTCCTTGGTACAGGGTTGCGATTGGCGGGGAGAGCGAGGGGCAGATGAGCGCCGCTGGGGAACGGCAGCACTCAGGCTGGGCTCGCTTGTGAGGGAGGCAGGGCGCCTGCCGGGAGATCTGGATCTTGCGGGGTAGAAATAAGAAAACCCACCAGCCAGATCGAGTTCCGGCGGTGGGCTAAGAGACTTCTTTAGCTGAAGCTAGGGGTTCGAGTTTCTGCCTAGCCTCTACCTGCCAGAGGACACCCTGTGCGCGTACACAGACAGCGACACTGTGTGGAGGCCACGGTCATCTGGAGGGTTACTGACATGGGTTTTAGCGTACAGGGAGGTCTGGCGGGTGTCAAGAAACGGTGGTGGGCGGGGCGGGCTGGCGGGGCGCAAGGATTCGTTTTCCGCAGCGAAGCATAAGGGACGAGGGACCAGGGACGTAGGGACGAGGGACTTTGACCGAGGGGTTTCATCTTGTGCAAAAGCGGTTTTTCGCTGCGGCACGCGGAGTCGTACACTAGGGATTCGCCTGTTGAAGGAGAGGACCTGTCATGGCTTATCCGGCAAATTACCGTTACACCCGCGAACACGAGTGGATTGCTTTGGAAGGCAACATTGGAACGATTGGGATTACGGATTACGCGCAGAACTCGCTGGGCGACATTGTGTATGTGGACGCGCCCAAGGTGGGGGATGCGGTGACCGCGAACGCGACGTTTGGGTCGGTGGAGAGCGTGAAGGCGGTGAGCGATCTTTATTCTCCGGTGACGGGGACGGTGACGGCGGTGAACGAAGAGCTGAAGAACGCGCCGGACAAGATCAACGAAGCGCCGCACGAGGCGTGGATTATCAAGGTGGAGCTGGCGGATGTGGGCCAGTTTGCCGGTCTGCTGGATGCTGCGGCGTATGAGGCGTTTATCGCGGAAGAAACGGGTGCTTGAGGGACCAGGGACGTAGGGACTAGGGACGTAGGGACCAGGGACCAGGAAGTTAAGAGTTGAGGTATGACCTGTGGGCGAATCGTTCAGGGATCTTGCTGTTTGGCAGCGTGCTATTGAATTGACGCTGGCGGTTTACACGCTCACTTCCGCTTTTCCGGATTCGGAACGGTTCGGCCTTACCAATCAGCTCCGCAGAGCGTCTGTTTCCGTGGCCAGCAATATTGCGGAAGGATACGGGCGAGCGACCAAGGGAGAGTATATTCAGTTCCTGGGTCATGCGAGAGGGTCCAATTCCGAAGTGGAGACACAGCTTGTTATTGCAAAAGCGCTGGGCTTTGGGTCAGCCGAAGTGCTTCACAAAGCAGAGGAACTGTGCGATGAAGTGGGCCGCATGTTGGGCGCAATGATGAAGACGCTGCGGTCGAAGTATCTAGTCCCTACTCCCTAAGTCCCTTATCTCTGACCCCTGAAAAGGAAACTATGCGCTATCTGCCGAAGTCGCCTGCGGAACGAGAAAAGATGCTGGCTGAAGTTGGGGCCGGCTCGATTGATGAGTTGTTTGCCGTGATCCCCGCCGAGTACCGGCTGGCGGGGGATCTGGCTGTTCCGCGGCAGCAGGCGGAGAGCGAGATTATTGACTATTTCAAGGCGGCGGGGGCGAAGAACGCGGCCGGGTATGCGAGCTTTCTGGGGGCGGGGGCGTATCACCACTACCGGCCGGTGATTATTGACTCGCTGGTGCAGCGGGGCGAGTTTCTGACGAGTTATACGCCGTACCAGGCGGAGATTACGCAGGGGACGCTGCAGGCTATCTTCGAGTTCCAGACGATGATTGCGGAGCTGACCGGGATGGATGTGGCGAACGCCAGCATGTATGACGGGTCAACGGGCGCGGCGGAGGCGGTGATGATGGCCGTGCGGGTGACGGGGCGGCACAAGGCGGTGGTGGCGCGGACGGTGCATCCGGAGTATCGCGAGGTGATGGCGACGTATGCGACGCACCAGGGGCTGCCGAGCGAGGTGGTTGGGTATGAGGCGGAGACGGGGCGCGTGGACCTGGAGGCGCTGAAGACAGCGGTGACAGAAGAGACCGCGGCGGTGCTGGTGCAGAGTCCGAACTTCTTTGGGGTGGTGGAGGATATACCGGCGATTGCGGAGATTGCGCACGCGAAGGGCGCGCTGCTGATTGTGTCGATTGCCGAGGCGGTTTCACTGGGGGTGGTGCGGGCGCCGGTGGAGGCGGACATTGTGAGCATGGAGGCGCAGAGCTTTGGCGTGGCGCTGAGTTATGGCGGGCCGTTCTGCGGGGTGATTGCGTGCAAGGAGCAGTATCTGCGGCAGATGCCGGGGCGGCTGGTGGGGCAGACGACGGATGGGACGGGGTATCGCGGGTTTGTGCTGACGCTTTCGACGCGGGAGCAGCATATCCGGCGGGAGAAGGCTACGTCGAATATCTGCACGAATCAGGCTTTGGTGGCGCTGATGGCGACGATCTTTCTGACGGTGTATGGGAAGGAAGGGATTCGCGAGCTGGCGGAGCATAACCTGGCGAAGGCGGATTATGCGGCGATGGCGCTGTCAGCGGGGGCTGGGGCGAAGCTGCTGTTTGGGGGCGGGCCGCGGTTCCACGAGTTTGTGTTGCAGACAGAGGAGGCTCCGGCGGCATTGAGCGAGCGGCTGTTGGACGAGAAGATTGTGGGCGGGGTGGAGTTGGGGCGGTGGTATCCGGAGCTGAAGAATGCGACGCTGTGGTGCGCTACGGAGATGGTGACGCGGGAAGAGATTGACCGGGCGGCGCGGGTTTTGGGCGGGGCGTAACCAGCAAGTGGAAGGGTGATGGCATGTTTGAGCAATACAGGAAGAACGATCCGGCGGAGTTTGAGAAGCAGAGGCAGAGTTGGCTGAAGATGCGCAAGGGCGGGAAGCTGGCGTTTGTGCTGTACCGCGGGGTGATTCTGTGGGGCGGGACGATGTTTTTGATATTTGGCTGCATGAACGCGTATGTTTCGCGGCACAATTTTCAGCGGCTTTGGTCGATGCTGGGGATCAACGCAGTGATCTGGTTTGTGGGCGGGCTGGTTTGGGGGCTTTGGGTTTGGAACGGGTGTGAGCGGCGGTTTGGGTTGAGGCGTTGAGGGCGGTGGTGGGGAAGATGGCCTGGACGGCTTCTTCGGCCCCCTTCGAGGCTGCGGAAAGAGGCCTGAATCGGCGCAGAACGATGGATGAAGCTTTTGCAGGGGCCGAAGCCCCCGCTCATCAGAGCAGACTTTTTTGGCCCGGCTAAAGCCGTGCCGTTGTTACAAAGCAAGACGCTTGTTGGCACGGCTGAGGTCGTTGCCGTTGTTACAAAGCAAGACGTTTGTTGGCACGGCTGAAGTCGTTGCCATTGTTACAGAGCAAGACGTTTGTTGGCACGGCTGAAGTCATGGCCGTAACAGGATTGGAGAGGAGAGAGGGCTTTAGTCCCTGCCATGGCGCATCCAGCTCGCAATGCTGCTCCGGCAAATATTCTGAGTCCATCGCGGATCTTTTTCGCGACGACCAGCACGAGCATGGGCAAGCAATTGTTGCAATCGGAACGCAATGCCGGGCTGCTCATCGATGTACTGCGTTCGCTTGTCGCGGAACATCGTTTCAAGCTGCAAGACTTCGTGATCATGCCCGACCATGTTCATCTTCTAATTGAGGTCGACGGCGACATGACCATCGAAAAGGCGATGCAACTGATCAAGGGGCGGTTCTCCCATCGTCTGTCCCACGAGTTTGGTTACAAAGGCGATGTTTGGCAGCGGGGATTTACCGAGGTGCAGGTTTTAGGCAGAGAAAGTCTTGAGCAGCATCGCAGGTACATTGCGGAGAATCCTGTGAAGGCGAGATTAGTGGATGCGGCGGAGCAGTATCCCTTTTGTTTCGAGAGTTTGGCGCGGAAAAAGGCGGAGGAACGAAGAGCTGAGGCGGTGCAGATGACGGGTTTGGCAGAAGATAGCAGGGGCTAAAGCCCTCTTCCATTGAAGGGGCTTATTCGGCCCGGCTAAAGCCGTGCCCTTGTTACAGGGCACAAAGCTGCAATGCAGGGAAAGATGAGATGCAGGGATAGTTGCAATGCAGGAAGAGAAGGCGAGGAATGTAAATGGCAGCAGTTGAAGGATCGGCTCCCAAAACACTCGGCAAGGTACGGCCGCATCAGACGCAGAATGAGGCGCTGGTGTTTGAGAAGTCGTCGGCGGGGAAGCGGGGTTATAAGCTGGCTCCGCTGGATGTGCCGGTGGTGGACGCGGCTGTGTTGCTGGGGAAGGCCCATCGTTCGGAGAGCGCGCAGTTGCCGGAGTTGAGCGAGATTGAGATTATCCGGCACTTTACGCGGCTGTCGACGTGGAACTATGCGATTGACCTGGGGATGTATCCGCTGGGGAGCTGCACGATGAAGTACAACCCGCGGGTGAACGAGCTGGTGGCGCGGATTGAGGGGTTGGCGGAGGCGCATCCTTACCGGCCGGACGGGCTTTCGCAGGGGTCGCTGGAGGTGATCGAACTCTTGCAGCGGTGCCTGATGGAGATTACCGGGATGGATGCGATTACGTTGCAGCCGGCGGCGGGGGCGCATGGGGAGTTTACGGGAATCCTGCTGGTGCGGGCGTGGCACGAGTCGCAGGGGAACGCGCGGAAGAAGGTGCTGATTCCGGACTCGGCGCATGGGACGAATCCGGCGACGGCGGCGATCTGCGGGTACACGGTGGAGAATTTGAAGTCGAATGTCGAGGGCGGGATTGACCTGGAGGCGCTGGAGCGGCAGGTGGACGAAGAGACCGCGGCGCTGATGCTGACCAATCCTTCGACGATCGGGGTGTTCGAGAGCCAGATCCACAAGATTGCGGACATTCTGCACGCCAAGGGCGCGCTGCTGTATATGGATGGCGCGAATATGAATGCGCTGGTGGGCAAGGCGCGGCCGGGGGACTTTGGCGTGGATGTGATGCACCTGAATTTGCATAAGACGTTTTCTACTCCGCATGGGGGCGGGGGGCCGGGGTCAGGGCCGGTGGCGTGCAAGGGGTTTCTGGAGCCGTTTTTGCCGACGCCGGTGCTGGTGAGGAAGGCAGGGAATAGGGAACAGGGAACAGGGACTAGGGACGTAGGGACTGAGGGACTGCTTGGGTGGGAGTATGAGCGGCCGCAATCGGTGGGGCGGGTAAGGGCGTTCTATGGGAATGTGGGGATGTTTATCCGGGCGCTGGCGTACATTCTGGCGAATGGGCCGGATGGGTTGCGGCAGACGACGGAAGACGCGGTGCTGAACGCGAACTACATTCGCACGAAGCTGGAAGACTTGTATGAGCTGCCTTACAAGACGGCTTCGATGCACGAGGTGGTTTTCAGCGACAAGCGGCAGGCGGCGAAGGGCGTGAAGACGGGCGATATTGCCAAGCGGCTGATCGACTATGGGTTCCATCCTTATACGGTGAGCTTTCCGATGATTGTGCATGGGGCGCTGATGATTGAGCCGACGGAGAGCGAGTCGCTGGAGGAGCTGGATTTGTTTGTGGAGGCGATGCGGGCGATTGCGCGGGAGGTGGAGGAGACGCCGGAGCTGGTGAAGACGGCTCCGCACTCGACGCGGGTATCGCGGCTGGACGAGGTGACGGCGGCGCGGAAGCCGGTTTTGCGGTGGCGGAGGGCGGAGTAGCAGTTTGATGGCCGGGCGCCCAGCCTGGCCGGGATGTGCGGCAAGTCACAGGACATTCACACTCCGCGTGTGATAGCCTTCGCTTTCTTACCGAGAGACGCCTGGCGGAGTTCCTCCACTGATGAGCCGGGCGGCGGCCCAATCCTTCTATGGATGAGGAAGACGGCAGACCGGGACCTGTGGCTGATGAATTTGGCCACCTGGACGCCCTGAGGGACGTTCGCGAGGGTTCCCTGTGCCGTGGAAATTCCCTTCAAGCAAATCATCCCATTCGACCTAATTTGAGTGTCCGGGAGTGCGGCCGGAGCAGGGTTTTGGTATCCCACCCATGCGACCAGAATCGGTCGCATGGGTGGGGCACCCGTGCATTTTGGGGACAGCCATCTTTTTTGAGAGGGCTTTCCGAACGAGTTTTGTTATTTCAAGGAGAGAAACCATGAAAACGTACCAGGGAAGTGAGATCCGCAACGTAGCTGTAGTGGGGCATGCGCACAGCGGGAAGACGACATTGATAGCCGCTCTGCTGCATGCCGCCAAGATGACGCCAACCCAGGGGCGGGTGGAAGACGGCACCGCCGTTACAGCTTATGACGAAGAGGAAGTAGCCCGCGGCGCAACGATGCAGAACGCGGTGGCTTTTGTTGAGTGGCAGGGCGTGAAGATCAATCTAGTCGACACTCCCGGATTTCACATGTTCAGCCACGAGGCGCGCGCGGCGCTGCTGCCGGTGGAGGCAGCGGTGGTGCTGGTGAATGCGCAGAACGGCGTGGAGGCGGTGACGGAGCGGGTGTGGCGCTATGCCGATGAGGCGAATGTTCCGCGAGTGGTGGTGGTGAACCAGATGGACCATCCGAAGGCGGGCGGCGGCGGCGGGCTGAATGCTCTGATTGACGATCTTGTGGATCGCTGGGGGCGCAACTGTGTTCCAGTCCAGTTGCCGATCTCGGGGGCGGATGGATTTCATGGGGTGGTGGACCTGGTGACGATGGAGGCCTACTACTACACGCCGGGCGGCGATGGACGGGGCAAGGTGACGGGGGAGATTCCGGCGAGCCTGGCGGCGGATGCGAAGGCGCGGCACGAGGCTCTGGTGGAGCTGGTGGCCGAGGGTAAAGACGAGCTGATGGAGGAGTATTTTGAGAAGGGCACGATTGCCGAAGACCACCTGATTGCGGCGCTGCACGAGGCGATTCGCGACGACCGGATCTTCCCGGTGCTGTTCTCAAGCGGGCTGGGGAACATGGCCCTGGATCACCTGCTGGACTTTATCAAGGTGTATTGCCCGTCGCCGGTGGAGCGCGCGCCGATTGCGGTGCGGACGCCGGGCGCCGACGCCGCGGAAGGCGTTGGGACGCGGAAGATCGAGGATGCGGGTCCGGTGGGCGCGGTGGTTTTCAAGACGATGACCGATCCGTTTGCGGGGCGCATCACGTTCTTCAAGGTGATCAGCGGGGTGGTGAAGAACGACGCGACGCTGGAGAACTATACGCGGCGCACGCAGGAGCGGCTTTCGCATTTGAGCGTGATGCAGGGGCGCAAGGCGGTGGAGGTGGTTGAGCTGCACGCGGGCGACCTGGGCGCGGTGGCCAAGCTGCGCGACACGCTGACGGGCGACACGCTGGGGCAGAAGGGCGCGGACATTCAGGTGGATCTGGCGGCGATTCCGGAGCCGGCGATGACGTATGCGATTGAGCCGAAGAGCCGGGCGGACGAAGACAAGCTGGCGCCGGCGATTCACAAGCTGATGGAAGAGGATCTGCTGATCCGGTTCTATCGCGATCCGCAGACGAATGAGTTTTTGATTGCGGGCGCGGGGCAGCCGCATATTGAAGCGATTGTGAACCGGCTGAAGAAGCGGTATCACGCGGAGGTTACGCTGAAGGCGCCGAAGGTGCCGTATCGCGAGACGATCCGCGCCAAGGCCGAGGCGCAGGGACGGCACAAGAAGCAGACCGGCGGACACGGGCAGTTTGGCGACTGCAAGATTCGCATGGAGCCAATGCCGCGGGGCGGCGGGTTCGAGTTTGCCAATGAGACGTTTGGCGGCTCGGTGCCGCGGAACTTTATACCGGCGATCGAGAAGGGCATTGTGGAGTCGGCGGCACGCGGGTACCTGGCCGGGTTCCCGGTGGTGGATTTCAAGGTTGTGGTGTTTGACGGCAGTTACCACGACGTGGACTCGAACGAAATGAGCTTCAAGATGGCGGGGCGCATCGCGTTCCGCAAGGCGATGGAGCTGTGCAAGCCGTGTTTGCTTGAGCCGATCATGAAGGTGGAGATTGAGGCTCCGGACGAGTTTGCCGGAACGCTGATGGGCGACCTGAACTCGCGGCGCGGACGCGTGGCGGGCATGGAGTCCAAGGGCCGGACCACGGTGATCAACGCGCAGGTTCCGATGGCCGAGATGCTGACGTATGGGACGCTGCTGACTTCGATGACTCAGGGCAAGGGGAGTTACCGGATGGAGATGGATCACTACGATATCGTTCCGCAGTTGGTGGCGGAGAAGATCTTGGCGAATGCGAAGGCGCCGGTGGAGGAAGAAGAAGAGTAGCGTCAGTTTTCAGATCATAACGGAGTTCCCGAGCTCCTGACATCTGGGGCTCGGGAGTGCTTCAAATAGCGATTAGGAAAAGGAGGTTGCGATGGATTACCGCGAAGAATCCTTCAGGGGTAAATTCAGCAGCTAAGGTTGGCTAGCCCACATCTCGACTTTTGAGATGTGGGAGACGATGATCTCCAACCCTCCGTCTCCCTTTTGCCAAACCTCAGTGCCGGCGTTGCGCGCCGTGATAGATGTGCAGGATTTCAATATCGTTATCGTTCACGCGATAAACCACGATATAGGGCAAGCTCGACATGACCAGCTCACGGGTTCCTTCTTCCCGTCCAGCGCGGCCGCGTTGGGGCATGAAACGCAATGTAAGAATTGTCTGGTAGATTTCGAGAATTGTCGATTGCGCGAACGATGGAAGGTGTTGTGCCAGGTAATCCCCGATAGATTCCAGGTCGTCCGCCGCCGCCAGAGTCCAGCGGAGACGCATCAGCGCTTCAGCATCCGGGAGACGCGGGCATCCATCTCGGCCTCTTCGATAAACATCCCCTGGTCTGCCTGCTCGATTCCCTTGCGCACACCGGCGCGGAAGCGTTCATCGTCTTCGATCAGCAGTAGCGCGGCGTCCTGCACCAGACGCGCAGGCGCAACTCCTTCCGCACTGGCGATCTGGCCCAGCCTTGCTTCCTGCTCGGGGGTGAACTGGACTTCCATAGCTGAAGTGTGGCAGCAGCTTTGCGGACTGTCAAGCCTTCGTCAACTCGTCCCCAGGCACGGGAGGATCATCCGGGATGGATCGAGGTAGGAGCTCAGACCTTTGTCCGCGCCCGCACACCTACGATGGAAGAACGCAGCGGCGGGTCTTGGATCGTTTGCTCAGTTCAGTGCGGAGGGTGGCCCAGAATTCGGGAGTGGCTTGCTCCGGCTCACCTTCAAGCAGCGACGCGAGCAGCGTCTGCTCAAGCTGCTCCCTGGCGTTGCGCTTTTGGTCGGCGCGGACCAGCTCGCGCACGTATTCGCTTGCGCTGCTGTAGTCGCCTGCGGTGACCTGCTCCTCCACATACTGCTTCATGGGGTCGGGGAGGGAGATATTCATGGTTTGCATCGGGTCATCCCTGGTTCTGAACCTAACACTCATGGCAAATGTTGTCAATTGATGCCATGTCTCAGTCTCCAGACATAGCAATCCGCCCTTCGGGCTTCGCGTCAACTGCGCATCCGTCAGAACCTCAATCCTGGAGGTTGCCGGACGGCCCACCCTTTCCGCACTCTCGCGCGGAAAAGGGCGGGACACTGGCGACCTCAGCCAGAAGCGGGTTTTTCAGGCGTCAGGTGTGTGCCATCAGGCCTGACTTAGCCTCTAACGGACTCGCAGCCAGCAAGGACTGTCCCTGCTACCGCGAGATTTCGAGGGCGACGCCGGGTTGACCGGGGAACCGGCGATTGAAGAGGTAGTAGCCGCCGTCGGCGTAGTCGACATACATTTCGTCGCGCTGGTACCAGTCAGTTCCCCAGTATTCCGGATACGGCTCGACGAGGTTGAACCAGAGGCCGTCGTACTGGAACCGCGGATAGCCGCCTATTTCCGAGTAAGGCAGGCCGTAGACTCTGAAGAAGTGAGTTCTGCCGAATCTGCGGTGGAAGTCATAGTCTGGAACACGGTATCCGCGGTAGCCTCCGCGGTCGCGCCAGGAGCGGTGCTCGGCCTCGAAGTGATTTGCGCGATGGCGCTCCCAGCCGCCCCGATCGTGTTCCGGTTCCATGCGATAGGGTCCCTCCGCATGATGGTCCCGTTCCTCGTGGCGCCTCTCCGGTGGTGCCCCGCGGTGGTCCTCGGGCCCGCGACGCTCGTCGCGATGCTGCGGCTGAGCGCGATGGTCGTCATGCGGCCTGTCCTGCCTGTCTCTGTCGTCGTGCTGCCGGCTCTGTCTATCTCGATCATCGTGCTGCGCGTACCCGACTACTGCGGCTCCAACCAGCAGCCCAAAAGCTACGCTTGCGCCCACAACTGCGATCCGTTTCATACGTGCCTTTCCTTACCTGAAATTGAACCCAATCAGGCGCAACCATTGTATTCCTGTTCACGGGGGCGCCGACTGCCGGGCGGCCATGCGCACAGGTCCCTTCATAGAGGCCCGACTGCGCCGCGGGATTGCGGCGCCAACCGTGCGTCTTCGGCCGTCGGCACTCTAATTGAAATGGGAGTTAGAACCGGGCGCCTGGCTGCGCCGGCTAACGGCACTTGGAGTATTCGACTCCGTTGACGACGACGATGACGGAACCGTTGTTGTTGCGTTTGACCTGGGATCGGACCGGCTGGGGAATGAGATCGCCGATGTAGAGTTCGCCGTTGACGACTTTCCAACGGCCGCCGCCGCCGGAGTTGCGCTGGCTGGCCATGCTGCCGCCGTAGCCGCTGGAGTAGCCTTCGGAGCGGCCGCCCTTGCCGTAGGTTCCGTTGGGGTTGAAGACCCATCGGGTGGTGTTGGAGTAGCCGGTGATCTTGTTATAGGAGAAGGTACACCAGGCGCTGGAGAGGAGAAGGCTCTCGGAGAGTCCGCCCTGGGGCGCGGAGCCGGGCGGGGCGCAGCGGAAGGTCTGGACTACGCCGTTGATGAGCAGGTTGAGCACGTCTGCTTTTAACTGATAAGGAAAGCGGAAGGTGCCGTCTGCTCCGACCAGGGTGATGATTTTTGCATCCGCGGAGTAGCGGTAGCGGACTCCGTTGACGACAGTGAAGCCATCCTGGCCGAGGTCGATGGTGGAGTCGGGTCCGGCCCATGTGCCGACCAGGCCGTTGCAGTGGGCACTGTCTGGCTGCGCGGGAGTGCCGGTTTGCGCGAAGGCCGAGGCTGTTGCGAGCAACAGGGCGGCCAGGAACAAGGCGTGCTTTGTACTGAGTCCTGGCATGATCGGGAATCATATAACTTGGAATTGGAAGATTGGAAGAGCATTTTTGCAGGCTGCGGATGGATTGTGACCGGAAGCGCAGGCTCTGTTTACGCAGCGGCAACGTTTGTGTGGCTCACTCGTCACACGGGTGGTAAGGCAAGGGGCTGAGAATGACGGGACGGTGGATGGGCTGGCGCGGGTTGTTGTGGGTGGGCGCTCTGGTGGGATGCGCGGGCGGGGTGCGGGGTTTGGCGGCGGAGCCATCGTCTGCAGCCTTGGCGGCGTTTAACAACTACATCGAGACGGTGGAGGGGCGGATTGGCCGGCAGCATGCGGGGGCGAAGGGGTTTCTGGTTCCGGTGGCGGGGGAGAGCGAGGCGGGGCTGGGGCGGGGGGAGCTGGTTCTGGAGAAGGTTGCGGCGGGCGGGGGTGGGGAGTTGCCGGGGGCGACGATTTATCACTGGCGGGGGACGGCGTTTGCGAAGGGGGCGAAGGCGGCGGATTTTGAGCGGCTGATGCGGGATTTCGATGGATATGGAAGGTACTTTGCGCCGCAGGTGGTGGCGGCGAAGACGCTGGGGCACGAGGGCGACCACTACCAGGCTTCAATGCGGGTAAGGCAGAAGCATGTGATCACGGTGGTGATGGATACGAGCTATGACGTGCAGTTTGGGCGGCTGGATGCGGCGCACGGGTGGAGCATCTCGCGGAGCACACGAATTGCGGAGATTGGCGGGGCGGGGACGAGCGAGGAGCATGCGCTGACGGCCAGCGAGGAGCATGGGTTTCTTTGGCGGCTGGATACGTATTGGAGCTATGAGGAGCGGGACGGGGGGCTGGCGATGCAGATTGAGTCGGTTTCGCTGACGCGGTCGATTCCGCTGGGGCTGGGGTGGGCGATTGGGCCGTTTGTGGAGAGCGTTCCGCGGGAGTCTCTGGAGTTTACTTTGCGGTCGGTGTGCGATGCGGTTAGGCGGCAGGGGCATCGGTCGGGTTTGTGAGTCCGACGGCCGGTGAAAATCGATGAGAAATGAGGAACCGCGAATCGCGGGGGTGGCTTGCGGGGATGTGAAACCGGGAGGGCTGATTTGTCGGGGTGTCAAACAGGCTGTTCAAGGTGGGCAAGGTAGTCAGCGGGCGAGAGCACTGTTACGCCGTGGCGGTCGGGTTGGGGGAAGTGTTTGAGGTTTCCGGTGATGAGCCAGGCTCCGGCAGCCTGGGCAAGAGCGAGGAAGGGCGCGTCACCTGGGTCGGGGGATGGATGGGGCCAGGGAGCGGGGTCTGGGAGTTGCAGGCTCTGATCGATGAGATGGTCGAGCCAGGCGGGCGGGAATCCATGACGTGTGAATTTTGGCCGCCACAGTACTTCATGATATTCACTCGTGATTGCTGGGCAGGTAACAAGATGCACTTTGGCTGCCAACACCCAGTCCATGGTCAGCCGGTAGGGAATGCTCCCGATCTTTAGCCCAGCCGAGACAATCACGTTTGTATCGAGCACGATAAGCCGCATCAGATCTTCCGGCTCTTTTCCCGCGCGCGCCGCTCTGCCCTGACAGTGTCAATCTCCTGCTCAATTTCTTCATCACTGATAGGAAATGCCGCGGCAAGCTCTGCAGAATGGCGGAGGCTGGCCTGGGCCATGGCGCGGCGCAGGTCGCGGTCTTGCAAGGCGGCATCGCCGAGGACGGGGACGAGGAAGTAGGCAGGGCCCTGCTGGCCGGCCAGGAGGATGGTCTCTCCCTTGGGAACGGCAGCAAGGGCTTTGACGCCGCGGGTTCGGAACTCGCGCAAGGAGACTTGACGCATGGTGTGCCTTTCTGGGGTTAGTGTAGTCGTTTTGGCTACGCCCAGCAAGTGAGGGAAGCGGGCATGGATGGAAGCGCTCGTGGAGGGCACATTGGATCTGGCGCGGGGGCAGGGCGCTGACGGGCTGGGCGATGCTGCCGGTGGGCATGTTGCTCTGGACGGCCGCGGCAGGGATAAGCCGGGTGCGGCATGGGGTGGGAAGAAGCGGCAAATCCAGGTATCTCTGAGGACTTTTCTGCATTTGTGCGAATCGTCTGGCGCAGTTTGGTGTTTTGGGCGGGATTTTTGGCCGATAGGGGAATCCGGGAGGCGGGGGAGTGAATCTGAGAGAATAGTGAAAGTGAATCGAGAGAGATCAGTTCTTCCCTGGCACAGGGGAGTGTGGGCATTTGCGGCACTGGCGATGGCTGGAGCGGCGGGGACGGCGTGCGCGCAGGCGCCGAATCCGAGTTCAGCGGCGAACCCGTTTTTTGGGAGCGTGACGCTGCGGCCGGCGGTGGACCAGACGCTGCAACTGAGCCTGGATGACGCGGTGCGGCGGGGACTCGAGAATAACCTGGGGCTGAAGGAAGCCGAGAACGGCGAAAAGGACATCAAGGCGCAGAAGCTGGAGGCGCTGCAGAATTTTTTGCCGACGATCAACCTGACGGGTTCGACGGGATTTTTCCAGCACAATCTGGCGGCGCTGGGGTTTGGTCCGGGGGCGTTTGCGGCGATTGCGAAGCAGTTTCCGGGGGGCTTGCCGGGGCTGAAGGAGATTACGAAGGACGACCTGACACAGGGCCAGATTCAGTATGAGCAGATGTTGTTTTCAGGGCCGGTGATTGCGGGCTGGAAGGCGGCGCGGGCGGCGGAGCAGGCGGCGCACTTTGCGAAGATGAGCGCGCGGGGCGAGGTGGTGCAGCAGGTGGCGACGGCTTACTTGCACGCGATTGCAGCGGCCAGCGAGGTGGATAACGCGAAGGCTCTGGAGACGGAAGACGAGCTGCTGCTGAGCCAGGTGCATGCGGCGCACGAGGCGGGGACGGCGGCGAATCTGGACGAGCTGCGGGCGAAGGTGCAGTTGCAGGCGCAGCAACAGGCTTTGATTGGGGCGGAGAACGCGCTGGAGAAGGACCTGATTCTGCTGAAGCGGGAGACGGGGATCGATCCGGGGCAGAAGGTTACATTGACGGATGCGGCGCCTTATAGCGAGCTGGCGGAGCAGACGCCGGAAGAGGTAAGGGCGGTAGCGTACAAGAACCGGCAGGACTACCAGAATTTGCAGAACCAGGTGGTTGAACTGAAGGCGGTGCATTCTGTGTATCGGAGCCAGCGGCTGCCGAGCCTGAGCTTTGGCGGGTACTACGGGGTGAGCCTGGTGAACGGAGCGGGTTCGCATGGGAACTTTGCGGCGCAGGGAACGCTGAGCATGCCGCTGTTTCGGGAGGCGAAGCTGCGCGGGGATGTGGATGCGGCGAAGGCGAACGTAGACGCCGTGGAGGCCGAGCTGGGGGATTTGCGGGGGCACATTGACCAGCAGGTTCGGTCGGCGTTGCTGGACGTGGGGGCGGCGACAAAGCTGGTGGAGGTGGGCCGGTCAAATGTGGAGCTGGCGACGCGGGCACTGGCCGACGAGACGGACCGGGTGAACGCCGGGGTGGACGACAATCTGCCGCTGGTGGCGGCGCAGGCGACGCTGGCCTCGGCACAGAGCAACCTGGTGGAGAGCGTTTACCAGTTCAATGTGGCCAAGCTGGTGCTGGCGCGGGCGGCGGGTGTGCTGGAGACGCAATACCGGGAGTATCTGGGGCGGTAGGGCTTCTCAGGCATTCAAAGTCGGAAAAAAGCAAAAACTTCAATACTGCACCTTCGCCGCGCGGGGCTGGGGAGTCTTTTGCGTGCGTGAATGGCGGGGATTCGCCGGTAATGGGTGCTTGGATCGGTCAGTTTGGTAAGAGTTCGATGAAGATAGGCGGGCTGGGGCTTGCAGCCGCGTAGAGTAGAAGTAAGGACTGTTTGAAACTTATGGCGAGAACGCTGCGAATCAAGTATTACGTGGAACCGGATGCGGGAGCGCTGGCGCGGCGGGCGGCGCAGTATTTTGCGGAGATGGCCGGGGAAGCGGTGGAGGCACGGGGCCGGGTGCGGATCGCGATCAGCGGGGGGACAACGCCGACGGCGGCGTTCCGTTTGCTGGGCGACGCGAACGAGCCGTGGCGGGGCCGGATGCCGTGGGACAAGCTGGATCTCTATTGGGTGGATGAGCGGCCGGTTGGGCCGGAGGCCCCGGAGAGCAACTATCGCATGACACGGGAGTCGCTGCTGGACCACGTTCCGCTGCAAGCGGATCAGATCCACCGGATTGAGGGGGAGCTGGAGCCGGAGGTGGCGGCGGCGCGGTATGAGTCTGAGCTGCGGAACAGCTTCAGGCTGGAGGGTGCGGAGTTGCCGCGGTTTGACCTGGTGGCGCTGGGGATGGGGGACGACGGGCATACGGCTTCGCTGTTTCCGGGGACTGCGGGGCTGCACGAGATGGGTCGGCTGGCGATTGCCAACCACGTGCCGCAGAAAGACACCTGGCGGGTGACGCTGACGTGGCCTGTGATCAACCGGGCGAGCTCAGTGTTCTTTCTGATTGCGGGAGCGGATAAGGCCAGTGTTCTGAAGGAAGTATTGACCGGGCCGTGGGATCCGGAGCGGCTGCCGAGCCAGCTGATTTGGCCAGCAAGCGGTATACTTAGCTTGATTTTGGATGAGGCTGCTGCCGCCCTTTTACCCGCGACGGATGGGGAAGGCTGTGGGGTATTGGAGAGGGAACGATGATTTTGGCGGGCGACGTAGGCGGCACCAAGGTCCACCTGGCGCTGTATGAGTTTATCGATGGGAAGCTGAAGTACACGCGGGACCAGAAGTTTGCGGCCAAGGAGTACTCCGGGCTGGAAACGATTGTGAAGGAGTTTTTGGCGGGCGAGACGGCGACGGCGGCGTGCTTTGGCGTGCCGGGGCCGGTGCGGGACGGGCGGCTGCGGCTGACCAACCTGCCATGGACGCTGGATAGCCGGGAGCTCTCGGCGAACCTGAAGATCGGTCACGTATTCCTGATCAACGATCTGGAGGCGAACGGGTACGGGGTGGCCGAACTGGCCCCGGACCAGATTTATACATTGAGCGAGGGCGATCCGAGCCAGGTGGGCAACCGGGCGTTGCTGGCCGCGGGTACGGGGCTGGGCGAAGCGATGCTGATCTGGAATGGGCACAGCCATGTTCCTTACCCTTCAGAGGGCGGGCATGCGGATTTTTCTCCGCGGAACGAGGACGAGATTGATCTGCTGCGGTATTTGAAGCAGAAGTACAACGGGCGGATCAGCTTTGAACGCGTGGTGAGCGGGATGGGGCTGACGGGGATCTATGAGTTTCTGCGGGAAGTGCGCGGGATGGAAGAGCCGAACTGGCTGGCGGCGCAGATTGCCGCGGCGGACGACCCGAACTCAGTGATTACGGAGATGGCGCTGGCCGCCAAGAGCGAGATCTGCGAGAAGGCGCTGGACATGTTTGTTTCGGCCTATGGGGCCGAGGCGGGGAACATGGCGCTGAAGATTCTTTCGGTGGGCGGGGTTTACATTGGCGGCGGGATTGCGCCGCGCATCCTGGAGAAGCTGAAGGATGGAACGTTCCTGAAGGCGTTCACGGACAAGGGACGGCTGAGCCAGTTGCTGATCAACATGCCGGTGCGGATTATTCTGGAGAGCCGGGCGGCGCTGATGGGGGCCGCGGCTTGCGCGGAGGCGCGGGCGGCGGAGTTGAGCGGGGTTTCGCCGCGGGCGGCTTCAGTGAAGAGCTAGGCATTTTCAGGGTTGCTGTGAGGTTGGATTCGTGGTTTCCCACCCATTTCACAAAGGACGTGAAATGGATGGGGCACGGGGCTTTCTAAGACCATCAGTGAAAGTGCTGCAATCGCGTGGATTGAGGAAGTGGAGAAAGGGCCAGCCGATTGGGGCTGGCCTTTTTGCTTTTGCGGCGTTTGGGGCTATGGGGCGAGCGAGTAGGTGACGGTGATAGGAGTTTCTACTTCTGCGGGCTGGCCGTTGAGCAGGTAGGGCTTGTATAGCCACTGGGAGACGGCCCAGAAGGCCGAGGAGGCCAGCGAGGGACTGGGAGCGGAGAGGAGGACCAGGTCGCGGAGTTTTCCGTCGATGCCGATGGTGGCCTGCAAGACAACTTTGCCTTCGATGTGGGCGGCTTTGGCATCCGGGGGATAGACAGGGGCGACCTTTTTTGCGAGCAGGCCGGCGGCGACGGCCTCACTGATGCTGACCTTGTCGAGGAGAGCCGGCTGGGCGTCGGCGGGAGGAGTGAGGGCGGAGTCGGTGGGGCTGATGGGGGCGATGGCATCGACAGTGGCGGAGAGGAGGGAGCGGAGGCCTTCACGGAAGTAGATGCCGCGCGGCATTTGCCTGCCTTCGTACTGGGTGAAGTTGTTGAACTTTACGGTCTGTGCGCCGAAGGAGTCAATGCCGAGCAGGATCTTCAATCGATTATTGAAGCAGTAGGTTGGGTAGAGTCCCATGACGGGTTTGGGGGCGGGGTCGGCTTTGGGCGAGACGGGCACCGTGTTGAAGCAGGAGACGACGCTGCCGGGGGCGGTGAGAGCGCTGGGGTCAAGGCGGAACCGGGTTGGGTCAAGAGCGCCGGCGCTGGTGAGGGGCGTGAGCAGGGCGGCGCGGAGCTTGTACTCAAAGAAGCCGGGCGTTTGGCCGGTGGACTGGGTGGCGAATTTTCCGTCGGCTGTGCGCCATTCGGTGTAGGAGCCGTTGGGGCGGGTCCATGAGCTGCGGTAGAGCTGGGGTGAGGCCGACCAGTATTCGAAGATTCCTTCGGCGGCGGGTTTTCCGGCGTTGTCATAGAGCTGATAGCTGGCTTTGAGATGCCAGGGCTTGAAAGCGGAGTAGTCATAGATCAGCGCGGGGATGGTGAAGACGCCGTTGGGGTCTTGCGGCAGGCCGGGGGGATTGGTGGCCTGCGCGAGACCGGGCAGCGCGGCTGCAAGCAGGAGGGTGAGAAGGACTTGTGCGCGCATCATGCTGAGAGGGTAGCAGCGCCGATGACGATGGAGGATGAAGGGAATTTGAAAATCGCGATTGGCGGAGGACGGCGCCCGCGGAGGCGCTGGTTCCGTGATGGAGAAATTAACCCTGGAGCTATGGTGAAGAGCCATGAGCCGAAGAGGACAGGCGTATACTTGGGCGAAATTTCAGTCCAGGAAAACTGTGGTTTGAATCGCGTGGGGACGCGCGCGGCCGCCGCATGGACGAAGCCGGAAAGGAAGAGCGTGACGATGCAAGACCATTTTGGATATCAACCTGGATTCGGCCTGAGCGGAGTGAAATTCAGCGGCATTGGGGCCCTTTGCCTCGGCCTGATGTTGGCCGCGGGGACGGCGGCGCGGTCACAGGAAGGGGCGGTAACGCCGGAGAGCGCCACGCCCTCGTTCACCACTGTCGATGTTCCCGGCGCGGGCACGAATTCGCAGCAGGGCACCGCCGTTTCCTCGATCAACGCGGCGGGGGATATCACGGGAGTGTATGTGGATGCGAACAATGTGGTGCACGGCTTTGTGCTTCCTGCCGGCGGCACGCTGACCAAATTCGATGTACCAGCCGCGGGCACGAAGGCGGGCCAGGGGACCATTCCGGCGAGCATCAACAGCTCGGGAACGATCACGGGAGTTTATGTGGATGGAAACATCGCAGCGCATGGTTTTGTGCGCGCGGCCAACGGCACGATCACGACGATTGACGCTCCGGGTGCTCCGACGGCGACCAAGGATCGCGGGACATCGGCCCTGGGTATCAACGACTCCGGCACGATCATTGGGATGTACTCGACGACGGGAAGCATAAGTACCCCGCCCACGTATCACAGCTTTCTGCGCACCGCTGCCGGCAAGATCACGGTGATCGACGAGCCGAATGCGGGAAGCGGAGTGAGTTCGAGTGGCGGCAAGGAGGGGACATACGTATCGGATATCAATGCCAGCGGAGAGATGGTTGGGAGCTATATCGATTCGAACTATGTGGAACATGGGTTCCTGCTTTCTACAACGGGCACCTTCACCTCGTTTGACCCACCGTCGGGAGCCTTCCGCGGGGGGGCTGCCACGAGTTTCAGTATCGATTCGGCAGGGGATGTAGCGGGGGATTACTACGACGCAAGCGACGTTCACCATGGCTTTCTGCGCGCGGCGAACGGAACGTTCACTCCCCTGGATGCTCCGGTTGCCCACCTGCAACCATGCAGCAGCCACGGCATGGGCAAGTCTTTCTGCGGCACGATGGGGGCGGGAGTCGACGCCGCGGGGGACGTGGCCGGGGCATACGTGGACTCGAACGGCATTGTCCGCGGCTTTTTGCGTCCCGCCGGAACGAGCGCCATCACCACCTTCAGCGATCCAAACGCGGGAAGCTACGCAAACGAGGGAACTTTACCGCACAGCATGATCTCCAATGGGAAAGGAATCATGATCAGCGGAATGTATGCCGACACGAACTTTGTGCTGCATGGCTTTGTGTATGCAGTGGCCGCGGCGGCGCCGGTGGCGACGACCACGACGGTTACTTCTTCGCTGAACCCATCGGTTTATCAACAACCGGCCACTTTTACCGCGAAGGTGACATCGAGCAACGGCGCGCCGCCGAATGGAGAAAACGTAACTTTCTATAGCGGGACAACGGCACTGGGAACGGGGCAACTGAGCGGCGGCTCGGCCACAACGACAACGACGGCCCTGCCGGTGGGTACGGATTCGATCACGGCGAGCTACGCGGGGGATGCGAACTTTGCCAACAGCAAGTCATCGGCGCTGACCCAGGTGGTGAACAAGGCCAAGTCGTATACGGCGTTGGCCTCGAATTCTAATCCATCGAGCTTCGGCCAGCCGGTAGTTTTCACGGCGACAGTGACGGGGCAGTTTGGGGGGACAGCGAGTGGAACTGTGACGTTCAGCAACGGGACAAAGGCGATGGGGACGGTCACGCTGAGCAAGGGAGCGGCGAGCATTTCCGCTGCAACACTGGCGGTGGGAAGCGATTCGATCACAGCGGTTTACAGTGGCGATACGAACTTTGTGACCAGCACGTCGAATGCGGTGAAGCAGGTGGTGAACCAAGGCTCAACCACGACGGCGCTGACTTCGTCGCTGAATCCGTCGAAGTCCGGGCAGCCGGTGACCTTGACCGCGGCCGTCACGGGGAAGTACGGCGGCACACCCTCGGGTTCGGTGGCGTTCAAAGACGGGAATACGACTTTGAAAACAGTGACGTTGAGCGGCGGGGTTGCGAAGTACACCACATCGACATTGACCAAAGCTACGCACAGCATGACGGCGGTTTACAGCGGGGACGCAAACTTCAACGGCAGCACGGGCTCGGTGTCGCAGAAAGTGAATTAGAGCGGGACTGCAATCCAGGTGGTGATCGAAGTACCGGGCGCGGCGCTTTTGCTTCGACCCAGGCGACAGGTCATCGTTCCTGGGTCAGGGCGGCCCTGCAGGTCAGCGCCGCAGCGCCGAACCGACGGAGGCGATGGCTCCGTGATGGAAGAACTGACCGAGGCCGATGGTGAAGAGCCAGCAGCCGGAGAGGGCGTGCAAAAAGCTTGAATTGGCGAGCGAGCCGGTTTCAGCGTAGCGGGCGGCGAAGAGCGATACCGGAGTGGCAGCGCCACAAAACAGCAGCACCGGATCAGCATTCAGGCCGGTGCGGGTCATGAAATCAGCCTGAATTGCAGGGGGCAGCAGAAGGGCGAGGCTGGCATGCAATGGGACCGTTTCGGGAAGCATAATCTTGCGCGGTCATTTCGCCGATAAAGCTAAAGAACCCGCAGTACCGCCGGGGCGACCCGCAGAGGGGAATCCCGGAATGGAAAGCACGAGGTGATATACCCCGGAACGAATGCTGCGCCTCAGAAGAGTTCGGGATGGAGTCAGGCGCGCAGGAGTTGCCTGCGCGGAGAGATGGGTTGCGGTGTGTCTGCTGGCTGCGGCGGTATCTGCCGCGAGCCTTGCTGTTGCCGGCGAACCGGCTGAGGCCAACCCCGCGTCCCAGGCCCTGGGAGGATTGCGCACGCTGACGACGGCGCGCCAGGTTCACGATCTTACGCCTGAGGCGGCGGCACGGCACTACCCGGTGCATCTGCGCGCAGTGTGCGTTGTCTGCTTCACCGGCTGGCATGGATTCTTTGTCAGCGACGGGGCAACGGACGTTTATGTCGAGACCAAGGATCAGGTTCTGCTGACGCCCGAGGTTCACTCTGGCACGCTGCTGGATATTGTGGGAGTAACGGGATCGGGCGAATATGCTCCGGTGGTTGACCGGAGTGTTCTGCGGGTATTGGGCGAAGGGCGGATTCCTCCTCCCCGGCACGTAGCCGTGGACCAGTTGTTGACGGGCGTCGAGGACGGCCAATGGATTGCGTTCGAGGGAACGGTGCGGTCGGCGCGGCTGAGAGACTCGATGCTTTCGCTGGTGGTAGCTTCCGGTCAATCCCAGGTAGAAGTGATGACGACCGCGGCGGGGGCGAGGGAGATAGGACGGCTTGTGCATGCGCGGGTCAGGGTTGAAGGGACGGCAGGTCCGGTTTTCAACCAGCGTCATCAGCTGATTACAGTTTGCATTTACTCGCCGAGTTGGCAGAGGCTTCGCATCCTGGAAGCGGCGCCTTTGGATGCATTTGCGCTCCCCGTGAAGCAGGTGAAGAACGTGTTTGAATATGTGCCGGGGTCTGGGCCCGACCGGCTGGTGCGAATCCGCGGGGTGGTGACTGCGCGCTGGGGTCAAACGGTATTTATTCATGACGGGATGCAAGGGGCCCCGGTTCTTGGCACCGACCTAGCCAACCTGAACCCAGGGGACCTGGTGGATGCGGTGGGCTACCCGGTGCTGGGCGACACGGCACACACGATGGAGGAGGCGGTGTTCAGGCGCATTGGAACAGCGGCCTTGCCTGAGCCAAAGGCGATCACGCCGGACCAGGCAATCTCTGGCGACTTTGAGGGAGACCCGGTTCGCCTGGATGGGCGGCTGCTTGAGGAGCAGAAGGCGCCAGAGCAAACCACTTTACTGGTGAGCGCGGGCGGGGCAGTTTTTGCGGCTGTTCTTCCCGCGGAGGGCGGGCAGGCGCCGTTGCCGGCATTGCGGGCGGGCAGCCTGATTCGGCTGACAGGCATTTGCGTTATCTCGGAGACGCAGGCATCGCGGCATTTCCGGCTGCCCAAGGCGTTTGAAATCCTGTTGCGGACGCCAGGCGATGTTGTTGTTCTTGAAACGCCATCCTGGTGGACGCTGAGTCACGCGCTTCTGCTGCTGGCGGCGGCGCTGGCCGGGACGCTGGCGGTGCTGATCTGGGTCGCAGCGCTGCGGAGGCAGGTGGCGCGGCAGACCGGCCTGCTGCGCAAGAGCGAGGAGCGATTCCGTCACCTTGCGCTGCACGATCCACTGACAGGAGTGGCTACGCGGCTGTTGCTGACCGACCATCTGAATATCGCCGTGGAGATAGCGAATCGCCATGCACTGTGCGTTGCGGTGCTGATCCTGGATCTGGACAGATTCAAGCAGATTAACGACACCCTGGGCCATCCGGCCGGCGACCAGGTGTTGCGCGTAACCGCGGAACGCCTCTGCAGGGCGGTACGCAAGAGCGATACTGTCGGCAGGATGGGAGGAGACGAATTTGTCGTCCTGCTCCCGGACGTTCGCGATCCCGAGACCGCGGAGCAAATTGCGGCAACCCTGGTGGAGGCTCTGGGGGTCCCGATCGCAATCGACGGCAGAGAGATTCCTGTCTCGGTCAGTATCGGGGTGTGCGCCCTTCAGGCGGGCGATGTGAACGCGGACGAGTTGTTGAAGCATGCGGATGCAGCGCTATACCAGGCCAAGGCGAAAGGTCGCGGACGTTTTCAGGTGTGGCCTCCTCCGCAGTACGCACAGGTCCAAGGGGAAGAAGACCAGAGCTTGCTGGAGAATCACTGAGGACGGCTGGGCAGAAGAACGTGAAACAGCCGTGACCTCACCGACCTGGCTCTCAGGCCTCGGATACTCTAGATACACCGGAATGACGTTCGCGTGCGCTATCGGTTCTTCCCGCTACATCTTTGCCAGCCTCAGAGAGCTGTTGGCGAAGGCGAGTCCGCTGCGGAGCGGAGATGTGCTGGCGGGGGTGGCGGCGGGCTCAGCCGAGGAGCGGGTGGCGGCGCAGTTTGCTTTGGCGGATTTACCGCTGATGCGGTTTTGCGAAGAAGCTGTTGTGCCTTATGAAGACGACGAGGTAACGCGGCTGATTGTGGACACGCAGGATGCGGCGGCGTTTGCGGCGGTGCGGAGCCTGACGGTGGGCGAGCTGCGCGATTGGCTGCTGAGCGACGAGGCGACGGCGGAGCGGATCGCGGGGCTGGGGCCGGGGCTTACGCCGGAGATGGCGGCGGCGGTGAGCAAGATCATGCGGGTGCAGGACTTGATTGCGGCGGCTGGGAAGATGCGTGTGGTGACGCGGTTCCGGACGACGGTGGGGTTGCGGGGGCGGTTGAGCGCGCGCTTGCAGCCGAACCATCCGGCCGACGATGCGCTGGGGATTGCGGCGGCGCTTGTGGACGGGCTGCTGCTGGGATCGGGCGACGCGGTGATCGGCATCAATCCGGCGGGAGACAGCGTGGATGGAACGGCGCGGCTGCTGCGGATGATGGACGGGGTGCGGGAGCGGTTCGGGATTCCGTCGCAGAGCTGCGTGCTGGCGCATATTACGACGCAGCTAAAGGCGCTGGAGGCGGGGGCGCCGGTGGATCTGCTGTTTCAATCGATTGCCGGGACGGAGGCGGCGAACCGCAGCTTTGGGGTGAACCTGGCGCTGCTGGCGGAGGCCGATGAGCAGGGGCGTGGGCTGCGGCGGGGAGGGGTTTGCGCGGATGGGCAGACGGGCAGTAACGTGATGTACTTCGAGACCGGGCAGGGGTCGGCGCTGTCAGCCAATGCGCACCATGGAGTGGACCAGCAGACGCTGGAGGCTCGGGCGTATGGGGTGGCACGGCACTTCAGGCCGATGCTGGTAAATACGGTGGTGGGGTTTATTGGGCCGGAGTATTTGTATGACGGCAAGCAGATTGCGCGTGCCGGGCTGGAAGACCACTTTTGCGGGAAGCTGCTGGGGCTGCCGATGGGCTGCGACGTCTGCTATACGAACCACGCCGAGGCCGACCAGGACGACATGGACACGCTGCTGACGCTGCTGGGCGCGGCGGGGGTGAACTACATTATGGGCGTGCCGGGGGCAGACGACGTGATGCTGCACTACCAGAGCACGAGCTTTCACGATGCGCTTTATTTGAGGAGGCTGCTGGGATTGAGGCCGGCGCCGGAGTTTGAGGCATGGCTGGAGGGGGAGGGGTTTGAGCGGCTGACGCTTGAGGCGCACTACCCGGAGAGGCTGCTGAGGGCATGAGCGAACTGGTGGGCCGTGATTTGCAGGCGCGACTGCGGGCACTGACGCCGGCTCGGGTGGGATTGGGAAGGACGGGCGTGAGCCAATTGACGCGGGATCTGCTTGAGTTTCAGCTTGATCATGCGCGGGCGCGGGATGCGGTGCATGCACGGCTGGAGGGGGCGGCGCTGGCGGCAACGCTGGCGGAGATTACGGGCGGAGCGGTGTTGCGGCTGCACTCGGCGGCTGGGGACAGAGCGACGTATCTGCAACGTCCGGACCTGGGACGCAGACTGGATGAAGCGAGCCGGACGCGGGTGGCGGAGATTGCGGCAGAGGAGCAGGGAGGCTTTGAGTTGGCGGTGGTGGCGGCGGATGGGCTCTCAGCACTGGCGGTGGAGAGGCATGCGGGCCCGTTGCTGACAGAGTGGCTTCCGCAGATGGAGGGATGGCGGCTGGGGCCGGTGAGCCTGGTGGAGCAGGGGCGGGTGGCGATCGGGGATGAGATTGGCGCGGTGTTGGGCGCACAGTTGGTGGTGATGCTGGTGGGGGAGCGGCCGGGACTGAGCTCGCCGGACTCGCTGGGCGCGTATGTGACGTGGGAGCCGCGGGTGGGGCGGACGGACGCGGAGCGGAATTGCGTATCGAATATTCGTGCCGAGGGGTTGACGTATAAAAAGGCCGGGGCGGAACTGAAGAGATTGTGTGAGCGGGCGCGGCGATTGCGGCTGACCGGGGTTGGGTTGAAGCTGGACTTGCTGAAGGAAGGTTGAAGCGAATGAGGCGTTGGGTGGAATGGGTGGTAGTGGCGTTGCTGGCGGGGTTTGTGGGTCTGTATGTGGGGGACTGGGCGGTGTACAAGCTGCGCGGGTCTCCGCATGGGACAGTGACGGTGAACCACATGCTGACGGTTCCGCTGAAGGGGAACAAGACGGAGTTTGACTACCAGGGATCGTCGGACGTGGCTTGCGCGGTTTCGCTTTTTTCGCAGGGCGGACAGAGCCCGTGCTGGCGGCTGCGGCGGCATCCTATCCAGACGACGAGTCTGTGAATTGGGAATTTCCTGGGGAAAAGGGAGATTCGGGTAAGGCAGCGAACATGGGGGAGTGATGCAGGTCACGCCGGGGAGGTTCAGGCGTGGATAGCATCGTAGCATCTCGCAGTGTCGCCGAGGCCCGATGTATAGCCGCACCCAAAACGACAACGGCACTTACAATACGCGCTGCCTGTATTGCTTCATGACGATTGCCTCGTCGGTGGAGTCTGCGCAGGAGTTGGAGACGCTGGAGGCTCGGCATATCTGCCCGGAGCGAGCATTGAACGAGCTGCTGGAGAAGGAAAAGGCGATCGAGGGGCAGGCGCACGTGAATTAGGGAGCGGGTTGTGGATCGGGGCAGGTGATGGGCTGGGAGAATGTGGCCCGCAGGGGTAAAGTGCTTGCGTGAGAACCATACTTTCTTAGACAGAGAACGAAACGGTGAACTTTGGGTGGAAGACGGATTTATTTATAGGCAGCAAGTCAGCGCCGCTTCGCGGCGTAGCAAGTCAGCAAGTCAGCCCTAAAATCCAGTACTCACGCGGAGACGAAAGCCCTGCCTGTTTTTGAGCTACGTGCGGCCCCGGAAGCATTTCTCCGCGATTTGCAAAGTCGAGTACTGCCGCATTTTGCCGATCAAAGGGGCTCACCCACAGGTAGTCGTCATTGCAGGCGGGCGACGTCGCGGAGTTGGCGGGCAGTGGCTTCAAGGAAGGTCTCGATGCTGGTTTCGGCCGGGATCTGGAGGCCGGACTTTGCCTGAAGGGCGGAGGCGATGCGTTGGGCGAGGAGTTGGCGGGTGGGCAGGGTCATGTCGAGTCGGCGGGCGAAGAAGCCCTCGATGACTTCAAGGTCGGCGGCGTTGAGGCGGGCGATGCCGTCAGCGGGGAGGGTGACGGCGAGGTGCGGCTCGGGAATCAGGGTGGGCGCAAAGACATGGGCGGTGAAGGTGCGGGAGCCGGCGCCGGACCAGAGGGGGGCTTCCTGGGGGCGGGAGCGGACGACGAGGGTTCCGGCGGCGAGATCGCCGAGGCGCTGGTGGCGGCGTGTGGCAAAGACGGCGACGATGCCGACGACGTAGAAGAAGGGGATCTGATCGACGTAACGGACGAGGTTGCGGGCCATGGACTCGAAGAGGCCGATGGCTCGGCCTGAAGATTGGATGACGCGGATGCGGGCGATGCGCTTGCCGGGGGTCTGGCCGTTCCAGAAGGCCTCAAAGAGGGTGAAGTAGCCCCAGTTGAGGAGGAAGAAGAGGAAGACCTGGGCGGCGATGACCCACTGGGCGGTGATTTTGGAGTAGGCGAAGATGCCGGGGAGGAAGAGGGCGAAGACGATGGAGATGAGGACGAAGCCGGCAAACCAGATGAGGTAGTCGAGCAGCAGGGCGATGAAACGGCTGCCGATGCCGGCGAGGGGCATTTCAATGTCGACGAGCTCGGGCGTGGCGATGGCGAAGCGGTCTGGGTTAAGCTGATCACGACCGGGCAGGCCGGATTCGGGGTGCATGGCGCAGATCCTCTCAAACCAGTGGATAGCAAAGCGGCGGCCGCACTGGGAGCGGCTGACGAGCCTGCTGGCGCAGGTGGATGAAGGCGGCCTGCGGAAGCTGAAGCGGGACGAGTTGCAGGAGATGGCGCTGCTTTACCGGCAGGTGGCCGCGGACCTCTCAGTGCTGCGGCAGGACGCGACGGCCCGCAGCTATGCGGAACATGTGAACCAGTTGCTGGCCCGGGCGCACCCGCTGATCTATTCGGGGCGGAAGACGAGCCTGATGACACTCTACCGCTTTCTGCGGGACGAGTATCCGGGGATCTTTCAGCAGCAGGCGGGGTATGTGGCAGCGGCGACGGCGGTGACGGGGGCGTGGGGGCTGCTGGGGGCGGCGATGACGACGGCGCGGCCGGAGTTTATGCGGCACTTTGTGGGACCGGAGATGATTGCCACGATGGAGCGGCACGAGATGTGGACGCACTCGATTGTGGGGATTGCGCCGATGGCGACGAGCCAGATTATGACCAACAACCTGACAGTGAGCTTTGTGACCTTTGCGGGCGGGATTGTGTTCGGGCTGGGGACGTTCTTTTATCTGTTCGTCAACGGAATGATGCTGGGGGTGATTGGGGCGGCGTGCCACCAGTATGGAATGTCAGTGGCGCTGTGGAGTTTTGTGGCGGGGCATGGGTCGCTGGAGCTGCCTTCGATTCTGATTGCGGGCGGAGCGGGGTTCCGGCTGGGGCATGGGATGCTGTTTCCGGGCGGGCTGAGCTGGAGGGATTCAGTGGCGCGCGGGGGGATTGAGGCGACGCGGCTGGTGAGCGGGATTGTTCCGCTGCTGGTGATTGCGGGGTGCCTGGAGGGATTTTTCTCGCCTTCGCAGGCGCCGGTCTGGCTGAAGTTTACGGTGGGCGGGGTGCTGTTTACGCTGCTGCTGGTTTGGTTGCTGCGGCCAGTGAAGGCGGGGAGTGTCGAGGGGTGAAGAGGGTTTGATTTTGGATTGTGGTGAGGAACGAGCGGCTGGTCGAGAGTGGTGGTTTCCCACCCTTCGAGCATAAAGCGCTCGAAGGATGGGGCACCCAGCTGTTTTGCTCATGCCGTTGGTTGTTCGGGCCGGTAAAGGAGGCGGTGAGTGCCGCCTGACCAAGCTATTGAACGGCGATGGACTCAATCTCTGGCGCTGGACCGGTGGCGGATGAGAATTCCAGGACGTTGGTTGGGCCGGGGCGGTCTAGTTGGGATTGAATGGTGACGAAGGCTGGGGTGGGGCCTGTTGGCGGGAAGGCGATGCGGGTGGCGATGCGGCCGTTGACGCGGAGTTCAGCGAGGCGAGTGGTTTTGGCGGGGTTGGTGTAGGTGATTTGAACGCGGGCGGTAGGGGCGCGGGCGGCGACCTGGGTGAAGGTGGCGAGCTGGCCGGGGACTGGCTTGTAGGCGGTGAATTTTGCCTCGGCGCCGTGGATGAGGAGGAGGGCGGCGTCGCCGGGTTCAACCGTGGCTGAGTAAGAGGCGGGGAAGCTGCCGAGAGGTTTGCCGGACCAGAGGTCTTTTACGGTGGCGGAGGGGCTGGGGGCGAGGGCGAGGTCGGCGAGGGTGACGGAGATTGGAGCTGCTGCGGCGGTGCGGTTGAGGAGGAGAACGGCGCGGTCGCCTGATTTCGCTAGGGGCTTGGACCAGACCTGGAGGCCGGGGATTGGCTCGGAGACTTTGACGGCCTGGAGGCCGAGCGGGTCCTGGTTGATGGCGAGAACGTCGGGGTTGGTGAGCAGGGAAAGGGTGGCGGGGGTGAGTTGGGTGAGGTCGGCGCCGATGAGCAAGGGCGAGGCGGAGATGGCCCAGAGGCTCATGTGGACGCGGTTTTCGTTATCGGAGAGGCCGGGCATGCCGGCGACCATCATGTCGAGATCGTTGTAGTAGCCGGTGTGCTGGGCCTCGGGGTGATTGCCCTGGTCGAACTCGCGGAAGACCTCTTTGAGTTCGGCGCGGCGGGAGGCGTTTTTGGTGCCGGCGACGATGGGGGCAACGATGTCACCGCCGGTGCGCCAGATGTCGGCGGTGACGCCGCCGACTCCGGGGGCCCAGGTCCAGGGGCTGCGGGCTCCCCAGTTGCAGATGGAGTAATAGAGGCGGTGGCCGGTGATGGACTCGGCGCGGGCGATGGCGCGGGCGATCTCAGCGTATTGGACGGCGGGGTCGAGGTTCTCTTTGTCGCCGCCGCACCAGTCGACCTTGACGTAGTCGAATCCCCAGCGGGCGAACTGGAGGAAGTCCTGCTCGTAGTGGTTTTCGGCGCCCTCGTTGGGATAGCTGGGGCCGAGGTCGGGGCCGACGGTGCCGCAGCCGTCTGTGCCCGCGTCGGTGTAGATGCCGGCCTTCAATCCCTGACTGTGGATGAAGCGGACGATGTTGGCCATGTCGCCGGGCTTTTCGCCGGGGGCGATGGCGGGCCAGGCTTTGGGATCGACGACGATGTTGCCCTGGGCGTCGCGGTCGCCGAGCCACCAGCCTTCATCGATGTTGATGTAGCGGTAGCCGGTTTTGGCCATGCCGGTGGAGACCATGGCTTTGGCCTGGGCGATGGTGATGGTTGAGTTGATGGAGTTGGAGAAGCTGTTCCAGGAGGACCAGCCCATGGGGGGGAGGGGGATGGGGGCGGGGCGCTGAGCGGGGAGGAGCGCGGGGGACAAAGCTAGGGCGGTGAGGGTGAGTATGAATTTTGGTCTCGAAATGTTTCCCATGGTCTTCCTCGATGTTGGGCGGCGATCCAGCTTCCGTTGTGTTGTTTCGTTTGGTGTTGCCGCAGATCATTCAAGAACAGCCGCAGATCCTTCGGCTCACCACCCCCAAACTGAAGGACGTTTGGGGCCCCGTTCGCTCAGGATGACGGCAAGTCACTGTGTTGAAGTTCTGGGACAGGCCACTAGACCTTCAAGAAAATGCGCTTGCGATAGAGGACCCAGACGGGGATGAAGCAGAAGGCGGCGAAGGAGACGGAGTAAGAGAAGGCGGCCCAACCGGGGTTGGGGATGTGGGCGCAGACGTGGGTGAAGTACCAGGCGAGGGCGTCAGTGCGCTGGCCGTTGGCGGTGAAGGGGAGGTTGGAGAGCACACTGGGAACCAGCTCACTGAACATGTACGCGACGATGGCGTTGGAGCCGAAGACGAGCCAAGGGTAGGCGAGGCCCTTGCTTTTGCCCTTTCCCCAGCCATGCTGCTCGACGGCGAACCAGGCGAGGGTGAGGACGGTGAGCGACCATCCGGCGGCGACGAGGACGAAGGAACTGGTCCAGAGGTTCTTGTTGAGCGGGAAGCTGAGCGACCAGAGGTAGCCGAGGGCGAGGCAAGTGACGGAAGCGATGGCGAGGCCGAGGGTTTTGGATCGCACAGCACGGGGGCTGCGCATCCAGAGGCCGGCGAGGAGGCCGAGCAGGGCGGTGCCGAGGGCGGGCAGGTCGCTGAGCAGGCCTTCAGGGTCGTGGCGATTGTGGAGCGGGGAATCGAGATAAAGGTGGCCGGGCATGAGGTGCCGGTCAAGCCAACTGGTGAGGTTGAGGGTTTGATCCATGAAGGGGAAGTCGCGGCCGGGGAGGCCCACGCCGGGGATGGGGACCCAGCGGAGGAGGATGAAGTAGCCGACAAGGGCGACGAAGAGGGCGGCGATTTTGGTGCTAACGCGCTGGTCCCAGAGGTAGAAGAGACCGACGACGAGGTAGCAGACGGCGATGCGCTGGAGGACACCGTAGACGCGTAGGTGTTCGAGGGGGAAGAAGGGGAAGTTGTTGACGACGATGCCGAAGAGGAACAGGATGGCGGCGCGCTGGACGGTGTGAACGGCAAGCTGGGCCCGGGTTGCGCCGCGAGCCAGCCGGGACTGAAAGGCAAAGACGATGGACGCCCCGACGACGAAGACGAAGGTGGGAAAGACGAGGTCAGTGGGGGTGAGGCCGTTCCAGGCGGCGTGGTTCATGAAATGCCAGGAGCCGGGGCCACCGTTGTTGTTGACCATGATCATGAACATGAGGGTGATGCCGCGGAGCACGTCAAGGGAGAGGAGGCGATTGATGGGCGCAGGGGCGAGGGCGGGGTTGGTCATGGCAGTTCAGGTCTCCGGGAAAGACAAATGCGGGTTCGCCCATACGGTACGCGCTTGGGGTGGGGTTCGCCAAGTGAGAAGAGCGGGGGAGGAGACTACACAGGTTTGGCGGTAATGCCGTACACTTCCCCTTCAGGGAAACACGACAAAAACGTTCAAGAATCGATGGAGGCAATCCGTGCCAGAATTTCAGCCATTTGTGCCTGCCGGCGACAACCGCCCGGAGTTTACGTTACGCGCCGTTTTGCTGGGGTCGTTTTTCGGGATCATGTTTGGGGCCGTGACGGTGTATGTGGGCCTGCGGGCCGGGTTGACGGTGGCGGCTTCGATTCCGATCGCGGTGCTATCGATCAGCATTCTGCGGGCGTTTGGGCGGTCATCGATTCTGGAGAACATCATCGTCCAGACGACGGGCAACGCGGGGCAGTCGATTGCGGCGGGGGTGATTTTTACGCTGCCGGCGCTGATTTTTCTGGGGTTTGACCTGGAGTACTCGCGGATCTTCATGCTGGCGCTGATCGGCGGGTTTCTGGGCGTGCTGTTCATGGTGCCGCTGCGCAAGCAGCTGATTGTGGACGAGCACGAGAACCTGAAGTTCCCCGAGGGCACGGCCTGCGCCGACGTGCTGATTGCGGGCGAGAAGGGCGGGTCGTTTGCCAGCCGGGTGTTTTTCGGGCTGGGGCTGGGAGCGGCGTATACGTTTTTTCAGAATGAGAATCTGTTTGGGGCATGGCCGGGGACGCCGGAGTTCCAACCGGACTTTGGGCCGCAGCACGTGCTGAAGGGCTCGTCGATCAAGGCCGACGCGACGCCGGAGTATCTGGGCGTGGGTTACATTATCGGGCCGAAGGTGGCGGGGATCATCTTTGCCGGCGGCGTTTTTTCGTGGCTGGTGCTGATGCCGCTGATCTATTTTTTCGGCAAGGAAGTGGGGCACCCGATCTATCCGGGGACGCTGCCTGTGTCGCAGATGGGGCCGAGCCAGTTGTGGTCCACCTACATACGGCCGATGGGCGCGGGAGCGGTTGCAGCGGCGGGGTTGATTACGCTGTTCAAGACGCTGCCGACAATCATCAGCGCGCTGAGTTCGGGGTTCAAACACATGCGGGGCGGGGCGGCGGCTGTGGCCAAGCCGGTGCGGACGGAGAACGATTTCTCAATGACCACGGCGGTGGTGGGGTCAGTGCTGCTGGTCCTGCTGATGTTCGGGTTTCTGGTGTTCAAGCCGGTTCCTGGGGCGTTTGTGGGGGTGTGGGCGAACCTGGCGGCATCGGTGCTGATTGTGTTTTTCGGATTTTTGTTTGTGACGGTGAGTTCGCGGATTGTGGGATTGATCGGCAGCTCGGCGAACCCGATCTCGGGCATGACGATTGCGACGCTGATGGCGACTTCAGCGATTTTTCTGGTGAAGGGCTGGACGGCGCCGGCGTTTGGGGCGTTGGCGATTACGATTGGCGGCGTGGTTTGCATTGCCTCGGCGGAGGCCGGCGACACGTCACAGGATTTGAAGACGGGTTACCTGGTGGGATCGACGCCGCGGTTGCAGCGGTTCGCGTTTTTGATCGGGATCGTGGTTTCGACGGTGGCGATCGGGTTCACGCTGAAGCTGATGAACGAGGGGCTGACGGAGTTCCACGCAGCGCCGCAGGCATGGAATATTGCGGCGCCGCACCAGGGCGTGAATGTGCAGGCAGATACCACGAGCCTGCATGAGCAGTTCCCGGTGATTGGGGCGGACAAGACGACGACGATTCACCACAAGAGCGAGTACGTGGTGTTGAACGCGCTGGGTTCGCCGGAGCTGGCCGACGGGAAGTATCTCTACTCGCCGACGACGGGGGAGATTGAGGTGCAGTGGATCTCGGGCATCGGCAGCGAGAAGGCGGCGGCGCCGCAGGCCCGGCTGATGGCGACGGTGATCAGCGGCATCCTGAGCCAGAAGCTGCCGTGGGGGCTGGTGCTGCTGGGTGTTTTTGTGGTGATCGCGGTGGAGCTGCTGGGGATTCGGTCGCTGAGCTTTGCGGTGGGGGTGTATCTGTCGATTGGGACGACGCTGGCGATTTTTACCGGCGGCGTGGTGCGGTGGATGGTGGACTCGGCGGTGAAGAAGGCCGGCGGGGACGCGAATGCGGAGGGAGATGTCTCGCCGGGTTCGCTGTATGCTTCAGGGCTGATTGCGGCGGGCGGGATTATCGGGCTGCTGGGCGTGGCGTTGAAGCTGTATGAGACGACCTTTGGCAAGGAAGACCCGATCGCGCTGCCGCGGACGTTCCTGTATCACGACTGGGTTTCAGTGCTGGCGTTTGCGGCGCTGGCGTTCAGCTTGTACTACTTTGCGCGGAAGCCGCTGAAGAAGTAGGGGCATGCAGGTCGTGCTTAGCCTCTAACATCAATCGATTGTGCACATCAGGCCTCATTCGTTGCAGCGAATGAGGCCTGCGGTGTTTTGTTCGACCGCGAATTGATGTATGATGATTGATGTGTGATGTTCAAAGTTGGAGGGTTGCTTGCGAACGACTTTAGCCATTGACGATGATGTTTTGGCTGCTGCCCGGGAGATGGCTGCTACGGAGCGCAAGAGCGTGGGTGAGGTGATCTCCGACCTGGCGCGAAAGGCAATGCGGCCTGCTCCCTCCGCACGCGCGACGCGGAATGGCGTGCCCCTGCTTGCGGTGCGTCCGGGGACGCCGAGGGTGACCTCGGAGCTGGTGCGGCAACTGCAGGAAGAGTTGCCGTGACGCGTTATCTGCTGGATGTGAATGTTCTGATCGCACTGATCGATCCGACGCATGTGCAGCATGACCGGGCGCACGACTGGTTCGCCGAGCGTGGCCGGCAAGCCTGGGCTACTTGTCCGCTGACGGAGAACGGCGTTCTCCGCATAGTGGGCCATGCGCGCTATCCGAATTCGCCAGGGACTCCGGCAGCGGCGGCTGAGTTGCTCTCGATCCTGTGCTCTCTCGGCGGGCATGAGTTCTGGGCGGATGACGTTTCCCTTCTGGATGGCCAGCGCGTGGACAGTAGCCGCCTGCTCGACTCGGGCCAGGTGACTGACAGTTATCTGCTGGCCCTGGCCGTTGCTCACGGCGGCCAGTTGGCAACGTTCGACCGTCACCTGGTCGCTGACGCCGTAATCGACGGTCAAAAATCGCTTCATCTGATTGCGTGAGGTTGCGGGCCTGTTCCGCGCAATTCAGCACTTGATATCTTCCATTCACCAATTCCGCTTATGATTCTGCTGTGGGAGGCATGAAGACGATGGAGTTTACCGGGAACACGATTCTGATTACGGGCGGCGGGTCGGGGATTGGGCGGGGGCTGGCGGAGGCGCTCAACAAGCTGGGCAACCAGGTGGTGATTGCGGGGCGGCGGAAGCATGCGCTGGAGGAGACGTGCGCGGCGAATCCGGAGATGAGCTGGCTGCAACTGGATATTGAGCATGGGGCGGCAATCCGGCATTTTGCGGCACGGGCGACGGAGGAGTTTCCGGGGCTGAATTTTCTGATCAACTGCGCGGGGATTATGCGGGCGGAGAAGCTGCTGGCGCAGCAGGACGATCTGCGGGACGCGGAAGCGATTGTGGCGACGAACCTGCTGGGGCCGATCCGGCTGACGGCGGCGCTGCTGCCGCACCTGGAGAAGCAGCCGCATGCGGCGATCATGAATGTTTCTTCGGGGCTGGCGTTTTTGCCGCTGGCGCTGACGCCGACGTATTGCGCGACGAAGGCGGGGATTCACTCGTATACGCTGTCGCTGCGCTATCAGTTGCGGGCGACGAACATTGAAGTGATGGAGCTGGTTCCGCCGTATGTGGCGACGGACCTGATGAGCGGGGCGAGCGATCCGCGGGCGATGCCTCTGGGCAAGTTCATCACGGAGGTAATGGAGATTTTGACGGCGAAGCCGACGCCGCAGGAGATTGTGGTGGAGAACGCGAAGGGGTTGCGGTTCTCAGCCGAGAGCGGAAAGTTTGAGGCGATCTTCAACGGGCTGAATGCTTCGATGTCGGATGTGCATTGAAGGGGCTGCGCGGGTGTGCCTTTTAGCGGGGATACGCTCCATTGATGTTCGTGGTATCCCACCACCTGCGGTGGGGCCAACCACCTGCGGTGGGGCCAACTGCCTTCGGCCACCTGCGGTGGGGCCAACTGCCTTCGGCCACCTGCGGTGGGGCCAACCGCCTTCGGCCGGGAGAGCTTGCGGTGGTGGTATCCCAGGTCTCAAAAGCGAGACCTGGGGCACCCAACTGTCGTGGTGAATTCACTTCCGGAATGCGACCTGTGCTCCGCGGTGGGGCCAACTGCCTTCGGCCACCTGCGGTGGGGCCACCGCCTTTTGCCGGGAGAGCTTGCGGTGGTGGTATCCCTGGTCTCAAAAGCGAGACCAGGGGCACCCAACTGTCGTGGTGAATTCACTTCCGGAATGCGACCTGTGCTCCGCTGTGAGGCCAACTGCCTTCGGCCACCTGCGGTGGGGCCACCGCCTTTTGCCGGGAGAGCTTGCGGTGGTGGTATCCCAGGTCTCAAAAGCGAGACCAGGGGCACCCAACTGTCGCTAGTATCCCGAGTTTGAAGTTTTCGGCATCGGTGGGAGCAAGAATGCAGATTCTTCGACTCACCACCCCCGAACTTAAAGACGTTCGGGGCCCCGTTCGCTCAGAATGACAGCGGCAACTCTGAATGGATGGGGTACCCCGGCTTTGAGAGATGATATAGGGATGGATATTTCGACGGAAGAGATTGCGCAGCAGTTTGCGAGCGACAACTATACGGGGATCTGCCCGGAGGCGTGGGCGGCGATGGAGAGCGCGAACCGGGGGTGCGCCACGTCGTATGGAGACGATCCGTGGACGGCGCGGGCGGCGGATGCGTTTCGCGCGCTGTTCGAGACGGACTGCGAGCTGTTTTTTGTGTTCAACGGGACGGCGGCGAATTCGCTGGCTCTGGCATCGCTTTGCCAGTCGTATCACGGGGTGATCTGCTGCGACCAGGCGCACGTGGAGACGGATGAGTGCGGCGCGCCGGAGTTTTTCTCGAACGGATCAAAGCTGCTGGTGGCGCATGGGGCGGAGGGCAAGCTGACGCCGGCGGCGATTCATGAGCTGGCGACGCGGCGGCAGGACATTCACTTTCCGAAGCCGCGGGTGGCGACGATTACGCAGCCGACGGAGCTGGGGCGGGTTTATACGGTTGAGGAGACGCAGGCGATTGCGGCGGCGTGCAAGGCGCACGGGCTGCTGCTGCACATGGATGGGGCGCGGTTTGCGAATGCCTGCGCCAGCCTGGGGCGGACGCCGGCGGAGCTGAGCTGGAAGAGCGGCGTGGACGTGCTGTGTTTTGGGGGAACGAAGAACGGCATGGCAGTGGGCGAGGCGGTGCTGTTCTTTAACCGGGCGCTGGCGGAGGACTTTGACTACCGCTGCAAGCAGGCGGGGCAACTGGCGTCGAAGATGCGGTTTTTGGCAGCGCCGTGGGTGGGGATGCTGGAGAGCGGGGCGTGGCTGAAGAATGCAGAACATGGCAACCGGTGCGCGCGGCATTTTGCGAAGCAGTTGGCGGGGATTGCCGGGGTGACAGTGACTTCGCCGGTAGAGGCGAACTCGGTTTTTGTTGCCGCGGAGAATGCGATTCTGGAGCGGCTGCGGGGGCGGGGGTGGAGATTTTATACGTTCATCGGCGGGGCGGCTCGGTTCATGTTTTCGTGGGATACGGATGTGCAGCGGGTGGATGAGCTGGTGAGGGATTTGCGGGAGTGCGCGGCGGGGGCGTGATGGGGGCCAGAGCGATTCTCGAATTCACGTGGCCACTTTGATGCAGCGGAAGGCGGCATTTTCTTGAGGAAAATGCCACTCGACAGTGACGGCTTGGGTTTACACCCATTCGGGAACCGCTGCAGTTGAGTGCCGTGGTTTCCCACCCTTGCAACAAAATTCCGTTGCAAGGATGGGGCACGGAGCATCTACTTCGGGGCCGGCAAGCTATAGGTGACACCCATATTGAACTGGAATGAGTTGCCCTTGGTGGGCGGGGTGGTGACGGCGGGATCGTTGAGGTAGCTGTCGATTGTGCCGATGGAGAAGCTGAGGCGCTTATAGACGGGGAGCAGGAGGGTGTTGCTTTCGCCGCCGGAGTAGGCGTGGAGGTTGTCCCAGGCGGGGATATAGGAGAGCTGCTGGTTGAAGATTGCGCCGCGGGGCAGCTTGCGGGTGTAGTTGGCGGCGAAGGTGGAACCGATGAGGCTCAGGTTGGAGCCCGGAGCGGCGTTGAGGAAGCTTTGCCGCTCATATTGCACGGTGGCCTTGAAGTCGAGGGTTTGCTTGGGCTGCTTGATGAAGGTGCGGCCGATGCCTCCGCCGTAGATTTGTTGCAGCTCAAGGCTCTGGGAGAAGTTGTGGTCGTAGGCGACCTGGATAAGCCCGAAAGAGCGGGGAGAGAAGTACTCATCACGCTCGGCGTCGAAGTGGTAGATGTCAGTCTTCTCAGTGGGCGTGCCGGGCTGGGTGATCTTTCCGTATGCGGTTTGGAAGTCGAAAGAGGTGCGGTTGCGCGGCGCGAGCCAGGCAGCCATGGGGGCGACGCGGACGAGCGCGACGGCGGCGTTGAAGGTGGAGGTGTTCTGCGTGGCCTGGACGACGGCAGCGCCGCCAGTGATGTTTCCGGTCCAGGCGGAGAAGAAGCCGGTGTTTCGGCTGAGGGCGCGGTCGAAGGTGGCTTGATCGATGACGAAATCGACAGTCTGGAGGGGGATGAGCTGGGGAGCGGCACCCTCGGCGGGGGTGAGCTCAATCTGCTGGTTCTTGACGACCAGGCTGCCCTCGAGGGCATGGGCCCGCAGGGCATTGCGGGCGGGCTGAGCGCCTTTCTGAAGCACGGCAAACTTTGAGCTGGTGCGAATCTCCTTGACCTTGTCCCAACTGACGGTGATGTCGCCGGCTATGTCGCTATGGAAGACGGCGTTGCCACCGGCCGAGCGGAGGAACCTGCCGGTGAGCTGGTCGCCGTTGGTGAAGAGGATGACGTCGGGCACTGGAGCAGCATGGGCCTGGAACACGGCGGCAGCCAGCAAAGCGGCGCAAAGGAATCGGCGGAGACGTTGCGTTGAGGCGGGGTAGCGGGCAGGGATGGGGCGCATGAGTTTTTGGTTCATGATCGAGGTCAACTTCTCCTTGCAAATTGGGAAAGCTCAAGTGGGGACGGGGCTGCCTGGGGACGTGGGGCGGGCTGGGCAGGGGGAGACTAACCAATCCATGGATGATTTTACTATCCGGACGGCGCAGCTAGGAGGACTGGCTGTGCTTGCGGAAAACGACTTTTAGCTCGCGACGCCAGTGTTCAGTGAGGGCGATCAGTTCCCACTCGACCTGGGGAGAGAGGTAGCGGAGGACGGGTTCGTTGGCGGGATGAATGCGGAGGGCGGGAGCAGCGAGCAGGAGGCGCGGGGGAAGCTCAGAGACTTCAGCGCCGGGGAAGTAGCCCTGCCGCTCGAAGGCGGAGAGCGGGCGGGAGCCTTGATTGCCGGGCGCGGGCTGGCGGTCGGTGTTGAGGGCGCGAACGCGAATCCAGTAGTCGAGGGCCTGGAGGGGGAGGTGAAGATCTTCGTCGGCTTTTAGCTCGATGACGGCGAGGCGGCCATTGCGGTCAAGGGTGAGCAGATCGAGCAGGCCGCGGTCGCCGACCGAGAGCGCGGGGACCTGAGTATAAAGCAGATCGCCGCGGAGGCCGGGGAGCAGGTCGACGATGGAGGCGCGGAGGCGGGCTTCAAGCCAGTGCTCGGGCTGCATACGGAAGAGCGGATCAGTGTGCGCGCCGTCAGCGTGGCGGCTGAGGAAGAGGCGGGAGCAGAGGTCGCGGCAGAGGGATTCGTTCTCAGGGGTGAGCGGGGTTTCATTGGCGCCCGCGCCAAAGGATATCTCGGTTTGGCGAGTGAAGGAGTTGGCGGCGGCGGCGTTGCGGACGCGGGCGAACTCGAGGCCGTGGAGCAGCAGGCCAACCTCAGTGGCGGAGGCGGCGCGAATCTCGACGCGATCTTTGGCGGCGGGCGGCAGCAGGGCGAGGAGCTGATCGATGCCTTGCCGGCAACGCTCGATGGCGGCTGCGGCCGAGAAGGCGTGGACGAGGCGGGACTCGAGGTTGCCGGTGTCGCGGAAGTCGATGGGGGAGAGCTCTTCACTGCGCTCGTCGAGGGTGAAGAGCTGGAAGTCGGCGGCGGCGTGGTTGAGCCAGGCCATGCGTTCGGCGGTGGTGCGCCAGGCTCCGGCGGGGACGATGACCTTGAGACCGCCGAAATGGCGGCGGGCGTCGCCGTGCTCACGGCAGTAGTGGAGCCAAAGGATGCCGAGGGTGAGAATGCCGTCGATGATGGCGGCAGACTCAGCCTGTGCAACGCCGATGACGGCGTCGGCAGCGGCGCCGCGGAGGAGGCGGCCGCGGACGTAGGCGGGGCCGAAGCTGTGTTCAAGGTCCATGGCCGAGCGGAGGGCGTCAACCTTGGAGCCGATGAAGTTGCGGGTGAGCACGCGCTCAAGCAGGCGTTGATAGTTGCGGCGGGCGGCGTCGCGGGCGGTGGGGGTGCGGCGGTCGCTGGTGGGGACGAGTTCGAGGGCCTGGGGCTTGGGCGCGCCCATGCGGCGGGTGATGAGGCGCAGGCAGGCAGCGCGCTCCTGGACCTCGACGACGGTGCGGATGAGGTTACGCTCCTCGCTCCAGAGCTGGAAGAGGCAGCGGCCATGCTGCTCAGTGACCGAGTAGCGGGCAGAGCGCATATCAAAGAGGACGCGGCCATCCTCAAGGAGGGCGGCGGCGGGGTGGTCGGCGAGATACTCTTCAATGGCTTTGGCGAGTTGGGCCGGGGAGGCAGCCCCGGGGCCCACGGCGACGGATCCTTGTCGCTGGTGATGAGCGCCGGCGGGCATGCGGGCGGCTTTACCAGCCCTGCCGGGCGCGGAGGCTGGTGATGTGGGCGGTGTGGTGGCGGGCGTGCCAGTCGTAGAGGGCGAGGGTTGTGGACAGGTTCATGCGGCCGCGCTCGGGGTGAACAAAGCCACGATGGAAGTCGTCTTCAGAGAGCGACAGGAGGAGCGCGACCCAGCGTTGATGGAGCGCATCGATGAGTTGGAGCGAGACCTCGGCGGGCAAGCGGCAATCGGCGAGGTTGGCCCAGGCGGCTTCGTGATAGGGGTTGATGGTGGGCCAGTCTTCAGTGAGCGCGAGTTTGAAGCGGACCAGGCAGACGCTGTGGCTGTCGGCGATGTGATGGACGAGCTGGCGGACGGACCAGCCGCCTTCGCGTTAGGGGGTGTCGAGCTGGGCTTGATTGAGGCCATCGACAGCGGCGCGGAGGCGCTCAGGGAGCAGGCGCAAAGTCTCGATGTAAGCGGCGCGGATGCCGGGCAGAGTGCTGGCCGGGGGGCTGAAGCGGCCAATGGGAAACCGGAGGTCGTCAAGATCAGTCATGGCTGGAACTCTAGCAGGTTTGAAAGTCTGGAGTGTGAACCCGGCCCCGGCGGTGGAGCCGCAGTGGGGCCGGGGTTGGAGCTTAAGCGCGGTGGTGATGATGGTGGTGGTGACGGGCATGACGATGGTGATGCGCGGCGGCGAAGGCAGGGCTGGCAAAGACCATCAGGAGCAAGGCAGCTAAGAGCAACTTCTTCATGGGTCGAATTTAGCACGGGCGCCGGGGGGGCGAAACACCGGGGCAGCGGGGCACCAAAAGAGGTACGGGCAGGAGGGCGGGAGTGCGCCGGAAAGGCGTGGGACTAGGCGCAGGCGGCGTAGACTGGAGACACGATGAATCCATTGGCTGCTTCCCCGCGCCCGAGTCACAAGCGCTACTTTTTTGAGAAGTTTGGCATTACCGAACGGCTGCTGGAGCGGTGCCTGGGCGAGGCGCTGGCGGCGGGCGGCGACTATGCGGACTTGTACTTTGAATCGGTGACGGCGACTTCGCTGGGCGTGGACGAGCAGATTGTGAAGTCGGCGAGCCAGGGGACGAGCGCGGGGTGCGGGATTCGCGTGTTGAGCGGGGAGCGGACGGGGTATGCGTACACCGACAACCTGAGTCCGGAGCGGCTGCTGCATGCGGCGAAGACGGCGGCGCTGATTGCCTCAGGGCCGGCCAAGCAGACGGTGCAGGGATTTGTGGAAGCGCCGGTGGCGGATTTGTATCCGGTGCCGCTGGGCGGGTTTGACCTGGATCTGGGGGCGCGGCTGGAGCTGATTTTGCGGGCCGACCGTGCGGCGCGGGCCTTCGACAACAGGATTGTGCAGGTGAGGGCGGGCTACAGCGAAGAGCTAAGGCGGATTTTGATTGCGGCGTCGGATGGGGCGTTTGCCAGCGATACGCAGCCGCTGTGCCGGCTGAATGTGTTTGTGATTGCGAAGGAAGACGCGACGACGACGAAGGGCTCGGCGGGCGGGGGTGGACGGGCCGGGCTGGAGCAGTTTGTGGGGTCAAAGAGCCCGGAGGAGTTGGCGCGGGAGGCGGCGCGCGGGGCGATTCTGCAACTGGGGGCGCTGCCAGCGCCGGCCGGGGAGATGGAAGTGGTGCTGGGGCCGGGCTGGCCGGGGATTCTGCTGCACGAGGCAGTGGGGCACGGGCTGGAGGCGGACTTCAATCGGAAGAAGACATCGGCGTTCACAGGGCTGATTGGGCAGAGTGTTGCGAGTTCGAAGGTGACCGTGGTGGACAACGGGACCATCGCGGGGCGGCGTGGATCGCTGAATGTGGACGATGAGGGCTCGGCGACACAGGAGACGGTGCTGATTGAGGGCGGGGTGCTGAAGGGCTACCTGACAGACAAGCTGAGCGCACGGCTGACGGGCGCGGCGAATACGGGGTCGGGGCGGCGGGAGAGCTACCAGTGCATTCCGATGCCGCGGATGACGAACACCTATATGCTGGCCGGGGACGACGCGCCGGAGGATATTCTGCGCAGCGTGAAGCGGGGGCTCTACGCGGTGAACTTTGGCGGCGGGCAGGTGGATATTACCAACGGCAAGTTTGTGTTTTCAGCGTCGGAGGCTTACCTGATTGAGGACGGCAAGATTACCGCGCCGGTGCGGGACGCGACGCTGATTGGGAATGGGCCGGAGGCGCTGAAGTATGTGTCGATGGTGGGGCACGATCTGCGGCTGGATGAAGGGATTGGGACCTGCGGGAAAGATGGACAGAGCGTTCCGGTGGGGGTGGGGATGCCGACGATCAAGCTGGATAGGATGACGGTGGGGGGGACGGGGCGGTAGTTCTTCTCTAAAAGAGTTTGAGCCTCGAAGCAATGCCGATCATTACAAGGGTCCGTCGATTGCCCTATGCGGCATGCTCCTTACGCGCCAACGGCAATTCCAATTCGATGCGGTCATGCACCACCTTTGCCGCGATGCGCCCGCGCTCTCCGCGTTCCAACCGCACCAGGCCGTAGTTGGCCATGGTTTTGAGCGTGCGCGAGAGGTTGGACTTCTTCCGGCCGGTTAGTCCGGCAAGCTCATCGAGGGAGTTCGGCGCCTTCTCGGCTATGATGCGCAGCAGGTCGCGGTTGCTTGCGGACAGCACCTTGGCGAAGGACTCGGTGGAGGGAAACCAAACCCTTGGTTCCTGGGGCGCGAGCTTTCGCTGGCCGCGGGCGATGGCCAGCGTCAGGGCTTTCATCTCTTCGTAGCTGGCTATTCCTACCTTGAGCGTGGTCATGGGAGCATCCCTCTCTCTTTCAAGACTGCGTCCACTTCCGTCCAGAAGTCGGCGAGCAGCGTGGCTGCGTCACTGTATTCGTAGGGCTTTACCGTCCGGATACGGTGACGATGGTCCTGCGGATGGCCGCGTTTTTGCTTTCCGACGGGGTGGGCATTGTCAAAACCCACCAGCCGTTCGCCATTTCGGCCATGCAGTGTGAGCGAATAATCCAGCCCGTGCGGCTTTTCCGGGGTTGGCGTGACCTGCGTGACAACGAACCTGACCCAGTGTCCACCCTCGGGGTCCACGACCAGCGTGAGGTCATGCAGGTCGAGCAAAGCGTCGAGAGCAGGATCGTGCTTCTGCATGACATAGAAAGGTTATCAGATTACGATAACCATTGCAATCCGGTTGTCTGCGAAGGAGCTTTCGGCGGCGCGATCTATCGGGACAAGTGCCCAATTGCAACCTGTTTTGTTACTGTTGACCCATGGCTGACGTGACGGCTCCTCCTGATGTGGATGTTCTCGATCTGGAATCTCTGGCGGCGGATGTTGTGGCGCTGGCTGTGAAGGCTGGGGCTACGGACGCTGAGGCGGTGGTGCGCGAGGGGGACGAATTCAGCGTGAACGTGCGCATGGGGCAGGTGGAGACGCTGACGGAGTCGGGGTCGCGGGGGCTGGGGCTGCGGGTTTTCAGGGGGACGCGGTCGGCTTCGGCTTCGACTTCAGATTTGACGGCGGATGGGATTCGGCAGCTTGTGGAGGGCGCGATGGCGCTGGCCGAGGTGACCGAGGAGGATGCCTTCAGCGGGCTGCCGGAGCGGGAGGAGTTTGGCTCGGCGGGCGGGGATTTGCATCTTTATTACGACGATGTGTATTCGCTGCCGGGGGCGGAGCGGATTGAGTGGGCGCGGCGGGCGGAGGCGGCGGCGCTGGAGGCGGACAAGCGGATTACGAACTCGGACGGCGGGAGCTTTGACGCTTCGACCGGGCGCAAGGTGCTGGCTAACTCGCGGGGGTTTGTGGGCGGATACCGGACGAGCTATGCGGGGGTGGCGGCGGCTCCGCTGGCGATGGATACGAATGGCACGATGCAGCGGGACGGATGGTGGAGCAGCGCGCGGAGCTTTGCGCATCTCGAATCTCCTGAGGCCGTGGGTAAAGAAGCAGCGCGGCGGACGCTGCGGCGGCTGGGGGCGCGGAAGGTGGCGACGCAGCGGGTTCCGATTGTGTTTGCGCCGGAGGTGGCGCGGTCGTTGATTGGGCATGTGTTTGAGGCGGCGTCGGGCGATGCGATCTGGCGGAGCGCTTCTTTTTTGGCCGGCAAACTGGGCGAGGCGATTGGAGCCAGGAACCTGACGATTGTGGACGACAACCTGATGCTGCTGCCGACGGGGGCGGGCGGGTATGGGAGTTCGCCGTTTGACGGAGAGGGTTTGCCCTCGCTGCGGACGGTGGTGGTGGAAGGCGGAGTGCTGCGGAACTACCTGCTGAATACCTATGCGGCGCGGAAGCTGGGGATGAAGTCGACGCACAACGCGGCGCGGGGACTGGCGGGGACGCCGGGGATCGGGTGCGGGAACCTTTACCTGGAGCCGGGAACGCAGACGCCGGAGGAGATCCTGGGCGATGTGCAGGCGGGGCTGTATGTGACGAGCTTGATGGGGTTCGGGACGAATATTGTGACCGGGGACTACTCGCGCGGGGCGACGGGGCTGTGGATTGAGAACGGCGTGCTGACGCATGCGGTGGAAGAGGTGACGATTGCGGGGAACCTGGGGGAGATGCTGAGGAACGTTGCGGCGATTGGCAACGATCTGGAGTTTCGCGGGAGTGTGGCCTCGCCTACGCTGCGGATAGATGGGATGACGATTGCGGGGGCGTGAAAAGTAGCGAGTTAGCCGTCCGCCGCGGCGGACGTGTTGGCGGGTTAGCAAGTTAGCCGCGCTTCGCGCGTGGTAGCAAGTTAGCAGGTTAGCCGCGCTTCGCGCGTGTTCGCGGGGTTGGTGGTGGATGGAAGGACAGGATCAGGCTGGAGCTGGACCGTTGCGGCATCCATTTGTGGGTGCGACGGAGCAGATCGCTTTTGATCCGGCGGAGGCGGGGGCGGCGCTGAGGCAACTGCCGACGAGCGCGGCGGTGTTTGCGCTGTATGGGGCGGAGGCGCATGCGGAGCCTTACATTGGGCGGACGCCGAACCTGCGGGAGCGGCTGAGGCGGCTGTTGCAACCCTCGGCGAAGCATCCGCGACGGCTGCAACTGGCGGGGCGGGTGCGGCGGATTGCGTGGCGGCTTACGGGCTCGGAGTTTGAGTCGCTGCTCGCGCAGTTTTGTCTCTTGGAGGAGATTTACGGCGCGAAGGCGCTGGAGCGGATGCATCTGCGGGCGCCGGCGTTTGTGCGGTATTTGGGGAGCAATGCGTATCCGCGGATTGTGGTGACGCAGCGGCCGAGCCAGCGGGAAGCGGAGTGGGCATATGGGCCGTTTGCGTCGCGGGCGGGAGCGGAGCGGTTTGCCGACGAGGCGCTGAAGCTGTTTCTGCTGCGGCGGTGCACGGAGGATCTGGAGCCCAATCCGAGCCATCCGGGGTGTGTTTACTCGGAGATGAAGATGTGTTTGGCGCCGTGCTACCAGGGCTGCTCGGACGAGCGGTATGGGGAGGAAGCGGCGGCGGTGGAGCGGTTTCTGGCGACGCGGGGCGAGAGCCGGCTGGTGACGCTCAAGGCGGAGCGGGAAGAGGCTTCAGCCAATTTGGAGTTTGAGGCGGCAGCGGCTCTGCATGGGCAGGTGCAGCGGGTGGAGGCCGTTCGCGGGCTGTCGGCGGAGTTGGTGAGGCCGCTGAGCGAGTTGCGGGCGGTGATTTTGCAGGCGGCGGCGAGCCTGGACGAGGTTGCGGTTTTCTTGTTTGAGGATGGGCGGCTGCGGGGCCCGGTGGGGTTTTCGATGCTGGGGATGAGGATTCAGAACGAGCAGTCGGGGTCGAGCTCGCTGTTTGCGCAGCCAATGGTGGTTGAGGCGGTGGCGGAAAAGGCAGGGACGAGGGACCAGGGAGTAGGGAATAGGGACGAGGGACGAGGGACCAGGGACCAGGGAATAGGGAGTAGCCCGGGGCTAGTGGGGGAGATGGCGGCGGAGGCAGCGGTTGGACCTGTGAAGGTTGCGCGGGGGGTGCTGGAGGGGCGGCTGGAGGCGGCGCTGGAAGCATTGGCGAAAGGTGGGGCGGCGTCGGCGACGGTGCGGCAGGGGCATCTGGCGCTGTTGAAGCGGTGGTATTACCGGCCGGAGGCTCGGCGGACGGGGGAGATTTTTTTTCCTGGTGAGGAGGGCGGATGGCCGGTCAAGGCGATTTTGCGGGGGATAGGGCGGGTGGCTGGGCGGGCGCTGAAGGGCGAGGCGTAACGCAAAGGAGCACGGCTGGTATGCGGAGAGCGGTGGATTTGCGGGGGGAGCTTGCAGTGGGGCGGCATGCACTGGACGCGGGCCGTGTGCAGCGGGTGGAGGAGTTGGTTCGGGCGCATCCACGGCGGGCGGAGCGGCTGCTGGAGTTGCTTTGGGACGACGATGCGGGGGTTGCGAGCCGGGCGGCGGATGTTTTTGAGCGCATTTCGCGGGATGCATCGCCTGCACTGGGCCGGGTGATTGCCGGGTTCAAGGATTCGCTGATCGGGCTGCTGCCGGAGGCACGGTTTACCAAGCTGCGTTGGAATCTGGCGTTTGCGGTTCCCCGGCTGGAGCTGAGCCGGGCGGAGGCGCGGCGAGTTGCGGCGGCGCTGGAGGGGTATCTTGGGGACCGCTCATCGATTGTGAAGACGGCCGCATTGCAGGGACTGGCGGACCTGACGCGGCACGATCCGGCACGGCTGCCGGAGGTGGTTGAGCTGTTGCAGATCAAGGGGCGGAGCGGGACACCGGCGATGCGGGCGCGGTCACGAATCCTTTTGAAGCGACTGACGCCGGCGCGCGGGCGGGGCAGAGGCGAGCCGGGCACGAGCTGCATGGCTGATACACTGGGCGGGCAGGGAGAGGCGATTTAGCGATATGGTTGAGCTGCTGCCATCGATACTTTCGGCGGATTTTGCGCACCTGGCGGAACAGGTTGCCGCGGCGGAGCGGGGCGGGGGCACGGTGATCCATGTGGACGTGATGGACGGGCATTTTGTGCCGAACATTACGCTGGGACCGCCGGTGGTGAAGAGCCTGCGCAAGGCGACGAAGCTGCCTTTGGACTGCCATCTGATGATCGAGAACCCGGACGAGTTTGTTGGGGCGTTTGCCGATGCGGGGGCGGACTGGGTGAGCGTCCACTACGAGGCCTGCCGTCACCTGCACCGGAGCCTGGAGCTAATTGCGCAGCACGGGATGAAGGCGGGTGTGGTGGTGAATCCGGCGACGCGGGTGGATCTGCTGATCGACGTTCTACCCATGGTGCATCATGTGCTGGTGATGAGTGTGAACCCTGGATTTGGGGGTCAGAAGTTCATTGAGTTTTCGCTGAAAAAGATAGCCCGGCTGGCGGAATTGCGCCGGGAACTGGGGCTGGCGTTTAGAATCGAAGTGGACGGCGGCGTGGCTCACGACACGGTGACGCGGATCGTCCAAGCGGGTGCGGAACTGCTGGTGGCCGGCAATGCGGTGTTTGGCGCGGGCCAGCCGGAGCGGGATGGGCGCGCGCTGCTGAAGGCGGCGCGAGCTGCCGCAGGCGAGTAACCGGGTAAAATCAAGCAGGATTGAAAGAGTTGAGAAGGTAGACGGTCTGGGCCCAGGCCGTCGCCGCAAAGAGGTGGTATGAATCGGTTTTCGATAAAGGTTGCCGCGGCGGCTCTTGCGGTTCTGTTGCTGGCCGGAGTTGCGGCCGACGCCCGGGAAAAGAAGCCCAAGAGGAAGAAGAACCAGGATCTGAGCGCCAATCCGCTGGGGAACGTGAACTCGAAGCAGCCGGACAAGGAACTATTTGACAAGGCGATGGCGGCGCTGAAGAAGAACCGCTTTGACGTGGCGCGGCTTGACCTTCAGACGATGTTGAATACCTATCCTGATTCTGAGTACCGGATGCGCGCCAAGCTGGCGGTGGGCGACACCTGGTTTAAGGAGGGCGGCACGGCTGCGCTGACGCAGGCCGAGGCCGAGTACAAGGACTTCATCACCTTCTTCCCGCAGGCGCCGGAAGCGGCCGAGGCGCAGATGAAGGTGGGCGACATCTACTACGAGCAGATGGAGAAGCCGGACCGGGACTTTACGAATGCGCAGAACGCGGAGCGCGAATACCGGGCAATGATCAACATGTTTCCGGATTCGACTCTGGTTCCGCGGGCCAAGCAGAAGCTGCGGGATGTGCAAGAGGTTCTGGGCGAGCGGGAGGCGCAGATAGGTCTCTACTACCTGAGCCGGGAGAGCTGGTCGGCGTCGATAGCGCGTCTTCAGACGGTAGCGGACACCTATCCTCTTTACTCGAAGAGTGACCAGGTGCTTTTGGGGATCGGGGATGCGTGCCTGGGCGAGGCGCGGGTGACGCAATCGCTGACGCATCTGCCGGGTGCGTTGCGCGAGCGGCTTGTGGCGCGCTACCAGGATCAGGCGGCGGCAGCATTTACGAAGGTGATTTTGCGTTATCCGATGGCGCCGCACGTTGAAGACGCGCGTGACCGGCTAGTGGCGATGAACCGGCCGGTTCCGGAGCCGACGCAGGAAGCGATAGCCGAGAGCGACGCGGAAGAGCGCAGCCGGCAGCCGCTGCGTTTTACCGACAAGACGTTTGACATCATCAAGCACGGGCCGGCCGTGGTAGAGGCCGTGCATGTGGGCGACCCGAGCCTTGAGGATCCGAAGCGGACGCTGGCGCCAACGATCACGAAGGAGAACGTTGCGTTGTTCAACAATTCGGCTTCACCGGAACGCGTCGGCGAGGCAGCGCCAACGGGCGTCAACGAACCTCCGCGGAGCGACCAGCCCTCGCAGGCTCCGTTGCAGATGGAAGCGCCGGGGGGCGGGACGGGAGTTGGGGTTGAGATTGTGAGCGCTCCATCCGGGGCGGCCGCGGCCGACCCGAATGCGGTGGTGAAGGCGGTAGGACCGGTGAACACCACATTGCCCGCGGCGGAGAAGCCGGATGTTGCGCCGACCCAGGTGAACGAGATCAAGCCGGGATCGGCGACGGCGCAGCCCATCACGGCGGGCAAGAAGAAGAAGTCGCCGAAGGTGGACCAGAGCGAAGAGTCCTCAAGCAAGAAGAAGAAGAAGAAGGGGCTTGATAAGCTCAACCCGTTCTAGAGGAGTAGCAGGGCAAATCGCAAGGGCCGTACCCTCACTGGGTGCGGCCTTTGCTTTTGGCAGCGGTGAGACCACTGGCCCCGGAAGCGCGGTTTGGGCAGCTGGCGCATCTGCTAAAGTTAGGGGTGGCTCCCTCGCTTCAAACCCTTTCAAAACAAGGGTCAAACCCATGGGGGCGCCGGGACTGACCCCATGCCTCACGACCTGCCGAAAGCCTACGACCCGACAGCGATTGAAGATCACTGGGCCGAATACTGGGTGAGCGAAAAGCTCTTTGCCCAGCCCGCGCCCGAGACGAAGACCCAGGAGACGGGGCAGGGTGGGGAGTCGTATACGATCCTGCTGCCGCCGCCGAATGTGACGGGCCGGCTGCACATGGGCCACATGCTGAATCAGGCGGAGATGGACATCCTGACGCGCTGGCGCCGGATGAGCGGGCGGCGCGCCCTTTGGCTGCCGGGAACCGACCATGCGGGCATTGCGACGCAGATGATGGTGGAGCGGCAACTGGTGAGCGAAGGCAAGACACGCCAGGAGCTTGGCCGCGAGGCGTTTGTGGAGCGGGTGTGGGAGTGGAAGCGGCACTACGGCGGGGCGATTCTTGACCAGATGAAGCGGCTGGGCGCCAGCGTGGACTGGGAGCGCGAGTACTTCACGATGGACGAGCATTTGTCGGCCGCGGTGCGCGAGGCGTTTGTGCGGCTGCACGAGCAGGGGCTGGTCTATCGCGGTGCGTACATTGTGAACTGGTGCCCGCGGTGCCAGACGGCGATCAGCGATCTGGAAGTGGTGTATGACGAGCACAAGGGGCACTTGTGGGAGATCAAGTACCCGGTGGTTGGCGCGGATGGGAGCGATACCGGAGAGTTTTTGACCGTAGCCACGACGCGGCCGGAGACGATGCTGGGCGATGTGGCTGTGGCGATTCATCCGGAGGATGAGCGTTATCTGGATCTGCACGGCAAGAAGCTGCGGCTGCCGTTGATGGGCCGCGAGATTCCGATTGTTCTGGACGAGTGGGTGAGCCGCGAGTTCGGCACCGGCGCGGTGAAGGTGACGCCGGCGCACGATCCGAACGACTTTGCGCTGGGAGAGCGGCACCATCTGCCTTCAATCAATGTGATGGACGCGACCGGGCACATCAACGCGGAGGGCGGGGGCTACGCGGGGCTGGACCGGTATGCAGCGCGCAAGAAGATTGTCGTCGACCTGGAAGAGCAGGGGCTGTTGGCGGGCATCAAGGACCACACCAATAACGTGGGGCATTGCGACCGGTGCAAGACGGTGGTGGAGCCGCGGCTTTCAACGCAATGGTTTGTGAAGATTCAGCCGCTGGCCGACAAGGCGATTGCGGCGGTGAAGCCGGACGCGGCGGGCAACAAGGCGATCCGGATTGTGCCGGAGCAGTACGAGAAGGTTTACCTGGAATGGATGGGGAACATTCACGACTGGTGCATCTCGCGGCAGTTGTGGTGGGGACATCGGATTCCGGCATGGCACTGCGCGGCGTGCCACAAGATCACGGTTCCGCGGGTTGATCCGACGGTCTGCGCACATTGCGGGTCCGACAAGATTACGCAGGAGACCGACGTTCTGGATACGTGGTTTTCTTCGGGGCTGTTGCCGGTTTCAGTTTTTGGGTGGCCGAACATCACGGCGGAGAATCGTGCGGACTTCGATGCGTTTTATCCGACGAGCCTGCTGGTGACGGGCTTTGACATTCTGTTCTTCTGGGTGGCCCGGATGATCATGCTGGGCTGCTGGTTTGCGGGGGATGTGCCTATGCCGGACGGGCGCGCACGATCACTGGCGGAGTCGGTGCCGTTCCGCGAGGTTTATATTCATGCGCTGGTGCGGGATGCGAACCGGGAGAAGATGTCGAAGACGAAGGGCAACGTGGTCGATCCGATTGAAATTGTGAAGCAGTTCGGCACCGACGCGGTGCGGTTCACGCTGGCCAGCATGGCATCGCCGGGAACGGATATTGCGTTTAATGTGGCGCGAACGGAGGGCTATCGCGCGTTTGCGAACAAGATCTGGAATGCGGCGCGGTTCCTTTTTATGAACGTGGACCGGGCGGCGGAGCTGGGGATTACTGTGGACCCGGCGGCACTGGGCGGAATGCCGACGGTGAGCAAAGACGCGCCGCTGGAGGCGCGCTGGATTGTGGCCGAGTTGCATGCGACGGCGGGGAAGGTGAACCAGTCACTGGAGAACTACCGGTACGACGATGCGGCCAACACCATCTATCAGTTTTTCTGGGGCAGCTTCTGCGACTGGTATCTGGAGATTGTGAAGCTTCGGCTGGATTTTGCGGAGACGGCGGACAAGGCGCAGACCAAGGCGGCGTTGACGACGCTGGTGCAGGTGTTTGAGGCGGCGCTGCGACTGCTTTCGCCGTTTATGCCGTTCATCACGGAGGAGATCTGGCACGCGCTGTACGATGGGAATCCGCCGGCGAAGTCGATTGCGCTGACGCGGTATCCGCAGGCGTCGGAGACGGCGGTGGATGCAGCGGCTCTGGAGGAGATGAGCCTGGTGCAGAGCCTGATTGTGGAAGTGCGGGGGCTGCGCAAGGAGATCGGCGTGGAAGAGAAGGCCGCGACGCCGATTGAGGTGCGGATGGATGCGGCGGCGCAGGCGATTGTTGGCCGGGATCGCAGCCTTGTGGAGCGGCTGGCGAAGGTGAGCGAGGTGCGCTTTGTGAGCGGGATTGCGGACGGGCTTTCGAGGCACTCGACGCCGAGCTTCGATGTGGCTGTGATTTACGAGCGGACGGTGGATGTGGCCGCCGAGCGGGAGCGGTTGACAAAGGACATTGCGAAGTATGAGAAAGGTCTAGCCGCCGCTGAGCGCCAGTTGGGGAATGAGGGCTTTCTGGCCAAGGCTCCGGCGAACGTGGTTGAGGGTTTGAAGAAGCAGGAAGCGGAGACGCGGCTGCTGCTGGAGAAGGCGCAGGCGGCTCTGAGCGCGTTGCCGTTGGGGTAAGGGAAGGAAGAAAAGGCAACCGCAGGTCCTTCAACTTGGCTGCGCTTCGGTCAGGATGACAATATTTGGGTGGCGGGGACGGGCTGATTGAGATTGGAGTATCTCAGGTCTCAAGATCGAGACCTGGGGCACTCAGCATTGGTGGGAAAACAAGCGGTGAAGGCATTCGTGGAATGGCTCAGGATGAGAGTGTGGCTGTAAGAGACTAAGGAACGGAAAAATGGATTGGAAGAGCAGCAGAGTTGACGCATTGCTGGAGCAGGCGCTGGTGGAAGATATGGCAGCCCGCGACACGACCACAAACCTGACGATTGATCCGGAGCTGCGGGCGGCGGCGTCGATTGTGGCGCGGCAGGAGTTGGTGGTGGCGGGGCTGGGAGCGGTTCCGCGGATGCTGGAGATATTTGCGCGGCTCGATCCGCGGGCGGAGGCGCATGCCCGCTTCGAGGTGATCAGCAATCCGGAGATCTTCGACGGCGTGCGCGTCCACGATGGGCAGGTGATGGCGGTGATTCGCCACAACGCGCGGGTGCTGCTGAGCTGCGAGCGGGTGATCCTGAACCTGCTGCAACACCTGAGCGGGATTGCGACGCTGACGCGCGAGTATGTGGACGCGATTCATGGGACGCATGCGCATGTTCTGGACACGCGCAAGACGGTGCCGGGGCTGCGAGCGCTGGAGAAGTACGCGGTGCTGTGCGGCGGGGGGACGAATCATCGCATCGATCTGGCATCGGGGATTTTGATCAAGAACAACCACATCTCGCTGGGCGGCGGGCTGCCGGCGGCGCTGACGCGGGCGCTGCAACAGCGGAAGTTTGGCCAGCGCATCCAGGTGGAAGTACGCAGCCGGCAGGAGCTGGAAGAGGCGCTGGAGTTTGGCGCGGAGGCGATTCTGCTGGACAACATGACGGCGGACGAGGTGCGGACGTCAGTGGAGCGGATCAAGCAGTTCACGGCGGCGCTGCCCAAGAGCGACGGGCCGGCACGGTGGATTCCGACGGAGGCTTCGGGCGGGATTGTACTGAAGAATATCCGCTCGTATGCGGAGACGGGCGTGGACTTTATCAGCGTGGGCGCGCTGACGCACTCCGCCAAGGCCGCTGACATTTCGATGCGCATTGCAGCGGAGCCGGCTTAAGCCATGTTCGATCTGGACGGGCTCGATGCAGCGCTCAAGGGCACCGTCTTTGCGGGGAAGCTGCACTTTACTCCGGTCACGGACTCTACCAACAGCGATGCACTAGCGGGCGCACAGGCGGGCGCGCCGCATGGGAGCGTCTACTTTGCGGATGCGCAGAGGGCGGGGCGCGGGCGCGGCGGGCACAGCTGGCTCTCGGCGGCGGGCGAGGGGTTGTATGTGAGCGTGGTGCTGCGGCTCAATGCACCGGCGGCGCGGCTGCCGCTTTTGCCGCTGGCGGCGGGATTGGCCGCGGCGCGTGCGGTGCGGGCGGTGAGCGGGCTGCATGTTGATTTGCGCTGGCCGAATGACTTGTTGATTGCTGAGCGCAAGACGGGCGGGATTCTGGTGGAGGCTCGCACGGAAGGCGGCGTGGTTGCGTATGCCGTGGCGGGCATTGGGATCAACGTGCATCAGCGCGAGTTTGAGGCGGGGCTGGCTACGCCGGCTACGTCGCTGGATCTGGAGGCGGGGCGACGTATCGGGCGCGGGGCGTTGCTTGGCGTCCTGCTAGAATCGCTGGAGCATGAGGCGCAGGCGCTGGGCGAACCAGGGGCGGGCGAGACGATTCCGCGGCGTGTGGAGCAGGCTTCAAGCTGGGTGAGCGGACGGCGGGTTGAGGTGCATGGGCCGCAGGCCTGCACAGGAACGACGGACGGGCTGGACGAGAATGGGTTTCTGCGGGTACGGACCGAGGGCGGGCTGGTGACGGTGCAGACCGGCGGGATTCGCTCGGCAGAGATAGGCTGACAGACGATGCTGCTTGCAATCGATGTGGGGAACACGAATACGGTACTGGGGCTCTATCGCTTCGACGGCGAGAAGCCTGAACTTGGTGCGCACTGGCGCGTGACGACGCACCGTACGCAGACGGCGGACGAGTACGGTGTACTGTTTGTGAATCTGTTTGAGATGAACGGGATGGCGACGAGCCAGGTGAATCACATTATTATCTCGTCGGTGGTGCCGCCGGTGGATTCAACTTTGCGGCAGGTCTGCCAGGACTACTTTCACATTGAACCGCTGTTTGTGGAGCCTGGGATCAAGACAGGGATGCCGGTGCTGGTGGACAATCCCGCGGAGCTGGGCGCGGACCGGCTGGTGAATGCGATTGCCGCGTATGAGCGGTACGGGGGCCCGTGCGTGGTGGTGGACTTTGGCACGGCGACGACGTTTGACGTGATCTCAGCCAAGGGCGAGTACCTGGGCGGGGCGATTTCGCCGGGTCTGGGAATCAGCGCGGATGCGCTGTTTACGCGGGCGGCGCGGCTGGGGCGTGTGGACATCAAGCGGCCGGCTAAGGTGATTGGCACCAACACCGTGACGCACATCCAGAGTGGGCTTTACTACGGCTACATCGGTCTGGTGGACGGGATTCTGGAACGCATTGTGGCGGAGCTTGGCGCGAAGCCGCGGGTGATTGCGACCGGGGGACTGGCGCGGCAGATCGCAGAGGATTCGCGCTACATTGCCGAGATTGACGACATGCTGACGCTGGATGGGTTGCGGATTTTGTTTGAACGCAACCGGACGGCGAAGCCGCGCGGCAAAGCGCACTAGGGCGCGGGCGTGCTGAATTACTACAACTACTACACGGAGATTGAAGAGCGCTTTCAGCAGAGGCGCGGGGCGCAGCTGCTGCTGTCAACGCTGGACTGGGCGTTGATTGAGATGTGGCAGGAAGCGGGAATTCCGCTGGACGCGGTGCTGCGCGGGATTGATGCTGCGTTCGATAAATATGAAGCGCGGCAGAAGCGCGGCCGGATGCGCAAGGTGAATGGGCTGGCGTGGTGCGCGCAGGCGGTAATGGAAGCGGCGGACGCGCTGCGCGAGGCGGGGGCGGGGACGGCGGCTCCGGCAAGCGCTGATTCGGGGTTTGAAGGGGAGCGGGTGGCAGCGCATCTTGAAGCAGCGGCATTGGCACTGGATGGGGCAACGGTGGCTCCGGAGGCTTGCGGGGCGACGGCGACGAGGCTGCGGGAACTGGCGGCGGAGGTGCGCGGGGACGGGGCGGAGGGAAAACCGGTGTTTGATATGGAAGGGCTGGAGCGGACGCTGACGGTGTTGGAAGAGAAGCTGTTTGCGGCGCTGACGGCGGCGGCTCCCGAGGACTTGCTGGTGGGGCTGAAGGAACACGCGGCGCGGGAGCTGGCGCCTTATCGCAGCCGCATGGGGGCGGTGCAACTGCGGCAGGTGGAGCGGCAGTTTGCGCAGAAGCAGTTGCTGGTTCACTACAGTTTGCCGCGGTTGAGTTTGTTTTACATGAGCCAGCAATGAAGCCTGACGCGAACCAACCCGGAACTGCGCAACTGGTGGAGATTGGCAAGCCGGTGTACGGGGGCGCGTTTCTTGCGCGGCTTGAGGGCAAGGCGGTTTTTGTTCCGCTGGCGCTGCCGGGCGAGCAGGCGCGGGTGCGTTTGACGCAGAGCAAGCCGGGCTACGCGACGGCGGAGCTGGAAGAGATTGTGGCGTCAGCGCCGGAGCGAGTTGCGCCGGGGTGCGCATACTTTGGCGTTTGCGGCGGCTGCGATTATCAGCACACAGGGTATGAAAATCAACTTGCGCTGAAGCAGGCGATCTTGCGCGAGACGCTGGAGCGGGGGGGCGTGACGGCGCCGGAGGAGCTGCGCGTGCTGGCGGCGAAGCCGTGGGGGTATCGCAACCGGATTCGGCTGGCTTTTGATGCGGCGGGGAATCCGGGGTATCGGGGAAGACGCTCGCACGCCGTGACCGCGGTGAGCGAGTGCCCGATTGCCGCGCCGCTGCTGGCGACTGCTGCACAGGCCGCAGCGGAGTTGATGCGGCAGTTTTGCGTGGCGCTCAAGCCGAGCGAGATTGCTCTCTTTTGCGATGCGCGAGAGACGGAGTTGCTGGTGAGCGTGGTTTGCGCGAACACGGCGACGAAGGGCTTCAAAGAGTTTGCGGCGGCTTTGCAGGAGCGGGTTGCCGCGCTGAAGGGTGCGGCGCTTTTGGTGGAGGGGCAAGCGGGAAGAAAGGGACCGGTGCAGCCGCCGCGCATTGTGGCCGAGTGGGGAGCGGGTTCGCTGCGGTATGGGGCGGCGGGGTTTGATTATCGAGTGGATCAGGGCGCGTTCTTCCAGGTGAATCGGTGGCTGGTGGATGCGCTGGTGGACGAAGTGACGGCCGGGCAACACGGTGGGCTGGCCTGGGATCTGTTTGCGGGAGTGGGGCTTTTTGCGAGGCGGCTCACGGCGCAGTTTGGCCGTGTGGTGGCGGTGGAGTCAGCTCCCTCGGCAACGCGAGCGTTGGCGGAGAACCTGAAGGGAACGTGCGGAGCGCCGGTGCGGGCGGCGACGCTGGATTATTTGAGCGGGGGACGCAAAGGTGCGCGGGGCGAGGCGGCAGCGCCGGATTTTGTGGTTGTGGACCCGCCGCGCACGGGGCTGGGCGCGGAGACCTGCGCGCTGCTGGCCGGGGTGGGGGCGGTTGCGCTGGCCTATGTATCGTGCGACCCGGCGACGCTGGCGCGGGACCTGAAGTTGCTGGTTGGAGCGGGCTATCGCATTGAATCCATCACGCTGGCCGACCTGTTTCCGCAGACGTATCACCTGGAGACGGTGGTGCATTTGCGGCGGGATTAAGCGAGATGGGAGCGGCATGGCTACCATCGATGCGTGAAATGCATTAGGCTGGTCGCGCGGAATAACTCCACAGTTTTCAGGCGCGATGCAAATCGACTCCCCAAGCAACGGGCAGGCTCTCGACCGCGGCGGCGGTGCGGGATTGAGCGCCGTGCCGCTGTTTCATGCGGCGTGGCTGTTTGCGGCGGGGATTGCGGCAACGGAATGGGTGGCTCCGCGGCCGAGCTGGGTGCTGGTTGCGCTGGTGCTGGTGGCTGCTTTGTGTGGCGTGGCGGCGCTGGGCGCGCAACGGATTGCGTGGCTGCCGCTGGCCGCGATGTGGCTGCTGCTGGGTGCGTGGTGCGCGGAGATGGAGCCGCATCCTGCGCCTGCGCCGGCGCTGGCCGCGCTCAGTGACGGATTGCTGCGGACGGTGGAAGGCACGGTGGTGGATGCCGGGCCAGTGCGCGGCGAGATGGAGCGAGGCACGGACGAGTCGGGCGAGCCGGCCGCAGCGGAAGGGCCGACGCAGCGGATCGACTTGCGGGTAGCGAGCGTTGAAGTGGTGACCGACGCGGAGGACGCGCAGGAGCCGGTGGAAGGCAGAGTGCGGCTGAGCGTGCGCTGGCCGCAAACGGCGGGCGGGCTAAAGCCGATTGGTTGCGGAGAACGGGTGCGGGCGGTGGTTCGGCTGATGCCGCCGGAGGACTACCACGATCCGGGCGTATGGAGCCGCAGTGAGTTTCTGGCCGACCAGGGAATCACATCAGCGGCCACGGTGAAGATTGGCAGCGTGGAGCGGCTTGGAAACGCGCCGGGGCATTTTCTTCCGTGCAGGGTGAGCGGGTTGCAGCACGGATCGAGCGCGCGGCTGTTGGGGTTGCCGGCGGCGATGCGACGGCTGCCGGCGGCGCTGCGGCTGAGCGAGGACGACGCCAAGATGCTGGCGGCGATGGTGACCGGCGACCGGACGTACCTGACGCATTCTCTGCGAGTGGGGTTTGAGCGCACGGGATCGTTTCACATGCTGGTGGTGTCAGGTTTTCATCTGGCGATTGTGTCGGCGTGCATTCTGTGGCTGGCGCGGCGGCTGCGGATGCCGCGGATTCCGGCGACGCTGGTGACGATTGTTGCGTCGTTCGGGTATGCGCTGTTTACCGGGTTTGCGACGCCGGTGCAGCGGTCGCTGTGGATGGTAACGCTCTACCTGATTGGGCGGCTGGTCTATCGGGAGCGCAACGCACTCAACACGATTGGCTTTGCGGCACTCTGCTTGCTGGCGGCGAGCCCGCGGAGTTTGTTTGAGTCGAGTTTGCAGATGACGCTGCTGGCGGTGGTGGCGATTGGAGGCATTGCGGCGCCACTGCTGCAGGGGACGATTCATCCGTACGTGCAGGCGACGCGCGGGCTGCGCCAGGTTGCGCGGGACGTGAAGCTGGAGCCGCGGCTGGCGCAGTTTCGAGTGATGCTTCGGATGGTGGCCGGGGCTCTGAATCGGGCGATTCCTTTTTCGGCTCACGGCTCCGGCGGCGTGTCTCTGGATGATGCAGACGGGGGAGAGCACACACAGATTGCCTTGTTTCGCGGGACAGTGAGCTTTGCCAGAGCCGCCTTGCGGGCGCTTCTTCACGGGGACTTTGCCGGGTCGATTGCCTGGCGCTTTTTTCCTTTTGGGGTTGGGTTTCTGCTGCGGGTTGTGGAGTTGATGGTGGTTTCCTGCGTGGTGGAGCTGGCGATGGCATTGCCGATGGCGATGTACTTCCACCGCATCACGATCTTTGCGCTGCCGGTGAACCTGTTTATATTGCCGCTGCTGGTGGTGCTGATGCCTGCGGCTCTGCTGACGCTGGTGGGGCTGTTTGTTTGGCCGCATGCGGCGGTGGCGCCGGCGATGCTGGCCGCGGTGTTGCTGCACTTTGGCGTGGGTTTGGTGCGGATGTTTGGATCAATGGCGTGGGGAGATTTTCGTATTCCCGCGCCGCTGGTCTGGCAGTCGATTGTGTTTTGTGGGCTGGTTGCGGCGGCAGTGGTGCTGGCCTTGCGAGCTCTGGCCATCGACTCGCGCCGGATGCGGCGGGCTGCGTGGTCGGCGCTGCTGCTGGGGGCTCTGGCCGCAGTGGCTCCGCGAGCGATCGATCATCCGCACGACGCGCTGCTGTTTGAGGCGATCGATGTGGGGCAAGGCGACTCGCTGCTGCTGATTACGCCGGAGGGCAAGACGCTGCTGGTGGATGGGGGCGGATTTGGCGGCGGTCCGCGGCAGGCGGCGCAGGAGTTTGATATTGGCGAAGAGGTGGTGAGCGAGGCGTTATGGGCGCGAGGGATTCGGCGGCTGGATGTGGTGGCGCTGAGCCACGCGCACTCTGACCATATGGGCGGTTTGCCGACGGTGCTGCGGAACTTTCATCCGGCCGAGTTGTGGGTGGGCAACAATCCGCGCTCGGGGGAGTACGTCGCGCTGCTGAGCGAAGCGGCAGGGCTCAAAGCAAAAGTGCGCGAGCTGCGGGCGGGCGATGCGCTTGGGTTGGGTGGAACGCAGATCGCCGTGCTGGCACCGATGCGGGACTACCAACCGGACACGGCGCCGGGGAACAACGACTCGCTGGTGCTGCATGTTAGCTATGGAGCAACTTCGGTAATGCTGGAGGGGGACGCGGAGGCTCCGGTGGAGGACGCAATGTTTGGAGAGCAGGGGCTGGAAAGCACGGTGCTGAAGGTGGGCCATCATGGCAGCATCACTTCAACGCGGCCGGAGTTTCTGGCGCGCGTCGGGCCGCGGTGGGCGGTGATTTCGTGCGGGCTGCACAATCGGTACGGGCATCCGCGGATGGAGGTGCTGCGGGAGCTGGAAGCGGCGCACGTGCAGACGTTCAGTACGGACATCAACGGCGCAACGTGCTTACGGCTCGACGGCAAAGCCGCGAAATTCGAATTTGGCTGCGGCGGGGGGCAAATGCCCTGACGTTCAGGGCAGAGAGGCGTTTGGCTTTCGCTGTTCGCGTCAGCGCGGATTGCATGGATGGGCGAGCATTAGAATCTGAAGGGATTGGAGTGGACGCGCGGGCCGCATTGTGGAGCTGCACGGCTTCTGACTGGAGAAACGATGGACTACGTGAATCTTGGCAAGACGGGCCTGAAGGTGTCGCGCATCTGTCTGGGCTGCATGACGTATGGCGAACCGGCCATCGGCGTGCCGAAGCCGGGCCGCCATGCGTGGACGCTGAACGAAGCGGAGAGCCAGCCGTTTCTGCGGCAGGCTCTGGACCTGGGCATCAACTTCTTTGACACCGCGAATGTTTACTCGAGCGGCGACAGCGAGGCGGTTCTAGGGCGTTTTTTGCAGGCGAACACGCGGCGGGAGGCGGTGGTGATCGCCACCAAGGTGCATGGCGTGATGCGCGACGAGGCCAACGGCGCGGGGCTTTCGCGGAAGGCTATCTTTTATGAGTTGGACCAGAGCTTGAAGCGGTTGCAGACCGATTACGTTGATCTTTACCAGATTCATCGCTGGGATTATGAGACGCCGATTGAAGAGACGCTGGAGGCGCTGCACGACCTGGTGAAGGCCGGCAAGGTGCGGTACATCGGGGCGTCGTCGATGTATGCGTGGCAGTTTGCCAAGGCGCTTTACCTGGCGGATCTGCGGGGGTGGACGCGGTTTGTATCGATGCAGAATCACTACAACCTGCTTTATCGCGAAGAGGAGCGGGAGATGATGGGGCTTTGCCGGGCTGAGGGGATCGGGGTACTGCCGTGGAGTCCGCTGGCGCGCGGGAGGCTGGCGCGGGCGTGGCAGAGCGAGACCACGAAGCGGTTTGAGACGGATCGCTTTGGCACGATCATGTATTCGCGGAGCGAGGAGGCCGATCGCAAGGTGGTTGACCGGCTTGGCGAACTTGCGGAGAAGCGCGGAATCGGCCGGGCGCAACTGGCTCTGGCCTGGCTGCTGGGCAAACCGGGGGTGACCTCGCCGATTGTGGGCGCCAGCAAGCCGCACCATCTTGAAGATGCAGCGGCTGCGCTCTCAGTGCATTTGACCGCGGAGGAAGTGGCAGCCCTTGAGCAGCCTTATACGCCGCACCCGGTGCTGGGGTATAGCTAGGAGCACGACCGCCGATTTATGTGATCTTCCAGGTCCCAAAGGCGGGACCTGGGGCACCCGACTTCATGGGCGCGATTACAGAATCAGCTGGCCCTGGAACTAGAAGCGCATGCGCAGGCCGACCTGGATTTGGCGTTCGCGGTAGAAGTTGGTGGAGTTGATGTTGAGAGGCTGGCCGAATTCGGTGGTGTTGGCTTTGAGTCCGGTGAGGAAGTGGAGTGTGGGGAGGTCGCCGGTGATGCTGCCGGGCTCGATGGTGTAGCCGACGGTTTCAAGCTCGGTGACGTTCTGGTGGTTGAAGAGGTTGAAGCTCTCGACGATCAGCTGAATCTCGCGGGACTGGGGCAGGTTCCAGCGTTTGCCGAGGCGCATGTCGGCCTTCCATGTGGACGGGTAGCGGAAGGTATTGCGGCCGATGTTGTAGGAGACGTTGTCGTTGCCGAGGCCGTAGACGCGGGCGTCGCCTCCGGAGCCATTGATGCCGGGGCCGAGGCCGACGATGGCTGCGCCGGAGCTGACTGAAAACTCCTCAGGCAGGGAGCCTGCGGTGCGCATGGTGTAAGGCAGGCCGCTGCGGAACTGGCCGATGGCGGAGAGCATCCAGCCATTGGCGAGCCGGCCGGCGAAGTTGCGCAGTTTCCACGGGGCTTCAAAAATCACCATGGCCGCGGCGGAGTGACGCACGTCGAGGTTGCCGGTACCGTACTCCTTGCTGAAGTCGGCGGGATCGAGGACGTCACTGCCGGTGAGCTGGGCGCTCTCGTTGGGGTTCCAGTCCATAGCGTGGGCGTAGGTGTAGTGGGCGTGGAGGCTGAGTCCGCGGCGGGCATAGCGGGAGACGCGGAGCATGGCCGCCTCATAAGTGGAGTTGGCGCGGGACATGATCTGGACGACTTGCTGGTAGTCGGGAATGAGGCGTCCGTCGAGGCCGGTGGGGGAGGGCCAGGAGGCGTAGAAGGGGACGGTGATCTGGGTGGCCTTGATGGGGCCCTTGCCGCTGGGGTCGACGACTCCGTAAGTGATGGTTCCGGGATTGACGGCGGGGTCGAAGTTGGTGTCAATGGAGGTGGGCAGGCGGCGGGCGAGGCTAAGCACGCCGCTGGCAAAGAGCGTGATATGGCCGGGCAGGGACTCTTCAACGCCGGCGACGGCCTGGTGGATCTGGGGATTGCGGTAGTTGGGCGCGAACTCGAGGGCAGCGGGCTTGATGACGCTGGCGGGGTCACCGGAGAGCACGTAAGGGAAAGGCGGGGCGCTGCTTGTGGTTGTCTGCGGGTTGAAGCCGTCGAGGGGGCGCATGAAGAAGTTGAGGTCGCCCTTGAGCGAACCGGTCTGGGAGAGCGCGGCTTCAACAGTGTTGTTTTCCGTGCGGCCGGCATACATGCCGTAGCCGAGGCGGAGGACGGGCCAATGGGCTTCGCCGGTACCGAAGGCGAGGGAAAAGCGGGGATTGAAGCTGTTGCCGAGGTTGGGGAGCCTTTGAGTGAGCGGCAGCTCAGGGTTGGCCACGGCGGCGATGGGCGGGGGGAGCTGTTGGCGCTCCCAGCGCAGGCCGACGGAGAGGGCGAGACGCTTGTTGGGCTGCGACTGGGCGGTGGTGAAGGCGGCCCAGTCGTTGGTGCTCAAATGCCAGTTGGTGGGGCCGAGGGTTTGTGAGTAGTAGGAGTAGCAGGGCAGCGAGCCAAGGCCGCGGAGCTGACCGGTCGTGTCGCGCCAGACCTTGCCTGTCTGGTCGCAACTGTGCTGGTTGGCGGGATCCTGCTCGCCGGCAATTCCGAACTGGGCAAAGGCCAGAGCGTCGGAGATGAAGTTTTCAAGGTGGGCATAGTGGTAGGTGCCGGTCTGGTTGCGGAGCAGGCTGGTCGAGTCAGCATTGTGGCTGAAGTTGAAGCCGGATTTGATGAGCAGGTTGCCGCGGACGTAGTCGACGAGTTCCTGGCCCTGGTAGAGGTGTTCGTCAGGATAGTTGCCTGCGCCGAAGCGCGCGGGATTGCCGATGGTGAAGCCGTAACGGGAGTCGACGACCATTTGCGGAAGCTGTCCCCAGGCGTTGGGGGCGAGGAAGGGCTGCTCGAAGGCAGAGGGTGTTTGAGCGCGGGCGCCGAGGACGGTGTGACCCGCAGAGGCCTGGGTCACGGCCATGAGGTTGGGGGTGAGGAAGGCCTCCCAGCGGGCCAGCAGCCACTCTTCGCGGGCCCGGGTTGAGCCGAAGCTGTGGGTGCCATAGGTTTCTGAGACGCGGGAGAGGCCGCCGCCGGCGGAGTTCCAGTTGGCGCCGGTGCCTTCGAGGGTGAAGCGGTGGCGCTCAGTTGCGAGCCAGTCGAGGCGGAGGAAGCCGGTCCACTGGGTGGCAGTGCGCGGGGCGGGGCCGAGGAGGCTGGAGAGCGCCTGGAGTTCAGGGGAGTAAGCGGCGAGGCCGGCGGCGACGGGGTTGACGCTGCTAAGGCCGAGGCGAGCGCTGAGGACCTGCATCTGGTCGTTGCTGGGCTGCGCGAAGAACTCGGCGGGATGCTTGACGGTTGCCAGGCCGGGGTCGTTGCGCTGGTAGGCATCGAGAGCGGCAAACCAGAAGAGCTTGTTGCGGCGGATGTGGCTGCCGAGACCGAGGCCCCAGGTGATTTCGTGATCGGGTGGCGTGTAGGGCTTGGCTGTGAAGACGGGAACGGTAAGCTCAGTGGCCGGAGCGGTTTGCTGAACCCATTGGCTGAAAGGGTTGCGCGCGCCCCAGGTGTTTTGGCGGTCAAAGAGAAAGCCCTGGCCGTGGAGGCTGTTGGCGCCGCGCTGGGTTTCAACGTTGACGCGGCCGCCGGCGGCGCGCTCAGCCTCAGCCTGCACGTTGCCTGAGGCGTATTGCACTTCGCGAATGGCGGACTCGCTGATGCCTGGGCCGGCGATGGAGGCTCCGCGGGCAAACCCGCCGCCGTGGCCGGAGTGGCCGCCGAAGGCCAAGGTGGTGTTGACCCCGTCAACGGAGAGGCCGGGTGACTGCTGCCCTGTGCTACGGAGGGAGATTTCGCCATCGCCGGGTGCGGCTGCGGTGGGGGTTTCGAGCAGGAAATCCTGCCAGCGGCGGCCGGTAGCGGGCAGGGCCTGGACCTGGTCGCCGGAGAGGGTGGTGGTTGCGAGCGGAGTTGCGGGGTTGAGTTTGGCAGCGGCTGCGAGGACGGGTTTGAGGACAGGGGGCCGAACCAGGAGGCCGGGCTGCGGGGCCTGGGCCGCAGATTGGATGGAGGCAAGGACGGGGCTCGTGGAGGCAGTGGTTTCGATGCGTAGGGAAGGAGAGGCAGGAGGTGGGGGAGCAGGATTTGCCGCAGGGGCAGGTGGTGGAGTTGGCGGCTGGGGGCCAGCGACTGCAAGCTGCGGAGCGGAAGTGGGGGTGACTGGCTGCGGCTTGGCTGGATGCGGGCTTGTGGCCGGGAGGATCAGCGATTCGATGGGCTCAGGCAGCACGGTTGAGGTGAGCTGGGCGGGTTGGGTGGGGATGAGGACACGAACCGGCTGCTGCTGGATGGGGCGCGGGGCCAGGGAGGGAGTCAGCAGAGGATCGGATGAGAGGGAGGCAGTGAGGGCGGGCTGCTCCGGCTCGATTTTGCGGAAGACGACTTGAAAGGGCTGTGGCGGGGGGAGCTGGAAATCGATGGCGGACTGGACGCGGGCCTCGCTGCCGGGGTCGACTTCGATGCTTTCTACTCGACCGCGGCCCAGTTGAGGGCTTTGGGCTTCAAGGGTGTAGTCGCCGGGCTGGAGGGCAGCGAAGTGGAATGTGCCGTTTTTCTGGGTGGTGGTGCGGGATTCCTGACCGGAGGCCTGGTTGCGGAGCAGGATGGCTGCGCCGCCGACGGGGGTTGAGTGGAGGTCAGTGAGTTTGCCGGCGAGGGAGCCGGTGAGGGGCGATTGGGCGAGAACAGCCGGATGCGCGCACACAAAGAGCGCGGCGGCGGCCAGCGGTCCGATCCAACTGCGCCTTGCCCCTGCCATCGAGACACCTGCTCGGGGCAGATTCTGGGAAAAAGCAATCACTGCTTCAGGGCCGGCCTGCTCTGAAGGGCAGGTCCGGCTGGAGCACGATCAGATAGCGCGGTCAGATGCCAACTTCTGCCTCTGACTGCCATTTCTGCTCCAAATTTGAAGTTGCAAGCGATTTTAGCCCTCAAAAGGTAAACTGGAAAGACGGCATAGCGGATTTAGAGCGGCATGTGCGCAGGCCCACGCTGAATGCCATCCCCGGATTTCGGTTCCCTAACCCCTTTTTCACTGGTTGTGTATGTTCATTGATGAAGCAAGAATTCGCGTGAAGGCCGGCGACGGCGGCAACGGCTGCATGGCCTTCCGGCGGGAGAAGTTTGTTCCCCGCGGGGGCCCCTCGGGCGGCGATGGCGGCCGTGGCGGCGATGTGGTGATGGTGAGTTCGCAGCGGCATAACACGCTGATTCACTTCCGCTATAACCCGGAACATAAGGCGCAGCGGGGCGAGCACGGGCTGGGCTCGAACTGCACCGGGCTCGACGGCAAGTCGATCATCTTGCAGGTTCCCGTGGGCACGGCGCTCTATGACCAGGAGACCGGGGAGCTGGTTCACGATTTCGAGGAGCCGGACGAGCAGGTGATTGTGGCCAAGGGCGGCCGCGGCGGACGCGGCAACCAGCACTTTGCGACGCCGACGCACCAGGCACCGCGGGAGCACGAATTGGGGCGGCCAGGCGAGGAGCGGCATTACCGGCTGGAGTTGAAGCTGCTGGCCGATGTGGGGCTGGTGGGGTATCCGAATGCGGGCAAGTCGACGCTGATTTCACGCATCAGTGCCGCCAAGCCGAAGATTGCCGACTATCCGTTTACGACATTGGAGCCGAATCTGGGCGTGGTGACGGTGGGCGAGGAGCCAGACCAGGAGTCGTTTGTGGTGGCCGACATGCCGGGGCTGATTGAAGGCGCGCACCTGGGCTCGGGGTTGGGCGTGCAGTTTTTGCGCCACATTGAGCGGACGCGGCTGCTGCTGCATCTGGTGGATGTGTCGGACGCGAGCGGGCGGCCGGACCCGGTGGAAGACTTCAAGGTGATCAACAAGGAGCTGGAGAGCTTTACCAGCAGCGGGATCAAAGGCGGCGTGGATCCGTTCGCCGACGAGAGCGACGAGGAACCCGAGCCTGAGCATCCGCTGGTGGGCAAAACGATGATTGTGTGCGCCACGAAGATTGACTCGGCGAACCAGGAGAAGCTGAAGAAGCTGGCGGCGCATGTGAAGCGGCGGAAGCTGGAGTTCCATGCGATTTCGGCGGTGACGGGCGAGGGGATTGACGAGCTGAAGTGGAGTTTGGCGCGGCAGTTGCGGGAGCCTGACAGCGGCAAGTAACGGGGAGAAAGCTTTGAGACCGTTCTCTGCAATGGCTCTCGACGATTTCCTACACCATCGCCCGTTCTTTCGCCATCAGATAGCGGTTCAAAACTGACGACGTCAGGGCTTCGGGGTTGAGGTCGAGGGTGAGTGCGCCCTGTTCGTGGAGGCGGGCGAGCAGGAGGGAGCGGCGGGCGGCCATCTGCTGGGCGGCGGTGGAGAGGAACATCTGCTCCACGGTGTTTGGGCGGGCCTGGGCGATGGACTCGACCTCGGGCTGGGCCATGGCGACGAAGAGGAGGACATGGCGGCGGAGCAGCTGCATGGCGCCGTCGATGACTTCGGGGCGCATGGCGGACTCGGCGAGGTCGGTGACCCACAAGATAAGGGCGCGGCGGGGTTGGAGGCGGCTGAGCGTGGCCGTGGCGCGGAGATGGTCGGCTTCGCTGGGTTCGGCGCGGACCTGGGCAAGGGCCTCGATGAGCTGGCGGAGGTGAGCGGCTCCGCGGCCGGGAAGCAGGCGCTGCTGAATGCCTTGCCCGTAAGCGAGCAGGCCGACGCGATCACCGGCATAGAGGGCGAGCTGGGCGAGGGCGACGGCGGTGGTGCAGGCGTGGTCGAGCTTGGACTGGGGCGGCGTCTTGTCCGGGGCTGAAGCCCGGCTCAGATCAACTGGCGCATTCCGGGGGTTGAACCCCCCGGCTGCCTCCGGCGATCTGGCGACGCGGGCGCGCATGAGTCGGCCGCAATCGAGGACGATCCAGACGGCCTGGCTGCGCTCGGTCTGGTATTGGCGGGTGATGGGGCTGCCGCGGCGGGCGGTGGCGGTCCAGCAGATGTCGCGGAGGTCGTCGCCCTGGCGGTATTCGCGGAGGCTTTCAAAGTCGCGGCCGAGGCCACGCTGGCTTGCACGGCGGAGTTGCAGGTCAAGCTGGCGGCTGCGGGCAAGAAAGATCTGCTGCTGCTCGCCCTGACGCAGGGCGGGATAAACGCGGACGGTCTGGGTGAGATCGGCCATGGCCCACCGCTCGGCGAGACCTAGAGGCGAGCGGTAGCGGACGTAGAGCCAACCGGTGGGCCAGTCGCCGCGCTGGCTGGGTTGCGCGCGGTAGCGAAGCGAGGCGGAGATGCGGGGAAATGCAGTGAGTTTGTGGGTTGCGGGCTCGGCGACGAGCGCTTCAGGCAGATCGTCGACGACGCGGCAGTCGAGAAGGGTGCGGCCTTGGTTCTCGAGGGTCAGTTCGATCTCGGTTTCGCCTTCGAGGGCGGGGGCGTTGGACCAGGAGCGGGTGGCGGTGAGCTGGTTGGCGGGGGGCAGGCGAAGGCCGTCGAGCAGGGCGGCGAGCAAGACAATGGCAGCCCAGGCCGGGAAGGCGTAGGCTAGGCGCGGGAACCAGAAGCCGGGGACGAGCCAGACGAATCCAACGGCCAACAGGGCAATGGCGCGGGGGGTGAGGGCGTAAGGCAGGCGGCGGCGTGGCTGGCAGGTGGCGCGGATGGGATCGGGATGGAGGGAGGGGGAGACCATGAGTGGGGTTCAAAACAGATCGACAGCAAAGGCCAAGGCGCGATTGAACTCCGCCAGCTTCTTTCCCGAGAGAGAACCGACGTACTGGGTCAACTCGGATTTCCGAATACTCGTGAGCCCATCACACCAGACCCAGCAGTCATACTTCATGCCCTGGTCGATTCCAATGGCCACCTGCGTCGAAGCGCCGTTACCGTTCGTGAATACCGGCGCGCAAATCACAGTGGAAAATCGCGAATCGATTGCGGATTGACGGCTTGCAACGGCAAAGGTCCGGAATTCTTTCGGGTCTCCCGGCGGTTGGTGTACGCGATAAAGCTCGCCTCGGCGCATAGGGCCTCATTCGGTTCCGGAATAGTCGATCGGCGCCTGATAGCGAAGCACATCTTCCATTTCGCGATTGAAGTAATCGGCGTTGGCGTTGAGGATCTGAAGGTCGCGCTCGTGGATAGCCTGGCGGACTTTGTCTTTGAAGTATTGGCGGAGGACACCCTCAATGAAGGCGGAACGAGATTTGGCGGAGCCCGCGGATCGATCTACATCGGCGAGAAGGTCGGATGAAAGTGTGATGGATGTCTTCGCTTTCATACTACTTTTATACCACCTTTTCAAACTCCGCACAAAGGCGTTCGCCTATTGCCGAGGGACCGGGACGGCGGCGAGGAGGTCGGCGAGGGCGCGGTCGGCGTCAAAGCCTTCGAGCTCGGCTTCAGGCTTGAGCAGGACGCGATGGCGGAGGACGGGCGGGACGGCGCGCTTGACGTCGTCGGGGACGAGGTAGTCGCGGCCGTCAAAGGCGGCGGCGGCCTGGGCGACGCGCATGAGGCTAAGCGCCGCGCGGGGGCTGGCGCCGAGCAGGAGCGTGGGCCACTCGCGGGTGCGGCGGGCAAGGGCGAGGATGTAGGCGTAGAGCTCAGGCTCGATGCGGATGGCGCGGACCTCGGCGCAGGCGGCGGCGAGCAGGCCCTCGGGGATGGGCGCGATTGCGGCGTCTTCAAGCAGGCCTGCGCCGGTGCCGGCGTGGTGACGCTCTAAGATCTGAAGCTCCTCGGCTTCAGAGGGGTAGGGGACGCGAATCTTGAGCAGGAAGCGGTCGAGCTGCGCCTCGGGCAGGGGATAGGTGCCTTCGAAGTCGACCGGGTTCTGGGTGGCGAAGACGGTGAACCAGGCGGGGAGGGGGCGGCGGTCGCGATCGGTGGTGACCTGGCGCTCCTCCATGCATTCGAGCAGCGCGGCCTGGGTGCGCGGGGGCATGCGGTTGATCTCGTCGACGAGGAGAAGGTCGGTGAAGACGGGGCCGGGGTGGAAGGCGAAGCCTTCAGCGCCGGGGCGGAGGATGGAGGTGCCGAGAATGTCAGCGGGCATGAGGTCAGGGGTGGCCTGGACGCGCTGAAAGCTGAGGCCGAGCAGGCGGCCGAGGGCCTTGACGATGAGGGTTTTGGCGATGCCCGGGACGCCTTCAAGGAGCGCATGGCCCTGGCAGAGGACGGCGATCAGGACTTCTTCGATTGCCTGGTTCTGGCCGGAGATGACGCGGCCCAATTGAGCGCGGGCGTGGGCGATGAGGCGGGCGGTGGCGGGCAGCGGCTCGGCGGCGTTGGCGTTTTGGTCTGGTTGCAGTTGGAGATCCTGGCTCATGAAGCCCTTTCGTGCGGATGTGAGTTGGACGGCGATTGGCTGGGCGTGGCCGCGGCGATGATCTGGCGGCGGCGATGGTGGAGGGCTTGGATCAGCTTGAGGGCGGGGCGGGGCTTGAGTGCTTCGTTTTGGGCGGCTTGTTCGCAGGCGGAGAGGTCGGCTGCTAGATCGCTCTGTGGGCCGTTATCGAGGCCGGGGAAGCGGCGGTGAAGGAGGGCGGCGAGTTCGGCGGCGTTCAAGGCGGGGCTATTGCGGTCGCCGGTTGAGAGGGAGCGAAGGGAGAGGCGCTTGAAGTGGTCCCATGCGACGGCGACGGCGGTGGAAGCTGCGCCGGCGTTGCGGTAGAGCGAACCGAGGGCCTGGAGATATTCAATGGGCGTGGCGCGGACAGGCGGAGGCAGGGTACGCAGCGGGCCGGAGCGGCGGCTGAAGCTGAAGACAATGAGCAGGCCGAGGATTGGCAGGCCGACCAAGAGGAGCGTGAGTGCGGGGCCGGAGGCGTAGCTCCAGACGGAGCGCACTTCGCCGTGGAGCGACTCGTCCCAATAGAAACGGTGGCCCTGGCGGGGGCCGAGGGAGTTGAGAAGAAGGTCAAGATTTTGCGCGCGGGCGAGGGAGCCGTTTTCTAGCGGGGTGGAACTGGCCCACCAAATGACGTGGCCCTTGCCCCAGTCGTACTCGATGACGGCGGGCTGGCCGGCGCAACTGTACTGGACGCGCTGGGCAGGATTGCCGGGGGTCCAGGTGGCCTGGGGGACCATCCAGACTTCGCCAGAGGCGGCGAGGGGATCGAGGCCTTCGGGCGAGAGCTTGCAGGCGGCAAAGTTGAACTCCTCTGGCGCGGCTGCGGATTGGCGGGGCAGGATGAACGCGCCCAGGAGGCCGGTGGAGAGCACACGGCCGCCGCGGTCGAGGATGGTGCGCACGGCCTGGATGTCGCCGGGCTCGCGGGTGAAGGGCTGGGCGAAGATGACGACGGTGTCAGGGCCGGCGGTGGAAGCGAGCTCGGCGAGGGGGCGCTCCCAGCGCTCGATGGGATAGCTGGCGCGGAGCAGGGTTTCATAGGCGGCGCGCGCGCCGTGCTGGCCGGAGAGGTAGGTGGAGGGGAGCGGGTTGCTGTTTGCGCCGGGGAGGAGAAAGCCGAGCAGCACGGCCAGCGAGAGGCCGATGCCGGCGAACCAGAGGAGCAGCTTGCGGTCTTTGCGGTCGATCGAGGCGAGGAGTTTCATTCGGCGCCTCCGCTGCGGGAGCTGCCGGCGATGAGGGCGGCGGCGAGTTCTTCGGCTTGGCGGTAGTCGGCTTCGGCGGCGGGGCGGGCACCGTACCAGGTGCTCTCAAAGCTGCGGGTGAGGGTGGCGAGTCCGGGGCGGCGGGGATCATCGGGCGAGAGCAGGGCCAGATACTCGCGGGGGGTGCAGGCGCGGTCGGCGGGCCAGAGGCGGCGGGCTTCAAGGCGGGAGATGGAGGCCCAGTAGGCGCAGTGGATGGCGTCGCGCCAGGCTCCGGTGGCCGCAGCGTGGCGGGCGTCGTTGAGCCAGAGTTGCCAGTCGCGGGCTGAAGCGGAGTTTGGTGCTGGGAGGGTTTCGTCGGGCATGAGGCGGATGCGCCAGCGGCGCTCGAGTTGGAGGAGCGACCAGACCAAGGCGATGCAGACGGAGAGGATGAAGCCGGCGACGACGAGGCGGCCGACCCATTTGGAGCGGGCGCGGAGTTTTGCAGCGCCCTGAAGGAGCCAATTGAGCCAGTTGTTGAGCCGCTCCAGGGCGGCGTCGCGGGCGGTGGGCTCTTCAAGGTTGCGGAAGTCACGGCCGGCCAGGACGGCGGTTAGGATGGAGCGCTGGTCGGTATGAATGGGCGCGGCGGCGGGAGCGATGCGGGTTTGGGCGAGGTCAGCTGCGAGGCGGGAATTGGCGGCTTGGAGCAGTTCGGTGGTGGAGGGCGGAGGAGGGAGCGCGTCTTGAGTGGCGGGCTGGGGTTGGGCGACGGCTTCAGGCTTGGGTGCGGGTTCGTTGTTTTCCGCGGCTTTGGCAAGCAGGACGCGGAGCCAGCCGTAGCGGATGAGGCGGCGGTCTGCGTTCGAGCTGGGGACGCGGTCGTCGGGGCCGACTTGTATGGGGTCGCAGGATTTTGTGTCGCGGGCTTGGGCGCAGCCTTCTACGAGGTTGGAGAGGGCGAGGAGGTGCCGGCGGTACTCTTCGAGCGAGGCTTCACGCCAGCGGGCGTCAGGCGGAGCGGGAGCGACGGCGAGCGGTGTAACGGCGCGCGCCTGCGCCACGGCCATGAAGACGGCCAGAGCAGCGACAGAAAGCACGGGGCGTGCCGTCACGCGAGGAACTCCTTACTCGCAAGCGTACAGCTTTTGAGAGGCGGCGTTGGGGCGGCGCAGCTATTTGGCGGCCGGGTGAATCCAGATGGCGTTGCCGCCGCCGGAGACCATGTGGACTTCGAGGATGGAGTTTTTGTCTACGGTCTGGGTTGTGAAGGTGGAGTGGGTGGCTTCCCTCGCGGAGTCGGAGGCGTCGGCGTAGATTTCGGCGGTGTATTTGCCTTCGCCGAGGAAGCTGAGCGGGAGCTTGACGCTGCGCTCGTCCCAGTTGGTGAGGGAGCCCAAAAACCAGTCTTTGCCGCTGCGGCGGGCGACGGTGATGTGGCGCATGGGGCGGCCGTTGAGGACGCGAATCTCGTCCCAGGTGACGGGGACCTGCTTGATGAAGTCGAAGGCTTTCTGGCCCTGGTAGTGCTCGGGATAGTCGGAGACCATCATGAAGGGGCTTTCAAGGACGACGAAGAGGGCCAGCTCGTGGGCGCGGGTGCCGAGGCCCATGGGCATGAAGTTGCGAGCGATGAAGTTCTCGCGGTTGCTGTTGCCGAAGGCTCCGGGGGTGTAATCCATGGGGCCGGCGAGCATGCGGGTGAAGGGCAGCGTGACGTTATGCGGCGGGCCGGTGCGGGCGGACCACTTGAGATATTCCTTGCCCATAACGCCTTCGCGGGTGACGAGATTGGGCCAGGTGCGGCGGAGGCCGTCGGGCTTGTAGGCGCCGTGGAAGTCGATCATCAGGTGATGGGCGGCGGCGGACTCGACCACGCGATGATAGAAGCCGACCATCCACTGGTCGTCGCGATTCATGAAGTCGATTTTGACGCCGGCGACGCCCCATTTCTCAAAGAGCGGGAAGGCCTGGTCCATGTATTTGTCGACGGAGGTCCAGTGAGACCAGAGCCAGATTTTGACGTTCTTCTCTTTGGCGTAGCGGAGCAGCTCGGGCATGTCGACTTCGGGCGTGACGCGGGTGATGTCGGCCAGAGCGGAGTAATCTTCGGGTCCGCTGCGGGCCGGCGCCACAGCCCAGCCGGCGTCGATGAGCATGTAGGGGAAGGCGGAGGCGGAGGCGAAGTCAATGTAGTGCTTCATGGTGGCGGTGTTCATGCCGGTCTTGAAGGTGACGCTGGGGGCGGCCTGACCGGACCACCAGTCCCAGGCGGATTTGCCGGCCTTGATCCAAGAGGTGTCAGCGATTTTGGAGGGCGGGTTGAGGTTGAGGACGATGTTGGACTCGACGAGGCGGCCAGGCTCGTCACCAATCATCAGCACGCGCCAGGGGGTGGTGAAGGGGGTGGCGGTTTCGACGGCGACGGCGGGTGAGTTGACGCTGGGGGAGAGGTCGGCTTTTAGGTCGAAGCGGCCGGGGCCTTTGCGCAGATACATGCCGGCGTAGTTGTCGATGTTGGCCTCAGTGATGGCGACCCAGCCGACGCCGGGCTCCTCGGCGAGGAGGGGAAGACCGATGAGCCAGTCATGATGGAGGCCGCCGGCGAGGCGCTCCTGATACTCGTCTTCCCAGGAGGACTGGTAGCCATCGAGGACAAGCGGGTAGGTGGTGGCGTCTTTGGCGTAGGTGAACTCGGTGGACTCGCGGGCGATCTTTACCTGCTTCAGGGCGGGCTGATCGGGGACGGCGTAGCGGAAGGCTGCGCCATCGTCGAAGACGCGGACTTCGAGGGTGAGCTTGCGGCCGGAGGGGTCGGCGAAGGCGGCGCGGAGCCAGTTGTAGTGGTCGCGGGCGGAGCTGGTTTTGCCTACGGGGAGGTCGTAGGTCTGGTCGACAGCGCCTGTTTCGGAGCCGGTGGAGCGCATGCCGGGGCCGAGCGGGGGCTGGCCGGCGAGCTCGAGGCCTAGTTTTGAGTCGGCAATGAGGGGCTTGCCGTGGAACTCGACGGCGTATTGGAGAGGGGCGTCGGCCTGGCTCTGGGAGAGGAGAAAGACGATCTGGCCGTTGGGGGAGACGACCTTGAGCGGGGCGGCCGGGGTGCTTTGGGCGGTTAATGAGACGGCGGCGAGAAGCGCGGCAACACAGAAAAAGGACAAGCGAAGACGAGACATGATTTCCCCCGGGAGGCTGATTGCGGAGTTTTCAGACGAGCACGGAAGGGCACTCGCGATTCCGCGCAAGTATACTCCCGGGGCTTTCAGTCAGAGCGGCTCATCGGCGGGCGGGGGTTCAGAGCTTGCCGGCGGCGGAAGCTCGGGGACGGTGAGGCCGGCGGCCTGCATCATCCACTCGATGTCGAAGCCTTCTTTGCGGACGCGCTGGTCGTAGTAGAAGAGGGTGAGGCCGGTGGCGTAGATGGGTCCGATGAAGCTGTTGGTGAGGAAGCCGACGATCTGTTGCAGGGCACGCAGCCAGGCGGGCAAGAGGCCGTGCTGCTTGAAGGCGGCGACGATGAAGAAGACCTGAGTGATGACGACCAGGCCGGTTTGAATGACGACGACCAGGAGGGCGAGGACAAAGAGGCGTCCGCGCGTGCCTTTGCTCAGCTCGGCGCTGCGGCGGAGGGCGGCACGGGCTTTGAGGTTTTCAACCACGGAGGCGGGAACGGCGAGGGCGTAGCGCAGGGCCATGAAGATGGCATACGCGAGGGCGGGAAGGATGAGCAGGAAGAAGGCGATGGAGACCACGGCGAAGACGGCTGTGGCGGCAGGATCAGGATGTGCGCCGGAATGAGCCAGTATTCCCTTGGGGGTTACGTAGAGGGCGATGAAGCCGAGGTAGGCGGCATAGAGCAGGACGAAGGGCGTCCAGATGACAAATGCGGCGATGGTCATGAGCCAGAGGTAGCGGCCGAGGCGGGGGAGGATGCTTTTGTAGGCGCTGGCGATGGTGGCTGGCTGGCCGAGGTGGACCCAGGCGACGGCGCGGTTGTTGGCGGCCACGGCTGCGCCGGCAAAGATGAACATGAGGGGCAGAAAGAGGATGACAAAGGCGGCCGTGAGCCAGTTGAGCTGCTGGGTGAGATGGAGAACGCGGAGCAGCTCGCCGAGGCCGATCTGGAGCAGGCTGAGGATGAGCATGACGCCGGCATAGACGGCGGCGATGCCGGCAAAGAGGAGGAAGTTTTCGCGGTAGAGCTGGGCGGTACGGTCAAGGATCTCACCGAGGGTAAGAGGGCGGAGGCTGGTTTCCATGAGGAATCCTTTAGGAATGACTGTGCGGCTTGCGGGGATGGTACCACAGGGGCAGAGCGGGCGATCTGGCGGGGAGTTACTTCAGGGGCAGGCCTGTTTGCAAACAAATAAACTTTGAATGGAGGGTGCGGTAAACTGGACTCCCGCGCAATGAACCGATATCCAGCGACCGTGAACGAACTGGCAAAGGCTTGTGCCCACTCCACCGATGCGGCGGAGTGGCGGGAGTTCCTGCGCCGGTGCGCGCCGCTGGTCTCTCTGGTGGCGGTGCGTGTTTGCCGGATGTGGATGAACCGGACGCAGCCGGCGATGGTGGACGACATTGTGCAGGAGGTGTTTCTGAAGCTGTGCGAGCAGGATCGGCGGATTCTGCGCAGCTTTGAGCCGCGGGGCGAGGACTCGTTTCTGGGGCTGCTGCGGATTGTGACGACATCCGTGGGCAACGACTATTTTCGCCGGCACAACTCGGCCAAGCGGGGCGGCAAGGTGGTAACGATGTCGCTGGAAGACGATTCGGGGCCGAGCACGGCAACTGGCGCGCGGCAGACTGCGCGGACGGAACAGACGGTGCTGCTGGCGCAGTTGGATCACAAGCTGGCCGAAGCACCGGGCGAGCTGGCGGGGCGGGACCGGGAGATTTTCTGGCTTTACTACCGGCAGGGATTTACGGCCGAGGAGATTGCCGCACTGCCAGCGACGGGGCTGACGGCCAAAGGAGTGGAGAGCGCTCTGCGTCGCATTGCCGGCTGGCTGCGGTCGCAGCTTGACGCTCCAGTCAAGATGGAGCGACAGGGAGCGGACGGATAGAAACAGTTTTGCAAAAGGAATTTGGCGCGCAAATCCGATAAACAGTGTGAAGAAATGAGTGAAGAGATGCATTCCGACCAACCCCAAGGCTCGGCGCCCAGCGGCTCCCAAAGCAGCGCTGCCGCTCAGAGCGCCGACGCTTTGGCGCGGGCGTTTGAGGCGCTGGTTGCCGGGGGCCCTTCGACGGAGGACGCCAGGCTGCTGGCGGCTTCGGCGACGGAGGAGGAGCTGGAGGAGATTGAGGCGCTGGCGTCAAGCGGCAAGGAATGGCATCACCGCATGGCGGTTGAGCTGGCGCAGACGCCGCATGGGGAGACGCGGGTGAGAGTGGTTCGCTGGCCCGTGTGGGCCGGGGCCGGCATGGCGGCGGCGCTTACGCTGGCAGCGGGGCTCACGTTCTGGTGGCAGCAGGTGCATACGCCGGAGCGGCTGCTGGCCGAAGCGTATACGCGGGAACGCATTTTTCCGCTGCGGATGCCGGGCGCCGGATTCTCTGAAGTGAAGCCTGAGACCCACCTGCGCGGCAGCGGGACAGTGCGCGAAACCTCGAAGCTGCTGGATGCACGGGCGCGGATTGAACGCAAGCTGGAACAATCGCCCGACAATCCGCACTGGCAGCAGCTTGAGGCGCGGGCCGACCTGCTGGAAGAAAAATTTGATCCGGCCATCGACATTCTGGATCGGCTGCTTGCAACGGGGCCGGTAACCGCGCAACTTCTGACGGACGATGCTGCCGCATACTTTGAGCGCGGGACGGCAACCGGGAGCGAGAACGATCGCGCCACGGCGCTGAACTACCTGAGCCGGGCCGACGAGCTGACGCCGGGCGATCCGGTGGTGCTGTTTAATGAAGCGGTGGTGATGGAAGACCGCGGCCAGATGATGAATGCGGTGGAGACCTGGGACCGCTTTTTGCGCTTTGAGCGCGACGCGCGGTGGCAGGCCGAGGGGCGGCAGCGGCTGGAACTGCTGAAGCAGAAGCTGAACCAGTTGAAGACCCACCAGGGGCGCATGGAGCGCGATCTGGGTACGCCGCAGGCCATGCGCTCGCTCGCCGGAGACCCTGCCGCGCTGGCGGCTGTGGATGAGGAGCTGTCGAGCGCGCTGCTGCCGCGGCTGTTGCTGGCCGCTTACCCGCTGCCCGGTGCCGCACAGACGGCTGTTTCGCAAACCCTTGACAGGTCGCGTGGCTCGCCGTGCGCAGAGAGCTGCCTTGCCGCGCGGCGACTGCTCCAGGCACTGGCCGCATCGCTTGAACGCAACCACCAGGATCCCTGGCTTACTCAGTTTCTTCCTTCCGATTCCCTTCCCCCTTCCTCTGAATTCATCGCGGCAGCCCACACGCTGGGCCAGGCCATTGCCGCGGATGTTGCGGGCAACTATGCCGAAGGACGGCAGCAGGCGCTGAAGGCCGGCCAGCTCTTTCACGCCCTGGGGAACGCGGCGGGCGAAGACCGGGCAGCGGTGGAGCAGGCGTATGCGCTGCAGGTTCTGTCAGACTTTCCCGGCTGTTACCGCGCGGCTCATCCGCTGCTGGGGCGCGATCCGCAGTTTGCGTGGATTCAGATTCATGCCCTCACTGAGGATGGCGCCTGTGATGCCGCATCCGGCTCAAGCGAGGAGAACAACCCAGTCTTTCTGCGCGCAGTGAGCGCGGCCCAGGCGCGGCGCTATACGATTCTTGAGCTGCGGGCCAGGAACTGGCTTGGAGCGGCGGCGGTGGACACTGGGGATGTGGAGAACTCGTGGCGCATTTACCTGGGCATTGTCGAGCGTTTCTGGAGCGGGGATTATCCGGCGATGCGGCTTTACGCGGCGCTTTCAGGGCTTGAAGAGATTGAGGAGTCCACGCCGAGGACGCGCCATGCGCTGCTGCTGCAACGCGAGGCACTGGCAGCGTTGGAGATGTCAGGGAATCGAGGACTGATTCCAGCCGAGCGGCTGCATTTGGCCTCGGTTGCGATTCGTGCCGGGGCAGTGGAGGAGGCGCAAGGCCAGATCCAGCAGGCACAACAGGAACTAGCCTCCGGCGACAAGGGCAAATCAGTTGAGGGATTTCTCGTCGAAGATGAGAATGCGATGGCGGCGCTTTACCTGGACCGCAAGGCGCTGGCCGATGCGGCCGCGATGCTTGAGGCCGCGCACGGGCACATGGCGGGCGAAAAGAACAGCTATCACAGCCGCGAATATGCGCTGAACCGCGGCCGGCTTGAACTGGCGCTGGGACATGAGGAGACGGCGGAGCGGCTGCTGCGCGAGGCGCTGATTGAAGAGGAGCGGCTGGCGGCCAAAGGCGGAGCGGCGAGCATCACCCTTGCCCAGCAGGACAGAGATCTCTATGCGGTGCTGGCCGGGGTTTGGCTGGTGCAGGGTCGGCCTGGCGAAGATGTGCTGGCGCTTTGGGAGCGCTACCGGTTGCGGATTCTGGGCAGGCAGGTTGCACCCTGCGCGGCGAAGGGGCTGGACTGCCTGAAGCCGGAGCTGGTGAGCGCCAGGCGGCGGCTGGGGCAGGACCGTGTGCTGGGCCAGGTGGCACTGTTTGATCGCGTGCTGCTTTACGAGGCGACGGCAAAGGGAGTGGCGTGGAGCTCAGCGCCGGTGGGCCGCGATGAGCTGCTGGCTGTGGAGGCGCCGCTGGAGCGCGCCGCGAGCTCGCCGGCAACGATGCAGGCGTCAGTGGATTGGGCGGCAAGGCAGGTGGGCAGTTTGCTGCTGGGCAACCTGCGGGATGCGCCGCAGTCGGGCGGGCAATTGCTGATTGAGGCTGACCCTCTGCTGGGCAATCTGCCCTGGCCGGCCGTTGAGGATAGCGCCGGGCCCATCGGGCTGCGCTTCGATCTGGAAGAGATGCCTTCGCTGCTGCTGGCTGCGCAGGCCGGAGCGCCGTCGACTTCTGGAAGCGGGCCGCTGGTGGTGGGCGCATCAGTGGCGGCGGGCCAGGAGGTTGCCTTGCCTGAGGTGTTGGATGAGGCGCGGGCGGTGGCGCGGCTGGAGCAAAGCCGCAATCTTTTGGTGGGCGCGGCGGCTACTGAGGCGCAGGTGAGCGCGCGGCTGGGGAATGCGCCGGCGATTCATTTTGCCGGGCACGCCACGGAGCGCGATGGAGCAACGCGTTTGCTGCTGGCTCCCGACGGCGGCGGCAAGGCGTACCTCGATTCTGATTTGTTACGGAAAAATCCGCCGCGGGCGGCGCGACTGGCTGTGTTCTCGGCCTGCTCGACGGGCAAACGGGAAGAGGGCTGGAATCACGGCATGGGCGACATCGTGAACACACTCGCCGAGCTGGGCATACCGCAGGTGGTGGCCACGCGCTGGCAGATTGACTCTGCGTCCGCGGTGCCGATGATGGAAGCGTTCTATGCAGGACTGGCGCAGGGGCTGAGCGTTCCCCATGCCCTGACAGCCGCGCGGCAGTCGCTGGTGAAGGATGCGCGCTACCGGCACCCCTACTATTGGGCGGCATACTATGCGTCGGGCTCGGGGAGCGCGGGCTTAAGGCAGGTTGCTGAACACGTCCATTAGCTTTGGGCGCCCCTTCTTTGCGCCGCCTTGGCGGATGCAAAGAAAGGGCGCCACGCACTTCGGTTGGAGACTTATCTCAGGCAAACTGCTCCAGATTCATGCCCAGCTTGTAGGTCTCGCCGTGGGCCAGCAGTTCCTCCCAGGTGACCTCGCGGCGGGTGAGGCCGGCCATGCGGCCCAGCATGCAACTGAGAGCGGTTTCAACGCCGGATGCAATCTGGTTGTGGGCGTTGCCGGTGACGATGCTGTCAATGAATGCGCGCTCTTTCTCGCGGCCGGCGAGGGCCAGGTTTTCACCGAATGCGCCGTTGGCGGCAAAAGCGCCGGAGCCGGCAGCGGTGTTCATTGATTCTGTCCACGCCCAGGGCGAGGAACCGGCAATCTGAACCGGGCCCGCGTAGGGAACGGTGGCATGGCCGGCGGCTCCGAAGAAGTGGAGGCCGGCGTCGAAGACCTTGTAGTCGCCGAACTGGGTGGATGCGAACGAGAAGTGGACATCGCCGGGATAGGTGAAGTCGACCTGGTAGTTATCCCAGTTGTCGCCCGCGTGGGTGAGTACGTTGCGCCCGCCGGTGGCCGTGGCCTTGACCGGGTGCGCGCCGAGCATCCAATTGCAAAGATCGACGATGTGAATATTCTGTTCGACCAGGATGTCGCCGGAGAGGGCGCGATCCCAGAGCCAGTTGCGCAGGCGTGCCTCGTCGGCTGAGGAGCCGACGGACTTTTTAGCCTCCGATGCCGACGCGTAGTAGTAGCCGGTGACGGCGGCAATCTTGCCCAGCGCGCCGGCTTTGATTTTTTCCGCGATGGCGGCGAAGGGCGGCGCGTTGCGGCACTGGAAGCCGATGTCGACGCTTTGGGTTTGACGGACGAGCTTGCCGATATCGAGCGCCTGCTTTGCCTGGTGAACGTCGATGCCCATCGGTTTTTCGCAGTAGACGTGCTTGCCGGCGGCGACGGCGGCGCCCAAGTGCTGCACGTGGAAGAAGGGCGGCGTGGAGATCTGGATCAGGTCAACGTCTTGGGTGGCGGCAAGCTGCTCAAAGGCGTGCGGGCCTTGAAAGGCCAACTTGTCGGCGATGGAATGCGCGCCCAGACTGGCGTTGAGCTGGTCAAAGTAGGCTCGGCCGGCGGCGAGCTGGTCAGGGAAGAGATCGGCCAGCGCGACCACCTGGGCGGTGGTGTTTTGGGCGAACGAAGTGGCGACGGATGTGCCGCGGCCTCCGCAGCCCAGCAGCCCGAGGCGAACGGCGGAGTTGGCCTGGTAACCGAAGGCTGCGCGGGGCTTGAGGATGACGAAGCCGGCAGCGGTGGCGGTGGTGGCGTTCAGAAACTGGCGACGATTCATGGGGCCTCTCTTGTTGTTGGTGCGAATGCGTTCCGGGAGGGAGCCTGCGCGAGGCGCAGAGCTCAGCCAAGGACTTCGCGGATGATTTTTTCGAGGTAGATTTTTTCCTGGCGGACGTCTTCAATTTGCTGCGGGCCGCTGGTTTCGCGCTCGATGGTGATGGCGCCGGCGTAGCCGATCTTGTGGAGTTTGGTGAGCACCTGTTTGAAGTCGACGAGGCCCTGGCCGATCAGCACTTCCTGGCCGAGTTCGCTGGGGTTGGTAGGCCAGCGGCCGTCTTTGGCGTGGACGCTGCGGATGTGGGGCCACAGGATATCGACAGCGTCGACCGGGTTGGCTTTGCCATAGAGGATGAGGTTGGCGGTGTCGAGGCCGACGGCGAGGTTGTCGAGGGCCACGTCGCGGAGCATGCGGGCCATGGTGGTGGGGGTCTCCTGGCCGGTCTCCATCAGGAAGTACTGGCCGTTGGCCTGGCAGTGCGCAGCTACTTTGCGGATTGCTTCCACTGTGCCGGGATAGAGCGCATCGGCAGGGTCTTCAGGGATGAAGCCGCAATGGGTCTGGACCTGCGGGATGCCGAGCAGTTTGGCGAAGTCGGAGGCTTGACGGAGGGCGTCAATGCGGGCGGCACGCAGGGTGGGTGGAACCAGGCCAATGGTGGAGGGACCGCTGGTGAAGTTCCACTTCAGCGGGCCGGGGCCAACCACTTCAACGGTTGTGGCGGCGAGATTGAATTTGGCAAGCAGATCGCCCAGCAAAGCGGCGAGCGCGGGCGTGAAGTTTCCGATGTAGTCGTCGAGCGAGAGGAAGCAGTTGGAGAGTCCGAGCGTTTGGACGCGGCGGAAGACGGCTTCAGGATCGCCGAAGGGGTCGACGATGAGGCCAACAGCCATTGGCTTGAGGGGGGCGGCGGCGCGGGCGGCAAGGGGGTGAAGCGCATCGGTCAGCAGGGCGGCGGTTGCCGCGCCGAGGAACATTCTCCTGTTCATGGGTTTCCTCTTTCGTTTAGAGCGGTTCCCGATTTCACGTGGCCTCTACGATGCAGCGGAAGGCGGCATTTTCTTGAGGAAAATGCCGCTCGACAGTGACGGCTTCGGCGCACACCAATTCGGGAACCGCTGTAAGAGCCGTGAGAACGGAACCTCTCTTTTTAGCACAATTCGGCTTGTCGAGAGCGGGCAGGGAGCTATTCGAGCCGCTGAATCTCGGTTCCTTCGGGGACCTTGATCTGGAACTGGTCGTCGGTGAGGGCCATGTTCTCAACGATTTTATCGACGGTGAGAACGATCTGGTACCCCTCAAGCGGGCGCTTGATGGTGACGGAGGAGGGGTAACGGCTGGTTCCGAAGTCAGAGTAGTGGGAGTAGAAGACCTGGGTTTCGAGATTGCCCTCGGCGTCATAGAGGTCCTGCTGGTAGGGCATGAGGTCTTCACGATGGAAGGTGACGACGCGGACCGGCGTCAACTGCTGGCTGCCGGGCTTGCGCCGCATGATGCTGAGGATGTATTCCGGCACCGTGTAGAAGTGCTTTCTTGCGGCGTCTTCTTCGGTTGAGGTGTCGGCGGTGACCGCGTAGAGGTCGTCGGGCTCGAGGCCGCGGACGACGAGGGCGTCGAGAAAGAATCCCGGGCGCATGTTCTCGACCTGACTGAGGGATTTCTTCTTCAGCACATTGGATCCCTTCACCGCCTTGTTGCGCGATGGTATCCAAAGCGTAAAGTTCTTCCCGTCACTCACCATGTCGAACATCCGTGTCCCAATTACCGGAACCCGCCCAAACACCCGCAGGTCCGCCGGCTTGCGCATCAAGATGTTCCCGCGAACAGTGGTGTAGTCCTTGGCCAGGCCTTCCTTGGCCTTCAGCACGCTCAGCTGCATCTCGACCGTCGCCACCATCGTATCGAGGGTGGCCCAGCGCTGGTTGACTTCACCAACCAGGATTTCAGCGGGGACGGTTTGAATCATCGAGGGCGCGCGGGGCACTGGGAGGCGGCGCGTGGTGGAGAAGAGAAAACAGCCGCAGAGCGGCAGCGTGAAGGCGCAGGCCGCGGTGAGGGTGAGCAGGCGGCCCGGCTTCATTGAGCGCCTGCCTTCTTCACGGCATGGCGATAGCCGGCGACGTTGTGCTCGTGCTCTTCAATGGTGGAGGAGAAGAGCGAGTGGCCCTGGGCGTTGACGCCGGCGGCCACAAAGTAGAGGTAAGTGGTCTGGGCCGGGCGCATGGCCGCACGCAGGGAGCGGAGGCCGGGGTTGGCCACCGGGCCGGGAGGCAGGCCGGCGCGCAGATAGGTGTTGTAGGGGGTGTCGCGCTTGAGGTCGCTCTGGTAGATGACGCCCTGCCACTGGCCCCGCAGTTCGAGACCGTAGATGACGGACGGATCGGTCATGAGGGGCATTTTCCTGGCAAGGCGATTCTCAAAGACGCTGGCCACAAGGGGGCGTTCGGCGTCAATCGCCGTCTCCCGCTCCACCAGGCTGGCCATGGTCACGACGCGATGCACATCCTCTTTCAAACCCAGTTGCTGCGCGACCACCCTGAACCGCCTCACCATCATGGCGCAAATCTGTGCCGGGGTGGCCTTGCGGGCAAAGTGGTAGGTATCCGGAAACAGGTAGCCCTCAAGACTGGAGGCGCCGGGATCGAAATCGGCTACGAGAGCGGTCTGGCTTTGCTGCGTGTCCACAAACTCCTGCGCGGTGACTAAACCGGCCTGCTGCAGCCGGGCGCCAATGTCAAATACGTTTGCACCCTCCGGAATGGTCACGGTCCTGGTGTACACATCGCCTCGGGCGATGCGGGCATAGACTTCGCCGAGGGTGGCGGGGTCGACAAAGCGGTATTCGCCGGCGCGCAGCGTTCCGCGCTTGAACCAGCGCATCAGGTCAAAGGCATAGCGGCTGCGGACGACGCCGGCGGACTCGAGTTGCTGGCCGATGCGCACAGTGCCGGAGCCTTGAGCGATTTCGACAAATGTCTCGTTCTGAGGCCCGTAAGGCGTAAGCAGAAGCCAGGCCGCTGCGCCCGCCGCCAGCAGCAGGGTAAGAAAGAGCGCCAGCAAGAAGGCCGCTGCGCCCGATCCATTCTTCTTTCTGCTCGTTCGCCGGCGCACCATTCAGTCGTTATTGCCCCTTCTTCAGTTAAGACGCATGGAATCCGCATGCGGATTCATTGCTTTGATTGTACTGGGCTTGGAGGCGAAAGCGGGCATTTCGTGGGGGGCGGGGGCGTTAAGCTGATGGCAGGAGGCGCGAAGCTGGAAGCTGCGACCCATCCCCGGTACCTGGGCCTCGACGTAGGCAACCGCCGCATTGGCGTGGCGGTGACGGATGAGCTGGGCCTGACGGCGCAGCCGGTGCTGACGCTGGAGAGGCGGCGCAATCAGAGAGACGACCTGCGGTCATTGGCGCGGCTGGCGCGGCGGTTTGGCGTGGTGGGGATTGTGGTGGGCAATCCGGTGCATCTGTCTGGGGACGTGAGCCCACAAGCCGCGAAGACGCAGGCATTTGCGGCCGAACTGGGGGAGCTGAGCGGATTGCCGATTTACCTGTGGGATGAGCGCCTGACTACGCGTGAGGCGCACCAGATTCTGTATGAAGCCGGCCACGCGCGGCAGGAGCATCGCCGCGTGGTGGACCAGGTGGCGGCGACGCTGATCCTGCGGTCGTTTATGGAAGGACAGGGAATAGGGAATAGGGAATAGGGACGAGGGACCAGGGAACAGGCCCCGACCCATTCGCCGCTCAAATCAACGCGAATACTCGGGTTCGCTTCTCTATTCGAGCTTTCGCGAGATATGAGAGGCGGGCGACTTGCTCCGCCATCCGGGAGTCGAACGATTCACTGTCCCCTTTTCCGCGCCTTTCGCCCCCCGCGTATAATTGGATGTCTAGCTTGTTTATCTCTTGCGGTTTGAGCAACCCTGCTCCCCGCCACGGATCGTGGATGCCCGAACATATTAAAAAGCAGCTTCTCAAAGAGATCGCGATACTTGAGCACGAGCTGCAGCACGAGCTGCCGGCCGAGATCAAGAAGGCCGTTGCCATGGGCGATCTGTCGGAGAACGCCGAATACCACATGGCCAAGCAGCGGCAGGAGTTTGTGAACGCGCGGCTGGGGCAGCTGAAGAAGCGCATGGCCGAGTTGTCGCTGGTGAACCTGTCGAATATTCCCAGGGACAAGGCGGGATTCGGCTCGACGGTGGTGGTTTTTGACTCCACCAAGGACGAGGAGATTGTTTATCGCCTCGTAACCAGCGAAGAGTCGGATGTTTCAAAGGGGCTGATCTCGACCACGTCGCCGATTGGGCGGGGGATTGTGGGCAAGCAGGTGGGCGACATTGCCACCATTGTGACTCCCAACGGCAAACGCGAACTTGAGATTCTTAAACTGACCACGATTCACGACGAAGCCGCGGCCGAAGATGGCGCAGACGCCGGCGCGGAACAGAAGTAAGGAAGACGAGCAATGACCTGGACCAGCGCTTTTGGCCGCGCCTGCGGCTGGCTTCTTGACCACATCGTGCACGGCCTGGCGCTCACCCGCATCTCACCGAACGTGCTGACGTTTGTGGGGCTGGTGATCAACATTGTGGCCGCGTTTCTGTTTGGCCATGCCAACGCGACGAATGCGGGCCGGATGTTTTTCTACGCGGGTTGCGTGATTTTTGGCGCGGGCATCTTTGACATGGTGGATGGGCGCGTGGCGCGGCGCAACAACCAGGTGACGGTCTTTGGCTCGTTCTTTGATTCGGTGATCGACCGTTACTCCGACGTGGTGCTGTTCTTTGGATTGCTGGTTTACTACGGCCGCATTAACCGTTTCCGCTACGTGGTTCTGGTGGCGTTTGTGATGGTGACGTCGCTGATGGTGAGCTATACGCGGGCCCGCGCGGAGGCGCTCATCGGCCAGTGCAAGGTGGGTTTTATGGAGCGGCCGGAACGGATTGTGCTGGTGATTCTGGGCGCCTTGTTTAACCACTGGGGCGTGATGGGCCCGGTGCTGTGGGTGCTGGCGGTGCTGTCAACCATCACCGTGGCGCACCGCATTGTGTATACCTACCAGAACACCAAACATCTGGCGCCGCTGACCTGACGAGGCGCGTTCCTCAGCAGTTGACCATCACCGCGGAGCAGCCTGCTCGGCTGGGCTTCCACTGGACGAGGAATTCAGTGACGGCCGCGGATTGCAGGCGGCGCATGGCTTCAAACTGGCCATTTTTCTGGCTGAAGAGCAGCTTGCCGTTTTCACTGAGCACCGCCATTGCGGGCACGCCTCTTTCGAGCGGGACGTCGTATTGACGGGCGATCTCTGTGTTGCGGTCGTTGTAGCCGATGTTGATGTGGACCAGGACGAAGTTGGCCTCGAGGATGGGCAGGTTTCGGGGATCGTGCAGGTAGAGGTCGAGGACGTGGCAATCGCCGCACCAGTTGCCGCCGAAGTCGAGCAGGATGCGCTTGTGGGCATGGGCCGCGGTTTTGAGAGCGGCGGCCAGGTCGGCTTTGGCTTGCGCAGGATCGGGATAGATATCGGGAGCGGCGGAGTTGGCCGTGCCGGCGGCCAGAAGCAGCAAGGCGGCACAGGCAAGGCGCAGAATGGACTTCACGGGAGATTCCTCCAGGACTGTTCACAGTGTGCCACAAACGTGGAGGCGCTTGCCGTGCGAGGACGCGGCAGGATTTAGTCTGGAGACGCATGACAAGTTCGGGTGATTTGCGCAAACGGTTGGAGTCTTCGGCGTTCCCGGATCTGGGAGCGATGATGGAGGGCTACGCGCGGGCGGCGGCGGAGTTGGCGAAGCGGGAGTTCAAACAGAAGCTGGATTTTACGTCGGAATCGATTGATGCGCTGGACGAGATTCTGGTGCTGGTGGGCGAGAGCCCGGAGCTGGATCTGGATTTTGAAACGCGCTTGTGGGGCAGCTATCTGGGCGAGGTATTGCGGCGGCGCTATGCGGGGAGCTGGGAGATGACGCAGTATCCGGGTGGGATGGTGGCGGTTCCGGCGGTGGATGTGCGGGGCTCGCGGCTGTTTCCTCTGTTGAAGGTTTACCGGCGGCTGACGGTGGGGGAAGAGCAAGATCTGCGGGCGTTTTTTGCGATGGCGGTGGAGCGGCTGGGGAAGCCGGCGCAGGTGAATTGACGAGGGACGAGGGACTCGGGACATAGGGTTACTGGGTAGTTAACTTTTGGTGGCAAAGGTTTGCTTGTAAGGTGCGGAAGAGGCGCTAAAGGTTTGCTTCTAAGGTTCGGTTTAGTGCGAAAAGGTTTGCTTAAGTGGTTGGGAAAAATGTCATTCGGAACCTTAGAATTGACCCTTTTTTGAAATTCGGAACCATGCATGGTTCGACAAATTGGGGGTTGGTTTGTATGGAATTGAACCTTTTTTGCGCAAATGTGCTTAAAACGGGGTGGTTTGGCGGCGTAAGGCGTTGAAAAGGCTTGGTTTTTCTGGATTTTGTTGACTGTGCATACGAGCGGAGTTTGCGGGGTTAGCGGAGTTGGCGGGGTTAGCGGGGTTAGCGATTCAGCGAGTCAGCGGGGTGGGGTTGGCGTATTGGCAGGTTGGCTGGGCGAGGTGCGGGGGAATGGCTACCCGCGCCAGGAAGCCGTGGGAAGGATTGGCGGGTTGAAGCGCGTGGAAGCGGCTTTGTGCGACAATAGGAACGGATTTGAGTGCGCCGGCTTGAAGGCGGCGTGCGGAGGATAGGACAATGGGCGATCTACTACAGCCGTGGCATCTGGTGGTGCTTGGCGTTGTTGCGTTTTTGCTGTTTGGGGCCAAGCGGCTGCCGGAGCTGGGCAAGGGATTGGGCGAAGGCCTGAAGGGCTTTAAAGAGGGCATCAAGGGCGTGACTGATCCAACCCCTGCGCCTCCGGTGGTGCAGCAGAGCGCGCCGCCACCTCCGCCGGCTGCCACGGAGCAGAAGTAAGAGACGGCAAGAACCGGGCGACCCTGGACAGGGTGGCCTGTTTTTTGCGGACGTGGTGAGTTGAATTACGCAAGTTGAAAGAGGCCTGTGCATATGCACGGGCCTTTTTGCGTGGTGCGTAGTGCGGGGGGCTTTAGCGCCGCGAGCGCGTGGATTTGTGGTTTCCCAGGTCCCAAAAGCGGGACCTGGGGCACCCAAGTTCATGGGGAAACTTGCGAAATCAAGCGGTTGCGGCTTTAGTGGCTGAGGATGAGGACTGCGCCGAGGGCGAGGGCGATGCCGGCAATCTGGCGGCGGGAGGGTCGCTCGCGCAAGACGAGGGCGGCGAGGAGGATGGTTCCAGCGGGGTAGAGGGAGCAGATGAGGGCGGCGACATCGAGGCGGCCGACCTGGGAGGCGCGGAGGTAGAAGAGGTTGCCGACGGTGTCAAGCATTCCGGCGGCGATGCCGAAGAGCCAGAAGCCGGAGAGTTGCAGGCGGCCGCTGGCGGCGCGGGGCGGCCTGACCAGGAGAACAAGGAGCATGGCGAGGACGCCGGCGCCGCGAGCCCAGGTCATGACCCAGAGGATGCCGTTTCCGTTGGCCATTTTGAAGAGGATTAACTGAGCGCCGAAGCCGGTTCCGGCGAGCGCGCCGAGCAGCAGCGCCTTGGGCGGCGAGCCTTCGCTTTTGACGGCGGGCGTGTGGGTGATGAACCAGATGGCGATGCATCCCAGGGCGAGGCCGACGGCCGTCAGCGGGGCGGGGAGGCCTTCATGGAAGAGGGAGAAGAGGACGGGGACCAAGGCAGTGAGGAGGCCGGTGAGGGCGGCGGTGAGGCCCATGGCGCCCATGGCGAGGGCGCGGTAAAAAAGGGCGAGGGCGAGGGAGCCCTCAAATCCGCCGACGGCGGCAAGCAGGATGGGGTGCGGACCGGGCTGGGCGAGGTGCAGGGCCAGACAGACGGCCAAAAGGACGAAGAGGGAGACGAAGTGACCAGCGAAGACGACGAGGAGGGCTGGAGCGCGGCGGGAGCCGAGGCCGCCCACAAAGTCTGAGCCGCCCCAACTGGCGGCCGACACCAGTCCTACAGTGGCGGCCGCTGCTGAAGAGTTCACAACTACTTCAGGTCCTGGGCGGAGGGGTAGTAGCCCTTTTTGGCGATGACTTCGAGGCCGGGGCGATCGACGCGGACATCGATGACGCGGAATTTTCCGTCGATGACCGGCTGGTGGCTCAGGTAGCCGAGGGTGTACTGGGTGCGGGCCTCTTCGGCGATCTCGGCGTAGCTTTTCTCAATGCCGTTGACGCCGCGCTCGGAATCGAGCGAGCCGCCGGTGAGGGCGACGTATTTGTAGAGGATGTTGTCGTACATGGTGAAGGGGAGGTGGAACTTGCTGATGGCGCCCTCACCCCAGCGGGCGGAGTCGCCCACGCCCGTGCCATAGACCGCAATTTTGTTGGTTTGCAGGTACTTGAGCACTTCCTTGTAAGTGGCTTTGCTGCCGTATTCCTTGCCGTCGGAGACGACGTAGATGATGCGGCGGCGGCCTTTGGGACGGGTGGAGAGCTCTTTGGCCGCGGCGAGGATGGCGTCGTTGAGGGTGTGAATCTCTTTGGGGATGGTGATGAACGAGCCGCCGCCGGCGGAGCGGCCGGGCTGGAGGTTGGGGTCAGCGCAGTTGCCATTGACGTGGACGTTGCAGCCGGCGAGGGGACCGCTGTTGATCGGGATCAGTTCTTCGGTTCCGGTCTCTTTGGTGAGGGCGAGCACGGCGGGGAGGCGCGCGCTTTGCGCGCCGGTAAAGCCGGTTCGCTCCTGGGAGCCGTTGTTATAGCTGAAGACGGCGACTTCGTCGTAGGGGGTAAGCGCACCCTGGATGGCGCCGAGGGAGTTGTTTACCTTTTCCATGACGTCGGAGGTGAGGCTCTGGTCGATGACAAAAGCGATGGAGAGGGGCGCGGGGTCGACGGTGAACAGGCGGAGGGGCTCGCGGATTCCGTTCTCGAAGACCTTGAAGTCGCGGAAGGTGAGTCCTGGGACGAGCTTTCCTTTGCCATCCTTGACGGTGACGGGGACTTCAACGAAGTTGACGTTGACGACGAAATGCGCGAGGGCGGACATGCCTTCGCCGGCCATGGGCATTTCGGGCGGGGCGGTCTGGACTTCGTCTTTTCCCTGGGCAGACGGGGCCTGGCTGCTGGGGGCCGGATTTTGCGGCGCACCTTCAGTGGACGAGGAGGTGGTGCTGGAGGTGGCGTCACCGGCGCCGAGGCCGGGAGTGATGGCGCCCTCAGCTCCGTTCAGCGGGGGGTGGGGCTGGGGCATGGGGGCGTCAGGGACAGTGGGTTGCTGTTGGGCGAATGCCGCCGGCCCGAGGGTCAGGCTGGTGGTGAGAAGCGCAGCCAGCGCGATTGCGGTTAAACCAAGCTTCACAGGTATTCCGTCCTCCCCGATAGCCGCATCCTGCCGTGAAACGGCACGCGGAAGCGCGCCGTACGGGCCGGTGAGCGGCGAGTACGGCTCCATTCGACAGAGTATCAGACGCGCCAGCGGGGCGCTGGTTGGCTGGTGAGGGCAGAGTTGGTTCGAGTATGCTTTCCTCGATAGGGCGGAGGCGTCTAAATGACCAGAATGCGCATGGGAGTTGGATTTGCCGCTGCATTGCTGCTTGGCCTGCCGGGGATGACCGGGGCGGGCTGGGCCCAGCTTGCGCCGTCGCCGGACGCGCCGCCGGTAAGCACGGCGCCGGCACCGTCCGCGGACGAAGAGTCAGTGGCGACGTTCAAGCTGGAAGTGAACCTGGTGGACGTGTTTTTCACGGTGAAGGACAAGCAGGGGAACCTGGTGCCGCACCTGACGAAGAACGACTGCACGGTGACCGAAGACAAGGCGCCCCAGAAGCTGAAGAGCTTTGTGGCCGAGACGCAGCAGCCGCTGACGCTGGGGATTCTGCTGGACACGTCAGGCAGCCAGCAGCGGGTTTTGCCTTTGGAGCAGCAGGTGGGGGCGCAGTTTCTAGAGCGGATATTGCGACCGAAGGACGAGGCGTTTCTGTTGTCGTTCGATGTGAACGTTGACCTGCTGCAGGACTTTACCAGCAGCGCGCGGCAGTTGACGCACGCGATGAACAAGGCGGAGATCAACACGGCCGGGGGTAATGGCGGCGCGGGCATTCCGGGATTGGGGGGAGGAACGATTCCGACGGTGGGCGGGCCGAGGGGGACGGTTCTTTACGACGCGGTTTACCTGGCCTCAAAGGAAAAGATGACGCAGGAGAACGGCCGGAAGGCGATGATCCTGTTGACCGATGGGGAAGACGAGGGGAGCCGGACGAAGATTGGCGAGGCGATTGCGGCCGCGCAACGATCGAATGTTCTGGTGTATGTGATTCTGATCGCGGACCGCGGTTTTTATGGTGGGTTTGGGTACAGCGGGTACTCAGCCATGAAGCGGATGACGGAGGAGACCGGCGGGCGGCTGATTGACGTGGGCAACAACGGGAACAAGCTGGAGGCGGCCTTCCAGCAGATTGAAGACGAGCTGCGGACCGAGTACGTGGCCAGCTATACGCCCAGCAACACGAAGCTGGACGGGACGTTCAGGCACCTGGGGGTGGAGTGCCAGGGGGACGGGATGAAGGTGCAGGTGCGGAAGGGCTACTTTGCGACTCCGCCGCAGGAATAGCGGGCGAGCGCTTTCCAGGGTGTGGCTTTTACTGAGAGAATTCCGTTGCGGTTCAGGGCCGGGCAAGACGCGCCGGCGGCGAGCCCATGGAACGGAGGAGCCTGGCATGAGAACGAGCGGGTTGGTGGCGGCGGCGTTGGTGGCAATGACGAGCGTTTGGTTGGCGGGCCAGCAGGCAGAAGGGAACGCGGGCGGCAACGGCGGGCAGCAGAACGCACAGTTGAGCGCCGCGGTCTATGCGCAGATGCGGCCGGTGAATGCGGAGCTGCAAGGCAGCCTGGACGCGAAACATGCCAAGGTGGGCGACGCGGTGGTGCTGAAGACGACGGAGAAGATGACGACGGCAGACGGAACGGCGATTCCGAGGGGAACGCGTCTGGTGGGCCACGTGACGCTGGTGCAGGCGCACGGCAAAGACAGTCCGGACTCGGCAATCGCGATGGTGATTGACCGGGCGGAGCTGAAGGGTGGCGGGAGCGTGGGCATCTACACCGAGGTGCGGGCGGTGAGTGCGCCGGTGCTTGCGGCACCCTTGGATTCGGCGGGGAGCACAGACGAACCTGGCGGCAATTCCGTGGGCGGAGGCCGCAGCGGGAGCGGGTTACGGATGGGCAGCGGTGTGGGCGGTGTGGGCGGGGTGGCGAATACGGGCAACCACTCAGTGAATGGGCAGGGCACGTCAGCCAATGACAGCGTGCGGGCAAGCAACGCGGCTCTGGAGGCAGTTGCCGGTACGGGCGAGGCGGGAACCGGGGGGACGCATGGGACGACAATCCCAGGGCTGATGCTGACCGGCGATGCGACGGGGCGCACGTCAGGGACGCTGACGGCGCGAAGAGAGAATGTGCATTTGGAGAGCGGGACGCAGGTGGTGTTGGGGGTGTTGACGGGGCGCTAGGCAGCGGTATTTGGGACAGTATGCAGGGAGAAAGGGTGCTTCTGTGCTGTTTTTGGACACTCAATTACCGAAGTCCTGTTACACAGTAATCTGGCGGGAAAGATGAGTCTTCGCTAATATCGGCGCAGGTTGGAAAGACTTGAGTCTGGATTGGGAATAAATTTCCAGTTTTGCGAGCGAGCCAACCGAGGAGCCAGCCATGAATACCCATTGTGCCGCCAACCAGGAGTTTGAAATCAGCCCGCGTTTTCGCCGTTCGGTAGAGGAGCGGATTGCCCGGCTTGAGCGGGATGCGACGTTTGACGAGGCGCAGGTGGCGACGCTGGTGGATGGGGACCATATTCGCAGGCACATGTGGCTGGTGGCGATGCAGCGTGCGGAGGCATTGCGGATGCGTCTTTTTCTGGATCGGGCGAAGACGCGGGAGGCGCGGCCACTGATCGCGCTCTGAGGGTTTTGATGGGGGCGCAGCGATGGGGCCGGCTAGACCTTCTCAGCAAGCGCGGCGAGTTTCTCTGAGGAAAAATTTGGAGCACCGGGTGGGGATCGAACCCACGAATACAGGTTTTGCAGACCTGCGCGTTAGCCACTTCGCCACCGGTGCTTGAAGGGCAGCTTTCAGATGACAGCTTGCGATGTGCTGCTCGCGGGCTTGGACTGAGAGCTGACTGCTGTTTGCCGCAAATGAGAAAACCCACCTCGCCATTTGGCGGGTGGGTCAGTTGGGGATTCGGAGATTTCTGAATCTAGCCCAGACGACACGCCCGCTTGGCGCAGCAGCGCTGACAGCTGCAACAGATACAGATGGCGGGATTGGAGAGATGAGCCATGGGTTCGATGGCCGAAGGATGCGCTTTCACAAGCGTCAACCTAGCGGAGTCTTTGTAGAGTAGAGAATGGGTTGGGGGCGTGTCAAGCGATGCTGGAGCTGGACTATTTTGTGGTGGATGTTTTCACGGGCAGGGCGCTGGAGGGCAATGCGCTGGCGGTGGTGATGGACGGGGTGGGGCTGAGCACGGAGCGGAAGCAGGCGATTGCGCGGGAATTCAACCTTTCAGAGACTACGTTTGTGGAGCGGCGGGCGGCGGCGGTGGAGCAGGCCGAGGGGGTGCGGGTGCGCATCTTTACGACGCAGGAGGAGCTGAACTTTGCCGGGCATCCGACACTGGGGACGGCGAGCGTGCTGCGGCTGAAGGCGCCTGAGACGGTGGACGAAGGGACGGTGACGCTGGCGCTGAATGTGGGGCGAGTTCCCGTGCGGTTTGCGGGCGAGGGGCTGTTTGGGGAGATGCGGCAGCCGGAGCCGGAGTTTGGGGAAGAGCTGGATCGCGGGGAGGTGGCGCGGTTGACGGGGCTGAGCGAGGAAGACCTTGACCCTGTGCTGGGGCCGCGGAGCGTGTCGACGGGAACGGCGTTTGCGATTGTTCCGCTGCGCCGAGCCGAGGCGCTGGCACGGCTGCGGGTGGACCAGGAGCAGGCAACGCCTTGGCTGCGGGCGCACGGCGCGCGGTGGTTCTATGCACTGGGCCCCACCGAGGGCGAAGCGCCGGGGTGGCGGGCGCGGATGCAGTTTTATGGCGGGGAAGATCCGGCGACAGGATCGGCGGCGGGGTGCGCGATCAGCTACCTGGTGTATGGGGGAGCGGTGAAGCCGGGGCAGAGAATCCACGTGAGGCAAGGGGTGGAGATTGGGCGGCCGAGCGACTTGTATCTTTCCGCACGGGTTGAATTGTCGAGGGTGACGGATGTTCGGGTTGCGGGTAGCACTGTTCTTGTGGCATCTGGGCGGCTTTTCCTGCCGTGATGCACACGCTTTCAACAGGCAATGGTGGGTGCAAGTGACGGTGATTATTAAATCTAGGTAATTTTCAATTGTTTCAGGGGAAATTGGGTGAGCGGTTTCGCTTGCCTTTCTCTCTTTCCACAAGATGGAAAGCCCCGTACTCTAGCGATTCATTGAAGCAATTTAACCGGCGCCTTTGCCGGTTTAGCCCCAGGGATCAAATACAAACCAGCTGAGAACCTGCTTAGCCATCTGGAACTTGAAAGGTAGAAGCCGTTTTTGTGTCAGGCCTGCGGAAGTTCTCGTTGCAGGCGAATGAACGCGAAACGGAGAGGGTCACCCTTCAACCAGGCAGCGATGGTCTTGCTTTCAGCCGCGGGCCCCGAACACCAGAAAAGGTTAGCCTGCCACAGAAGCGGGCGAGGGGAAGTATTTGCAATTTGCGGCCCAAATGCAACCAGGAGCGAGTAAAAAGACCATGCGGCCCAAGAAGGTAATTCTCTGTGTAGACGACAACGAGCAGGACCTTTCGGTTCTGAAGTTCATGCTGGCGACGAATGGATACCGGGTGGTATCGGCGACGAATGGTCAGGAAGCGATCGAGGCATTCTCAGAGATTGCGGTAGACCTGGTGCTGGCGGATTTTGCCATGCCGCAGATGAACGGCAATCAACTGGTGGACCGGCTGAAGCAGATAGCGCCGCATGTACCGATGATTCTGCTGGGCGATCCGCAGCGGATGAACGGGGAGATGCACGTGGCGGATGCGCTGGTGGCGAAGAAGCATTGTTCCCCGCAGGAGCTGCTGGAGCGGATCAAGGTGATGAGCGCGCGGAAGCGGGGGCCTCGCAAGGGCGCGCAGCGGCTGTCGGCAGTGACGGAGCTGGCGGCTGCGTCGTAGGCAAAGGCCAGGGACCAGGGACCAGGGACGAGGGACTGGGGACGGAGCCTGTTCCCTGCGACGGCTTATTTCCAATTTCAACTCACACCATTGCCGAGCGCGGAGTTTGAGCGCGCTCGAATTGCCAAGCCGGTACTGCTTTGCGGGCTCGGCGGCGACTGACGGCTTTTCTGCTTTCTCATGTGGCGAATGCGGTATGCTCGTATCCGGCGCGAAGGACGCTCGAGTCCGCGCCTGAAGGATTCCCATTGACTGCGCCGAAGGCATGATTCCGGCAGGCGCGTGGAAGCCGCGGCGCACACAGGTCCAGAGAGGTTGTTGCCCATGTCATTTGGCTCGATTTGTTCTTTTGGAAGGCTGGCTGTTTTTGGCGCACTCGCGATTTCCGCGGCAGCTTTGCAGGCACAGGGCGGGGCGGTGGGAGTTTTTAGCGGGCACCAGGATGTGGGGACGGTTCTGCATGCGGGGAGTGCGGAGTTCGATGCGGCGAAGAATAGTTATACGGTGGCGGGCAGCGGCGAGAACATGTGGTTTGCGAGCGACAACTTTCACTACGTGTGGAAGAAGGTCACAGGCGATGTAGCGCTGACGGCGGAGATTGAGCTGCTGGGCGCAACGGGCGACCACCACCGCAAGGCGGCGCTGATGATGCGGCAGACCCTGGAGGGCGACGCGATGACGGCGAGCCTTGCGGTGCATGCAGACGGACTGACGTCGCTGCAGTTTCGCGACGCGGCGGGCGCGGCCATGCGCGAGGTGCAGAGCAATGTGCCGGCTCCCACGAAGGTGAGGATTGAGAAGCGCGGGGATTTTATTTATGCGTTTGTGGTGGGCAAGGACGGGAAGCTGCATCCGTCTGGGGCGGCGACGAGGGTGCAGTTTACGGGCGAGTTTTATTTAGGGCTTGGGGTGTGCGCGCACAACAAGGACGCGGTGCAGACGGCGGTGTTTCACAACGTGCGGCTGGAGCAGCTTGCGCCGCCCAAGGGCAACCTGGTGTTGTTGAGCACGCTGGAGGCGGTTCCGGTGGCGGGCGATCGCCGGGTGCAGTATGTGGCGCAGGCGCACTTTGAAGCGCCGAACTGGACGCCCGATGGGAAGGCATGGATCTTTAACCAGGACGGGCTGCTGAACCGGCTTGAGGTGGGCGGGTCAGAGCCAACAGTGATTCCGACGTCGCCTGAGAACAAGTGCAACAACGATCACGGATTTTCGCCGGACGGGAAGTGGATCGCGATCAGCGACATGACAGACCCGGTGAAGCGGTCGCAGATTTACATTGTTGCGGCGACGGGCGGGACGCCTCGGCTGATCACGCCGAATGGGCCTTCGTACTGGCATGGCTGGTCGCCCGACGGGCATACGCTGGCGTTTGCGGCGGTGCGGGAGGGCAAGTTTGACATCTTTACGATTCCGTCCGATGGGGGCGGGGAGACACGGCTGACGAGCGCGCCGGGCACCAACGACGGGCCGGAGTATACGCGGGACGGGAAGTGGATTTACTTCAACTCAGAGCGGACCGGGCATATGCAGATCTGGCGGATGCGCGAGGATGGATCGGACCAGGAGCAGTTTATTGCAGACGAGACGAGCGACTGGTTTCCACACTTCTCGCCGGACGGGCAATGGATGACATTTCTGGCGTATGAGAAGGGCGTCACGGGGCATCCGCCGCTGAAGAACGTTGAGCTTCGGCTGATGGACCTGAGAGACAAGAAGGTGCGCGTGCTGGCCACTCTGCTTGGAGGCCAGGGAACGATCAATGTGCCGTCATGGTCGCCGGACAGCAAGAAGATTGCTTATGTGAGTTATGAGCAGCTTCCGGAAGAAGATCTTGACGTGCAATAACGGCGTGCTCTTCGAGCATTTGTTTAAACCCGCAAGCATCCCCGCGGTTGATGCCGCGCCCGAGAGGTTGAATCCCATGTCTGGTTCTTTATTGCGTACGGTGGTAAGCCTGGTGGCGTTTGCGGCACTGGCGCTGGCCGCGCCTTGGGTGGGGGCGCAGCCGGTGGGCATCTTTGACGGGCACCAGGATGTGGGGACAGTGCAGCATCCGGGGCAAGTGGAGTTTGACGCCGCGCAGAATGCTTATACGGTGGCGGCGAGCGGCTGGGACACGTGGGGCGCGATTGACGACTTTCAGTATGCGTGGAAGAAGGTAGAGGGCGACGCGGCGGTGAGCGCGCAGATTTCATTTGCGGGGGAAGGGCACTTCCATCGCAAGGCGCTGCTGATGATCCGGCAGACGCTGGATGTGGATGCGAAGGCGGTTTATGTGGCGCAGCATGCCGATGGGATGACGTCTCTGCAATACCGGATGACGGCAGGCGGGGACCTGAACCAGACGGTGGAGAACGTACCCGCGCCCACGGCCGTGAAGCTGGAGAAGCGGGGCGATTTTGTCTACGCGTTTGCGGCCGGGGCGGACGGGAAGCTGCGTCCTTCGGGGGCGGCTATCAAGGTTCCGTTCACGGGCGAGTACTACATTGGCATCGGGTTCTGCTCGCACGAGACAGACGTGGTGAAGAAGGCAGTTTTTCGGAATGTGAAGCTGGAGCGGCTTGCGCCGGCCAGCGGCAAGCTGACGCTGGTGAGCACGCTGGAGACGGTGGCGATCGATACGGCGTTTCGCAACGTGGAGTACACGGCGGCGGCGCACTTTGAAGCGCCGAACTGGACGCGGGACGGCAAGGCATGGATTTTTAACCAGGACGGGACGATTCGGCGGCTGGAGGCGGGAGGCAGGGAGCCGGTGGTGATTCCGACAGCGCCGCTGGACAGGTGCAACAACGATCACGGCATCTCGCCGGATGGGCAATGGCTGGCGGTGAGCAGCCAATCGGCTGAGGACAATGCGTCGCACGTTTACCTGGTACCGATTGCGGGGGGAACGCCGCGGCTGGTGACGAAGGCGGGCGGGGCTTACTGGCATGGCTGGTCGCCGGACGGCAAGACGCTGGCGTTTGCGGCGAGGCGTGGGGAAGAGATGCCGATCATCACGATCGCGCTGGACGGCTCGCATGAGACACAGTTGACGACGGCGGCGGGGCTGAACGATGGGCCGGAGTATTCGCCGGACGGGGCGTATATCTACTTCAACTCGGCCCGCACGGGGCAGATGCAGATTTGGCGGATGAAGGCGGACGGGGCGGCGCAGGAGCAGTTCTTGTATAGCGACAGCAACGACTGGTTTCCGCATATTTCGCCGGACGGGCAATGGATGGTGTATCTCTCGTTCGACAAGAGCGTGAGCGGGCACCCGCCGAACAAAGATGTGGAGCTGCGGTTGATGTCGCTGAAGGACGGCCGGATCAGCGTTCTGGCGCGGCTGTTTGGCGGGCAGGGAACGATGAATGTTCCGTCGTGGTCGCCGGACAGCAAGAGGGTAGCGTTTGTGAGCTATGAGCAGCTGCCGGAAGAGGATCTCGCGGCGCAGTAAGGATTGGTCAGGCGACAGAGCGGAGAGCGGCCTCAGCCCAGAAGACGGCTTCGCCATACCAGGTGATCATGCGGTTCTGGTTCAGTTCGTAGGCCTCGACGAGTTGGTCGCAGGCGGCCCATTGGCCGTGCTCGTGGTTTTCGAGCCACGCGAGCAGGCAGCGCTCGGGGTTGGGTATGCCGTTGAGCGCGTCGCGAATCTCCTGACGCAGCGGGAGGGCTGGGGCGAGCTCTTCCATGGGAACCTGGAGCATGGCCGGGAGCAGGCTGAGCATGCCGAGCAGGTATTGCTCGGTGGGGTCGAGGGCGCAGTCGCCGGCGGCGATCTCACAGAATCGGCCGCGGAGGAAGGCCATGCGGAGCAGCTCGGCGGGCTGATTGGAGCCCAGTTCACTGGTGATGGCGAGGGTGGCGATGCGGCGGAAGGCCTGCTCACCCACCGCGAGGAGGGCCGACTGGATGGACCGCACCTCCTGGCGAATGGCGCACATGGGTGAGTTGACGAGACGGAGGAGCCGGTAGGTGAGCGACGCGTCGCGCTTGACGGCTCGAGTCAACTGGCGCAGGTCAATATCTTCAGCGCGCATGAGTTGGAGGATCTCAATGTGGGACATGCGGTTGGCCGGGACCTTGCTGTTTTTCATGAGGACCGGGCGGCAGAAGTAGTAGCCCTGGAAGAGGGTGAAGCCCTCCTGGCAGGCGAGCTTGTACTCTTCCTGGGTTTCGACTTTTTCAGCAACGAGGGCGACGGTGACGTTGCTGAGCCGGTCAAGGAGGCGTTTGCGCTGTTCGGGGCCGGTGATGGCGAAATCGATTTTGACGTAGTCGGCGATCTCGACGAGGGGCTCAAGGCGGGGGTTCCAGACAAAGTCATCGAGGGCGAGGCGGAAGCCGGAGGCCTTGAGCTTGCGGCATGCCTGGACGAGGCGCGGGGTGGGCTCAAGGGTTTCAAGAATCTCAAGCACCGTCATGCTGGGGGGCAGGACGTGGACGAGGTTCTCAGTGAGGGACTCGGTGGTGCAGTTGACGAAGGCAGGCAGGCCGCCGGTGAGGCGTTCGAGGCCGTAGATGACGGTGTTGTCAAGCATGGTGCGGGTGGCAAAGTCGCCGTCGCCGCGAAAGACCGCCTCAGGGCCGGCGCGGAAGAGCAGCTCGTAGCCGTGGACCCGCTGGCGGAGGTCGAGGATGGGCTGCCGCGCGACATAGCGCATGCCCTCGGGCGCCTCAAGCGGCGGGGGCTCGGAGCCGATGGGGGGACTCAGTTGCGTGGCCATGCGTACCTTCCCGAGTTGGTTATCGGATGGCGGGAGGCACAACTTTAAGAACGGAGGTGCGGCGGGGGCGAGAGGGGCGCCTTGATGGTTTGCAGGCAGGGTTCTATCGGAGACCGCACTGCTGCCGATAGGGTGAATTGGGGTGCGCATTGGATGAGCCTGCGGCAGATGACCGGATGGGGAAAAGCGGCTGCCGCGGAAGCGACTCCGGCTGAGAGCCTGAATGTGGAACGGTACCTGACGCTTCTTGTGGATGGGGCGGCGCTGAACACGCCGGAGATCCAAGGGGCCGGTTACGGGGAGTTTCGGGCGAATGTCAGCAAGCTGGCGCTGCAACTGCGGGACCGGCTGCCGGAAGACGACAAGCTGGCGTTGATCCGGGCGGTAGTTTTTGAGTTTGAACAATACCAAAAGAGTTCAGAGAACGTGCTGCGGGAGTTGACCACTGCGTGGCGGGGCTTGACGGCTACGTTGTTCGGGGACTTGATGGAGAGCCTGGGCGCGGAGGCCAAATCTACCGCGGCGGCGAAGCTGGAAGAGGAGATTGCGCGGCTGGGCAGCGCGGAAGAGATTCAGGTGTGGAGCGGGCATCTGCAAGGGTTTCTTCATCCGGTGGATGCGCAGGGGAACGCGCAGGGGATTGCGTCGCTGCGGACGGCGAACCACACGACAACCAACGACAATGCAGCCGGGTTGCGCGGGGGCGGGAGCGCGGTGGAGCACCTGAGGAAGATCATGGAGCGGGGAGGCAACGGATTTGTGGCCTTGTTCCGGCTGAGCTGCCTGGATGTGATCAGCGAGCGGTTTGGCGCGGAGGCGGTGGAGGATTGCCTGATGGCGGTCTCAGCGTTTTTGACCGCGGCGCTGCACAGCGATGACGCGATCTTCCACTGGACGGACTCGTCGCTGCTGGCGATTTTGCAGGGGCGGCCGAGCGAGCAGATTCTGGCAGCGGAGTTGCAGCGCATCGCCTCGCAGAATCGCGAGAGCAGTATCCGGGTGGCGGGGCGCACGATCATGCTGCGGACGCCGCTGGCCTTTCATTTGACGCCAATCAACAATTTGCGCACGGCCGAGGATCTGTACCGGATCTCGGCGCAGCGCTGAGCCCAGGTGTGAATCCCATGAACAAGAATGTACCCGCGGCGACCGCGACAGCCGACTTCGAGATCATCGACGAGATCTACCTGCCCTATATCGAGCTGGACGCGCGAGGGATGGTGACGCGCGCGAACCGGGCGGCTCTTGCGCTGCATCACGGCGAGTATGGCGAGCTGGTGGGGAATTTGGCGTGGGACATTATGGCGACGGATGAGAAGGACCCGAGCTGCGCGGCGTATATGTCACTGATGGATTCTGGCGAAGAGCCGCCGATGGTGGAGCGCTCGCTTTATACGCGGGCGGGGGCGTTCCGGCAGTATGAGCTGCATCGGAGCCTGATCCGGGACAGTGAAGGGCAGCCTGCGGGAATGCGCATTATCGGCGTGGATGTGACGGAGGCGAAGAAGGCGCTGGAGACAGCGCAGCGGGCGCAGCAGTGGCTGGAGAGCCTTCTGGGATCGGTGGCGGATGCGATGCTGGCAACGGACGCGCTGGGGTTCATTCGTTTTCTGAATCCGGCGGCGGAGGCGCTGCTGGGGTGGAAGGCGGAGGAGTTGATTGGGCGGGCGGTAGAGAAGGGATTTCCGGTGCTCGATTATGTCTCAGAGGACTCAGGCGGGTTGAGCTTCACGAAGGCGCTGGAGGGGGAGAGCAAGGGAGTGGCGACGACGCTGGACCGGGAGCGGCGGGAGTTGAAGGTGGAGATTACGACGTCGCCGATCTTGTACAAGGGGAGCGGCCACGTGGCGGGCGTTGTGAGCGTGCTGCGGAGGGTGGAGGGGGCGCATTAAGCCAGGGGCGGAGGTCAGGCGACTCCGGCGCGGCCTGGTTCTTTCACTAAGACTCGAATCCGAGCCTAAAGGCGGCAAAGGCCGCATCCAAATCAATCGGGAATGCGACCCTGCGGAGAAGCCACCCTGCATACTGCGGTTCGTGGGAGGGCAGTTGCGGGTTCTGGTTTAGCCGCCCATGAACATGCCGCCGTTGACGTCGAGGACGTGGCCGGTGATGTAGGCTGCCGCGTCAGAGGCGAGGAAGCAGACGGACTGGGCGATTTCGAGGTCAGTGCCGGGGCGGCCGAGGGGGATGGCGGCCATCATGGCGGCGCGCTGTTTTTCGTCGAGGACGGCGGTCATGGGGGTCTCAATGTAGCCGGGGGCGACGGCGTTGACGGTGATTCCGCGGGAGGCGACTTCACGGGCGAGGGAGCGGGTGAGGCCGAGGAGGCCGGCCTTGGAGGCGGCGTAATTGACCTGGCCGGCCTGGCCGGAGCGGCCGACGACGCTGGAGATGTTGACGATGCGGCCCCAGCGATTTTTGAGCATGGGGCGCAGGAGCGCCTGGGTGAGCAGGAAGGCGCCGGTGAGGTTGGTGCCGAGGACGTCGTCCCAGTCAGCGCGCTTCATGGCCATCATGAGGCCGTCGCGGGTGATGCCGGCGTTGTTGACGAGGATTTCGACTTTGCCGAAGCGGTCGAGTACGGCTTTGGCGCCGGCCTTGATGGAATCTTCACTGGCGACGTCGAGGGCAAAGGCGGCGGCCTGGCCGCCAGCGGCCTGGATTTCAGCGGCAACCTCGGCGAGTTTGGCTTCATTCCGCGCGGCGAGGGCGACGGTTGCGCCGGCGCGGGCCAACTCCAATGCACAGGCGCGGCCGATGCCCTGCGAGGCGCCGGTGACGAGCGCAATTCTTCCCTGTAAGTCTGCCATGAGTTTCCTTTCGAACGGGCGGGGCGCAATGGTTTGCGGCCTTTCGTCCCTCATTATAGGGGGCGGGCGCGGGCAATTCTCAGGGTGATTGGCGCGGGCGGCGAGGAAGATGGAGGGCGGTCAGATGGGCTGAGCTGGAAATGGAAGCCTTTTCAATTCGGCTCCCGGGCCGCCCCTGGGCAGCGGCAGCGCGGGGGGGCGAAAAGAGTTCCTCTTGACGACACTACGCGCGGGTCTGCATACTCCCCAATTGTGCCCATGCTGGAGGGTTTCTCTCTCTGCCGGCGGGAGTTGGCTTCATATGGATCTGGTTGTTCTTCGCATTCTTTTTGTGGCCTTGCTGGCCGGAATCTGCTATTTTCTTCATCCCTTTGGCATTGAGCCGCCGTGGGTTTGCGCGGGATTGGGCGCGGTGTCAGCCTGCGCCGTGATCGTGTTCGAGTTCCGCGTGCGGGCGCTGAGCCTGCGCCGGCTGATTGGCGCGGTGACGGGGAGCGTGCTGGGCATTATCGGCGCGGCGCTGTTTTGCGCGGTGCTGCGGAATGCTCCGCTGGAGCGAGTGACGTCAGCCGTGCTGCAGATTTTTGTTTTGCTGCTGATGACCTACATTGGGCTTCTGGTGGGCGCCAACAAGGGCGACCTGCTGAATCCGGCGGCGCTGGGCACCGTGTTCTCGTCAGACCGGCCGACCCGCCGCAGCGCCAAGGTGCTGGATACGAGCGTGATTATCGACGGCCGCATAGCGGACATTGCCGAAGCGGGCTTTATTGACGGCATGATGGTGGTGCCGGAGTTTGTGCTGCGCGAGCTGCAGATTGTGGCCGACTCGACGGATGGGTCAAAGCGGCAACGGGGCCGCAGGGGCCTGGATATGCTGCAGCGCATGCAGTCAAACAACAACATCCAGGTGCAGATTGTTCCGGACGATTTTCCTTCGATCAGGGAAGTGGATCTGAAGCTGCTGGAGCTGGCCAAGAAGTGGGAGGCCAAGGTGGTGACGAACGACTTTAACCTGAACAAGGTGGCCCACCTGCATCGCGTGGAAGTGCTGAACATCAACGACCTGGCCAACGCGCTGAAGCCGGTGGTGCTGCCGGGCGAGCATATGACGGTGCTCATCCTCAAGGAGGGCAAGGAGTACAACCAGGGCGTGGGCTACCTGGACGACGGCACGATGGTGGTGGTGGACCACGCACGCAAGCTGATCGGCAAGTCGATTGAGATTTCAGTGACGAGCGTGCTGCAGACGGCGAGCGGCAAGATGATTTTTGGGAAGATGGACGAGAACGGCAAAGGCGGCGAGCCGCAGCGTTCGGGAACCGTGGAGATGACCCACTAGCCACCTGCGGCCACCTGCGCCACCTGCGGTGGGGCTAACTGCCTTCGGCCACCTGCGGTGGGGCCAGCGACCTGCTGTAGGGGTCCAACAGGGAGTTATGGGTGGTACTGGAACGAAAGCGAATCAGCGAGGGATTTCAGGATGAACGAATTACCTGTGGTCTGCAGCTGTCCGAAGCGCAAGTGTCCGCGGCATGGCGACTGCGTGGCCTGCCGCGAATTTCACCTGCATGAAAAGCACCCGCGTCCGCCGCGCTGCGCAAAGAAGCAGGGCTGGATCAGGCGGATCCTGGATGCCGCGGCCTCCGCAGGCAGGTAATTGCCGGGACGAGGGCCTGAGCGGAAGGCGGGCCTGGCTGATGTATTCTTGCTCCGTGCGGAAATCGCACCTGGAATCTCCCCTGGGGAGCTCACGAGCATGAAGATATACGGCGGATCCGATCTGCGAGTAGGCCTGGCGTTTTTCTTGACACTGGCGCTTTATGGATGCGGCGGCGGAGGCTCGACAGCCGTGACCCCGCCCGGTCCAACGCCTACCCAGGCAGAGCAAAGCGACATTGTGGTCGGGACGACGACGGCGGGCATTACTCCGTTCATCGCCTCGGTTCAACTGAGCGGCAAGAGCACATCGCAGTTGAAATCCGTGAGCTACACGATTGCGCCGAAGCCGCAAACGGTATCTGCCGCGCTGAAGGCCACCTGGACGCTGACTGCGCTGAGCAACCGGGGCTACGTGAAGACGGGGGCAATCAATCTTCCGGTTGCGGGGCTTTACGAGAATTATTCCAACGCAGTGAGCTATGTTTTGACCTTCAGCGACGGCTCGACGCAGAGCCTGAAGAACTCGATTACCACAGCGGCGTTCACCGATCCGACGGGCATCTTTATGAGTCCGACGATCGTCAAGGCAAGGGCCGCGGGAAGCACGCTGGGCTACAATTTTTTCTACATCAAGTCGTCAATCTCGTCGCCGGTGATTGTGGACACGGATGCGCAGGTGCGCTGGATGACGACGGGCACGACGCTTGTGCAGGCGCAGTATTTTGGAGACGGCGAGTTCATCACGGGCGACTCGGGCAGCCCGGTGGTTTATCTGATTCAACTGGACGGCACGCAGACAACGTTGGCGGCTAACCTGCCGCAACCGCTGCTTGGCAGCTTTACGCATAACATTGACCCCGGGCCGAATGGTCTGCTGGCGGAGTTCAGCGGAATGGACGACCTTGGCAACAGCTCCGCTGACATTGTGGCGGAGATTTCTCCTTTGACCACCGATCCGCCCGACCAGACCTATGACATGGCGGACATTCTTTCGAAGTACATGACGAAGAATGGGGACAACGCGAGCACGTTTGTGCGTCCGGGGCTGGATTGGTTTCATCTGAACGCCGTAACCTACGACCCGAGCGACAAATCGGTCATTGTATCGAGCCGCGAAAACTTTCTGATCAAGCTTGATTACGCGACGCACGATATCATCTGGATTTTTGGCGATCCGACCAAGTACTGGTACACCTTTCCCTCGTTGAAGGCCAAGGCCCTGACCCTGGTGGGAGGCGGGCTTTATCCAATGGGCCAGCATGGAACATCCATCACATCCGACGGGGACCTGATGATCTTCAACGACGGATTTGGCAGCCTGAATCAACCGGGCGGCGAGCCGGCCGGGGAAAGCATCGGCTATAGCGCGGTTACGGCTTACACCATCGACGCCAAAGCCATGACAGCGAAAGTGGCGTGGAACTTCGACGATGGAAAGCAGGCATTGTCGCAAGTTTGTGGAAGCTCCTACGAGGCGGGAGGCTCTTACCTGGTGGATTACTCGACCGCGTGGGGCTGGACGCAGGCGTGGCTCCTGGGCCTCGACTCGAACAAGAACGTGGTCTTCAATTTCCAGTACCAGTCGCCGGAGACCTGCGGCACGGCATGGAATGCGATCCCTGTGCCGTTCGAGGACCTGCAGATCACAAAATAGCCTGACGACAGTTTCAGGCGGCGTTGCCCGGCGATGCGGGAGAGACAAGCAACTCTCGATTGCCGATGTGACCGGGTGCGGCGGGAATAGCGTTCAATTTTGCTTGACGAGGATTTGACTCATGAAGGTTTGCGGCGGAATGAATCTGAAGATCGGGCTCGCGTACATGCTGACGCTTGCGGCTTTTGCACATTGCGCCGGCGCAATTTCATCCGGTATGGCGGCCGCGGCGGAAATAGAGACGGAAGCAACGGTGAGCCCCGTGGTGCTGGGAAGCACGACGGCGGGAGTGACACCGTTTATTGCTTCTGTTCAACTGACGGGGACGCGCATTTCAAAGATAACGAAGGTAAGTTACACCATTACGCCGAAGGCGAATGCGGTATCGGCGGCGTTGAAAGTAACGTGGACAATGACGGCCCTTGCCAACCGCGGCTATGTGAAGGGCACCGCAATCAATCTGCCGGTTGCGGGTCTATATGCCGACTATGCGAACACAGTGAGCTACGAGTTGACCTTCAGCGACGGTTCGACGCAAAAGCTGAGGAATACCATCACGACCGCGGTGTACACCGACACGACCGGCCTTTACCTGAATCCAAGGATCGTGAAAGCGAGGGCTCCGGGGAGCAAGCTGGGCTACAACTTCATGTACATCAAGTCCCGGGTAGCCTCGCCCGTGATTGTTGACACGGATGCGGAGGTGCGCTGGGTGGTGCCTGGCGTGAGTTCCACGGAAGCGCAAATTTTTCAAAACGGGGAATTCGTGCTGGGCAGCGCCGACAAGTCAATCGTTTACCTGCTCCAGTTAGACGGCACGAAGAAGACCTTGCCGGTCAGTCTTCCGCAACCGCTTCTCGGCTCATTCACGCATAACCTCGATCCAGGCCCCCACGGCATTCTGGCTGAATTCAACGGGACCGATAGCCTTGGCGGCAGTGTGGATGACATTGCCGCGGAGATTTCTCCGTTTACGACGACTGCCCCCGATCAGATCTATGACATGGCCGCGATCATCAGCAACTACATGTCAAAAAACGGCGACGATCCAACCAAGTTCGTGCGCCCGGGCCGGGATTGGTTTCATTTGAACTCCGCCGTCTATGACCCGAGCGATCAATCGGTGATTTTGTCGAGCCGCGAGAATTTTCTGATCAAGGTCGGCTACAAGACGCACGAGATTATCTGGATCTTTGGCGACCCGACGAAGTACTGGTATACCTTCCCGTCGTTGAAGGCGAAGGCCATCACTTTAACCGGAGGCGGGCTTTATCCAATCGGTCAGCACGGGGTTACGTTCACCTCAGACGGCCACTTGATGGTGTTCAACAACGGCTTTCAGAGTCAGAACCAACCCAACGGAGCGCCCAGGGGAGTGAATCTATCGTATAGCGCAGTGAGTGTTTACACGATCGACGCCAAGAACATGTCAGCGATAGTGAACTGGAAGTTCGATTACGGGCAGAAGCTTCTGTCGCAAATCTGCGGAAACTCGTACGAAGCAGGAAACTCGTACCTTGTGGATTTTGCGGCGACCTATGGCTGGCATCGGGCACGGCTGGTTGGGATCGATTCAAGCCAGAACGTGGCGTTTGATTTTGAGTACATGTCCCCAGATAGTTGCGGCACGGCGTGGAATGCGATCCCGGCGCCGTTTGAAGATCTGCAGATTACGAACTAGGAGCGGTTCGCGACCTTACGCGGCTTTATTGAAGCCTGGGCGGCATTTACTCTCACCCCGGCGACAAAGACCTGCCGCCGGGGACTGCGGCCAGAAAATGCGGCTCGCCAGTGACGGAATCGGCCTAGACGAAAGCGGGAACCGCTGTAGATTCGACCTTAACGTCCGGCTTAGTACTTGGGCAGTTTGGGGTCAATCTCGTCAGACCAGGCGAGGATGCCGCCGGCGAGGTTGGAGACGCGGGGATAGCCGGCCTGGACGAGGAACTCGGCGATGCGCTGAGAGCGGCCGCCGGACTTGCACTGGACGATCACTTCGCGATCGCGGTCAATCTCAGCGAGGCGGTTGGGGACATCGTTCAGCGGGATGAGTTTTCCGCCGATCTGGGCGATCTGGTACTCGAAGGGCTCGCGGACGTCGATGAGCTGGACATCTTCGCCGGCGTCGAGGCGGCGCTTGAGTTCTTTGACGGTGAGCTGAGGGATTCCGTTTTTCACTGCTTTCTCCTGGGGTGATTCGGGGGCGATGCCGCAGAACTGCTGATAATCAATGAGCTGGGTGACGGTGGGGTTGGGGCCGCAGACCGGGCACTCGGGGTTTTTGCGGAGCTTGAGCTCGCGGAAGCGCATGTTGAGCGCGTCGACGAGCAGGAGGCGGCCGGCGAGGGATTGGCCTTTGCCGAGGATGAGCTTGATGACCTCAGTGGCCTGGATGACGCCGAGGAGGCCGGGAAGAATGCCAAGCACTCCACCCTCAGCGCAACTGGGGACCAGGCCGGGCGGTGGCGGCTCGGGATAGAGGCAGCGATAGCAGGGGCCGGTCCTGGTGGCGAAGACGCTGGCCTGGCCTTCAAACCGGAAGATAGAGCCGTAGACGTTGGGCTTGCCGAGCAGTACGCAGGCGTCGTTGACCAGGTACCGGGTGGGAAAGTTGTCAGTGCCGTCGGCGACGATGTCGTAGTCCTTGAGAATGGCGAGGGCATTGGCGCTGGAGAGCATGGTCTCATGCTTGACGACGTTGAGGGCGGGATTGAGGGCGGTGAGTTTCTCAGCGGCGGAATCGAGCTTCTTGCGGCCGATGTCTTTGGTGGAGTGGATGATCTGGCGCTGGAGGTTGCTGAGGTCGACGACGTCAAAGTCGACGAGGCCGAGGGTGCCGATGCCGGCGGCGGCGAGATAAAAAGCCAGGGGCGAGCCGAGTCCTCCGGTGCCGACACAGAGGACGCGGGCGGCTTTGAGGCGGCGCTGGCCCTGTTCACCGACCTCGGGGAGGATGAGGTGGCGGGAGTAGCGGGTGAGGTCGTCGGTGGTGAGCTCGGGGAGGGCGGCGGAGTCTGGAGTGGTGGCCATGATTTTTTCTCGTGTGGTGAAGCGTTGTAATCAACGGAAGGACGCTGGATTGAGGTTGCGGTGTCCCACTCATTCGGCGGAAAAGACGCGAATGAATGGGGCACGGAGCTGTTTGGCCGGTCAGAGGCCGAAGGCGCTGGCCGCGTGCGGGACTAGCGACAGCCGCCGGCGATGGAGGGGATGATGGAGAGCGTGTCAGCGGGTTTGACGGCGGTGGCTTCTTTTTCGGGGAGGTAGCGGACGTCTTCGTCGTTGAGATAGAGGTTGACAAAGGCGCGGAGCTTGCCTTCGGCGGTGAAGAGGTGCTTCTGGAGATCGGGATGGGCCTGGGTGAGGGCGGCGAGAGCTTGAGAGACGGTAGCGGCGGTGACTTCAACGGCGTCGTGGTTGCCGGCGAAGGGGCGCAAGGGTGTGGGGATGTAGATGGTCATTGCGAGACTCCAGGATTGACTTCGGGTTTCTTATAGATTCAATTGCCGGGCGGAGCGATGCTTTGTTCGCCGACGAGGACGGTCTGGTCTTGAAAGTGTTTGTCTTCCTCGGTGGCTCCGGCGAGGAGGAAGGAGTTGGTGAGAGTGGCTTTGCCCTGGGCGACGGCGGTGATGACATAGCAACAGCCGAGCCAGTGGGCCTCAGCGAGATCGGTGACGGACCATTGGGCGGGGTGGTCAGGATGGGAGTGGTAGAAGCCGGCGATGGAGAGGCCGAGTTTGCGGGCGTCGCGCTCGATTTTGACGAGCTCGGCGGGGGCGATGTGGTAGCGGTTGTGGGCCGAATCCGTGCGGGTGTTGCCGGCGGGGACGGCAGCCTGGACGAGCCATCCCTGGGGGGTGGAGTTGCCCAGGAGGGCGCCGCAGCACTCGTGGGGGTAGGTCTGCTCACCGTGGGCGCGAATTTGGTTAAAGACAGCGGGGGTGAGGCGAAGAACACTCATGCGATACCTTCCTACTCTTGCCAGAAACGTTCGGAGAGATATTTTTCAGCCGAGTCGGGGAGGACGGTGACGATGACGGCGGCGCGGCCGGCGGCGGCTTCTTCACGGGCGATCTGGACGGCGACGGCGACGGCGGCGGCGGCGGAGATTCCGACAAGGAGGCCTTCATCGAGAGCGAGGCGGCGGGCCATGGCATAGGCGGCTTCAGTGTCGGCTTCGACGGCGCGGTCGGCGAGATGGGGGTTATAGATGGCGGGGACAATGGATGTGCCCATGTGTTTGAGGCCTTCGAGGCCGTGGAAGGGCGAGTCAGGCTGGAAGCTGATGGCCTGGAGGGCGGGATTGCGGCCTTTGAGATAGCGGGTGGTTCCGATGAAGGTGCCGCTGGTTCCGAGGCCGGCGACGAAATGGGTGACCTGGCCGGCGGCCTGCTGCCAGATTTCAGGGCCGGTGGAGTGGAAGTGGGCGAGCCAGTTGGCGTCGTTGGAGTACTGATCGGCGTAGCAGTAGCGGTGGGGGTCGTTGCCGGCGAGCTCGCGGGCGCGGCGAATGGCGCCGTCGGAGCCCTGGTCCGGGTCAGTCCACTCCATTTGTGCGCCATAGGCGTGGAGGATTCGCTTGCGCTCAGGGGAGACGTTGGCGGGCATGGCGAGCTGTACGGGAAAGCCAAGGGCGGCGCCAAGCATGGCGAAGGCAATTCCGGTGTTTCCGCTGCTGGCGTCGAGGAGGGTTTTGCCGGGGACGAGGAGGCCGCGGTCTCGGGCGTCGCGGACGATGGCGGCGGCGGCGCGGTCTTTGACGCTTCCGCCGGGGTTGGCCCACTCGGCTTTGGCGAGGAGGGTGATTCCCTGCAGGCCATGGACCGGGCGGTCAAGACGGAGCAGGGGCGTGGCGCCGATGCGGTCAGGGACAGAGCGGCCGAGTTGTTGGGAGGCAGTTGGCGAATTCATTGGAAATTGCAGCGTGCGCACCGGATATGCGAGATTGGGTATGCGAGGAAGACGCCGGCCGGGAAGACGCCGACATCTCTTTGAATATCTTCGCAGACTGGAAAGCGGTTATGTCGGCAAAAGAGCAAAACCCGAACTTTGAGCAGACTCTTGAGATTCTGCGCGCACATGGATTTGATGTTGCACCCCATGCCGGGGTTGCAGGGAGTGCGCAGGTGAGCAAGCACGGAGCCGGCGCGATTGTGGTGGCGGGGCAGGCAGGCCCGGTGGCGTTCTGGGAGAGCCCTGGGGCGGTTTTGGGCGGGGAGGTGGCTCGGCTTGTTGACCGTGGGTACCAGAAGTTTATTAAGACCTCCAAATTTGAGTTACCGGCATCGGCGAGCCAATTGCAAGCGATTCATCAATTCAGCGAGGAGTTCAGGCAACTGAGCGGGTGCACGAGTTTGTATAACGAGTCGCTTGGGACGACGAGCGATTTGTATGAGTATGACCGGCTGAAGGGGCGTGAGGCCGCGGAGGCAGCGGGAGTGCGTCCGTGGGAGCGCACCGGGGGCCACTGATTGAGCAGTAGCGGTGAGGCGCATGGACGTGGAGGAGAGCGCAGAGGAGCAAGGGTGCGAGCAAGTGCAACGCCGTGCTACGCCTCGGCTCCCAGTGGATGGCCCAGCGTCACTTCTGGTGGTAAAGCATGGATCGAGTGTCGGCTGCCGGGTGGTTGATCTGAGCATGGGGGGATGCCGGATCCGGACGGAGCAGCGGTTTCTGGCTGGATCGCAGGCGCGGGTTGAGGTTTCATTCACGGTGAACGGGCTGCTTTTCCGGCTGAACGGGCTGACGCAATGGACCGATGGGGCGCACCAGGTGGGGATTCGCTTTGTGGATGTGACGTCGCGGCGAATGAGCGAACTGGTGGAGCTTTTGAGCGAAGTGGAACAGGAGAACGCGGCCAAGGCGGCGAAGCTGGCGGCGGAGGCGGAGGCAGCGGCGGCCCAGGCACCGGCTGAGGCCGAAGAGGAACCGGCGGCGGAGGCTGTTGCGCTTCAGAGCGTGGAGCCTGAACCGGAGGCCGAGGCGAGCAGCGAGGCAGTGGCTGTCGAAGACAGTGAGCCGGAACCGCTTGTGGCCGAGCTGGAACCTGCGGCGGCCGAAGTGGGGACGGGCAAGCCGCCGAAGCGGGAACGGCGGGCTCAATCGCGGTATGAGGTGGACACGTCAGCGGCGATCTACCTGATCAACGTGGGATCGAAGCTAAGCGGGCGGATTTTGGATTTGAGCCTGGGCGGATGCCGGATCCGGACGATGGAGCATTTTCCGGTGGGGATCTACACGCGGGTGGAGACGGAGTTTCGGCTGGAAGGGCTGCCGTTCCGGCTGGCCGGGGTGGTCCAGGCGGTTCACGACCGGGGGCGGTTCAATATCGGGGTACGCTTTCTGGACATGAGCGAACGAAAACGGGAACAGTTGGAGCAACTGATCCGCGAGATTGAAGAGATGTATGCGGCGCGGGAGTTTGGGGCAGAAGCGAAGCAGGCTGGGGAGACGGGAATGGCCTGAGCGATGGAACTCTGGCTGGGGCTAAAGTGGGTGCGTGAGAGCCGGGCATTCATGATGGGACGAAACTGCGGGGGCTGGGATGAAGAGGGTCTTATGAAAAAGCAGCAAGCCAGCGCCGCTTTGCGGCGGAGCAAGTCAGCGGTGAAATCCAGTTCTCACGCGGACACTAAAGCCCCGGCTCACTCTCTTGGTGGTTTTTTGCGCGTCTGAAGGCGTGCCCTTTCAAAGCGTCGGCCTCGTTGCGAATTTATCCGCTCCGGGGGCTAAAGCCCCGACGCTCTTTTTGGGCCTTCTTGTGGCGCGTCTAAAGCCGCGCCCTTTCAAAGCCTTGCCAACCGCCATTTAGTGGCGCGTCTGAAGGCGTGCCCTTTCAAAGCGTCGGCCTCGTTGAGTGGCTTTCAAAGCATCGACTTCGCCGGGGGTTGATTAGCGGCGGCGGGCGCGTTCGCGCTGGAGTTCGCGATAGAGGTCGCTTTTGGATTGGCCGAGTTCGCGGGCGAGGCGCTTGAGGGCGTCCATCTCGTCAAGGCCGGTCTCGGCCTGCATGCGGGCGAGACGGTCGGCAATCTTCTCAGAGACAGCGGGCAGAGCGGGGCCGTTGGGGGCGAGGGCTTCCACAAGGAGACAGATTTCGCCACGGATGCGGTCGCGTGCGGCAAGATCGCGGCGGGCTTCGGCAACGGTTCCGCGCACAAACTCTTCGTGAATTTTGGTGAGTTCGCGGGCGACGACGACGCGGAGGCTGGGGCCGAAGACGGCCTCGAGGTCAGCGAGGGTGTCGAGGATGCGATGGGGAGCCTCATAGAAGATGAGGGTGCGCGGGTTTGGGGAGTTTGCGGCCTCGGCGGCTAACTCTTCAAGGCGAGTGCGGCGGGCGCCGGCTTTTTCAGGCAGGAAGCCGAGGAAGGAGAACTCCTGGGTGGGGAGGCCGGAGGCGACGAGTGCGGTGAGTCCGGCGCTGGGGCCGGGGATGGGGATGACGGGGACGCCGGCGGCGATGGCTTCAGCGGCGAGCCAGGCTCCGGGGTCGCTGATGCCGGGCATGCCTGCATCGGAGACGACGGCGATCCGGCCGCCGGCCTGGATGGCCTGGAGCAACTCCTGGGTGCGATGGCGCTCATTGTGCTGGTGGCAACTGACGGTGGGGGTTGCGATGTTGAAGTGATTGAGGAGTTTTTGCGTTTGGCGGGTGTCTTCGCAGGCGATGCGGTCGGCGTTTTTGAGGACGTCGAGGGCGCGGAGGGTGATGTCGCCGAGGTTGCCGATGGGCGTGGCTACAAGATAGAGGCCGGGCGGAAGGGCAGTAGGTTCGTCGGCAGCCATTGGCGCCTTCAGTCTCCAGTTTCCTGGCGCTCGATGCGGCGCTGCTCGGCGAGCAGAGACATGGAACTCATGAGGTTCTGGACGCTGACGACGCCGACGACGCGTCCGCCCTCGGTGATGGGAATGAGGGCGAGGCCGCGGCCTGCGGTGAGGCGGCGGATGGTGGTACCGAGGGTGTCTTCAGGGCGGGCGACCTGGAAGGCGCGGGACATGACGGACTGGACGTAGCCATTGCCGTCGCTGCGGAGGGCATCGACGATGCGCTGGCGGGAGATGATGCCGACCAGTTGCGGACCGCGGACGACGGGGAAGTCCTCTTGCAAGGAGTGGACACAGCGGACGAGGGCGTCGGCGAGGGTGTCAGAGGGGGAGAGTGTGGCGAAGTCAGTGAGCATGACCTCGCGCATTTGCACGGTGTCAACGACGGACTGGAAGAAGACGCCCTGGTCTTCAATCTGGGCGCCGATCATGATGAAGAAGCCGGCGATGACGAGCCATGGGCTGCGCAGGTACATGCCGCCGACCATGGCGGCAATGGCGAACAACTGACCGACGCCGGTGGCAGCTCGGCCAGCGGGAGCAAAGCCGTGCTTGCGGGCAAATCCGCCGCGCAGAAGCCGGCCGGCATCGAGAGGATAGGCGGGTACGAGGTGGAGGACGGCCAGGCCTGCCTGCATCCAGACCATGCTGCGCAGGAGGTAGGCGGCGGAGATCCAGGGCTGGTCGAGGAGGCGGGCATCGCCGCTGGCGCCGAGAACGACGGCAGCCATGGCCACGGCGGTTGCCGCATTGGCGACAGGGCCGGCAAGGGCCATGGCGAACTGGCCAATGCCCTGATTGGCGTTCTCCTGGCTTTCAGGATTGGCATAGGCGAAGAGTCCGCCGATGGGGAGCAGGAGCACGGCGCGGAGGCGCAGGCCGAGACCCGCGGCGACGATGAGGCGGGCGGTTTCGCGGACGAGGACGGCGAGTACGACGACGAGGAAGAGGCCGAGGCCGCGCGGCCAGCCTTCAGAGGCGCTGATGCCAAGGCAGACGAGGGCGAGCAGAGGGAAAAAGGCGTGGACACGCAACTCGACGCCCATCCAACGGCCCAGCGGAATTGACCAGCCTCGCATACATTTCGATTGTAGTGGGTCGGGGGTGGGGTATGCTGGTCAGCGTGCGCATCATCGCCGGACGCTTTCGCTCACGAACGCTGAACGCCCCTGCCGGACTGGGGACGCGGCCGACGAGCGACCGGCTGCGGGAGACATTGTTTAACGTGCTGGCGCCGCGGATCGCGGGGGCGCGCTTTCTGGATTTGTATGCGGGGTCAGGAGCGGTGGGGATGGAGGCGCTGAGCCGCGGGGCAGCGCAGGCGACGTTTGTGGAGCGGGCACCGGCGGCGGTGAGTGTTTTGCGGGGGAATTTGGAGAAGCTGGGTCTGAGGGAGGGATTCCGGGTTCACGCGGGGAGCGTGAGGGGGTTTCTGCAGAAGCCGAGCCCGGCGGGATTTGACCTGGTGTTTCTCGATCCGCCGTATGAGGCGGAAGAGGAATATGCAGGGACGCTGGGGTTGCTGGGGGGCGTTGCGGGCGGATGGCTTGCAGCCGGGGCACAAGTGATTGCCGAGCATCGAAGCAGCAGGGGGCGGAAGGAAGCCGTGGACGAGAGGTATGGGAGATTGAGGCGGACGCGGCTCAAAGAGCAGGGTGACGCGGCGTTGAGTTTCTATGTGGTGGATGCGACGGAGGGCGGGGAGTGAGCGCGCAGGCCGGTGCTGTGCGGCCTGTGTATACTTCGGTGGGGTCGAGGCTCCCGGGTCGGCGGGCCTCCAAAATAAACGAGGATCAAAGCAGATGAGAATTCAGATGAGACTGGCACTTGGGCTGGCGCTGATGTGCGCGGCAGGATTGCAGGCACAGAGTTCAAATCCATGGCAGATTGGTCCGTTCACGCGGCCGGCGACGGGCAATCCGGTGATCCAGCCGAACCCCGATTCAACGTTTGCGGATCCGATAAGGAAAGAGCCGGTGCACTGGGAGAAGTTGCACACGTTTAATCCGGCGGCGGTGGTGCGCGAGGGAAAGATCTTTGTGCTGTACCGGGCGGAGGACGACTCCGGGAAGATGGAGATCGGCGGGCATACGTCGCGGGTGGGCATAGCGGAGAGCACGGACGGAGTTCACTTTACGCGGCACGCGGAACCTGCGTTCTATCCCGCCGAGGACGATCAGAAGGCGCGGGAGTGGACGGGCGGCGTGGAGGATCCGAGGATTGTTGAATCCGAGGACGGCACGTATTTCCTGACGTATACGCAATGGAACGGCGTGGACTACTATAGCGCGGCGATTGCGACCTCGCGCGACCTGACGCACTGGGAGAAGCACGGACCGGTGTTTCTGGCGGCGGGGAAGGGCAAGTACGCGACGCTGAAGTACAAGTCGTGCGGGATTGTGACCCGGTTCGACAAGAAGAAGGGGCGGCTGATCGCCGCGAAGATCAACGGCAAGTATTGGATGTACTGGGGGGACGGGCCGATCCGGCTGGCGACTTCAGAGGATCTAATCCACTGGAGTCCGGTAGAGGACGCGGAGGGCAAGCCTGTTGTGCTGTTGGACACGCGGGCGGGGCACTTTGATTCGATCCTAGCCGAGATGGGACCGCCTCCGGTGATCACGAAGGACGGCATTGCCATCATCTACAACGGCATGAACAAGCCGGAGGGCGGCGACACCGAGCTGGGCCCCGACGCGTATGCAGCCGGCGAGGCGCTTTTCGATGCCAAAGATCCGACGCACCTGCTGGGGCGCCTGGAGAAGCCGGTGCTGAAGCCGGAGCTGCCGTATGAAAAGACCGGGCAATACGTTGCCGGGGACACATTTACGGAGGGCCTGGTGTTGTTCAAGGGCCAGTGGTTTCTTTACTACGGATGCGCCGACAAACTGGTGGCGGTGGCGATTGCGCCGGGGAAGTAACCGGCAACGAGGAACGAGCAACATCCACAGAGAAGCGCGGGCGCGGAGAGACGAATGAAGCGGAGAGTGTGGCTGGCGATTTTGGCGATGTGCGGGGTGGCAGGACAGACAAGCCTCTCAGCGCAGGCGCAGGGATTTAGTTTGAAGAGCGGCGACACGGTGGTGTTTTACGGGGACAGCATTACCGCGCAGAACCTCTATAACCAGTGGGTGGAGCTGTATACGATTACGCGGTTTCCGGGGATGCGGGTGCATTTTTACGGGTCAGGCGTGGGCGGGGACCGGGTGAGCGGCGGCAGCGGCGGGCCGATTGACGAGCGGCTGGCGCGGGATGTGTTTGCGCACAAGCCGACGGTGGTGACCGTGATGCTGGGGATGAACGACGGGCGCTACCAGGGGACGAACGGCGAGATTGAGGGCGCGTATACGAAGGGCTACGAGCATCTGCTTGAGTCGATGCATACGAATGCACCGGGGGCGCGGATTACGCTGCTGGGGCCTTCGCCATTTGACGATGTGACGCGGCCGGGGGAGTTTGCCGGCGGCTACAACGCGGTGATGCTGCATTTTGCGGATCTGGATAAGGGGCTGGCGCAGAAGTATGGCGGGACGTTCGTGAATCTGAATCCGCCGGTGGTGGCGGTGCTGGGGAAGGCGCAGGCGATGGACCCGCTGGTGGCGAAGCTGTTGCTGCCGGACCGGGTTCATCCGGCGGAGTTGGCGCACTGGGTGATGGCGGAGGCGCTGCTGAAGGGATGGAATGCGCCGGCGCTGGTTTCTTCGGTGACGATTGACGCGCACGCGGGCAAGGTGGCCGATGCCGAGAACGCGACGGTGGACGCCGTGGAGCGGGACAAGGACGGGCTGCACTGGACGGAGACGGAGAAGTCGCTGCCTCTGGCGTTCAGCAGGAGGAATGAAAACGAGGCGCTGCTGCTGGAGTTGACCGACATTGAGCAGCAACTGAACCAGGAGCCGCTGCGGGTGACGGGACTGGAGGCGGGCCAGTATAAGCTGACGATTGACGAGAAGGAGATTGGGAGCTTCAGGGCGGAAGAGCTCGACAAGGGGATCAACCTGGCCGACTACCAGACACCGATGTGGCAGCAGGCACAGCGAGTGGGCTGGATTGTGAGCGACCGGGATAGCACGCACCATGTACACATGCAGATGCAGATCAAGAAGCTGGACGAGGGCGACCAGCAAGGCAAGCCGGACGCGCTGGACGGGTTTGAGAATTTTCTTGAGGATGAGGCGTATGAGGCCGCGGCTCCGAAGGCGCATGCATTTGCCCTGCGAGCGGTGGGCGCACAGCCGTGAGCTGAGAGGCCGCGATGACGGTTCGAGCAGGGAGCCTGCGCCTGACGGCGCGGGCTTTCTGTTTTTTGGGGCGGGGAGGACTGCGGGCTGAGATGGGGTCTGGGGCACTCTCTGGATTCGATGAGGGGGTCGCGGCGAGGTTTGGGTGGGTTGGACCCACATGGTGGGACTCGCGGTTGAGGGGGAGTCGTGAGTAGAGTATCTCTATAACTCTTTTATTTATAGATATTTACATCTCGTTTCAAGGACGAGACGCGAGGGGCAGGAAAGCCTCTGTCTCACTTTGTGACGCATTCACGGGTGGGGGTGACCGCTGTCACTGTTTGAGAAGTCAGCTCTTTTTAGACTCGGTACGTGGTTATCGATATGAATTTATCGAATGTAATTTCGTTACATCGGCCGGAAGCGCCATCAATTCCGCAGCCAAGCCTGAGGCGTCTGCCTGAGTACCACCACTATCTTGTGGAGCTGGCGGCGCGGGGCATTGGGCGGGTTTCCTGCAGCGTGATCGGTCGGGACCTGAACCTGGTGCCGGTGCAGGTTCGCAAGGACCTGCAATTCACGGGAATCATCGGCAAGCCGAAGACGGGCTACTCAGTGGCGGAGCTGACGCAGGCGATTGAGACGTTTCTGGGGTGGAACAACATCAACGAAGCGTTTCTTGTGGGAGCGGGGAACCTGGGCACGGCGCTGTTGGGCCATGAGCGGTTCACGAAGTTCGGACTGCGGATTGTGGCGGCGTTCGATACGGACGCGAGCAAGATCGGTTTGTGGATTCACGACAAGGCGGTTTTGCCGCTGGACAAGCTGAGCGATCTGGCGCCGCGGATGAGCATTCACCTGGGAATCATCACGACACCGGCGGAGGTGGCACAGGCGGTGGCCGACGAGATGGTGAAAGGGGGCATCCAGGCGATCTGGAATTTTGCTCCCGTGAAGCTGAAGGTTCCCGCGCACATTATTGTGCACAACGAAGATTTGTACAACTCGCTGGCGTCGCTTTCATGGAAGCTGGCGCGGCGGTTCAGGGTACCGATTCAAGAAAGAGAGGCAGTTTAGATGGCGTCGATGCCAATTGCCGTAGAAAGCGCGGGGAAGTTCGAGAAGGTGTGCGGGATTCTCGAGCGGCACGGACACCGCCCGGCAGGATTGATTCCGATTCTGCAAGCGATCCAGCACGAGTACCAGTATTTGCCGGAGGAAGTGCTGACGTATGTGGCGATGAGTTTGGATGTACCGCCGGCGCGGGTGTTTGGCGTGGCGACGTTCTATGCGCACTTTGCGCTGGAGCGGAAGGGCAAGCACGTGATCCGGATCTGCGACGGAACGGCTTGCCATGTGAAGCAATCGCTGCCAGTGCTGCATGCGCTGCACGAGAAGCTGGGGACGAGCGAGAAGCGGAAGAACTCGGCCGACATGCTGTTCACGGTGGAGACGGTAGCGTGCCTGGGCGCATGCGGACTGGCGCCGGTGGTGGTGATTGACGAACAGGTTTATGGACAGATCACGCCGGAGCGCGCGGTGGCGCTGGTGGACGAGATCAAAGCGACGGAGGAGGCGATGCAAGTTGGCCTACTAGCCGGTGCTGAGCAGACCTCAGCGGAGGGCGCCCATGCATAGCGCGGAAGCGGTTTTGAATATGCCGATGAAGGCGAACGGAAGCGAGAAGTTTGCGCAGCTGCGGCGGGTGATTGTGTGCGCCGGCACGGGCTGCATGGCGAACGGCGCGATGAAAGTGTTTGAGAAGTTCAAGAGCGAGATGGCGGGCTCAGGGCTGCGGGTGGTACTGGAGCTTCGCGAGGAAGCGGCGGCGGATGAGGTGCGGCTGTCAAAGAGCGGCTGCCAGGGATTCTGCCAGATGGGGCCGCTGGTCTCAGTGGTGCCGGACGGGATTCTGTACACGAAGGTAAAGGCCGAAGACGTTGCGGAGATTGTGGCGCAGACGCTGACCGAGGGAAAAGTTGTGGAGCGGCTGCTGTATAAGGATCCGGCGACGCGGCAGATTTGCAAGGGGTTCGACGAGAACCCGTTCTATGCGCGGCAGAGCCGGTTTGTCTTGCACGAGTGCAGCTTTCTGGATCCGGAGGACATTCACGAATACATGCTTCATGGCGGCTACGGAGCGGCGCGCAAGGCGTTTGTGGAGATGTCGCCGGAAGGGATTTGCAAGCAGATCTCGGAGTCGGGGTTGCGCGGCAGAGGCGGCGGCGGCTTTCCGACGGGGCGGAAGTGGGACGCGGCGCGGGTGCAGACCTCGGCGAAGAAGTACGTGATCTGCAACGGGGACGAAGGGGATCCGGGCGCGTTTATGAATCGCTCGGTAATGGAAGGCAACCCGCACTGCATTATTGAAGGCCTGATGATTGCGGCGCGCGCGATCGGGGCCAACGAGACTTTGATCTATGTTCGCGCGGAATATCCGCTGGCAGTGGAGCGCATGCGGCGCGCGGTGAAGGACGCGGAGGAAGCGGGGATCCTGGGCAAGAACGTGTTCGGCACAGGCCTGGCAATGAAGTGCGATGTGATGGAAGGCGCCGGGGCGTTTGTTTGCGGGGAAGAGACGGCCATGATTGCCTCGATCGAGGGCCAACGCGGGATGCCGCGGCCGAAGCCACCGTTCCCGGCACAGAGCGGCTTGTGGGGCAAGCCGACGATCATCAACAACGTTGAGACGCTGGCGCATGTATGCCGGATTATCAACGAAGGGCCCGAGGTATTCCGGAGCATCGGCACGAAGGAATCGCCGGGGACCAAGACGTTTGCACTGACCGGGCATGTGGCGAACACGGGGCTGGTGGAAGTTCCATTTGGCACGACGCTGCGCGAGATTGTGTTGAACATCGGCGGCGGCGTGACGGACGACGCAGGGAAGATTTGGAAGACCGGCTTCAAGGCCGTGCAGATTGGCGGACCGAGCGGCGGGTGCCTGACGGAAGAGCATCTGGATCTGCCGCTGGCCTATGAGTCGCTGCGGTCGGTGGGCGCGATGGTGGGCTCGGGCGGGCTGGTGGTGCTGAACCAGAACACCTGCATGGTGAGCATTGCGCGGTTCTTCATGGAGTTTACGCAGCGCGAGTCGTGCGGCAAGTGCGTACTGTGCCGCGAGGGCACGATGCAACTGCTGGCGCTGCTGGACGATGTGATTGAAGGGCGCGCGGACGCGAACACCATGCTGCTGCTGGACAAACTGGGGCGCGCGGTGCAGATCGGGTCACTATGCGGACTGGGCAAGACGGCGCCGAACCCGGTGTTGTCGACGATGCGCTACTTCCGCAAGGAGTATGAAGAGCACATCTTTGAGAAGCGGTGCAGGACTGGGCGGTGCAAGGCGCTGCTGCAGCCCGAGATCAACGAAGTGAAGTGCAAGGGATGCGGGATGTGCATCAAGGCCTGCCCGACAGGGGCGATCACGGGTGAAAAGAAGCAGCCGCATCACATCAATGGCGAACTGTGCATCAAGTGCGGCGCATGCGCCACGGCATGCAAATTGCACGCAGTCGAAGGGATATAAGCGAGATGACTACAGCGACGCAGCCAAGTTTAACCATCGACGGACGAGTGGTGGCGATTGAGGGAGAGCGGAACCTGCTCGAGCTTGTGCGCAAGGCCAACATCGATTTGCCGACATTTTGTTATCACTCGGAACTGAGCGTGTATGGCGCGTGCCGGCTCTGCCTGGTTCAGGTGGACGGGCGCGGGATTCAGGGCGCCTGCTCGACACCGCCGGAAGCGGGCATGAAGGTTCAGACATCGACGCAGGAGATCCGGGAGATTCGCAAGATCGCGGTGGAACTGCTGCTGGCGAACCACGATCAGAGCTGCCCAACCTGCTCACGGAGCACGAACTGCCAACTGCAGAGTTTGGCGCAGCGGCTGGGCGTGAAGAAGGTACGGTTCAAGTCAGTGCATAAGCAGGTTGCGTTGGACGAGAGCTCGCCGTCGCTGGTGCGAGACCCGAACAAGTGCGTGCTGTGCGGCGACTGCGTGCGGATGTGCTCGGAGATTCAGGGGATCGGCGCAATTGATTTTGCGTATCGCGGGCACGAAGTGAGTGTGCAGCCGGCGTTTGGCAAGGACCTGGGCGAGGTGGAGTGCGTGAACTGCGGGCAGTGCGCCAGCGTTTGCCCGACGGGGGCGTTGACGCCGAAGTCGGAAGTGGATGAGGTGTGGGCGCTGTTGGCCGATCCGACGAAGAAGGTTGTGGTGCAGATTGCGCCCGCGGTGCGGGTGGGTCTGGGCGAGTGCTTTGGCCGCAAGGCCGGTGAGATTACGACAGGACAGATTGTGGCGGCGCTGAAGTTCCTCGGCTTCGATCAGATTTACGATACGTCGTTCGCGGCGGATCTTACCGTGATTGAAGAGGGCACGGAGTTTCTCCAGCGGAAGAAAGAAGGCAAAAACCTTCCCCTGTTTACCTCCTGCTGCCCTGGCTGGGTGAAGTACGCGGAACAATATTTTCCGGAGCTGCTGCCGAATCTCTCGACATGCAAATCGCCGCAGGCCATGTTTGGCTCGCTGCTGAAGGCGATGGTTCCTGAGCAGTTGAAGATCGAACGCAAGGATCTGAGAGTTGTGGCGATCATGCCGTGCACCGCGAAGAAGTTTGAGGCGCAGCGGCCGGAGATGGCGACGGATGGGCAGCCGGATGTGGATCATGTGCTGACGACACAGGAACTGGCGCAGATGATCCAGTCGGCGGGGTTGATCTTTGACACGCTGCAACCGGAATCGTTTGATATGCCGTTCGGCTTCTATACGGGCGCGGGGGTGATTTTCGGCAACTCGGGCGGGGTGATGGAAGCGGTGCTTCGCTACGCAGCGGAGAAGATTACCGGCACGAAGCTGGAGCATGTGGACTTCCAGCAGGTGCGGGGCGACTCAGGCTTGCGCGAAGCGACGGTGACGGTGGATGGAATTGAGCTGAAGCTGGCCGTGGTGCATGGGCTGCGCAATGCGCGGGTGGTTGCCGAGCAGGTGAGAGCCGGGAAGAGCCACTACGACGTGATTGAAGTGATGGCGTGTCCGGGCGGTTGCATTGGCGGCGCGGGCCAGCCGGTAACGACGGCAACGAACGCGCGGGCGCTGAGGACGAAGGGCCTCTACCAGGCGGACAAACTGCTGCAACTGCACAAGTCGCAGGACAACGTGTTCATCACGGAGTGCTACACGAACTTTCTGGGGGAGATTGGCGGCGAGAAGGCGCACCACCTTTTGCATACAACCTTCCAAAGCCGGCGGCGAATCAGCGATGAATCGCTTCCGCTGGTTCACTCAAATGCCGCGGACAAGGTGAGGGTGAGCGTGTGCCTTGGGACGAACTGCTACCTGAAGGGCTCGCAGGACGTATTGAACGGCGTGTTGCGGCACGCAGCCGAGGCGGGGCTGGAAAACCGACTGGATGTTCGGGCGGGGTTCTGCTTTGAGAAATGCGAGACCGGGCCGACGGTGATGGTGAACGGGGAATGCATGCATCACTGCACGGCGGACAAGGCGATCGCGGAGATCAACAACCGGATTGAAAGCGGAGCGCCGGAGCCCAAGAGCGATGCCGAGCTTGGGCGCAATGAGGCGGAGTAAGCAGCGAGACAGGAGAGCATTTTGAAATTCCAGGAAGTAGCGGACTTCATTGACGAGCAGGAGATCGAAGCGATGCTGGCGGTGCGGCAGCGGACGGACGCGGCACGGGTTCGCGAGTTGCTGGCCAAGGCGCGCGAACGGAGCGGGCTCACGATGGAGGAGGTACTTTGCCTGTCGCATGTGGAGAAGCCGGAGTTGCTGGCGGAGATTTTCTCGACGGCGAAGGAGATCAAGGAAGAGATCTATGGAACGCGCCTGGTGCTGTTTGCGCCGCTCTATATCTCGAACCGCTGCCACAACGAGTGCACGTACTGCGCCTTTCGGGCGAGCAACGCGGAGTTGACGCGGCGGACGCTGACGCAGGAAGAGATTGCGGAAGAGACGCGGATTCTGATCAAGCAGGGGCACAAGCGGGCGCTGGTGGTGGCCGGGGAAGAGCTGCCGGAAGAGGGTTTCAAATACATTCTGGATTCGATCGCGACCGTGTATGGCACGAAGGTTGGCCCGGGCGAGATCCGGCGGGTGAATGTAAACCTGGCGCCGCAGAGCGTGGAGCACTTCCGCGCATTGAAGGAAGCGCAGATCGGGACCTTCCAGCTTTTCCAGGAGACGTATCATCGGCCGACCTACGCGCAGGTACACGTGAGAGGACGGAAGCGCGACTACGACTGGCGGGCAACGGTGTTCGACCGGGCGATGGAAGCGGGCATCGACGACGTGGGCATGGGCGTACTGTTCGGGCTATACGACTGGCGGTTTGAGCTGATGGCGATGTTGCAGCATTTTCGCCATTTGGAAGAGACGTTCGGCGTGGGCCCGCACACGATCAGTTTTCCGCGGATGGAGCCTGCGGTGGGATCGGATATCGCCAGCAAGCCGCCTTACGCAGTGAGCGACACGGACTTTATGAAGATGATTGCGATCATGCGGCTGGCGGTGCCTTACACGGGCATGATCATGTCAACGCGGGAGACGGCAGAGGTAAGACGGGCGACGTTTGAGGTGGGCATCTCGCAGATTTCGGCAGGGAGCCGCTCCGATCCAGGCGGGTACAAGGACGGCGAAGGCGATCCGAACGGCAGCCAGTTCCAACTGGGCGACCACCGGACGGTTGCTGAAGTTGTGAGCGATGTTGTTTCGCTGGGGTATGTGCCTTCGTTCTGCACGGCCTGCTACCGGCTGGGCCGTACCGGCCATGACTTTATGGACATGGCGAAGCCGGGCGAGATCAAGTATCACTGCCATCCGAACGCGATCTCGACATTTCAAGAGTATCTGTGCGACTACGCAACGCCGCAGGCCAGGACAGCGGGCGAGAAGCTGATTTCAATTGAACTGGCGAACATGGACGGACAACAGACCGCATGCACACTGCCGATGCTGAACCAGGTGCGCGGCGGCGAACGGGACGTATTCCTTTAGAAAGAGGAGGGACGATGCAAAGGGCAACGCAAAAAGGACTCAGGCTGCACATTGGTTTTTTTGGGCGGCGCAACGTTGGCAAGTCAAGCTTGCTGAATGCGATCACGCGGCAGAGGGTTTCAATTGTTTCGGAGGTTGCGGGGACGACCACCGATCCGGTGGAGAAGCCGATGGAGCTTCTTCCAATTGGGCCGGTGCTGTTTGTGGATACGGCGGGCGTGGACGATGTGGGCGCGCTGGGCGCACAGCGGATTGAGAAGACGCGCGAAGTGATCAAGCGCTCGGATGTGGGCGTGCTGGTGACGGAAGCAGGCGTATGGGGCGAGTTTGAGGAGAAACTGCTGGACGAACTGCGCTCGCATGGGATTCCGGTTCTGATTGCGTTGAACAAAGCGGATGTGCGAAGGCCGGAGTTGGATCACCTGATTCGCTTTGAGCAGGAGCAACTGCCGTACGCGAAGATTGTGGCGACGACGGGCGAGGGAGTGGACGCGTTCCGCTCGCGGCTGTGGGAGATTGCGCCGGCGGAATCAGCGGAGACGCCGACGATTTTGCGCGACCTGGTGGGGCCGAACGAAACGGCGGTGCTGGTGATGCCGATCGACAAGGAAGCGCCGAAGGGGCGGATCAAGCAATTGCAAGTGCAGTGCGTGCGGGATCTGCTGGATGGGGACAGTTGCTGCGTGGTGGTGAAGGATGCAGGACTGGAGGACGCGCTCAGGAATCTGAGTGGTCTGCCGAAGATTGTTGTCACGGACGCGCAGGTGTTCGAGCAGGTTGCGCGGGCGACTCCGGAGTCAGTGCAACTGACGGCATTTTCGATTTTGCTGTCGCGGTTGAAGGGCGACCTGGTGGCACAGACAAGGGCCGCTGTCGCAGTGGAGACGCTGCGGCCGGGCGACCAGGTTCTGGTGGCGGAGTCGTGCACGCATCACCCGGTGGAAGAGGATATCGGGCGGGTAAAGATTCCGCGGTGGCTGCAGAAGTTTGTGGGCGGGCCGCTGGAGTTTACGACGGTGCAGGGGCGTGACTTTCCGGCCGACCTTACGCCGTACAAGCTGGTGATTCACTGCGGGGCGTGCATGTGGAACCGGCGGGAGATGTTGAGCCGCATAGAGGAGTGCAAGCGGCAGGGAGTGCCGATCACGAATTACGGATTGGTGATTGCGTATTCTCTGGGGATTCTGGAGCGTGCACTGGAGCCGTTTCCGGCGGCGTTGGCAGCCTACCACGAGGCGCGCAACGAGCAGAAGGGACTGGCTGCGCTCGACAGTTTGAGCGCGGTGAGCGACTACGCGAGCCTGGTTAACTAGCAATGACGGAGATGCACAAAACCGAGATTCTTGGCTGGCTCAAAGAGAGCCAGCCAACTCGCCTGGGGGAGCTGTACAAACAGGCGAACTCGGTGCGCAAGGAGCAGGTGGGCGATGCGATCCATTTGCGAGGGCTGATTGAACTCTCAAGCCATTGCGTGCGGGAGTGCATGTATTGCGGGCTGCGGCGGAGCAACAGGGGATTGGCCCGCTACCGGATGACAAGGGAGGAAGTGCTCGACTGCGCGCGGGAGGCCGTGCAACTTGGATACGGCACGGTGGTGATGCAGGCAGGCGAGGACGATGGGCTGACTGCGGATTGGATTGCCGAGATCGTGCGCTGGATCAAGCGCGAGACACCTCTGGCGGTAACGCTGAGCCTGGGCGAGCGCCAGGAGGACGAACTTCAGTTATGGCGCGAGGCTGGAGCAGACCGATATTTGCTTCGCTTTGAAACTTCAGACGAGGCATTGTTTCGCTTGATTCACCCGCAGCGGCGAGTGGATGGGGCCGATCGGCTGACGCTGTTAAGACGCCTGAAGGCGCTTGGCTACGAGGCGGGCGGCGGCGTGATGGTCGGCATTCCCGGCCAATCGTATGAAAGCCTGGCGGAAGACATTCTGCAATTCAGAAAGCTCGACCTGGACATGATTGGGATTGGGCCGTATATCGCGCATCCGGAGACGCCGCTGGGCTCGGGGGCGCTGCGGCCGGAGATCGCGCCGGAGGAGCAAGCGCCGAATTCAGAAGAGATGGTTTACAAGATGATTGCCCTGGCGCGGATTGCGCGCCCGAACGCGAACATTCCAAGCACAACGGCGCTGGCGACGATCAACAAGGCAAACGGACGCAAAGAGGGCCTGCGCGTGGGCGCGAATGTGGTGATGCCGAACCTGACGCCGGTGAAATACCGGAGCCTCTACCAGATCTATCCGGCGAAGGCATGCATTGACGAGAGCGCCACGGACTGCAACCAATGCCTGCGCGGGCAGATCCGTTCATTGGGCAGATATCCCGGCAGCGGACCGGGCGGAAGAGGAGCGGGCGGCGACGCGAGCGAGATGCCCGCGCACACTCTACCGCACGCGTTCTCGACGCTGGTACAGCTGCAGGGATGAGAGGGAAGAATGCCTTCAGACGAGAGCGCAGTTGAGATTGTGATCTGCCTTGGGAGCTCGTGCTTTGCCCGCGGGAACTCAGAGAATCTGGCGGCGCTGAATCAATATGCGGAGAGTCGCGGGGGCAGCGTCACGCTTCGCATGACGGGCCGCCTGTGCCAGGACCAGTGCAAAGAAGGCCCGAACGTGATGGTGGGCGGCGAGATCTATCACAATGTGACGCCGGCGAGATTGCGAGAGCTGCTGCAACAGATTGGCAAGCCGTCGCGAGGGAACCATGGAGCGGCTTGACTCAATCTACACGAAGAAGCGGGAATGCCAGGATTGCCACAAGTGCATTCGCGAATGCCCGGTAAAAGCGATCAGGGTGCAGGACGGTTACGCGCGCGTAGTGCCTGAGCTTTGCATCATGTGCGGGAACTGCGTTCTGGCGTGCCCCAACAGCGCGAAATGCGTGCGAGACGATTTGCCCAGCGCCCAGGGCCTGATTGCGAGCGGGCGCAAAGTGATTGCCTCGCTTGCGCCATCGTTTGTGGCGCAGTTTCCCGAGGTGCGGCCGGGGCAGTTGATTCACGCACTGAAGCAGTTGGGATTCGCGGGAGTTTCAGAGACGGCACTGGGGGCGCAGCAGGTATCGGCGAGCGTATTTAGCCTGATGCGCAGCGAACCGAAGCAGATATGGATCTCATCGGCTTGCCCTGTGGTTGTGGACTTTGTGAGCAAGTATCATCCCGAATGCCAGCCGCACGTTTCGAATCTTCTTTCTCCGCTGCTGACGCATTGCAAGATGCTGCGCATGCATTACGGTGACGATATTGCGATCGTCTTCATCGGACCCTGCATTGCGAAGAAGAAGGAGTCGGAACAGCATCCGGAACTGCTGGACGTGGTGTTGACGTTTGAGGACCTGGATCGCTGGCTGGTTGAGGAGCGGATCGAGGTAAGGGCAATTGCGGAGTCCGACGCGGATCGCTTTGAACCAGAGGAGGCGCAGGAGGGCGCGTTGTATCCGATTGAGGGCGGGATGGTTCCGGGCCTTAACGGGAAGGGCGAGTTCACGAGCTCCCAGTTTATGTCGTTCTCAGGCCTTGCGAATGTGGAGCAGGCGCTGAAGGGGATCTCGGAGTGGAACCCCGAGCACAGTATCTTCTTTGAACTGACGGCGTGCGCCGGGTCGTGCGTGAACGGGCCGAAGGCAGCGCGGAACACCTCAGTGGCGCGGCGGCGGTATGACATTGTGCACTATGCGAAGCCCGCGGGGGAGCAGCACCGCAAGGTCACAGTGGGCACGGCACAACGCTATACAGCGTCGCCAATCGCCCGCAACGAACACAGCGAGCTGCAACTGCGCGATGCGCTGCGGACGGTGGGGAAACTTTCAGTCGACGACGAGTTGAACTGCGGCGGGTGCGGGTACGACTCATGCCGCGACTTTGCGCATGCGCTGATCGATCGCAACGCAGAGCGGATGATGTGCGCGACCTATACGCGCAAGCTGGCTCAGAAGAAGGCGAATGCGCTGCTGAAGAAGATGCCGTCGGCAGTGGTGATTGTGGACGAGGACCTGAAGATCATTGAGTGCAACGACAATTTTGTGCGGTTGTTCAAGGGGGATGCGGAGAGCGCCAAGAGTTTTGAGGGAAGCGACCTGGGGGGGGTGATTCCGTTCTCGTATCTTTTCCGGCGGGTGCTGGACACGGGCGAGGATATTGTGGGGCACGATATCCGCTATGAGCGGAGCATCCTGAACACCAGCATCTTCACGGTTGAGGCGCACTCAGTGATTGGCGGGATCTTCCAGGATATTACCGAGCCGATCTTCCAGAAGGAGCAGATTATCGGCCGGGCGCGGGAGGTGATCCAGAAGAACCTGAAGACGGTGCAGCAGATCGCCTACCTGTTGGGCGAGAATGCGGCGGACTCGGAGATTATTCTCAACTCGATTGTGCGGTCGTTCAGTCCCGAAGAGATTGACGACGAAGCCGAGGGGCAGCAATGAGCAGCAGCGCGGAGAGCTTTATCGAAGTGGACACCTACCAGCGGGCGAAACATGGCCAGTTGATCTCAGGGGATGTGTTTATTTCAGAAAAGGTGAAGCAGGAAGGGCGCATTGTTTCGGTTCTCTCAGACGGGCTGGGCAGCGGCGTAAAGGCCAGCGTGCTGGCGACGATGACGGCGACGATGGCGTTGAAGTTCACGGCGAGCGCGATGGACATTCGCCAATCGGCGGAGATCATTATGGATACGCTGCCGATATGCAGTGTGCGCAGGGTGAGCTATTCGACGTTCACGATTATCGATATGGCGCCGACGGGCGAGACGCGGATTATCGAGCATGGGAATCCGCCGTTCCTGTTGATTCGCCCGGATGGAGAGCTGAGCGTAAAGAAGACAGCAGTGAGGCCCAAGCGCTGGGAAGAGCGCGTGATCAGCTATTCAACGTTTAACGTGCAGCGGGAAGACCGGATCATCTTTTTCTCAGATGGGATTACGCAAGCGGGGATGGGTGAATTCAAAACGCCGCTGGGATGGGGGCTGGAGAACGTAGAGAATTTTGTGAGGGAGCAGATTCGCTGGGACCCCTATATTTCAGCGAGGGAGCTGTCGCGGCTTCTGGTGTCAAAGGCCGAGGAGATCGACGGGCAGACGGCGAAGGACGACATTACCTGCGGAGTGGTTTATTTTCGCAGCCCGCGGCAACTGCTGGTGATGACGGGCGCTCCATTCAACCGGATGCACGACCAGGACCTGGCGAAGATGGCGGACAAGACGCGTGGGCGCAAGGTGATTTGCGGGGGCACAACTGCGAACATTATTGCGCGGCTGCTGGGGCGCGAGATCAAGATCGACATGCGGCAGCCGATGGACCCGAAGGTTCCACCGTGCGCCAAGATGGAAGGTTTTGAGCTGGTGACGGAGGGCACGCTGACTCTGGGCGAAGTGCTGCGGCTGCTGGAAGAGGAGTTTGTGCCGGAGGACATGAGGCCGAACGGCGCGGTGCGGCTGGCGAGCATGCTGCTGGACAGCGATATTGTGAAGTTCGCGGTGGGAACCAGGATTAACGAAGCGCATCAGGACCCGAATATTCCGGTGGACCTGGATCTGCGGCGGAATATCGTGAAACGGATTGCGGCGGTGCTGGAGAGCAAGCACATGAAGCGGGTTCTGATTCAATATCTATAGTGTGGTGTCTGAAGGGTTTCTTTGAAGAACAAATGCAGATCCCCTTCGGCTTCGCTCAGGGCAGGCTTTCGACTCACCACCCCCAACCTCCACCCCACGGACGAAGACCCGTCCGCGAGGACCCCGGAGCTGAAAGGCGCCTGGGGCGCGTGTTCGCTCAGGATGACGGCGGGAATGTTGCTGTGAATTCCTGAGACACCACACTAGGTAGAAACGGTCTTGGAGCGCGAGGCAGGACGTTTGGGCTGCTATGATGCGACCCAAGGACGATGTATGAATTACAAATTGCAAGAAAGCACACCGGGAGCCCGGTTTCGCAGGGCCGTTGAAGAAGAGTCTCCGTTGCAGGTGGCGGGGGCGATCAATGCATATGCGGCACGACTGGCGGAGGCTACGGGCTTCAGGGCGCTTTATCTCTCAGGCGGTGGGGTGGCAGCCAACTCGCTGGGGATGCCGGACCTGGGGATCAGCACGATGGAAGATGTGCTGACGGATGCGCGGCGGATCACGGAAGCGACGAGTTTGCCGCTGCTGGTGGATATCGATACCGGGTGGGGCGGGGCGTTCAACATTGCCCGGACGATTCGCTCGATGACGAAGGCAGGGGTGGCGGCGGTACACATGGAGGACCAGGTAGGGGCCAAGCGCTGCGGCCACAGGCCGGGCAAGGAGCTGGTGCCGGCCAGCGAAATGGTGGACCGGATCAAGGCGGCCGTGGATGCGCGGAGCGATGCAACGTTTGTGGTGATGGCGCGGACGGATGCGCTGGCCAACGAAGGGATGGCGGCGGCGATTGAGCGGGCACAGGCATATGTTGCAGCGGGCGCGGACATGATTTTTCCGGAAGCGGTGACCGAGTTAAGCGGGTATACCGAGTTCAGGAAGGCGGTGGGTGTTCCGATTCTGGCGAACATTACGGAGTTTGGGAAGACGCCGCTGTTTACGCGCGAGGAGTTGAAGGCGGCGGGCGTGGATATAGTTCTTTATTGCTGTGCGGCGTACCGGGCGATGAATGCGGCGGCGCTGAAGGTGTATGAGGCGATTCGCACGGAGGGGACGCAGAAGGGCGTGGTGCCTGCGATGCAGAGCCGCGAAGATCTCTACCGGTATCTCGACTATCACGCGTACGAGGCCAAGTTGGACGAACTGTTTGCCAAGGGCAAGGGGTAGACAGGGTTGACGGTTTTCGTTTAGGTTGATGCTCTCCGGAGGTCAATATGAGCGAAGCGCAAACCGGCCGCGCCCCGGCGGCATTCAAGCCCAAAAAATCTGTGGCGCTTTCCGGCACGCCGGCGGGCTCGACGGCGATTTGCACGGTGGGGCACAGCGGCAACGACCTGCATTATCGCGGATACGACATTCTGGATTTGGCTGCGCACTGCGAGTACGAAGAAGTGGCGTACCTGCTTGTGCATGGGAAGCTGCCGAATGCGGCGGAGCTGGTTGGGTATAAGGCGCATCTGCGGCAGTTGCGGAGCCTGCCGGCAGCGGTGAAGCAGGCGCTGGAGCTGCTGCCGCCGACGACACATCCGATGGACGTGCTGCGGACCGGAGTCTCGGTGCTGGGGTGCGTTCTGCCGGAGAGCGGGGAGCACGGGGAGGCGGGCGCGCGGGCAATTGCAGATACGCTGCTGGCTTCGCTGAGCTCGATGCTGCTGTATTGGCACCACTATGCACGGAACGGGCGGCGGATTGAGGTGGAGCGCTTCAACGACTCGATTGCGGCGCACTTTCTGCACCTGCTGCATGGAGAAGAGCCGGGGGCGGAGTGGACGGCGGCGATGCAGGCGTCGTTGATTCTGTATGCGGAGCACGAGTTCAACGCATCGACGTTTACGGCGCGGGTGATTGCGGGGACGGGGTCCGATCTGTACTCAGCGATTGCGGGGGCGATTGGGGCGCTGAAGGGGCCGAAGCATGGCGGGGCGAACGAGGTGGCGCTGGAGATTCAGCAGCGGTATGCGACGCCGGACGAGGCGGAGGCGGATATCCGCGCACGCGTGGCGAACCACGAAGTGATTATCGGATTCGGGCATCCGGTGTATACGATCAGCGACCCGCGCAGCGACATTGTGAAGGACGTGGCGCGGGGGCTTGCGGCGGCATCGAACGATATGCGGCTGTTCTCAGTAGCGGAGCGGATTGAGAGCGTGATGCACGAAGTGAAGCGGATGTTTCCGAATCTGGATTGGTACTCGGCGGTTGCGTATCATCAGATGGGGATCCCGATTGACTTGTTCACGCCGTTGTTTGTGATTGCACGGACGGCGGGATGGTGTGCGCACGTGATTGAACAGCGGCAGGACGGGAAGATCATCCGGCCTTCGGCGATCTATAACGGGCCGGAGAATTTGAAGTTCGTACCGATTGACGAGCGGGCGTGAGGGCTGAGGCATTCCAGGTTTAACAAACGAGACCTGGGGCACCCGCCACCCTTGAAGGAGAACACAGTGTCTTCGTACGTGAGCAATGAGCGGCCTGCGCCAGATAAGGTTCTTGCCGATATCGCCGAATATGCGTTGGAGTATGAGATCAAGAGCGAGCTGGCGTATGAGACGGCGCGGTATTGCCTGATGGATACGCTGGGGTGCGGGCTGGAGGCGCTGGAGTATGCGGCATGCACCAAGCTGCTGGGGCCGATTGTGGAGGGGACCGTTGTGCCGCATGGCGCGCGGGTTCCGGGCACGCGGTACCAGCTTGATCCGGTGCAGGCGGCGTTTAACATTGGCGCGATGATTCGCTGGCTGGACTTCAACGACACGTGGCTGGCGGCGGAGTGGGGACACCCTTCGGATAATCTGGGCGGGATTCTGGCCACGGCGGACTGGCTGTCGCGGACTGGCCTTGCTGAGGGCAGAGCGCCATTGGCGATGCGCGATGTGTTGACGGCGATGATCAAGGCGCACGAGATTCAAGGGTGCATTGCGCTGGAGAACTCATTCAACAAGGTGGGGCTGGATCACGTGGTGCTGGTGAAAGTGGCGTCAACGGCGGCGGTGAGCAAGCTGCTGGGACTGACGCGGGAGCAGACGATTGCGGCGTTGTCACTGGCGTGGGTGGATGGGCAGAGTTTGCGGACGTACCGGCATGCGCCGAATACAGGGTCGCGGAAGAGTTGGGCCGCCGGGGATGCGACGAGCAGGGCGGTGCGGCTGGCGCTGATGGCGAAGGCTGGGGAGATGGGGTATCCGTCGGCGCTGACGGCGAAGACGTGGGGTTTCTACGATGTTTCGTTCAAAGGACAGGAGTTCAAGTTTCAGAGGGCGTATGGGTCGTACGTGATGGAGAACGTGCTATTCAAGATCAGCTATCCGGCGGAGTTTCATGCGCAGACGGCGGTGGAAGCGGCGATGAAACTGCACGGGCGGCTGGCCGCGCGGGGGCTGAATGCGTCGGCGATTCGTACGATCACGGTACGGACGCACGAGGCTTGCTTGCGGATTATCGATAAGAAAGGGCCACTGGCGAATCCGGCGGACCGGGATCATTGCGTGCAGTACATGATTGCGATTCCGCTGATTTTCGGTCGGCTGACGGCTGCGGATTACGAGGATCAGGTTGCCAAGGATCCTGTGTGGGGACCTCGAATCGACGCGGTGCGCGACCGTATTGCCTGTGTCGAAGAGCCGGCGTTCAGCAGGGACTATCACGACCCGGAGAAGCGATCGATTGCGAATGGGCTGCGCATGGAGTTGACGGACGGCACGGTGCTGGAAGAGGTGGTCGAATATCCGATTGGGCACAGGCGGAGGCGTGAAGAGGGGTTGCCGCTGCTGGTGGACAAGTTCAAGATCAATCTGCGGCGGCGGTTCGACGAGGGGCAGCAGGAGAGGATTCTTGCGGCATCGCTGGACGCGGATCGGCTGGATGGGATGGCGGTGAATGACTACGTGGATTTGTATGTGGCGTAGTTGTGCCAGCCATGCGCGGGCAAGTCAGGGAAACACTGCCTGAGCTGCATAAACGATTGGGCATTCCCTCAGGGGCTAAAGCCCGCGTCGATCTTGTTGCGCTTGCGGCGTAGCTAAAGCCGCGCCCTTTCAAAACAGATTGATCAGCGCCTGGGCGGCAGCTGAAGCCTCGCCTTTTCAAAACAGATAGATCAGCTTTCGGCGGAGCTAAAGGCGCGCCCTTTGAGGACAGATAGAGCAAAGGTTGCTTAGCGTTCCAGGGCGAGGGCTACGGAGTTTCCGCCACCGAGGCACAGGGCAGCGACGCCCTTCTTCGCATTGCGGCGCATCATTTCATGGAGCAGCGTGACGAGGACACGCGCGCCGCTGGCACCGATGGGGTGGCCGATGGCGACGGCGCCACCGTTGACGTTGACTTTGTGAAGAGGGATGCCGAGCTCTGTTGTGACGCCGATGGCCTGGACGGCAAAGGCTTCGTTGAGTTCGAAGAGATCCACTTCATCGATGGTCCAGCCTACGCGATCGAGCAGCTTGCGGACGCCTGTAACCGGAGCGAGCATGACCCAGCGAGGCGCGACACCGCTGGTGGCCTGGGCGCGGATGGTGGCCATGGGCTTGAGGCCAAGTTCTGTGGCGCGGTCGGCTGACATGAGCACCAGCGCGGCGGCGCCGTCGTTGACGCCGGGCGCATTGCCGGCGGTGACGGTTCCATCGGGCCTGAAGGCAGGGCGGAGTTTGGCGAGGGCTTCCATAGAGGCATTGGCGCGTACGCACTCGTCGATGTGGAAGGTGGCGGAGTCGGCGGTGGATGGCAGAGGGATGGAGAGCACCTCTGCACTGTAGCGGCCTTCAGCCCAGGCCGCGGCGGCGCGGCGATGACTCTCGACGGCGTAGGCATCCTGCATTTCACGCGTGATGGAGTGCTTCTCTGCGACGAGTTCGCCGGTGAGGCCCATGTGCTGATCGTCGAGGGCGCACCAGAGGCCGTCTTTGATCATGGAGTCGATGGCTTTGGCGTCGCCCATGCGAAAGCCTTTGCGCGCCTGGGGCAACAGGTAAGGCGCGTTGGTCATGGATTCCATGCCACCGGCTACGGCGACGCTTGCGCTGCCAGTGAGGATGGCCTGAGCCGCCAACGCAACGGCCTTGAGACCACTGCCGCAGACCATGTTGATGGTGAGTGCGCTGACGGTGTCTGCGAGGCCGCCGTGGAGGGCAGCCTGGCGCGCGGGATTCTGGCCAAGGCCGGCGGGGAGGACGCAACCCATGATGCAATCATCGACGGACTCAGGCGCGATGGCTGCGCGGCGGACGGCCTCGCGAACGACCATTGCGCCGAGATCGACGGCGCTGAACTCGCTGAGTGAACCTTGAAACTTGCCGACGGGCGTGCGCACGGCACTGACGATGACGACTTCTGGTGTCATGGAAGCCTCTGACTGTTGCCGGTTTCTATTTGGGCGCCATGCGGAGGGCGCCGTCGAGGCGGATGGTTTCGCCATTGAGCATGGTTTGTTCGCAGATGGACGCGACGAGGGCCGCGTAGTCTCTTGGATCGCCGAGTCGCTGGGGGAAGACGACGGTTTTGGCGAGAGACTCTCGCACTTCAGCGGAGAAGCCGGCCATCATGGGGGTCATGAAGAGGCCCGGGGCGATGGTGACGACGCGGATGCCGAAGCGGGCGAGCTCACGCGCGGCGGGGAGCGTGATGCCGGCGACGCCGGCCTTGGAAGCAGCGTAAGCGGCCTGGCCGATCTGACCTTCAAAGGCAGAGATGGAAGCGGTGTTGACGATGACGCCACGCTCGCCGTCGGCCATGGGCTCATTGCTGACCATGGCGTTTGCGGCAAGGCGAAGCATGTTGAAGGTGCCGATGAGATTGACGGAGATGACGCGGGTGAAGAGGTCGAGGCTGTGCGGGCCATTGCGGCCGGCGATGCGCTCGCCGGGGGCGATGCCGGCGCAATTGACGAGGCCGTGGAGGGCGCCGAACTGTTCTTTTGCGGTTTCGACGGCGCGGATGCCGTCGGCCTCCTGCGTGACGTCAGTGTGGAGGAAGCAGGCGCGCTCCCCGAGCTCACGGGCAAGGGCTTCTCCCCGGGGATTGACGTCAGCGAGAACGACGGAGCCGGCTCGTTGAACGATCATGCGGGCGGTTGCCTCACCGAGGCCCGAGGCCGCGCCGGTGACGATGAATGACTTGCCTTTGATATCCATTCAGTTGCCTCACTGCCGGTAGATAGCCGTGGCGCTCAAGAAGAACTATTGCCGCGGCTGAAGAAGACTGCGCGCGATGATGACGCGCATGATCTCGTTGGCGCCTTCGAGTATCTGATGGACGCGGAGATCGCGGACGATTTTTTCAACACCATAGTCAACGAGGTAGCCGTAGCCGCCGAAGAGCTGGAGGGCGTCGTTGGCGATGTTGAATCCTGCATCGGTTACGAATCGCTTGGCCATGGCGCAGAGGACGGTTGCATTGGGCTCCCTGGCGTCGAGAGCGGAGGCGGCGCGCCAGAGGAAGGTCTGGGCCACTTCAAGCTCGGTGGCCATGTCTGCGAGGCGGAACTGGAGAGCCTGAAACTCGGCGAGGGGGCGGCCGAAGGCTATGCGCTCACCTAAATAGGCCCGGGCCTTTGCGAGGGCGGAACGCGCGCCGCCGAGGGAGCAGGCGGCGATGTTGAGCCTGCCTCCGTCGAGGGCCGACATAGCGATTTTGAAACCTGTGCCTTCGCCGGCGAGCAGATTCCGGGCGGGGATGCGAACGTCGTCGAGGATGACCTGGCGGGTTGCCTGCGCGTTCCAGCCCATCTTCTTCTCAACCGGGCCAAAGGAGAGGCCGGGCGTTTCTTTCTCGACGACGAAAGCGGAGATGCCCCGCGGACCGGCGGCTCCGGTGCGCGCCATGACGATGTAGATGTCAGCGTCTCCGGCGCCGGAGATGAACTGCTTGACGCCGTTGAGGACGTACCGATCGCCGTCGCGGAGGGCACGGGTGGAGAGCGCAGCGGCATCGGAGCCACAAGCCGGCTCAGAGAGGCAATAGGCACCCAGGGTTTCAAAAGCGCACAAGCGAGGGAGCCAGCGTGTCCGATGCTCGGTGCTGCCGTAGGTGTCAATGGCCCACGCGACCATGTTGTGAACCGAGAAATAGCCGGCGAGGCAGGGGCAGGCCGCGGCCAGGCCGTCATAGAGGAGAACGGCCTCAAGGCGGCTGAGGCTGCTGCCGCCGACATCTTCAGCGACGCAGATGCCACCGAATCCGAGCGGCGCGGCACTGCGGATGACGTCGCGGGGAAAGTGCTTTTGCTGATCCCAATGGATGGCGAAGGGCGCAATCTGCTCCTGTGCGAAAGAGACGGCCAGATTCTGAATGGCCTGCTGCTCGGAAGTAAGTGCGAACTGGGTTACGGTGGTGGAATGACTCACGGCCGGGGAATCCTCTGCTGCCTGCCTGGAGGCGGGTAGATTTCACATAGTAGTCTTTGGATCATTGAAGTTTCAAATGGGAGGACGGATGAATGGCGGGCCGGTGGGGGTTGGCCTGGCGGCGAGCTTATAGATGGAGGCGAGTTAGCTCTTTCCGGCAGGTGGATCGAGTGATAAAATCGCGGAACTGACTGACATGCCTGAAAACACATCTGCACACGCAACGCATCTTGAAGTCGAATTCCCTGGCCGTCCGCAGCAGACCATTGCGGTAACGAGCACTCCATTTCTGATTGGCCGGCAGGGAGACGCGAACCACCTTGAGCTGGAGGACCAGCTTATCTCGACCCGCTGTGCCGCAATTGTGACGGCGCGGGGCGGGCACCGGCTTGAAGACCGGGGGAACCGGACAGGCGTGTTTGTGAACGGCCACAAGGTGGCCAAGAAGACGCTGCACGATGGGGACACGATCACATTCGGTTCCGACAAGGGACCCAAGATTGTTTTCCGCTCGACCGCGGGATCGGCAAAGGTTGCGCACATGCTGTCGCGGATTGGGAGCCTGCACAACGGGTTGGGTTCTCACGCGGGCGGCGGGTTAAGCAAGCTGAACCTTCTGCTTGAGGCCACGGCGCTGCTGCACTCGCATCTGCCGCTGAACACGGTGCTGGGGGCGATGCTGGATCACGCGATTGCCATTACCAAGGCAGACCGGGGATTGCTGCTGGAGGTTGACGCCGGCGGCGCGCTGAAGGTGCGGCTGGTGCGGGATAGCAACGGTGTGAGCCTGCCGGCAGACAGCGTGATACCGAGCCAGGCAGTGCTGGACCAGGCGCTGAAGGAGCAGTCCGGCGTTGTGATCGGTGATCCGGAGTTGGCAGCCGCGGACCAGAAGAGCGGGCGGAAGGTGGCGCACGAGCATCCGCACTCGTTTATTGCGGCGCCGCTTTACGGGTTGCCGAGCGACGAAGCGGGCGACTCGGCAGAGACCCAGCGTGGGGAGCTGCTGGGCGCAATCTATCTTGACTCGACGCATCCAGCGGCATTCTCTGAGCTTGTGAGGCAGATTTTCGATGCGCTCAGCGTGGAGGCGGCGAGCATTCTGGAGAACGCGCGCCACATGGAGCGGGAGCACGAGCGGCGGCTGATGGAGCATGAGATGGGGCTGGCTCGGGCGATCCAACAGGCGCTGCTGCCGCGGGGTTTCCGCGACTTTCCTCACCTGACTGTGTCGGGGGTGAACCACTCCTGCATTGCGGTGGGCGGAGATTATTTTGATGTGTTTCCGATCAGCGAGGAGCAGACGGCGGTTCTGATTGCGGATGTTTCAGGGCATGGGCTGGGCGCGGCGCTGCTAACGACGATGCTGCAGGGAGCGCTCTCAGGCATGACGCTGGGCGAGGATCCAGTGCGTGTGATCCACCAGATCAACCAGTTCTTGTGCGAGCACTCGGAAGTGGGGCACTACGCGACGATGTTCTTCAGCCTTCTGGATCTGGATGGGAAGCTGCATTACATCAAGGCGGCGCACCCTTCTCCGCTGTTGCTGCGCGACGGGAAGGTGACGGAGCTGTATACGGAAGGATCGTTTCCGGTGGGGTTGATCCAGGAGGCGAGCTTTGTGGCAGCAACCGAGCAACTGGAGCCGGGAGATACGCTGGTGCTTTTCAGTGACGGCGTGACGGAGGCTGAGGATCCGGACGAGGAGCAGTTTGGGGTTCCGCGGCTTTGCGAGCTTCTGGCCGGGCAAGACAAGACACCGCTGGATGAGTTGCAGCAGATGATTCTGGACGGCGTGGACAGCTTTTGCCGGGGCGCAGCCCAGTTGGACGACATCACCGTGCTGGCTGTCCGTTATAGCGGAGTTGCCTGAGGGGACCGACCCGCGCGCGTCTGGTGCTTGCCTGAGTTGAGGGCTAAAGGATCTCTCTTTTCGGCGCAGAGTGAGCGGGGGCCGGGAGGCCCACGCTGCAAGCCCTTGCAGGCATCGGCGATGGCAGCAAGGAAGACAGGATTGACCCGATACCCATCTTAGAGATGCTCCAGGTCTGAGAGATGCTCTAGGTCTGAGAGATGCTCTAGGCGTCTTTTTCCTGGTCAAGCTGCGCCAAGCGATGGAGGTGGCGTTGGCGGCGCCGTTCGTTGCGCCGCTGGACGTGCATCTTGAGATAGTTTTGCACCGGGTCAAGGACGAAGGAGAGCAGAGCGCTTGTCAATACCTGGATGAAGGCGATGTTTGTGCTGTAGTAGTGGTTGATGAAGTTACCGAGCCAGTTGCCGAGGTAGATGAACGGGACAATGACGGCAAACGTGGTGAGGGCTTCCTGCAAGATCTTGTAATGGTGTGCGTGGCCGGGCAGGAGGAGTGCTCCGAGGACAAAGAGGACCTGGAAGACGAGGAACCACCAGGTGTTGTACCAGGCCGGGGTGATGCGGAGTTGGTAGACGCCTTCGCCGGAGATTTGGCCGCCGATTTTGCGGGCACGAACCCGGAAGATCCAGTTGCCGGGGCTCAATTGGGTAAACTCGCGCTCGGTTCGGGGAGACCAAGCGGACCAATCGGAGTCAACGCCCTGGACATAGGTCTGGAATTCCATATCGCCAGAAGCCTGCAGTCCGTTGGCCGCGTATTCGAAGCGGAAAGCGTTGTAGTTGTAGGGGAATTGGAGCTGCTGCGCGAGGGCCTGGGCCAGTTGCTGAACTCCGCCGGGGAGCGAGAAGTAGGCTCCTCCGAAGAGCAGGCGCTCATCGCGAGTGCCGTAGACGCCACGGACCGAGGCGTTGAATGGCGCGGCGGAAGAGTCGGCCGGGAGCGCGAGGCTGACCAGGGAAAGTCCATTATCCAGAGCGAGCCAGAGGCCTCCGCGGTGGTCGTAAGCGACGCTGTAAACATGGAGATCAGCCAGGCCCTGATCGGTGCCCAATCGCTGAAGCGTGCCGTGTTGAAGGTCGATGAGTGCGACTCCGTGCTTGGCGGTTCCGAGGGCGACGAGATTTGGATTGAGCGCGACAGCCGAGGTTACGTCGTCGTTGTCTTCGGCATTCCATCCGGTGACGTGTTGGGGAATCCAGGGATCATTCGCTCCGGGGGCGTAGAGGACCAAGCCATCGTTGTAGCTGGGGATGAGCAGGCCCGCGCCGGTGACGACCATGGTGAGGCCGCGCATGTGAGCGCCGCCGGGGACATCGTGCAAGACGCCGCCATCGAGGCGGAGGAGTCCGCGTCCGCTGTCGAGGACGTAGAGCGCACCGTTAAACCAAGTGGCCTGGAGGAAGTGGTCAGCGGAGCGCAGGACGGTGAGCGCACCGGTTGGAGGGCGCACGAAGAGCCAATGGTCGGAGAGGAAGATTTGCCCGATGGGGGAATCGAGGATGTGGATGACGGGGTCGCCGGTTGAACGGAACGCGTCTGGCAGGTCTGCCGCCTTGGAGACATAGGCCATGGAGCCGGAGGCGTCCGGCGCGAGCCAGCCGACCTCGCCGTTGCCGCCGACGAGGATGCGACCGTCTGCCGATTTACCGAGCGCGAAGGCGCCGCGCCCACCTGGAAGCTGGATGCGCCGCCAGCGGACGCCGTCGAACTCGAGCACGCCGGTGGTGTTGCCGAAGTAGAGGATGCCGCGATTGTCTTCAGCGACGGCCCAATTCTGGCGATCGGCGTGATAGACAGCAGGCAAGAAGTTGCGGACCGCGGCGCCGGCGTTGACTGAGGTGGAGGAAGTTTGGGCCAGGGCCGCGGGCGAAAGGCCCGCGGACACGAAAGCCGCGACCAAAGCGAACTGTTGCGCCAGCCGGGTCATTGAGCCTGCTCCTTAACCACCAGGTGAATCACCTTCTCAGACCTGTTTTCAAGCAGGTCGTTGGCGACGATGGTAATGGTGTGGGTTTTGCCCGGAGCAAAGCCGGACAAAGGCGTGCGGTAGATGAGGGCCGGTTGATCGTCGAGTTTGTAGGTAATTTTCTCGAGGCCTGCGGGCTCATCTTCAGCGGAGATGAAGATCAAGGTACCCGGATCCAACTGGAGGGTTTCAGCGCCGGTGTTTACCGGGGTGCTGTAACTCACGGTGATGACGGGGCCCTGGGAATCGACGACGATCCGCTGTTTTTGCGCCGAACCGAGGGCGGCGAGTGGATCGCGCGCGCGATACGAGAGATCGACAGCACCGGAGGACTTGATTGTGAACGGGGCGGAATAGGGCTGCCAGCGACCGCCGCCGAGGCTGTACTCGAGTGTGGAGCCACCAACGGCGTTGGCCGTGGCCTGAAGGACGATGCGGGTTGCGCTGCTGATGAGGATGCCAGACTCGCGCGTAAGCTGCGGGCCATCAAAGTGGAGAGAGCTGTTGGGCGCGGTGCGATCGGCAGCGAGGTTGAGCGTGTGGCTGGCCCCGGTATTGCCCAACTCGTCAACGGCGTGGAAGCTCAAGCGGAGGTTGCCTGACTCGGGTGCGGGAATCGGGGTGGTATAGGTTTTTGGCGCGGCTCCGTCAAGAGAGTAGGCGATGGATTCTGCCTCGGCAGCCTTGAGCAGGACGAGGCTTCCGGGGGCGAGGAAGATGGTGCCTGCGCGCTCGACCGACTTGCCTTTGATCTGGAAGGAGGCGGCGCTTACCTGGCTCTTGAGAGTGAAGGGCCAATCATGCTGCTCTTCGCGGTTGCCGACCTGATCCACAGCGAAGTAGTGCAAGCTGTGCGGTCCGTCTCCGAGGCTGCCGATGAGGAAGGGCTCGCTGTAGGTGAGCACCTTTCCGCTATCCACCTGGTACAGGATCTGGGCGATGCCGGAGAGGTTATCCGTCGCGGTGAGGGCGACATGGGTGACCGGGGCAACGGTGCTGGCGAAGTGAGGACCGCGCAGTTCCATTTGCGTTTTTGGGGGGATGGTGTCGACGGTGAAGTTGAGGGCGTGCGTGGATTCGGCATTGCCTACGTTGTCGAGCGCGTAGTAACGCAGGGTGTAGGCGCCTTCACGAGAGAACCCTTCAAGCGGCTTCTCGTAGGTGGCAAAATCCGAACCATCCAGGGAGTAGAGGGTCTTCCAGAGCCCGGAGACGATGCCGGAAGGGTCATCTTGAGAGGCGAGCGCGATTTTGAGGCCGGGCCCGAAGTAGGTGACGCCGCCTACATCAGCGCGGCGCGCGCCGATGGCGGAGAGCTGAGTTTTGGGCGGGGCCGCGTCAATGTCGATGCCAAAAGTTTCAGCCCTTTTGTGGATTGCGACGCCGATGGTGGTGCGGCCCGGGGCCGTGAATGTGAGCGGATCCGGCGCAGCGCCCGGAGCCGGGTTGTTGCCGAGCACATAGCTCTCCGCGCCCGCATCAGGGGAGAAGGCGATGCGCACCACGAAGGGAAGCCCCGGAGGGGCCAGCAGCCCCAGCGTGGGATGTTGATAAAAGCGCTTCGCATCGAGAACATGCGGTACCGCCGGACCGGTGCCGGGCTGCTGAATGCGGATGCGCACCTGCTGCGCCGGTTCGCGGTTGCCAACATGGTCGATGGAAGTGACGGTCAACTGGTGCTCGCCTTCCGCAGTAACCGAGAACGGCTGGGTGTATTTCTGCTCCGGTCCGCCGTCAAGGGAGTAGGTAACGGACGCCACTCCGGACTCAAGGTCACTGGCATTGAGCTCGATCTTGCTGGCAGGGTTGAGAATGACATCGCCGTCGCGCACGAAGAAGGGGCGCGAAAACTGGACATCCGTATGGGGAGCGGTTGGATCGACGTAAATGTCATCGACATTCAGCTGGACGCGGTTGCTGACCGCGTCACCGGATTCGAGGCGGAGGGAATGAATGCCAGCCTTTTCAGGCAGGTGGAAGGGCGTGGTATAGAGGGCTGCCGACGAATCGCCGTCGACCCGGTAGCGGATGGGCACTGGGCCGGCCACATTGGCGCGGCTGGCCAGCTCAATCTGCGCCAGCGGTGAGATGTAGCGCACGCCCTTGTCAGAGAACAGGGGGCCGTGGATTGATAGCGTGATCGCGGGCGGGAGGCGATCAATCCGGAAGGCGAAGCTCTGCGTGGTTTCCCGGTTGCCGACCAAATCGAGGGCATAGAACTGGATCTGGTGGGAGCCCTCGGGCAGCTCATCGAGCTGCAGGGGCTTCTCGTAAGTCTGCTCGGGGGCCTGGTCGAGGCGATAGCGAATTCGGTCTACGCCGGCATCGGCGTCCTGCGCTGAAAGCGTGAGCGCGACGCCGGCGCCCATGACCGTATCAGCTCGCGGTCCGGAGGAATCCAGGCGCGTTTGGGGCGGGGTAGAGTCGACCCGGAATTTGTACTCCTGGATTTTTTCGGCGTTCCCGACGTGGTCCACGGAGAAGTAGCGCAAGTGGTGCTCTCCCTCTGCGGTGACGACGGGTCCACCCGCGGGCAAGGGGACAAATGCCTCACCGTCGAGCGAAATCAGGGTTTTTGCCACGCCAGAGAGGGCGTCGGTTGCGGTGAGACGCAGCTTTGGCGGCGCGGGCAGGACACGGAGCCCGGCGTGCTCGACATGCATGGTGTCGCCCACTTCAAGCACCGTTTTGGGCGGAGTGCCATCGGCAATGACGGGAACGCGTGAGTCGCCAAACTGGAGGCTTGTCGGCCCCTCTTTGAGAACGACCGAAGACTGATTGGAGTCATCGGCGGGACCCTGGGTCTCATCCGGAGTTCCGGCGGCAAGGGTGATGCCGAGCCCGACGGGGACGCCCGCCGGGACATAGAGCTGGCCGGTGGAGCCGCGATAAAACCGTTTGGGAAAGGTGGGCGGCTTTGACTCGGTTGCCGGTTTGTCAGCGGGCGGGCGCTCTTGCGCCGCGCCACAAACGACCGCAAGCGCCGCCAACAAAACGACGGCGCCATGAGACTGCAGGAGGCCGGATACTCGAAGTCCCGTACGCATGAGATTGGACCTAGCCCTTGATGATGAACTTCAGGTGTTTGGTGGCCTGGTTGCCCAGGTTATCGTCCACGCGAATATCCAGTTCGAAGGTGCCATCACGATCGAGCACGAGCGGCGTGGAGTACTCCATCTCTTTGCCGCCGTCGAAGCGGTAATAGATTTTATGAACGCCCGCGGCGTTGTCAGTGGCGCCGAGGAACAAGCTGGTCAAGCGGCGATATACGGGCACGCCCTCATCGGAACCTGCAGTAGCGTTCTTGGCGAGGCTGAAGTTGGCAAAGATCTGGGGGGGCGTGTTGTCAGTAATCAACACCAGCGCCTTGTCGAGCTCGCGGTTGTTGACGCGGTCGGTGCTCCAATAGCGCACCAAGCGGCGGCCTTCTTCAGGGTAAGCCAAGGGGGTGGAGTAGAGATGAGCCTCAGTCTCGCCCTCTTCCTGGAACTGGGTACGCTGAACGCCGGAGCCATCGTCGATAGAAGACAATTCGATGCGTGTGGCGTTGGTGATGTAGATGTCAGACCGGACCTGGTAGTAGGGTCCGACGATCTTGTAGCTGCTTTGGGGCGGAGTCAGGTCAAGCGTGTAGGGCAAGGTGGCCACGAGGCTGGTGTTACCCAGCTTGTCAGTGGCGCGATAGGAAACCTTGTCACTGCCTGCGCGGGCGGGGAGCAAGAACGGATCGGAATAGGGCAGGAATGACCCTTCACCCAGGGCGTAGGCGATGTTGTTTACGCCGCTCTTGTTGTCGTCAGCGGTGAGCTTGATGCGGCTGCGCGCGGAGACGAAGCGCGTGCCATTGGGGGCATTGAAAAGGTCTCCCTGGACCTGGGCGTCGACGGTTGGCGGGAGCCGGTCAAGGTAGAACGGAATGACGTGTTCTGCCTCGCGATTGCCGACGCGGTCAGTAGCGAAGTAGCTGAGGGTGTGCTGGCCATCGGTCAGGCTTTCGACAGTGACTTCACCCTCGGTGACGGGTTTGAAGTCCTGCTTGTCGAACCGAGCCTGAATGCCGGCCACGCCCGAGAGTGCGTCACTGCTGGCGATGAGGAATTTGGCCTGGGTTGAGAGGACGGTTCCGAGAGCGTTTCCGGCGATGGAATGGTTGGTGGAGGGCGGGGTCAGATCGACGGTGAAGCGAAGCGCGGAGGGAGTTTCAGCCCAGCCCACGCGATCGACGGCATAGTAACGAAGGACATCCGGCCCTTCCTTGTCGAGGGTGAGCTCTTTTGCGTACGGCCTGTAGGGCTCGTCATTGAGCGAGACAAAGGTGGTGTCAACGCCGGAGAGCTCGTCCTGGGAGGAGAGCATGCAGTGCAAGCCGCCGCCGTAGTAAGTTCTTTGGGCAACGACGGCCGTGAGGGCGCCAGAGCAGGTTGGCTTGGTGACCGGCGGGTCGCCGTCGGTGAAGAACTCAAGATAAACGGTTTCCTTGGTGATGTAGTTGAACCAGCGGATGAACTGTCGGCCGCGGATTTCGAGCTCGATGCCATCTTTTTTGTACTGCTCGGTGGTGATGTCGGATTTCATATCAGGCTCCGGCGCAACGCGCTGGAGGAGGAAGGAGGGCGCATTGGCGTCAGGCGAAGCGGCCAGGCGGACCCAGAAGGGCATATCCATGGGCCAGAACAGCTTGTTCTGGCTGGCGTCAACAAAGATCTTGTGGGGACTCGCGGTGACCGGGGGGCCATCGGGAACAGGAGGCTTTGGCGCATTGGCAACGACCGCTTTCGGCGCACTTGCGGCAACAGGCTGCTGGCCATGCGCGGCACCGACCAAAGGGCCAATCGAGAAGGGGACAAGCACGAGTGACCACACGAGCAAGGACGACGACTTAACCATAAACCTCTCCTGGGCCCGGCGACACGAGCGCGGAACGCCTGCGCAAGAGCCGTCAGCACCGTTTTCGAATCGTTACTTTCAAAGTTACCGGTCTGGCATCCTGAGACAAAGGACTAACAGTTGTTAGCAAGGGAAGTTTACGCCAGAATGTTACGGCAGTAGACAAGAGAATAAACACCCTGTTTACAGTTGTGCAAGGGGATTCGTCTGCGATTGGGATGAGTTGTGTGAAATGGGTGTGAAGGCAGGGTTGGCCGGGGTAGGCTTGGGGTCGCGCTGTGCCTGGGAGCCGATGTCGGTTTCAGGGAGGCTGGCGAAGGGGCTTTCCGGTGGTTTGGCACCTGGAACAGGGTACCTATACGGTGGGCCTATTGTAAGACATTTGTTAGACGGGACGGAAAGCGGGCGGTGAGCCATCAGGCGAAGCCTGACACCAAGGCTACGAGGTGGTGTTTTTTGGGGAACCTTGGATTGGGTTTGGTTGCGGGGGCTGGATTTGAACCAGCGACCTTTGGGTTATGAGCCCAACGAGCTACCGGGCTGCTCCACCCCGCAAAGACAGTTTACCAAGTACGGGGGTGTGGGTCAAATGGCGGGAGTGCGTGGGAACTGAGTGATCCGGTACACTTTGGAGCATCTTGTTTGGGAGCGAAGGAAGCCCGCAAATGTCTGAACTTTATGTTGTTGTGTTGGCCCTGATTGTGTTGGTGCTGCTGGCGGTTGCCGTATACCGGACGGTGCTGGTGAAGACCAGCGCGGACTATATGGTGGCGGGGCGGTCGTTGCCGGCGGCGGTTCTGGTGCTAACGCTGCTGACGTCGTGGATTGGGGCGGGATCACTGTTTGCAGGGGCAGAAAACGCCTATAAGAACGGGTTTGCAGCGTTGTGGCAGCCGGCGGGCGGGTGGCTGGGGCTGCTGCTGATTTACTTTATAGCTCCGCGGGCGCGGAAGTTTGCGCAGTTTACGCTGCCGGATCTGCTGGAAGCGCGGTATAACCAGACGGCTCGGGTGTTGGGGACGATTGCGATTCTTTGCGCCTATGTGGGCATTACGAGCTACCAGTTCAAGGGCGGCGGGAATGTGTTGCACTTGATTTTCCCGGATACGATTACGCCGGAGCTGGGCACCTATCTAATTGCGGCATTTGTGATTTTGACGACGGCGATGGCGGGGATGTCGTCTGTGGCGTATATGGATGTGGCGATTGGGTCGCTGGTGACGGTGATTTGTGTTGTGGCGGCGCCGATGCTCTTTTTGAAGGCTGGGGGGTGGGCAGGGCTGCATGCTGCGCTGCCGCAGTCGCACTTTGAGGTGCTGGGGAACCTGACGCTGCTGAAGGCGCTGGAGTATATGGTTCCGGTGCTGCTGCTGATGCTGGGCAACCAGGTGATGTATCAGAAGTTCTTTTCGGCGCGCTCGGAGAAGGATGCGCGGATCTCAGTGATTGGGTGGATTCTGGGCACGGTGCTGCTGGAGACGTTGATTGTGGGGATAGCCGTGATTGGCTCGGCGCTGTATTCGACGGGCGAGGTGGCACGGCAGCCCTACGAGATTATTCCGTATACGGCGCGTCACGGGCTACCGGCGCTGATTGGGGCTCTGCTGCTGGGAGCGGTGTTTGCGAAGGTGATATCGACGGCGTCGAATTTTCTATTCTCACCAGCGACCAACCTGATCAACGATGTGTTTGTGCGGTACATTTCGCCGGGGGCGTCAAACAAGCGGGTGATGATTGTTTCGCGGCTTGCGGTTGTGCTGCTGGGCTGCTGGGCGCTTTACCAGGCGGTGTATGCGCCGAGCATTCTGGAAAAGATGATGTGGGCCTACACGATCTATTCAGCGGCGCTGACGCCGGTGGTGCTGGCGGCGTTTTATTCAAAGCGGGTGACGGCGTGGGGGGCGGTGGCAGCGGTTGCGACCGGGACGGCGGTCACGCTGGCGTGGGATGTGGAGGCCGTGCGACGGCTTTTCCCGGCCGCACTGGCGGAGCGGGCCGCAATCTTTCCGGCGCTGCTGGCCGCGGTTACGGCGATGGTGGTGGTGAGCCTGTTTACGCCGAAGCCTACGGAGGAACAACTGGCGCAGTTTGGGGACTGAGAGGCAGCGGGCGGTTACTGTTTTTTGAGGACGGCGGTGCCCCTTTCGTCGCTGAGGATGGTGCTTTCAAGAAGGCGGAACGAGGCGGCTTTGTCAGGCGGGAGTTCGACCTGGCGGAGGATGTATTCGCGTTCGTAGTGGAGGACATTGCCTCTGGCCGAGACGGAGGAGTGGTAGCTGGCGAAGTCGAGGTCGAGGTGAATTGGGTCGGGGGTGTCGTCAACGACGTAGCCTGGGGGCAGGGCGATGTCAAAGGAGTCTCGCCATTTCCCTGTAGCGCCGAGGTCGATGGGGACGGTGCGAGGTTGGTCGTCAAAGGGGCGAGAGTGGGAGCCGACGACGCGGGGGCGGACAAGGAGGAGGGGGCCAGCCTGGTGGGCGTATTGGGCGGTGGTGAGTGTGTATTTGAGCTCGACGGGCTTGTTGAGGTCGGGCGGCTCGGAGTACTGGAAGGAGTTAAGGGCGGCGCCGGGGATGTCGTCGGCGATTCCTTTTTCAAGATTTTCGCGGCGCTCTTTCTCGTCGGATTGTTTGAGGTCGTGGCGCAAGTGGGCACCGTCGTTGCCGGCGCGGGTGACATGGACTGAACCTGTGAGCGAGCCGTCGGCTGCGAGGGTGAAGGAGCCATTGCGTTCGGAGCAGCTGGCCTCGGGGGCGAGAACGGGGAGGGCGAGGATCTGACTGTCGGCGCCGGCACCGAGGGTGCCGTAGCTGCCTTGTTCGTAGTTTGGCAGGTTACCGACGGGGACAGTTTCGTTGGTGGGGTCGAAGATGAGATAGCGCTTGCTGCCTTGACCTTTGACGACGGCCAGGAGGCGGGGATCGTTGACGTCGGGCGGGATCTCAATGGCTGTAATCATGTGGTCACCCGCGATGGAAGGGGCATTGGGGTCGACGAGGCCGCGGCGGTCATCAACCATGAGGTAGTAAGCGCGGATGCCGGCAACCTGGAGCATGGAGATGAGGACGGTGGATTTGTCTTTGCAGTCGCCGTAGCGATTGCGAAAGATATCGGCTGCATGATTGGCCTGGATGCCGCCGATGCCGCGCATGACGACGAAGTAACGGATGTTTTTCTGGATAAATTGGGTGATGCTGGTGAGTTTGGAGTAGAAGTCTGGAGCGCCGGCGATGAGGGATTGGGTCTGAGCGGTGATTTCAGGAGATGGGTCGGGCCGGCCGGCCTCAAGCGTGGTGACCCATTGGCCAATGGCGCGCCATTGATTGTCTTTGCCATCGACGGCAGCGTCTCCCCATTGAACGGACATGCGGGCGCGAAGAGCGTACCACTCCGGGGGTGAGGGAATGTCGCGGAGAGTGAAGGCGGGCGTGTCTTTGATCTCCCACCGGAAGTGATTGGGGGCAACCTGGACGGATGGAACGGGTTTGAAGTTATGCCAGGCGCTGGTTTGGGTTTTTCCGGGAGGTAGGTCGACTTCAAGGGCCTGGTAGACGACGGGAATGTCGTCCTGAATTCTCCAGATTGTTTCCTGGAGGTAGGGAGGCATCAACTCCTCCGACTCGCAGATGAGGGTAGCGCCGACATCGACCGCGGGCAGGTTGGCGATGCGTATTTTGCGAGTAGAGAGCATGGTCGGGTGGTCGGTGTCGCCGGCCTCGATGAAGTCAGTTTCCCTGGCCTGGTACTGCTTTTCATCGGCGGCGATGGTCCAGGCGCGAAAGTAGTTGACCTTCTGGTCGATGTCGTAGACGACATCGCAATACTGCTGGCGGCCCTGTGGCTTGAGGATGCGAACGGCTTTGCGGTGGCGCTCAATGTTATGACCTTTGTCGTCGAAGGACTCGAGGTAATCGTCGTAGAGGACGACGGCGGGGGCATCTTTGACGTAAGGGGGAGTGTGGGTTTTGTAGGCATCGAGGCCCCACTGGGGGATGTCACCGTTGCCGAATGCGGAGAGGCGGGCGGGTGCCGCGAGAGCGAGGAGCAGCAGGATGAGGGCCGCGCAGGGGCGGCCCACATTGGAGATTGGCGCAGGAGCGGGCATGGCTAGTTTCCTTGCGGCGCGGCAGCGCGGTTGAGGACGATCTGCTGCTGATCGGCGCTGGCGATTTTGAGGTAGAAGTCGCGGAGGTCGTTGTAGGCCTTGGGGTCGAGGACGGAGTAATTGTAAGCAAAGGTTCTGGCGACCTCAGCGACATTTCCCTTGGCGCCTGAGCGGATGCGGAAGAGGGCATTGTCGGGCCAGGTGAGGTCAGTGGCGGGCGGGAAGCTTTCAAAGGAGTAGGCAGGGGGCACGTGATAGGTGACGTCGTCGACATTCATGCTGGGGAAGTGGACGTCAATGGGGGTTGCGCGCGAGTCCTGCTTGACGAAGGGATGGTTACCTCGAGACTCAAAGAAGAGGCCGGGAAGGAAGAAGCGTTTGCCGGTGGCGGATCCCATTTGTCCGGAGATTTTGACGAAGGCGACCAGATTGAGGTCTGGGTTGTCGAGGCCGGTGAAGTTTTCAAAGTCGGCCTGAATGCCGTCAGGGACCTCAGCGCGGATGGACTCGTTGAATTGCTTTTTGACTTCTTCGAGATCGTTCTGGAGGGCGAGTTGACGCCAGCGGAGCGCTTCAGGGCCGATCATGGTGATCTGGACAGATCCGGTGGCGAGTCCCTGAGGATCGATCTGTATGTTGCCGACGCGCCTGGTGACGGCGGATTTATAGGTAAGGGCCGGCGTGGTGGCGAGGACAGCGCCTTTTTCTCCAAGGCGCAGGCCGGAGGCCATAGCGTGCTTCCAGTGAAGGAAGCCGAAGGGGCACATTTTCTGGCCGGGGTCGAGGAAGGTTTCCTGGCCGCTAAGCTGCACGATGACGACGTAGTCGTCGAGCTGGCTTGTGCTGAGGAAATTTGGATCGAAGATGGCGCGGGTTCGATCGACGACCTCCATGGGCCAGACGTCTAGTCCGGCGGCGCGGGCGAGGGCGACATAGAGGAGGGCGAGGTCATCGCCGGAGCCGCTTTTCTGCTGCCAGACATCCTCAGCGTTTTTGATGGTTTTGAGTTTGTCGGCCTTGCGTTCGGCCTCAGTTTTCTTACGGGTGAAGTCGGTGTTCTCGAGGCTCATGACGGCGGCATAGATTTTGCGCGCTTTCTGCTCGGGAGAGTCGGCGGGCAGGACGAGGGTGTTGACGGCTTTACGGATGTCGCCGTTGGGATTGGTGAATCGCTCAGCGTCATGGGCCCAATGCTTGCCTTCGCTGGCCCAGTATTCGGCACTGGTAGTGGCGTAGGTGTAGTAGAACTCGACCTTTTCATTGATGGTGTTGAGGGGCGGCATCTTGTCTTCACTGGGGCTGGCAGGAATGTCAGAGAGGTCGAGGCTGTAGTGTCCGCTGACATCGTGGGCGACGGACGCGGGCGGGAGGGAAGTGAGAGCCCAGAGGAGATGGTCAAGGACCTGCCCGTTGTGATCGGTAATGTAGCCAGTGAGGCCGAGGTTGGCTTGCTTGAAGGAGAAGTGAGCCTTGTGGGTGAAGTATTCAGTTTGCACGTTCCACGTGGGCGAGACGACGCGATTGTCGTCATAGTTGATGTCGTATTTGTACTCGAGGATGCTGCCGACCTCAACATCGGGGAGGGTGAAGACCATGCTGTTGACTTGATATGTGCCGGTTTTGACGTCGAGCAGATCAGAGGGCTTGGTGGTGAGTGGAGTAATCGTTCCGTCGGGATGAATGGTTCGGCCTTTGATGTTGGCAATCTTGAAGGTGTGGTGCTCGTAGGGGATATGGACGGTGGCCAGATTCTTGCCCTTCTCTGTCAAGATCTTGATGCGCTCGTAGCGGCTATGCACGTGGAGGGCATCGTCGGTAACGTCTTCGCGGTAGAGGTAGACGGCAGCGGCTCCGGGGGCTTTAGGGTCGGCGGTCATCTTGAGTTCGTCGGGAGTGGGGGGCTGGAACTGCGCGAGTGCGAAGGCTGGGAGGGCGAAGGCAAGGAGCAGCAAGAGATTGCGCAGGATGACGGGAGTCCGCATGGGTCTTTCCTTTGGTGCGAAGGATTTGGCGCTAATAGAGATGTGGAGTGCTTAATTGGAAGGAATTCTACCGTGTCTTTGAGGGTGCGTCCAACGACGAATTGGTGAAAATAGCACGATGTGGTTTGGAGTTATGGATAGTAACTTGCATGTTTATAGAGGTGTTAATAGTGGATGAGTGTATAGGGCGGAGCCTGGGCGGCGGCACCGGGTTAGAGGAGTTCTAGAAGGGTGGTAACGAGGGCGATGGGCAGTCCTACGACGTTGAAGTAGCATCCTTCGATACGCGGAATCCAGCGGGCGGCATAGCCCTGGATGGCGTAGGCGCCGGCTTTGTCCATGGGTTCGCCGGTGGCGACGTAGGCGGCGATGTCTTCTTCAGAGAGGGTGAGGAAGCGGACGGCGGTGACTTCAGCGGCGACCTGGGTGGATTGTTCGGTGACGAGGGCGACGCCGGTGATGACGTGGTGGGTGCGGCCAGAGAGAAGGCGGAGCATGCGGGCGGCATCGGCGGGGGAATCGGGCTTGCCGAGGATGTGGTTGTCGAGGGTGACGGTGGTGTCTGCGCCGAGCACGACCACCTGCGGTGGGGCAGAGGGCACCTGCCGTGCGGCAGACGCTCGCTTTTCGCTCGCACTGGCTTTTGTGGCTTCCCAGGTCTCAAGTTCGAGACCTGGGGCACCCATCAATTGTGGGGAGGGTGCGGGTGCTGGGTTGGGGTCAGTGGCTTCCCACCCATTTCGCAAAATGCGCGAAATGGATGGGGCACCCAGAATTTGTGGTGGGGATGCGGACCCGGGGTCTGGGTTTGTGGTATCCCAGGTCCGAGAATCGGGACCTGGGGCACCCATCATCTGTGGGAAGGGGAGAGCTGTGGACAAGAGTTCGCGGAAGGCGGCTTCGGCTTTTTGGCGGGCGAGGCGGGTGACGTAGGCGATGGGGTCTTCGTTGGGGAACGGGTCTTCAGGGATGTGGGCGGGGTGGACGGTGAAGGAGAAGCCAGCCTGGGTGAGGAGTTCGCGGCGGCGGGGGGAGGCGGAGGCGAGGACCAGCATAGGTTGATTAAGCCGTGAGGCCGGTGTGGAGGCCGGCGGGGGTGGCGAGTCCCCAGGCCATGGCGGGGGTGTTGTGGGCGAGGCCGAAGCGGCCGTCGGGGCCGAGGAGGATGATTCCGCCGTGGCCGCCGAGACGGTTGTAGAGGTAGGCGATGGCTTCGCGGGCGACGATTTCAGGGGCGGAGCCGGCGGCGACACGGTCAGTGGCCCACTTGCCGAGGACGAGTTTCATGATGGGTTCGCCCCATCCGGTGAGGGAGACGGCGGCGGCGAGATTGTCAGCGTAGCAACCGCAACCGATGAGGGAGGAGTCGCCTACGCGGCCGGGGGTTTTGTTGAGGGTTCCTCCGGTGGAGGTGGCGGCGGCGAGATTGCCGTGGACGTCAAGGGCGACGGCGCCGACGGTGTCGTGGCCCTTCGGGCCGTTCCGGTCTTGGACTGAAGCGGTGGAATCGTAGGCAGTCTCGGGGTCTTTGTCGTCGTGGAGGCTGATGCCGGAGAAGGTGGGGTCATTGAGTCCGGCGGCCTGGCGGGCTTTGGCGTGGGCGAGGCGTTCGCGTTCGCGATCGAGTACGAGTTCAGAGTTGTGAATGAGCGGCATGCCGTGGGCGTGGGCGAACTGTTCAGCGCCGGGGCCGACGAAGTAGACATGCTGGCTTTTCTCAAGGACGAGTCGGGCGGCCTGGATGGGGTTACGGAGATGCTCGACACAGGCGACGCCGCCGGCGCGCATGCGGCCGCCGTCCATGAGGAGGGCGTCAAGCTGAACGCGCCCGTCGGAGGTGAGGAAGCTGCCACGGCCGGCGTCGAAGGTGGGGTCGTCTTCAAGGACGGTGACGGCGGCTTCAACGGCGTCAAGGGCGGAGGCGCCGCGGGCGAGGAAGTCGTATCCGGCTTGAAGGGCAGCACGGACGCCAGCCTGGTGGGCCTGGGCGGCATCGGCGGGGATGGCCCAAGCGCCACCGTGGACGAGGAGGATGGGGGCGTGGGAGGGCGGGGTGGTCACCCGGATATGGTAGAGCAAATTGGCAGGGGCGTGCTGGTTTGACTTTTTGGGAAACGGGTCAAGTTCCGGGAGGCTGTCAAAGGTGCGGAGGTTGCGTTGCAGGTTCAAGTTGAACAAAACAAGCGGGAAAGTAGTAGGGAGCGGGATTGCAGTCAATTCCCTGCTTATTAGTTAAGCTAAGAACATTCACTGAGGAACGAAGCATCGAGGGGAAGTGGAGTCCTGTTCCCCGACCTTCGTCAAGACGCTTTCGCGGACGGGCGGAAGCGGAAAAGACCAAGACGCAACTGAAGATGTGGAACGTGGCGGCCGCGGAGACGGACGCCGGTGAAGCATTGAGAATGACTTGACGGGTTGCAGCGGCGAGGCGGACGAGCGCCTGCCGGCGTTCCCAGGAAGAAAGAAGAGAAACGGATGAAGCTCACGATGGACAAGTGCTTTTGCGCCGGCAGATGGATGGGACTTTGGCTGATCGCTATGGCGTTGGGAGTTGTTGCCAACGGTCAAGCGGTGAGCACGACGACAGTTCAGGGGACGGTGTATCTGGCGAATGGGCAACCTGGCGCGGGAACACTGAGCGTGAGCTGGCCTGCGTTCACGACGGCAAACGGGCAAGCGGTGGCGGCCGGGCGCCAGATGGTGACGATAGCGCCGGATGGATTTATGAGCGTGAATCTGGCGCCGAATCTGGGAGCGACACCGGCGGGCTTGTATTACACGGCTGTTTACCAGATGAGCGACAAGACGACGAGCACGGAGTACTGGGTGGTTCCCGCGGCGGCGCAGGCGAGCCTAGGACAGGTGCGGGCCCAATTGATGCCGGCGGCACAGGCGATCCAGGCGGTAAGCAAGGCGTATGTGGACCAGTCGATCGCCGAGATCACGGTGAACTCGATCACGGCTCTGGGTGGAACGATGACCGGGCCGCTGATTTTGAACGGCGATCCGACGCAGCCGTTGCAGGCGGCAGACAAGCACTATGTGGACTCGAGTTTTGCGCGGGCGGTTCCGCTGGCGGGCGGAACGATGACAGGAGCGCTGGCGACGCCCGCGGTGAACGGGGTGCAGGCTCCAGCAGCGGGAAGTGGACAGACGACCCTGCAAGCAGCGGTGAGCGCAGCTGGAACAAATGGGGCGGTGACGATTCCGCCGAACTATGCGGGGACGGATGGGTTTACGAATCCGAACGGAGTGTATGTTTCGGATTTGCGGCAGGGAAGTTCGCAGCAGTTTGAGCGCAGCGTGAAGGAATTTGGCGCGGTGTGCGATGGAGTGACGGACGACACGAATGCGCTTCAGTCAGCGATCAACTATGCGCAGGCGCATGGAGTAGTGCTGACGATTCCGCAGGGAACATGCAAGACGCAAACGCTGGCGTGGCATGGGGAGTCAATTGGCGGGGCAGGCAAGCAGGTATCGGCGTTGATGGGATTTCCGGGGCAGGATGTGCTGGCATCGGCGACGGACAGCACGAGTATGCAGAGCAATACGCGTCTGCACGACCTTACGATTCTTGTGGATCAGAGCGTGGATGTTTCGTGTTCGGCGGCGGAGGGACGGGCGCCGGCGGGCAGTTGCGCGATGAACCGGCCGCTGGAGAGCAACACAGTTTTCTCGGTGGGCGGAAATGGCCTGAATGGAACGGCGGGGACGGGCGCTGCGTGGGCCGTGGGCAACTGCGCAATTGCGATGCCGGCAGCAACAGGAGCGGGCGGCAACGGGCTGAATGTGGCGGCGATAGAGAACGTAGAGATTGCGGCGACGGGCGTGGACCCGATGGCGCAGTATACGGGGGCTCACTCGACGCACGCGTGCGGGATGTACCTGGCACAGTGGCCACGGTGGAGCGAGTTCAGAAATATCGATATTCGCGGACTGAACACGGGCATTGCGATGCCGGCGCTGGCGGGAAGCGTGCCGGCAGGGCTGAATGCCGATTCGAATCGCTGGCAGAACGTGACGATCCAGGCTGCGCACGGGTTTACGGCGGCGGCAGGCTCGAACAATGTGCTAGACGACGTGGTGTTGATGGCCGTGAACTCAGCGGCGACGGGTGAGACACCGACGGGGCTGGTGCTGGATTTGACGGGCGGGCAACAGGGATGGACGGTGCGGAATGCGGTGGTGCTGCCGGGGTGGGACGCGGTGCAACCGCAACTGACGGTAACGGCAAGTGGCGGTGCGGTGACAGGCGTGACAGTGGGTACGGAGCATGGGCTGGGATTCGATCCGTACGGGACGCAGGTTCCGGTGCAGTTCAGCGGGAGCTGCACGGCACAGGCGACGGCGAGTGTGAGCAGCAACGGGGCGATTAATTCGGTCACGGTGACGCAGGGCGGAACGGGCTGCTCGGGCACAACGACGGCAAGCGTGCGCGTGGCAGGGACTTGGGATACAGCAGCACCAGTGAACCTGATTGGCGGGACGAATGTGACGCTGTTTGGCGGAAACCTGCTGAAGGGCAATGGCGGATATACGATTTGGAACGCAACGGGGTCACAAAGCTATGGAGCGCAACTGGCTGGCGGCGGCGGAAGTTTGCCGGGCGGAGGAACTTATCCGGGGCTGGTGGAGAATGCCGCGCTGGGCAGTTCGCTGCAGGTGGACCAGTTTCCGGGGACAGATATTGGGGCTAAGCTGCAGGCTTGCGTGAATCAGCTGGGCGGGAATGGCGGGACGTGCGATGCACGGAACTTTGCGGGAACGCTGACGATGGCTTCATCCCTAACCATATCGAAGGCGAATGTGACGGTGCTGCTGCCGTGCGCAACGATATCGACAGCAAACCAAGTGATGGTGACCGCTGGGACGCGGAATGTGGCGTTGCGCGGATGCGCGCTGCGCGGCGGGAGCGTGGCAAGCGGGAGCCAGGGCGGAACAGTGCTGGCGTATTCGGGATCGGGAGCGATGGTGCAGGTTGGCGATCCGACATATGCGGCCGACACGCTGGGCTTTCATATGGACAACGTGGCGATTAACACCACGGCGGCAACGAGCGCAACAGCGACTGGGCTGACGGCGTATCGCACACAGGAATTAGATCTTGAAAGCTTGTATTTTATCGGCAACCAAAACCAGACGGGGATGACGCTGGATGGAACGGGGAATTACACAGGGGGCACGTTCTTCGACAACGCGTTTAACGGATTCCAGACAGCGGTGAATGCGATCGGGCACCAGGTGTCGAATGCAGCTACGACGGATTGGGTGAATGCGAGTACGTTTGTGCGGCTGCATATTGACTGCCCGACGAATGCAGGCAGCCAGATCAGCGGGACATATGGGATCAACCTGCAGCAGGGCGACGGGAACACGTTTACGGGCGGGGATGTGGAGGGTTGCAGCACGGCACTGCATCTGGGCGCGAATGCGCAGAACAACACGATTGTCGGACTGCGGAACGAGAACTCGACCAACCAGGTGGTTGCAGACGCCGGGAGTGCGTACAACAGCTGGATGACGGGCGGGACAATGTTCATGGGCGCGCTGACGGATAACGGAACGCGCAACAGCTTTCTGGATACGTTCCATCGCAGCTTTAACGGGCTGAATGGCGATTACTACGGTAGCCAGCAGGATGCGACGCTTACGAACCATTACCGGCTGGGGACCGGCAAAGGGAACGAGCGCGGACTTCTGGACCGGTTTCAGACGGATTACGGCTACAGATGGACGATGGGTCTGAGCGACGCGTCGGGGGGCGAGCAGTTCTACCAGTTGCTGGATGAGTTGAACAGCGTCTATCGCATCTCGGTTGGGCAATATAACAATGGGCAATCGAATACCAACAACCAAACTGTGATTAATGCGGCCGGGACGGGGGCTGTGGTGCTGAACGGCTCAACGAACGCGGGCACGGGCGGAGTGGTCTTCGGCTCAGGCGGGTCGAGTGAATCGACCGTGGCGACAGTGAGCAGTACAGGTAATGCGCAATTCAACGGCACGCTGACCGTGGGTGGAGCGACAACATTTTCGGCGACCCCGACGGTGAAGAACCAGGCGAACGCTGAAATCGACTCGGTGTTATGGGCAGGATTAACGGCTAGCCAGAAGGAATCCTTAATCTACAAGGACTTCAACGGCAACAGCCAATGGTATGCGGAGAAGGACGCCAGCAATAACTGGGAGCTGAATTCGGCTACAGGCGGGCTGGACAGCTTCAAGGCATACCAGAGCACGAATAGCGGCGACACGTATGTAAATGCGTCAAACGCGACTGGAACGGTGCGAGTGAATTATGAGACCGGGTCGGGGGCGGCGTTCAACATTTATGGCGGGAGCAGCAGCGCACTCTATGCCAGCTTTACTGGGACGAATTCGATCAAGTTTCCGGGACTGGCCGCGGGAAGCGGGCACAACTGCCTGCAGGTGGATAACTCAGGTTACCTCAGCAACACGGGATCCGCATGCGGTTCGGGCACGGGTGGAACAACGGGCACGATCAACACTGGGAGCAGCGGACAGATCGCGTATTACACCGGGAACGGCACAACGGTGGGTGGTGTCAGTGTGGTTCCCCTGGCAAATGGCGGCACGGGCGCCTCTACCGCCGCGGGGGCACTGACCAATCTGGGTGGGGTCGCGGTTGCGGGCGGAGCGATGACGGGACCGTTGACGTTGAGCGGCGATAGCGCTTCGGGTCACCAGGCGCCCAGCGCCAACCAGGCAGTGACGACGATGAGCGTATTGGCCTTCGGTGCAGTGGCCGATCGCAACCCGGGCGGTGTTGTAACGATTACCGCATCAAGTACCACGATGCACAGCGCCGGCTCGACATGGACTAGCGCGGATGTTGGAAAGTATGCCGTGCTGAATGGATGCGCAACGCAACCGTTCTCAACGACGCCACCGGTGGCGCAGATCGTTGGATACATCGATGGGGGCGACGTAATTCTCAGTCAGGCAGCGGTGGCCACGGAGAGTAGTTGCAACGCTCAATGGGGCACAGACAACACCCCGGCGTTCAACGCTTGCGCTCAGGTTGCAACGCCACACACCTGCACGGTTCCAGCAGGGAACTACCTGCTGGCAACCGCGCCCTACTACGTTTTGGCAGGGGCTTCCGATAGCGGCGACTACGAGTACCCTGGCGGGGGCTCAGGGGCTGTGCTTTCCTGTGTCGTGAGCGGTGGCGCAGTCACTGGATGCTCTGTTACCAGCGGAGGCTCTGGCTACACGACAAACTCCACCTTGCAGACCACGGTGAGCGGCGGATGCAGTTCTGGCTCATTTGCGCCTTGCGGCCAGGCCCTGATTACAGCCACTTCCAACGGCAGTGGACAAATCACGGGCGCGACGGTGGTATATGGAGGGTTCGGCTTCGTGTCAGCGCCGAGCGTCACGGTGACTCCGCTTGGTGGAGACGGAGCTGCGGCCACCGCAACCATCTCAGCAGGAGCAATCAACAGCACTACGGTTACGAACGGCGGCAGTGGTTATGCTCCGAATTCGACGGTTCCCGTGGAAGGCATCAACGGCGCCGGCTGCACCCAGGTTAGTTACGCATTTCCGGGTAATCCGAGTGTGCAGGCCGTGGGCTACGGAACCACCAACAGCAGCGGCGCAGTGACAAGCGTAACGATCACTACGAACTCGAGCGGCTGCACGACAGCCCCTACGCTTGTCTTTGGCGGGTACGCCTGCAACACCGGAACGATTGCTTCTCCGGTGTGGGGGCAGTGTGCCAATAAAGCTCCCATCCAGCAGTTTCCGCTTCCGGTCCAGGTGTTTTTGAACCCGAATGGAGTGAGCTGGGCTGGAGTGTCAGGGGCGCACTCCGGCGCAGTAAACCTCTATTCAGTGTGGGACGGAGTTAGTGTCGATAATAACGAGCCTGCCATGTTTGGTGGATTTATCGCCTATTCTGATATCACAGGACTAACCTTCAACAACGGTTTTTTTGGAATCTACGCGGCCAACAACGTGAATTATTCAACGTTGAGCGGGTTAGGGTTCGGCACGACCGCCATCGGTTTGTATACTCATCAGACCGATCTTGACTCGAACTTCAATAACCTTTCATTCGGAGGCTACGCCACTTGGGTAAATGGCGGGATGTGGAATACGAGGGACGATGCGATCTCTGAGAATGGAGGCTTCTTTGACACCGCTACCGTGACCAACATAATTTCCCGTCCTCTTGGATATGGTACCGTTTCGGCCAGCATCGACAATTGGTTTAACAACAACTTTTGGCACGCCGAGTACAGCGGGGCAAGCAAAGACTTCGCGGAGACCTGTGCTTATCCTCAAACACTAAGTCAGCGTCAGACATCGCACCCGCTCACAGACGCACATGCCGGCAACTGGGGCTGCTATCGGGGAATCACAGGATGGGGTATGGCGCTGATTCCGAGGAACGGGCGGGCGGCAGGCGGAACGACATTCACGAACTTATCCGCCAAAGGCACCTCACGCGGACTTTTTTACAATGATCTGGGCACGATGAATGCCAGCGGTTTTAGCTGCGAGGGTTGCGGCGGCATGGTGTCAGACCCCTATCGTTCTGCCGCAACGCAAGAAGGCGCGGTGATTATCAACGACTTGTTTGGCTACGGTCACGCATCCTTGAACGGCGTGTCATGGACCAACGGTACAATCAACCGTTGCATCTGGTCGATCAATTCACAGGGCGACCCAACTCAAACAATTTGGAACAACAGCTATTGCAGCTATACGGTGAATAGCCAGGCGCTGGCTAACCCTCAATACACGTCCATGATCCAGTTCCCGCAGGGACTTAGTCTGGGTGCAGGCGCTCCGGTAGCATTGAGCCCGAGCAATCCAGGCATAGCATTTTACGGTTACTGGGGGTCGGGCGGCAGCAATACTTACGATGGCGCGTGGCAGGCTGGCGGCTACAACTCGTACGGGGTGTTCTTTGGCGCCGCGGACGGAACGGATGTGATCGACATTGGAAGATATGGCATTGCCGCACATGAAGCTCTGACTACTCCGTCGCTCGGTATCAATGGCGGCACGGCAATGACAGGTTCGGCGGGCAATGGTGGAGTAGCGCAAGAGACGACAACCGCAACGAAGACGAGCGGAAACCCGGTGGCATTCGATGCGAACGGGAACACGGTTAATGCGACGGCAACAAACATCGCCACGCTGCTAAGTTCACTCACAGGCTGCTCGACGGCAAATTATTTTTACTCTCCGGGGAGCGGGAACTGCCAGAGCGCGAGCAGTGGCTCTGTCGCCAGTTTCACGGCCCCCTCAGCGAACTGGCCATCATGGCTGATGCCGACGGTGAGCAATGCGACCAGCAACCCGTCACTGGCGGTGGCAGCAAGTGCGATTCCCAACTCGGCATTGGCGAATGCATCAACGACCGTGAATACTGTGACTTGCGCGTTGGGTGGAAGCTGCACGGTGACGGCTGCGGCAGGTTCGCTGACAGGGACGACACTCAATGCGACAGTGGTGAACTCATCGTTGACCGGAGTGGGCAGTATCAGCAGCGGTACGTGGCAGGGGACGATTGTGGCGCCCAGCTATGGCGGAACGGGGCAGAATGAGAGCTCTGCAACCGGGATCGGACAATGGAGCAGCGGAACATACAATGTTTCAACCGCGCTGGCGAACGGGTCGACGGCAACGACCCAGGCAGCAGCAGACAACAGCAGCAAAGTTGCTACGACCGCATATGTTGACCGGACGGCACAGACGCCACATTGGCTTCAGTATCTGGGCACAGGCGCGGATGGGTCTTGTGTGGTGGGTACAATGTGCAACGGCTCAAGCGCATCCACGTTAAGCCTGACTGGGGATTATTACTTCACCACACTCACGGTGCCATACGGGACCACCATGAACGCTTCAAGCAGCAGTTATCCGGTAGGTGTGACGATTCATGTCACCGGTGCGTGTACTATTGCGGGAACGATTGAGGCTAGTACGCTTGCATCAGGCGTCTCAAATCAGACTGGATATTACGGAGGCGCGTCAGGAGGCTCAGGAGGCGGGTCGTCGGCTGGAACCACTGGCAGCGCGACCTACACCGTGGCCGTCAACTCTGGCAACGGCAATAAGTGGCCTTCATGCAATGGCGGCACTGGCGGCACATCGAGCGGCGGCAACGGGGCAGCAGCCGCAGGATACTGCGCGAACGGCAACGCGACTTATCTACAACTACAACGTGCTGGGCTATCTTCAGGAGGCGCGCAGGATGCGCAGTGGTTTACCGGGGCTTATGGACCTGTGGGAGCAAACTCAGGTGGGAACGGCGGCAACGGCGGGAACCATGTCACGCTGATTTGCGGAAGCATCACAGGAACAGATGGCACGCATACCGGGACGATTGACGCCAGCGGCGGCGCGGGAGCAAACTCCAGCGCCAATTCGACAGGTGCGGGGGCGGGCGGCGGCGGCGGAGTGATTATCCTCTCGTCGGAGGCGGCTGTGAGTACATGGCCGAATACTTACGCGGCTGCGGGTCCTGGTGGGCTGGCGGTGGTTCCGCAGGCTTTGGGTGTGGGCGGAAGTTGCACGACCCAGCCGAAAGCGACTTTGACAGTCTCAGGCGGCGCTTTGAGCACCTGCACGGTAGTCACAGCAGGAGCGGGTTGCGGGACGGGCGCTGGCTTGAACTGGACGATTCAGGGCGGCGGCGGCACGGGCGGCACGATCACTCCCACATGGAGCGCGGGGGCGCTGGCTTCCTGCACTGCGTCGGGTGGGTCAGGCTATACGGCGGCAACTTACACCACGAGCGGCAACGGTGGCGATGGGGAGCCTGGATGGATAGCAGAGTTTGCCGGATGGTAGGGCGCGGCAGCGGAAACTGATGCGGGGGCGAGCACGGCAGGGGGATGTTGGCGGCTGTTCAGGAAATCCGAGCATGGCTCGGACGCGCAGCAGGACGTAGGGTCTTGGCAAAGCGGGTTGCAGTGGCGCGGATCGGGTGTTGACTGGGGTTCTTCCCAGTCAGGGCGAAGAAGGAACAGGGGAGGAAAGTGACAGCATCCGCAGGAAAGCGAGCCGAGGAAGCCGGTGAACTGGATCTTATCGAGAGCGGGCTTGACGGGGAGGAACTGGAGAAATTCGGGAGAATTCTGGATCATCGCCCGGCGAGTTTGCACGGGGATACAGTGGCGATGGCGTTGGCGGAGCATCTTTTGCGGGTAAGAACGCGCGATGGATGGACGGCACCCTTGAAGGCCAACGCGGCGCAACGGGAGTTTGAACGGCGACGGGGCATGCGGAACATCGTGCTAAAAGCGCGGCAGATGGGATTGACGACCTGGGCGGCGGCGCGATTTTTTTTGAAGACGATCACCCGGCCGGGAACGCTGACGCTGGAAGTTGCACACACTCAGGAGGCGGCCGAGGAGATTTTCAGGATTGTTTACCGCTTCCTGGATTGGCTGCCGGAGGAGTTGCGGGAGGGACCGCTGAAGACTTCACGGGCGAATGTGCGGCAACTGGCCTTTACGGAGCTGGATTCACAATACCGGGTGGTTTCAGCGGGGGACCGGAACGCGGGGCGGGGACTGACAGTGCAGAATCTGCACTGCTCAGAGCTGGCGCGCTGGCCGGGAGATCCGGGGGAGACACTCGCCGGGTTGCGGGCGGCTCTGGCGCCGGGGGCAGAGGTGATTCTGGAGTCAACGCCGGACGGTGTGGGCGGATGCTTTCACGAAGAGTGGCAGAAGGCAGGGGAAACGGGAGTCGTGCGGCATTTCTTTCCGTGGTGGATGGAACAGCGGTACCGAACCGCAGCGGTGAGCGCGGCGAGCCTGACCGAGGAAGAACACGGGTTGATGGAGCGGCAGGGGCTGGACCTGGAGCAGATCGGATATCGAAGGCAGATCCGTGCGGAATTTCGCGGGCTGGCGCGACAGGAGTATGCCGAAGACGAAGAGAGCTGTTTCTTGGCCAGCGGAAGTTCGGTGTTTGAACTGACGGCAATTGAGGAGCGGTTGGCAACGGCGCCGGAGCCGGTGGAGCGGCGGAAGAACGGGGAGATGGAAATCTGGCTGCCGCCTTTAAAGGGGAAGCAGTACCTGGTGGCGGTGGACCCATCAGGGGGCGGGAGCGATGGGGATTACTCCGCGGCCGAGGTGTTGGAGTTGGAGACGGGGCTGCAGTGCGCGGAGTTTGCCGGCCATGTGGGCGGGTTGGAACTGGCACGGCTGGTGACGGCACTGGCTGCGGAGTACAACCAGGCGTGCCTGGTGGTGGAGCGGAATAACCATGGGAGCGGGATTCTGGCGCTGGCGGAGACGGTGTGCGGGTACCAGAAGATCTACCGTCAGGGCGGGCAGGCGGGTTGGCTGACGAATTCGATGAGCCGTCCGGCGGCGCTGGGCAGGCTGGATGCCGGCTTGGTGGAGCAACCGGAGCGATTCCAGAGCCGGCGTTTGCTTGGCGAGTGCAGGAGTTTTGTGCGTCTGCCGGACGGCAGGACAGGGGCGCGGCCGGGAATGCATGACGACCGGGTGATGGCGATGGCGATTGGGCTGGAGGCGCGAGCGGAGTTGCTGGGGAAGGGCAGCTGCTAGCTTTTAGCTCTCAGCTTATTCGTGCTGGGAACGAGCGGCGACGGGCAGCGATCGGAGTGTCGGCAGACATCTGAAGGCTTAGGGCTGAAAGCTGTCGGCTGCATTGAGGGGCGGAGCGGCTAGAATTCGAAGGAGAATCTGGAGAAGGCGGGAGAACGGGCTTGGCGGTTCTGGCGGTGCAGCATATCCGGCGGATGCGGGGCGGCGCACAGGGCCAGCTGATGCTGGGCGCCGACGGCCAGATTTATGTTGTGAAGTTCCAGAACAATCCGCAACACCGTAGAGTACTGGCCAACGAACTGCTTGCCTCGCGGTTGGCGGCGGTGGCGGGACTGGCGACGCCGGAGGTCGAGTTGGTGGAAGTCTCGAGTTGGCTGGTGGAGAATACGCCGGAGCTGGAGATCGATCTGGGCAGAACCAGGGTGCGCTGCGAGGCGGGACTACAATTCGGGTCGCGGTTTGTGGGTGGGCTAATGCCAGGGCAGGTGGTGGACTACCTGCCCGAAGAGCAACTGAGGGATGTGAAGAACCTGGGCGAGTTTGCCGGGATCCTAGCGCTGGACAAGTGGACCGGCAATGCGAATGGGCGCCAGGCGGTATTTACGCGCAAGCAGCGGGAGAGGCTGTACCGGGCGGTCTTCATCGACTATGGATACTGCTTTCACGCCGGAGAATGGCGATTTGAGGATGCGCCGCTGCGGGGGGTCTACTACCGCAACGATGTTTATCGAGAGATCAGGGGATGGGACGCTTTTGAGCCTTGGCTGACGCGGATGGAGACGATGGCGGCGGAGACGATTTGGGCAGCGGCGAATGAAGTGCCTCCGGAGTGGTACGGCGGGGACCTGAGCGAGATGGAAGCGCTGGTGGAAAAGCTGCTGGCGCGTAGAAGCCGGATCAGGGAGTTGATTGAGGGATTCGGGAGAACCGAGAGGAATCCATTTCCGAAATGGGGTGAGGCTGGGGAGAAAATTGAGGTGGGTGGTTGGAATGAGTTTGGGTGGGGGTCTAGCATTACGGGGAGAGTGAATTGAGTAAGGCAGTGAGTAGGGAGAAGGAACCAGGGAACAAGGGCTGGTCGCGGTGGAGTGACTTCTGCGCAGGATCTGCGCCGATGGATTAAGACGAGTGCAATGAACAGCGGCAACCTCAGACGCGCGTGCGAGTTTCGGCTGATCCGGTATGTACCGGATGCGGTCAGGAACGAGTATGTGCATATCGGGGTGATTTTGCGCGAATGTGCAGGGGCGGAGGGGCAAGGGGCCGGCGGGCCGGAACCGGCGTTGGTGCAGTTTACGCGGGACTGGCGGCGTGTGCGGTGCCTTGACCCCGTTGCGGATATCGCGCTGCTGGAAGGGATGGAGAGTGAGCTGCGGCGGCGGTTCCAGGAAGAACCGGATGGGAACCTGATGCGGCTGCTGGGCGAGTCGCTCTCGCTAAGTGTTCAGATGACCGAGGCCAAGGCTTATCTCGCCGAGAGTTTGCCGGCGGGGATGGAAGAACTGATGCGGCTGTATGTGGAGCCAGCGCCGCGGGAGCGCGTGGTGCGGTTGAGTGGACGCGCCGGCATCCAGGCGAAGATGCGGACGGAGTTTGAGCGGGCCGGGGTTTGGGATCTGATGCGGAAGAGAATTGCCGCATCGCAGTATACGCGGCCCGGGGACCCGCTGCGGATCGATGCGGGCTATCGGCCGAATGGATTGATTCGCATGTTTCATGCGGTGAGCCTGGAACCGGGCGTGGAGATGGCCAAGGTGTTGGCGTTTTCAGCAGCCGGGCTAAGGGCTGGTGTGGAGCGGGTGGAGAAGGCCAGCCTGGAACTGACAGCAGTGATTGAGCCCGCGGCCCTGCTGGGAGCGACGGAGCAGGAGCCGGAGCGGCTGGAGATGTACAGGTTTGGCGTGGAGACGATGGAGGAATACCAGATTCGGGTGCTGACGACCTCGGACCTGGGGCGGGTGGCGGAGACGGCGCGGCGGGAGTTGCGGGTGTGAGAAACAGGTTTCATTGGGCAGATTCTGGTGTGCAGAGGTTGGCGTTTTTGGGTTAATAACTAATTGGCAAAGATTTGCCGATAATTTCCTGTGTTTGCGGTAGGATGGATTTTGTAAGTGAGAAAGTTGTATCTGCGAGTAGGCAGTGGTGGCAATTTGTTAGTAAGTGAGAACAGTTAGCTGTCAATTGTTCTCTGCTGACTGAAGATGAGGCATGACCCTTTCCGGGGTTGTGCCTTTTCTGTTTTTGGGGATGGCGGAAAAGGAAGGTAGACGTGAGGGTAGGAGAACAGTTGCGGGAGATCTGGCGGCAGGCGACGCGCTACAGCGGAGATGACGGGCCGCGGCGAGCTGATCTGGCAGCGAGCGCGGCCGATGCGGAGGCAGAGCGGAAGACCCTGGCCCTTCCCTCGATTCTGACGCCGGTGCAGTTTCCGGGGCGGCACCTGCCCAAGCCGACGCCGATGAACCTGCGCCGGTTTGCAGAGACGCCGGTGGTGCGGCGGGCGATCAACGTGATCAAGGATCGAATTGCGGCAATGGATTGGCTGGTGAGGGTGCGGCGAGGCGCAGGACCGGCTGATGCCGCCGAGGTGGCAAAGAAGCTCAGAGCCTTGCGGAGGACATTGGAAGAGCCGAACGCGGCGGACAGTTTCCGTACGTTGATGGAGCAGGTGATTGAAGACGCGCTGACGGGCGGATACGGGGCCATTGAGATGGAACCGACGGGCGATGCAGAGCGGCCGGCAATGTTGTGGGCGGTGGACGGGGCATCGATTCGCATTAATGCGCGGTGGGACGGGCAGGAGGAGACGCCCCGGTATGCGCAGGCGATGCCAGGGCAACTGGAGTCGAGCTCGGTCGAGTTGCGGGACGATCAGTTGATGTACATCCGGATGAATCCGCGGAGCTTTACGCCGTTTGGCCTGGGACCGCTGGAGGTGGCATTCGAGACGGTGAACCAGTTTCTGAGCGCGCATCGGTTCGCCGGCAAGCTCGCGGCAAACACCGTGGCGCAGTATGCACTCTGGCTGAACGAGGCGACGCCGGCGCAGCACGACCGGCTGATTCGCTGGTGGCAGGACGAGATTGAGGGAACGGGAAGGGTTCCGTTGATCTCAACCGAACAGAAGCCGGAGGTGTTGCGCTTTGCCCAGGGCACCGATGCGGATATGCGGCTGGCGTGGCAAGAGTTTCTGATCCGGATGGTGGCGAATGCGTTTGGATTGCCGCCGCTGATGCTGGGGCTGGAGGCGGACGTGAACCAGTCGACGGCCGCAGAGATGACGGACGAAGCATTTCGCGGGGCGATCTCACCGTTGGCGATGTTGCTGGCAGGGCACATTACGCGTGACCTGTTTGGCAAGTGCATCGGATGGCGGGAGTTCGAGTTTGTCTTCAACGACCTAAGCGCACGGGACGAGGAGACGGAACTGGCCGTGCAGGTGAAACTGCTTCAGGCGGGGGTGTTGACGGTAAACGAGGTACGGGCGATGCGTGGACTAGGGCCGTTGGAGAGAGATGGAGCGACACAACTGGCGGGCGAAGCATCAGGCGAGCGAGCGGGGTAATGGACCTCAATCCGGGCGTTGTCGGGCGACGGGCCACTGACCGGACCAGCAAAAGAAGATGGGTGGAGAGCGCATGCGATTGGAAGCGATGGCGGTAAAGATTCCCCACGTAGACGGGCACCCCAACCGGGTGGCTTTCGAAGGGGTGTTGACGGTGGTGAATACAGCCAGTGACAAGGCTCCGGCGGGGGCGCGCGGGCACCGAGTGATGTTGACGCACGAGGCGGCGGAGAAGGCGCTGCCGTCGCTGCTGGGAATGGCGGTGGATTACCGGCCGGGCTGGGATGGCCATGATTCACGCCGGAAGATAGGCCTTCTGACCGAGGCGAACCTGATCGGGAAGCGACTAGTGGTGCGTGGATATCTCTATGCACGGGATTTCCCAGAGGTAGCCGCGGCGATTGAGGCGCAATCTCCGGAATCGATGGGGATGAGTTACGAACTGGCGGATGCGCGGGTTGAGGACATGCGGGCCGAAGTGTGGAAGCTGACCCGAGTAACTTTCACCGGCGCGGCCATTCTTCTGCGGGAGAAGGCGGCTTACCGGGCGACAAGCTTTCGCATGGCAAGTTAGTTGGTTAGCTAGTTAGCGAGATCGCACAGAGGCTCCGCGAAGCGGAGCCTCTGTGCCAGCTACCTAGCGAGGAAGGCGTTGGACATTCACGGCAAACCAGAAAGGAATGGCATGGAACAGGAACAGAAGGATATTGCGGAGCGGCTAGAAGCCGCGACGACATTGCTGGAAAGAACGGTGAACTGGCTGGAAGAGCGGACCGCGCAAGCCAGTGTGAGGGCCGGCGAGGTGGAGAGGATTTCAGCGACGGTAGAGTCAGCGGCTGCGGACCGCCGCGTTGCCGAGCTGGCGGAGAAGTTGGGCGAAGTTGAACGGGATCTAGAAGAGCTGAAGGCAGCGGCCGCACCGACGGCACAGAACCCGCTTCGCAGGACCGTGCCCGCTTCGACATCAGAGATGCTGGCCAAGCACGGCATTGCCGAGGGGCCAGTGGATGTGCGAACCCTGGACGCTGCGCTTGCCGGGCTGAGCCTGGAACAGCGGATCGCGGTGAAAAGCCAACTGCTGCGGGCGGGTGCGATTGCCTGAGGCAGCTTCTAGCTTCTAGCTACTAGCTTCTAGCTACAAGCTTGTGGAGACTCGGCCGGGCGGGATGCCACAGGCCGGGGCGGGGCGGCATGAATCCAACCTTGGAAGGAAGCAATGCCATGGCTGAACTCTGCCGAAAACTTATTGAAATGACCGCTCGGGAAAGCAGGCAGATAGCTAGAAGCTAGTAGCTAGAGGCTGCTCTTCGAGCAACGACTGGCCCCATGGAGGGGGCGGAAAGAGCCTATGAACGCAACCTTTGCAGACATTCACGCAGCAGCAGATTTTATCGGGCCGGGCGCAATCGAAGTTCCGCTGTATCAGACCGAGATTTTCGACATCTGCCGGCGTTCGAGCCCCTTCGGGCAGCGCATCAAGCAGGTACCTGCAACCGGGCACCCGTCGCGGTTCTTTGAAGAGACGGCTCTTCCGAATCCGGGTACGGCCGGATTTGTGAATCCACGCAGCATCGTGGCTCCAGTAGTGAGCCCGACGCGTGTGGAGCGCAGTGTGCCGTTGAAGGCGATCGTCGCTCAGATCAACTACAACCTCTTTGACGTGGAGTTGGGAGACCAGCAGAAGCAGTTTGCCTACCTTCAGGCCAAAGACCTGGTGGACACGGTGAGCGGTGTAATGGTTGCTCACGATGTGGCACTTTGGAACGGCAATGACACCAGCCTGAGTGCGCCGACGACCACGCAGTACATGGGCGTGATTCCGCAGATTGTGGCTGGCGGCAACACGGTTTCAATCGGCACGACAGCATCGATTGTAGATGGAATCAAGTCGGCTGTGGCGCAGATGGTGGCCAACAACGGTTATGCAGTGCGGCCGACAGCGATCTATGCCAACCCGGTGCTGTTGGATCTGATCGACCGGGAGATGAAGTCCGAGTTCAACGTGGTGCTGAATACCGACAACATCACGGGTGGCATCCGGGTGAAGATGCTGTCGACACAGGCAGGCGATCTGCCCTTGATTCCTGACTGGAGCCTGAGCTATACAGGTACACCGGGATCGGGCTCGGCGGTTCTGCCGGCTTACATCGTGACCGAGGACCTGATTGAGTATCACTGGCTGGGCGACCCGACTCCTCGCGTCTTCCAGCTTGGACTGCCCAACTCACTGGCGTACCAGTACGTGGCGGTGAAGTTCGGCGCCCCGGTGGTGAAGGGCGCGAACTATGCACACTACCAGGTGCTGGTGGACCGGTAGTCGATTCGGCAGCGTTTGTGATGAGGCTCCGCGCTGCGGAGCCTCATCTGTTAGCGACCTAACAGCTTAGCGGAGCGCGGCTCGACGGAACAAACACGTGGCCGGGGCTGCTGGCTCCGAGATGGTACTACGCACAGAGGGAAGGGTGGGGTATGGCATATCTGCAGCCAGCGGATTACCCGAACTATGGATTGCCGGCTGAAACGACGGCGGACTGGATTACGGCCGCCACAGCATTGATCAACAGCCACTGCAGGCGGCCGGACCTGAACGTGATCCAGTACACGGAGCGGCTGCGGATCCCTAGCGGATCGCAGACGGTTTTGCTGACTTATCTGCCGCTATCTCCGCTCGAAACCGCATCGACGCCTATCGTTAGTGTCGAGGGACGCTCTGCGGCACCGCGGCGCGGAGAGCTTCAGAGCGAGTTGTTGCTGGACGTTGCGCTTGCTTTTTCGCTGCCGGGCCAGTGGACGGCGATCAATCCGGGCTCAGTGGATTACGACGCGAACACCGGGGAGTTGACGTTGCCCTGGAACATTTTTGGACTGTCCTACAACGAGATAGCGGTGACCTACACGGCGGGGCTGGCGACGATCGGGGACGACATAAAGACAGCGTGCGCGCAGATTGTGCGGAATGCACAGTCTACGCCGGCGCTGAACGCAAGCAAGACCAAGATCGACACGATGCAAATGCAGTATTTCTCGAGTTCGCTGGTGGACGAAACGGTGCAGGCATGGCTGCGTCCTTACGTGGCGAACAGGTTGGGGTGAGGAATGAGCGATACGGCGCCGCGCAATCCGGTGAGTGGGCCGCAGATGCTGGCCAATGCCCTGCTGCGAAGCGTAGCAGGAACAACGGCTCTTTTGCGAGTAACTGGCACCAGCACGGATACCAGCAGATCTGAGGTGGGGCTCGTGGCAACGACCTTTGCCGATGTGGTGGTGAGCCCGGTGGTGATGCGGAAGCTGCGGCCGACGTGGCAATCAGGCGGGGAATCGAAGTGGGAACTGCTGGTTTCAGCAACGGGCGTTGAGCAGCAGGTTCGGGCGCAGGATTTTCCATCGGCGCAGGCCCTCTTTGCGATGACGTTGGCGGTAACGGTTCAAGGGCAGGAATTCCTGATTGATTCGGTCGCATGCAACGAAGCCTTCGGGCAAGCGTATCTTTACCGCTTGTTGTTGCGCGAGGCGCGTCAGCAGGCAGTGTGAAGGCAGTGGAGAGTGATCAGTTGCCAGTAATCGGAGATCGGGGACTGCCGTTCTGTGCTTCTTCCCGGGGCGATCCCCAAGGAGTATTTCTTCATGCAAAATGCGAAAGACTCATTTTATGTGGCGCTGCGCACGCGTCTGGCCGCGATCAATCCGGAGCGGACAATTCTGCTGCGCGGAGCGGTTCGGCCGGGAATCCTGGTAGAGGAGGCCGAGGCTCCGTTTACACAGCTGCCGAACGATGTGTTTGTTCTGCGGTGGCTGGGGTTGGGGATGGATCTCGATCTGAGTTCATCGATGGCTGCCGAACAGTGCGAGGTGATCTACCAGACTTGCGGGACACAGAGCTTTGGCGGGCTGGACCGCGGCCGGGCGTTGAGCCAGATGGATGGGGAGCTGGCAGCGATGCTCCAGCCATTCCATACGGCGAAGATCAACTACACAACAACGACGCCAGCGACGATGCTGACGCAAGTCTTCTGGGATGAACCAGGTTTTGGGCCGATCGTGGTGCAGCGGGACCAGTTGAGCCGCTCGGCAAAGTTGATGGTTTACAGCTACCAGGAGCAGGGGGAGTAAATGGCGGTGAATTGGTTTGCAGCTCCGTCACCGGTGGCGCGGCGGGTTCGAGGGTATTTTGCGCCTGTGAATAGGACGGCGCATACGCCGGTTCCTTTCGATGCGGCGGAGCAGGGTAGGTTTAGCCTCGATGAACCGCCTGCGCCGTGGATTAGCCTGGGTTGGATTCAGGAGTTCACGCGCAAGCCGGCGAGCAAGACAGCGCCATTGTTGACGGGTGTCCCGGCGGCAACGCTGGGGCAAGTGCGGGAGACGCTGGAAGCGCAGGTGAGCCTTGATTTTCTGAGCTGGACGAAGCTGACGATGGCACTGGCCACGGGGTCGCAGCACATGAATCTGTTGGCCGCGACGAGCGGCGCATTGGCGGTGGCAGATGGAGCGCAAGCGGTTGCGGCGGTGAGTGTACAACCCGGATCGACAGCGACATTTATTGCATTGGGAGCTGCGGATGCGGCGAACTTTGCGGTGGGCACGATGGTTGCAGTGGACACGGATTATGCAGGACAGACTGGCTTTGTGGGTTCGCCGGTTTCGGGCGCATATGTGCGGCAGGCGCTGAGCGACGTGGACTATATCCGGCGGGTCACGTTCAATGTGGCATTCGTAACGCAAGTCAACTCCACCGGGCTAACGCTGGCCGAACCATTGCCTGGGGGCGCTCCGGTGGCGGGCGCGAAGCTGCAGGCGATTCGCGGGTTTGTGGACCGCGAGGGTGGGAGCTTCTACCAGGAATGGTCGGGTCTGTTCGTGATGGAAGGCAGCCAGGGAGAGCGCATTCTCTTCTATTACCCGCGGTTGCAGACAATGACCGGTGCCGAGGAGAACCCTGTTCCGCTGGATGGGAAGACTAAGGGCGGGCTGCAACGTGTGTTGCTGAAAGGGCAATTTCTGGCGCTGCCGGTTACCGATCCATTGGATGGGGAACGGGTGCTTTGTTACCGGAGCTTCCTGCCCGCGGCGAGTGCACTGGTGTAAGGCAACGGCGAATCACCGAGCGAACGAATCGGCAGGATAGAGAATCACGATGAAAATCACGATCCACGGGCAGGACTGCACATCCGTGCTGGATGCGGTACATCCGCTGACCATTGAACGCAAGCTGAACGAGCCCTCGGTTTGCCGGCTATGGCTGAGTTATCCCTCGGGCAGCAGCCTGCCAACTCCTTTGCGTAACCAGACAATCTCGGTTTCGGGTGATGACGGCACGGTCTACTTCACGGGTTACATTGCGGTAAGCCCTTTGCCGGAGTACGCAGGGTTGGGCATCGAAGGGCCGCGCTATCGGATTGCAGTTGAAGCGGTCAGCGATGAGATGCTGCTGGACCAGTTGCTGATGCCACCAAGTGCAGGCGCAACGGGCAAAGCCGCAGGCGCGCTGTTGACCTCGCTGGTTACTCGCACCGGATCGGCGGCACTCTCAACGCAAGACCTTACGCTGGCAGCGCCAGTTGGCCGGTTTTCTCCGGAGTTGGGTGCAGTCTGGAGCAAGAGTGCAGGGCGAGTGGCCAGCCAAGCGCGGGCGGCCTATCGTGCAGTGAACGGCACGTTGACACTCTCTCCTGTGCAGACAACGGTGCATCCGTTGAACGAGACGGACGGAAGCTTGAACTTGGCCAACCTGGCACTCACGGCCAGCGCAAAGCGCGCACTGGCGAACGATGTGACAGTTTGCGGTGAACATGAGCCGGTAGCTTATGTCACCGAGTACTTTCTTGGCGATGGGGTCACAACCACATTTTATCTTGCGGCCGATCCATATTGTGCGGCCGCTGCCGAATCCACCATTATCAATGAGCTCTTTAACGAGCCACAGATCGACCTGCGCATCTGGGGTAATCCTGGGGGATACGGCTATTTCTCACAGGGCGCGAGCGGGCTGGTGATGAACGGCGGCAATGGAATCGATGGAGACACGCTGCTGACCTGGATCGATCCTGTGGAGATGGGCGGAACGCTGCTGCTGGAGGCAGCGGGCGTGACGCTGTCGCCGGGAAGCACGGGGATTCTTCCGGGGTTCTTTACCGGCATCGAGAATCTGGCCGGATGCATCGCTGGCTTCCAGGCCACGGCACAGCAGGGAACCGGAGCAGTGAGTCTGCAGCCTGTGGTGCAGGGAACTCTGACGGGATCAGCCTATGCTGTGAACCCAGACCATCGATACACTTTGCGCATTCGGGTGCATTGCGCTGAGAATCAGCGGGAACTGGCCATCTATCGTTCCTTTGGAGATAGCGGCGCCATCACCTGCGGTGGGCAGATGAGTCAGAGTCCAGCCAAGCTGCAAATGGAGATTCAGGAGTTTGTGAACGGCGTGGGCAGCATGCCGCTGACGCTATATGATGGTTCGATCACCAGCCTGCCATCGGCGTGCATGGTGGTTGCGGCAAGCAGCACAAACCTGATTGGGACCATGCGCGCTTTGAACCTGACCGACCTGGGGTCGGGGTGGGTGGTGAGCACGCCGCCCAGCGGCAGTCCCTACACACGCCCGGTGGGCACGATAGCGGAAGCGGCCGAGTGCCACGTGGATCGGACAGGCAAGCTGGTCTTCTATACCGGCTTTGTGCCTGTAGTGGGCGAACAAGTTGCAGTGAGCTACCGCACCGTGGGCCGGGCCGTGGGGCGTGCCGTGAATGCAGCCAGCCAGCAGGCCTTGGCGCAAGCGGGCATGCCTGCAGTGGCTACCTGGATAGGCTCGGTAGCCAACCCGGCTGCGCGCAGTTCTGCGGATTGTCGCAATGCTGCCCTTGCGTTGGAGCAGGCAGCGGCCAGCGTTAGCGCGCTATGGGCTGGCACCTACAAGGGAAACCGGATGAGCTTTGCCGCCGATGTGTGGCCAGGCGATGCACTCCTGTTGAATGCACCCTCGACTAATCTGAATACACAAGTGGTGGTGCGCACCGTCAAGGTGAGTTATCGCGCAAGTTATCCCGATCTGGTGGAGTATGCAATCCAGTTTGCCAACGACTGGGCGAGCGATCTGGCGATCAAGACAAACACGACTGTGCCAACGGATACGTGGCTGCCAGCGCCCGTGGCTCCTACGACCCTGGCCAATCTCAGCGGTCTGGCGGTTACAGGACTGACCGGGAGCACGGTAACGATTGAAGCCGGAGTAACGCCGCCAACGGGTGGCGGATTCGAGATCCGGCGACGGGACTTCGCCTTCATGCCGGGCGAGGATACGGGCCTCGTGATGCGCGCGACGGTGCCCACCATGACATTCTCAAGAGAGACGGCCAACGACAGGTTCTTTATCAGAATGTATGACGGAGAGACGCCGCCGAACTACTCAGAGTTTTCAACTGCGTTGTTCATTAACCTGCCGCTCAGCTCGTGAGCGGTGTCGTCTCAGCGTGCGGCAGCAGATGGAGTTCGATGGATGCGGATGATGAATGAATTCGAAGCGCAGGTGCTGAGTGACTTGAGCGTGCTAAAAACGCAGATGACCGGCATCATGGGTGATGGCAATGGAGGGCGCATCGCTGAGTTGGAGCGGCGCATGGAGCGGCACGAGCAGAACTGGCAGCGCGCCAAGGGGTTTCTGGCCGCAGTCAGTGTGCTGTTCGCGGTGGTTGAAGTGGCCTTCGAGGCCTGGCACCGGCATTGAGCGCCCGCGCAGGTCCCTCGTATAATTAAGCCCATGAGCGAATTTCCCCTGGTCGGCATCGTGATGGGCAGCAAGAGCGATTACGAAGTGCTCCTGCCCGCAGTAGAGATCTTAAAAGAGCTTGGGATTCCCCACGAAGCGCGTGTGCTGAGCGCCCATCGCACTCCGGATCAACTCATTGCCTACGTTGAAACCGCGAGAGCGCGCGGCCTGCGGGTGATGATTGCCGGCGCTGGCGGCGCGGCTCACTTGGCCGGCGTGATTGCAGCCAAGACGCTGCTCCCCGTGCTGGCAGTGCCCATCGCGGCCACATCGCTGGCCGGGCTTGACTCCCTGCTTTCGATGGTGCAGATGCCCAAAGGCATTCCTGTCGCCACGCTGGCTATCGGCAAGCCCGGCGCTGGAAATGCCGCGCTGTTTGCGGCCGAGATCCTGGCGTTGAACGATGCGGCGCTCTATGATCGGCTAGCCGCTTGGCGCGCGGCGCGTGCCAAGGAAGTGCTGGACGCAAAGCTGCCTGATTGATTCCGGGCCTTGGCGTGAAACGGGAATCAAACGTTCTTCTCCCACTTCTTGGGCCGGCGATTTTGCTGCAGAACTCTTTTGCGCAACCGCAGTGACTTGGGCGTTACTTCCACCACTTCGTCGTCGGCGATGAACTCGATGGCCTGCTCAAGGTTGAGAGCCTTGTAAGGCACGAGCCGGATGGCCTCATCCGCGCTCGATGCGCGCATGTTCGTCATCTTCTTTTCGCGCACCACGTTCACGTCCAGGTCGTTGTCGCGCGAGTGCTCGCCGACAATCATTCCCTCGTAAACCTCAACGCCTGCTCCCACAAACAAGATGCCGCGTTCCTGCAATCCATTCAGCGAGTAAGTGGTCGTCAGCCCCTGGCGATCGGCGATCAGCGCCCCCGTCGGTCGCTGCGGAATCTCGCCCTGGTAGGGAATATAGCCATCGAACAGCGCATTCATCACGATGGTGCCGCGCGTCTCGGTCAGCATCTCGCTGCGTAGTCCGATCAGTCCGCGGCTGGGAACGCGAAACTCCAAACGCACGCGGCCTGACCCGTGATTGTGCATCTTGGTCATTTCGCCCTTGCGCGGTCCCAGTTTCTCAATCACCACGCCGGTGTAGTTCTCCGGCACGTCGATGGTCAGGTGCTCCACCGGTTCCATGCGCTGGCCGTCTACCGTGCGGGTCACAATCTCCGGCCGTCCGGCAGAAAGCTCAAAACCCTCGCGCCGCATCATCTCGATCAAAATCGCAAGTTGCAGTTCGCCGCGGCCCAGCACTTTGAAAGTATCGGGCGAGCCGGTGTCTTCTACGCGGATGCTCACGTTGGTCAGCAGCTCTTTTTCCAGGCGTTCGCGCAAATTACGGCTGGTCACGTACTGCCCTTCGCGCCCGGCAAACGGCGAGTTGTTCACGCTGAATTGAATGGCAATCGTTGGCTCGTCGATAATGATGAGCGGCAAGGGCGCGGGGCTTTCGACGCTGGTGATCGTCTCGCCGATTGTGATGCCTTCCACGCCGGCAACGGCCACAATGTCGCCCATCACGGTCTCTTCAATCTCAGTGCGCTTCAGGCCGCTGAAGGTGAACAGCTTGGTGATGCGCGTCTTCATCAGCGAGCCGTCGCGCTTTGAAATCGTCACGTCGTCGCCGGCGTGCAGCGTACCCTGAAAGACGCGGCAAATCGCGATGCGGCCAAAATAGTCGGAGTAGTCGAGATTGGTGACCAGGATCTGCAGCGTACCGTCCGCATCGCCCGTTGCCGCGGGAATGGTAGAGACGATCGACTCAAACAGCGGCTGCAGGTCAGTGCCCGGCTTGGCCAGATCCATCGTTGCCGTGCCGGCCTTGGCCACCGCATAGAGCACCGGAAAATCCAACTGGCTCTCATCCGCATCCAAATCGATGAACAGATCGTAAATCTCGTTCAATACTTCCTGCGGCCGTGCATCCGGCCGATCGATTTTGTTGATCACCACAATCGGCTTGAGCTTCGCTTCAAGCGCCTTTGAAAGCACATAGCGCGTCTGCGGCAGCGGTCCCTCGGCTGCATCCACAAGCAGCATCACGCCATCCACCATCTTCAGCGCGCGTTCCACTTCGCCGCCGAAGTCGGCGTGGCCCGGAGTGTCCACAATGTTGATCTTGCCGCCCTCAAACACGATCGCCGTGTTCTTGGCCAGGATGGTGATGCCCCGCTCCCGCTCCAGTTCATTCGAGTCCATCACCCGATCGGCTACCTGCTCGTTGGCGCGGAAGGTGCCGGACTGGCGCAGCATCGCGTCTACAAGAGTTGTCTTACCGTGGTCAACATGGGCAATGATGGCGATATTGCGTATCGTCTGGGTCACAGGTGCGATTTTCCTTATCTGGGGGCTCGGCCATTCAAAGGCCATCGGGTTGGCGACAAAAATAGAACAACTCTCCGCACACTGCGGCACCTTCTATTCTACCAGCAGTGCTCGCGCACGCCGTGCGTCCGCTTCCGTTGCAATGCTAGAATCGACCCAGAATCTCCCCTATCTCCGCTTCCCCTGAGCAAGATAGACCTTCCCCGGCAGGTGCAATGCGTCAGAGTCCAACAGCCAATGCCGCGCCCATCGATTCCCCGGTGCTTGTGCTTTTCGCCAGCATGATCGGCACCACCATCGAGTTTTTCGACTTCTACATCTATGCCACCGCCGCGGTTCTCGTCTTCCCCAGGCTCTTCTTCCCCGCAACCGATCCTGTCACTGCCACCCTCGCATCGCTGGCCACCTTCGGCATCGCCTTTCTTGCCCGCCCCATCGGTTCCGCAATCTTCGGACACTTCGGTGACCGCGTCGGCCGCAAAACCACGCTAGTCGTCGCCCTGCTCACCATGGGCATCTCCACCGTCGCCATCGGTCTCCTGCCCACGTACAGCACGCTGGGCTTTGGCGCGCCGCTGCTCCTCGCCTTCTGCCGCTTCGGCCAGGGCATAGGCCTGGGTGGCGAGTGGGGCGGAGCCATCCTCATGGCCACTGAACATGCGCCACCCCACAAGCGCGCCTGGTACGGCATGTTTCCCCAGCTCGGCGCGCCTCTCGGCTTCTTCCTCTCCGGCGGAGTTTTCCTGCTGCTCTCCCACTGGCTCAGCAACCGGCAGTTCTTCCTCTTCGGATGGCGTCTTCCCTTTCTCGCCAGTGCCGCGCTTGTGCTGGTGGGCCTCTATGTCCGCATCACCATCACTGAGACGCCCATCTTCCGCGCCGCCATTGAGCGCCGCGAGCGCGTCAAGGTTCCCATGGTCACGGTCTTCCGCCGCCACGCCGGAACGCTCGTCATCGGCACCATGGTCTGTCTCGCCACCTTCGTCCTCTTCTACTTGATGACCGTTTTTGCGCTGGCCTGGGGTACCGGCGCGCTCGGTTATGGCCGCGAGAAATTCCTCATGATGCAACTGGTTGACATCTTCTTCTTTGCCATCGCCATTCCCATCTCCGCCGTGCTTGCCGAGCGCGGCCGCCGCAAGGCGCTGCTCTGGGTCACCGTTGCCATCGCCGCATTCGGCCTGGTCCTCGCCCCCATGTTTGCCGCCGGCACCCTGCAAGCGATGGCCATGATGGCCCTCGGCCTCTTCCTCATGGGCATGACCTACGGCCCGCTCGGCACCGTGCTCTCTGAGTTATTCCCCACCGCCGTCCGCTACACCGGCTGCTCGCTCGCCTTCAACTTCGCCGGCATCTTTGGCGCTTCCCTGGCGCCTTACATCGCCACCTGGCTCGCAAAACACCTGGGCCTGCAATATGTCGGCTACTATCTCTGCGCCGCCGCCTTCGTCACCTTCTGTGGCCTGTTCATGATGCGCGAAACCAAAGACGATGACTTCGCCGCAGCCGGCATATAAGCAAGCAACTGATTGATCCAGGGGCGCAATCGCTTCACAAGACCGCGCGCCGCGCCCACCGGTTTCACGCCGGGCGGCCCGTGGGATACACTTCTCCGCAAATGCGAATTGTCTCTGCATCCCTCTCCATGACCGTACGCGCCACGACGCTGGCCCGGTTGTTTTTCATCTCGCTCGTCCCTGTCTTGTGCCTGCTGTTGTCCTCGGCGTATGCAGCAGACGCCCAACCCAAGCCCGGCACCCTCCGCATCTACGCCATTGACGTCGAAGGCGGACAAGCCACGCTCTTCGTTGCCCCTTCCGGCCAATCCCTGCTCGTTGACGCCGGATGGCCCGGCAACGGCGGCCGCGACGCCCAGCGTATTCAGGCCGCCATGCGCCGCGCCGGCATCACCCGCCTCGATCACGTCCTCGTCACCCACTTCCACACCGATCACGTCGGCGGCGTGCCCGAACTGGTCAAGCGCGTCCCCGTCGGTGAATTCCTCGACCACGGCCTCAATCGCGAGGACTCTGACATCACCCGCACTGACTTCGCTGCCTACCTCCACGCCATTCGCGGCATGCCCCGCCGCATCATCCACTCCGGTGACACCATTCGCCTGCCCGGCCTCAGCGTTATCGTCGTCGCCGCCGACGGCGAGCACATCGCCGCCATCCCCGGCATCCAGCCCACGCCCAACCCCTTCTGCGCCACTGAACAGAAATGGCCTGAAGACCCCAGCGAAAACGCCCGTTCCGCCGGCATCCTCGTCACCTTCGGCAAGTTCCGCTTCCTCGATCTCGGCGACCTCACTGCCGCCAAGGAAGTTGCTCTCATGTGTCCCAGCAACCCCATCGGTACCATCGACCTCTACCTCGTCACCCATCACGGCATGTATCTGTCCAACTCCAGCTCCATCGTCAGCGCCCTCCGTCCCCGCGTGGCCATCATGGACAACGGCGCTCACAAGGCCGGCAGCCCTGAAGCCTGGCAGAGAGTTCATGACAGCCCCGGCCTTCAAGACCTCTGGCAACTCCACACCGCTGAAGACTCTGACGCCGCTCACAACAGCCCCGACGCGCTCATCGCCAATCCAAAAGGCAGCCCTGCCGATGGCGCGTACCTCGAAGTCATCGCCTCGCCCCGCGGCAGCTTCTCCGTCACCAACTCTCGCACCGGCCAAACCAAACACTATGACCGCAACGAGTAACGGCCTGCGCCCCAACGCCGCGCACTTTACAATGACAATCGCAGACGGAACGCGCCTCGGCACGTTCCGCATTCCAAGGAGGGCCTCTCATGTCCCCATCGCGCCGCGAATTTCTCGCCGGCCTCGGAGCCGCAGGTGCACTGGCCGTCGAGGCGCGTGCCGCCCATTCATTCGCCGCCTGCCCCTTCCGCGTCTCCGTCATCAACGACGAAATCTCCCAGGACTTTGATCACGCCTGCTCCGTCGCCGCCAACGACTTCGGCCTCCACTGGATCGAACTCCGCAGCATGTGGGATAAGAACATCACCGAGCTGAGCCCCGCGCAGATAACCGATGCCAAGGCCATCCTCGCCAAATACAAGCTCCGCGTAACTGACATCGCCGGCCCGCTCTTCAAAGTGGACTGGCCCGGCGCGCCCCTCTCCAAAGAGAGCCCCCGCCGTGACCAGTTTCACGCCGAGTTCGACTTCAAGCAGCAGGACAAGCTCCTCGACCATTGCATCGAACTCACGCAGGCCTTCTCCACCGACCGCATCCGCTGCTTCGACTTCTGGCGCCTTGAAGACCAGAAGCCTTATCGCGACGCCATCAACCGCAAGCTCCGCCAGGCCGCTCAGGTCTGCGCCCAGCACAACCTGATCCTCGTGCTCGAAAACGAGATGGCCTGCAACACCGCTACCGGAGAAGAAGCCGCCGCCACGCTCAAAGCTGTGCCCGAATCCAACTTCATGCTCAACTGGGACCCCGGCAATGCCGCTACCTTCGCCGGCAACGTGCCTTACCCCGACGGCTATCATCTGCTGCCCATTCGCCGCATCGGCCACTGCCATGCCAAAAGCGTCGTCCGCACGGCAGACGGAAAATGGGAGTGGGCCCCCGTAGGCGAAGGCGTCGTCGATTGGGCAGGCCAACTCCGCGCACTCAAGCACGATGGCTTCCGCTACGCCGTGAGTCTTGAAACGCACTGGCGCGGCGCCGGCACACCTGAAGCCTCAACCCGCATCAGCATGAAGGGTTTAAAAGAAGCCCTCACCCAAGCCGGAACCGACTGCTGACGAATCATTGAAATCGTGGATTTGATCGGCGCGGGCTTCAGCCTGCAAGAATGCTCTTCAGGAAAGAATGATGGGTGCCCCTGGTCTCGATTCTGAGACCAGGGATAGCAAAGAGCTCAACTGAGGAACGTACTGAATCGGAACCATAAGCCAGGCAGTCGTGACCAGTGCCGCGTGCCCCATCCATGCGCAGTCTCATCGCGCATGGGTGGGATACCACAAAATCCAACGCCAGGGACTCGGCAACTGCGAGTTCAACCAGCCGAAGGCCGCCAGCCCCACCGCAGGTGGTTCAGCAAATCCGCGGCAACTGCTCCCCAATCTGAATCGGAATCACGCGATTCGAACCCATCGCCGTCCGCGCCACAAGCATCCGCGGGTGCTCGGCCGTCACACGCCCAATCACGGCCGCATCCCGCCCCAGAGGATGCGCCGTCAAAACCGCCAGCACCGCCTCCGCCATCTCGGGCGCAACAAAAAACACAACCTTGCCCTCGTTGGCCACGTACACCGGGTCCAGCCCCAACAGCTCGCAGGCCGACTGCACTTCCGGCCGCACCGGCAGCCGCGGCTCATCAATCTCAATCCCCACGCCCGAAGCCAGCGCAATCTCATTCAGCGTCGAGGCCAACCCTCCGCGCGTAGGGTCGCGCATCGCATGCACCGCACCGCCCGTCGCCGCCAGCACGTCTGCAATCAATCCATTCAGCGCCGCGCAATCGCTTCGTATCTGGCTCTCGAACTCCAATCCCTCCCGCACGCTCATGATCGCCATGCCGTGGTCGCCGATCGTCCCTGAAACCAGAATCGCGTCCCCCGCCTGCGCCCGATGCGGCCCCACCGCGATCCCCGCCCGCAGCGTGCCAATGCCGGCCGTGTTGATGTAGCAGCCGTCCCCATGCCCGCGCTCCACAACCTTGGTGTCGCCCGTAACAATCTGCACGCCCGCCGTCGCCGCGGCCTTCGCCATCGACTCCACAATCGCCGCCAACTGCGCCAGCGGAAATCCCTCTTCCAGAATGAAGCTCGCGCTCAAATATTTCGGCTCCGCGCCCGAAACAGCCAGATCGTTCACTGTCCCGTTCACCGCCAGCTCTCCAATTGACCCGCCCGGAAAAAACAGCGGCTGCACCACAAACGAATCGGTACTCATCGCCAGCTTGCCGCCGCCCAAATCAAGCACCGCCGCATCGCCCAGATTCTCCAGCGCCGCATTCCGAAACGCCGGCAGAAACAAATGCTCCACCAGCTCATTCCCCAGCTTGCCCCCGCCTCCATGCCCCATCACAATCGTCGGATAGCCCACCAGAGGCAGCGGGCAGCTCCAATTCGAAAAATCCGGGACGCTGGACAGGACCTCGGAATCTTTCATACTTGAATCACCTTCCCGCCCGGGCTGATCGACGAATCGAACTTCCCGCCATTTTGATAGAACCTAAACGCATCTTCACCGACATAGGCATCGATCCCGCGTACGTAACGCAAGAATTGTTTAGCGCACCGGTACACAGCTTCGGCCCATTTCAAGAAGTCAACGCCTTTCGAGACTAGCTGGAGGTCTCTGACAAAATCTATCCGATACCAAAGGCGCCCTTCGAACAATGTGATCCCGTCGAAGGTACAGCCTTCAAACTCAATCCCCTCCGAATCCGAATCAACAACCCACCAGTTCGGCTTGGGATAAAACTTCCGAAATAGCCGACTGGGCTCAGTAGCGAGATAGAAACGATTTGACGTGCCCACAGGCTCCAAGGTCTCGGATGAAGTTTCCCGGTACGGCGCTTCTACCTCAAACAATTCGTACTCTGGCGAATAGTCAACCAGAACTTTCGTCCCGAGCCGGCTCCGCAACCGATCGACCAGCGCATTCGCATCCGAAGGTAAAACATAGAACCTGACCTGTCGACCCATAGCCCGATTGTCAGTCCTCCTGTTTCAGCAGTTAGAAGCTGCACTCCGAAGCACAATCAAGCTAGCAGCTAGAAGCTAGTAGCTAGAAGCTGCCTTCCCCGCCCCAGCCAGCTCCTCCGCTGAAATAAACCGCCCATAGTTGTAGTAAGCCGCGCACGCGCCTTCGCTTGATACCATCGTCGCCCCCAGCGGATGCCGCGGCGTGCACTCCTTCCCAAACGCCGCGCACTCCGCCGGCTTGATCGCCCCGCGCAGCACATCCCCCGCCCGGCAAAGCGCCGACTCCTCCGTATGAATCCCCGCAATCTGGAACCGCTCCTCGGCGTCAAATCCGCGATACGCCGCGCTCAGCCTCCAGCCGCTCTTGGGAATCACGCCAATCCCCCGCCACGCCCGGTCCGTCACCTCAAACACTTCGCTCAGCAGCTTCTGCGCCGCCCGGTTCCCCTCGCGATTCACAATCCGCTCGTACGCGTTCTCCACCTCGTGCCGCCCCGCTTCAAGTTGAATCACCGCCCGCCGAATCCCATCCAGCAGGTCCAGCGGCTCAAACCCCGTCACCACCAGCGGAACCTTGTACTTCTCCGCCAGCGGCGGATACTCCCAATACCCCATCACGCTGCAAACATGCCCGGCCAGCAGAAATCCCTGCACATGATTTCCCGGCGACCCCATGATCGCCTCAATCGCCGGCGGCACCAGCACGTGCGAAACCAGCAGCGAAAAATTCTTCAGCCCCCGCCGCTTCGCCAGATGCACGCTCATCGCATTCGCCGGCGCAGTTGTCTCAAACCCCACCCCGAAAAACACCACCTGCCTGTCAGGATTCTTCTCCGCCAGTTCCACCGCATCCAGCGGCGAATACACCACCCGCACATCCCCGCCTGCGCCCTTCACCTGGAACAGATCGCCCTCCGTCCCCGGCACGCGCAGCATATCCCCAAACGAGCAGAAGATCACTCCCGGCTGTCCCGCAATCGCCAGCGCCTTGTCAATCAACTCCAGCGGAGTCACGCACACCGGGCACCCCGGCCCGTGAATCATCTCGATCCCCGCCGGCAGCATCTGATCAATTCCGTTCTTGATAATCGAATGCGTCTGCCCCCCGCAGACCTCCATGATCTTCCATGGCCGCGTCGCGACAGCATGAATATCCCGCGCCATCCGCTGCGCAATCTCCCCATTCCGGAACTCAGTCAAATACTTCATCAATCTAGAAAAGACTCCGATCCACGCAAACACTGAGTGCCCCAGGTCCCGATTCTGGGACCTGGGAAACCGCAACCCTCAATCAGCCGCTTCAAGCTCAACCGCAGCCGCGGGGTGCCCGTGCCCCATCCATTTCGCGCATTTTGCGAAATGGGTGGGAATCCACAACCCTCAACCAGCCGCTTCATGCTCAACCGCAGCCGCTGAGTGCCCCAAGTCTCGATTTTGAGACATGGGAAACCACAACCCTCAATCAGCCGAACCCTTCCCAGCCACAAAACCCAGGCACAAAAACCCTCACCCCAACTGCCGCCGATGATCCAAGGGAATCTCCGAGCAACTCCCATCCGGGCAAGAGGAAGACGGCGCAACCGCCGCCCGCGCAAACGCCTCTTCCTCCGTCGCCAGTTCTTCGTCCAGTACGCCCATCGCGCGGAACTCCGCCAGCGTCTCCTCGGCCGTCTTCTCATCAATCTTTGACAGCGCAAACCCAACGTGGACAATCGTATAGTCGCCCACCTCGACCTCCGGCACATAGTCCAGGCAAACCCGCTTGACCACCCCGCCAAAGTTCACCCGTCCCACCCGAAGATCGCCCTCGATGGTAATCTCTTCCACTTTTCCCGGTATCGCTAAGCACATGGTGAATACCTTATACCCCCCTGAAGAAACGGTATAGTGTGATCCAGATCACCTGGCCGGGCGCCCAAGTCCTGCTCTTAGGAACAGGGAAGCCATCTCCAATCTCGATCGCTATCTCTTTCCCAGCCGAGGATCGAAATGCTGTGCACTCAGTTGGCAAACAGTTCGCTGTGCGAGCCCATGCGCACCAGGCGCAGAGTCCTTTCATCCGGGAGTTTGTAAATCAGCAGCAAATCCGGCTTCAAATGGCACTCGCGATGGCCTATCCAATTGCCGCTCAGGCCATGATCGTGTCGCCGCTCCGGGAGGGCCTTATCCTCTGCCAGCAGGCCGGCGACCTCACCCAGCAGAGTCTCTATCTCCGCGTGCCGAGGCGTGGCCTTCACGCGCTTGTAGTCGCGTTTGAAGGCCGAGGTCCACTCAATCGTCCGCATTCAGTTCTGCCATCATCGCGGCAACGCTACCCGCGCGGGTCACCTCGCCGCGCTCTCCAGCCTCCATGGCCGCCAGCGTCTCGCGATTGGGAACACGCACATCAAACGGCATGGCCTTCTCGGCGGCAATGCGCGTCAGCAGCATCCGCACCGCATCCGAGACAGTCAATCCCATCGCAGCCAGCGTCTCCGCTGCTTGCTCCTTCACTGCGCCATTCACCCGGATATGAACCATGCTGCTCGCCATATGTCACCCTGACGTATACATTGTATACCCGTCCGCCATGAATCGCACAGTGCAATCAATACCCCGCCTCCCGCCCATGCCGCACCGCCAGAATCACTACTTCCTTCCCGTCATAGCGATACAGCGACCCATACGCCCCGCCCCCAAACTCGATCACCCACTCGCGAAACTCGACAGGCATCTCCTCCACCGGCCGCCCCATCTCCGGGTGCCCGCCCAGCAGCTTCACTCCTGCGCGGATCGCCTGCACCCCGCGCCGAGCCGCATCCTGGCTTTTCGAGAAGAGAAAATCATGCAGCCGCGCCACATCCCGCAAACTCTCCGGCGACCACTTTACGGGTGGCATGCAGGGGCCTCGGATTGCTCGCCCGCTTCCAGCTTGGCCAGCCAGGCATCGGCTTCCTCAGCGGTCGCGTGCTGCCCGGTCGCCTGATACGCGTCCCATGCCGCCAACGCATCCTGCCGGAACTGCTCGCGTTTTTCCTCGCGGCCCACATACTGCTCCACCGCTTCGCGCATAATCCAGTGCGCCGACCGCCGCCGCGCCGCGGCCAGCCGCTGCACCCGCTCTTTGAGGTCAACGTCCAGCTTTAGACTTGTAGTTGCAGATGTAGGCATAGAAAGTACCCCAAGGTGTTACTTTTAGATACTATACCCAAATCCCCTTGGAACGAACGACAGTCCACCGCGCCCGGCCCTCCGATCCTAAAAGCTCAGCCCCTCTTCTTCCCCTCATTCTCCGCCATCCGAGCCCGTACCAGCTTCTTGATCAGCCCCGCCGGCAGCGCCTTATCCAGCCCAAACTGCAGCGTCCCCTTTGAAGTCCGGTACTCCTTCACATCCTCGGCAAACTTATCCAGCAAAGTCGCGCTCATCGGGAAAAAGCTGCAATGCCCCTTGAACGCCGCGTATCCCACCAGCGCGCCCTTGTATCGAAACGCCGGCATCCCATAGCTGATCCCCTCGGTCGCCTCCGCCCCCGCCGCCGCACGAATCGCAGCCCGCACCTTGCCCAGCGTCGCCCGCGCCGGCTCCGGCACCGCGGCCAGATACGCCTCCACCGCGGCCAAACCAGGATCCTTTGCGGCCTTACCGCTCTCCTCAAGAGTCACTTTCTTCATCAGGTCCTTCACGCAATCCCTGGTCAGAGCCCGCTGCAACCCTTAGTGCCGCGCAATCCAATACGCAATCGCGATCGCAGCCCCAAGAATCACCACCGCCGTCACCACCAGCCTCCACCGGCTCGGTCTCCGCCTGCGCGGACCCTCCGCCGCGGCAATCAACTGCAAAAGGTAGTGCTCGTCCCCGCCCAGAACCCGAACCGCCTCGTCCCAGTCCCGCAACTCCTCCGGCCGAGCCGCCGCCGCGTCAATCCGAACCATCCTGATCAGGTTCGTCATCTTCAACTCGTACTCCACCGCCTCGTGGTACAGCGCAAACGTATCCTGCACCTCGGCCATATCCGGCAGCGTCCAGCCCTTCTCTGAGCTGTAAAGCATCTTCCGCTCCAGATCGGTCAGCGGCACCCCCAGCCCGCGCGCCTCGGCCGCAATCCAGTCGATCAAAAACTCCTTCGCCTCTTGCGTTGACGCAAACGCCCGCACCGGCCGACCCTGCCCTCGATGCGCGCGCGCCTTGTTCCGGACGGCCAATTCATTCATCGCTTACCGCTCCCCAAATCGCCCCCGGCCCGCTCCGCCGCAAGGTAATCCAGCCACTTGCCCATCCCCGCCCCGGTTTTGGACGAGGTCTCAAAGATGCGAATCCCCGGCCGAATCTCGTTGATATTCCTTAACGCAAGCTCACGGTCAAACCCGCACGGCTCCGCCAGATCCATCTTCGTAATTACCGCCGCGTCCGCTGAGTTAAACAGCGTTGGATACTTCAGCGGCTTGTCCTCGCCTTCCGTCACGCTCAGCAGCGCCACCCGCACCTTCTCCCCCAGGTCGTAGCTCGATGGGCAAACCAGGTTCCCCACATTCTCAATAAACAGGTAGTCCAGCCCGCCCAACTCCACACCCTCCCAATCGGCAAGATGCTTGTCAATCATCTCCGCGTCCAGATGGCAAATTCCATGCGTATTGATCTGCCGCACCGGCGCTCCGCTGGCCGCCAGCCGCCGCGCGTCGTTATCCGTCTCCAGATCCCCCACCAGCGCCGCCACTCGCGCGCCCCGCCCGCGCAATTCGCGTAAAGTCCGCTCCAGAAACGCCGTCTTCCCCGTCCCCGGGCTCGACACCAGGTTCAGCACCAGCACCCCAGCCTGCCCATACCGCCCCCGCAGTCCCGCCGCCAGTTCATCGTTCTTCTTCAAAATTCCCTTGCGCAGCTCGACAATCCGCGTTGTCATGGGTTCTCCTCAATCTCAATCGATTCAATCTCCAGCTCCCGCCCCTGCCGCAGATCCGTCACCGGCTCCCCGCACCGCGGACAGCGGAAGCTCTGCAAGCTGGCCAGTTCCACATCCTCGGCGCACTTGCCGCAGCGCGCCACCACTGGAACCACCTTCACCACCAGCTTCGATCCCGCCAACGGCGTCCCTTCCGCCGCAATCCCCCAGCAGAACTCCAGTGACTCCACCACCACACTCGTCAGAGCCCCCACCCGCAGCCGCACTTCCTTCACCTGCGCACCCGGATAGGCCGCAAGCGACTCCGTCACCGACTCAACAACGCTGGAAACAATCGAAAGTTCATGCATAAAATATGGATTCTACGCCCCCACCATCCATTCGGCCTGAAACGCTCCAGTATGTAAGATGTAACCATAAAGGACCCTCCCCGTGCCCAACACCCTCGCTTCCGCCTCCTCGCGCCTCACCCTCAGCCAGCTCGCCCCCGGCACCATGCAGTCTGAAATCCGCGCCATGACCACCCTCTGTGACCAGGCCGGCGGCATCAACCTCGCCCAGGGAGTCTGTGACACCCCCGTCCCCGCGCCGGTCCAGGAAGCTGCCATCCAGGCCATCCACGACGGACACAACATCTACACCCGCCTCGACGGCATCGCCAGCCTTCGCCAGGCCATCGCCGCCAAGCAGCAGCGCGACTATGCCCTCGCCTACGACCCCGAGACTGAAGTCCTCGCCGCCTCCGGCGCAACCGCCGGCCTCCACGCCGCCGCCATGGCCCTGCTCAACCCCGGCGACGAAGTCCTCGTCTTCGAGCCCTTTTACGGCTACCACGTCGCCACCCTCAAATCTCTCCGCGTCCAGTCCGTCCTCGTCCCCCTCGCCGAACCCGACTGGGCCCTCGACCTAGACGCCCTCAAAGCCGCCATCACCCCCCGCACCAAGGCCATCCTCCTCAACACCCCCGGCAACCCCAGCGGCAAAGTCTTTTCTTTGGCCGAAACCGAGCAACTCGCCGCCGTCTGCCTCCGCCACGACCTCTTCCTCCTCACCGACGAAATCTACGAGTACTTCCTCTACGACGGCCGCCGCCACATCGCCCCCGCCACCCTCCCCGGCATGCGCGAGCGCACCATCATCCTCTCCGGCTTCTCCAAAACCTTCTCCATCACCGGCTGGCGCCTCGGCTACGTCACCGCCGACAAAAAGTGGATGGCCGCCATCTCTTACTTCCACGACCTCACATTCGTCTGCGCCCCCGCCCCCTTCCAGCACGGCGCAGCCGCCGGCCTCAATCAGCTCGGCCCCGACTTCTACACCCAGCTCGCCGCCAGCCACCAGTCGAAGCGCGCCCGCATCCTCAGCGCCCTCACCGCCGCCGGTTTTGATCCGCCCGTCCCCGAAGGCGCCTACTACGTCCTCGCCGGCTCCAGCCATCTCCCCGGAAAAACCGCCGCTGAAAAAGCCCGCCACCTGCTCGCCGCCACCGGAGTAGCCGCCGTCGCCGGCTCCGCCTTCTTCCGCCCCGGCCGCGGAGAAAACCTCCTCCGCTTCTGCTTCGCCAAAAAAGACGAAGACCTCGACGAAGCCTGCGCCCGCCTCCGCAAACTCTAGAGCAGGCAATCCTCCGCTCGCCATGACGGCTGGCGGGCGTACTACAACCCTGATCTGTACTTGCCGAAGGCAGCTAGCCCCACCGCAGGTGGCTAGGTGCCCCAGGTCCCGCTTTTGGGACCTGGGAGACCACAGACTCAAGTCCTCCCCGCGAAAGCCGACAGCCCTACCGCAGGTGGCGCAGGTTGCGGCACGATAAAATAATCCCATCCGGCCCAAACCAAACCCACCGCCGGACAGGAGCAAACCAGCTCATGCCCACTTTCCCTCACGCCATGCTCCGCGAAATCTATGAGCAGCCCAGCGCAATCCAGCGCACCCTCGACCTCTATCTCGACCCCAACGGCCTCAGCCCCGCCGCCTTCGCTCCCCTCGCCCACTGGCTCAATCCCCGTGGCGAAGTCCTCATCGCCGCCAGCGGCACCAGCCGCCACGCAGGCCTCGCCGCTGAAATCCTCTTTGAGGACCTCTGCGGCCTCGCCGTCGATGTCGAATACTCCTCTGAGTACGCCGCTCACCCCGCCGCCAATGCCCGCCACCCTTCGGTCATCGTCATCTCCCAGTCCGGCGAAACCAGTGACACTCTGGCCGCTCTCCGCTTTGCCCGCGACGCCGGCGAGCAGACCCTCGCCATCGCCAATGTAGCCGGCAGCACCATGCTCCGCGAGGCCTCGGCCGCCATGCCCCTCGCCGCCGGCCCTGAGCTGGCCATCCCCGCCACCAAAAGCTTCACCTGCCAGTTGACCGCTCTTTACCTGCTCGCCCTCTATCAAGGCCAGCAGTTAGGCACCCTTGACCCGGCAGAGATCTCTTGGAGACTTGCCGAGCTGCGCGCCCTGCCCGACCGCATCGGCCGCCAGCTCCCGCTCTGGCGTGGTCAGATGGCCGCCCTCGCCAAGCGCTATGCTGACGCCACCACCTTCCTCTACCTCGGCCGCGGCGTCCACTACGCCATCGCCCGCGAGGGCGCGCTCAAAATGAAAGAGGCCTCTTACGTCCACGCCGAGGGCTACCCCACCGGCGAACTCAAGCACGGCCCCAACGCGCTGGTCAGCGAGCGCGTGCCCCTCGTCGTCCTGGCCACCGTCGACCGCACCCTTGAGGCTTCAGTCCTGCGCTATGAGAAGACCCTCCAGTTGCTCGCCGACATGCGCACCCAGGGCGCGCGCGTCATCGCCCTCGCCCACGCCGGTGACCGCGAAGTTGCCGCCCTTGCCACTGACCTGGTCGCCATCGAGCCGAACACCGAGCACCTGCTCCCCATCCCGGAGATCGTGCCCTTGCAGCTCTTCAGTTACTTCATGGCTCTCGAGCACGGCGTTGACGTGGACCGCCCCCGCAACCTCTCCAAAGCCGTTATCGAAGCCTGAGGATTTGTCCTTGAGGGCAACCTCTGACCAAGTCGATGGTTTGAAAGGGCACGGCTTCAGCCGTGCCGCATATTCCCAAAAATAGGCGTGGGGCTTCAGCCCCTGAGCGAGGCCGTTTAAATTAACGGCCTCGCTCATCGCTCCCTACCGCAGCGTAGCCCGGATCGCCACGTTCAACACCACCATCAGCACCGACGCCACCGGAATATACAGCAGCGCCTTCTTCAGCCGCAGCGGATCGTTGCCCGCCATCCCGCCGATAATCCGCGAACTCACCGCCAACCCCACCCATCCGCAGGTCAGCACAATCCCCATCGCCGTCCCCGTCATCCGCGGAAACGCCTGGCCCGTAATCGCCATAATGTCCGGAAAAATCGGCGCCATCGACAACCCTGCCGCAAACACCAGCAGCCCGGCAACCAGCGGCTTCCGCGTTTTCAGCATGAAATAAGTCGTTACCGCCATCGCCACTGAGGCAATCAGCGATACATTCACCGCCGCTACATTGATCAGAATCGGCGCCACCACCAGCCGCCCCAGCAGCAGCCCCAGCGCAAATCCCAGCGAAAGAATATTCAGCGCCCGCGACTCCGGAACCCCTTGCGCAATCAAATGCCGCGGCAGCCAGTTCCACACCGCCACTTCGCTCGATGCGGAAAGAAACAGCAGAGCCGAAAGCATAAACAGCAGCGGCCGCCCCAGCACCGGCCCCACCTCCGCCAACACAAACCCCGGCCCGCTCGGCGCAGGCATCGCCGGAATCATCTGGATGAACATCGTCACCACCGTGATCGTGGCGATCGTGTAGCACAGCTTCACCCAGTCCTTCTTGAACAGGTTCGCTGAGATAAACGGAGTCGTCAGCCCGCCCAGCCCGAAGAAGAGATTCACCAGGTTCAGCACCGTCGCGCGATGCTCGCCGGCCGCTCCATTGGCCAGCGCATTGGCTCCCGCCACCACAATCCCGCCGCCCAGTCCCAGCAGGAACAGCAGCATCAAAATGCTCTGGAACCCCTTTGACCGCGGCAGCAAGAACAGCGCAACGGCAATCAGCACCAGCCCCAGAATCAGGCCCACCTTATAGCCCTCGGTATCCAGCAGCGGACCCACGCCAATCGACGCGATGATCAACCCCAGCGCCTGAAACAGCGCAATGGTTCCGTTCTGCGTCGGCGTCAGCCCGAACCGTTCTGACAACTCGGGCAGAATCGTGCCCAGCATGGACGCAATCGATCCATACACAAAAACAGCGACAATCGCGGCAAAGATCAACACGGGTCTGATGTCCTTTCAAAGTCCGTCTTCAGAGGGGAAACTAGTTAACCGGCTTGCCCGTTCTCGCACTTGTCGCGGCTAGCCTTGCAGAAGGTCATCTGCCTCAGCGCGCCATGCACTTTCCTCAACCTGCGCCGATTCCTCCGAATTGTACCCTCCCCAACACACAGTGCGGAATCCACCCGCCCGCTCCCTCGAATCCTCACAGCCGCTCCATGTAGACTGGTAGGGCTATGGGACAGGCGCACTCCTCTCAAATGGCCGCACTCGTGCTCGCCGCAGCCCTCACCGCGGCCCTCTCCGGCTGCGGAACCCCCGCCGCGCCCATGCCGCCCTCCCTCAATCTCCCCGATCGCGTCACCGATCTCGCCGCCGTCCGCGCCGGCAACCAGGTTGCCCTTACCTGGACCATGCCCCAAAAAAATACAGACAAGCTGCTGCTCAAAACCGATGTCACCGTCCGCGTCTGCCGCCAATTAAACACCTCCGGCTGCGATCCAGCCGGCGCTGACTTTGTTCTCACCCCCGGCGCGGATGCCACATTCACTGACACTCTCCCGGCCCCGCTCACCGCCGGCGCCCCCCGCCTGCTCAGCTACTTCGTCGAACTGAAAAATCGCAACGGCCGCTCCGCCGGTCTCTCCAACGCCGCCGTCGTGCTCGCCGGCCAGGCTCCCGCCCCCGTCGCCGGCCTCACTGCGGAACTCCGCAAAGCCGGCGTCGTCCTCCGCTGGACGCCAGGAACAGACCCCGCCGCCATTCGCCTCCAGCGCCATCTGCTCACCCCGCCCCCCGCCAAACCCAAAGAAGGCCTGCTCACCCCGCCCCCGGAGCCCGTCGACCAATCCCTCCTCGTCAATGCCGCGGGCGCTCAGCCGCCTGACCGCGCACTCGACAAAGACATCCGATTCGGCCAGACCTACGAGTACCGTGCCCAGCGCGTCGCCCGCGTCCCAATCAACGGCCAAACCATCGAGCTCGCAGGCGAACTCACCCCGCCCCTCCGCGTTGACGCCCAGGACATCTTTCCTCCCGCCGTCCCCACCGGCCTTGCCGCCGTCGCCACCACCCAGGCCAACGGTGCTGAGCCCGCAATCGACCTCAGCTGGCAGCCCGTCGCCGACGCCACCCTCGCCGGCTATGCCGTCTATCGCCGCGAAGGCCCAGCCGACTGGCAGCGCATCTCCCCCGCCCAGCCCGTCGTCGGCCCCGCCTTCCATGACACCCAGGTCCAGCCCGGCCACACCTATACCTATGCCGTCACCGCCCTTGACCAGCTCGGCCACCAGAGCGCCCGCTCCGCTGAAGCTTCTGAGACCGTGCCCGCCCTCTGACCGGCGCAAGGAGATTCCCATGAAATACTGCCGCTTCCTGCTTAATGGCCAACCCCACTACGGCGTCGTTGAAGACCGCGACGGCTCGCTCTTCATCGTTGGCTCAGCTCCCGTTCCTCCTGAAGACCTTGCCTTCCGTCTCGCCCACGTCCTCGAGGCCGGCCTCGAGTTCTCCCACAAGCCCATCCCCCTCAGCGCCGCCGAACTCCTGCCGCCCGTCACCCCATCCAAAATCATCTGCGTCGGCCGCAACTATCGCGACCACGCCAAAGAACTAGGCAACGAAATCCCCGCCGAGCCGCTCCTCTTCTTCAAGCCGCCTTCGTCGCTCCTCGCCCCCGGCGGCATCGTCCGCATGCCCGCCGCCTCCAGCCGTGTCGACTTCGAAGGCGAGTTAGCCCTCGTCATCGCCCGCCGCGTCTCAAAACTCGACCCTGAAGATTGGCAGAGCGCCATCCGCGGTTACACCCTCGCCAACGACGTCACCGCCCGCGACCTGCAAAAGAAAGACGGCCAATGGACCCGCGCCAAGGGCTTTGACACCTTCTGCCCCGTCGGCCCCATCGTCAGCGACGAGCTCGACCCCGCCGCCGGCCTTACGCTCGAAACCCGCGTCAACGGCGAACTCCGCCAGCACGGCTCCACCCTCGACTTCATCTTCGCCATCCCCCAGTTGCTCGCCTACATCACCTCCGCCATCACCCTCGAGCCCGGCGACCTCATCCTCACCGGCACTCCCTCAGGCGTTGGCCCGCTCCAGGCCGGCGACGTGGTCGAAGTCACCCTCCCCGGCCTCGGCACCCTCTCCAACCCTTTCGCCGCCGCCTGATTTCCGCCCCCCCCTGCATCCAGCCCCTGTTCCGGCGCATCTCATACAGCGGTAGACTGAAGCCCAACGCGTTCGCATCCCCGCTTCCCGTCCCCCGGAGGTTTCATGCCACAGAATCAACTCGCCCAGCTTCGCGCCTACACCGTTGTCGTTGCCGACACCGGCGACATTCAGGCCATGGAGAAGTTCCGCCCCACCGATGCCACCACCAATCCCTCCCTCATCACCGCCGCCGCGCGGATGCCTCAATATCAGCCCATTGTTGACGGCGTCCTCCTCGATGCCCGCAAGGAACTCGGCGACTCAGCCACCCCTCAGGCCGTCGCCAACCTCGCCTTCCAGCGCCTCGCCATCGCCTTCGGCAAAAAAATCCTCGCCATCGTTCCCGGCCGCGTCTCCACTGAAGTGGACGCCCGCCTCTCCTATGACACCCAGGCCACCATCGCCCAGGCCCGCTCCATCATCGCCCAATACGACCACGCCGGCATCGGCCGCAACCGCATCCTCATTAAGATCGCCTCCACCTGGGAAGGCATCCGAGCCGCCGAAGTCCTTGAGCGTGAAGGAATCCACTGCAACCTCACCCTCCTCTTCGGCATCCATCAGGCCATCGCCTGCGCCGAGGCTGGCGTCACCCTCATCTCCCCCTTCGTCGGCCGCATCCTCGACTGGTACAAAAAAGACACAAGCAAGGACTACGTCGGCGCTGACGATCCCGGCGTCCAGTCCGTCACCCGCATCTACAACTACTACAAAAAATTCGGCTACAAGACCGTCGTCATGGGCGCCAGCTTCCGCAACATCGGCGAAATCCAGCAGCTCGCCGGCTCTGACCTCCTCACCATCTCCCCAACCCTCCTCGCTGAACTTGAAGCCACTGAAGCCCCGCTGCCCCGCAAACTCTCCCCTGATGCCGCGCAGCAACTCCAAATCGATAAAATCTCCATCGACAAGCAGACTTTTGCAGCCATGCACGCCGCCGACCGCATGGCCACGGACAAACTCAAAGAAGGCATCGAAGGCTTCTCCGCCGCCCTCGTCAAGCTTGAAACCCTCCTCGCCGCCCGCCTAGCCGCCCTCGAGTCCCGCACCCCCGCCGCCGTCTAATCAGTCCCCGCATCAAACCAAAGGGCAGCCCCTCAAGGCTGCCCTTTCCATCGCCGACCACCCGCAACTGCGCCGTACCCATCCTTGAATCGCCGTCTTGATTCAAGGGTGGGATACCGCAACCCCAAAGAGTTGGCCCCACCGAAAGGGGCAGGTGGAAGAGCGCTCACTCAAAGAACCCCGTGCGAGCGGATAGCGAGCAGTTGGCCCCACCGCAGGTGGCAATCTCCCCCTCGCTCTGCCAATGAACTTCGCCCGCCCTTATCGATCTTTAGAAGATTTCCGCTAAGCTCTGTGTCAAAGCTAGAGAAGCGGGTGGTGGCTCAGCACGCACCCACCACCTATCGCTTTACCGCAATCAGGCAGCGCCAGCGCTCACGGGAGGTCTCTATGCAGTCCCAGGCTCATCCGCTCGAACCCTTCTTCCAGCAGGTCGTGCGTAACAGCTACGAAGGCAAGCTCGGTCTCCACGACCCCGACGTCACCGCCTACGTCGCCCATCTGCTCTGTGAATTTGCCGAGGCTGACAATCTCTACAAAGTCCGCGACCAGGCCGGCCATCCCATTCAGGACCTCGGTGAAATGGTCCAGGCCGCCGATCCCGTCCACGGCTCCGCGCCTTCCTTTGACGCCGAACGCGCCATCCGCAAACACATCGGCGACTACGCCCTCTTTGTCGCCGGCATGTTTCCCGGCGCCATGGACCGCAGCCATCGCCGCCGTTCTCGCCATCCTCATCCCAGCCTTGCCGAGCTCATCCAGGCCGGCAAAGAGAGCTACTTCATCGTCAGCCAGTTCAACCTGTTCGAGTACGAACAGGAAGCCCCGCTCTTCGCCCGCCTCTCCGACCGCTTCGAGCGCTGCATCCTCGGCCTCACCCTCGTCCGCGAAGAGCTGGGCCCCCGCAAGCCCCTCATGCTGCCGCCAAGAGTCAACTAACCGCGAACCGCTCTGCACCTCCCACACATGCCGGGTGCCCCATCCTTGCGCGTCTTTTGCGCAAGGGTGGGACACCACAGTCCTCAACCAGGGAACGCCCTACTCCCTACTCCCTGCTTTTATCATTCCGACCAAACCCCCAGCACATTCCCCGCCCCATCGGAGAAGTGAAACCTTCTCCCGCCCGGAAACGGAAACGTCGGCACCACAATCGCGCCGCCCGCCGCCACCACCGCATCTTCGGTCGCCTTCAGGTCCGCGGAATACAGCACAATCAGCGGTGCAACCTTCGCCTGCTCCGCATGCCCCTCCACCTTCGCAAACCCGCCATTCATCCCCGATTCCTCAGTCCGAAAGCTCACATAGTCCGGACCCCAATCTTGAAAGCTCCACCCAAACACGCTTCCGTAAAGCTTCTTCACCTGCTCAATGCTGGTCGTGCTGAATTCGATGTAAGTGATCTTGTGGTGATTTCCTGCGTCGCTCATGGCGTCTCTCCTTTGGGTTTTGTTGCGGGAATGTCGAGGGGAAAGGCTGCGGGGCAAGTGGAGCGGCGCAGGCACACCCTTCCCAGGCATGCTCTCGATTGCGCCCCCATCCACATTCCCTCAAGAGCCGGAGAGTGCAGGTAGAGCCCGCTCATCTTCGTCCCGGCGCGCAGGCTCGCGAGGTACGAGAAGAGCCTACCAGCCGCCCCCACACGATGCAACACGAAAACATGCCTGTGTGCAGTTTCCGGTTTGGCGACAATGCGGCCGGAACGCGCCGCACCACGCGTTGCGTTCGCGACTTACAACTGGCCGCACTTGACCAACGCTCCGAAGTGAAGGAAAATTTGGCGACAACTTCCCCAGAGAATCGTTGGTCGTGAAGGAAGCAGATGGTGTTCCTTATCGCGATGTACGCCCCCCCGATTCACCGTCCGGCCGCCGCCTTCACGGGCTGCCAAACATCTCCTCTCTCACATGCGCCGGTTGTGCCCCATGCGCAAGCCGCCCCAATTCAGCCCCCACTGCGTGCGCCCTGGTTGTCCAGGCACACCATGAATTACGGCTCAATTTTGATTTTGATGGTTTATCTGAGTTTTCCTCCGCAGGCTTGGGCACAACAGCAGAATGCAGCTAAACCGCTAGCAGGGTATACCGCGGTCCTGATCGAGCCATTCACTGTCGAAAATAACCAACTCACGAAAGATTTTCCGGCTGGAGAAGAAGCAAATCTACAGATCACTACACTCGCGCGTCTCCAGGCAAGCCGGCTTTTTGTGACCGTAATCGATGGGAGCCGGGGCTCGTTCCACCCGCCACAACCTCCCAATCCTTCCGCAACAGGCGAGCCTGCCACGCTGATCCTCTCCGTCACAATTGTCGGCTTCAACAAAGGCAGCAGTGGCGCCCGCATGTTGGCCTGGCCTTTCCCCGTAGGTGCCAGCGAAGCTAAGGCCCGCTTCGCGTTTCGTGATGCCGCAAGTGGCCGTGAAGTCCTCCGTTTCGAGCGGGAGGCTAGGTTTAGGGCTCTTGCCAGCGGCGGCATCGCCTCCAAAGATGAGCAGATGTCTCACGTTAAAGGCGGATTAGTGGATGCCCTGCTGAAAGAAATCGAACGCAATCGATAACCTCCGATAGCCAGAGGGAGAACGATAATCATGCCAAAGGCCAGCTTTCGAATCCGGTTCAGGGCTGCGGTTTGCACCGGGCTCCTGTGTGCCTCCTGCACCGGGTGCATCATTGTCCCCGTTCGAGTGCCAACGAAAACCGTCAGCGTCACTGGCGTCGTAGGAAAAAAGCTCGACTTGAGCTTCATCAAGGCCGGCATCACCAACAGAGAAGAGATTGAGCAAAAATTGAGTTCGGTAGACACCGGAGTCAAGGACGGCAACCTCTTCGTTGGTCGGTGGGCCGAGTCTTCATGGGGGGTTGCCTGGGCGGCCGGTGGCGGCTACGCGGCCGCGGGCGGTTGGAATCGTTCCTGGACGACCCACAATCTGTTCGTCGACTTTGATGAGAAGGGTGTCGTCCTGCGGTCGTCGCTTGTGCCCGACCAGAACGTCGTAAATACGCTCTCTGACCGGATCTCCAAAGCTCCCATTCGCCCTCTCGACCTTTCCGTGCCGATCAGAATTCCGGTTGAATATATTCGTGCGGATAAGAGCTTTCTTGGCACGCTGATCCTCAGCGAAAACGACTTCACGTTCCTTGAAGATCGCGACGTGGGCGCAAAAGTGGCTTACGACTTTAAGACCCCGCCGCAGAACCTTGGCCATCTCAGTCTGGGCAGTTGGGCCACCTCCAACTCGTCACATCCTGAAAACATGCCCGTGAGCATTTTCTTCAAGCAGAGAACTCCGGTCGGTGACAAACTCGTCGCTAAGATGGACCTGCGCACGACGATGATCCTGCTCGAATATATCCGGCAGACTCAATCAGCTTCATCGCTCAAATAGGGTCTTCGACCAACCAGAGCCCGACTCCTCGTAAAGCGTCAGGATCACTGGCAAACCGGAAACTGCACCACCATCCAAATGGGCTTCCCTACAGGATGTACCGGCTCAAATCCTGGTCCTTCACAATCGACGCCACCATCTGCTTCACATACGCGTCGCTGATCAGAAATACCTTCTCCGGCCCCGATGCCGTCATCCGCTCGAGATATGGCAGCGGCGTCGACGACTCCGCCTTGATCGCCTCGCTCAACACCGCGGCCTGCTCCTCGTCCGGAGCCTTCCGCGCCACATCCGGAGCCAGGAAGCTCACATCCTCCAGCACCCGCTCCATGATCGTATGCAGCCGCCGCGCGCCAATGTTCTCCGTCTGCTCGTTCACCTTGAAAGCAAACTCCGCCATCTCGCGCAACGCCTCGGGAGCAAACTCCAGCCGCACGCCCTCGGTCTCCAGCAGCGCCGAGTACTGTTTCGTCAGCGATGCCTTCGGCTCCGTCAGAATCCGCAGAAAATCGTCCACCGTCAGCGACTGCAGCTCCACGCGAATCGGAAACCGCCCCTGCAACTCCGGAATCAAATCGCTCGGCTTTGACACGTGAAACGCACCGGCAGCGATAAACAGAATATGATCCGTCCGCACCATCCCGTAGCGCGTGTTCACCGTCGTGCCTTCCACAATTGGCAAAATATCGCGCTGCACGCCCTCGCGTGAAACATCCGGCCCGTGCCCGCCCTCGCGCCCCGCAATTTTGTCAATCTCATCCAGAAAAATAATCCCGCTCGACTCCACCCGCTCCACCGCCGCGCGGTTCACCTGGTCCATGTCGATCAAACGGCCTTCTTCTTCCTGCACCAGGTAGTCGAACGCGTCCACCACCTTCATCTTCCGCTTCTTCGAGCCCGCCCCAAAAATATTCGGCAACATGTCCTTGAGGTTCATCTCCATGTCCTCAAGGTTCTGGTTGCTGATAATGCCAAACTGCGGCGTCCCCCGGTCGCGCACGTCCAGCTCCACCTGCCGGTCGTCCAGCTTGCCCTCGCGGAACTGCTGCCTCAGCTTCTCTCTTGACCGCTGGTGGCTCTCCGCGCCCGGCAGCGTCAACTGTCCCTCTTGCGCCGGCGGCGTCGGCGGCGGAGGAGGCAGCAGCACATCCAGCAGCCGCTCCTCGGCATTCATCTCCGCCTTGTCTTCCACTTCCTCAAGCCGCTCCTCGCGCACCATGTCGATGGCGATCTCCACCAGGTCGCGAATCATGCTCTCCACGTCGCGCCCCACGTAGCCCACCTCGGTAAACTTCGAGGCCTCCACCTTCAGAAACGGCGAATTCGTCAGCTTCGCCAGCCGCCGCGCAATCTCCGTCTTGCCCACGCCCGTCGGCCCAATCATGATGATGTTCTTGGGCATAATGTCGTCGGCCAGATCCGGCGGCAGCTTCTGCCGCCGCTGCCGGTTCCGCAGCGCAATCGCCACCGCGCGCTTGGCCGCCTTCTGCCCAACCACGTGCTTATCGAGTTCCGTCACAATTTCGCGCGGCGTCAACTCGTCCAGCGAGACGTCCTGTTCTTCAGCCGATGCCGGTAAATAAATAGCCATGAATCAGTCGGGCGCGCAATGCGTCAGCCCTTCAACTCCTCAACCGTTATCCGGTCGTTCGTATAAATGCAGATCTCTCCGGCAATCTTCATCGCCTTCTCGGCAATCTCGCGCGCGCTCAGGTCCGTGTTTTCGAGCAGCGCTCTGGCCGCCGCCGTCGCATAGCTGCCCCCCGAGCCAATCGCCGCCACCGGCTCATCCGGATCGATCACGTCGCCCGAGCCCGACAGCAAAAACGTCTGTCCCTGGTCGGCCACCAGCAGCAGAGCCTCCAGGTTGCGCAGCATCTTGTCGGTGCGCCAATCCTTGCCCAGCTCCACCGCCGCGCGATTCAGGTTGCCCGCATACTGCTCCAGCTTTGACTCAAACCGCCCAAACAGGCTGAACGCGTCCGCCGTCGATCCCGCAAACCCCGCCAGAATCTTGTCCTGGTAGAGCCGCCGGATCTTCTTCGCCGAGTGCTTCAGCACATGGTCGCCCAGCGTCACCTGCCCGTCGGCGGCCATCACCACATGCCCGTTCCTGCGAACGCAGATCACCGTCGTCGATCGAATCCGGGAATCGTTTGCCACGTTGGAACTCCCCTTCAAACTCACGCAAAACCCTCGAAACACTCGCTCTCCGGCATGCCGGAACACACAAAAGATGCAGTCACGAGTATAGCGCAGCCATAATCCCCGCCGCGGCTCTGTTCAAGCCATTCCCCCCAACGCCCGCTGCGGTATCCTCTAGTGTGGACCTGTGCCTCTGACGTCCATCCGGGAGTCCCGCCTCACATGATCCTCGCAACCGTTAGCGAATGGCAGTTGATCGGCGGTTTGGCCGGCGGAACAGCGCTCGGCGCCTTCGCCGTCTGGCTCCTGCTCCACAAACGCCCCTCGGCTGAAGCCATGGAGCGAGACCGCCGCCGCTTCCTCGTCCAGTCCGGACGCCTCGTCGACGGCATGCTCCTCGATGTCTGCGAGGTGCCCGCACCCACCAAGGAAAACGCCGCCCGCACCCTCACCATGCTCCTCTACAGCTATCGCATCGGCGGCGTCGACTACGAGTGTTCTCAAGATCTTACTGACATTCGCGGCGTCGTTGACAGCGGCCAGGTCCGCGCCGGCTTTCCCTGCTCCGTCCGTTACCAGCCCGGCAATCCACAAAACAGCATCGTCGTCGCTGAAAGCTGGACCGGCCTCCGCGGAGGTATCCCCGTCTTGCCCACCTACGAAGATCCAGACCCCATCGACGCCAGCCACCTGCGACCAGACCGCGGCTGATCCCCTCCTGCCGCCGGCGCTCCTGCTGGCAGCCCATACCCACCCCCGGTTACACTTCCCCTATGCATGTCCACGCGGCGCCTGCCGCCCCCGCTGCAGGCAGAACCCAAACCGTCCTCCGCATCTCCCTCGTCGCCACCCTCGCTTATGTCGTGGTCACGTTCGTCGCCGGCCTGCGCGCTCACTCTCTCGCCCTGCTCTCTGAGGCCGGCCACAACGCCTCTGATTTCCTCGCCCTCCTCCTCAGCTTTGCCGCCGTCCACTTCCAGTCCCGCCCCGCCGACCAGGCCCGTACCTTCGGTTATCAGCGCGCCGGCGTCCTCGCCGCCTTCATCAACGCAGCCTCGCTCATCGTCATCTCCCTCTGGATCGGTGCTGAAGCCTTCCATCGCCTCTCCGCTCCCGTCGCTGTCCAGCCCCGCCTCATGATGATCGTCGCCGCCGCCGGCGTCCTCATGAACGGCCTCATCGCCGCCCTCCTCTGGGGCGTCGCCCGCGACGTCAATCTTCGCTCCGCCTTCCTCCACATGGCCGGCGACACCCTCTCCACCGCCGCCGTCATCGCCGGGGGCGCGGGTATCCTGCTCACTGGCCAAAACTGGATCGACCCTGTCCTCTCCCTCATCATCGCCGCGCTCATCCTCTGGTCCAGCCTCGGCATCGTCCGTGAAACCCTCAACATCCTCCTTGAAGGCACGCCCCACGGCATCTCCCTCCCTGAGATTCGCTCCGGCATGCAGGCCATTGAAGGCGTCGTCAACGTCCACGACCTCCATGTCTGGAGCCTCGGCTCCCACTCCCGCGCCCTCGCCTGCCACGTCACCATCGCTGATATTCCCCCCTCTGAGAGCGCCTGCATCCTCGTCAAGCTCAACCACGTCCTCAAAGACCACTTCCACATCAGCCACACCACCATCCAGTTTGAACACATCGGCTGCGGCTCCCTCGACGGCTGCGTCGTCCCCATTGAAGAACTCGCCAGCGGCGTCCAACACGCCCACCACGGCCATGCCCATTAGCACCAGTTATTGATTCACCCCTTAGGATTGAACTACAACCTGGCTGTCATCCTGAGCGAGTTCGCCCTGGCGGACGAGTCGAAGGACCTGCGGTTGCCATTGTTCTTCCCCGGCCCCATTTGGACCGGGCCATCTGCTGCCCCAAGGAGGGTCTCCCGCTTGCTCCGTCTCCGCTCCGCTCTCGTCGCCGTCTCACTCGTCCTGCCTCTCGCCCTTCACGCCACCCAGGCGCCCCAGCAGGCCCCTCCGCCTACCACCCTCCCCCTCGACTCCTTCGCCGGCGAATTCACAAACCCCGCCGAACCCGACTCGCCGCAATCCTTCTACGTCCAGGACGGCAAGCTCTTCATCGAGTCCGACCGCCGCATCCCCACCGAGCTCACCCTCAGTTCGCCCCTCGTCTTCGGCGTCAAGGATGACCGCTCCGATCTCCGTTTCACCCTCGACGATGCCGGCCGTCCCGCCTCCGTCGTCTGGACTGACGAGCCAAACTCCCACTACCTCCGCTCCGGCCCGCCCGTCCATCACCTCTTCCACGACTACCAGCGCACTGAGGTCATGATCCCCATGCGCGATGGCGTCAAGCTCCACGCCGTCATCCTCAAGCCCGCCGATATCCCCGCCCCGCTCCCCTTCCTTATCCAGCGCACCCCCTACGGCGTCGACGGCACAACCCGCGGCTCCCTCTTCTGGAGCCGCCCCGAGCTCGCCCGCGATGGCTACATCTACGTCGATCAGGACATTCGCGGACGCTACAAAAGCGAAGGCGAGTTCGTCATGAGCCGCCCCCTCGCCGACCATCACGACAGCAAGGCCATTGACGAGTCCACCGACACCTTCGACACCATCGCCTGGCTCCTCCAAAACGTCCCCGGCAACAACGGCCGCGCCGGCTTCATCGGCACCAGCTATCCCGGCTTCCTCGCCATGATGGCCGGCATCGACCCCCACCCCGCCGTCAAAGCCATCTCGCCCCAGGCCCCCATGATCGACGTCTGGATGGGCGACGACTTCTTCCACAACGGCGCATTCCGCCAAAGCTACGGATACGACTACGTCCTCTCCATGGAATCCAACAAGGAGGAAGTCAGCGTCGACTACGGCAAAACCAAAGATGGCAAACCCCGCGACGGATTCGACTACTTCCTTGAGCGCGGCAGCTTCGCTGAAGACGTAAAAAAATCGGGCGCAAAACTCCTCCCCACCTGGAAGCTCTTCCTCGAACACCCCGCCTATGACGCCGTCTGGTCCTCCCGCGGCGTTCAGCATGCTCTCAACTCCGTCGCCGTCCCCACCCTCTCCGTCGGCGGATACTACGACCAGGAAGATATGTTTGGCCCCCAGATCGAGTACTCAACCCTCGAGCCTCACGACGCCAACCATCAGAACTTCCTCGTCCTTGGCCCCTGGCGTCATGGCTCCTGGGCCTCTTCCTCCCGCCATCTCGGCAACCTCGACTACACCCAGCCCATCGGCAACCAGTACCGCGCCCAGATCGAAGCAAAATTCTTCGCCCACTACCTCAAAGACCAGCCGGGCACAAATCCCTCCGGCTTCAACCTTGAAGACACCGCCAGCTTCCAAACCGGTTCCAACACCTGGCAGCGCTACGCCCACTTCCCGCCCAAAGAGTCCCAGCCCACCGGCCTCCATCTCCTCGGCGCGGGCCTGCTCAGCTTCGCCGATCCCAAATCCCCCGCCAAAACCACCTACATCAGTGACCCCGCCAACCCCATCCCCTACCGCCATCGCCCCATCCAGCCCACTTACTCCATGGGCTCGCAATGGTTCAACTGGCTCACTGAAGATCAGCGCTTCGTCTCCGATCGCAAAGACCTAGCCGTCTTCCGCCTCCCCGTCCTCAAAAAAGACCTCGTCCTCACCGGCGAAGTCCAGGCCGACATCTTCGCCTCAACCACCGGCTCTGACAACGACATGGTCGTCAAACTCATCGATCAGTACCCTGACACCGATCCCGACCCCAAAATGCGCGGCTACCAGCTCATGACCAATGCCGAAATCTTTCGCGGACGCTATCTCGACAGCTTTCAACCCCCCCGCCCCCTCCGCCCCAACTCCATCCACGAGTACAAATTCTCGCTCCACGATGTAGACCACGTCTTCAAAGCCGGCCACACCGTCCTCGTTCAAGTCCAGAGCACCTGGTTCCCGCTCTACGACCGAAACCCCCAAACCTTCGTCCCCAACATCATGACCGCCAAACCCTCTGACTATCAGCCCGCCACCATCACCCTCTACTCTGACCCCGAGCACGACTCTACCCTTCAGGTCCCGCTCATCAACGCCTGCGACCACATCGAGTGTTTTTGATCCCGCTCCGGCCGCAGTACCATCGTCGGTATCCACCCAGATGGAGAAGCCAATGAAGCTCACCGCCCTCGTCCTCTTCCTGGCAATCCCGGCCTTCGCCTGTGCGCAAAGCGAAATGGCCTGCCCCATGCACGCCGAGCATCAGCAAGCCGCCAGCGCTCATGCCGCCGGCGTTGACGCGCGCGGCGATCAGGCCATGGGCTTCTCCCATATGAAATCCGCCCACCACTTCCGCCTCTTCCCCGATGGCGGCGCCATTGAGGTGGTCGCCAACAGCACCGATGACACCGCCACCCGCGACGCCATCCAGGCTCATCTTGCCCACATCGCCCACATGTTCACTGGTGGCGACTTTCAGCTCCCCATGTTCATCCATGACACCGTGCCCCCCGGCGTCCCCGTCATGCAGTCCCGCCGAAGCGCAATCGCCTACACCTTCGAGCCGATTCCCCAGGGCGGCCGCGTCCGCATCGTCACCGCCGACCCCGACGCCCTCAAAGCCGTCCACGACTTTCTCACCTTTCAAATCCAGGACCACCGAACCGGCGATCCCCTTGAAGTCGCGCCAGCTCCTTTGACCGCGGGCAACACTCCACCTGCCACACCCGCCAGCCCCCGTTAATCAACGCCTGCGACCACGGCGATAGTTTTTTGAGGTGCCTGGGGAACAAAGAGCAACGCCCGCCAGCAAAGCCCTATCGAGATTCCGAATCGGCATGATATAGCTGGAACGAATGGTTTCAGGAGGTCCCCCTTGTCCATCTTTGACCTGCTCTTGATTCTCATGGTCCTCGCCACCGCCGCCGCGCTTCTCCTCGCCCTCGCCGCCCTCGTCACCCGCCATCTCAAAAGCGCGGCCCGCGTCTTCGCCGCCACCCTCGCCGTCTGGCTCGTCTACCTCGCCGCCGGAGCCGCCGTCGCCCTCCTCACTCCGCAGCGCTCCGTCCCCGTCGGCCAGGACCGCTGCTTTGACGAAATGTGCTTTGCCGTCACCGGCTTTCAGCGTGTCTCCTCAATCGCCTCCCCCGCCGGTCCAGTCAGCCCAGGCGGTGTCTTCCTCATTGTCGATGTCCGCATCTCCAACCAATCCCAGCGCCATCCCCAGCGAGAAGCCGGCCGCGCCGCCGAACTCGTTGACGACTCCAATCGCGTCTACCAACCCTCCCCACCCGCCATCCAGGCCCTCGCCCAGGCCCAAAACCCCAGCGCAGGCCCCCTCCCAGGCCTCGACGCCACAGTCCAGCCCGGCCAAAGCCTCACCACCCGCTTGGCCTTCGACATCCCCGCCACCGCAACCCATCCCGCCTTCGTCTTAACCAGCCATCTGGCTCTCAACCCCGCCCGCCTCGTCATCGCAGACGACGACCACTTCCTCCACAAACCAACCATCGTGCCCCTCTACTGAGCCAGCTCTGGCCGCCCTATCCAACCTGCGGCGTCGCCCTGAACTCCAGCAGCTCCACCGGCGCGCCATTGTGCACGATCATCGCCACCATCACGCCCTCGCTCGGGCTGTTCGGCGGCGTCAGAATCTCCTTCCCCTCCAGCGCCGCCTCCAGGTCATCCACCTCAAATGCCACGTGAGGCACTGTCTTAATGATCTCCGGATAAGGCGCATCCGCGTCGAACCGCATCCACTGAATCCCATAGGGACTGCTCTCAAATCCACACACATGTACCTTCAACGCCGGCAAATGCACTTCCCCCTCGCGAGGCGTCTCTGTCGGAATCCCCACATGGTGGTAACGCCAGCCAGCCGCCGCTATCGCCCACGGCGCCTCGTTGTCCCGCCGCTCGCGCCCTTGTGCAAGGCCGTCATTCTTCGCCAGAGGTTCCCTCAAGTCCGCCTCCAAATCCACAATCTTTCAACCGCAACATCCTATAGCGGTTCTCCAATCGGTGCAGAGGGAAAGCAGCGCTGCCAATTGGCTTCGTCCTCAAGAAAAATCCACCTCTCGCTGAACTTAAGACACCACGGAAATTGAAGAACCGCTCTGCATCCCCCGGCATTCCTGCTCCCGGCAACAATAAGTAGAATTGACACAGATTATGTGCGCACATATACTGTGTATATGAACATCACCCTCTCCATTGACGAGCAGATCGTCGAGCGCGCCCGTGAGAAGCTCCGCGCCACCGGCAAGTCGGTGAACCAGGAGATCCGCGACCACCTCCAGCGTCTGGCCGGCGAGGGCGACATGGACCGTGCTCTTGCGGAGTTCCGTCAGCGCGTCGGCCAGGGGAACTCCAACGGCTGGAAGTGGAATCGAGACGAGCTGTACGAAGAGCGCATTCAATGGCCAAGAAAATAGCCCCCGCGCCGCGCCCCGCCGGCAGCCAACCGCCCCCCCTTCCGCCGGCTTTCTTTGATTCGAGTATCCTCGTCTATGCCGAGGACTCTGCCGACCGGGTCAAGCAGAATAAGGCAATCGACCTCATCATGGAACATGGGCGCCAACGCACAGGCATCCTTTCTGTCCAGGTGCTCGGAGAGTACTTTTCAGCAGTCACACGCAAGCTGCGTCTCGATCCTGCCCTGGCGCGAAGCCAGGTCGAGTTCTACTCTCGCTTCCGGGTCGTCGAACCAACGGTAACCGACGTTCTCGGCGCTATCGATCTCCATCGCCTGCACGCCATCTCCTATTGGGACTCGCTGATCATCCGTTGTGCCAGCCGAAGCGGGTGCAGCATTCTCCTCTCCGAAGATATGCAGCACGGCCGCGTCCTCGACGGCGTCCGCATCGTCAATCCATTTCTCTAAAACTCCCCATTCCGCGCTAAAATAGAACCAGCACCATGGCCCTCCACCACCCCATCCCGGCCCTCCTCTAGCGGCGCCCGCCGCCTATACCCGCTGTCCGCCTCTTCCCACTGCTCAACTCCAAAACTGAATTCCCCACAAGGGGGGGACAATGCTTGATCGCCTCGAACAAATGGAACACCGCTACGAAGAGCTCTCCGCCCAGCTCTCCCTGCCTGAAATCGTCAACGACCGAGAAAAGTACCAGCAGGCCGGCAAGGCCCTCAGCGACCTCGAAACCCCGGTCATGAAGTTCCGCGAGCTCAAGCAGGTCCGCCAGTCCCTCGCTGAAGCCCGCGCCATGCTCGCCGACCCTGACATGCGCGCCATGGCCGAGGAAGAGATCGCCTCTCTCGCCCCCCGCGAGCCCGTCCTCGAAGAGGAAATCAAGCTCCTGCTCCTCCCCAAGGACCCCAACGACGACAAGAACGTCATCCTTGAAATTCGCGCCGGAACCGGCGGCGACGAAGCCTCTCTCTTTGCCGCTGAAATCTTCCGCATGTACCAGCGTTTCGCTGAGCAGCACCGCTGGAAGATCGAAGTCCTCTCCACCTCCGAGTCCGGCGTCGGCGGTTTCAAAGAGGTCATCGCCATCATTGAAGGCAACCGCGTCTACTCCCAGATGAAGTGGGAGAGCGGCGTCCATCGCGTCCAGCGCGTCCCCGCCACTGAGACCCAGGGCCGCGTCCACACCTCTGCCGTCACCGTCGCCGTCCTTCCTGAAGCCGAAGAAGTCGACGTCAAAATCGAAGCCAAAGACATCCGCATTGACACCTTCTGCTCCTCCGGCCCCGGTGGACAGTCCGTCAACACCACCTACTCCGCCGTCCGCATCACTCACATCCCCACCAACACGGTCGTCAGTTGCCAGGACGAGAAATCCCAGATCAAGAACCGCGAAAAAGGCATGCGCGTCCTCCGCTCCCGCCTCTACGAGCAGGAGATGGACAAGCAGAATGCCGAGTTCGCAAAAGCCCGCAAACAGCAGGTTGGCTCCGGCGACCGTTCTGAGAAAATCCGCACCTACAACTTCCCCCAGAACCGCCTGACCGACCACCGCATCGGCCTGACGCTTCATCAACTCGACCTCATCATGGAAGGCCGCCTCCAGCCCATCGTCGATGCCCTCATCACCCACGACCAGGCCGAGCAGTTGAAGTCCGATGCAACCCAGGCCGCCTGATGACCCTCGCTCCTCCCACCATCGCGGAGCGTCTCCGCCAGGCCGAAGCCCAACTCCGCGAAAGCCCGCATCCTGACCGCGCCCGCCAGGACGCTGAAGCCCTCCTGCTCCCCCTCCTCGGCGAAAACAAGGCCTGGCTGATGGCCCACTCCGGCGACCCGCTGCCCGCCCGCCATGCCACCCGCTTCACCGCCCTCATCGCCCGCCGCACCCTCGGCGAGCCCATTCAATACATCCTCGGCCAAACCGAGTTCTACGGCCTCCCCTTCCACGTCTCCCCCGCCGTCCTCATCCCCCGCCCTGAAACCGAACACCTCGTCGAAAAAGTCATCCACTGGGCTCAAAGCCAATCCACCCGCATCCCCGCTCCCCGCATTCTCGACGTAGGCACAGGCTCCGGCGCAATCGCCATCGCCCTCGCCCGCCACCTGCCCCACGCCTCCATCACCGCCGTCGATCTCTCGGCTCCCGCTCTCGCCGTCGCCCAAAAAAACGCAACCCGCAATCAAGTCGCCATCCGCTTCCTCCAGGGCGATCTCCTCGCCCCCGTCGCTCACGAGCAGTTCGACATCGTCGCCTCCAACCCGCCCTACGTCCCCATCGCCGATTGCCCCTCCCTCTCCGTCGAAGTCCGCGACCACGAACCCGCCCTCGCCCTCTTTGCTGACGCGGACGGCCTCGCCATCTACCGCCGCCTCATCTCCGCCGCCTTCGCCGCACTCGCTCCCGGCGGCCTCATCGCCCTCGAAATCGGCTACGCCCAGTCGCCCGCCATCGCCACCCTGCTCGCCCAATCCGGCTTCCAAAACATCGAGTTCCTCCCTGACCTCCAGGCCATCCCCCGCGTCGCCTCCGCCCTCAAGCCTTAACGCGCCCCGATCGCTTCAAAATCTGTTCTGCCCTCCAATGCCGCTAAGCCCTGAGAGCAATCCAGCTCAGTCCGCCGCGCTTCTCGGGTTCCATAAATGCACCAAATGGGCCACGATTCAAAATCCCGCCACCCATTCGCCCGCACTCCCACCGGCTTCTTCCCTGCTCTGGAGAAGACCGCCCAACCCTTGAAACGACTGAATCGTTCATATTGTCTAAATTCGTCTAAAAACAGGAGGCAACGTCACTAAAACTCGTTCAAATTCGTAGCACTTAAGTACCGCTTCAAAACCCCTCTGGCGTCTTTTCATTTCACCCGCTGTCGCGTACTATCGCGAAAGCAAGAAGCGCTCTTCTAGAGCCGCGGCCTTCCCCAGGGAGCACATCATTTGACTGACTTTCTCATCGGCCTTGCGTTTGTCATCATGGTCGTCGCTCCCGCCATCGTCGCGTCCCTCCAGAAAGAAAAACCGCATGAGACCGATCAGGATGATTCCGGCAAAATGTAATTTACCCTATTCAACACTCGCCCGCCCCGTTCGGTTCAGCTCTCGATAAAATCCAAGATCCACGCCCCGCGGCATCTTGCCGATATTCGTCACCTCAGACTCCATCTCACCCCTCGCCGCGAGCCGATGCAGCCGCCCTTACCCCTCCGCCGACTCGCTGATCCGCATGTGATAGTTGAATACCAGCAGCACGCAGATGCCGAACACCATCGACAACAACGCCACCGGCGCGCCATACGGATACCCCTCCGTCAAAGCAAACCGGATCAGGATGATCGACACCACAAATGCCGCATTGCGGAAAACACTCTCATAATGCCCTGACACCACCAGCGACAGAATCAGAATCAGCACGTCCGTGAAGATCATCGCCGTAAACAGATCGTTATAAAATGTCCCCGCCGGTTCAACCCCCGCCTGCCCGGTCATCACTGAGCGCACCACGGCCATCGCAAAACCGCTCAGGCTGTTCACCGCCAAACCCACCAGCAGCGCCGCCAGTCCCACTGCCACCACCTTCTTGCGGGCAACAAACCGCAGCCGGTCCGGCGATGCCGTATGCCTCTCCGTCGGATGAACCCCATGTCTGGCCACGTGCTGAAAAACCGCCACCATCAGGTACATCAAAAACCCTGACCACATGTCCAGAAACACCGGCAGCGCTTCCATCGTCAGCTTGTGCTGCGTCACCATCTCGCTGGCTTCGGCTATGTCCTTGAACACTTCCCGGATAAAAATCAGAGATACAATCTCGAACTGGTTCGCAATCGACCGCGTCGTTGACTCCGGCAGCGCCGCAATCAGCGTCAGAACCTCATAGAACAAAATAAAGTTGAACGGCGTCGAGATTGCCGTCAAATAATTCTGCCCGATCCCCGCGATCAGCGCCGGAGGCGTCGGCAGCGTCCGCGCCAGAAAAATCAGCCCCAGGTGAATCGCGAACCCGGCAATGCTCAGCCGGATCGCCAGATGCTTCAGCACCCCCATGTGGCTCTCTGAAAACACCAGATCGTGCAACGCCTCAAGCCAACGCCAGAAGCGCGTGAAAACCCCGCCAGATATCGCTTTCGATTCGTTCGTCAAGGTAGTCCTGTCTTCTCTGCTTGGGGAATGGTTGAGCCGCTAGATTACCAGACCCCTCCCGCCCTTTTCCCCCAAACTCATCGCCCGCCTCATCTAGCCCGCATTGCCCAATACCCGCCACCAGCATAGAATTCCCCCTGAAATCGTTTCCAAAAAAGGACCCATCCATGCGCATCTCCGCCTCCCTTTCTGTTGCACTCCTTGCCCTGGCTTCTCTCGCCGCCCTTCCACAAACCCCAACCAAAAAATTGGCCGCACCGCAGGTGGCGCTGACCCCTCCCATGGGATGGAACAGTTGGAACTTCTTCTTCGGCAAAGTCACTGACCAGGACATCCGCGGCGCCGCCGACCAGATCGTCGCCACCGGCATGAAAGACGCCGGCTACACCTACGTCAACATCGACGACACCTGGGAAGGCGAGCGCGACGCGAACGGCGTCCTCCACACCAACTCCAAGTTCCCTGACATGAAAGCCCTCGCCGACTACGTCCACTCCAAGGGCCTCAAGATCGGCATCTACTCCGGCCCCGGCCCCAGAACCTGCGCTGGTTACGCCGGCTCTCTCGGTCATGAGGAGCAGGACGCCCAGCTCTACGCCTCCTGGGGCATCGACTACCTCAAATACGACCTGTGCAGCTTCCGCGAAGAGGTCATGGAGAAGCAAGCCCCCAACGACAAGGCCCAGCAGATGCGCATCATGCAGGCCGCCTACGCCAAAATGGGCAAAGCCCTCAAGGCCACCGGCCGCCCCATCGTCTACTCCTTCTGCCAGTACGGATGGGACGCGCCCTGGGAGTGGGCCCCCTCCATCGGCGGCAACCTCTGGCGCACCACCGACGATGTCTCGCCCGATTGGGACCGCATCGCCGTCATCGGCTTCAGCCAGGCGGGCCTTGATCGCTACGCCGGCCCCGGCCACTGGAACGACCCCGACATGCTCGAAGTCGGCAACGGCAAGCTCACATTCGCTGAGAACCGCGCCCACTTCTCCCTCTGGGCCATCCTCGCCGCGCCCCTCTTGGCGGGGAATGATCTTCCTCACATGACTCCGGAAGTGAAGGCCATCCTCACCAATCGCGACGTCATCGCCATCGATCAGGACAAGCTCGGCCGCCAGGGCTCCCGTGGCTACGCCGAGGGCGAGGTCGAAGTCTGGACCCGCCATCTCTCCGGCGGCGCGCTCGCCATCGCCATCTTCAACACCGCCTACAACGGCCGCTTCGCCTCCCATCCCTTCCACCTGAGCCTTGCCCGCCTCGGCCTCCACGGCCCCCAGCAGGGCAAAAACCTCTGGACCGGCAAGCCCATCACCCTCACGGACAACATGCCCATCGAGATCGCCAGCCACGACGTCCTGCTCGTCCGCATCCAGGCCCCCAAATAAACTCATCCCTCGGCATAAAAGCCGGGTGCCCCAGGTCTCGATTTTGAGACCTGGGATGCCTCAAGACTCCGCCAACCCGAAATGATGGGTGGCATACCGTCCTCCAAAAATACCCCTCCTCGCCCCATGCCGCCTCATTTGGTGTTCTAATCTTCACCAGACGGCCAAGCCGTCCGGTCGCCCCGGTTCCGTCAACAGGAGGGGGGGGAGATGATGCGCCGCTTCAATCCACTCCGGTCTCTTCCGGCTCTGCTTCTGCTGGCCCTCCTCGCCGCTCCGCCGCACATCTCTGCCCAGGCGCCCGCCTCCGCATCGCCCCTTCCCGCCGCCGCGCCCGCCCAGCCCGCTGTCCCTCCTGAAGAACTCGGCGATACCCTCATGGCTGAGCAGCGCTATCAGGCCGCCATCGAGGCCTATAAAAAAGGCCCCCGCAACTCCGCCCGCCTCCAGAACAAGCTCGGAATCGCCTACCAGATGCTCCTCAACATCCCCGATGCCATGCGCTGTTATCAGGCCTCCCTCCGCCTCGAACCCGCCAATCCCAAGGTCATCAACAACCTCGGCACCATATTCGACTCGCAAAGGGAATTCGGCGCCGCTGAGCGCATGTACCGCCGCGCCCTCAAGATCGAACCCAACTCCGCCGTCATCCAGAAGAACCTCGGCGCCGCCCTCATGGCTCAGCACAAATACAAAAAAGGCGCTGACGCTTACCAGGCCGCCCTCGCCATCGATCCACAGATCTTTCAGCGCAACGCCAACCTCGTCGTTGACAACCCCGCCACCTCCCAGGAGCGCGGCGCCATGAACTACTACATGGCTCGCAGTTGCGCCCGTGCCGGCTTCAACGACCGCGCCATCGACTACCTCCGCATGTCCCTCAACGAAGGCTTCGCCAACCCCAAAAAAATCCTCGCCGACAGCGAATTTGCCGCCCTCCACGGCATCCCCGCCTTTGACCGGATGATCGCCGCCGAGCAAGCCCACTAAGCCTCTGACCGCTGTTCGTTCCACCAGGGCTGGGTGCCCCAGGTCTCGCCTTTGGGACCTGGGAAACCACAGGCGTCAGATTCATCGCTCCTCACCCCGCTTCCCCTCAAACCTCCGCCCGCGGTCTCCCGTCTATCCTGTCAGGGGCCCTTCCGCCGCCCCACTGGAGCAGCCATGAAACCCGCAATCCTCTCCGCCCTTCTCTGTCTCCTCACCCTCACGGCCGCGGCCCCAGCGCAAGACATCAATCCCGGCCAGGGCTCCAGTGACGGCCAGGGCCGCCGCGGCGGCATGGGCATGGGCCCGGGCATGGCCCTCGGCCGCGGCCTCATCGGAACCGTCACTGAAGTCGCCGCCGATCGCTACTCCATCAAAACCGATGCCGGCGTCGCGTACACCGTCTACTTCAGCGTCAATACCCGCATCTTCCGCCAGCCTGCACAGGGCCCCGCAACCGCCGCCCAGCAAGGCCAGCGCAGCGATCCAGCCCCGCGCGGCGACTACCAGCGCGCCGCTCCCCAGCCCCTCAAACCCACTGACATTAAGGTCGGCGACCCCATCATCGCCATCGGCGAGCTCGATTCCTCCGCCAAATCCATCGGCGCCCTCACCATCCTCCAGGTCGACCCCGAGCGCGCTCGCCAGATGCGCGAAATGCAGGCCAACTACGGCAAAACATGGATCATGGGCAAAGTCACCGCCATCGACGGCGTCAAAGTCACCCTCCTCGGCGCTATCGACAACGCCGCCCACTCCTTCGTCGCCGACGAGAACACCACCTTCCGCAAACACCGCGAGCCCATCACTCTCGCTGACATCCAGCCCGGCGACACCATGCGCGTTGAAGGCGTTCTCAAAGATGGAACCTTTGTCGCCGCCACAGTCTCGGTCATGGGCATGCCCCCCACCGGACCGCCCACCCTCCCCCGCAACTCCCAACCTCCCGCCCCACCCCGCTAGCCCGCCGGAAAAGCGCTCATCCAGCCCTCTTCCCCCAGGCGCACACACCTCCGCCCAGCCCCGCCCCCCGGCAACTGTGAGCTGTCAACTGTCAACTGTTAGCTGTTCACTGTCTGCTGTTAGCTGCCGTTCACGCCGAAGGCGACACCGCCACCGCCACCGGCCGCCCCGCCAGCGCCGGCTTCAACACCTTCGCCGGCCATATATAGACCGCCAGCCGCCGCGAATAGTGCAGCACCGGAGCCTGCGCCGGCAGCTGAATCCCAATCGCCGCCGCCAGATCGTTGTGCTCAATCTCCGCCTCTGCATCTTCCAGAGGCCAACTCACATTGTGCAGATTCGATCGCGTCGTCTGCCCGTCCCGGTTCAGCGAAAACAGGCAATGCCGCTCGGTCAGAAAATACTCCAGGCTCCCGCCCCGCGGCTCCGCTAGCCGGCTCGTCGGCCCCAGCCCCCGGTACCGCGCCTTGAAAAGAACCGGCCTGGCTGAGAACCGCCGCCGGCTATAAAACGAGAACTCCCGTTCCGACCGCTGCTCCAGCCGCATCTCCGCCCAGTAATACGGCAAATGAAACAAAAGCCGCGCCATCCCCACGGCCAATAGGTTGCTCGCATCCAGCGAGAAAAAATATACCCCCGGTGTCCCCGTCTCCTCGTCCCGCACATACGTACGAAGATTCAGGTCAGGAAAGCTCCTCCCCCCCGGTATCGCCGGCATCCCGTTGATCTTGATCCGGTCCAGCCAGAAAGGCACAACCCCCAGCCATGCCGAACCCTGGTAGGTGTCCGGCTCCAGACCCTCCGGAAGCAACGGGGCAATCTGGTGGGCTGCCACGGGCCAGTGCGCAAACAAAAGGTCGTTCCAGCGCTGGGTCATCAGCCAGCGCCCCGTCGGCAACGGCCGCGGCCTGTGCGATGTCCTCACCAGATACTCCAGCATCCCTGCTCCTGCCTGGCCCTCGCCGTAACGCGCCAATCTTCCGGTCGCTCGAGCCTCCGAGCCAGATCCACCAACTTCGCTCAGCGCTCTTCTGCGGCTTTCCACCACTTTAATCTGAATCTGCTCCGCCCATCGGAATTATTCTCAGAAAATTTCACTGCCTGCTTCCTTTCACCCCGCCGTGCAAATCCTTTCCCGCCCCAATGCCGTATTCTGTTCGCGAGTCCATGACCATGCCGATTGAAACTGCCCTGCCCGCCGGTGCCCGCAACCAGACTGACGTCTTCGCCGTCCATGGCGCTGACCCTGAAGTCCTCGCCTACGCTATGGCCAAGTACTCCCGCTCCGCACTCTCCATGCGCGAGTCCCTGGCTGAAATCAGCTCCCAGCGTGCCGAGCAGTTCCTCAATACCTTCTACTTCCAATACGGCCACCGCTCCATCGCCGATCTCGCCCACATCGCCTGCGCCGTCGAGCGCCTCAGCCTTCTCGCCGCCATCGTCCTCGTCGATGAGCAGCGATGGGACGGCCAGGAGCGCTCCACCCGCTACCAGAACTTCCTCAAATCCGGCTGGTACTTCCCTGACTTCGCCGCCGACTCCACCTCCGCCCAGCTCTACTCCAAAACCATCGAAAACCTCTTCGACACCTATCAGCGCACCACCGCCGCCGTCCATGAGGCCCTGCTGCGCCGCATCCCGCGTCCTGAGGCCCTCCCGCCTGACGCTTACCAGCGCACCCTCAAAGCCCGTGCCTTTGACGTTGCTCGCTACCTCCTCCCCCTGGCCACCAACACCTCCCTCGGCCAGATCATGAACGCCCGCTCCCTTGAGACCCAGGTCTCCCGCCTGCTCTCCCATCCCGCTGCTGAAATCCGTGACCTCGGCCACAAGCTCCGCGATGCCGCCACCGGGCCCGCCTGGCAAGTCAACGCCCAGGCCGCAGCCGCCCTCGTCGAAAAAATCGCCGCCGAAGACCCCGACCTCGCCCAACAAGCCGCCAACCTCTTCACCCGCGAAGTCCGCTCTGCCCCCACCCTCGTCAAATACGCTGAGCCCAACCAGTACGCCGTCCAAACCCACGCCGATCTCACCCAGGCCGCCGCCGAGGTCCTCGCCCCTCACCCCATCGCCCCCAGCCCCGTGGTTGATCTCGTCGAGCGCACCGAGTCCCTTGAAGTCGAGCTCGCCGCCACCCTCCTCTACTCCGCCTCCCACCACCCCTACCGCCAGATTCGCGACCTCGTCGCCTCGCTCCCCGCCTCGCGCGTTTCTGAGATCGTTGACCTCGGCCTACGCCACCGCGGCAAGCACGATGAAGCCCTCCGCGCCTTCCACGCCGGAGCCGCTCTCCGCTTTGACATCCTCATGGACATCGGCGGATTCCGTGACATGCACCGCCATCGCCGTTGCGTCCAGATCATCCAGGGCTTCACCTCCCTCCACGGCTTTGAAACCCCCACCAACGGCGACCTCGCTGCCGACGTCAACCTCCTCGCCGAGGCCGGCATGCTGGCCGACTACCAATCCGCCATCCAGTCCGCCCACGCCGCCAGCGCCCAGATCGCCGCTGGCCCCGCCCCTGAGGCCGCCCAATCCGCCCTCTATCTGCTCCCCCTCGCCACCCGCATCCGCTCCCTCTTCAAAATGGACTTCGCCGAAGCCCAGTACATCTCCGAACTCCGCTCCGGCCCCGCCGGCCACTTCAGCTACCGCCGCATCGCCTGGGAGATGTACAAAGCCCTCGAGCGTCAGCACCCCACCCTCGCCCCCCACATCCGCGTCACCGACTTCACCCAGCCCATCGACCTCCTCCAGCGGTAGCTGGGAATTCGGCGCCTAGGCCAATAGCTCAGGACAGGGAAGTGCGCCCCACATCTCGATCTTCAGATGTGGGCTTGCGGGGGCCCGCCTCAACCGCCGCCTGTTCACCCCCCTCCCCCCCCCTTGCTTCTCTGCGCTACCATAAACACAGCACTGAGGCCGCCCATGTTTGTCGTTGTCTGGCAATTCGAAATCGCCGAAGAAAAAGTCGCCGCCTTTGAGGCCGCCTACGGCCCCGAGGGCGCCTGGGCCCAGCTCTTCCGCTCCTCGCCCGACTATCGCGGCACCGAGCTCCTTCGCGATGCCTACATCCCCGGCCTCTATCTCACCATCGATCGCTGGGCCAGTGAAGACGCCTTCCGCGCCTTCCGCAAAGACAACGACGCCGGCTACGAAACCCTCGACCGCGCCTGTGACGCCCTCACCAGCCGCGAAACCCGCATCGGCGCTTATACCGTCTGATTCTGCCCCTCAAAACCCCACCCCCCACTTGCTACCCCTCAACTTCCCCCTTTCTTCGCCATTTTCTGCTGTCATTGTCTCTCCAGCCCTGCTACAATCCCTTCGAAATCAATTCCATGCCGCCGCGCCGTTTCCTGTCAGGAAAGCAGATCCCGCGCAGGTTGAGCACCCTGAGGAGCCTCCCATGGCCATCGCCGACGAACGCACAAAAGCCGTAGAACTCGCCCTTGCTCAGATCGAAAAACAGTTCGGCAAGGGCTCCATCGTCCGCCTCGGCTCCAAAGAGGCGCTCGTCCCCATCGCCGTCATCTCCACCGGCTCCATCAGCTTTGACGCCGCCCTCGGCGTCGGCGGAATCCCCCGCGGACGCGTCACTGAGATCTACGGCCCTGAGTCCTCCGGCAAAACCACCATCACTCTCCAGATCATCGCCGAGGCCCAGAAGGCCGGCGGCCTGGCCGCCTTCGTCGATGCCGAGCACGCCCTCGATCCTGCCTACGCCCGCAAGCTCGGCGTCGATATTGACAACCTTCTCGTCTCCCAGCCTGACTCCGGCGAGCAGGCCCTCGAAATCACTGAGGCCCTCGTCCGCTCCGGCGCTATTGACGTCCTCGTCGTTGACTCCGTCGCCGCTCTCGTCCCCAAGGCCGAGCTCGACGGCGAAATGGGCGACTCCCACGTCGGCCTCCAGGCCCGCCTCATGTCCCAGGCCCTCCGAAAGCTCACCGGTACCGTCTCCAAATCCCGCACCGCCCTCATCTTCATCAATCAGATCCGCGAGAAAATCGGCGTCATGTTCGGCAACCCTGAAACCACCACCGGCGGCCGCGCCCTCAAGTTCTACTCCTCCGTCCGCATCGACATCCGCCGCATCGCCGCCATCAAAGAGGGCGACGCCGTCACCGGCAACCGCACCAAGGTCAAGATCGTCAAAAACAAAGTCGCCGCCCCCTTCCGCGAAGCCGAGTTCGACATCCTCTACGGCGAAGGAATCAGCCGTGAGGGCGACGTCCTTGACCTCGCCGTCGCCAACAACATCGTCGAGAAATCCGGCGCTTGGTACTCCTACTCCGGCGAGCGCATCGGCCAGGGTCGCGAAAATACCCGCGGCTTCCTCAAAGAAAACCGCGACCTCTTCGCCCGTATGGACGCTGACCTCCGCAAAAAGCTCAACATCGGCGCCCTCAAGGCTGAAGTCCCTGAGGTCCCCCCCACCGGCCCCGCTGAAGCCAAAGAAGCTGTCCGCCCCCGCAAAGGCGCCAGCGCTTAGACCCTTCAAGGCCTCGGCCCTTCCCAACTAGATGCGGCTGCCCCTGGCAGCCGCATTTTCCCTTTCTCCCGCCCCCTCCACGGTGCTACGTTCACCTCAAGGCCTGTTCGCCCGCCCATCTCGGGCCCGCCCCTTGATTCGCGCCCGCTGTTCCAAATAGGAGCACCCCCATGCCGACCCCCAAAACCACCTACCGCCTCACCGCCTGGCTCCCCATCCTCATGTCCCTCATCTCCCTCGCCCTCGTCCTCCAGGGCCACTTCGAGTTCGGCTCCCATCCCCCCAAGGACGAGGGCTGGCAGGCCCACATCTTCCAGTTCCTTATGGGCGCTCAACTGCCCATCGTCGCCCTCTTCGTCCTCAACCACCGCTGGAACTTCAAAAAGCACCTCCCCGTCTTCGCCGCCCAGGTCCTCTTCTACCTCCTCGCCCTCGGCGCCTTGCGGTACTTTGCCCTCTAGCCGCTGCTAAAGCATTTTCCGAATCGGCGTAAGGGGAGGCCGCAGGTGCGGTGTGGATTTTTCATTAAGAAAAATCCACCTTGCATACGACTCGCCGCTCCACAGTAATTCGGAAAATGCCGTAGAATCCCCTTGAGACCCGCATGACCGTTAAAGCCATCTATCCCGGCACCTTTGACCCGCCCACCAACGGCCACGTCGACCTCATCCAGCGCGGCGCAAAGCTCTTCCAGCACCTCACCGTCGCCATCCTCAACAACCCCGTCAAAAACCCCCTCTTCACCGTTGAAGAGCGCGTCGAGATGCTCCAGGAGGTCACACTCCCCCTCGGCAACGTCTCCGTAGCCACCTTTGACGGCCTCATGGTCGAGTTCGCCCGCCGGCACGGCGCCACCGCCGTTCTCCGCGGCATCCGAGCCATCTCCGACTACGAGTACGAGTTCCAGATGGCCCTCATGAACCGCCGCCTCGCCCCTGAAATTGAAACTGTCTTCCTCCAGCCCGCCGGCCGCTACTCCTTCGTCAGCTCTCGCATGGTCAAAGAGGTCTTCAGCTTCGGCGGCGACGTCACCGGCCTCGTCCCCCCCAACGTCCTCAAGCGTCTCCGCACCCGCATCACCCAAACCTAGCCCACCGCCGCGCCGTCCCGCCCCTACCCCGCCCGAACTATAATCAACAACAAATTCCCCTTCGCCCAACCACCGAACGGTCCATGCTGAACGGCCTTCGCAAGGGTTCGAGCAATGAGGCCTCCCCCCGCATGAACAACGACGAACTCATCCTGCTCACCGGCGCCACCGGCTTCCTCGGCGTCCAACTCGTGCGCGAACTCCTCGAGCGCCAGCCCAACGCTCGCCTCGCCCTCCTCATCCGCGATCGCGTCGGCCAAACCCTCCAGCAGCGTGCCGACTTGATCGTCCCCCCAGAACATCGCTCCCGCGTCCACGTCTACTCCGGCGACGTAAGCCAGCCCAATTGCGGCCTTGACGCCGCTTCCCTTGAAACCCTCACCGCCCAGACCACCCGTGTCATCCACTCCGCCGCCACCGTCCGCTTCGATCACTCCCTCGTTGAAGCGCGCAACATCAACGTCGAAGGCACCCGCCGCCTGCTCGACTTTGCCGCCGCCGCGCCCAATCTCCGTAGCTTTACCTACGTCGGAACCGCCTACGTCGCCGGCGAGCGCTCTGATCTCGTCCTAGAAAGCGAACTTGCCGTCGGCCAGGGTTACCGCAACACCTACGAGCAAAGCAAAGCCGAAGCTGAAGCCCTCGTCCGCTCCCGCCTCGCCAGCCTCCCCGGCGTCATCCTCCGCCCCAGCATCATCGTCGGCGACTCCCGCACCGGCGTCACCTCCAGCTTCAAAATGATGTACTGGCCCCTCAAAATCTATGCCCGCCGCCTCTGGCGCACCGTCCCCGGCTACCCCGATGCCGTCCTCGACATCGTCCCCGTCGATTACGTTGCCGCCTCCGTAGCCCGCCTCGCCTTCGATCCCGCCGCCCTTGGCCAAACCGTTCATCTCTGCGCCGGCCCCCGCTCCAGCGCCACCATCCATCAGGTTGCCCAGCGCGCCCGCGAATACTTCAACGCCCCTGAGCCGCGCTACGTCAATCCCCGCCTCTTCTTTGCCGCCATCCGTCCGCTTCTCTGGCTCGCCCTCTGGGGAAAAAAGCGCCGCGTCCTCCGCGATGGCCGCGCCTATCGCGACTACTTCACCATGAAAATGCAGTTTGACACTGCCAATGCCCAGCGCCTCCTCGAGCCCGCCGGCCTCTGCCCGCCCCCCGTGCTCGATTACCTTGACCGTCTCTTCCACTACTGCGTCGCCAGCGATTGGGGCCGCAAGCCGGTCTCTGCCTCATGAATCTTGTTCGCCGCTTCCAACTCGCGCGTGACCGCAACGTAACCGTCGCCAATCTCATCGACGAACTCGTCCGCCGCAAGGGCGATTGTGAAGTCTCCGTCGCCGCCGACGGCTCCTTCCGCCTCAGCCATCTCCACGCCCATGTCCGCTCCATCGATGCGTTTCTCCGCCGCTCCGTCGCTCTCAAGCCCGGCCAGCCCGTCGCCATCTATCGCACCAACAACCGCGATTGCTTTCACTGGTTTCTTGCCATCATCCGTGCCGGCGGCATCGCCGTCCCCCTCAACCCCATGCTCTCCCTCGCTGAGGTCCGCCGCATCCTTGCCAGCAGCGGAACTGAAATCCTCGTAACCGACAAAACCATCTTTGAACGCAACATCGTCCAGCGCAACGCCCTCCCCGTCCGCATTTGGATTCAAGCCGACAACCAGCCCGACACCCTCGACGGCTTCCTCCGCGAAGCCAACGACAGCCCTTCGTTCCCGCCCTCGGTCATTGATCCCGCCGCCACCGTCGCCATCTTCCACACCTCAGGAACCAGCGGCTTTCCCAAGGGCGCGGCCCTCTCCAGCAAGGCGCTGCTCGGCGCGCGCGCCTCCACCGTCCTCGCTGGCCTCATCCTCGGCCCGCGCGATCTCGCGCTCATCGCCTTGCCCTGGTCTCACATCATGGCCGTCAGCATCGCCCTCTACGGACTCATGGCCGGCATCCGCGGCTGCTTCCTTGACCGCTTTGACGTGGCCGCCGCCCTCCAGCTCGTCGAGCGCTTCCGCATCACCGCCTTCGTCGGCGTCCCCGCCATGTTCGCTCAACTCGTCAACAGCAATCCTGACCCGGCCCGCCTGCGCAGCGTCCGCGTCTGGCTCTCCGCCAGTGACCACCTCCCCACTGAAGTCGGAAAATCCCTCCACTCCCACGGCGCGCTCTTCCGCCTGCCGCTTGGCCGCCGCATCCCCCCGGTCCTGCTCAACGGCTACGGCATGGTCGAGATCGGCGGCCTCGCCATGATGGGCATCGAGTTCTCCCTCGCGCCCGGCAGCGGCGAACTCCACTTTCCCGTCCCGCCCTTCCGCATTCGCGTCGTCGATGAAGATGGCCGCCCCGTCAAGGCCGGCGTCACCGGCGAGTGCCAGATTCGCCGCCGCGGCCTCGCCCCCCATTATTGGAAAGACAAAGGCAGTGATCTGCTCACCGCCGACGGATGGCTCCGCACCGGAGACCTCGCCACCCGCAATCGCCTCGGCCTCATCCGCCTCGTCGGCCGCATTAAAGACGTCATCAAGTCCGGCGGCTACTCGGTCTACCTCCGCGAACTCGAAGAGGCCGTCTTATCTCATCCCGCCGTCGCCCAGGCCGCCGCCTTTGGCCTGCCTCACAGTGAGAAAGGCGAAATCCCCGCCGCCGCCGTTGAACTCCACCCGGGCTCCCAAGCCACTGACTCCGAGTTGCTCGACTGGTGCCGCAGCCGTCTCGCGCCTTACAAGGCGCCCCGCCGCATCTGGATCCTCGCCCCCGGCGCTCTGCCGCGCAATCCCAACGGAAAGCTCCTTCGCCGCGTCCTCAGCGACCGCTACTCCCCCGAAATCGTCTGACCGCGACCGCAACACCCCACACATTCCCCACCAGACACTAGCCCACTTGCCAGTAGATTCTGCACGAATGGTCGCTGCCCCCAGGTCTCGGGGTCCCGAGCGACAGGTCGTCGTCGCTGGGGTGAGGATTCGATTTTGAGACCTGGGAAACCACAAATCTCAAAAACGAGTTCGGGCGGTTACCGTCGCTAAAGCATCTTCGCTTTTACTGGAGACTTCCGTGCTCCATCCATTCCGCGTTCTTCAGCGGAATGGGTGGGAAATCGACAAACTTCCGGTCTACACAATATCGGAAAATGCCTTTAATCGTGCCGCAGCGCCTCCACCGGTGAAAGCTTCGCCCCCCGCCACGCCGGCAGCGCCCCGGCCAGCAATCCCGCAAGCACCGCAATCCCCAGCGCCTCCGCCAGCAGCAACACAGGAAACGATGTCGAAACAATACTCGCCGTCTGCGGCAGTGCCGCCAGCACCCGCAGTGCGCCCCAGCCCACTGCCACCCCGGTCAACCCCCCGCCCAGCCCCAGCACCACCGCCTCCAACTGGATCAGCGCCAGCACATGCCAGCGCGTCCACCCCAGCGCCCGCAAAATCCCAATCTCCCGTGTCCGTTCAAACACTGACATCGCCATCGTGTTCGCAATCCCCAGGATCCCAATCAACAGCGCAATCCCTGACGTGCCCCACGCCGAGGCATGCGCCAGCCGCACAAACTGGTTGTTGCTCGCCCGTTCCGCCGCCGGCACCGCCCGCAACCCCGGCAGCGCCGCCTCAATCTCCGCCTGCGCCCGCTTCAGATACTCGTCCGGCGCCTCGCCCAAGGGCACGGGCCGCAGCCGCACATGAATCGTTGAGACCTTCCCCTGCAGGCTCCCCAGCAGTTGCATCTGGTCCAGCGGCATAATCACCGCCCCCGCTTCCAGCGCCGAACCGCCATGATAAATCGCGCACACAGTGAAGGCCGTGCCCTGAATCTCCAGCCGGTCCCCCGGCTTCTTCTTCAGGTTCTCCGCCAGCAGCTCGCCCAGCATCACCTCCGCCTGCCCATCGTGAAACGGCCTGCCCGCAACCATCTGCAGCGACGAAAACTCGAACGAGTCCGCCTTCCACCCATACGCCAGCGCATTCACGTCTTGCGTCAAATCCATCACGTTGTAGATCATCGGAGCCGCTTGCGCCACCATCGGCAGCGCCTTGATCTTGTCCACCGCCGACTCATCCACTGACGTGCTCAGAAACGTCTGCTGAATCACCGCAATATCGATCCCGCTGCTCGAGTAGAGCCGCAGCCACCCCTGCTCAAATGCCCGCGAGAATCCCACCAGCCCCACAAATGCCCCAATCGCCATGCCGATTCCGCAAAGCGTCAGCAGCGTCCGCAGCCGCCGCCGCCTCAGGTTCTTCCACACAAATCCCGTGAATGTCAGTTGAGTAGCCATGCTGTCGGTTTCTATCCTCGCGATCTCGCAACGGTCGAGCGGAGTCCCAGTCTATGCGGCAACCACCCCGCTGTCCATTCTGAAACGGGGCTTCACGCATCTCACCCTTGCCCCCGCTCCGGCCCTCGCTCTTATGCTTCCCTCACCAGCTTCTGGTAGGCCCGGTTGATCTCCAACGCCTTGCGCTGCGCAAACTCCTGCAACTCGGTTCCCAGGTGAGCCACTTTGTCCGGGTGGTAATTCGACATCTCCCGCCGGTATGCCGCGTGAATCGCGTCCTGCGTCGCGTCGTGCGGAACGCCCAGCACCGCGAAGGGATCGAATCCATCGCTCATCTCCACCGGCGCATCCTTCCCGCTGCGGCCTTCTTCCCGCCGCCCTCTCATCTCCGTCTGCCTTTGCGTATAGGCTCTCCGTGCCTCCACATGCCGTGCCTCAGCCTGCTCCAACTCCACTTGGAAAACCGCATTGCAGGGTTCGCACAAAACGCCGTGAGAGGTTACCGGCGATTGGCATCGCGGGCAGGTCGCGGCTTGCGGTCTCTTATATCTCCATGCATACCAGCCCCCAGCCCCCAGAATCACCATCCCGGCCAGGCTCCACCAATACACGGCCGCACCCGAGCTCCCGTCGTCCGCAAAAGGCGCCGGTTGCGCATCCCCGCCCGGCGTAGCGGCGCCTGGGCCAGAGCCCTCGGCCCGTCCAGCCCTCGGTGCGGCGCTTGCAATCCGCGGCCGCGAGCTGCCTCCAATCCAGCTGCTTGCTGCCGAACTCCCTGCAACCTGCGCCACCGGGCGAGCAGGCTGCTGCGTTGTCGCGCCGCCGGCTTGCGCATTGCTTTGAGCAGCCTGCGGTGCTGCGGGTGCGCTCGGTGCCGCCGCCGCCGCTCCTTGAGGCGCTGCTGCCTGTGTCGCGCCATGCGTGGCCGGCATCGGCTGCGGACTCGCAGCCCGTTCAGCCGCCGCCTCGGGGCCGCGTCGCGCCCTGCCCTCATACTCCTTCAATTGGCTTTGCAGGCACTGGTTATAGCTGGCGGGCCCGGAGTGAGCCCTGACCCCCGAGCATGCCGCTTCCACCGCACTTCGCTGGTCAGCGGCCAGCCCGCTTAAATTGGGCCGCTGCGGCCCCCGCGCCAGTTCGTCCATCTGTGTTTGCAGGCACTGGTTATAGGCTCCCAGGTTCCCGCCCTGCTTCGCCGGGCCGCATGCCGCCTCCATCAAACTCCGGTCCTCGGCTGAAACGCCTGAAAGATCGGGCCGTCTCGTCCCGTGAGCCCATAAATCAAACTCGGTTTGCAGGCAGCGGTTATACGCCATCGGACCTGAACTGAGCTTGGTGGCCGAGCAGGCCGCCTCAATCCCCTTCCGGTCTTTCGCTGTCAGGTTTGAAAGATCCGGGCTCCCCAGCCCGCGCGCCCACGCATCAAACTGCACCGTCAGGCAGCGATTGTAGGCCAGTGCTCCAAACTGGCTCTTCGTGCCCAGGCAGCCCGCTTCAATCCCCCTCCGGTCGTTCGCCGTCAGGTTTGAAAGATCCGGCCGTGGTGACCCGTGTGCCCATCCATCGAACTGCGTCTGCAGGCAGCGATTGTAGTCAGTGTTCCCCCCCGACGCCTTCATCGCTGAGCAGGCCGCTTCCATTGAGTTCCGGTCGTTCGGCGAAAGGTTTCTTAGGTCAGGGCCTGCCTGCGAAAGCACGCAACCGGGCGCCATGGCCGCAGCCAAGCCCACGGCCAGGGCCACGTCCAGCCCCAGCCAGTGCCTGTAAACCGCTGTGCCGCGGGTCCTTCCTCGATGCGCCATTCAAACGCCCTTTGCCCGGCAGATAGAGATCGCCCTTCCAGCCGTCGCCCCAACCATCAAGCTGAAACCGCTCAACTCATTTGATTCTCGCGTGGATTGTCGGGTGCCGCAAAAGAATTATAGTTGGGCGCGGCATTTCGTCAGACTGCGAGCGACTCCCCGGCGCGCGCATTTCCGCTCAAATCCTGAAAAACTCGCCCCGGTCCCCACCCCATGCAGCTCCGCTTCCCAAACGCCTTCTCGCCCGCCCGCCGCCGCTCCATCAACCTCGCCTCCGCCGTCCCCATCAAGCCCCCACCCCTTCCTCCTTTCCGCCCGGCGCGAAATCTGTAAAATAAAAGCATTATGACCGTCGCCAGCTCTCCTAAAGTCTTCGCCGATCGCATCGGCCGCATTGAAGTCTCCGCCACCATGGCCGTTGCCGCTGAGGCTGCCAAGCTCCGCGCTGGCGGCGCCAACCTGGTCGATTTCGGCGCCGGCGAGCCCCACTTCGCCACTCCCCGCCACATCAAAGACGCCGCCATCGCCGCCATTGACGCCAACTTCACCCGCTACACCGTCGTCCCCGGCATCCCTGACGTGCGCAAGGCCATCGTTGACCGTCACGCCACTGACTTCGGCTCCGACTACGGCATTGACGAGGCCATCTTCACCACCGGCGGCAAGCTCGCCCTCTTCAACACCCTCCAGATCCTCGTCGATCACGGCGATGAAGTCATCCTCCCCGTCCCTTACTGGGTCAGCTTCAAAGACATCATCCAGTACGCCGGCGGCAAGGTCGTCTTCCTTGAAACCAGCGAGGCTGAGAACTTCCGCATCACCGCCGATGCCATTGAGAAGGCCATTACGCCCCGCACCAAGGCCATCATCCTCAACTCGCCCTCCAACCCCGCCGGCTCCGTCGTCTCCGCCGAGGATCTCGAGCGCATCGTCCACCTCGCCCACGACCGCGGCATCTACCTGCTCCTCGACGAGTGCTACGTCTATCTCAACTACGCTGGCAAGCCCGTCTCCGGCGGCTCGTTTACCTGGGCCAAAGAGCACATCGTCGTCCTCGGCTCCCTCTCCAAAACCTACTCCATGACCGGATGGCGCGCCGGCTTTGCCCTCGCCGCCAAGCCCGTCGTCGCCAACCTCAGCAAGCTCCAGTCTCAGTCCACCTCCAACGCCGCCAGCATGGTCCAGAAGGCAGCCATCGCCGCCCTCGCCGGACCCCAGGAGTGCGTCTCCGAGTTCCGCGCCGAGTTCATTGACCTCCGCGACTACATGCTCGCCAGGCTGGCGCAAATTCCCAACGTCACCTGCACCAAACCCGAGGGCGCCTTCTACGTCTACCCCAACATCGGCGCCTACATCGGCAAAGGCGGCATCAAAACTGCCACTGAGCTGGCCACCCGCCTCCTCCACGAGGCCCACGTCGTCACCGTTCCCGGCGAGGCCTTCGGCACCAATGAGCACATCCGCATCTCCTACCCCGTCACCAAGCAGAACATCGACGAGGGCACACGCCGCATCGCAGAGTTCCTCGCCAAACTGGCCTAGTGAACCTCTGGCCAATTCGATGTTTTGAAAGGGCGCGGCTTTAGACGCGCCAAAAGATGCCCAAAAAAGAGAGCCGAGGCTTTAGCCCCTGAACGAATGCTGCCTCGTTTCGCAAATTGTGCGGAGTTTCCTCGGGTTTGGTCGCCGGGGCCGGGCAACTCCACCCGGCCCCGGCTCCACACATACCCGCCACTGCCCTCGCCCTCGCCGCTTTTCAGCAAATGGGACGGCCTTTGACAAAAAGGTGCTCTCCGCCCTGTGCAAACAACACGCTCGTCGAGTAGGATGTCACTTCAATGTCGAAGCCGATTGATTTCCGTCCTGTGATCCTTGCCGGTGGCAGCGGTACCCGCTTCTGGCCCCGCTCCCGCCGCGCCCGCGCCAAGCAGGTCCTCGCCCTCGATGGCGAGCGCTCCATGATCCAGCAGACCCTCGAGCGCCTCAAGCCCCTCGCCGGCCTCGGCGCAACCTGGGTCATCACCAACGAATACCTGGCTCAGGAGATCGCCGATCAGCTCCCCGGCCTCCCCGCCTCCCAAATCGTTCAGGAGCCCGTCGCCCGCAACACCGCACCCGCCTGCGGCCTCGCCGCCTTCCTCATCGAGAAGCAGAATCCCGACGCCGTCCTCGGCGTCTTCCCGTCCGACCACGTCATCGCCGACGAGCCCCGCTTCCTCCGCGCCCTCCAGAAAGGCATCGCCCTCGCCGCTGAAGGCGACAGCATGGTCGTCCTCGGCATCGAGCCCACCCGCGCTGAAACCGGATACGGCTACATTGAAACCGGCGACTTCACCTCCGACGACGCCGCCCTCCACGTCCGCCGCTTCATTGAGAAGCCCAACCAGAACCGCGCCGAGGAGTTCGTCGCCGCCGGAAACTACTACTGGAACTCAGGCATCTTTCTCTGGTCCGCCCGCACCCTCGCCAACGCCGTCCGTGAACACCTCCCTGAGACCGCACCCCTCCTCGAAGGCATCGCCGCCGCCTACGGAACCCCCCAGTTCGAAGAGGTCTTCCACTCCCTCTATCCCAAGTGCGAAAACATCTCCGTCGACTACGCCGTCCTCGAACCCCGCTCCGCCAAAGGCGAGCACCTCTCCCACCTCTACTGCCTCCCCGCCGAGTTTGCCTGGAACGATCTCGGCTCCTGGGCCTCCCTCTACGAGTACCAGCTTGAAACCCGCCTCCGCGGCGACGGCGACGGCAACGTCGCCGATACTGAAGGCCACCTCGCCATCGACGCCGGCAACAACTATATCTTCAGCCCTAAAAAGTTTGTCGCCCTCGTCGGCGTAGAAAATCTAGTCATCGTCGACACTGAAGACGCCCTCCTCATCGCCCACCGCGACCACTCCCAGGACGTAGGCAAAATCGTAAAAGAGCTAGGCCTCACCGGCCGCCCCGAACTCATCTAGGCAACCGCTGATCAAGCCGATGTTTTGAAAGGGCGCGGCTCAGGGTCGAGTGCCGCAAATGCGGATCAAGTCAGCGTTTTGAAAAGGCGCGGCTCGGGGTCGAATGCCGCAAATGCGGATCAGGTCGGCGCTTTGAAAGGGCGCGGCTTTAGACGCGCCACAAGATGACCCAAAAAGGGAGTCGGGGCTTTAGCCCCTGAAGGAATGCCCCGTGCCCCATCCATGACGCGCTCTTTGCGTTACGGGCGGGATAGCACGAAACCCTTGCGAACGAGAAGCGAGCGATTGGCCCCAACGCAGGTGGCCCGTGCCCCATCCATGATGCGCTCTTTGTGCCATGGGTGGGATAGCACGAAACTCTTGCGAGCGAGAAGCGAGCGATTGGCCCCACCGCAGGTGGCCCGTGCCCCATCCATGATGCGCTATTTGCGCCATGGGTGGGATAGCACGAAACCCTTGCGAGCGAAAAGCGAGCGATTGGCCCCACCGCAGGTGGCTTACCGTCCCGAACTCCCAAACCCCTTCTCCGCCCGCGCCGACTCTTCCAGACCCTCCACCTCCACCACCACCCCCGTCAGAACAGGCACCGGAATCATCTGCGCAATCTTCTCCCCGGCCTTCAACTCCACCGTCTCCAACCCAAGATTCGTCATCAGAATCTGAACTTCGCCCCGGTACCCCGCATCAATCACCCCCGCCGTCGTCGCAATCCCCCGCGCCGCCATCGACGACCGGTCCCTTACCAGCAGCCCCAGCGCCACCCCCGTCTCCGGATGCCGCGCCTCCACCGCAATCCCCGTCCTCACCCGCACCGTCACATGCGGCGCCAGCACCGCCCCTTCCAGCGCAAACAAGTCATACCCCAGATCCTCGCCCGGATGAGCCACCACCGGCAACCGTGCATCCTTCTCAAGCAATCTCACTCGCAGCATGAATTGATGGTATCGGAGCGGAGTTCGCAGTGCTAGCGGGGTTAGCAAACGGTCAGCCGGCTCCCAGGCAGGCAAGCTCCGCTAACCGGCGCATAAGCGCCGCCAACACGCGCGCAGCGCGGCGAACGCCGCTAAAAATGGCCAGCCCCGGCAGGGAACCTCCCCGCCGGGGCTGTCGTTTGGCACTGCCATGCAATTCGGCAAGAGAACCTGTAAGCCGAATTCTGTCGTGTGCGGTCATTCCTCTAGGCGCCGCGTTGCCGCGGACACTCATCAGCGACCTACCCGGAGGTTTCGACATACTCTGGAACCGTCTGAACGCGTCGGGCCGATGCGCAGCGTCGCCTGGCTCCAAGCGATCGCTTCCCTCCCTATTTGGTCTTGCTCCGTGTGGGGTTTACCCTGCCTCAGCCTTTACAAGCTGAGCGGTGCGCTCTTGCCGCACCTTTTCACCCTTACCCCGGCGCTGGAGTTGCCGCAACGGCGAGCCCGCCCGGCAAGCCAGGCAAACTCGGGTATTGCGTTTCCAGGGTGGCCCTCCCGAAAGAGGGGTAGCCGAGGCGGTTTCTTTTCTGTGGCACTGGCCGTCCACGAGCCTTTACGCCCGCGTCCCGGACGTTATCCGGCACACTGCCCTGCGGAGTTCGGACTTTCCTCCCCCGGGGAACCCTCGCCGAAACGAGACACCCCGGCAGCGACCGCCCAGTCCTCCTGCCAGACTCTAGTGTACCCCGGATTCTCCCTCACTCCTCCCGCTTCGGATGCCCCCGCACCGACTTCTCAATCGCCTTCCACTTCGCCCGCGCCTCTTTCGCCACTCGCGGATCGATCTTCCGCTCCAGATGCGCCAGCTCCCGCTGCATCTTCAGGTAGTTCGCCAGCCGCCCTGCATCCACCCCCGCCGCCGCCACCGCGCAGCCCGGCTCCCCGCCATGCCCGCAATCGCGAAACCTGCACCCCCCCGCCAGCGCCTGAATATCCTCGAAATTGTCCGCCAGGTCCTCCGTCGACGCCCACAACTGCACCTCCCGCAACCCTGGCAGATCCATCAGCAGCCAGCCGCCCGGCATCACAAACAGTTGCCGCGTCGTCGTCGTATGCCGCCCCCGGTCATTCCCCGCGCTCAGCGTATTCGTCCGCTGCCGCTCGTCCCCCAGCAGCCGGTTCAAAATCGTTGACTTGCCCACCCCGACGACCCAATCAGCGCCGCCGTCTCCCCCGGCTTCAGTTGTGCCGGCAGCGCATCCAGCCCATGGTCGCTCTTCGCGCTCAACGCCAGCACCGTCACGCCCGGGCTCAGCCGCTCGGTTTTCGCCACCACCTCGGCCAGGTCCAGCCCCAGTTCCCCCGCCAGGTCCGCCTTGTTCAGCAGCACCACCGCCCGCGCCCCGCTCTCCCGCGCCATCACCAGAAACCGCTCAATCCGCCGCTCGTTATAGTCGCGATCCAGCCCACTCACAATAAACAGCACATCCACATTTGCCGCCAGAACCTGCTCCCGCACCTCACGCTCCGGCTGCTTGCGCGACAGCTTCGTCTTCCGGTTCAGCACACTCGCAATCACCGCAGCGCCCTCGCGCAGCACCACCCAATCCCCCACCGCCGGCCACAGCGTCCTGCTCTTGCGCAGCGCCCCGCTCACGCTCGCCTCCGTCTCCCCCTCCTCCGTCCACACCAGGAATCGTCCATGGTTCGCCGAAGCAACCCGGCCCACACTCCCGCCCGCAAGCTGGCTCTCAAAAAAGCCGCTCCATCCAAACCGCTCCAATTTTTTCGTTTCAGAATCCACGGAACCACCCTCTTCTTTGCCGATCGAGACACACCTCAACCGGCCCCGGCAGGCCAGGCAGTGTGCAAGAGGACGTGTTAGCCAAGGTCGTTCAGCGGCGCTCCGTGTAGTGCCACTCTATCAAATGCCGGCACCGCCGGCTCTACCCAACTCCACCCGCTCCATCCAAACAGTCGACAGCCCCGCTCCAACGCTGTATGGTTCTGCCCAGTGAGCCTTCGCTTCCCCAGGCGCGGCCCTCAACGTTCCCTCCCACCTCATTCAAGGAGCACTCCATGAAAATCGTCTCCACCATCGCCCATTACCTGCTGGGCATCATCTTCCTCTTCTTCGGCGCCAACCTCTTCCTCAACTTCCTCCACGCTCCCGTGCCTGGCGGCGTTGCCGGCCAGTTCTTCGGCGTGCTCTTCGCCTCCCACTTCATCTACGTCATCGCCTTCCTCCAGGTGGTGCCCGCCCTTCTGCTGCTCACCAACCGCTTCGTCCCCCTCGGCCTCATCCTCCTCGCTCCCATTCTCGTCGGCATCCTCTTCGTCCACATCCTCATGGACCCCAGCGGCTTGCCGGTCGCCATCGTCGTCATCCTCCTCTGGCTGCTGGCGGCTTATCCCGTTCGCTCCGCCTTCGCCGGCCTGCTCCTCCACCGCGTCCAAAAATAACTCCGCCGCCGGCCCGTTCACTACAATCAAACCAGCGATGATTCAGTATCTCTATCTGGGCCGCGTTGACTACCCCGAGGGCCTCCGCCTCCAGGCGGAGGTTGCCTCCCTCGTCGCTGAAGGCCGCGCCCAAAACGTCCTTCTCCTCCTCGAGCACCCGCCCGTCCTCACCCTCGGCCGCAACGCCAACCGCGCCAACATCCTCGCCTCCAGTGACCTTCTCGCCCTCCGCGGCGTCACTATCCACGAAATCAACCGCGGTGGCGATGTCACCTACCACGGCCCCGGCCAACTCGTCGGCTACCCCATCTTCAACCTCCGCACCCTGACCAACCCCAACGGCGGCCGCCTCGGCCCCGTCGACTTTGTCCGCCTCATGGAAGAAGCTCTCATCCGCCTCTGCACCCTCCATGGCGTCCCCGCCGGCCGCATCCCCGGCCTGACTGGCGTCTGGTGCGGCCTCTCCGACCCACAAATCCCGTCCAACCCGCCCGCACGCAAAATCGCCGCCATCGGCATCCACGTTGCCCGCGGCATCACCTCTCACGGATTTGCCTTCAACCTCACCACCCACCTCGCCGACTTCAGCCTCATCGTCCCCTGCGGCATCCCCGACCACCCCGTCACCAGCCTCGAGAAAGAAGTAGCCAATCCCGCCGGCCTGCCCTCGCTGGAGTCCTTGGCCCACCTCACCGCCCGCCTCTTCGGCCAGGTCTTCGCCCAGCAGGTCCTCGCCGTTGAAGACATGCTCGCCCTCCGCGACCAGCCCGCCCCCGCTCCTCCACAATTCCCCGCTGAAGACACGCCCCTCGCCGTTCCCCCCGAGGTCCAGCGCCTCACCCACACGCCCCCGCCCCCAACCCGCGCCTGATCCCCGTTCGGCTCCGCCGTGCGCTGCCATTTATAATCCGGCAGGAGCAGCACGCGGCCAGACCCCTGTCCGGGCACCGTTCAACTGCGTGTTCCGCATCGCCGAGAGAGGGTTTCATGCCAACCGACGTGATCATGCCCCAGATGGGCGAGTCAATCTTCGAGGGAACCATTACCAAATGGCTCAAGAAGACCGGCGACCGTGTGGAAAAAGACGAGCCCCTCTTTGAAATCTCCACCGACAAGGTCGACGCCGAGATCCCATCCCCCGTCGCCGGCATCCTCACCGAGATTAAAATCGCCGAAGGCACAACCGTCCAGATCAACACCGTCGTTGCCGTAGTTACCGACGAACAGGAAATAGGGACTAGGGATGAGCGATCAGCCGTCGCCTCCCCGGCAGGCGCACCGAAGGTTCCACAGAGCGCGCCGCCGGCGCCATTGGCCGCACCGCAGGTGCCGCAGTTGGCCCCACCGCAGGTGGTGCAGGGTGGGACAGACGTAGTCATGCCCCAGATGGGCGAATCCATCTTTGAAGGCACCATCACCAAATGGCTCAAAAAAGCCGGCGACTTCGTCGAAAAAGACGAGCCCCTCTTTGAAATCTCCACGGACAAGGTAGACGCCGAGATCCCCGCCCCCATCGCCGGCATCCTCACCGAAATCAAGATCCCCGAAGGCGCCACCGTCCAAATCAACACCGTTGTCGCAATCATCGGCGGCAGCGCCTCCGGCGCAAGTGCCCCCGAACCGCTCTCAATGGCTCCGCAAGCCGCGTCTCCTTCCATCCCGGCTGCTCTTCCCGTGCATCTTGGACAAACCCGCCGCCTCCGCTCCTCCCCCCTCGTCCGTCGCATCGCCCAGGAGAACAACCTCGACCTCGCCCACATCCCCGGAACCGGCTCCGCAGGCCGCATCACCAAAGACGACATCCTCCGTTACCTGGGCACCCGCGGCCCCGGCAGCACTACGCCTAAATCCGCCACACCAACGGTTCCACAGTCCGCGCCGCAGGCGCCATTGGCCCCACCGCAGGTGGCGCAGGTGGCGCAGGTGGTGCCGCTTACTAAGATGCGCGCCATCATCGCCCAGCGCATGGTCGAGAGCATGCAGATCGCTCCCCATGTCCATGTCGTCTACAAAATTGACATGACGCGCATTGTCCGCCTCCGCGAGCGCGAGCGCGCCGCCTTCGAACAGCGTCACGGCGTCAAGCTCACTTACATGCCGTTCATCGCCGCCGCCGCCGTCCAGGCGCTCACCAAATTCCCCATCGTCAACGCCTCGCTCCTTGACAACTCCATCCACTACCACCCCAACATCCATCTCGGCATCGCGGTGGCATTGGAGTGGGGCCTGATTGTTCCCGTCGTGCGCCAGGCCGAGCAGCAATCCTTCGCCGCCCTCGCCCGCGCCGTCGCCGATCTGGCCGGCCGCGCCCGCGCCAAAAAGCTCATGCCCAACGAGGTCGGAGGCTCCACCTTCACCCTCACCAACTCCGGCGTCTTCGGCGATGAGTTCGGCACCCCCATCATCAACCAGCCTGAGTCGGCTATCCTCGCCATCGGTACCCTGCGCAAAGAGCCGGTCGTCCTCACTGACGCCGAAGGCAACGACACCATTGCCATCAGGTCGATGCAGCACTTCTGCCTCGGCTTCGATCACCGCCTCATCGACGGCGCCGACAGCGGCAAATTCATGAGTGAGCTTAAAAAAACCCTCGAAACCTGGGACCGCCCCATCGGCTAAGGAACTAGAGCAGCTCCCGGAACTCGTCCAGGCTCAGCCCGGCATCCCGAACAATGCCGCCCATCGTGAATGCGTTCACAAGGTTGTGGCGGGGAATCGTCAAAATGCGCGTGCCGTTTGTCATCACGATGTGGGAGCCCTGACGAAGAACGCGAAACCCGGCCTTCTCCAGCGCTGCAACCGCTCTTAGATAATTGATCCCCGGAAGCTTAGACGCTTTCTACCCCAGCAGTGTCGGACCCGTTTGCACTCTGCAACGACCTGCTTAAAACCACGGCACGGCCAAATCGAGCAAATGGGAAGCTGAGGTTGCCACGCTACGATTCGGAGGCAATCAGACTGCCCGACAGCGGTTCCGGAACTTAGGCAACCGCGACCTCCACAACCCGGCCTTCTTCGTCGCCTGCCAACTCCTCCGCGGCCGCAACATACTCCCGAATAGCCTCGCGAATGCTCGCCAGAGCCTCTTCCTCCGTAGCTCCCTGCGACCAGCAGCCAGGCAGCCCGGGGCACGAGACGCTGTAACCTTCCTCGGAAGGACGCAGAACGACGCGATAGGTTCCCCTTGCGATCTATCGTACTCCTCTCCCAATTCGAAAGCCCGCCTCCCAGCCCCGCCTACTTCCCCGAAACCCACGCCAGCCCGTCCGGCGACTTCCCCGTCTCAATCCCCTTTGACAGCCGCCAGTTCACCAGGTCCACCCCTACCACCTGGTCGCTCGACTGGCACGACACAAACGCCGTCTTGCCGTCCGGGCTCACCACCACCTCCTGCGGCCCAGAGGCAACATCCACCAGGTGCGCCACCGTCATCGTCTTCAGGTCGATCACCGCCACGGTATCCTTGCTCGGAATCGCGATCAGCAGCCACTTCCCATCCGGCGTCGCCGCGCTCCCATACCCCAGCCCCGGCAACGGAACCCACTTCTTCACCGCCTGCATCCGCGTGTCAATCACCGCAAGCTCCGGCTTCACCTGGTCGGCCGTGAAAACCCAATGATCGTCCGTCGAGATCGAAATCCGCTGCGTCGTCCCCGCAATCGGAATCACCTTGATCGTCTTGCGCCCAAGCATGTCCAGCACTGAAACCGTGCCCGGCCCAACATTCGCCGTGTACCCAAACCGTCCGTCGTGCGAGATGGCCAGCATATGGCTCTCCGCCTGCCCCGTCGGAATCGTCCCCACAATCTTCAGCGTCTTCGGGTCAATGATCGTTACTGTCTTGTCCAGCTCCGTGGTCACATACAGCAACCCGTCCACCGGCCCGAACACCGGGCAATGCGGTCGAATCCCATGCCCGAAATCCACGTTGCCCACCACCTTGGCCGTCGCCAGGTCAATTACCACCATGTTTGACCCGTCCGTTCCCGGCCTCCCCACGCCCGAGTCGCCATAGATCGGCACATACGCCAGCTTGCCGTCCGGCGACCCCACCACCTCGTGCCCGGTGGTCCCGCCCTCCGGAACTGCGCCCAGCAGAATCCCCCCTGCCGGATCGAAGATCGATAGCCGCATCTCCCCCTTCTCGGCCACCAGCAAACGGTCCTGCTGCGCAAATACCGGGGAAACAGCCAAAGTTATAAGCGCACACGTCCAAAGCAGCTGAGATGGTTTCAAAGGGGGCCTCCAAAGGGTTAAGCACAGACTATAACCCTGGCAGATAGAAACCCAAGCGAAAACGGCAGCCCTGGGCAAGCCCTTCCCTGCAAGGCCCGCGCCTTACCCCTGCGCCTGCCATGGATCGTATGTGCCCACGCTCCAGCTATGCCCATCCGGGTCCTTCACGGCAAACTCCCGGCTCCCATAGTGCGTCTCCTGCAGCGGCCGCACAATCTCCGCCCCGGCCGCCACCGCCCGGGCATGCACCGCATCGGCGTCCGCAACCACGATGTACACGCTCCGCGTCTCCACCCCGCCCAACTCCTTGGGCGGCGTAAACCCCCGCCCATACTCGTCGTCTTTCACTGAGCCCAGCATGATCATCCCGTTGCCCAGCCTCAGCTCCGCGTGGTTGATCGTCCCATTCTCTCCGGCAAACACCACGTGGCGCGTAAAACCCAATACGCTGCAAAGCCACTCAATCGCCGCCTCCGCGTCGCGATACCGCAGCGCGGGAATCAGGTTGCCTCTTGTTTCACTCATGGGGAAGTCCTCCGCGCGCAGACTACCGCCGCTGCGCATCAACGCACAAGCAAAACTTGTCTCCGAGCCGCGACCGGGTGATCTTCTAGTCGTGCCGATGAACCTTGGTGCCCCAGGCCTCGCCTTTTAGATCTGGGAAACCCCAAATCCACCCGGCCGCGATATCCGTCCCGTCGCCCCCGGCCCTCTTCAACCCGCTATCCTGATCCTCATGCAGCTTCCCGCCGGTGATCGTCAACTCATCCAGATCATGGACGCCGCCCTCGCCGACGCCGCCCGCAGGGCAGGGAACTGGCTTGCCTGCCGCCCCGGCTGTACCCAGTGCTGCCACGGAGCCTTCGCCATCGGCCCCCTTGACGCCGCCCGCCTCCGCGCCGCCATGAGCGAGTTGCGCTCCTCAGCCCCCGCCCTCGCCGCCTCGCTCCAAAACCGCGCCCAGGCCTGGATTCAAGAACACGGCCCCGACTTCCCCGGCAACCCCCAAACCGGCATCCTCGGCCAGTCTGACGCCGACCAGACCCGCTTTGAAGACTTCGCCAACCACGCCCCCTGCCCCGTCCTTAACCCCGCCACCGGCCTGTGCGATGTCTACGCCGCCCGCCCCATCACCTGCCGCGTCTTCGGCACCCCCGTCCAGGTCGACTCCGGCCCAGACAACCAACCCGCCCTCGCCCATTGCGAACTCTGCTTCATCGGCGCCTCCGAATCCGAAATCGCCGCCTGCGAAATGCCCCTCCCCCACGACCTGGAAGCGGAACTCCTCACCCAGTTCTCCAACCCCTGCGAAACCGTAGTCGCCTTTGCTCTGCTCCCCTGAACCTGTCGGCCCACCAACCACAAATCGCGCGTGCCCCAGGTCCCGCTCCTGGGACCTGGGATACCAAAACCCTCAGTTCTCCTCTTCCGATGTGCCACCAACCTCGACAACACCGGCCCCACCGCAGGTGGCTCCGTGCCCCATCCATCTGCAGCTTCATCGCAGATGGGTGAGATGCCACCAACCTCGACAACACCGGCCCCACCGCAGGTGGCCCCTGCACGCGATAAACTAGTCTTTGGAAACCCCCATGCCAACGCGCCCCTGCTGGGTTGAGATCTCAACCCGCGCCTTTGAAGAAAACTTCCGCCTGCTCGCCGCCCTGGCCGCGCCGCACGCCGATCTGCTCGCCATCGTCAAGGCTGACGCCTACGGCCACTCGCTCAGTCTCTGCGCTCCCGCCGCCGTCCGCGCCGGCGCCCAATGGCTCGGCGTCACCAGCGTGGAAGAAGGCGTAGCCGCCCGCGCCCTCGCGCCCCACGTGCAGATTCTCGTCATCGGCGGCGTCTTTCCCGGCCAGGGCCCTGCCCTCGTCGCCCACCGCCTCACCGCCGTCGTTTGGGAACCTTGGCAGCTCGACGAGCTTGAATCCGCCGCTCGCGCCGCCGGCTTGCTCCCCGGCTCCGTCCCCATCCATCTTGAAATTGACACCGGCATGAGCCGTCAGGGCGTCTCGCCCGCCGCGCTGCTGCCGCTCCTCACCCGCCTCAGCGCCGGCTCGCCGCTCAAACTCGAGGGCGTCATGACTCACCTCTTCGCCGCTGATGAAGCCGATGGCGCAGTCACTGAAACCCAACTCGCGGAATTAGACAAAGTCCTCGAGCAGCTCAGCGCCGCAGGCCTCTGGGCCGAGTGGCTCAACGTCGGCAACTCCGCCGCCCTGCTCGCCGGCCAGGCTGAACCCATCGCCGCCCTCGCCGCACGCCACGGACTCAAAGCCCTGCTCCGTCCCGGCCTCGCGCTCTACGGCCTCGTCCCCGCCTACGACCCGTCCTTTGACTCGGAACTCGCACGCCAGGCCCCGGCCACGCTCGCCGCCGCCCGCGCCCGCCTGCAACCCGTCCTCACCTGGAAAACCCGCGTCACCACCGTCCGCGCAATCCCCGCCGGCGCAGTCGTCGGCTACAACGGAACCTTCGTCGCCACCGAGCCCATGCGCCTCGCCCTCGTCCCCGCGGGCTATGCTGACGGCCTTGACCGCCGCCTCGGCAACAACTTCAGTCTGCTCGTCCGCGGAGTCCACGCCCCCCTCGTCGGCCGCATCTCCATGGACCAGGCTGTCCTCGACGTCACTGAAATCCCCGGCGTTCAGCCCGGCGACGAAGTCATCCTCCTCGGCTCTCAAGGCGGCGAAACCATCACCGCCTTCCACCACGCCCAGGCCGTTGCCACCATTCCCTGGGAGATCTTCACCAGCATCAACGCCCGCGTCCCCCGCATCCCCGTCTGATTGACGCCCCGCTCAACCAGCCCTCAACCCCGCCGCCGCCTGCACCGAAGCAATCATCCCCTCGGTCCCAATCGCCGAGTTCACCAGCATGTGATAATGCCCCCGCGCGTTCCACTCCTGCTCGTAGCACTTGTGAATCGCCGCCGCCCGCCGCTTGTCAAACAAAGCCAGCAGATGGTCGGCCTGGTGCGCCTGCTCGGGGAACGTCTTCGTAAACCAATCCCGCTTGGCCTTCGCCGTCGCGTACACAAAAACATGAAAGCAGCCCGGATGCCCCACCAGCGCGCACGCCGCCCCTCGGCCCACCAGCACGCAGTTGCCTTCCGTCGCCGCATGCCTGATCTCTTCCTGCACCAGGCCGAGCATCCGCTCGGCGTCAAATACCTGCTCGTCCGTCATCCCCGCCGCTGAGAACGCCGCATCCATCCAGAATGCCTTCCCATAGCGGTAGTACCACGGGTCCAGCCGTTCGTCGAACTTCGCCGCCATCTCCGGCGTCACGCCTGCCCGCCGTGCCGCCCGGCTCACCAGCTCCTGGTCCAGCAGCCGCCAGCCAAGCCGCTCCGCCAGATCCCGCGCAAACTCTCCACCCTGTGACCCGCTCTCGCGCTCCACAGTAATCACCTTCACCGCTTCATGCATCATGTTCTAACGACCCCCGAGTCTGGAGAATACAACCAAGCCGCCCCTCTGCGGCAAGCCGCCGCCGCCTCTCGGACCCCAAAAACAGCATCGGCGCAGAAAGTAAATCCCTCCTGCGCCGATCCCGTCCTGTCTTCTGTCTTGCAGTCCTTATTGCGTAACCGGCTGCTCCGGCGTCTTCTGCGCCTTCAGGTGCGGCGTTCCCTCAAGGTTCGGAACCCGGTGAAGCGGCGGAACATTCAGCACCGGCGGCGCCGGCGGGCTCGGAGGAGTCGGCGGAAATCCCGTCGTCCCCTTCTTGATCCGCACATCCCCGTTCTCCGCGCTCAACACCACCCGCGCCCCGCCACTGCCCACCACAAACGCCACTGACTTGTTCTCCCCGTCCGTTGTCGGCATCGGATAGTCTGAAACAATATCCCCGTTATGCGTGTGTGCATTCACTGACGCTGAAGCGCTCGGCGGCAGTGTCACCTCCACATCGCCCTTGCTGTTCTTCGCTTCCACGCCAAAATTCCCCGCCGGCTCAACCGAGATCCGCCCGTCGCGGTTCTCCACATAGCTGTCGCCGTAGATCTGGCTCAGGTCCACGTCCTTGGCGTGCGTCGTCACCCTCACCTGCCCCTTCGCCTCGGTCACCCGCAGGTCGTCGGAGTTCAGCGTCAGGTCGCCCGGCAGTCCGCCCACTTCCAGGTTCGTCACCGACGTATGCAGATGCACCCCGCCGGTCACGTTCTCCATGTGAACTTCCCCAAAGATCTCTCCGTTGATCGTTACCTTGCCCTTGATCTCTGAGAGTGTCAGGTCGTTGCAGTGCCCATCGGCCGTAATGTCGCCGCTCACGTCATGTGCTGAAAAATCGTGCTTGTCGTTTGACAGGTGCATGCTGATTGACCCGGCAATCGCGCTCAGGTGTACATCCCCATGCGGCGCGTTCACATTGATCCCCGCGCCCAGCCCGGCCGCCGTCACGTCGCCCTTGCCCGTCGTGATCGTCACCCGCGCTGACTTCGGAACCGTGATCGTCAAATTCACTTTCCCACTGTTGTTGCTCTTCGACTGCACCAGCACGGCGCTGCCTGTCACCTTCACATCCGGCGCTTCGGCCCCGAAGATCTTCTTCGCTTCGCCGTCGGAGTTGGCATACGCCACTTCATGCGCCTGCACCTCGATGTTCGCCCCATCCCCCGCCGTCACGCTCACATCCCCGCGCGGGTTCTGGATCTCCACCGCTGCATTCGCCGGAATCTCCGAATTCAGCACTTGCTGGTCGCTGTCGTGCTCCGGCATCCCGAAGGCATTGAAAAAGTCGTCGCCGTCGCCGTTCCACTGGTTAAACCACGGACCCATGTGGTTCCAGCCCGCCGCGCCCATCCCAATCAGCGCCAGCAGAATCAGAATCCCCACAAAGCTCCCGCCCCGCCGCACCGGCGTCTCTCGCCGCGCGTCCAGTGCCCACTCGCCCAGCAGAGCCAGTCCCGCCCCAATCAGCAGCAGCGGCCACCAGTGCCCATACCACCCCCAGAACGCTGAAGCGTTAATGTGACCGGTCAGCAGCAGCAGCGCCACCACTCCGGCCCCGATCAGAATGATCGGACCCACAACCGAAGGGACCCGCGGCCCATAAGCCCCCACGTAACTCGACTTCATCGCATAGCGCTGCGCCTTCCACGCGTCCCGCTGCGCCCGCCACGCGGCCTTCTGCTGTTCCCGGTAAATGCGCCACTGCATCTTTGGATCATAGGGCGGAATCGGTCCTCCGCCTCCCGGAGGCATGTTCGGAGGTACGCTGCTCATCGCTGGCCTCCCTCTGGTTCGTGCTCATACTCTTCCGCGTGCGCCGGCACAATCGCCGTCGTCTCCGGCGCCTGCCCGGCCGCCGGTGCGGCATAAGGCGCTCCCGCATACGGCGTCTGTCCGTACCCAGGCCCCTCCGCTGCCAGTGCCGCCCGCTCGGCCAGCGCCAGCACGCCCGCCAGAATCAGAAAGAATGGCCAGCTCTTCCCCCAGCTCAGAATGTCAGCTTGGTTCAGCAGCGCAAGCGCCCCAACCAGAAGCAAAAATGCAGGCCCGCGCAGGCGGCGAATCAGAATATAACGGCTCATTTTGAACCTCCTTGCGACTCTCCAAGACGGCGAACAATCAGCCACACGCCCAAACCAATCAACAGCAGCGGCCACGCAAACTCCATCAGCCGCCCGTGGAAGATATCCAGCTGACCCAGCAAAAACAGCATCCCCAGCCCGATCAGTACCACCGCGCCCACCGGCTCCCTGCGCTTCCAGCCATACGGCGGGGGCGGAGGAATCGGCGGTATCGACGGATCGCCATACGGCGGATACGGCGGCGGTGGCGGAGGAGGCGGATACGAACCCGGATAGGAACCCTGGTACGGTGCCTGGTACGGTGCCTGCCCATACGGCGCCTGACTCGTCCCCGCATATGGCGGAGTGGTGCTGCCGCTCGCTGGCCCCGCTCCCGGCTGCGCTGGCGGCGTCCCGCCCTGCGGAGGATACTGCCCCTTCCCCCCCAGGTTCAGCCAGTTGCCCACCTCGTTCAGCCCCAGCGGATCAGGCAGCGGCTGTCCGTCGCGCCGCGCCTTCGCCGTGTGGAAGGCCTCGAACGACTGGTAAAGAACCCACGCCGCAATAAACAATACAAAAATCGGGTAGTGGCCCGCGATGCTGATCAGCACCGCAAAGATCACTACGTGAATCAGCCCCTTGAAAAACTGCCCGTTATACATCGCGCCCACGCCCGGAATCAGACCCAGGATCGCCGCCGCCGAAGGGTTCGGCTCACCCGCGTGAGCCGGCACAAAGGGCTGCTGAAACGCCTGCCACGTCGCCGCGCACGGCTCGCACAGCACCTGCCCTCCCGCCACGTTGCGCACGCACCCGCCGCACAGTGCCTTGCCGCAGTTCTGGCAAAACGCTGTCGCCTGCACACCACTGTGATTTACGCAGTCCATACTGTGCTCCTTTCCCGTTCTGCTTTTCCCGTCGTGCTTGTGAGGAGCCGCCGGAGTGCGCGGTCTGTCCCATGAAACCTGAGAGAAGCTTCCATCAATTCCCGTTGATCGGTGCCAGCCGGCCCCAGCGCCGGATTCCCTGACTGTTGCGGAGGATCCACTTTCGACCCGCCATCCTTATGATTCGGCGTCTTCTGGCTCTCGCCCGGCCCCGTTGGTGCCGCATCCTTCTGCTGCTGGTCCATGCTGCCGCCTTCGCCCTCGCCTGACGTCCCGCGCCGCAGCTCCCGCATCTTCGACTCCACCTCATACACCAGTCGAAGATGATCGTAGTAGCGAATAATCGGCGTTGACGCCATCGTCAGCCGCCGTTCCACAAGCGACCGCACCGTGCTCGGCCGCAGATCGGCAAGCCGCAAACTCGTAATCTTCACGCCCGTCAGGTTCAGCGTCAGCGCAATCGAGAAAAATGCCATCGCCGCCGTCATCAGCAGCCTGGGCTCCGCAAACCGCCGCACGCTGCCCATGAATCCCGGCTTCTGCCACGCCGGCGTCATCGGCACAACGTGGCCCCCCGCCGCCACCAGCCCATATCCCGCCACCTGCCCGGGACCCGTCTGCGCAAGTATCTTGTCCAGCAGCCCTAGCGGTACCTCCGGCTCGGGCGAAAGAAACTCCAGCCATTCGCGCCCCTGGCGCGAGGCTTCAAACAACGCCGTGCAGGCCGGGCAGACGGCCATATGTGCGGTAAAGGTCGCCTCGTCCGCGGGCTTCAATGCCCCGTCCAGCGCCTCCGCCAAAAGTGTCTCCCACTGCCCGCAGGCCGGAGAGCTCGGAATGTTCGTGTACTCTGCCATTTACATCACCTCCCGTTTATTACGTTCCAGCAGCCGCGCCAGTTCCGCGCGCCCCCTGCTGATGCGGGACTTGACCGTCCCCTCGGGAATTCCCAGCACCTGGGCAATCTCCTTGTAATCCATATCCTGCAGGTCTCTCAAAATCACCGCCTCGCGCAGCTCCACGCTCACCCGCGCCAGCGCCTCCTGCACCATCTTGGCCAGTTCCTTCTGCGCCGCCGACTCGTGCGGAGAAGGCCCCTTCGAGGTCAGCCGGTCAATCGGCTTCAGCTCTTCGGCGCTCTCCCACCCGTCGTCCAGCGAGCCCGTCGCCCGCAGGTTCCGCGTCCGCCTGAAGTGGTCCACCAGCAGGTTCCGCGTCAGCGTCGTAATCCAAACCTGCAAACTCCCTCGCGTCGTGTCAAAGCTGGCCAGATTCGAGTAGATCTTCAGGAACACGTCCTGCGTCAGATCCTCTGAGTCCGTCGGATTCCCCGTAAACCGGTAGCAAAGCCCGTACACACGCCTGTGGTGCGTGCGGACCAGCTCGGCCCACGCGCCCGTATCTCCGTCCATGCAGCGGCGGACGATTTGGGACCAGTCGGTCTCCAGCAGACTTACCTCCACGCGTGATTGCCGCCCAGCCACTCCAGCCGGCTGCACCCGGACGCCAACCTCCGGCGCCTCCATCGTACGCCGAGACGGCCCCTGCGGCTTCTCCGGAAACTGGCTTTTCTCCGCGGATCGGCTCCGCGGCGTTCCCGCCAGCCCCATCACGCTCCAGCTTAATGTACCCACGCATTGCATAGATTGCTAATACGCGCGATTTCCCCACTTGGTTCCCACCCACATCCTCAAGTTCTCCCACGCCGAAGGCCGCCAGCCCCACCGCAGGTGGCGAGTGCCCCAGGTCTCGCTTCTGAGACCTGGGAAGCCTCAACCTCTAGTTCTCCCCTTCTCACCCTGCCACTCAAGCCCCGTGCCCCATCCATGCAAGGGCATCTTCTCGCATGGGTGGGACACCACAACCGCCGGTTCTCCCCTCTCACCCCGCCGGAACAGCTGGGTGCCCCCGGTCTCGATTCTGAGACCGGGGAAACCACAACCCTAAGTTCTCCCCTCTCACCCCGCCACGAAAGCCCCGTGCCCCATCCATGACGCGTTCTTTGCGTCATGGGTGGGAAACCACAACCGTCAGTTCTCCCCCGTCGAAGGCCGCCGGCCCCACCCCAGGTGGCCGAAGGCAGTTGGCCCCACCGCAGGTGGCAGGTGGTAACCTTTCCCCTCCCCCCGCATCTCATTCAACACAGGCCCTCAACCGGCCCAGGAGCTTCCCCTATGTCCCTCACCCTGCGCAACGCCTTCCTCGCCCTCCTCGCCGCCTCCACCCTCTGCATCGGTTGCCGTGGCGCCACCCGAACCCCCATCCCTGCCCCCACCGCCGACGCCGCCCTCGCCCCAGCCCCCGCCCGCGCCACCGCCGTCTTCGCCGGAGGCTGCTTCTGGGGAACCCAATCCGTCTTCGAGCGCGTCAAGGGCGTCCTCGACACCACCGTCGGCTACGCCGGCGGAGACCCCAACAGGGCCACCTACGACCAGGTCACAACCGAGACCACCGGCCACGCCGAGTCCGTTCGCGTCGTCTACGACCCCTCCAAAATCACCTACGGAACCCTCCTCCGCCTCTTCTTCTCCGTCGCCCACGACCCCACCCAGCTCAACCGCCAGGGCCCTGACGTCGGTACCTCTTACCGCTCCGCCATCTTTTATTCAGATGAGTCCCAGCGCCGCATCGCCCAGTCCTACATCGCCCAGCTCGACCAGGCCCGCGTCTTCCCCGCCAAAATCGTCACCCAGGTCACGCCCCTCAAGGGCTTCTACGACGCCGAGCAATACCACCAGCACTACGCCGACCAGAACCCCGATAACCCCTACATCCTCGTCTGCGACCGCCCCAAAATCCAGGCCCTCCAAGCCCAGTTCCCCGAACTATTCGACGCGCGCGGAGGCAGATAAGAACGATCACGCATCGAGCCGACACAGGGCATTGCGTCTAAAGGCGCTCGAATCACGCATTGGCGATTGAACGCGAAGCGAAAAACTCTGATGCTCACCATTTCACGGGAGCTGTTGATTAAATGGTAATTTCCGGATTGGCGACAAACCGGCCACAATGCCCGTTCGGCACCATCATCCTCTCCCCACACCAGTGTCATCCTGAACGTAGTGAAGGATCTGCGGTTGCTTCTCAAGATTCCATTCGATCCAACGCACGGCAATAATCGGCAGGCTCATAGTCGTACCAATCGCGGCTCAAGTCCACCCAGACCGGGTTCATCGCCTCAATCAGCGCGATCTTCTTTCCTCGTTTCCAGCCCTTCAGTTCCTTCTCGCGAGCGATCGCCTCTGGCCTCGACGGTGACATCGAAGGCCTGAGTGCCATCTATGGAGTTTCTGTCCGATCTAGCGCATATGACATAATTCTTTGCAGATTTCCAAAGACACTGGCTAGGTGCTGACAATTGGAGGGATACATGGGACCGCAGATATTCGCGCTCGTGGTTTTCGCGGGCATCATTGTCCTCATACTCTTCTACCGTGCAAAGCAGCGGGAGGAAGAGGTGAGGCTGCGGGAAGGGCGCGAGGAAACCGCTCGAGATCAACGGCTTAGAGCGGAACAGGAGAACCTGCGTGCTCAGATGATCGCTGTTGCCAGACAATCGCTCGAGGTTTTCGAATCGATGCCGAACTGCCTAAGCCGCGCCGAGGCGCTGCTCGATCAGGCCGAGGTCGACTTTTCTGAGAGCGCTTTCGCGCCGTTCTGGGATTCCATTGAAGGAGCAGCAAAGACGCTCGGTCATTTCGACGAAGCCGTAAGGCGTTTGAATCAAAAGTCTGTTCGATACGGCGAGCTGTCTGCGGCCTACCTTGGCACACCGCCCGCGTTTCCCCTTACCTCCTTCTCCGTATCAAGGTTGGGTGTCAGCAACAATACCGCCGCCCGAATGAGGGCAGTTGTTCGCAGCGCCCAACGCAATTTCCAATTCGCGACAATCTATGAACAACGCAAGACAAACCAAATCCTTGTCGCTGGGTTCACAAGCCTAGCAAACGCCCTGGACCGAATGGGCTCCCAAATTGCCGATTCGCTTGAGAACCTCTCAGTGGCGGTCGGTTCGATGGCCTCTGTGATCGAAGATTCATCCCGCCAAGCCAACGCCCAGAGGGGGCAGATTCTGGACCAAGTCGGCAATATGCATGAAGGTCTTTCAGCCCAGGCGACTGAGTTAGTGAGACAGGGAGAGATGGCCCTCGAAAGGCTCGACAACATTCAGCGGGGTAGAAAGCCACCCCTATGAGCCAGCAATATTGCGGGGACTCGGGTATTTTACCGCTCTTTGGATATGTTCCGCGAGAAGGAACATCTGCTCACTGCCACGCGGAAACCTCACAGAGGTTCTAGCTCACCCTCACAAACCGCATCGCCACCGAGTTCATGCAATACCGCATCCCCGTCGGCGCAGGCCCGTCGTTGAACACGTGCCCCAGGTGCGCGTCGCACAACCGGCAGCTCACCGCAGTCCTCACCACCATCAAGCTCCCGTCCACCCGCTCCACCACATTCTCCGCCGCAATCGGCTGCCAGAAGCTCGGCCATCCCGTCCCCGAATCAAACTTCGCCGCCCAACTGAACAGCGCCAGATCGCAGCACACGCACCGGAAGATCCCCCGCTCTTCCACATGCAACAACTCCCCCGTGAACGGCCTCTCCGTATCCTCGTGCCGCGTCACCCAATACGACGCCGCCGGCAGCTCCCGCTTCCACTCCGCATCCGTCTTCATCACCCGCGGAACCGTCACCGTGCCCGTCTTCTCGCCCGCCGCTGAAAACTCCACCACCGTCACCACCGCCGGACCCTCATCCGCCGCCAACGGTCGCGCAGCCGCCACCGTCGTCCGCCGCAGCCCCCAGAACGCCCCCGCGCTCACCGCCCCCGCCGCGCCAAAGATAAACGCGCGCCGTCCCAGTCGCGCCACTCTCTCCGCCCGCGCACTCTCCCGCGAAACTTCCTCATCAAAAAACATCGCTCGCCTCCCACTGCGCCGCGAAGCCGGAAAACAGCCCTTCGGAAAGCCGGTACTCCGCGCGCGTGTTGGTTAGAGCCGCCAAGCCTGCAAAAGGTTACTAAATACTCGCCCCCACCCCCTGCGTACCGGGGGAGATACCACAACCATGCGCTCTTCCCGCCGAAGGCGACTGGCCCCACCGCAGGTGGCTGGGACACCTCAACCCTCAGTTCTCCCCCTCTCGACCTGCCACGAATGCTCCGTGCCCCATCCATCCGCGTTCTTTGCGGATGGGTGGGACACCACGAATCCAGGTTCTCCCCGCCGAAGGCCGCCAGCCCCACCGCAGGTGGCCGAAGGCAGTTGGCCCCACCGCAGGTGGCCGCAGGCCGCCAGACCCACCGCAGGTGGCAAGTGGCGTAGAATTGCCCTGCCAAGGAGCACCCCACCTCATGAACCCCACCCGCCGCACCCTCCTCAAAGCCCCCCGCCTGCTAGCCGCCGTCCCCTTCTTCGCATCCACAGCCAGCTTTGCCGATTCCCCCGCCTCCAGCCCCGGCTCCCTGGAAAACACCCTCTTCGACGCCTTCTGCAAGCTATGGATCGCCGACTCCCACGAGCACATCTACGACGAGGCTGACCGCACCTCCCGCGACATCGACTTCTTTGACCTGCTCTCCCACTACACCCTTGGCGACCTCGGCAACGCCGGCCTCTCCCGCGAGGGCGTCCAGCTCGCCATGAACAAAAACGCCCCTGAAGCCCGGCGCTGGGCCGCCGTCGAGCCCTACTGGAAGTACGCCCGCTTCACCGGATACGCCCAGAACCTCCGCATCGCCATCCGCGACATCTACGGCTTCGACGAAATCTCCGCCTCCACCATCCCCGGCATCAATGCCGCCATCCGCGCCAAAAACAAGCCCGGCCTCTACAAACAAGTCCTCAAAGACCGCGCCCGCATCCGCTTCTATGTCCAGGATGACCGCCACGTCCACCCCTCCAAACCTGACCGCGACAACTACGTCATCGCCCGCGAGTTCGACGACTTCGTCGTCCCCCAGTCCCGCGCTGACATCCACCGCCTTGAACAGCTCACCAACTCCTCCATCACCAGCCTCGCCACGCTTGAGGCCGCCTGCGAAGTCCGCTTCAACGAGGCCCTCGCCGCTGAGATGTCCGCCGTCAAAACCCTCCTGGCTTATCGCCGCAACATCTACTTTGCTGAGGTCGAGCGCTCCGCCGCCGAAGCAGATTTTGCCCGCATGATCGCCGTCGACAAAGCCCCCGATTGGAGCTTCCACTCACTCACCAACCGCCCCTTCCGCAACATGGAAGACCACATGTTCCACCATGTCATGCGCCTGGCCAACTCCCACCGCGTCCCGGTCCAGATCCACACCGGCCTCAACAGCATCGCCCAGGGCGACTACAACAACATCGTCAACACCAACCCCGCCCAGCTCATCAACATCTTCTTCCTCTATCAAGACACCAAGTTCGACTTATTCCACCTCGGCTACCCCTACCTCGCCGAGATGGGCGCGCTCATCAAATGTTTCACCCACGTCCACGTCGACTTCTGCTGGGCCCACATCATCTCCCCCACCACCTCTGCCCGCGCCCTCAGCGAATACCTCGATACCGTCCCCTCCAACAAAATCATCGCCTTCGGCGGCGACTTCCTCTACGCCGAGCTCGCCTACGCCCACGCCCAGATCGCCCGCCGCGTCGTCGCCAAAGTCCTCGCCGCCAAAATCCAGGAAGGTTTCTGCAAAGAAGAGGAAGCCGTCGAGCTAGCCAAACGCATCCTCTTTGACAACGCCGCCAGCCTCTTCTATCCCGAAATCGCCCCACCCACCGCCTGACAATGGGATTCCACGAGCCTCAACCGGCCACATTCGACCCGCCAACAAAACTCCGTGCCCCGTCCATTCGCAGTTTCATCGCGAATGGGTGGGATACCACACCTCACCCCAGCCGCAAACCCGCTGACTTACTGCCTCCGCGAAAGCGGAGCTGACTTGCTGACCTGCTGAATCGCAAACTCGTCCAGGCGTCGCGTCCCTTCTGGGTTGGGGTGCCGCAGTTTCACCGCGAATGGGTGGCATCCCACAACCCTGCCGGGTGGCCCCGGTCTCGGTAGTGCTCTTAGCCCAGATGAGGGTGCCCCGGTTCCTTGCTCTTGGGGACCGGTGATCAAAGCGGATGGCGCACCCTTCGCCTTCCCACATGCCTCAAACAGCCCGCTCACCCCGCCCCGCACCCCCGTGTAAAATCCCGCATCGCCAAAACATTCGCATGCGGCGTATCCCGCACCACCTCGCACCCCGGAGCCACAATCCACCCCGCCCCCGCCTTCGCCCGCAGCCCTTCCAGCGCCCCTGTAATCGTCTCCGGCGTCCCGTTCCGCACATCCCTCACCGGGTCCAGATTCCCCGCAATCGCCTGCCGCGTCCCCAGCTGCGCCCGCGCCAAATCCAGCCCCACCGGAAAATCAATGTCCACCAGATCGCATCCCAGCGCGCCCATCCCGCTCAGAATCTTCTGCGTGCTTCCGCAGATATGCAGCCTTGCTCGCCCGCCCATCGCATGGATCGCCTCCACCAGCCGCTTCTCCCACGGCCAAACAAACTCCCTGTAAATCCGCGGCCCCAGCAGCGACGCCGCCGCGTCGCCCACCCCCACCACGTCCGCCCCCGCATCCATCTGCACCTTCGCAAACCGGATCGCCCCCTCCAGCGTGAACTCGAACAGCTCCCGCACAAACTCCGGATCGTCCGCAAAATCCAGCATCAGCCGGTTGATCCCGCGCAAATCCGCCGCCTCCGCGCAAGGCCCTGAAAGCCATCCTTCAATCAGCAGTTCAGCCCCCACCCGCTCCCGCAGCAGCTCCAGAGCCCGCACGCGGTTCTCCACCCGCTCGCCGTGAACGTGGCCCCGCTTCTGCGCCGCGGCAAAAGCAGATTTTTCGGCAAACAGGCTCTCCGCCTCCACCATCGCCGGAGGCTGATCCTCATACCATTGAATCTTTGCTCCCAGGTCTGCGGCTTCCGGTCCCGGCGGCCCAATCGTCGACACGTGGTCAAACCCGAACCGCTCCGCCGTCTTCACCTGCGCATCCACCATCACCCGGTAGTCGCGCGCATAGCTTCCGTACTTCACGCCCAGCACGTCCGCCGCAAACATCATCGTGATCGGCATCAGCGCCAGCCGGTCCGCCTTCTCCCCGGCCATCGCCGCCAGCGCCCGTTCCCGACCCGTCATAGCACAAACTTACACCGCAAAAGCCGCTTTCCTAAAGCCCCGTGCCCCATCCATCCGCGTTTTTGCGGATGGGTGGGGGCACCTCGAAAGCCCATTGTCCGGAACTCCGCCGCCTCAATACCGCTGCAGAAACTCCGGCTCCACCGGATTCTCAAACAGCGAAGCCTCGCGCGTCACAATCGTCAGCCCTGAGGGCGTCACAAAATACCGCCGCTTGTCCTCCACCGGATCGTACCCAATCACCGTCCCCTCCGGTATATGCACATCGCGATCGATAATCGCCCGCCGTATCCGGCAATGCCGACCGATATTCACGTGCGAAAAAATAATGCTCGCGTCCACGTTCGAGTACGAGTTCACGCGCACATCCTGTGACAGTACGCAATTTGAAACCTGCGCGCCTGAGATAATCACGCCCGCCGTGATCACTGAGTTCACCGCCATGCCTGAGCGGCCCGGCTCCCCAAACACAAACTTCGCCGGAGGATACTGCCGCACCCGCGTCCGGATCGGCCACGTCTTGTCGTACAGGTTGAAGATCGGCGATACCGAGCACAGGTCCATGTTCGCGTCATAGTAGGAGTCCATCGTCCCCACATCCCGCCAATACAAAGCCTGCTGCTTGTTCTCGTCCACAAAGCTGTACGCCATCATCTTCTTCTTGCCCAGCAAATTCGGCAGAATGTTGTGCCCAAAGTCGTGCTTCGAGTCCGGGTCTTCCGCGTCGGCAATCAGCGCCTTCAGCAGAACCTCGGTGTTGAAGATGTAAACGCCCATCGACGCGTCCACCGCATTCGGATTTCCAGGCGACCGCACCGTCGTCGTGGCCGGCTTCTCCTGAAAGCCCAGAACCTCGCCCGTCTTGCCCACCTCCACAACCCCAAACTGCTTCACCTCGTCGGGCGAAATCGGCAGCGTCGCCAGCGTCACCTCCGCCTTCGTCTGCTTGTGGAAGTCCAGCATCCGGCTATAGTCCATCTTGTAGATATGGTCGCCGCTCAAAATAATCATGTACTTCGGCTGTTCGCTGCCGATCGAATAAATATTCTGATACACCGCGTCCGCTGTGCCCATATACCACGCCGACCCCGTCCGCTGCATCGGCGGCAAGATCTCAAAAAACTCCCCCAGCTCCTGCGCCACTACACTCGTCCATCCCTCGCGGATATGGCGGTTCAGGCTCAGTGCCTTGTACTGCGTCAGAATATAAACCCGCCGCAGCCCGCTGTTGATGCAGTTTGAAAGCGTGATGTCGATAATGCGGTAATGGCCGCCAAACGGCACTGCCGGCTTCGCCCGGTCCCGCGTCAGCGGAAAAAGCCGTTCGCCCTGCCCGCCCGCAAGCAATACCGCCAATGTTTCCTTCATATCCATAGAATTCCGTCCTCAATTCCATCTCTGTCCGGCTTTGCCCGCCCATGGGCCGGTTTCGCAATCCGGTACAGCATTTTCTCCGGTGGCACTGCTCTATAGCTTGCTACCGAACCGGGGAGAATACCACACACAGATGAAACTGGCTCCCCTGCCATTTCTCTCTATCCCTCTTTGTTGTCAACAAAAGTCAAACACCTGACTCTTCATCCCTGCCCGTGCCCCTCAAAAACAAAAACGCAGCAGCACGTCCCCGCGCCGCTGCGTCTCTTGCTTGCTCCCTGACGTCCTGCCCGGCTCTCCCATTCCGCCCGGGCCCCGTCGTTACCGCTTCTTCTTGAACTTGTACTCCAAACCCACTGAGATCGCGGCGTTGATGTCCATCTGCTTGATCTTTGCCCCGTAGTTCGTCCCATAATCCGTTAGCACCGCGTCCGGCGTCACCCTGAAGACCCAGCGATCATTCCGGTTCAGGTCAAAGTGACCGCCCATGATCACCGCCGGCGAAATCTGGTCGTTATAGAACCCCACCACCGAAGGCGAATACCCCAGCAAATCTTGCTGGAACTTGCCATACACCCCGCCCGCCAGCACGTGCGCAATCAGCGCCCCATGCTTGTTGTGCGGTCCCAGCCACTCCGGGCCGGCCGTGAAAAACGTCTCGCTCACAAAAGGCCCGCGAATGTCGTACACGTTCGGCGCTGCACCGCTCGTGCCCACATACATCCGTCCTGAACCCTCAAGGCCCCAGCGCTTCGTCAGCCAGAACGACCCGCTCAGGTCCAGCCCGCCCAGGTTCGACCCCTGAAGCAGATTCGGCCCCGCCTTCATATGGTCGTATGCCATCCCCAGCGAAATGTCATAGCGGTTGTTATAGTGCACGTTCGCCAGCGGATCGGAAGCAATGTAAGTCCCATTGCCGGCCGTCGGGCTGGCTGTGCTCTGTGCCTGGGCATTCTGTCCGGCGCTGAGAGCCAGCGCTGCCGTGGCAACCAAAAAAGCGAGATTTCTTACTGAAGTGCGCATCGCCTATCAGCTTACAGGACCACGCCAGCTAGGGACAATGCGTCCAACCCGCCATTTCCCCCCGCTCACGGCTCGCAGCGCTCGTTCTGCCGCGTCCAAACCAGGTACCGCGCCGTCTTCAGCGTCTCCTCTGCCGTAAACTCCGCCTGCGAAAGCGTCCCGCGCGGCCGCAGCAACGGTGCCGCGTGCGCTCGCCACTCAATCGGCTCCCGGCTCAGAATCAGACCCGCCCGCCGCAGGTGCCCGTCCTCTGAAATCACCTCCGCCGAACTCCATCCGTGCGCCTTCATCATTCCCACCGCAAAGCAGGCGTTCTGGATCGTGTCCATCGCCCGCGGTTCCTCAAAAATCGCCGAATCCGGAATCCCCTCCGCCTTGGCCACCCGCGCCATCACCGCCGCTTCCACAAACCGGTTGTGCGCGGCGCCCCCGCTCAAAATCAGCCGCGGCGCAATCCCCCGCTCATACTCCCGAACCGCTTCGTTCACCCGCGCCAGTTGCCACGGCGTCGGATTCCCGTCCGCATCCGCCGGCGTCCCCAGCACCACAATCGCGTCAAACCGCGTCCGCTCGGTATTCCCCGCAGGCGCAAACTGCCGCTCCAGCGCCGCCCACGTCAGCACAATCACCACCGCCGCAACCGCTCCCATCGCCATCCTGACAGGCCAACTCAGCCGCCATCTCGTCCGCCGCCCGCTCGCCCGGTGCCCGCGCGGCAGGTACTCGCGCGCCTGGTTCCCAACCGTCCTCCGCCCCGCTGCCCGTTGTCCTGGCCCGCCCTGCCGTGTTGGTCTCTGCTTGGTCAAGCTTTCTCCACTCTCCCCACCCTATCCTGGCCGCCGGAAAACCACGAATCCCGGCACTACCCGCCGAAGGCCATTGGCCCCACCGCAGGTGGCCACGCCCCAAACACCAGCTCCTCCAGCGCCTTCCGCGTCCGCGGAGCCACCTCCCGCTCCAGCAGCGCTTCCGTGCTCAGCGTCGCCGGCTCCCCCTGGTACCCCAGCGCAATCACCGTCCCCAGCGCATACTCCTCCGGAATCGCCAGCGTCTTCCGTGCCGCCTCGTGGTCAAACCCGCCCATCTGGTGTGTCGTCATCCCCAGCGCCGCCGCTTGCAGCGTCAGATACGAGCTCGCCGCCCCCAGGTCAAACAGCGCATACCCGTTCGGCTTCCCGCCGTGGCTGAACTTCGTGTGCGCCGCGCCCACAATCAACACCGGCGCCTCGCCCGCCCAACCCCGATTAAATCCCATCAGCGTCTCAAAAATCTTCGCGTGCGTCTCCGTCCCGCGTGTCCCCACCACAAACCGCCACGGCTGCTCGTTGTTTGACGAGGCCGCCCACCGCGCCGCCTCAAACACCTTCTTCAGATCCTCCGCGCTCACTTCCCGGTCCGCAAACGCCCGCGCGCTCCAGCGCTCATGGAAAACCGGCAACACCCCCTCCACGGCCGGCGCCTGCTTCAACGTCCTCACTTCAAGGGCAGATAATGCCATCGATTAAAGCTCCTCAATCAAGATTCCATTCCCTTCTTTGATTCCCCCCGCCCCCCTCACGATTCCCCCTCCCGCAAAAAACTTGTTATAACGGGTAATCTCCCCACCACCCCCGCGTCCCGCCAACCCCAATCAACCCCGGCCACCTGCAAGGGGCCCCAGCCTCCGCCCACCCATCCCCACCCGGCATCCTCGCCGTAAATTAACATCAGCAGGTAAAGCGAAATGGAAATCCCCACCCAGCAGCGCACCGCCGCTCCCGCCCCCGCAGCCATCCACCAGGCCCTCGCCGAACTCAAGCTCTTCCTCCAGGATCGTGTCACCTCGGCCCAGGCCATCCGCGACCACCACAGCCACGGCGAAGACACCCTCCCCGCCGCCCCGCCCGATCTCGTCTGCTTCCCCCAGTCCACCGGCGAAGTTGCCGCCATCGTCCGCATCGCCGCCGCCCATCGCCTCCCCGTCATCCCCTTCGGCGCCGGAACCTCCCTTGAAGGCCACCTCCAGGCCGTCCATGGCGGCATCTGCCTTGACATGATGCGCATGAACCGCATCCTCCGCGTCAGCCCTGAAGACATGGATGCCACCGTCGAAGCCGGCGTCACCCGCGCCCAGCTCGAGAAAGCCCTCGACAACACCGGCCTCACCTTCTTCATCGACCCCGGCGCAGACGCCTCCCTCGGCGGCATGACCTCCACCGCCGCCAGCGGAACCACTGCCGTCCGCTATGGCACCATGCGTGAAAACGTCCTCGCCCTCACCGTCGTCCTCGCCGACGGAAGCATCGTCCACACCGGCACCCGCGCCCGCAAATCCTCCGCCGGTTACGACCTCACCCGCCTCTTCGTCGGCGCTGAAGGCACCCTCGGCGTCATCACTGAGGTCACCCTCCGCCTCCACCCCCAGCCTGAAGCCGTCTCCGTCGCCATCGCCGCTTTCCCCACCATCCAGTCGGCGGTCGACACCGTCATTGAGGTCATCCAGCTCGGCGTCCATCCCGCCCGCATCGAATTCCTTGACGACCACCAGGTCAAGGCCGTCAACAGCTACTCCCAGCTCACCCTTGCCGAGCGCCCCACCCTCCTCTTTGAGTTCCATGGCGTCAGCGTCAGCCAGGTCACTGAATCCGCCACCATGGCCCAGGAACTCTGCCTCGCCCACGGCTGCCTCAGCTTTGAAACCCAAACCAGTCCTGCCGAGCGCGAGCGCCTCTGGCACGCCCGCCACAACGCCTACTTCGCCGCCCGCGCCCTCCGCCCCGGCTCCCGCGTCACCATCTCTGACGTCTGCGTCCCCATCTCCCGCCTCGCCGAGTGCATCGTCCAAACCCGTGCCGAGCTGGACCGCGAGCCCTACCCCGCCGTTATCGTCGGCCATGTCGGCGACGGAAACTTCCACGTCCTCAGCCTCCCCAACGATCAGGAGCTCGCCGCCGCCGAGGCCTTCGCCCACCGCCTCGTCCAGCGCGCCCTGGCCATGGGCGGAACCTGCTCCGGCGAGCACGGCATCGGACTCGGAAAAAAGAAATATCTTGAGTCAGAGCACGCCGACGCCCTCCCCGCCATGCGCGCCATCAAGCAGTCCCTCGACCCCCAAAACCTGATGAACCCCGGCAAAATCCTCGACCTCCACCCCAGCGCATGATCCCGCGCCCCGCTGACTCGCTGAATCGCTAACCCCGCTAACCCCGCCAACTCCGCTAACCCCGCTAACCCCGCCAACCCCGCAAATCCCGCTAACTCCGCTAACCCCGCCAACTCCGCTAACTCCGCTAACGCGCACAGTCAACAAAAACCAGAAAACTCAAGCCTTTTCAACGCCTTACGCCGCTAAACCACCCCGTTTTAAGCACATTTGCGCAAAAAAGGTTCAATTCCATGCAAACCAACCCCCAATATGTCGAACCATGCAAGGTTCCGTTTTCTTAAATAGGGTCAATTCTATGGTTCCGAATGACATTTTTCACAACCATGGAAGCCAACCTTTGGCCACCAAACCGAACCATCCAGACCAACCTTTCGCGCTCTTTCCGAACCTTACAAGCCAACCTTTGCAATCAAAAGTTGACTACTCAGCAACCCCCTTTTCCCCGGACTGTCACCCGTCATCTGTCCACGGTCATCTGGGTCACGGATAGATCCGGTGCAGCGTCCGCGCAAACGGAATCGTCTCCCGCACGTGGTCCAGACCGCAGATCCACGCCACTGCCCGCTCAATCCCCATCCCGAATCCAGAGTGCGGAACACTCCCATACCGCCGCAGATCCAGGTACCACTCAAACGCCTCCCGCGGCAGCTTGTGATGGTCGATCCGGCTGCTCAAAAGCTCATAGCTCGACACCCTTTGCGACCCCCCGATAATCTCCCCATATCCTTCTGGCGCAAGCACATCCACGCACAGCGCATACTTTGAATCCACCGGATCGGGCTCCATATAAAACGCCTTCACATCCGCCGGATACCGGTGCACCATCACCGGCTTATCGAACTGCGAACTCAGCCATGTCTCGTCCGGTGACCCGAAATCGTTGCCATACTCAAACGGCGCTTCCAGCTTCCCATCCTTGAAAGCCTGGTTCAGCATCTCCGCCGCCACGTCATACCGCAGCCGCGGAAACGGCGGCGCAATCGCCTCCAGTTTCGCCGGGTCCCGCCCGATCACCGTCAACTCCGGTGCCCGGTTCTTCAGCACCGACTGAACAATGTGCGACAAGAAGTTCTCCGCGATCTCCAGCAACCCATCCAGGTCGCAGTAAGCCACCTCCGGCTCAATCATCCAGAACTCGGTTAAGTGCCTGCGAGTCTTTGACTTCTCCGCCCTGAACGTCGGCCCAAAACTGTAAACCTTGCCCAGAGCCAGCGCCGTGGATTCAATATAAAGCTGCCCGCTCTGCGTCAAAAATGCCGGGTCCCCAAAATAGTCCACCGGGAACAAAGTTGAAGTCCCCTCGCACGCCGCCGGCGTCAAAATCGGCGGATCGGTGCGGATAAATCCATTCGTGTCAAAATATTCCGCCGCCGCCCGCATAATCTCCGCCCGTATCCGCAAAATCGCAGACTGCCGCGGCGACCGAACCCACAAGTGCCGGTGTTCCATTAAAAAATCAACACCATGTTCTTTAGGCGTAATCGGATAAGGGTTCGACTCAGGTACCCGCTGCACCACCTCAAGCCCTTCCACGTCCAGCTCAAATCCCCCCGGCGCCCGCTTATCGGCCCGAACTTTGCCGGTCACAATTACCGAGGACTCCTGCGTAAGTCCTTTGAGTGCTTCAAAAACCTCGGGCGAAACACTCTTCACATGGGCCACGCCCTGCACGGTTCCGGTTCCGTCCCGAAAGATCGGGAACAGCAGCTTGCCGCTTTCCCGCAGGTTATAAAGCCATCCGCGCAGCGTCACGGACTGGCCCTCATGCTGCCCAAGCGTGGCAATCGTAGCCACAGGAGACCCCTGCGGTGCGGCAGACGCCGCTGGCGCGGCAGATGGATTGGTATTCGTGAGATTGTCAGACATAGGTTTCCTTGGCGGGCCGGAAGAATGCATGCGCGGCCGGACTGTTCAGGATAACGCGCCTTGGGGTCAGGCGTTTTGCAGACAAATTAGGGATTTAGCGGAAAATGAATTTGAGTGCAATTCCACCGCCATCGAGCCGCTTTCCACAGTGCAGGCAGGTTCTTGGTTCTGGCGAAAAAAATCTCCTGACAGCCGAATCTGAATTTGGTAGCATGAGAATAGTTTTTCATGTGCGCAACAAATCAGCGTTCTGTGCGGCCAAAATCAACACTCGCAGGCAGGAGTAGCTCATGACTGAAAAAGCGTTGGCTCGAATCGATGAGATGCAAAAAAATCAGATCGACCCGGAAACCGCGGAGAGGTTTATCGCCGAAAAACACATCGGCGAACGCATCAAGCGCCTGCGCCTCAAGAAATCCATGGGCCTGGTGGAACTGGGAAAGCACACCGGCCTTTCCGCCAGTTTCCTGTCCCAGTTGGAGACCGGCCGGGTAGTTCCTACGCTGCGGAACCTGGCGCGGATTGCTATGGTTTTTTCAAAAGATCTTTCGTTTTTTTTTGAAACTGAACCGCAATCGATCTTTAAAGTTCACCGCCGGAAGGAGCGGGTGAGGCTGCCGCAGACGGGAGTGGAGCCGCCGACTTATTTTTTTGAGAGCCTGGGCTACATGGTTCCCGACCGGGCGATGGACCCGTATTTTGCCGAGTTTTTGCCGCTGACCAAAGAGATGGACCCCAAGGCGCACCTGCATCCGGGATTCGAGTTTCTCTACATTCTTGAGGGCGAGCTGGACTTTCAGCATGGCGACCAGAAGAGCAGGCTGGAGGCGGGAGACGCGGTTTATTTTGACGCTTCAACGGCCCACTCGTACCACTGCGCGGGCAAAAAACCGGCACTGGCGATTATTGTCACCATGCACCAGGCCGCGGCCCCACAGCCGGTTCCGATACGGCCGCTGACTTCAACGGTTGTGGCGGGGCGCAATCCGGGGGGCGGTCCCGCGGCTTAAACCGCCCGGGCCGCGGCAACCGCTGAAGCCCACGCCCACTGGAAGTTGAACCCGCCCAGGTGGCCGGTTACATCCACCACTTCTCCGATGAAAAAGAGACCCGAGACGCCGCGCGCCTCGAGAGTTTTTGCGTACACAGCATCTGTGTCGACGCCCCCGGCGGTGACTTCAGCTTTGCTGAAACCCTCAGTGCCCGCAGGGTGCAGCGGCCAGCGGTGGAACTGGCTCTCGCAGGCCTCAAGTGCGGCGTTGGACCAACCCCGGGGCGCGCCGGCGTCGGCCAGAAAGGCGGCCAGCCGCTGCGGCAAGACCTCATGAAGCGCCTGCGTGAGCGCAGCCCGGTCGCGCCGCGGAGTTGCCCGGGCGGCAGCCTGAAGGAGCGGCGCGAGCAGCTTCTTGCCGGGCGCAAAATCGAGTGTAAGTTCTTCACCTGCTTGCCAATAGGATGAGGCTTGAAGAATGGCGGGGCCGCTGAGGCCGCGGTGGGTAAAGAGCATCTTCTCACGGAAGCGGTGCCTGGCTTTGGCGCTCGGGCCGGGCTCGGCCCATGCCTCCACCTCGGCGGAGACGCCGGCCAATTCAGTCCAGCCGGCCTCATTGCCGCCGAGGAGCAAGGGAACCAGGGCAGGGCGGGTGGGAACGAGTCCAAGGCCGAACTGGCGGGCGATTTTGTAGCCTAGTCCGGTTGCGCCGAGGGTTGGAATGGAGAGGCCGCCGGTGGCGACGACGAGCGCGCCTGCCGTGAATTCGCCGGCGGTTGAGGAGACGGTGAAGAGCCCGGCGGCGGACTCGACCTCAATGTCGGCGGCGCTAAGGATGAGTTCAACTTTCCCGGTCTCGCACTCGGCCAGCAGCATGTCGAGGATGTCACGGGCCGAGCGGTCGCAGAAGAGCTGGCCTAAGGTCTTCTCGTGCCAGGGGATGCGATAGCGGTCGACGAGTTCAATGAAGTGCCGTGGCTGGTAGGCGGCGAGAGCGGATTTGGCGAAGTGAGGGTTGCGGGAGAGGAAGTTGGCCGGAGTGCAGTGGAGGTTGGTGAAGTTGCATCGGCCTCCACCGGAGATGTGGATCTTGCGGCCGGGCTGGCCGTTGTGTTCAAGCAGGACAACGCGGCGGCCGCGCTGGCCGGCCTGGGCGGCGCACATGAGGCCGGCGGCTCCGGCGCCGAGGACGATGAGATCGAATTGGCGTGCGCGCGTGGGCATGGGGGCTGGAGTTCAGGATAGACGGGAGGGGCAAGGCCCAGCCACCCCAGCGACGAAGACCTGTCGCCGGGGACCCCGGCGGGAACAGGGGGGGTACTGAGTAGTCAACTTTTGGTTGCAAAGGTTCGCTTGCAAGGTTCGGAAACAGCGCAAAAGGTTGGCCTGTAAGGTTCGGTTTAGTGGCCAAAGGTTGGCTTCTATGGTTGTGAAAAGTGTCAAAACGAACCTTAGAATTGACCCTATTTAAGGAAACGGAACCTTGCATGGTTCGACATATTGGGGGTTGGTTTGCTTTGAATTGACCATGTTTTGCGCAAACGGCGTTGAAATGGCGGTGGATGCCGAGGTAAGTGGATGAAAAGGCGCGTGTTATTCGCAATTTTGTGTGCTGTGGAGTGCGCGTGACTCAGGGAAGCGGGGAACGGGGATTGGATGACCTGGCGATGGAGGGGGTCCCGGTACCGGAGATGCGAGAGATCTTGGGGATGAAAGGATTGCGGGGCCGGCGCGATTGTGAGATTGGATTCGGCCAGCGATACTGAACGGATGCGGACGCGGTTGCGGCAGGTGGCCCTGATCTACGATGCACGATCGGCCTACGATTTGAAGGTGATGAGCGGGGTGGCGGCGTTTGTGCAGCAATCGCTGAAGTGGAATATCTATATTGAAGAAAATGTGCTGAAGGATCAGCGTCTGCCGGATCTGCACAGTTGGAAGGGCGACGGGGTGATTGCGGATTTCGATCACCCGCATGTGGCGTCGGCGATTGTGAAATCGCAACTGCCGGCGGTGGGCTTCGGCAGCGGTTATGGCTGGTATGCTCCGGCCTCGTCGATTCCGTACTTCTACACGAACAACAATGCGATTGCCGTTCTGGCGGCGGACCATCTGATCGAGCGGGGGTTTCGGCATTTCGCATATTGCGGTTACCCGCGCAGCCCGGTGAACGGCTGGTCGGCCGAGCGGGAGGATGCATTTGAAAAGCATCTTGCGGCGCGGCACCTGAACTGCCACATCTATCGCGGCCGGCACCAGTCAAGCCAGCAGTGGGTTCAGGTGCAGCGCGCGCTGGGCGAGTGGCTCAAGCAGCTGCCCAAGCCGGTAGGGCTGATGGCGGCGAACGATATCCGGGGCAGGCAAGTGCTGGAGGCGTGCCGAACCCATGGGCTGCGGGTTCCTCAGGATGTGGCCGTGGTGGGCGTGGACAACGACGAGCTGCTTTGCCGGCTGAGCAGTCCCCTGCTGAGCAGCGTGGAGCAAGGGGCGAGGCGGCTGGGATTTGAGGCGGCGGCTCTGCTTGACCAGATCATGGAGCGTCGGCGGGGCGGCAAGCCGCGAGACCGGCGATTTGTGATTGATCCCATCGAGGTGGTCACACGCAGCTCGACGGAGGTGCTGGCGACGGACGATCCCAAAGTGGTGGAGGCAGTGGCCTTCATCGCGCAGCACTTCTCGCACGGGATGAAGGTGGCGGAAATCGTGAAAGCCGTTGGCGTTTCGCGATCGAGTCTGGAGCGGCGATTTAAAGATGCGCTGGGCTGCACGGTCCGGGCGGGCGTGCGGCGCTTCCAACTGGAACGGGCGCGGCGACTGATCTCTGACACGGATATGCCGTTGAAACAGGTTGCGGCCGAGACCGGTTTTCCGTCGGTGCAGCACATGACGACGCTGTTCGGTCGCGCGTTCGGGCAGTCTCCGGCCCGGTATCGCGCGTCAACGGCGGCCCGGTACGCGTAGCAATCCCTGAGCGAACTTCAATCCTGGACTCGCACGAGCGAATCGGGCTCTCGGGTGTTTGCGTAAAGCATTCATGAAAACGCGTAAATCGCCGCGCTGTGAACGGCCCGGGGCTTTGAGTAGGATCAATCCCGTAGAGAGGAGGCGCTATGCCTGGCATTTACCGTTTTTCGTTTGGCCCATGGAACATTCACGAGGGTGCTGATCCGTTTGGCCCAACCGTGAGGGAGACGATTCCCTTTGCGGAGAAGCTGAAGCAATACAAGGCGCTTGGATTCGATGGCGTGCAGTTTCACGACGACGACGCTGTACCGGACATGAACCAACTGAGCGATCAGGAGATTGTGAAGAAGGCGCGGCAACTGAAGACCGTTCTGGACGGCGAGGGCCTGGTGGCCGAGTTTGTTGCCCCGCGTCTCTGGGAGGATCCACGCACCATCGACGGGGGCTACACGTCAAACGACGCAAAGGCGCGCGAGTATGCCAAGGTGCGCACGCGGCGCTCGATCGACATTGCCGACGCTCTGGGCACGCCGCTGATTGTTCTGTGGCTGGCTCGCGAGGGAACGTACATTCGGGAGTCGAAGGACAGCAAGATTGCGGTGGACCGGATTGTGGCGGCGGTGGATGACATGCTGGCGTATCATCCGTCGATCCGTATTGCGATTGAGCCGAAGCCGAACGAGCCGGTGGACCACGCCTACCTGCCCACGACCGGCCACGCGGTGGCGCTGGCTTATCGGACCAAGGACCCGGCGCGCGTGGGCCTGAACATTGAGAGCGCGCATGCGATTCTTGCAGGGCTGGATCCATCGGATGAGATCGGCTTCGCCTTGTCGTTTGAGAAGCTGTTCACGATCCACCTGAATGACCAGAACGGATTGAAGTTCGACCAGGACAAGACGTTTGGCGCGGTGGACTTGCGCAGGGCATTCAACCAGGTGCGCCTGCTGGACCGCTACAACTACGGCCAGAAGGGCGAGTTCATCGGCCTGGACATCAAGGCGATGCGGACGCAGCGGCAAGCTGTGGCATCGAAGCATCTGTCGAACAGCCTGACCGTGTTTCGGCGGCTGCTGGCGCTCTCGCGCAGCCTGAGTGAAAGTGAAGTGGCGGCATTGGTGGCCGATCGCGATTACGAAGAGCTGGAGATGTTGATCATCAACCATCTGCTGGGAAGCGATGGCGATGCGGCGGCGCAGGCAGCGGCCGGGCGCGTGCACGCAACCGTTTAACCGAAGAGGACACGCTTCATCGTCTAAGGGGAATACACATCGCCATCACCGCCGAGTGGCAGGGCAATACTCTGCTGGTGAAGGAACGCAACGCGGGCAAGGGCAGCGCATCTTCCGCGGAGAGGCGTTACTTTCTTTCGGAGGACGGGGCGCACCTGATCGAGCTTGTGGAAGCGCACAATTTCTTCGGCGACACGGAGCAGCGGCTGGTCTCCGATAAGTAACTGAGCGCAGCCCAGCGCTCAGTCCGGAATATCCGGCGCCTCTTCAACTGGCGTAGGTGTCACGACTTACCTGCTCCAATTCGTCTGCCTTGGCGAGCGCATTGGTGAGAGGAAGGTCCTCTTCTCGCGCCCCGAGCCGCATGAGGATCTTTCGCTTATTGAGGTAAACCTTGAGCATTCGAGTCTGGATGCTTCTGGATACGGCGCCGCGCCACAGGGCGGCGGTCATCTCCTGATCGGCAACGATGAGTTCGGCGGCATGGGAGGTGACGCAGGGTGACCGGCCCTGATAGGCGTCAACCAGCGCCTGTAGCAAATCGTTGGCCTTTTCGTAGTCGTTGAGGTCGTTTTTCGCATTTCTAAATGCTTTGAGAAGAGCCTTTCTAATCGTCTTTGCCCAGGGGATTCGGCTTGGGTTGAAGAGAACGTAACGGAATGACTCGCGGCCTGCGGGGCTACAGAGAAGGCGAATGCTCTCCGGGCGCGCGAGGTAGTCAGCGAAGTCTTCTTCGACGCTGGGCAACAGCAGAGTCACGCACTTGTCCCGGATCTGTTTCTTCATTCGGGCGGACTCCGCATCGTCGGAGGGGAGCGCCCAATCGCCCCATGGTTTGAGGGCTTCAAGCATTCCCGGAGCCTGGCCACTGGGATTTTTCAGGACGGTATAGATCAGCTCCTGCTCGGCCGCACGAAGGGCTGCGTCGGCCGGGTTGGGCCGGAAGGCAATCCAGTAGACAGACTTTTCGTAGAGCTTACCGAACCGCTCGGCGGTAATTGTCTCTGGCAAGCTGAGGAACTGCCCGGTCATCTTGAGCAGTGTTTCGGCCTCGTCGCAAAGGGCTTTGTTTTCCTTGATGGTGAGCGCCTCTGCTGCTTCGGATGCGATGTTGTGCCTGGCGTTGAGAAGCGTCTCAAACAGGTCTCTCTCAATGTCTGCTCGATCGATCGACTGGGCGAGGGAGTGGGCTGCGATCCAGGCAGAGATGGTTTCCGGGGCCTGGTTCTCTTTCCACAGCGCGAGGAGCGCGTAGAACTCTTTCCAGGTAAGAGCTTCCGGGCGAAGGGCGAATCTAAAGTTATAAGCCAGATGGATGCCTGCCAGCGTTCTCGTGGCATTGAGAAGCTCGATGAGGCGCTCAGCGTTCTGCTTGCTGATTCCGCCGACATCGTCGATGAGACGGGCAAGGTCGGCGTTCTCGTTCGCGGGTTCGTCGCCGCGGCTGTTCTTCGACTCCGCGTTTCGCAGTTTGTAGCCGGCCCCGACAAGCCGGTCTAACGTGTCGCCCTCGAGCAGGCGGACGAACAGGGTGTGCGACTCCTGGCGGACCATCTCGGCGAGCCAGATCTCGACCCAGTTGATCTCGTCATCGCCATGGCGCGCGAGCTGGGGCTGCAGGGCAATCAGGCCACGCACCAGCATCTTGAGCTTGCGGGGATTGCTGGGCAGGAGGCTCTCGATGGGATCAATCGAACTCTCAGGCACGAACCTGCAGTAGCGGTCGAGCATGTTTTTGAGAAGCAGCCGCTTGCCTGACTTTGAGACCGGGGGCAGGAAGTAGTGGAAGTCCAGAATCTTATCAAGGAAGTTGGCTCCGTCTCGCCATGCCTTGTTGGTATTGGCGAGTCCGGTGCTGACGATCTCGTTATCGAATGCCAGTACGAAGGTGAAGCCCGGAAGGTCAAGCAGCTCGCGCAGCGACAACAGAAGCTTTGGCAGCAGCTCAGGGTTTGCGCGGTCAAGGTCGTCGATGAATACGATCACTCTTTGATTGCCGAGGAGCCGGCGAATCTTTGCAACTTGTTCTCCATCCGGCCTCAGCCATTCGCCTACGATGCCGAGTACGTTCTTATGAATCCTTCCTCTTCCGAACAGGTCCGCAAGCCCGTCGCCCATCTCGCTTAACTCTGCCGAGGCTTGCTCGGTCTGGACTTTGCGGGCGGCCGCTCTGAGAGCGGATTCGGCGACGAGGTCTAAAGTCACCAGCGCTTCAACGAGGCGCTTGCCGAACTCGGCCCACAGTTCGTCCAGATCCTGAATTGCCCAGGGATTGAAATAGAAGGCGATGTTGCCTTCCGGTTTGAGCATCTCTTCGAGGAAGTGGAGGATGGTGCTTTTGCCTTCGCCCCACTTGCCGAAGATGCCGATGCGGGCTGACCATTCAGGGGGCGTTGAGCGGATGACATCGGCAATTTCAGAAGCAAAGCGCCAGCGGCCAAGGTCGTCGCTTTCGCGCGTATTTTGCGCTGCGTCGTATCCGGACGGTTCGGGGTTGCTCATGGGAGTTACCTTTTTTAGCATTCTCTCACTAACTTCTGGCGGGGGGATACTCTTCGCGGGGTCACCTGGCGGCGACCATCCGATGCGGAGGGTTGGCTGGACGGCAACGGTGCACGGCTTGCCTGGCGGTGAGGGGAATCCCGGTTGGAGGAGAGGCATTCATAGGCCTGGACCCACTTTGTGGGTATCCCGCGTCAGCGCGTTCCGGTTCAAGGGTTGCTCCCTCGGTTCCGGAAGGCGCCTTGGCGGTCTGGATGATTGTCGGGCGGGACTACCAACCCATCATGCGCATGCGGTCGAGGATGATGCCGGCGTAGTGGTTCATGCGCTCGGGTTTGCGTTTGAGGGGGGCGGGCAGAATGGCGGCGAGGCGTGCGGCAGGCTCGCGGCCAAGGCTGCGGGCGGAGGTTGCGTACCAGGCGTGGGATGCGGCCTCAGCGCCGTAGATGCCGGGGCCCCATTCCACCACGTTGAGATAAAGCTCTAAAATGCGCTGCTTGCCGAGGACGAGTTCGGCGACGGGGACGAGGGTGAACTCGGCGCCTTTGCGGAGGAAGGAGCGGCCGGTTCCGAAGAGGAGATTTTTGACGAGTTGCTGGGTGAGGGTGGAGGCTCCGCGGACGCGGCCTCCCTCCATGTCTTCTTGCGCATCGATCTGGATCTGCTGCCAATCGAAGCCATGGTGCAGATAGAAGCGGCCGTCTTCAGCGGCGATGACAGCGTGCTGAAAGTCGGGCGAGATCTGGCTGAGGGGGACGAATGTGCAGCGCTTGGCATAGGGCTTGTGGTGGACCCAGGCCTGGAACCGGCGCTGGACTTGAACGGCGGTGGTGGGCGGGTCAATGAAGCGGAGAGCGACGAGAGTGAGGGCGGCAAGCAGCCAGAGAGACGCGAGGGCGACAGCGAACCAAAGGGCGATGCTTCGGAACGAGGGCCTGCGGCGCGGAGACTTGACGGGGGCGGATGGGGGTGCGGTCACATTCCAAGGATAATTGGATGAGGGCAGTGGAGGCGCAGGTAGAATGGGTCAGCAAACAGAAGAGGACGCGGCAGTGCGCTGTGAGACGGGACAGGTGGGCGAGAGATGACGACAACGATGCGGGCGGGCGTGTTGCACGGGGCGAAGGATCTGCGGGTAGAGGCGTGGCGGCAGCCGGAGCTGAAAGCGGGGATGGTGCTGCTGCGGACGCGGCGGGTGGGGATTTGCGGGTCAGACTTGCACTATTACGAGCATGGCTACTGCGCGGCGTTTGTGCCGGACCGGCCGTTTGTGCTGGGGCACGAGTTGGCGGCGGAAGTGGCGGCAGTGGGCGAGGGCGTGGAGACGGTGAAGGTTGGCCAGCGGGTGACCGCGAATCCGGCGCGGGCGTGCGGGTTTTGCTCGTACTGCAAGAGCGGAAGACTAAACCTTTGCGGCAAGACGATTATGCTGGGGAGCGCGAGCACGACGCCGCCCACGGATGGGGCGCTGGCGGAGTTTGTGACGGTGAGGGCGGACCAGTGCCACGTGTTGCCGGAGGGGATGAGTGACGCACTGGGGGCGATGATTGAGCCGTTTGCGGTGGCGCTGCACGCGGTGAAGCGCTCGGGCGGCGTGGCCGGCAAGCGCGTGCTAGTGACCGGAGCCGGGACGATTGGGCTGCTGACGGCGGCGACGGTGCGGGCATATGGCGGGGTTCCTGTGACGGTGAGCGACGTGGTGGCGGAGCGGCGCGCGAAGGCGCTGGAGATGGGCGCGGATGCGGCGCTGGATCCGGCGGCGAAGGATGTGAAAGCGCGTGTGGCGGAGTTGACGGGCGACGGGTTTGACGTGGTGTTTGAGGCGTCGGGGTCGCCGCTGGCGCTGCGTGGGGCGTTTGACCTGGTGCGGAAGGGCGGAACGATCGTGCAGATTGGGACGCTGGGCGCGGAGGATATTCCGATCCCGGTCAACCAAATCATGATCAAGGAGATTTGCCTGCTGGGGTCGATGCGGTATGCGGACGTGTTTGACGAGGCGATCCGGCTGGTGACGGCGGGGCGGGTGAAGCTGGAGCCATTTGTGAGCGGGGTGTTTGGGTTGGGCGAAGCCGTGGAGGCGCTGCGCATGGCGGCGGATAAATCGCAAAGCCTGAAGGTGCAGATCCGGGTGGATTAGTGGGCTAGCTGGTGATTTCTTCCACGGCGGAGATGAGGGCCTGAATGTTTGCGGTGGGCGCGTGGGGCGGCATGCCTCCGCCGCAGGAGACGATGAGGCGGGAGCGGTCGTCGAGGGCGCTGAGCATTTCACGGACGGAGCGGGTTACGTCGGCGGGCGTGCCCTCGGCGAGGACATCACGCGGAGGGATGTTGCCCATGAGGGCGATGTTGCCACCGGTCCATAATTTCATTTCCGTAAGAGTGTGCTGGACGCCGAAGTTGAGGAGATTGATTCCCGCCTGAGCGAGCAGGGGCGCGCTGGCTTTGCAAGGTGCGTCGTTGTGGAAGAACTTGACGGTGACGTTGGCTGAGAAGGCGCGCGCAAGATAGGGCAGGCCGAAGGTTTCAAAGTCGCGGCGGCCCATGAATCCCACGATGTCGTCGAGCAGGAAGATGCCGTCGATGGACGGGAAGGCTTCGCACTGGCAGGCGATCCAATCGACGAGGAAATCCGTGACAATTTCAAGCAGGCGATGCATCAGCTCGGGGTGCGTGTGGAGCGCCTCCATGAATTCTGTAGTCCCAATGAGGAAGGAGGCGATGTTGAGCGGGCCGCGGGCGACGGCGAAACGGATTTTGTGGCCGGCGGCCTCAATCCGCGGCTGAAGGTGTTGGAGGCGCTTGAGGACGAAGGGGAGCAGGCCGTTGCGGCGCGGGTTGGGAGTTTGAAGGCGCTCGACTTCAGTGGGAGAGAGGAGCACTTTCTGGGCGAAGGGGAATTCATTCTCGCCCCAGAGGGAGACGGCTCCAAAGGCGGAGGGTTCGGTGCACATGCCGTACTCGGACCAGAAGCCGGGAAGGAAGATGGCGGTGGGGAAGGTGCGGATGGCCTGGAGGTTGGAGTTGAGGAAGAGGTCGTCTGAGGTGAAGTAATCGAGGATGGTGTGGCCGGCCCAGTTGGGGAGCCAGGGACTATCGACGATGAAGGCGGTGGGGATGGGAGCGACGGCCTCGCCGCGCACTACGGAGACGAGCGTGTTCCACTGACGGTCGTTCATAGGGTCCCTGGGGGACGAAAGGATTTTGGTCGATTGTAGCAGCGGGCGTGCGGGCGGCGAAGCGCATATTCGAGGCGGGAGGGGTGGATGTAGAATGGCCGGCGGCATCCTTTTCAATCTTTTTAGCGCTACGGGAACGGATCGCGCGTTCAGGTTGGCTTGGATGAGGCATTGAGCGGATTTAGACGGAGAGCGAAGATGAAGACCTTGGTTGCGCGAGCGGCGGTATTGGCGGTTTTGATTTTGGGCGGGTTGCAACTGGCGGCAAGGGCGGATGAGGCGAAGGTTGCTCCGCTGTGGCAGCCGTTCTATGTGGATGCGCGGGCGGGGGCGCAGCACCTGTCACTGGATGGGGCCTGGCAACTGGGGTATCGCGACACGGCGATTGCGGCGACCGCGGAGCTGGGCGACCAGAAGTGGATCGCCGCCGATGTGCCGACTTCAGCGCAGTGGGCGCTCTACAAGGCAGGCGTGCTGCCTTATCCGTATGCGCACCTGAATACGCGCAAATACATGTGGGTGGTGGACAAGGTCTGGTATTACCGGCGGAACTTCGACGTTCCGGCGGCGGCCAAGGACGACTACAGCTTTTTGTGTTTTGACGCGGCCGGGTACTTTACCAAGATTTGGATTAACGGGACGCTGGTGGGGCGGCACGAGGGCATGTTTGGCGGGCCGCATGTGGAAGTGAGCCAGTGGCTGAAGCCGGGGCAATCGAACGAGATTGTCGTCGAGGTAAAGGCGGGCAGCTTTGGCGAGAAGACCTGGGACCCCGACCACTATGGCAACGGGAAGGTTGCGGTGCCGTGGGGGCTTGCAGGCGGCAGCAGCTACGTGACGGTGCGCAGCGAGGTCGAGCCGAAGGAGCTGGAGCCGCTGGGGATTTGGCAGAGCGTGCGGCTGGAGATGACGCCGAAGGTGCATCTGGCGCGGCCTTACCTGGTGACGGAGAAGGCTTCGACAGCGGCTGCGCATCTGAGCCTGAAGGTGGAAGTGCTGGACAACACGACGGCACTCGACACCAAATTTTCGGAGGAGTACGGCACGGCGCGCGATGGCGCGACGGCGGTGAAGGAGACAGAGCCGCTGACGTTGCAGATGGAACTGGTGGACAAGGCGACGGGGAAGCCGGCGCTGAAGCAGGCCTGGGCACTCGACCTCTACAAGGGCCGCAACTGGGTTGCGCATGAGATCGAGATGCCGAATCCGAAGTTGTGGTGGCCGAATGGGATGGGCGACCCGAATCTTTATCGCGCGCACCTGACGCTGCTGAAGCAGGGCAAGGCGATTGACGCGCTGGAGTTCGATTACGGGATCAGGACGATTGAGCGGGTGGCGACGCCGGGGCCGCAGACGCAGGACCGCTGGGAGAAGTGGCAGTTTGTGGTGAACGGGCGGCCGCTGTTTGTGAAGGGCATGAACTGGGCGTGGCCGCTGGATGAGTATCTGCATCTGCCGGCGGCGAAGTATGCGTGGCTGCTGGATGAAGCGAAGGCCGCGCACATTCAGATGTTCCGCATCTGGGGCGGCGGCAATCCGGAGACCGACGAGTTTTACCGGCTGTGCGACAAGCTGGGGATCATGGTGTGGGAGGATTTCCCGGTAGCGAATTCCGACTCGCCCGACCTGCCTCAAGACGTGTGGGAGGCGCAGGTTTTGCAGAATGTCTTCAGGTTGCGCAACCACTCGGCGCTGGCGGTCTGGTGCGGCGGCAATGAGTTCAATCCCTACGACGTGGGCAACACGGCGACGGTGGGCATCATCGAGCGCGATGTGCGCGACTTCGATCCGTCGCGGATGTTTATCCGGACGACGCCAGACCCCGGAGACGTGCATATTTATACGGACCAGGATCCGACGTGGTATGGGCACCGGTATAAGGAGGTGCCTTACATCAGCGAGACGGGCATCTATAACATGCCGGAGCCGGAGAGCTTCTTGCAGGTGATCGACGCCAAGGAGCTGAAGGACTCGTTTGGAGATTTGTTTGCGAAGGACTATGTGGCGACGCATCCGGAGATCATCCACCACATGCTGGAGTTTGGTGGCGGCGAACCGCGTGTGCTGGCCGGCCGCGCGACGCAGATGGACGACATGACCAAGGTGGATTTGCCGCGGTTCTCAGCGGCGAGCCAGATGGCGGCGGCAGAGTTTACGCAAGTGTACGCGGACCTGACGCTGGCCAACTATCCGGTGACGGCGGGGCTGATGCCATGGTCGTTTACGGTGCCGTGGCCGATTGAGTTTTTCATGTTTGTGGATGGGCTGGACCAGCCGACGAGTTCGTATTACACGATCAAGCGGGTGTATGAGCCGACGCACGTAGTGGTCAAGCTGCCTGAGATGATCTGGGCCAGCGGCGAGAAGCTGCCGATTACGGTGGCGGTGGCGCAGGCTCCGCCGGTGGCGCTGGCCGGCGTGAATGTCACGGTGAATGTGCTGGGGCCGGATTTCCGGCCGGTGTGGACGAAGACGCAGCCGATGACGGTTCCGGCGGGGCCCTCGGCGAAGAGCATGGAGATGGGCGCGTTTACGATTCCGGCGGGATTTGAAGACAAGTTCTTCTTTATCGTTGCCGAGGCGAAGGGCGCGGATGGAAAGCTGCTGTCACGGTCGGTGTATATGCCACGGTGCCTGAAGATGATGAACGATGCGGCCTTCAAGGCGAAATATCGCGGGTCGCCCCAGGGGTCAATTCATCTGGATCATGGGCCGTGGTTAAGGCCGCAGGTGGAGGGCGCTCCGACTTCACTGGAACTGAAATTGATTTCGCAGGGGAAGGTGAGCGGCGACGAGAGCGTGGTGAAGGTCGAGGTGCGGAATGCGGGAAAGGTTCCGGCGCTGGAGACGCATGTGAACTTTGTTGGCACCGAGCGGGTGTTTTACGGGACCGACAACGACATGTGGCTTGCGCCGGGCGAGGCGCGGACGCTTGAGTTCCATGTTCAGTGGCGCGATGCGGCCTCGCGCGGCGCGGCGGCGGTGACGGCGGACGCGTGGAATGCAGGGGTGAAGCAGGTTGCTTTGCCGGCGGCGCGGTAGATTTCTGCTGGCGGGCTGAGGGAATCGCTATCCCAGGCGCCGAACGCCGGACCTGGGATAGCGCCGGATGCGAAATCTTGAAATCTAAAAGGGGACGCTGGACTGGTTAGCGGCAGCCAGAGGCGTCCGCCTGGGTCTTGCACGCGGTGCAAAGCGAAGAAAAAGACATGGGCTTGCCAAAAAGCCAGCCCTGGGCAAACTGGACGCCGCCCGCGCGCAGAAAACGTGCTTGAGCCTCAGTCTCAACGCCTTCGGCAACGATGATCAGGTTGAGCGAGTGGGCCATGTGGATGATGTGAGAGACCACATGGCTGGTGGCCCCGTCTGTTCCGATGGTTTCGACGAACGACTTATCGATCTTCAGTGCATCCAGTCCCAAAGTCTGCAAGCAGGAGAGGCTGGAGTATCCCGTTCCGAAGTCGTCGATGGCAACTTCAATTCCCAGCGCACGAATGGCGGCAAGGACATCGCGTGCTTCCGCGCCCTGCAAAAATCCCCGCTCTGTCGCTTCAACCTTAATGTTCACGGGTTGAATACCGGTCCGCTTGAGCAGAGATTTGAGTGACTCAACAGTTTGAATGGAGCGGAGGTCGGGCGCGGAAAGATTGATCGCGACCAGGAAATGGGGGTCGATTTTCAGCAGAGCCGGCAGGTCGGCAGCGACGATCTCGGTGACGCACGCGGTGATGCGGGTGATGACACCGCTCTCTTCGGCGATAGGGATAAAGTTATCGGGCCTTACGATTCTTCCGCTTCGCTTCCAGCGGACAAGTGCTTCGGCTCCGACCCACTTCCCCGTGGATAGCTCGACGATGGGCTGATATTCAACGAAGAACTCTTTGCGCTTTGCCGCACCGCGAAGGACGGAAGGGAGCGACAGATGAATCCGCGAGATGCGCGTAACCGCCCAGACCAGCGCGCACGCGCAAACCAGGCCCAAGGGAATAAAGGAATAGGCGAACTGGCGCACATGGTTGACCGCATAGGATTCCGGTGCAGAGGTCAGGACAGATATGTCCAGATCGGGAGAGCGGACGATGGTGACAATGTAGCCTGCGTCACGGAAGGTCAGGTTGCTGCCTTTGGGGATGGATCTGAACCAGTCGGGGTGCGGAATCATGCCTCTTGCGGCAAAGATTGCGTGGTTAGGCGAGGACGGGACGAAGATAGAAATCGAGATATCCGGCCCCTCGGTAGGAACGTCGAGGGTGAGGATTGGGTCGAGAATGAAGGCGATTCCATTGAGGGAAAAGACAGCCACGGGATGGTCTGCGACAGGGAGTGTAACATTCAGGCGTTCTTGCGCATGATTGGCCGTAATGAGCGTCGGGGGACCGAGCCGGATGGGCTCCTGATTGGCCAAAGAGGTACAGACAATAACATTGCCGACGATGCGACCGACCGCCTGAATATAGCTGGAGCCGACGTCGACCTTCCGCATGAGAGCAAGTTCCTGCGGCGAGCATGGAGCGTTGTGGGCTCCGTTGATGAGGTTGATTCCATGCGATATCTGCTGGGCCGTTTCATCGGTACGGCGCAGAACATCCTTTCCATAGCTGAGCGCAACGGAACTCTCATTGGCAAGGGCCTGGCGCCAGGACAACTGGATGGAGATCCAGATTGGCGCCACAACCGCAAGCAGGCCGACGAGAACGGCGAACGCCACCGTTGAAGAATGCCGCATAGCTACACCCCATGGAGATGAAAAACCCCGACATGGAAGGCCCTGATTGGTGAATTCTACACCCGGGTTGAGACAAATCGATTGGGGGTTATGGGGTCGACGGCGCGGGCGGGGGAAGATCGGGCGTTGGGGGTTGGCGCTCGACGAGCATGACGCGTTTGACCTTGTTGCGGTCGAGGTGTTGGAGGATGCCGCCGACGCGAATCTCTATGTCAATTCCGGAGACGGAGACGAGGTCGCCGTTGAGGACGCTGCCGTCGCGCAGTTCGATGGAGTCGAAGGCCGAGGCTCCGAGCTCATAACTGATGGTTCCGCCGGAGACGTCGTCGCGGCTGATCTCGAGGGGAAAGTTGCCGGCGGAGAAACCCTCTTTGCTGAAGGTGAGCGTGTGCTTGCCGGGGCCAACGGTGATCAAGCGCGGGGTGGGTCCCTGTTCAGTTCCGTCGAGCTTGAGCAGCGCGCCTTGCGGGGTGGAGTTGACGGTGATGGTGATGGACCTTTGAACCTGCGCGGAATCCTGAATGGAGACGGAGACAGGAGTGCCGGAGGCCATGACGGTGGTCTCAAACTTGACGGTTTCGCCGAGGCCGACGTTGGAGATGGCGATGGCGTCTTCGCCGATGCGGACCTTGTTTTTGTCGAAGAGATAGATGGCGAAGCGGGCGGAGGGGATGGGCCTTTGCGAGAGGTTCTCTGCCGTGGTGTCCATGACAAAGCCGTGCAGGCTGCCCATACCGGGGAGGGCCTTGAACTTGCCGAAGGTGAAGCGGACGAGCGGGGTCCCGGTGGCGGGCCAGTCGATGACCTGGAATGGCGCGTCTTTGGCGAGAGCCGGGAGCGCGAGAAGCAGAATGGTCAGGAACAGCCGGAGGGAGCGAGCGAGAGACGGGGTCTTGATCATGACGGAAACATGATAGCTGGAAATGGGAACACGTGCAGCGAGTCAGCCGCGCTTCGCGTGGTAGCGAGTCAGCAAGTCAGCGGGCCACCTGCGGTGGGGCTAGAAGCCTTCGGCCGGTGGAACTGACGCTGGTGGTATCCCAGGTCTGAAAATCCAGACCTGGGGCACACGGCTTTTGTGGCAGGTTCGCCCGATTGCTGATAACTGATCACTGACAACTGTGAGCCGGCTCTACATGCCGTCGTCGCGGAACATGGGGTGGGGGATAAGTCTCCGGTAGTCTTCCTGGTGGGCGTTGTCGAGGCAGGCTTCAATGATGCGTTTGCCCAAGGGGTCGAGGTCGGGGACAAGGAATTGCTGGAGTTCGGCGGCGAAGAAGTCGCGCCATTGGCGTGCGCCTTCGTTGTAGACTTCAATGCCGCCCTGGATCTGCTCTTCAACGGCGAGGAAGACGCGGGGGATCATAGAGCCCTCAATGCGGAGCTGGTTGGGGATGTAGCCGAGGAGAGGGCAGAGGGCTTCGCCGACCTGGTCGCGGGCGAATTTGGCGCTGCCGCGGCGGGCGAGGTATTCGCGGGCGATCCACTCGGCCATGAAGCCGACCTTCCATGCGCCGATGTGCTGGTTGGGGATGAGGACGTAGCGGGTGTCAGGGGTGTTGACGATCTGGCGGAGGAGCAGGTTGGCCTGGTCAACGCGGCGGCCGGTGGCGAAGGCCCAATAGGAGCCGACTCCTTCGGACTGCATTTCAGTGCTTTTGTCCGCGTGGATGCTGGGGTTGGCGTGGCCGCGTGGGGCGACCAGACGCCAGAGCCAGGCCAGCGCCGGCGAGAGAACGTGGAGGATCGCGAGGATGCCGTAGAGCTGCGAATCCTTGTGGGTGGGCGGGCAGCGGACGCCGAAGCTGCGCACGTCGACGCGCTGCGGGCCGTCGAGAATGTCTTCAAGCATGCGGCGGGGCAGGATGACGCGGGGGTTGGGGCAGAGCTTGCCGGGGGAGTCTTCAACGTGGTCCCAGGTGAGGCAGGTGCCGCCGGGGACGATGTAGTGGTTGAGGAAGATGAGCGGCTCGGGCGGGTCGATGCAGAGGCGCTCAAGATTGGGCGCGGTGCCGTAGCTGTGGATGTGATCGACGCGGACAAACCAGGCGTTTTCAGCGTCGGCGACGGTGAGGCGGCCCTGCGGGCCGGGGAAGCCTTCGCGGTTGCTTTGGTAGCTGGGATGGGCGCAGGCCATGTCGTCGGCGATGGGCTGGAGGTGGCAGGCTTCGGGGAGGTTGAGGGTGCGTTCCTCTTTGGTGACAACGTTGCGGCCGATGAGCAGGCGGCCGTCTTCCATGCGGTGGATGTGCTCAGTCATTTCGCTTTTGCCGCCACCGGATGCGCCCTCGTGCATGAGGATGAGGCGATTTTCATAGGGGGTGATGACGGCGACGGCGGCGCAGTGGTTGGTGGTCCATCCCTCGCGCTCGCCAATGTCAAGCAGCATGGAGTAGACGCCTTTTTTGGCGCTGGGGCCGGGATAGAGGTTGTAGGCGAAGACTTCCTGATGGGTGGCGGTGCGGTGGTGGACGACGATCTGGCGGCCGGCGAAGTGGGTGTGGCGGAAGGGCGGGGCGACAAAGAGGACGCCGCCGGTGATGCGGAAGCTGGCGGGGACCTGATTGCGGGGAATCATGCCTTGCAGATCGGCCAGGGCGGCGGCAAAGAAGGCGGCCTGGCGGGGAACGATGAGCAGGGAACCGTAACCGAGGGCTTCAGTTCCGGCGTAGAAGGGGACGACGACCAGTTCCTGCTTTTTAAGCCAGTCGAGGGTTTGCTGGCGGGTCTTGTCGAACGGCTCGGAGAAGCGTTCGGCGTAGGTAGGCTTGTCAGTGGGTAGAGAGTCCCCGATGAGCATGGCGTTGGGGTCGCGGCGGCGCATGGCGGGATCAGGGTAGTTGATGGCCAAGCCGTTGCGGGCCTTGGTGATGACGGCCTCCACGATGCGACCCTTGCCGGGGCCTTTGCCGGGGATCTGGAAGATGGACTCGTAGACGCCGTGGTCGTCGCGGTTGCCGAGGGTCCAGTCTGTTTCGCCTGTGGCACGGCCGAGGGCCCAGTCGAGCAACTGCGAGCGGTTCTGCGGCACGATGACCAGGGGCGCGGCAGAGAGCACCTCGCGGACGTGGGCGGGCAGGTCAAGCTCGGCCCAGGAGGACTGGAAGTCAACAACGGCTGCACCGGGGGCGGTGGGGTTCATGGGCTTTCTCGCTTTCAGGGGGAGCGGGGATTGGTGCGTGCGGCGCGGGCAAAACACCAGAGGGCTACACCTCATTTATCTCATTGACGGGTAGGGCTGGCAGTGCAATTGGTCACATTTTGGGATAGTTGGCCAGCACGTGGGCTATGGCCTGCTCGGGGGTGGTGAGGGCGCCCTCAAGCTGGGCGTCTTCAACGGCTTGCAGGATTTCACGAAAGCGAGCGCCGGGGGGGTAGCCGGCGGCGATGAGTTCGCGGCCGGTGACGAGCGGGGTGGGTCGGACGGCTTCAGCGGGCATGGATTCATAGCGGGAGAGGACGAAGTTGTAGTGGTCGAGGTTGCCGCTGGCGGCGAGGCAATCCATGCGATGGAGAGCAAGGTGCTCGGGGAAGTTGTGGAGGCGGAAGAATCGCTTGAGGGTGGAGGTTTTCATACGCGGCGCGTCGGCGAAGCGCATGTGGTTCTGGATGAGGGCGAGGATCTGGTGGGTGTCGTCGTTGGAGAAGCGGAAGCGGCGGAGGATTTCAGCGGCCATGGCGACGCCGACTTCGACGTGGCCGTCAAAGCGGATGCGTTCGGGGGCAATGCGGAAGGTGGGGGGCTTGCCGACGTCGTGGAGGAGCGCGCCCCAGGCGAGCGTGGGAGAGCAGCCGGGTTTGAGCTGGTCGAGGAGGAGGAGGGTGTGGGTGAAGACGTCGCCTTCGGGGTGGTATTGCGGGGGCTGGGCTACGCCTTGCATCTTGGCGATTTCAGGGAGTACCTGTTGGAGGAGGGCGGTTTCGTCGAGGAGTTGGAAGGCGTGGCGGGCGTGGCCTTCAGTGAGCATTTTGGTGAGCTCGTCGCGGACGCGCTCGCGGCTGACGGCGGCGGTTTTGCAGGCGAGGGACTGGATGGCGGCTTGGGTGGCGGGGTCCAGCCGGAAGTTGAAGCGGGCGGCGAAGCGGACGCCGCGGAGCATGCGGAGGTGGTCCTCTTCAAAGCGGAGTTCGGGGCGGCCGATGGCGCGGACGATGCCGGAGTTGAGGTCGTTTAAGCCGCCTACATGGTCGATTACGGCTTGGGGCAGGATTCGCTGACTGGAAAGAGGGGGATTGAGGGATGTGGTATCCCCGGTCTCAAAAGCGAGACCGGGGGCACCCAGCGTTGAGAGGGGCAGGCTGCCGCATTCCGGGGCTAAAGCCCCCGAATCATTTGCAGGGTTTTTCCGGGGGTTGACCCCCCCGGCTCCCTCCGGATGGAAAGGCCCAGGTCCCTGCGAACCGACAAGCTCGGCTCCCTCTGGGTCGAGGAGGAGGCCGTTGATGGTGAAGTCGCGGCGGCGGACGTCTTCTTCGGGGCTGAGGGTGTAACGGACGGCGTCTGGGTGGCGACCATCGGAGTAGGCTCCGTCAGAGCGGAAGGTGGCGACTTCGGTCACCTGCGGTGAGGCCAACTGCGGCCTGACGGCCGCCTCCGTTTCGTCGCTGCCAGCGTTGTCGGCTACCAACACTACGCCGAAGTGGGCGCCTACGGCGAAGGTGCGGGGGAAGAGTTGGAGAACGATGTCAGGCGTGGCGCTGGTGGCGACGTCGTAGTCTTTAGGGTCGAGGCCGAGGAGGAGGTCGCGGACGCAACCGCCGGCGAGGTAGGCTTGGTGGCCGGCGGCGCGGAGGGTTTGGATCACGCGGAGGGCGGCTTCGAATTGGGGCGATGAGGGGAGCATGGCTCTCAGGTCTATTGTCGCTCTTTCAAGGGCGACCGCATGTTTCCGGCTTTGAGCGAATTGGCGCATAATTCTAGCGAGGTGTTGCGTGAGCCGGACTCGCAAGGACTCCAGAAAACAGGGCACGGTCCTCGAAAATGTGAAACGGGAAGATGGCAAATTCGATCTCTTCCGGAATCGCGAGCTTGATCATGGCCAGGTTGTGGAGTCCTACCTCAGTGATTGGCTTTGTGTACGATTCGGATATTGCGGTGAGGAGTACGATGCGATCCTGCGCGAAGTCAATCTAATCGGCAGGGCAAAGATTGCCTTCTAACAGCTTCCGCAAGATCGACATCCGTCGGGCGATTTCGAGGCACAGCCTTCAACGGCAGCGCCATTTCTAACTGCATCTGCGGGACATTTCCTGCAGTCGTCCATGAGATCCGCCGGTTCCTGACCAATGCGGGGGTGAAGCCATGATGGAATACAAGGGGTACAGCGCCGGGCCAATCGACTTTGACCCGGAAGAAAAGACGTTTTCAGGCACGGTGGCGGGGCTTCGCGACGTGATTCACTTCGAGGGAAGGACTGCCACGGAGCTGGCGCGTGCCTTTCGCGGAAGCATCGACAGTTATCTGGAGCTTTGCGCCGAGACCGGGCAGCAGCCCGACCGGCCTTTCAATGGGAAAATTCTGGTGCGGACCGAGCCGGAGTTGCACCGCAAAGCGGCGTTGCGTGCGGCGGTTGAGGGCGTGAGTTTGAGCCGCTGGATCTCGCGGCAGATTGAAAGCGCGCCTTGAGAGATGCTCGCGGGGCTCGATGCAGAATTTAGACAGCTAAACTAAATAGATGGGCAGTGGCCTGATTCTTGGCATTGAGAGCAGCTGCGACGAGACGGCGGCGGCGGTGGTGGAGCGCGGCGGGCGGACGCTCTCGTCGGTGGTGGCATCGCAGATTGCTACGCATGCGCGGTATGGCGGGGTGGTGCCGGAGCTGGCGAGCCGGGAGCACTTGCGGTCGATTGTGCCGGTGGTGCGGGCGGCTCTCAAGGAGGCGGGGATTGGGCTGGGGGATTTGGATGCGATTGCGGTGACCTCTGGGCCGGGACTGGCGGGGGCGCTGCTGGTGGGGATTACGTATGCCAAGGCGCTGGCGTTTGCGCAGGGGATTCCGCTGATTGCGGTGAATCACCTGGAGGGGCATATTCATGCGGTGTTGCTGCATGAGAAGGAAGAGGATTCGCGCGAGGCGGCGTGCGGCGCTAAAGAGCTTTCCGCAGGGACTAAAGCCCCCTACGAAGATGGGGAATTCTCGGCACGACTGAAGTCGTGCCCTGTTACAAAGCCGGGTGGCTCTGTGGATTATCCAGTCGAGGAGCCGGCGCTGGCGCTGGTGGTTTCGGGGGGGCATACGCATCTTTATCTGGCTACGCCGCTGGGGGGGAGCTGGAGTTACCGGCTGGTGGGGCGGACGGTGGATGATGCGGCGGGCGAGGCGTATGACAAGGTGGCCAAACTGCTTGGGTTTGGGTATCCGGGCGGGCCGTGGATCGATGCGCTGGCGCGGTTTGGGAATGCGAAGGCGGTGCCGTTTGCGTTTTCGCAGATCAAGGCGAAGGTGCATCTGGAGGGCAGAGCGCCCAGGACCAAGGCGGCGAAGACGGCTCCGATTGCGGGTTTGGATGCGCGGCTGCTGTTTTCGTTTTCAGGGATCAAGACGGCGGTGTTGCGGTATGTGGAGCTGCACGGGCTGAGAGCGGATGCGGAGTTGCGGGCGAAGGGGCTGGGCGATGCGCGGCCCCCAAAGACAAAAGAGGAGGCGCTGGCGCTGTGTGGGCAGACGGTGCTGGACCTGGTGGCGAGCTTTCAGCATGCGGTGGTGGGCGACCTGATGAAGAAGACGTTTGCGGCGGCCGAGGGGCTGGGGGTGAAGCGGATTCTGGTGACGGGGGGCGTGGCGGCGAACCGGGAGCTGCGGGAGCGGTTTGCGGCGGAGGCCGGGCGGCGGGGGGTGCGGGTGGCGTTTCCAACGCTAGCACTCTCGACGGATAACGCGGCGATGATTGCGGCGGCGGCGTGGCCGCGGCTGGCGGCGGGGGAGTTTGCGGGGACGGATCTGTCGGCTGAGCCGTCGTTGGCGCTGGGAGCGAACCCGCTGGCGCGGTGAGGGACAGATCTTCATGTGACCTTGGAGGCGCAGATGGCTTACTATTCTGCGGGGGGATTCACGACCATGATCTCTGTTTCGAAACTGTATTGCCGCATTTTTGCCTTGATGCTTTTTGTTGCCGGAGCGGCGCTGTTTGCGGGGCGGGCCGCGGCGCAGAATAACGATGCCAATCGGGCGCGGATTGCGGCGATGCTGCCGGCGGAGTCGCAGGCGGTGGTGACGCGCTTGAGCGCACTGCGCGAGATGCCGGATGGGGCGTGGAAGATGCATACCGGGGACCTGGCGCACGGCGAGGCCGCGGGACTGGATGTGAGCGGGTGGGAGGCGATTGCGAAGGGCGGGAAGGCGCCGAATGACGCGGTTTGGTTCCGGCAGACGTATACAGTTCCTGACACTTTGTATGGGTATAACCTGACAGGCGCGCGGATCTGGCTGGATGTGCGCGTTTCAGTGAACGGGCCGCGGCCGGAGATTCTCTACTTTAATGGGCGGCGGGTGGCGATGGGCGACGACCTGGAGCCGATTGTGTTGTTTGACAATGCGAAGCCGGGCGACAAGGTGGAGGTTGCGGTCAAGGTTCTGCACACGGTGGACGTGAAGACGTTTGAGGGCGCGGTGCTGCGGATCGATTTTCCGGAGAGCCGGCCGAATCCCGAGGATTTGTGCGAGGAGTTTTTGGCGGCGACGGAGCTGGTGCCATCGCTGGCGGCGGGCGACGCGAGCAAGATGGCTACGCTGAACGGGGCGATTGGAACGGTAGACCTGAAGGCCCTGGACGCGCACGACCAGGCGAAGTTTGACGCCAGTCTGAAGGCGGCGCATGCCAAGCTGGAGGCGCTGAGGCCGCTGCTGGAGCAGACGACTTTTCATTTGACGGGCAATGCGCATATCGATGCGGCGTGGCTGTGGCCGTGGACGGAAACCGTGGATGTGACAAAGCGGACGTTCGGGACGGCACTGCAACTGATGTATGAGTATCCGCAGTACACGTTTACGCAGAGCGCGGCGGCATATAACGAGTGGATGGCCGAGAAGTATCCGGACATGAACGCCGAGATTGCGCAGCGGATCAAGGAAAACCGCTGGGAGATTGTGGGCGGGATGTGGGTTGAGCCGGATTTGAATATGCCGGACGGCGAGAGCCTGGTGAGGCAGTTGCTGGTGGGCAAGCGGTGGTTCAAGCAGGCGTATGGCGTGGATGTGCGGATTGGGTGGAATCCGGATAGCTTTGGATACACGTGGCAGTTGCCGCAGATCTACAAGAAGTCAGGCGTGGATTATTTTGTTACGCAGAAGATGACGTGGAACGACACGAATCAACTGCCGTTCAAGCTTTTCTGGTGGGAGTCGCCGGATGGGTCAAAGGTGCTGGCGTATTTTCCGCATGACTATGTGAATACGACGCTGAACCCGGTGCGGCTGAGCGAGGATCTGGCGACGGCGCGGACGAAGTCGCCGGGGATGACGGAGATGATGGACCTTTACGGGGTTGGCGACCACGGCGGCGGACCGACAAGGGCGATTTTGGACGAGGGGTTCCATTGGGCTGGCGCCGGGCACATTACGCCGAAGTATGAGTTTGGGACGGCGCAGAGCTACTTCTCATCGGTAGAGAAGAAGATCTCGCCGGAGAGCCACGTGTGGAATTACCAGTCGATTGCCCGGGGGTATACGGCGCCGGCCGATGCGGCGGGGCAGGTGAGCATTCCGACGTGGAAGAGCGAACTGTATTTTGAGTATCACCGCGGGGTATTTACGACACAGGCGAATCACAAGCGGAACATGCGTGAGAGCGAAGAGCAGGTGTTAAACGCGGAGAAGTACTCCTCACTTGCGTGGGTTCTGGGCGGGCGGGCGTACCCTGCCGCGGAGCTGACAGAGGATTGGAAGAAGGTGCTGTTTAACCAGTTCCACGATCTGGGGGCTGGGTCGGGCATTGGCGTGATCTATAAGGATGCGCAAAAGGATTACGATGTGGTGCGCTGGTCAACGAACGAGATCAAGGCCGGGGCGCTTGCGGATGTAGTAAATCGCGTGGATACGGCCGGCAAGAAGGTATCGATGTCGGGCGTTCCGGTGGTGGTGTTCAATCCGCTGGGATGGGCGCAGGGGGGCTTTGTGAAGGTGAACATTCCTTTGCCGGCGAGCGCGCGCTCGATCACGGCCGAGGATGACACGGCGGCGAGCGATGCGCATGCCAGCGCGAATCTTGAAACCAGGATCATCTCCAGGGATGCGAAGGCGGGGACGGCGGAGGTGAGCATTCATGTGAGCGATGTTCCGGCGATGGGATACCGGACGATCCGCATCAATCCGGATGCGCGGGCGGAGGCGCCGTTCTGGCCAGTTCTGCAAGAGGACAGCAAGATTGGGCTGGTTTTGAGCTATGGCGCGATCCGCGTGACGGTGGACAAGACGACGGGCTGCATCACCAGCCTGCTCTCTGAAGACAAAGGGAAGTGGGAGTCAATCGCTCCGGGCGGATGCGGCAATCAGCTTGAATTTTTCAAGGACACGCCGAAGGAATACGATGCGTGGAACGTGGACCCTGGGACGCTGGACCAGGAGCCGGCGGTGACGGCGAAGGCAGACTCGGTTGAAGGGGTGACGGATGCCAACGGACTGAGAGCCATCCGGGTTACGCGCAGCTGGAAGAACTCGAAGTTTGTGCAGACCATCGGCGTGGTTCCGGGCTACAGGATGGTGGACATCGACAACGAGATTGACTGGCACGAAACGCACGTGCTGCTGAAGGCGGCGTTTCCGCTGGCAGCATCGGGGCCATTTGCGACGTATGAGATTCCCTACGGGGCCATTGAGCGGGCGACGACGCGGAATAACAGCTGGGAGAAGGCGCAGTTCGAGGTTGCGGCGATGCGGTGGGCGGACCTGGGCGATGGGCAGCATGGGCTGAGCATTCTGAATCAGACCAAGTATGGGTATGACGCGGTTGGGAACGTGCTGCGGATCTCACTTTTGCGCGGGCCGACGTGGCCGGATGCGGAGGCGGACCAGGGGCATCATCACTTCCACTACGCGCTGTATCCGCACGCCGGGACGTGGAAGGATGCGCTGACGGTGCGTCGCGGCTGGGAGTACAACTATCCGCTGACGGCGGTGGTAACCACGGAGCATGCCGGATCGCTGCCGGCGGAGCACTCATTTGCTTCAGTGACGACGGAGAATGCGGTGCTGACCGCGGTGAAGAAGGCTGAGGACGCCAAGGGGCTGATCTTCAGAGCCTACGAGTGGGCGGGCAAGAATGCTATCGCGGAGTTCCATGTGCCGGCAGGGGCAACCGGGGCAACTGTCACGAATTTGATGGAAGCGCCGGAGGGCACGCCGCTGGCGGTTGTGGGCGATGTGGTGAAGGCGCCGATTCATCCGTATGAGATTTTGACGATCCGGGTGGACTATCCGAATGGGGGGGCGAAGGAGTAGCAGCCGACAGCTGGCAGTTGAAAGTTGACAGCTTACGCTAACAAGAGGGGGCTCCGGAGACGGGGCCCCTATTTTGTTAAGCTAACGGGAAGGAGCTTTCCCCATGCACATGAGTTCTCCGTTTTTTATTGTCGGGCTGATTGTGGTGATCTTTGTTGCGGCGATCTGGTTTGCGACGTCGAGCAAGGAAGACGGGCCATCGGCGCATTGAGATCGGGCAGATTGCCGGAACCTTTCGGTTGAGACGGGCGTATAAGAGGCAAGAGGGCGAATGCCATGGTGAAAAGAGCGATTGGACTGGCGGCCGTGCTGGCGTTGGCGGCCGGATTGACGGGATGCTTCAGCGTGCGTACCGAAAAGGGTGCGAACGGCGAGGATAAGAGCGTTCAGGTGGACACACCTTTTGGCGGCGTGCACGTGAATACCGACCAGACAACGGCGTCTGATCTGGGGTTGCCGGTGTACCCGGGGGCCAAGATGGTGGCTGACGACGACAAGCACAAGGCGGCGGATATCCACCTGGGGTTTGGCGAATGGCAGTTGAGGGTGAGGGCGGTGAGCTATCAGACGCCGGACTCGAAGGAGCAGGTATCGGCTTTCTACAAGAAGGCTCTGGGGCGGTATGGCGACGTGATTACCTGCCAGGGGAATGCGCCGGTGGGCGCGCCGAGCCAGACTTCAGAGGGGCTGACGTGCAGCGAAGACAAGAGCCCCAAGGTGAAGATTGACCAGGGCGACTACGGGGTAGACAAGGGGAACCTTGAGTTGAAGGCCGGGTCAAAGCGGCACCAGCATATTGTTGGGTTTGAAGAGCCGAAGGCGGGACAGACGCGGTTTGCGCTGGTGGCTCTGGATCTTCCATCGATTGCGACGGGGAATGACTCGGACAAGAGCGACTAGAGAGATTTTCCGGTTGATGTACGGATGAAGTTCGGCGGCAATTCCCGGGATGGGGATTGCCGCCTTTTGCGTGCGGGCGGCGAGCCAGACGGGCGGGCGGGTTTTTGGTGCAGTCGGGTGTAAGATTGGGAGCCGGAAGCCAAGGACGGCGAATCGCGCATTGAAATGAGATGCGCCCGCGGGGAGGATGCGCGGGCGAGCCGCTGTTTGAGGTTGACGGATGGGCCGAAGGCTCGCCTGCTTCAAGGAGGATTTAGAAGTGAAATCACTGCGCTGCCTTTCTGCATTTGTTCCGGGCCTGTGCCTGGGGATTCTGTTTTCAGCAAACCTTCTGAACGCGCAAACCGCGGCTCAGCCAGCCGCCGCGGCACAGCGGGCGAAGTACCGGACGCACATCATGGTCTACGACGTGCGGACGGGGACAACCAAGACTATTTTTACCGGCGAGGGAGAGTTCCACGCGCCGAACTGGACCGTAGACGGGAAGTACATCTACACCGATCATGACGGCGTACTTTACCGCATTCCCGCGAAGGGCGAGAAGTCCGGCGTGGTGGTGAGGATTGAGCTGGGCGTGAAGATGATGGGCACCAACGATCACGCGCTATCGTGGGACGGCAAGCAGCTGGCCATCACGGGGATTACGGGGCCTCTGCCGAAGACTATTCGCAGCGCCGCGGATATACACAATAGCCTCTTTATCGCGAACATCGACGGAAGCAATACGCGCGAGGTTCATCTGGGCTGGCTGCATGGGTGGGCGCCGGATAACCAGCACGTTGTTTACACGCAGTACAACAAAGATAACTTCGACATTTACCGGATCAATCTGGACGGAAGCGGCGAGCTGCAACTGACGACGAATAAGGCAGCCGACGACGGACCGGAGTACTCGGCGGATGGGAAGTGGATCTACTTCTGCTCAGACCGCTCGGGGAAGTGGGACGGGTGGCGGATTCCCGCCGAAGGAGCGGGAGCGGACGACAAGCTGGCGGAGCGGGTGACGCACGGCGATGCGCAGGAGTGGTTCCCGCACATCTCGCCGGACGGCAAGTGGCTTTACGTAATTGCGTATCCGATCGATCATCCGGACCATAGTTACATTGGCGATGGGATCAAGATCAAGCTGCTGAAGCTGGAGAATGGAGTTGCAGCCAAGGGCGCAGAGTTGAAGACGGTGGCGACCTTCTTTGGCGGGCAGGGGTCGGCCAATACGGGGGGCTGGGCGCCGGACTCGAAGAAGTTTGCGTGGTCAGTGTATGAAAAGCTGCCGGACGAGGCGGCGAAGTAAGAGGGCAGCAACGACTGGCGGCTGGGCGGCGGAGGGCGAGGGCGGTTTTCAGGGCAGGCGGGCGTGACGGGCGAGCGATGGCATACAATTTCTGAAACGAGAAAAGCATCCTTTCAACCGGAGATTCTGCCCATGTTTTCGAAGACCTACCGCCTGTTTTTTGGGGCACTGCTGGCCGCAGCGCTTACCCTGCACGCCGCCGACAAGCCCAAAGCCGCCACGACCGCACCCGCGGTGCAATCTGTCGATCCTTATGCCGAGGTGCAGCCGGCAACGGAGAAGCTGGACCTTGCGATGTACCAGCGGATTCGCGACGAGGGGCTGAATCACTCGCACGTGATGGAGTTTGCCAGCGCGCTGACCGACGGGATTGGGCCGCGGCTGACGGGCTCGCCGAACCTGGCCAAGGCCAACGCGTGGACACGCGATACGCTGACCAAGATCGGCCTGGAGAATGCGCACCTTGAGGACTGGGGCGAGTTCGGCATGGGCTGGCAGCAGTTGAACACGTGGGCGCGGATGGTTACGCCGGACACGGCGGTGCTGATTGTGCAGGCCACGCCTTGGTCGCCTTCGACGGCGGGACCGGTGACGGGCGACGTGGTGTTTGTGAACATCAAGGACGAGAAGGACTTCGATCAGTACAAGGGCAAGCTGGCGGGCAAAGTGGTGCTGTATGGCGCCATGCGCGAGGTTCCGCCGGTGGACAAGGCGTTGTTTGATCGGCTGACGGACAAGGATCTGGACGACCTAGCGGAGTTTCAGGTGAACGCCGGCGCGGGCGGTTTGAGTCCGGAGATGCAGGCGCGGATGCGCACCTATATGGAGCGGCAGAAACTGATCGACAAGGTGGCGCAGTTTTTTGTGGATGAGAAGGTGGCGGCGGTGATTGAGCCGAGCCGCGATGGGAAGAACGGCGGCGGGTCGGGCGGAACGCTGTTTGACGACAACGGCGCGACGCTGGGGCGGACGCCGTATGTGGCCGAGAAGCGGGTGAAGGTTCCAGTGGTGGTGGCGGCGATTGAGAGCTATGGACGCCTTTATCGGCTGACCCAGGCGCATGTGCCGGTGAGCGTTGAGATTGACGTTGAGACGAAGTTTACCGGAGATCACGAGCACGGGTTCGACACGGTGGCCGAGATTCCGGGCACCGATCCGAAGCTGAAAGAGCAGGTGGTGATGCTGGGCGGTCATCTGGATAGCTGGACTGCCGGCACGGGCGCGACCGACAACGGCGCGGGCACGATTGTGGCGATGGAAGCGGTGCGGATTTTGAAGGCGCTGGACGTGAAGCCGCGGCGGACGATTCGCATTGCGCTGTGGACGGGTGAGGAGCAGGGAATCTTCGGATCGAAGGGCTACTGCACGCAGCACTTTGGGTCGGCCAAGCTTTCGACCGCGCCTGACCAGGCGGCGCTGCCGGAGTTTATGCGCCGGGCCGCGGGGCCGCTGGAAGTGAAGCCGGAACAGAAGCTGATCTCAGGCTACTTCAACGTGGATAACGGCACGGGGAAGATTCGGGGCATTTACACGCAGGGGAACGCGGCGATTGCGCCGATTTTTGCGCAGTGGATTGCGCCGCTGAAGGACCTGGGCGTGACAACGATTACCAACCGCAACACGGGCGGCACCGATCACCTGAGCTTCGATGCAGTGGGGATTCCGGGGTTCCAGTTTATCCAGGAGATGCTGGACTACGAGAGCCGGACGCACCACTCGAACCAGGATGTGTATGAGCGGTTGCAACCGGCGGACCTGAAGCAGCTTGCGACGGTGGAGGCGATTTTTGTGTACAACGCGGCGCAGCGCGAGCAGATGCTTCCGCGCAAACCGTTGCCGCAGCCGGACCAGGAAGAGAAGCGGCGCGCCCCGATCGAGGGAGTGTTCCCGGGCGCGGTTGCGCCAGCCGAGGCGGAGAAGAAGTAGGGGCGACGGGCCAAGTGCGAGTGCGGCGTTTGCGGTGGGTGGGCCGGACCGTAAACGCCGGCATTCTGCTACACTGGTTGGAGTGCATTGAAGGGGCAAAAAGCGCCAGGCCGCGCCCCGACGTTGTGCTCCAGTTACCCATGTTCGGGGAGTGGCTCAGCCTGGTAGAGCACCTGCTTCGGGAGCAGGGGGTCGGAGGTTCGAATCCTCTCTCCCCGACCATTTTATCTCAATTAGAATCAATTACTTAAGGAGCCTTTTGAGGCGGTGATTTTCATCGATTTTCGGTACACTCGATACAACTGAAGGCATTTTGAAACCGACGCCGCACTTTTCAGAGTTTTCAACCCAGTCATGACCTCCCGTGAGAAGCACGGAGTGTTTTGCTTCGCCTTCTCGACTACGGGCATGTCCATGAAGTTGTGGTTCCACTTTCTGGGGTGGATCTCTTCTCCTTCCTTATCCAGCGCAGACGCCACGACCAACTTGACCACTTGCGCATAGTTGTCGATTGTTTTTGGAGACAATTCAGCTTTCAGCATTGTTGCAACTAGACCCTTCAGCGCCGCGTTGTTGATATCGGAAAGAGGAGTATCCCCGATGTTCGGAATCAACCATTTGCGCAGACATCCATTTACGACTCGAGGGCTGAAACAGCCACTGGCTTCCGCTTTGTGTTTGTCACCTGCTTGAACCAGATCGCAGCCTGTTCTTTGTAAGTGATGCCGTGCTCATTTTTGACAACCTTGTTGAAGTACGCCTCGGTGTCTGCTTCGCTTTTTGCGATGATTTCGTGAGCGGAGCGTTCACGTGCAGATATCGAGAAGACTCCCGGTCCAGAAACCGGACAACATCTTGCCCGCTTATGAACCCGGCATCTGGATTGGCACCCACACCGGCAAAGTGGGTTCATTTTCTCGATCCGGATCAGAGGTGTGAAAGCCGGCGAGCCAAGGCGGTTTCGCGGATCAGAGCACCGAATGGATGAAGCCTTGCGGGGCACTGCCGGCAAATGCAGTGCCCTTTCAAGGAGCGTGCAATTGATTGAGGGCGCGTGTGCGCCTTCGGACTATTGATCGTTTTCGACGAAGATGCCTCCCACGCCGGGGCGGCCGGTCACGTTGGTGTAAGGCTGCACATCGCTCAGCGTAGCGTCTTGGCTGGAGAGTTCGGCGGCGGTATAGCTGAAGATGGCGCCGGCTCCACTGGCGGTGTCGCCTGCTCCGCCGCAGGTTGGGGTCTTGTTGCTGTCGCCGTAGCCATCATCGTTGATCCAGAGATGAACGGCGTTGGAGGGTTGGGCATAGAGACCGCCTGGGCAGGTGAAGGGGCTTGCGGTTGGGCTGGCGGCGCTGCCGAATGTTGCGGGCGTACCGAGCGTATCGCCGGTGGCCGCCGGGGTGATGGGGAAGCCGACGATCTCGCGCCCGGGTAAGCTGGTTGTGCCATTGGCCGCGCCGCCGGTGATGGAGACCCACAGCGTGTTGTTGAAGACGGCCACACCGCCGGGATTGGTAAAGCTCCCGGTGGGACCGTTGTAAACCGAGCACAGGGGCTCGCGCGGGTCGCTTGTAAGGCAGTAGAACTTGCTCGGGTTACCACCGAATTTACCAAATTGACCTGGAGGCACATTCATCACCATGCCGTAGTAGCCGGTGGAAGGACCGTTTACTTCGTCGTACTGTGAGCCGCTTACCCATAAAGACCCATCCGAAGCCAGGGCGATGCCGGTGGGAACCAGCGTTCGGTTATTGGTACCTCCGAGGTTGAGGTAGTTCAGCCCCAGCGCGTCTACGGCGCCGCCGGGGTAGAAAGACTTCTGAAGGTTCCCGGAGGCGATATAAGTGGCTGGCAGCTCATAGATGCTGCTGGTTCCCTGGCTGGCATACCAATAGTTACCCTGAGCGTCGAGCGTTCCGGCGATGAGCAGGTTACCAGTGATTGAATAGGCCGCCTCTGGCCAGGTTTCCAGCGGGGTTGGAGTGGGAGTGATGGTCCCCGCCGGCGCATTGCGAATCGCGTTGGCATCGTAGACCAGCAGTTCGTCGGTGTTGCCCGCGGCGGAGCTGCAAAGCACGAACGCGTATGACAGGCTGGCGGTGACGCTGGTCGGGTTGCAGGTTTTTGGCAGAGTGAGGGTAATGGCCTTTGCATTCCCACCCGTGCCTGCGCGCACCTGCACTACCTGGCCCTCGAAGTCCGGAATCCAGACGACGCGGCCGGTGAAGGGATTCAACGCCGTCGCGCTCAGGTTAAATGTGGCCGTCTGCTGCGGCGATTGAGCCGACGAGATGGTCATGGTGGCGTTGACGGTGGAGGGACCGCCTGCGACGGGCGCGAACTGAATCGAGTAGGTGCAGGTTCCGCTAATGCCGTTGGCGAGCGTGGCAGAACCGTTCGTCGCGACGGTGCCGGCATTGCAAGTGACAGTTGTCGGGAATTCATTGCTGCCGGCGCCGCTGAATGTTGGCGGGGAGAGAACGACGGTTTGCCACGAGCCGCTGACGCTGACCTGGACAATTTGCGGAAAGCTGGTGGTGCCGGCGGTCTGGGCAGCAAAGGTCAGGTTCGCCGGCGCGGTTGGGATTTGGGTGATGGTGGGCACGGGCGCCGTGGAACCGTAGAGATTGGTTTGGAAGCTGAGGGGCTGGGAGCCCAGGGGGGCAGGGGTGGAGAATGTGCCGTTGACATTGAATTGGCTGCGGGTATCGTTGGCCGTTGTCGGCGTAAACGTCATGACCCAGATGCAGTTGGTGGGTCCGGATCCGGTGGCCGCAGGCAGCGCCGCGGGGAACGTTGTTGGGCAGGTGGTGGCGGAGGTGTAGTGATAGTCGCCGGACGAACCGCCTGTCACGCCTGCACTGGTGATGTTGAGCGGTGCAGAGGTGGTGTTGCTCAGCGTGAGCGTGAAGGGCGCGCTGGTTGTGTTGATTGGCGTGTCTTCAATGGCCGTGATATTGGCGGGGCTGAACGTTGGCACAGCGTAGACGCTGGCGTTGAGCGTTGCGGTCTGGTTGCCGACGGGCGTGCCGATGGTGAAGGTCGCGGAGTAAGTGCCGGCCGGCGTTGAGTTCGATATATAGTACGCAAACCGGCAGTGAGCCCCGACTGCAAGCGTCGTCCCCGTGCATGTGGTTGTGTTTCCGTCCAGGGTGAATGCGCTGGCGCCCGAGCCTGTAAGCCCGTTCTGAGGCGACGTGGTGTTGGGATAGACGATGCCGGTGAGCGTGTTTCCGCCGGGGTTGCTGAGGGTGATGTACTGATCGGAACTGCCGGTCTGGTAGGCCACCTCAAAGCTGAGCGTGGATGGAGTCAGCACCGCCTGCCCGGGTGGCGGATTGACGACAAAGGGCGTTGTCACCTGAACACCGCCTGTGTAGTCCACCTGATCGGTGGGCGTGAAGGTGGCGATCAGAATGTAATTGCCCGCTGGAAGAACCGTCCCCAGAGTCAAAGCCACCGGGGAGCTGACAGGGGCCACTTCGTAGGCATAGGTGAAAGTTCCGGGAATATTCGAGCTTGCATCGAGCTGTGCTGCGCTGATCGGCGTCGGATTGTTGATCGCCGCAGGAGCTGCCCAGCTCAACTGCGGCGCCAACTGCTTCACCACCAGCGGTCCCGTAGTTGAACCAACGTAGCCGGGCTGAGTAATCGTTCCGGTGACGGTGTAGATGTCGGCCTTGGTCGGAGGGACCGAGGAAATCAACGCGGTGGAAAAAGCGGTATACGTGATGTTGACGGATAGGCCGACAGGGACCGTTGTCGCGGTCACCGGGGTCACCGGCGAGCCTGTGTAAGTTACCGAATGGCCCTGGGGAAAGTTCAGAGCTATCGTGGCATTCTCAGTAGAGGAGCCGGTGAGAGCAACGAGTTGCTGGGCCGATGGATTATTCAGCGCATTGTCGAAGATCGCGAGGTTGCCCGGGGCCGGTCCTGGCGTGGTGGGCTCAAAGGCCACGCCCACCGTGCACATGGCTCCCGCGGCAAGCGAATACTTCGGATTGACGGCATTGGGCACATAGGCCAGCGCGCAGGTGTCTGCCGACGAAAGCACGTAGCCGGCCGGCAGCGCATAGCCATTCGTGACGATGCCGGTTTTTCCCTTGCCCACCGGGAAGGCCAACGTCGCGTTGCCAATGTTCTCAAGAGTGAAGCTTTGGCCGGTCGCATTCCCTGCTGCGCCGACCAGGACAGAGCCGAAGTTCAAGGCCGGCGTGGCCGTGCGGTTGAGGAACAACAGACGGGAGTTGGAATAGTCATTCAGATAAAGATTGCCGGACCGGTCAACATTGAGAACGTTGGCGGCAAAGGTGTTGCCCAGGACGCTCCCGCTCAAGACGGTGGTTTTGACGCCCGTCTGAGTTAACTTGATGATCTCTCTGTCGAGAACATCTCCGACATACAGGTTGCCGTTGGCGTCGATTGCGATGCCCCCATAAACATTCGTCCCGCTGGAGGAAAGAAGGACGCTGGGAGTTCCCGAGACGGGGACTTTCACGATTCTCGTGGATTCATCGACAATGTAGAGATTGCCGGCGGCATCTACCTGCACGCCCGTGGGTTGAAGAAGGGGCTTGCCGGCGATTGCGCCGATCGAAACGGTTTTGCTTTTGCCGGTTGCCGCAACGTACTCCGTGATGCTGTTGAAGGCAAAATCAGGCACAAAGACATCGCCGGCGGAGTCAACAGCCAGAGTCTCGTTGTAAGCGCCCGTCACCACGGTCGAGATGGTGGTGACGGTGCCATCGGAAGCAAGTTTCTGAACGTTTGTCGAACTCGTGGCCTTATCGCCCTCCAGGTAATAGAGGCTCCCTGCTCCATCGATGGCGAGGCCGCCGAGGAGGGGATTGGAACTGGACCCTAAACTTGCCGCGTAGGTTGTGGTCGAGCCTGTCGCAGTGATCTTGTAGATGGTTCCCACGCTCGTGGCGGAGTTAATCGCGGCCACATACGCATTGCCTGCGCCGTCGACCGCCATGCCGTGGACCTGTTCGCCTGAAGGGAAGGAGATCAGGGAGGCGATGCCGGGATTGAAGGTCACCTGCGGCCCGGTACCCACGCCGCTGATGTAGGCCGTCGCCAGCAGGGAGCCGTTGGTTGCGTAGAGCAGAACCGCTCCCCTGCGCAGGCCCGATGAGGCCGGAGAAAAGGTGACGGCGACAGTGCAGCCGCTGGGCAAAATCGTCCCGCCGCACGAGATCTGCCCGGGGACCGGCTTGAAGTCCGCATTTTGAACGCCTTCGGTCGTGATCAAGTAGGGCGTTTTGGAATTGAGGGTCACCGAACCGCTGAATGTGAAGTTGACCTTTTGCACCGCGGAGGTAGCCCCGACGGGCTCATTGCCAAAGGAGGGGCCAACACTGACGCCGTCGGCGTGAGCGCGATCCGCGCCCTGTGCCTGCGATGCCACACCCGCATTGGGGAGGGGCGCGGCCCAGCCGGCAACCGGCAGCAGGGCCAAGATGAGAATCAAATGGGCGAGCGGGGAGCGGCCTTGCCTCCGAGGGCGGGGCAGGCTTTGTGAGCAATTGAAGAAGCTGCCCCGACGCAGCCGGACAGCCTCAGTGTTCTTCCGATTCCGATTCATAAGTGTCTCCTCGACGACAAACGGGCGATGCCAATTGTGGGCAGTGCAGAGATCAAAAGACCAGGTGCGCTCAGGGTTAGCCGGGGGGCAGATCTCCCGCGGGTGGCAAAAGAGATTTCAGCCTGGAGATGGCCTGGTCTCTCTGCTCCGGCGACTCCGGATAGGTCTGGTTGGGGTTACGCCTTTGAATGACGGTCAGAATCTCTCTTTCGACCGTGACTTCTATCCGGCGGTGGGTTCCATTGGGTGACTTGCCCTTCGTTCGCAGATTCTTCGTTTCGTCCCTTTTGTGCGGTAAGATTCTCATGCAGCCTCACCTTGCCAGCTGGCATGACTTCTACCTGCTTGGGCCGCATTACACCGCAGGCAGCCGCGAGAAGTCCTGAATTGCGCAATGAATTTTTCTCAAGGTTTCTGAAGGTTCGATATGTCGTTACTGCAAAACGGCTTATATCGTTTTGACGAATTCGAGCTGGACCCTTTGCGCCGTGTGGTCACGCGTGCCGGAGCGCCCGTTGCCGTCTCGCCAAAGGCCTTTGAGGTTCTCTGCTTCCTGGTTAGGAACCCTGCCCGCGTTGTAACCAAGGAAGAACTGCTGAAGGCGGTCTGGCCCGAATCGTTTGTCGAGGAAGGCAACCTGGCCCAGCATATCTCTGCCCTGCGCAAAGCGCTCGCAGAGAAGGCCGACTGCATTGTGACCGTTCCGGGCCGCGGGTATCAGTTCACGGCCAAGGTGGAGTACCAGGCCCAGGGGAGTGAAACCTTCGGGGAGACGCAGCAACTGGGCGATGAGATTTTTCTTCAGCGCGTGCGGGAACGCACCCATGTTGTGATTGAAGAATCGTCGCCGGCCACGCATTGGCTTTCAGCGCGGATTTCGCGGCGCACGGCGATCGCGGCCTGCGCGGTTCTGGCTGTGCTCGCCACGGTTGGAACGCTCGCCTGGAAGCGATTTGCAAAACCGCCGGAGCTGCGCAAGGTGGTGATTGGCGACTTTCTCAACCTGACGGGCGATACCGCGTTCGACCACACCTTGAAGTCGGCCTTCGCGACCGAACTGGGCCAATCGCCCTATATGCAGGTGATGGGTACGGGCGAGGAGCAGACCGCGCTGGCCCGAATGGAGAAATCGGCAGATACGCCGCTGCTTGGCGATACGGCGCTTGAGCTTTGCCGGCGCACCAGATACCAGGCCTTGCTGCGGGGCAAGATTCAAACCTCGCCGTCCAAGCCAGGCTACCAGTTGGCTTTGGATGTTGTGGACTGCGTTACGGGCGCCACTCTGGCTACATACAACGCCGAAAGCCTCAACAAGGACGGTGTGCTTGATACCCTCGATTCCCTCTCCGGGCCAGCCCGTAAGAGCGTGGGCGAATCCAGCCAGTCCATCAGTGATTTCCGGATCGGGACGGTCATGGCGACCACATTTTCGCTCGAAGCACTCCAGGACTATGCCACCGGTGTAACTCTTGGCAACCAGGGAAAGCTCCAGGAGTGCATCCCCTACTTTCAGAAAGCGGTGGACCTTGATCCGAAGTTCGCGATGGCACAAGCCGACCTGGGGACGGCGTGGTTCGATATGGGGGATCGAAGAAAGGCAGCCGGCTACGCGAAAGCTGCATTCGATCTGAGCGCCAATGTGAGCCAGGAGGAAAAGTTCTTCATCCGGCACAACTACTACTATATGATGCTCGCGGACCTGGATGCGGCCAAGGAGAATCTTTTGGAGTGGACGCGGGTCTATCCAAACGACTCTGTCGGTTGGGAAGCCCTGGCGGATAACGCGGTACAGCGCGGGGACTTTCAAGTCGCGGTCCAGGCAGGAGAGCAGGAGTTGAAGATTACCGCGGAGCTTACTCCGCTCAGTTATGAAGAGCTGGCCCGCGCCTACATGCGCGCCAACCGCAATGGCGATGCCAAACGGCTAATCGCCGAGGGTCAGGCGCAGAACATGGATTCTCAGGCTCTTCATGAAATCTCACTCGAGATTGCCATCATCGAGCACGATCCGGGAAGCGTCCAGCGGGAAGTGAATTGGGGAAAGGGCAAACCCGAGCAGTACACATTTGAAGAGATGCAGGCGATTCTCGCGGCGGATGAGGGCAAGGCTCGCGAGTCCGAGGCGCTTTTTCGCAGCGCCATCCAGGACGCTGCGCACGGCGTGAGCCAGGGTTATGCCGACGAGATGCTGCTGGATGAAGGCCGCGTACATATCCTGCTGGGCCGCACCGCCCGTGTCACCGAGATCCTGCAGCAGATCAAAGACAAGAGAAGTCTCAACTACGCTATCCTGGCAGCCAGCGCCGGTCACGATTCGGTCGCCGAGGCATACCTCAGGCATCCGACAGCGCCCCCCGTTGGCACAATCGATGTGAAGGTCCTTGTTCCCGAACTCAAGGCATTTTTGGCCCTCCACCACCATGATCCGGCGGGCGCCATCTCCGCGCTGGCTCCGTCAGCGCCCTATGAGCTAGCGCGGTGCGAGGTGATCGAGCTGCGCGGCCAGGCTTATCTAGCGGCACGGCAGGGAGACAAAGCCGAGCTGGAATTCAAAAAGCTAATTGCGAATCCAGGGCTCGAGGATCCGTCTCTGCCCAGACCCACCCTGGCGCATCTAGGCCTGGCCCGCGCGTATGCATTGCAGGGCAAGAAGACAGATAGCGCCAGCGAATACAAGGCATTTCTTGCCCACTGGCAAGATGCGGATCAGGATCTCCCCGTGCTCATCGAAGCTCATCGGGAGTTTGACCATCTCCAATAGCCCATCGATCAGGGGCGAGACATTCCTTGTCCAGGTTCGCCGTTTAACAAAAGCGCCGCTTGCAGTGTGTCCCCACTGCAAGCGGCGCCGCCTGGCATTGATGATGTCTGGATGCGTATGCCGGGAAGACGATCTCTTGAACCTGCGCATCCATCGTTTTAGAGTAACTGCCGGCCCTGTTCGCTCCCCAGCCTCAGTGGCTGGGAAGCGCGTCTCAGCGCATGGCGGCAGCAGGCGGATCGGGAAGCGGCGTATCAGTGCCCCACAGGACGCTGGTGCCCCACAAGACGCTGGTGCCCCACAAAACACTTTCAGCCTGTGCTTGAGAGGTGCCCCACAGAACGCTGGTGCCCCAGAGCACGCTATCGCCTGCCAGCGAACTGGTGCCCCAAAGTACTGACTCACCGCTGTCGGTGCCGGTGCCCCAGAGAACCGAGGTGCCCCACAACACTGACGTGCCCCACAACACTGAGTTGCTGCCCAGCACGGAAGAGCCGTTCGCAACCAGAATCACGTTTCCGTTGGCATCGACTGCCGCGGTCGGCGACATCGCACTGCCCACGGCTGCGGGAGCCAGTTGAGTGTTGGCCAGTGCGGCCTGGATATCCAGGGTTCCCGCACCTACAGTAAAGATGTCAGCCTGCTCGTTGAAGGATTGATCCGTTGACGGGTCGGTGACGACTGAGGTTTGTACAAGGTCCTTGAAGGCGGTCAGCATCAGCGTTGCCTTCACCTGATCCGGCGTCAGGTTCGGGTTCTGCTGCAGCATCAGCGCCGCGGCGCCGCTCACCATCGGTGCAGCCATGCTGGTCCCGCTCATGGCGTAATAGTAGGCAGACGGACTTGTCGGACCATTGTTCTTGTAGATGGACAATGGAATCTCATAGCCCGGGTTGTTCTGGTTAAGCGTGGCAGATGAAAAGTAAAGCGAGTCAATCAGGTTGCCTGGAGCCACGATATCCGGCTTCACGACCTGGTCAAGGAGCGACGGGCCCTTCGAACTGTAGGTGGCGATTACATCGTCGCTGCGATTCGGGGTGCCTTCGGTGTTCATCGCGCCCACCGTGATCACATACGGATCGTTCCCCGGCGCTGTGATGGTACCGTACCCGTTGGTGCCGGCGTTGTTGTCACGGCCATAGTTGCCGGCTGCCACAACCACCACGATGCCTGCCTTCCAGGCCTGCTCCACTGCCTGGCATAGAGGATCTTGCGCGTAGTTCTCCCAAACCGGCCGTCCCAACGAGAGGTTGAGAACACGGATGTTGTATGTGCTCTGCAGTTCGATTGCGGTCTGAATTGCGGCAATCGCTTCGCTGTCGGTGCTTTCCCCGTTCTGGTCAAGCACGCGGAGGTTGATCAGGTTCGCGTTGCCGGCGATACCCCTGAACGTATAGGAGTAGTTGGCTCCGGAAGACATGGCGCCATTGCCGGCAATAATTCCGGCTACGTGTGTACCGTGTCCGTACTGGTCTGCGGCGTTCCCGCTTCCCGTAAAGTCCTGGCTATAGACGATGTTATTCGCGGTAAGATCAGGCAGGCTGGCAATGCCGCTATCGATCACGGCGACGCCGATGCCGGTCCCGTCAAGGCCTTGCGCCCACGCCGCGGGAGCGTTGATCGTCTCTGTGTGGTAGTCAAGAACGGCCACCGGTTGCCCAGCACTCGCCCCATGCAATTTGCGATCGGGCGTAATGTAGAGCACCGAAGGATCCGCCGCCAGATCTTCCAGTTCGGAAGCGGGCAGGGTGTAAGCAGCCCCCTTGAACCGGCCCAATTGCCGTTTGAGCTTGCCGCCTCTGTTGAATACTTTTTGATGATGTGCCGCGGTCGGCACACTTCTGAACTGCACAATCACGTCCACCTGGCCGGAGGCCCCTTTTCCCTTCAGGTCTCTGGAGACCTTCGGCGATCCGGCGAACGCCAGGCAGGCGCTCAGAATCAACGCGCCAAGCACCAAGGCCGATCTGCCCCACATAGCGCTAAAGCGGAGAATTCTTCCCCACATCGCGCTGTCACATTGCTTCGATTTCATGGTTCGTTCTCCTTCTCTTTCTTCATTTCCTCAGGTTCGATTCGCCTGTCTTTTTCAGGAAGTGGGTTCCAGATGAGCGACTGCGGGGATTCCGGAGTTTCCTGTCCCGGCGCTGTTGAAAGCGCCACCAACGCGGCCCGGTGCTGCAAAGACCCACCCTGAACGAGCGGCGTAGTCAATTCTGCGAGTGACTTTACCGATCCCCACCCTTGTAAAGGCGGCGCCTGCCACCAATCTCCTGGCTCCGCTGCCGCCTTCGGCCAATCCTGTTTCCCGAAGCAGCCTTCTTGCCCAGCCATGGATGGAAGCCGATAACTTCAACCCTTCGCAGCGAGAAGCTTCTCAGATGAGAGGTTCCTCATGCGACAAGGCTGTAATCGGCAGATCTTAAAGAAGACTTAAGAACCGAAGTAACTCGCTCGTCAGCCTACAACTAAGGTGGTACCCGCTCTGGCTCATAGGTCATGCCTGCCCCACTCTTGTTTGCCGGTCTAGCAGCAGGAGCCCTTACATCAGCCACCTTACAGAAGTAACCAAGCGCGCCCGCAGATACCTGTCCCCCGCTGTTGCCCAATCCAGCAAAGGTTTCACCATAATCCAATGGGAAGCCGGTTCAGTGGCGCTGGGAAGATGCCGTGTGGGGGAGCTCTTGATTCGAATGGGCGGAAGCGAGATCCTGATTCGCTCTGTTGGGGCAGTACAAGGCCCATCGAACCTGCGCGCCACTGGTCATCCAGCGAACTCGCACACTTTACCTTCCGCCTCTCGACGTAACTAGTTATGATTGCTTCAAGTCACTTAGGTAATTACCACAAATGTAACTATTGACAGGAAGTGAAATGGACGATAACTCAATACAGAATGTTCAGTTTCCCCTGCAGCCAAACGCCAGTTGCAGCTTCGCCGCAGGGGAAACTGACTCCGCCAGAGGGTCGATCGTGCGGGGCCAGATTGTGAGGCACGGGGAGCTGAAACGCGGACTAGCTCGGGCCAGGATACCCAGGCCACGCTTGCCCCTGCTTGTCAGGGTTACGTCCGCGCCTGTGGGAGCTTCGCAAGGGGAAGTGGAGGAGTCCGATGGAGCTGAGGATGCCGATGCGGGTGAAGGCATTTGTAATCCTCACTGCGGCGGCAGGCGCAGCAGTGCTGGGAACGGCCTGCCTCCACTGGCACTCCCACGATCTGCTCAAATTCGGCTGCTACCTGCTGATCGCCATCCTTGCATCCACCATGAAGGTGCGGTTGCCCGGCATGGAAAGCACCATGTCGGTTCATTTCCTCTTTGTCCTGCTCGGCATTCTCGAACTGTCGCTCTCTGAGACGCTGGTAATCGGCTGCACGGCGGCGCTGGTGCAGAGCGTTTGGCGGACGAAGCAGCGTCCGGAACCGCTCAAGGTCGTCTTTAACATCTTTAGTAACACTTCAATAGCAATCTCTCTGACGTACTATGCCTACCACGGGGCCGAGCACCTGCTGCGCAACAGTACCCCACTGTTGCTGGTGGTGGCGGCCTGCGCTTACTTCTTTACAAACACGGTGCCTGTGTCCATCGTTATTGCTATGTGCGAGAGGCGGTCGCTCCGCACCTTGTGGGCGGAGACCTATTTCTGGTCACTCCCCTACTATCTTGCTGGAGCGGCGGTGGCAGGCTTTGTGAGCTTTGCAAATCGGTACATCGGCTGGCAAAACGCACTCCTGATTGTGCCCATCATGTACGGAATCTATCGCTCCTATCATCTTTATCTTGGTCGCCTCGAGGACGAAAAGCGCCGTGTCGAGATCGAGGCGCGCCAGGTGGAGGCCGAGAAGCGCCACGTGGAACAGGTGTGCGCTCTGCACCTGCGAACCATCGAGGGCCTGGCGCTGGCGATCGATGCCAAAGACCACACCACGCACGAACACCTGCACCGCGTACGAACCTATGCGCTCGAGATTGCCAAAGAGCTCGGACTCGGCGAGCAAGACCTCGACGCCCTGCGCGCCGCGGCCCTGCTGCACGATATCGGCAAGCTGGCAGTGCCTGACCACATCATCAACAAGCCCGGCCGCCTCACTCCGCAGGAGTTCGAGAAGATGAAGATTCATCCCATCGTGGGCGCCGATATCCTGGAAAAGGTAGCGTTCCCTTATCCCGTGGCTCCTATCGTGAGGGCACATCACGAGCGGTGGGATGGCAAAGGTTATCCCGATGGGCTCGGAGGCGAGAATATCCCCATCGGCGCACGCATCCTGGCCGCGGTCGACTGCCTCGATGCGCTAGCCTCGGATCGCCAGTACCGCAAAGCGGTTTCGCTGGATGAAGCGATGCGGCAGGTGGCCCGCGAAGCCGGCAAAGCATTTGACCCCATCGTCATCGCGATTCTCCAACGGCGATACCTGGAGTTTGAGCGTTATGCTATCCGCGGTCTCGACGAGGCCCGCAAGGATTCGCACAGCTTTAGCTACAACGTTGAGCGCGGCGGCGGCCCAGGCGCAGGCTTCCAATTGGACCACCAGAATCGCCGCGGCAGCCAGACCGATTTTCTCTCATCGATCGCATCCGCGCGACAAGAAGCGCACACGCTGTTTGAACTCAGCCAGGATCTGGGAAATTCGTTGAGCCTGGATGAAACTCTTTCGCTTGTAGCCATGCGGCTGCGCAAGCTGGTGCCTTACGACTCGCTTGTCGCCTTTGTGCGCAAGGGCGACCTGCTCCTACCCGAGTTTGTTACTGGAGATCACTTCCGCCTGCTCTCTTCGCTGGCCATTCCCGTGGGCACCGGACTCTGCGGATGGGTCGCGCAGAACGCGACACCCATCATAAACGGGAACCCTGCCGTTGAAACAGGATTTGCGCATGACGCAAAGATGACTTCCGAGCCGCGCTCTGCCCTGGCTGTCCCCTTGGAGGGCGTTACAGGTCTGGTGGGCGTTCTGGCGCTCTACCAGGCCGAACCGGATGCGTTCACGGCCGACCACCTCCGCGTGCTGCAGGTCATCACATCCCGTGTTGCTCTCTTTATTGAGAATGCCTTGAAGTATCGAGAGGCCGAAAGCTCCGCAACCGTTGACTACCTCACCGGCATGGCCAATGCGCGGGCGCTCTCGCTGCACCTTGAGCAGGAGCTGGCACGCTGCCGGCGCGAGCACTCGACCATTGCGGTGATGGTGTGCGATCTCAACGGCTTCAAGCAGATCAACGATCGCTATGGTCACCTGGCGGGCGACAAAGTGCTTAAGACCTTCGCCTCCCTGATCCATGAGGTTTGCCGCGAATACGATTACGCGGCGCGCATGGGAGGAGATGAGTTTGTCATCATCGCGCCCAATATGACTCCCGGCTCAGTGAGCGAAAGGTCTGTCCTGCTCAGCTCGCTGGCGCAGCAGGCCGGCCGGGAAGTGTGCGGCAAGGACTTTCTGTCGCTGAGCCTCGGCGCCGCGTTCTATCCACAGGATGGATCCGACACCGAACAGTTGCTCGCCGAGGCCGACAGAAGAATGTACACCGCCAAGCAATTGCACTACGGCCAATGCGAAACGGCAATTTCCGGTGCGGGGCAATTCCCCCAGCATCTCACCGTGAATTGAAAACCGGCTGCCTGTCGCAGTTGCTTCAGCGCAGGTGCGGGCTCGTTGAATGCGGGCAAGCGGTTCGGTGGGTCTAGCTTGCCCTGCGGGCGCATGCAATTGCGGGCGCTTGAGACGCGGAGTAAGGCGATATCGGCAAAGAAGCGATCAGCTTCTGCGTGTAGGGATGTGCCGGGTTAGCAAACAGATCGGCCGTGCCGCGGCACTCCACAATCTCTCCGCGGTCCATCACTGCCACGCGCTGACTGATGGCGGCGACTGAAAGCAGATCGTGCGAGATATACAGAATTCCCATTCCAAGGGTGCGGCTCAGCGCCGCAAAGAGTTGCAACACCTCCGACTGGGTGATGATGTCAAGCGCGCTGGTCGGCTCATCGGCGATCAGCAGCGGAGGCCGGTGCAGCACCGCCATGCCGATCAATACGCGCTGCGCCTGGCCCACGCTTAGTTCGGCCGGATATCTGCGCAGAAAGCTCACGTCTGCCGGCAGGCTTACACTTTCCAGCGTTTCGCGCAGGGCGCGCTGCATCTCTTCCCGCGGCGTGCACCGATGAACCTTCCACGCCTCCTCCAACTGCGTGCCAATCCGCAAGGCAGGGTTCAGCGACGACATAGGGCTCTGCAAAACCAGCGCAACCTCTTTGCCGCGCAGCGGACGCATCGCGCGCTCCTTCAGCGGCTGAAGGTCCCTCCCATTCAATACGATCGAGCCTTGCGCGCGACCGCGCTTCAAGTGCAGCAGCTTGAGAATCGCGAGCGCCAGCGTGCTCTTACCGCATCCGCTTTGCCCAACCAGCCCCAGCACTTCGCCCCGCACCAGATCGAGCGAGAGGCTGCGCAGCACATCTGGCCGTCCCGGATAGCCGGCAGATAACCGTAGTTGCAGCAGCGGCTCAGTTTCCATCAGCGCCCCTTTGAAGCCCCGGCCCCAATGCTCAATTGCTCGGCATTCCAGTAGACTTGCGGACGCAAGACCACCGGATGCGCATTGTTGAGCGCCGCCGACACCGCGGAGAGCGCGTTCTTGTTGACCAGGTAAATAAACGGTTCCTGCTGCCAGGCAATCTCCTGCACGCGGTCAATCGCCAGCTTCCTCTTTTTGACATCGAGAGCCGAGGCTTGCGCGCGCATCAGCCGGTCAATCTCCGCCTCCCACGCCGTCGCCGGTGTCTTCTGGTTCGGGTTCCATACGTGATTCTCCGCCGAACTCAACCAGACATTCATCTGTGAGTCGGGATCGAGATCGTTATTCACCAGGCCCAGCAGGCACGCTTCGTAGTTAAAGCTGCGCGTGATGCGCTCGATGAGCGAAGGAAAATCCAGCGTAACCACATTCAGCCGAATTCCGATGCCGGAAAGGTCCTGCTGAATCATAGCCGCCATGCGCTCGCGCACCTTGTTGCCGGCATTGGTGATGATCGAGAACTCTACCTCGTGCCCGTCGCGGTCATGGAGTGCACCGTTCTGCATCCTGAATCCGTCGCGCGCCAGCGCCTGCAGTGCGGACTTCTGATCGAATGGATGAGGCTGCAGTTTGGCGTTGAACCAGAACTTATTCGCCGGAGAGACCCAACTCACCGCGGGCCGCGCGTGGCCGTGAAACACAACCCGCGCCAGATCCTCGCGATTGATTGACTCCGAGATTGCCCGCCGGAATGTTGTGGACGTGAACCACGCCTTCTTGTATGCCGGAAGCGGCGAGCCTGGAACCTGATTGAACCACATCTGCTCAGCGTCCAGAGAAACGCCTGCATCAAAAACCATCTTCGGCGCCTGCGCGGCCAGCATGTCGTAATACTCAGCATTGAGGGAGTTGATAAAGTCAATCTCACCGCGCACCAGGCGCAGCATCTCGATGTCCCGATTCTGCTGGATGTCGAGCCGGACGGTGTCGATGTACGGAAGTTGCCGCCCTGCCGCATCGTGCTTCCAGTAGTTCGGATTGCGCCGGAGCAAGAGATAACTTCCGGCTCTGTCCTCGGCAACATAATACGGGCCCAGCACCGACCTCTCCTTCTGCTGCGATTTGGCCGAGAGAATTGCTACCTGGTCAAAGAGCTTGTCCAGCCCCACGATCGGCGCCGGAAAAGTGACTGTGATCTGATTGTTGCCGGTGACCTGGGTTTGAACCTTACCGGTGCCCGAGCGGAACGAGTCCCCGGTCGGCGAGTGGAGCGCGGGATCCATCAACCGCTCCACCGTATAGGCCACGTCCTCGGCAGAAAAGGCTGTGCCATCTGAAAAGCGAACATTCTGCCGCAGCGTAAAGCTGATCGAGTTGCCGGCGCGCCCGAGTTTCCACGACGTGGCCAGCTCCGGCTCCAGTTGCTGCGTGTTGCGATTAAGCCGCATCAGCACGCCGCCGGTAAGGTAGCGCACGGTATCTGAAGCGTCGTCGTCAACCAGCAGCGGGTTCAAAGTCTTGGGTTCCGCACCGATGCAGAAGCGCAGCTGGCTCTCAGCTTGTGTGCGTAACCCGGCGCCGCTCAGAACCACGGCCAACACAATCACGAAAAGAGTAAGGCGTTTCATGCCCAGACCTCCTGTTTCTGCATTGCAAGATGAAAACAACTGACGGTGACAATGAGCAGTACCAGAGGAACAAACTGCCACGGCTGCCCGGAGAAGCTTGAAAAGCTTTCCAACTCGCGCAGCAAACTGCCCCACGACGGCAGCGGCTCTGCCACGCCCAGGCCGAGGACACCAAGATTGGCCTCAGTCAGAATGAAGACCGGAATCGATATCCAGAACTGTGCGGAAAGAACCGGCATCAGATTCGGAACAACGTGGCGCCAAACCAGCCGGAGCCCGCTGCTGCCCGTGGCGCGCGCCAGGAGGATCATGTCGGAGCCGCCGAGAGTTCGTGCGTTGGCACAGATGACGCGCGCGGCCGCGGCCCACCCCAAGCAGCCCAGCAGGGCAAAAGTAATCGCCACTGAAGTTATGGGTGAGACGTTCAAAGGCAGCAGCGCGCGCACTGTTATGAGCAGAAACAACCACGGCAGCGAGAGAAACAGATCCGTCGCGGCCATCACCGCGGCCTCAAGCCATCCGCCCAGAAAGCCTGCGCTGCCGCCAATCAGCGCAGCCAGCAAACTGGAGAGCAGCGCCGATGCCGGAGCCAGCAGCAGGGAGACGCGCGTTCCATAGAGCAGCCGGCTGAGACGATCGCGGCCCAGGTCATCCGTGCCCAGCGGATGCTGGTGCGACGGCGTTGCATCCGGCAGATCGCGGAACTGAAGCGCGTAAGAGACCGGGGCCAGAACATTGGCCAGCAGGCAGGCGGCAAAAAGGCTGGCCAGAAACACAATCGCCACCACGCGCACGCCCCTCATCGTTCGCCTCGGTGCGCCGGGCGGGCCGCCAGTTCAGCCGCGGTGTTGGCCAGCAGCGTAACCAGCGTGACAATCATAGTGAGCACAACCAGCGTTTCCATGTCGCGCCCCAGCGCGGCCTGCCAGGCAAGCTGGCCGATGCCGGGCAGGTCGCAAAGCGCTTCAACCGGTATCGCGGCCGCGAACGCCAGGCTCACCGACACTCCGGCAAGAGCAAGCAGTTGCGGAGCGGCCACGGGCAACACGTGCCAAAACAAAATCCGCGAACTGCTCAAACCCAACGCCCTGGCTGTCAACACATGCGGCAGCGCCGCGCTCTGGGCAAGCAGATTGCGTGCGTAGAGGAAGACCTTGGGGAAGACGATGAGGCCGATGATCAGCCGGCCCGGAGCCTCAGCGATGACGAACAGCAGCGCCAGCACCGCGGCCGGAATGCAAAGCAGAATGCTGGCCAGCAGCGATGCGGTCACGTCGGCCAAGCCCCATCGCGACATCCCAGCCGCCATCGCCAGCGCCAGACCGAATGTCCAGCCGATGACCAGTCCCAGTCCAACTGACTTCAGCGTCTCGGGCAGCCGTGCCGCCAGCAGCTGTCGCACCGGCTGGTGCAGCGCGCGTGATTCTCCCAGATCCCCGTGCAGAAGCTTGACCAGATAGTCGGTGTAATAGTGCAGCAGGCTTTCATCCGCGACCTGCGCTTGCCTGATCGCCTGGATGCTCTCCTGGTTGAGCCGGCTATCCAGCTCTTCTTCGTCCACACCGTATCCAGGGGCAAACCGCACCAGCGTCGCTCCCAGAAAGCCGCCCATCCCCACGACAAGGAGAAACCTGGATACGTACCTGCATATCTTGCGCATGGCTGTTGATAAGTCGAGTGTGCTCGCGGTTGGCATCGTGCAGAACGCAACTCTTCATGCTCAATCTATCGCGCCACCCGATCTCGGCATGCTCATTCCAGGCAGACATGTGCCCAGCCACATTGGGACTCTTCCCTTTTTGGAATTGCATCAAGATGGGAATCGTCCCATGCCCCTCGGGCACCTGCGGTCAGTGCGGCATAGTGCTACACGCGGAGCCCGGCCTGCTGCGCCTGTCCGTCGGATCCTCGAGCGGCGCCAAGCAAGGAGCTTAGAGTTTTGACCTGTGATGTTCGGGAGCAGGGAGTCGGAGGTTCGAATCGTCTCTCTCTGACGATTCTTACCAAGAACCTTCATTGAAATAGGGCCAGGCTAAACAGTCCTGGGTTCCCAAGAGGGTTCCCAATGAACGTCCATTTCGCCTCCGAGCAGTCGATTGCATTGTGAACAGGGGCGGCACCCTCCAGCCCTAAGGTGTTGGCTTGCATGCCATGGCGGCGTCCTTTGCCGTACACCAGAGTTCGTAGTGAGGAGTGTAAAACGAGGACCCGAGCCAGTTGAGCATGGCGGCAGGGGCTGGTTGAAGGGGGCCGGCGACAAAGTTTGCAGCGTCGTTGATGCTGCCCGAGCCAACGTACTTCGCAGTCAGGGGATACGGATAGACTGGCCGGGAGCGATCGGGCTTGGCAAGGCTGTCGTTGGCCATCTCTGGCGGAGGGCCAGCGACCATGCCGGGAGGTGGACCGCCCGGTCGAGGGGGCGGCATAGCCGGGGAGCCTTCCGGGGCAGGGCCCATGGGCGGGCGGCCACCCGGAGGTCCACCGGCGGGCGGGCCATCCTGGCTGTCGCGGGGCAGGTGAGAGGCGATCAATGCGTTGGGTGCATCGGCGCGCTCTACCCACGCCATGATGGCGCTGAGCAGATCCACGTTGAAGGGGCCTTCTCCGCCGCCGCAGTGGTAGCCGCCAGGAAAAAGATACAGGCGAGCAAATTTGTCTACGGCAGGCTTGCCCATGAGCTGTTCCATTGCGGTGTAGTAAGCGATGGTATTCAGCGGCGAGATGTGCGGATCGGCCAGGCCATGCCAGAGGATGAGCTTGCCACCGGCCGCGGCAAAGGAGGAGAGATCAGGGTCGGTGGCGTCGTAGAGGGCGTGCAGCTTTGTGGTTGCCGCAAACGTGGCGCTATCGAACTTGAGGTCGGCAAGCGTGTAAGTCGCGGGAGGGTTTGTTTCGTAGGCGAGATACTTGAGTGTTCCGGTGGAGATGCCATCGCTCATCACGCGGTCCTGGCCGGGGCGGGGAATGTAGACGCCTGCCCAGGCAAGCTCAGAGCCGGGAAGCGGTCCGCCGATGACGAGTTTGGCGCCGTCACTTGCGTGGGCTCCGGCATACAGATCGCGGGCCACTTTGACTTGCGCCGGTGTGAGGCACAGGGCCTGATCCTGCCCTGGTTTGCACTCCGCAACAGCCGGGTTGACGTGGCAAGCCAGGGGATTGCCGATGATGCCGTCAGTTAAGCCGTCGTCAGCATCGCATTGGGCTAGGGCTGCCTTGTGCAGGATGGGGAGCTTATCGGCGGTGAGAATCGGCTTGCCGTCTGGCCCGGCATTCACGCGCGCGTTCCATCCGTGATAGAAGGTGTTCTGGGTGGTGAAGTTCATTGCCGGAGCGCCGGCCGTGATGCCATTGAAGTCACTGGGAAAGCGCTGGGCCTCCATCAGCGCCTCGCGGCCTCCATCAGAACAGCCGGCAAAGTAGGAGTACTTTGGCCCCTGGCCATAGAACTTTGCGATGAGGGCCTTGGCCACCAGCGTGGTGACGTGCACGCCCCGGTATGCAAAGTCGATGCGAAGCTGATAGTCTTTGGCGCCGAACTCGCCTTCTCCGCCGCCGGAGTGGCCCATATCAGTGGAAGCCAGCGCCAGCTCGCCTTTGGTAGCGGGCAGGCAGCCGTTGTCGTTGTTGAGGCGGATATTCAGGTTGCCGCAGAGTCCGCCGCAACCGGTCTGGACAAAGCGCTGCGTCCATCCGGAGAGGGGGAGCCGCACCTCAAACTTGATATGCGGTTCGACGTATCCGGTTACTTCGCAGTACGGTGCGGGTTTGCCGTCGGTCAGCGCCCGGGCAGATGTGATGTGGGTGGGCGCACCCACCGCTGAGCCGATATCTGCAGCAGCTAACTGGGAGCAGGAGTCAACGGGAGAGACTGAGGGAAGGTTTGCGGGTCCCGTCGATTGACCGGCGGAAATGGATAGGGCAGGTATCATCAGGCCGGCTGCGCACAGGGCGCAGAGGGAGATTGCTCTAAAGCGCATGGGAAGACTCTCTTTCAAAAGAATGATTGGAAGATGGAGGGAGGTCGGGAGCCAAAGGCAGCCTGACGCAGAACTTCGATCCAGAACCGAGGGTAGAGTCCGCGGTGATGGAGCCATGGCTCTGCTCGGCGATCCACTTGGCGATGGACAGGCCGAGGCCGGTTCCGCCCATCTGCCTGGAGCGAACCTTGTCAGCACGCCAGAAGCGGTCGAAGACATGCGGGATATCTTCAGGAGAGATTCCGATGCCGTTGTCTTCCACCTCAATGGTGACGATGTCTCGGCCGGCGTGCAGGCGCAACGAGACGGCGCCATGTTCCGGCGTGTACTTGACCGCGTTGTCGATCAGGATGAGGAAGAGTTCCCGGAAGGAGGCGTCATCGCCATTGACACGGACCGGATCGTAGCCGATCTGTGCGGTAAATTGAATCTGCTTTGTGATGGCAAGGGAGGCCGCGCTCTCGGCAACCTCCTGGAGCAGGAAGGTTAACTCTACCGGAACTGCGGGCGCGAGGCACTTGCTGGCGTCGGCTCTTGCCAGCTCAAGAAGGCGATCGACCAGAGCGGCGGTCCGGTTGGTCTCGCGCAGAATCTTGCCCAGGGCATCGAGAAGCTCTTCGCGGCTTCGCTCGCGGCGCAGACTGTACTCCGCGGCCATCTGGATAAGCGTGAGCGGCGCGCGCAACTCATGAGACGCATCGGCAGTGAACTGGGTGAGGCGATTGACGGAGATCTCGATTCTCTCGAGCATCGCGTTCAGGGTTTCCGACAAGGTTCGCAGCTCGTCTCTCGGTTTGGGCACCGAAAGGCGAGAGGTAAGATTGTTGGCGCCAATGGCGCGCGCCTCGTGGTTGATTTGTTCGATGGGAGCCATGGCGCGGCCGCTCAACCAGAATCCGGCAGCGGCGAGAATCAAGAGCAGAGCGGGAATGGAAAGGTAGAGGAGGCGGGCAAAGTCAGAGAGCGACTCATCAAAGCTGCGCAAGGGTTCGGCAGCCTGAATGGTAAAGATTTTGCCATTAATGCTGGTTTGCCGGGCACCGAGCCTTACTCTGTCACCGCTCAGGGCGGAGTCACGGTAGTTGGGCTTGCTCCATGTGGTAATGGGTCCCAGTGAAGCGATGTGATGCCGGGCAATGGCCGAAGACTGGAAGAGCAGTTTCTCATTCGCATCGAAGACCTGGAACAGTCCTCCGCCCACGGGAAGCTCGGGGCCGTTTGACTGCTCCGCCTCCAACTCGGGGATCGCGTTGTCGCCGCGCGATTGCAGGAACTGCTCGACACCCAGCGTGCGGCGAAAGAGTTCTTCGTCAATACCCTGGTACATGCTGGCACGCATGGCAAACCAACTGCCCACGGCGAGGGCCACGAGAATGGGGGCGGCGCTGAGGAAGTACCAGGCTGCGATGCGGAATCGGATTGAGAAGATGTTGATCAACCGGCATCCTTCAGGCTGTAACCGAGTCCACGTTCTGTATGGATGAGTCTCTTGTCGCCGGGTTGATCGACCTTGTGGCGGAGAAACTGCATGAATACGTCGAGGTTGTTGTCACTGGCTCCACGATCGCCCCACACGGCATCCATGATGCGGTCGCGGGTGGCCACGCGGCCTGCTGAACGCATTAAACACTCGAGGATGGAAAACTCGGTGCGGGTGAGGCTCAATTGGCGGTTGCCGCGCCAGGCCTCGTGGCGGGCCGTGTCGATGGCAAGGTCAGCGTAGCGGAAAGCGGTGGTCTGGGCGGCGCCGCTGGTCCGCGTTCGCGCGCGAATCCGGGCCAGCAGCACTTCAAACGAAAACGGCTTGGTCAGGTAGTCATCCGCTCCCGCATCCAGGCCGCGGACAATATCCTGCGGGGCATCGCGCCCGGTCAACAAGAGGATGGGCACACGGATCTTCTGGAGCCGGAGGCGCCGGGTGACCTGGATTCCGTCAAGATGCGGCAGCATGATGTCGAGAACGATGAGGTCAAAGGCAGTCAGTTCCGCGGCCTTCAAGCCGGAAGCGCCGTCGAAGCAGACCGTGACGAGGTAGCCTTCCTCTTCAAGCCCTTTGCGGACGTATCCGGCCACGTCGCGATCGTCTTCAACCAGCAGGAGCCGCATCATATAATCTGCCCTCAAGAATGGGGTGCCAACCTTAAAAATGACTGAAGAACCAGACACCGCCGGTCTGCGCGGCGCCGGAGCGTGTTCGACCGGAATCATGCCTTGTCCCGTATGGTACAAAGCCGGGAGAGGAACGTCCATTTTCTCCATTGGTTCACCGGAAGCTGTTCAGTACATGGAGCTTGCAAAGAGGTCATCGCGCTGTTGAGGCGGATGTTAGAAAATGTGCGCGGTTCTTAAGGGATTCTTCAGTTCTCTCCACTAGCGTGATTTCGTCAAGCAACAGGCGGAATTTGGGAGCAGATGTTGGAGCGCCCCCGATCCGCGGTTCGGGACTCACTTGTGGAGGGTGAATATGTCGATTGGTGAACATTTCAACTCGATTCAGAAAGGCGCCGGCCGTGCCCGTGTTTTATCGCGCCGCGGCATTCTGTTTGTGCTTCTTTGCGTTCTGGGCTGGCAGGCGGTCCCAGCGGCGGCGCAACAGGTGACGGGCGACATTGTGGGCACGGTTACGGATGCGACCGGCGCCCTGATTCCCAATGCGACCGTCATCGTCAAGAACATGGGGACTGAAGAGACCCGAACAGGTGTTTCCACGGAGAAGGGCGAGTTCACCTTCACGCTATTGCAGCCGGGCCAGTATTCGGTGACTGTAGACGCGAAAGGCTTCAAGTCATTCGAGGAGTCGAAGCTTACCCTTTCAGTGGGCGAGCGCTACCGCGTAACGGCGGTGCTGACGATTGGCGAGGCCAGTGAAAAGGTTGAAGTGACCGGCGAGGCACCGTCGCTGCAGACCGACGATGCGACGCTGCAGTCGGTGGTGGAGAGCAAGGCGGTGGAGGATCTGCCGCTGAATGGGCGCAACTTTGTTCAATTGGCGCAACTGGTTCCTGGAGCCAATGAAGGCCCTTCAAACAGCGCTGCCAGCGGCGGCGGTGGAGCCGATTACCGTCCGTCTTCGGCGCTGGTGGTTAACGGTCAGGCCGATGTGCAGAACAATTATATGCTTGACGGAACGGACAACAACGAGCGGCTGCTTGGCCTGTTGGGGGTTCGGCCGTCCATCGACGCGATTGCCGAGGTGAACGTTCTGACCGGTCAGTATTCGGCCGAGATTGGCAGAACCGCCGGCGGCGTGGTCAACGTGATCACCAAGTCAGGCACTGACCGGTTCCATGGGTCAGTATATGAGTTTCTTCGCAACGACGCGTTCGATGCGAAGGACTACTTTACGCTTGCCGGCACGAAGCCGCCGCTGAAGCAGAACCAGTTTGGCGGAAGCGTAGGCGGCCCGATCCGCAAGGGCAAGACATTCTTCTTTGGCGACTATGAAGGCTTCAGGCAGATCCATGGGCAGGCGACGCTGCTCACCGTTCCCACTTTGCAGGAGCAGACCAACTATGATTTCAGCGATGTAGGCGGTCCAGCGCTGAAGGCCGGGCAGCTCAGCTCGATCGCGCTCAACTTTTTCGCTTTGTATCCTCACCCCAACGTGGCGGGCGTGGCGAACAACTACTCCGCGGCTCCAGTGCAGGTGCAGAACAGCGAGACATTCGATCTGCGCGCCGATCATCGCTTCAACGATAACAACACGGTATTTGCGCGCTACTCCTACAACAACACGCACACGGTGAATCCCGGCAACCTGCCCGCGGTCAACGGGGTCGTACCCGATGGCGGGGTGACGGCTCCGGAGCTGGTGCAAAACGTTCTCGGCAACTATACCCACCTGTTCAGTCCCACGCTGCTGCTGGAATTGAAAGGGGCGTACACGCGCATCAATCTCGATACCACTCTGGCAAACAACGGGAAGGATCTGAGCACCCAGTTTGGATTGACCGGCGTGAATTACAACAGCCTGACCAGCGGCCTGACGAACATGACGATCGTGGGCTATGAGGGCCTGGGCGACCCATCCTTCAATCCGGATACCACGTTCGACAGCACCTTGCAGTTCATGGGCGCGCTCTCCTACACAAGGGGAACGCACAGCTTCAAGTTTGGCGCGGCTTACATTCGCAGCGCGGCCAGTCAGTTCCAGAACCGCTGGGGATTGGGCTGGTACATCTTTGCGCCGAGTCCGCCGTTCTTCAACGGCATGGCGAACTTTTTGACCGATAACCCGGTTGGCGTGACGCGCGCAAACCTGCTGGCGAATCAGGAGCTGCGGACGTCTGAGCCGGCATTCTATGCGCAGGATAACTGGCGTGTGACGCCCAAGCTGACCCTGACTTACGGCGTTCGCTACAGCATCTTCACGCCTTACACCGAGGCCAACAACGGCATCGACAGCTTTGACCCGGACCATGCCGATCTGCTGATTGCCGGCAAGCAAGGTGTGAGCAAGTCAGCGGACGTGAAGACCGACTATGGCAACATCGCGCCGCGGTTGGGCTTGGCGTACTCTCCAATGACGGGCACGGTGATTCGCGGCGGATTCGGGATCAGCTACTATCCTGACAACACGGGCGGCGGCATCTACCTGAAGAACCAACCATTCGAGTACTACTACAGCCCGGCGCAGGCCACGCCCATGGCCCAGGGGCTCCCAACACCCTCAGCCCAGCCAACCGACCAGGCTGACCTGACCGGAGCACTGAGCGGAGTGGACAAGGACTTCAAGGCCTCCTTTGCCGAGCAGATGAGCCTGAATCTGCAGCAGGAGATTCACAGCTTTGTGGCGACGATCGGTTACGTGGGGGTTATCACGCGCCGCCAGGCCATGGACAACCAATTGAACCAGGCCGACCTCACGCTGAACGCCTCAAGCGGCGTCTGCCCTGCGCCGCCGGGACCTCCCGGGCCGGCATGCTACCTGGTGAATGAGCCGTACCACTCGATGCTGCCGAATATCACGGGCGGAATCTCATACCAGCAGACTCATGGAACCTCGAACTACAACGGTCTTCAGGCCTCAGTGCTGCGGCAGTACAGCACAGGATTGATGTTGAACGCGAACTACACCTACGCGCACGCGCTGAGCGACGTGATGTCGTTCACGGGCAGAAGCGAGAGCGAGGGCTGGGGCGAGGTAGCACAAAACCTGGGGTGGCAGAATGTGTGGAAGCAGGTGCATGCCAGGGAATACAGCAACTCCGACTTCGATATTCGCCACCGCATTGCCATGCAGATTGCGTATCAACTTCCGTTCGGCAAGAGCCTGAAGGGAATCGAAGGGGAGATGGTCAAAGGCTGGAATACCAACGGCATCTTCGTCTGGCAAACCGGCGAGCCGTTCACGGTGACCAACCCGCAAAGCACCTCAGCCGACACGACCGGCATTGAGCCGCCGAACAACGGCTCGCGGCCCAACCAGACCGGCAGCGCCGCACTTGCAAAACCAGGCGTGCAAGAGTGGTTCAACACCAGTGCGTTTGAGACCCAAGCCATCAACACGCTCGGCAATGAGCGCAGGAACTCTCTCTATGGGCCGCACTTCAGGCATTTCGATTTCTCGATCGGCAAGGAGTTCAAGGTGACCGAGACGAAGAGCTTTGAGTTCCGCATGGAGAACTTCAACCTGACGAACACGCCCAACTTCGGTCAGCCGAATGCGCAGATGGGGTCAGGGAACTACGGCACCATCAGCCAGACGCGTTTCTCGCCACGGCAGGTTCAGTTCGCGCTGAAGTTTCTGTTCTAGAGAGCCGTTTCAAGCGGTACCAGGAGACCGGGTATCGAGAGCATCCCAGGCGCTGCCTCTGTTAGCCATGGCGACAGCGATCAGGATGCTCTCGACTCCGACTCATAGACCAAGGCGGACATTGCCTCAAAAGCGGCTGTTTCAATGCGCCAGGCAGTTTGACAAAACGAAAGCGAGTGTCTTCATGTCGTCATTCATACGCAGTCGCATCTTTATTCTCTTCATCTTTCTTGCTGCTGCTGCATGCCCGGTTACGCAACAAGGCAATGCGCAAGATGCGCAGGGATTTCAAGGCCCGCATGGTGGGCAGACGCGCCAGGGACCCTGGAACGAGACGCCAAAGGGCGACTTCTGGGTTGAGCCGCTGAAGCAGGAGCCGGCGGGAACACGCTACAAGCTGTTCGCGACCCCATCTCGCGGGCCGGGGACACAGGCCAGCTATCTGATTTACTTTCCTCCCGGCTATGAGCAGGCTGGGACGCGGCGCTACCCGGTTTTGTATTGGCTGCACGAGGGCAACGGCAACCAGTTGAATGGCGCGCCGATGGTGGAACGGATTGATAAAGAAATTCGGGCAGGGAAGATTCCAGCGTTCATCGTGGTTCTTGTTCAGGGGTTGCCGTCGGTTCGCTACATCAACTCGAAGGACGGCAAGCGGCCGGTGGAGGATGTGATTGTCAAGGATTTGATTCCGCATGTTGACGCGACGTACCGGACAGTCGCCAGCCGGGAAGGGCGCGCGATTGAAGGAATGTCGATGGGCGGATATGGCGCGTTGAGGCTGGGGTTCAAGTACCCGGAGTTGTTTGGAACTGTCTCTGCACTGGCTCCCAGCGTGACCGAGATGAAGGACGAACCGCCGGTGGTGACGGAGCCATATGGCAACGACCAGGCATATTATGACGCCGTCGATCCGCGGACGCTGGTCAAGCAGAATGCCGCGGCTATCGGCGGGCGCACCAAGATCCGGCTGCTGGTTGGAGGCGAGGATGGGCTTGCGCGGCCGCTCAAGTCGTATAGCGATTTGCTTGACTCGCTCAAGATCGACCACCAGTTTGTGATAGCGCCTGGGGCGCACCACATGTGGGGCGAGATCTTCGACCGCCTGCCCTTCGATGGTCTTGCGTTTTGGAAGACCGCATTCGCGCGGGCGCAGTGAATTGGCAGAGCAGGAGCGGCATCCATCATCAACCAGACTGGAAATGGAAATTGAGCATGGGAAGAAATTCGCACCGGGCAGCAATGATAGCGGTCTTGGTTGCCTTAAGCATGTCAGGCAACGCGGCCTCTCAAGAGGGGCCCAAGCCGACCAATGCGAGCGCGGCAAAGCAGGGGCCGCACTTGTTTGTTGATGATTCGTTGTTCTTCGGCTACGGGCCTGAGTACGAGACGCCGTTTGTTTTCCGGCCGGGCAGCTCATCGGCAGCCGATATTGCGCGGGTGTCGGTCGAGTTCCGCCATGTGGACTCATGGCGGCTTGGAGATAATCTGGCGGACATCAGCCTGCGCAAGTCAAACGGCGCGGAGCCATCGACGGGGGGCGGCACCGGCGCGCTGGAGCCCTATGCCATCTTCCGTTCAAGCCTGAGCTACAACAAGGTGACGCAGAGCGGAGCGATGAGTCGAGGGCCGGTGCGCGACATTAGCCTGGAAGTGGGCGCGAATCTTGAGAGCAAGAACTCAAGCTTTGCGCCGGAAGAACGAACCATCTACGTTGGCCCGGTGGTTCAGGTCAAAGTCCCCCGGGGATTCCTGAACGTGGGTCTCCATTTCCGCAAGGAGTGGAATCATGAAGGCGTACTGGGAAGGAATGAGTCCTATTCTCCCGGCTTCAACCTTGAACCGACCTGGGCCGTTCCATTCTCTTTACTTGGGGCGAAGCTGACGTTCGACGGATTTGCCGATCTGAACACGCCGAAGGGCAACGACTCGTTCGGCTCGCCAACGCACACCGAGTTCATCACGCGGCCTTTTCTCTGGATGGACCTGGCGCCGCTGCTGCACGGCAAGCCGCACGTGATTGAGGCCGGAGCGGGATTTGAGTACTGGAACAATGAGTATGGCAAGTCAGCACAGACAGCGCCTGGCGCCGGCGAACTGACACCTGTTTTCGAACTTAAAGTCCACTTGCCGATCGCCAATGCACGCAAAAGCGAAGACAAGAAGAGACCGTAGCGCGATGGAGCACTTTGAGATCTTGCCGCTGTGATCTCTGCCTGTACTTCTCTTCCCGCGCTGAGGCTGCCTGGAATCGATGCTCCCAATGGTGCACCCTCTTCAGTCAACCTGCTCGCCGCGAACTCGCCGGCAGGGCCCGTTGGAGACCTTGTTCCACTCAGCGGCACCACTCCTGTTGCGATTCATAGGTTGACCAGCGAACGCTAACTTGGTAACTTTAAGACCAATTCCTGCGGGAATCCGGCGCAAACGTCTATCGATCAGGCGAGAGGCAAGCCTGTTGCTCACGCTCGGGATGTAAGGAAGACAAGGTCCGAGAGATGGGGAGCACCCTGGGCGCGCCTATCCCGGAACTCCCGATGCCTGACATCCGGTTTAATGGCCAAGGCCTGCACTGACGCCATGCTCATTTGCGGGAGAGATCAAGATGGTGCAGAAACGCAAGTCGGTTGACGCTGAGACTTCTCCGGTTCTGCAACCGGAGCTCCCGTTGGTCTGCATTGTGACGCTGGACCAGGAGTTCCTTGAGGAACTGACATCAGAACTCTCACCCTGGTTTCAGGTGGTGGTTCGACCTGGCTACGACGACCTGGCACGGTGGGCACGGGAGGCTCGGGTGTCGGCGGTCCTGCTTGATATCGACACCGAAGGGGAAGATTCATTCGGGGGATTGCCGGTTCTGAATGAGCTGCGCAGGCTGAATAAGAACTACACGCTGATCTCATTGAGCCGTGCGCGGGCGCGCTCAGTGGAGAAGCAGGCGCTTGAGGCCGGGGCCGACGGACACTTTCGCAATCCAGTGGATGTTGGGGAGTTACGCATCACTCTGGCGGAAACGCTGCGCTGGCGCAGCGAAGAGGCAGAGCGGGAGAAGATGCGGCAACAGACGCTGGAGTCGAGCCGCTTTCAGGACTTTGTGGGGTCAAGTGAACCCATGCGCCTGATCTATGACGCCATTCAGCAGGTGGCCGGCAGCAGCATTAATGTATTTATCCGGGGCGAGAGCGGGACTGGAAAAGAACTGGCGGCGCGGGCGCTTGTTGCCCTGAGCCGTCGCGCCGGCAAGGCCTACATTCGGCTGAACTGCGCCGCAATCCCCGAGAATCTTGTGGAATCGGAGCTGTTCGGCAGCGAGCGCGGCGCCTTTACAGGAGCGACCGAGTCGCGCCCGGGGCTGATTGAACAAGCCGACGGCGGGACGCTTTTTCTGGATGAGATCGCCACTCTCACGGTTCCACTGCAAACGAAGCTGCTTCGCGTGCTGGAAGACCACCAGGTGCTCAGGCTGGGCGGGCGCAACTCGCGGAAGATTGACTTCAGGCTGATTTGCGCGTCGAATGAGCCGCTTGAAGAGATGGTTCGCACGGGACGGTTCCGCGAGGACCTGTTTTATCGGATTCATGTGGTTCCCATCCAATTGCCTCCACTGCGGGATCGGCAGGGAGATATCCCGCTGCTCTGCGATTACTTTCTTCAGGTGCACTGTTTGGCGAACGGGATCGAGGTGAAGCGGCTCACCGCCGATGCGCTCACAGTGTTTGAGGAGCATTCCTGGCCGGGCAATGTGCGCGAGCTTGAAAATCTGATTCAGCGGCTGGTGGTGACGGTGCGGGGAAACGAAATTGACGTCAAGCACTTGCCCACGAGCGTTCTGGCGCAAAGCATCGCGGCGCAGGAGGCCATCCTTCTGCCGGCCGAGGGCGCGGACTTCGATGGAGAGATTCGGCGTCTTGAAGTTGCGCTTCTGACCACGGCTCTGAGCCGCACCGGGGGAAGCAAAGCGGCGGCGGCGCGGCTATTGAATATCGAGGGCCAACGGATGAAGTATCTTTGCCGCAAATACGGGCTCTAGCGTGAATTGGGTTAAAAAATAACCTACGACTGGTCAATTATTTACCTACACTGGACGGCGGTGGTTGCGCGCTGTTGAATTCCGCGTATCTTTCAAGTCGCATGGAATCAATGAGATGGAAAAATAGATTGCCGACAGCCGAAGTTTGGCACGCCGGATGCATGATAGGCAGGCGTAGAACGAAATCAAACTTTCAGGAGAATTCATCATGGCCATCGAAAAGAAGTCGTTGATCTCGAACAGTTCGGCTGCAAAGTCCACCGCCAGCAAGCTGACCTCCGCCAAGATGGTTAGCGATAAAGTGATCGCGGGTCGCGCGGTCACGGGCAAGTCGATTGGCGCGGTTACGGGCAAGTCGATTGGGGCGGTCACGGGCAAGTCGATCGGAGCGGTCACGGGCAAGTCGATCGGCGCAGTCACGGGCAAGTCGATCGGCGCAGTCACGGGCAAGTCGATTGGGGCGGTCACGGGCAAGTCGATTGGCGCGGTCACGGGCAAGTCGATTGGCGCGGTCACGGGCAAGTCCATCATGTAGTGATTGGCAGGCAAACCGGCCGCGATACGCCCACAGAAACCGGGATGGGACGACGAGCGGCAGGCAGGCTAACGAGCCTTTTCAGACCGAATAGAACTGAATTTGTTGCTTCCCCTTTGCGGGGCTCAAGGCAGCCGTGAACAACGGCTGCTTTTAGCCTTTCACCAAAGGTGCGCCTTCACGAGATTGAAGGCATCGATCACCAAACGCCCCACGATGCTGCGCCGCTCGCCGAAGATCTTTGCCTCACCGGACTCCCCGAGAAGAGGGTTGCCTGCAGAGGCGGGCAGCGTCATGCGCGAACAGTAGAAAACAGGCAGCTTGATTCCCTTGTAATCCTGTTTTTCAACCAGGCCCGGCGGCAGGCTTTGGGCGTCGGCCGCGGGAGCCGCCAGCGTCATCCGCACAAATGAAAATCTGCCAGGCAAAGCCAACGCCACCTCGGCGTTTGCTGGAATCCGATCCAGGGTGGATACCGGAATGAACACCCGGACTATGCGCGGTCCATTGTCTGCAAGTTCAAGCAGCGCCTGCCCCGTGCCCACCTCCTGGTCAAGGATCGCACCGGGATTCCGCGTCACGACAATCGCGTCCGCGGGGGCGGTGATTTCCAGCGAGGATTGCGCTTCCAGCGCCATTCCAGCCGAACGGGCCGAAGCGCGCTGCTCGGCGGCCGCGGCCCCGATACTTTCACCGTGAAGTTCCGCGGTGACTGCCTGAAATTGCGCACTTCCGGCTTGCGCTGTAGCCGAGGAGTGAAGTTGGGATGCTTTGAGGCTGGTCATGCGCAACAGCGGTTGGCCGGCGCGCACCGTCTCGCCCTCGTGAACCAGCACGGCATCAACCCGTCCCGGCACCGCGGCATGCAGAGTCTCAGACCGCATGGGTTCGATGGTGAAGTAGGCATCTTCGCGGTCGCGGAGGATCGGCACAAACAGAAAGACCACCAGTGCGGAAGCGAGAAGCACGCGGAGCGGACGCCCAGGGCGGCCTTTGGCGAAGTTGTGTATCCACATTTGCACGGTGACCTTGCGCAGAGAGCGCAGCCTGGAACGAAACATAAGAAAAGCCAACGCGGCGGAGGGAATCAGGGCCAACTCCGCCAACCATTTTGAAGCGATGTTGTACGAGAGGTGGATGACGAAGAAGAGCAGCGTATAGCTGTAGATTCCGGAGATGACAGCGTAGAAGACGAAGAAGGGCGCGCCTTTGCGAGATACGACGGGAGTGTCGACGGGCAGGCGCAGCACGCGGCTCTGGAACCAACCGGAAAGGAATGCCGTAGAGCGCTCTTTCAAATCGGGAATGCCGATGGCCTCGGTGAGGAAGTAATAGCCGTCGAGTTTGATGAGTGGATTGAGATTCATGACCACGACGGCAACGCCGGTGATGAGGATGACTTGGTAGGCGAAGTCGTGGAGCCACTGGCCGGGCACGGTATTCGTCCAAACAATCATGGCAATGCCGCAGGCCACCAATTCGATCCAGATGCCGGCAATGATGGTGGCAAGCCGCTGGAGCTTGGTTGCAGAAACCCACATCTCCGTGACATCCACATAAAACGCGGGCATCAGATAGATGAACATCAGGCCCATATGGTGCACCTGTCCGCCGAAATGCTTGCAGGTGAGGCCGTGAGCCGACTCATGAAAGAAGCCGAGCACCAGAAACAGCAACCAGAATTGCGCCAGATCGGCCGCGCTTTTGTGGGTGAAGTTGTAGTAGACGGGGACGTCGGGCCCGATCAGGTTCCACTTGGCGATAAAGACAGTAGCCTCGAAGACGAACAGCATGACGACCGCGAACGTGCACCAGGGGCTGTAGATAAAGCGGCCGGCTACGCCGTCGAGCCAATCCAGATAGCGATCGGGGTCCCAGCCGGAGAAGGTCATGTGGGCCAGGTTGAACTTGGAGTTGCGTTTGGCGCGTCGTTCCCGCTGCGCCATCAGCTTCTGGTTCATCGCCAGGTTTCTCTCCTCGGGCGTCTTGTACCAGAAATCGTCGCGCTCCATGACTTCGGCGAAGTTGCGCACATCCTCCATGGATGTGGGCGCTCCGCTCTGTGCCGTGTACAAGTCGGCAATCTCTTCATAGGTGCGTATGCCGTCGAAGAGCAGGCAAAGCTGCCATTGCGCGGGCGACAGGCGGAAGAAGCTGCTTCTGCTGCGCTGCATGACGGCGACCATCGGTTCGCCGTCGAGGATGTCTTCGCGGATCACCAGTTCAGGATCGAGGCACGGGGGATGGCTGTGCGCCAGGCGCGTTCTGGGCAACTCCGGCAGTGCGGCGTCGAGTGCTTCGCTCAGGTTCATGGCGCCAACCGCACCTGCATCTGCATTCCCGGCTTGAGCGAGCGTGACGGGTTGACGACGGCACCCACCACCTGAACGCTGCCGCTGGCGGGATCGACCACCGGGCTAACGCGCAGAATACGCGCCTGCTGGTGCAGATCGGGGTAGTCGGCTGTTGTGAGGTCAAGGGCCGCACCTACGGTGAATGCCGCCATCGCCGATTCCGGCACAGTGAAGAGAACGCGCAGCGGCGCTTCGGCAGTTATCCAAAACAGAACGTCGCCGGTTTTGACCTCTTGCGCGGGACGGACAGAGCAGCGGCCCACCACCCCGCCGAACGGAGCGACGACACGAGATTGCTCGAGTTGAAGTTCGGCAACGTTGGAGTCAGCCTCGGCAGCGGCCTCTTCGCTGTGGTAGCGCGCCACAGCGGCGGTGGTCTGCTCGACCCGGCTCTTGGCCAACTCCCACTCTTCGTCGCTGATGATGTTGCTGGCGTGCAAAACGTCGGCACGGCGCAGACTGGCCTTGGCGCTGACTTCCTCGGCTTCCCATTCCCTGACCGAGGCCTGGGCTGAAGCGATGTGCGCCTTCTGCGCGGCGGCTGCGGAGCGGAGCAGCCGATCGTCGAGCAAGGCCAGAGTCTGGCCCGGCTTGACATGGTCGCCAATTTGCACAGCGATCTCGACCACGCGGCCGGTGCGCTCGGCGGCGATGTCGGCCTGTTGGTCGGCAACCAGAGGGCCGGTGGTGGCGAAGGCCTTTGCGTCCTGGGCGGCCTGGGGCTGTGGTTGCGAAGCGGCCGCAGCCGAAGCCGGCGGGGCGGGCGCCGGAGAGGATGCAGCGGCTGGCGGATGCGTGTCGCAACCGATCGAGATCAGCGAAACCGCAGCGACGAACGCGGCAGCGGCAATCAGAAAGCTCCGGCGGAAAGCGTGAGGATTCATGTATATCACCAGCCAATCCAGTTCCACAGAGTCTGCCACAACCACAGTGCGGGCCCGCGCAGCAGGACAAAGCCGGCGGGCCGCCAGCCAAGATAGATCTTAGCTTTGCCCGACATGCCGGCGCGGAGAACGGCGTCGGTGTTTTCCAGCGAAACTTCAGCGTTAAAGATGCGCTCGCCCTCGACCGCCTGAGCCTCGGGACCCAGGACCGAGACGCGATTGCGCCAGGTTCTCTGCGGGTAGCTGTCGAGCTTGATGGCGGCCGGCTGGCCGGATGCAACGAGGCTGGCATCGCGCTGTGGAATCGCGACTTGTACGAGCGCGGTGTTGAGGTCGAGCACCTGCGCAAAGGCCGCGCCTACATCCAGGTGCTGGCCGGCGAGGTTCTGCAGGTTGGGCGTAACCACGATGCCTGCGATGGGCGAGCGCAACTGAGCGCTGTCAAGCCGGGAGCGGGCGCGGGCCAATTCAGAGCGCAGAAACTCGGTCTGGGTGCGGTCAGCGCCGGCTTGCGGCGCGCCGTGCGCCAGATCGTTTTCCATTGTCAGCTCGGCCTGCTGGTAGCGGGATTCCGCGGTGGCAAGGTCAGACCGCCACTGCCAGTCGTTCAGCTTGCCCAGCACTTCTCCGGCAGCTACGCGCTGCCCTTCATGGACAAAAACCGCCTCGACATTTCCATCGACCGGGGCGGCGACGGTGACCAGATGCTGCGGCGCGACCACGGCATTGCCCGTGATGCGCATGGGCAGCGGGCAGAATATGAGGAACAGCGCCACCGCCGCGGCCACGGCGGCAAATACCAGGCGTCTTCTGCCGCTGGTGCGCAGCAAGGCAGCTCTCTTCTGGATCAGCGGCTCAATCAGTCCGATAAGGGGGACTTCGCGGTAAAGCATGGCGTTGCGCACGGCCACTGTCGCTTGCCCGGCCAGCACCTTGATCATCTCAATGTAAGACTGATCAAGAAAATCCGGGTTGCTGCTTTCGTAGAGGAGCAGCCCCACGCGGCCCTGATCGTCGGTAAGCGGGAGGGAAAAGAGAGCCCGATAACCGGTCTCGTCAAAATGCCGCGCGACCACTGACGGCAAATCGGCCTTCCCGCCGGGGTCCGATTCCTCGCGCCATTTTAGATGCAGCGAATCGGGCTCAGAGGATAGCCACCGAACCAGCTCATGCATCCGCTCAACCTGAATGTCGCCCAGCGGAAGACTCGACATACCCGAGACGGCCTTCAATTGCAGCCGTCCGCGATGGTCGAGCGCGATGGCACTGAGTTGGTAGGGCAGCACGTTCTGCGGGTCGTTGACGATGATCTGAAGCAGGCGGTCAAGGCGCAGGGTGGAGGTGATCTCAGTACTGACCCGTGCCAGCGCCTCAAGGATCTCGAGCTTGCGCTCTGAGATCATCAGGCTCGCATTTTTCAATGCGCTGCTGATGGTTTCTGCCATCGAAGAGAGAAAGAACTGATCGTCCTCGTCAAACGGATGTTCTTCTCTGTTGATGGCTTCAAGAACGCCAACCTCGGCGCCGTCCTGAATCAGCGCCACGAGCAGACCGTTGCTGATTGGCGGGATGTTGCTGTCAGGGCCGGCAACCGCGTTGCGCCCCACCAGTCGCGCATCGTTTTCGTCGTCAATCAGAACCGGATCGCCATCTTCCGCCATATCCGCGACATAGCCTTCGCCGGGCGCCTGGGTCATGCCAACTTCGATGGTTCCGTCCAGGCCGTGGCTTGAAACGAGGCGGAGCACACTGCCTTCGAAGAGCCAGAGGTGGAAGGCCTGGCAGGGCAGCATGGCGGCAGCCTTCTCAGGAATCATTTCAATGAGCGCATCGAAATCAAGAGTGGCGTTCAGCGATTTCTCGAGATCGTAGAGTTGCGACATGCGATGGACAGAATCCAGCAGGGTCTCTCGCTCGTTCTCTGCATGCTCGGCTGCCAGAATTGCGGGCGAGGCCAGATGGAGGAATGGCGCAAGCTTCTCCAAATGGTGCAGATCGTGGGCGGCGGCGAAGCTGAGGATCTCAACGGCTCCGGTGATTTCACCTTCCTGGTGCAAGGGCAAATAGGCCAGCGATGAGAGCGAACGGGGGACGCCCAGGTGGGAGAAGTCCTCACGCCGAATGGCGGCGCCTGGGTAAACAAGCGGCCCCTGCCCGGAGAGAAGCGGAGCGATCAGGCGGCTACTCGCGGCCAGAGTTCGCTGTTCGATGGAGATGTCTCCGGCCAGGCCGATGGCCATCCACCCGGAATCTTCCTCTGCCTGGACAAAGCGGTAAACCACGCAGGCTGAGTCAGGAAGCGATTGCGTAATGGCGCTCGCTACCAAGGCGGCGCGCGTTGCGGTGTCTGGCGCGCTCAGCAGCAACTCGGCAAGTTCGACAACTTTATCGTTCAGGGGCATGGTCTTTGGTCGCTCGGTTGCCGCCTTCAAAATCTCCACTTGACAATGTGAATCGCGGTGTTGATTCTGAAGAAGTTGAGCTTAGCAAGCCGACATTCCGGGTGTAAAGAAGAATCTTGGCCGGCGATTGGGGAATCCGTGGATCTGGACAAAATTGAGAGCGGTAGAGTCTGCACACTGAGGTTAAAGGGCCGCCTGGTCTGCGGAGAGCCGGTTCAGCAGTTTGAAGCCGCTTTCCAGTCCGCGCTTGCCAGTGGGCATATCTTTCTGGTGCTGGATCTGGAGGCCACGCCGTTCCTTGACTCATCCGGAATCGGTTCGCTTGTGAACGCATTAAAGATGTCCTCGAAGGTGGGGGGTACGGCAAGACTGGTGAATCCGACCCCATTTGTTTCGAAGACTCTCAAGATGTGCGGCCTTCTGGGCTTGTTCAGCGTACATGAGACCGAGGGAGATGCGGTTGCGGCTTGCGGGGGTTAGCGAAGCCCGGGCAAACTCCGAAACAGGCCCAAGGCAAGCTCGAAGCGGAAGGCGGACTTTCATTGGATCGCGTTCCGGGCCAGCGCGTTCAAGCGACAGCGGGTTACTGGAAGAATGGCACGACGCAGCAAGCGACCTTAGTTTGCCGATGAGGATGCCAACCCGGACACCCGCGACCGAGGAGGCTCGGCTGCTTCCGCGGACTCCGCGCGTGCGGAGTTGAACGCAGCATCGCCCTGGAGCAAGGGCAACGTTCTGTTGAGCGAAAATGAAAAGCAACTTCCGCGCCCTGGTTCGCTCTCCACCAACAAATCCATGCCGTGACGGTCGGCAATCCATTTGGCCAGGGCAAGTCCCAGGCCGGAGCCGGCAGGCACATCTTCACCAGTCGACGTTGCGCGATAGAAGCGCTCAAATATCCGCTGCCTGTGTTCCGGTGCGATTCCAATGCCTGTGTCGCGCACTGAAAGCAGGACGCGGTCTTGTTCAACAGCTGCCGCGAGCGTGACCGCTCCGCCTGGAGGCGTATACCTGCTGGCGTTCTCAAGCAGAATTGAGAGCAGGCGCGGAATGCCCAGCTTGTCGCCGAGCACACAAGGATCGTCGGCCGGCGAGTCAAGGCGCAGATCGAGCATGGCCTGCTTCATGGCAGGACTCCAGACGTCGGTCAAGTGGCGGAAGAGATCACTGACCCGAATGGGGACGAGGGTCAGCGGTTCAGCCCCGCCGTCAGCGCGCGCGAGAGAGAGAAGATTGTCGACGAGGCCGGTCATGCGGATCGTCTGCTCGTGGAGGCGGCGAAGGACCTCGCGATACTCCTTTGCGTCGCGAGAGCGATAGAGCGCGACTTCAATCTCTGTGCGCAAGAGCGAGATGGGCGTGCGCAGTTCGTGCGAGGCGTTGCCGGTGAAGGTGCGGACGCTGGCAAAGGCCTTGTCAATCCGTTCGAGCATCTGGTTGAGCGTGCGCGACAGGTCGGAGATTTCATCTTTTGCCGCGGGTACAGGCAGACGCGTGTCAAGGTTGCGCTCGTTGATGCTGCGCGCCTCAGCGGCCAGGGCGGCCACGGGCCGCAGAGCCTTGCGGCTCATGAAGTGGCCGCCGAGCGCGGCGAGCAGAATGACGATTGGAGTAAGCAGCAGCAGATTGGTGCGAAAGTTGACCAGCAACGCCATGGATTTGTTCAGCGACATGCCGGTTTGCACGGCGTAGAGAGTTCCATGAACTTCAATAGGGCAGGCAAGAAGGCGGACGTTGTGAGTTCCCTGTTGAAACTCCTCAATCACGCCGGCAGCGGGAAGCTGGCTGGGAGCGGGCAGAGGAGGATTCTGCGACAACATCCTTTTAGAACGGAAGATCCAGTTGCCTTGCGCATCGCGCACCTGGAGATATTTGCCGTCGTCCTTTAACTCATAAATGGAGGAAAAGTCATCCTTAACCTGCTGAAGCGTCTGGACGGGGCCTTCGTGACTGAGGACGAGTTGCACATCCTGAGCGCGCTCCTGGAGTTCGTGGTACTCGGTTTCGTCCACGCTACGGCGGAGCATCCACAGGCTGGCAATGCAGAGTAAAGTTGCCGCCGAGGCGAACATGGCGAAGTACCAGAGAGTGAGGCGAACGCGAATGGGCAGCGGCGCGATCATGAGTGCTCCCCTGGCTTAGCGGCTTCAAGCCGGAAAATGTAGCCCGAGCCGCGGACGGTTCCGATGAGCCGGGTCGGGTAAGGCGCATCGAGTTTGGCGCGCAACGAGTTGACGAGGACCTCAAGCGCGCTGGCGCCGACGGGATGATCAGCACCCCAGATGGACTGTGTGAGTTCCTGGCGGCTGACGCACTGGCCCGCACGCCGGGTCAAAGACTCAAGAAGTCGAAACTCAAGCCGGGTGAGGCCGATGTTGTCACGAGCGCGAGTGACGGTGTGGCGGATGGGATCGATAACGACATCGGCGGCCTTGATGGTGCCGTCGCCTTCTTCGCGCTGACGACGCGTGATGGAGTTGAGGCGGGCCACCAGTTCAGGGAAAGAGAAGGGCTTGGTGAGATAGTCGTCTGCGCCGACATCGAGCCCGTGAATAATGTCGTCTTCCTTATCGCGCGCGGTGAGGATGAGCACCGGGGTGGTACGGGATCGCGCGCGAAGGGCCTGCATCAACTGAAATCCGTCGAGCCGGGGCAGCCCAAGGTCTAAGACGATGGCGTCAAACTCATAAACCGAAGCGACTTGCAGGCCGGATTCACCATCGGCGGCGGTCATCACGGTGAATCCGTGCTCATAGAGGCCCTTACGCAACAGCTCAAGCATGCGTGGTTCGTCTTCGACAACAAGTATGCGCATAAGTTTCCGGGGTTCAAGTGCGCCGGCAGATGGGCATCTCACATGGATGAGATGAATTGATTTCAACACACCTCTTAGTGATCGTCATCACGCAAAGCGCAACCTTAGGAAGAATTCGCCTCATTGTTAACCGGGTTTTAACATGGGCGGCTAACGTGGGCATCAGCGCCGAACAGACAACCTTGCCGCTCAAGTGCGAATTCGGGTTCTGCGTGCGCCAGGAGCTTCTATGAGACGCTTGCCATTTTTATCTTTCCTTTTGCTGCTGCTTGTCCCGCTGGCTGGGATGAGCCAGTCATCCAAGGGGACATTGACCGGACGCGTAACCGATAATGCCGGGGCCGTGCTGCAAGGCGCCGTAGTTCAAATTGTTAAGACTTCAGCCTCGTATGTATCTGACACACAGGGCGAATTCGTGGTTCCGAATCTGTCGCCGGGCGCCTATGAAGTGCGCATCTCATTCGTGGGCTTTGCGCCGTTTTCAACGACAGTGACGATGGAGGCCGGGAAGCCAGCTCACCTTGAGGCAGTCCTCAAGGTTGCCTCGGCGTCGCAGGAGATTATTGTCACGGCGACCGACGTTCACGGAGATGCCGAAGCAATTAACCGCATCGACAGCTCAGAGAACATCCTGAATGTTCTGACCAACGATCAGATCATGAGCCTTCCCAACGCAGACGTGGCCGATGCACTGGGCCGCCTGATGGGTGTGACGCTGGAGCGCGACGAGGGCGAAGGCAAGTACGTGCAGATTCGCGGCACTGAGCCGCGCCTGAGCAATACCACCATTGACGGAGTGCTTGTTCCGTCGCCCGAGTCGACAGTGAACCAGGTGAAGCTGGATACGATTCCGGCCGACCTGGTGGAATCGGTGGAAATCAACAAGACGCTGTCAGCGAATCAGGACGGCGACGCCATCGGCGGCTCAGTGAACCTGGTGACCAAGACCGCGGGGGAGCGGCCGACGCTGACCGCCTTTGGCACCGGCGGCTATACGCACATCATCGACGGTCGCCATGCCAGCCAATACGGCATCACCGCGGGCAAACGATTCATGGCCAACAAAAGGCTCGGAATCCTGGGCAACTTCACGTATGACTACAACGGCCGCGGCATTGACGACATTGAGCCCACACCCGACACCGGAACGCTGACGCCGAGCTACGACAGCATCGACCTGCGTGAATATCGCTACGATCGCACCCGCTGGGGAGCGGCCACGAGCGTCGACTACAAGGTCTCAGATAACTCGCTGCTGTTTGCCAAGGCCTTCTATTCCGACTTTCAGGATTACGGCGACAAGTGGACCTATACGTTGCAAGATGTGGTCACGCCGGATCCGAGCAGCCCCACGGGCGACCCGGCAACGTTCGCTGGCGACAAGCCCAAGTACAAGACTTCAAGGCGCGCTCCGGACTACGGGATCGGACTGGCTACCTTCGGCGGAAACCACTTATTCACGAACTCATGGTTCAAATGGGAAGCTGCGTTTTCCCGTGCGCGCCAGCTGGCCGCCGCGGGCAACCCGGGCGCGACTTTCAAACCTTCAAAGGCAGTGAAGAATTTCGCCGAGAACTCCTGCTACTACGATCCGGGCGCCAACCCGACCCAGTACCGCCCGCAATGGAATCCGGCCTGCACGGCAGCCGGGTCACCGGTATTTGACCAGACCCAATGGAACCTGACGGAGCTTGACCTGACCAGCGGGCAGACTGCGCAGATCAACCTGCAAGGTTCCGCATCCTACGGCATGAACTATCATGCCGGCAGCCACCCTTCCACGCTTGAGATTGGATTCAAAATCCGCAATCAGCACAAGGGGCAGTTCGCGTATTCGCCGGTTTATGACAACGAGACAACCACGATTCTGGCCAGCCAGTTCACAAGTCCGATCGTGAACAAGAATTTCTACGACGGCAGCTACCAGATGGGACCGCTTACCGATTGGCCCTCGATTGTCGCTTTCGCCAACGCCAATCCCGGCCAGATTGGCACTCTCGACGTGGATGCCACGCATGTGGGCTCCGATGCCAGCAACTTTAACCTGGAGCAGCGGATCGCCGCGGGCTACATCATGAACACCGCGCAGCTTGGCAAGGTGCATCTCCAGGCCGGGTTGCGCTTTGAACAGACGAATGTGAAGACGACCGGCTACCAGGTGATCACGAATCCGGACGGTACATGGGGCGGGACGACTCCGGTCCCTGGAACGAAGTCGTATCTTGACATTCTTCCCAGCGTGCAGGCCCGGTATCCGATTACCAACAACTCCGACGTGCGCGCGTCTTATGGGCGGGGAATTGCCCGGCCTGACCCGCAGGACCTGATTCCCTACATCACGCTGGATACCTCAGGGTCGATCTCGAAGGAAGGCGTTGGCAACCCCGCACTAGTCTCTGAGCACGCCAATAACTTCGATGTGCTCTACGAACATTATCTGACTCCGCTTGGACTGCTCCAGGCAGGGTTCTTCTACAAGGCGCTCACTAACCCCTTGGTGGTGAACCAGGGATATGTAACATCGGGTACCTACACAGGCTATCTGCAAACGCAGCCGAACAACGGCGGCAACGCCTGGGTCTACGGAATTGAGCTTGCATATCAACAGCGGCTCTCGTTCCTGCCCGGTATGCTTGGCGGCCTGGGCTTCGCAGGTAACTATACCTACAGCGATTCGCGCGCCAAGAGCGTGGACCCTCTGCGCACCGACAGCCCGGCGCTGCTGCGCCAGACGCCGAACACGTGGAACATTGGGCCCAGCTACGATCGGGGGCGGGTTTCAGTCCACCTGGGACTGGAATACAACGGAGCCAGCATCTACTCCTACCAGTATGAGGACCTGCAGCCGAACCCAGCCGGCGGCACTTTGCCCAACCCGCGAGTTGGCGGAGTTGCCGGACCTGCCGGCGATAACTACCTCTACCCCCACCTTCAGGTGGACGCCCAGGTGAGTTATCGTCTTCCGAGGGGGTTTGAGTTCTACGCACAGGGTTTGAACCTGACCAACGAAGTCTTCGGTTTCTATTACGGCAGCCCGCAGTATGTGGTTCAGCGCGAGTATTACCATCCCACCTATGGCGGCGGATTGCGCTGGACATCCCACCGCGACAACTAACATCCGCATAACTTCAGCGGGTACACATCGCGATAGCTGGCTTTGCTCCATTACCCGGAGCAAAGCCGGCTGTTCGCTACTTCATATATTGGAGAAGACATTGAACTCTACTGGAACGCAACTTGAAGTCCGCGGACGGCTCATCCATTGCGCCGCATTCCGCATTCTGGCCGGCGCGGCCATTTCGCTCATCGTGGTTCTGGCAACCCAGTTGACTGCGCAGCCTCAACCGCAGGCGCTGAAATTTTCCAAAAAAATCATCTTGCCGGGCGTTACGAGCAAGTTCGACCACTTTGCGTTCGACGCGGCAGGCAGCCGCCTGTTTGTCGCGGCCACCGGAAGCCACTCAGTGGAAATCATCAATCTCAAGACGGATCAGGTGGAGCAAAGCATCACCGGCCTGGGAAAGCCGCATGGGCTGGCCTGGGTTGAAGCCACCGGCAGCCTGTATGTGGCTGACGGATCGCTTGGCGAACTCCAGGTGTACAAGGGCAAGCCGCTCGCGCTGGCAGGAAAGATCAAACTCTCTGACGATGCCGACGACATGGTTCTTGACGAAGCGCATCACCTGCTGTTTGTGGGCCACGGAAGCGGCACACCGGCTAACGTTGCCGTCGTGGACACCGACCACTTTGCGCTGGTTACCAATCTGCCCGTGGCCACACACCCGGAGGCGCTCGACATCGACCCAGCCACCGGCCGCGTGTTTGTCAACATCGCCGATTCGAACGAAGTGGCAGTGATCGGCACAGAGGCCAGGGCCATCTCAGCGCACTGGAAGCTCACCAAGGCCGCCGAGAATGTGCCCCTGGCATTCGACGCGGAGCATAACGTGCTCTATGTAGCCTGCCGGACCCCGGGCACTGTGATTGTGCTGGATGCATCCACAGGCAAGGAACTCGCCAGCCTTCCGGCAGCGGGTGGCGCTGACGACCTGTTTTACGATGCGACGCTGGGGCGCGTGTATGTGATCGCCGGCTCAGGCGAAGTGGATGCCTACCAGGTGGACAAGGCGAAGACGCTGCGCGCTCTGGGAGTGCTGCATACGGCGCCCGGAGCCAAGACTGCGCTGTTTGTTCCCGCGCAAGGGCTGCTGTATGTGGGTGTGCCCGGCGTTGCCGGTCACGCGGCGGAGATTCACGTCTATGCAACAGTGAAGAACGAGGCAAACCGATGAAGGTCCGCGCTGCCGGAATTCCAGTTTGTGCCGCGATCTGTCTGGCTCTTGCGGCCTGCAATCTTCAGGCGCAGCCGGTCCCGAAGGATAAGGATGCACAGACCGACGCGATCAAGTTCGTCGTGATCGTGAGCCGTCACGGAGTGCGATCGCCCACCGGCAAGACCGACCAGTTGAACAAGTACTCGCGCGAGCCATGGCCGGCATGGAGCGTGCCTCCCGGCTACCTGACGGCACACGGCGCACAACTGATGACGCTGTTCGGCGCATATGACCGCGAGCTCCTGGCTGCCGAGGGGCTGCTGGCGCCCAGCGGTTGCGGCAATGCAACTCAGATCAGAGTTGTCGCCGACTCTGACCAGCGAACCCGCGAAACGGGCAAGTCGCTGGCTGCGGGCTTGGCTCCCGGCTGCGCGATTGACGTCACCACGCAGCCGGAAGGAACCCAGGATCCTCTCTTTCATTCATTGGCAGCCGGGGTTGGGCAGCCTGACAAGCAGCTGGCGACCGCAGCAGTCTCGGGAAGGATTGGCGCCAATCCGCAGGGAATTGCCGAAGCTTATCGCCCGCAGTTCCAGGCTCTTGAAGATGTCTTGCTGGCCTGCAAAAGCAGCGAGAAGTGCGCCGCCGGCGGCACGCCGGCTCCTGCATCGCTGTTCGACATTCCCGCTTCGCTCGCGCCGGGCAAGGGCGACCATCTGGTGGAGTTGCGCTCGCCGCTCAGTATCGCATCCACCATGGCTGAAGACCTGTTGCTCGAGTACACCGAGGGCATGGATGCGGCGCATGTGGGCTGGGGACGCGTGGATAGCAACAAGCTGCGCGAACTCGTGCAACTGCACACCGCCAGCGAAGACATTGTTCAGCGCACGCCCTACATCGCGCGCGCGCAGTCTTCAAACCTTTTGTTCCATGTGGTGCAGTCCATCAAGCAGGCCGTCAGCGACGCGCCTGTGCCGGGCGCACTCACGCATCGCGGGGACCGGCTTCTCGTTGTTGTCGGCCACGATACGAACCTGGCAAACATCAGCGGAGCGCTTGAATTGTCGTGGCTGATTGACGGCCGTCGCGACGACACCCCACCTGGCGGAGCCCTGGCCTTTGAACTTTGGAAGCGACACGGCACAGACGAGTATTTTGTGAAGACCTTCTACCAGGCTCAGACCTTTGAACAGATGCGCAACGCCACGCCTTTGAGCGTTGCAAACCCTCCCGAGCGCGTACCTGTGTTTGTGCCCGGTTGCGGCCAGGCCGATGGCTCGTGCAGCTGGGAAGACTTCCAGAAAGTGGTGGCGGCGGCGAGCTTTTCAGCCTTTGTGAAATGACCGCCCTGGCTCTGCGCCCTGGTAGTGCGCGGAGGGGAACCCATTGATCGGCGTTGCGAGAGCGCCGCAGTTGGAAAGCGCCGCGAGCCAGCGGTAAGACTTCTTGTCGTTTTGCATCGCATCCCCCGGGAACCCTTCGGCTGCGGCTGCCTCAGCGCGGGAGGCACAGGCGGGCCGGAGCTCGCTTCTTCAACGGTCAAGCGACCGGGCGCTGTGCATAGGAGAGGGGCAAGATGGACGCGGGCCTTCTGCTCAGCTCCTTCTATCTGCTTCGGCAGCGAGCGCGATGCAATGCAGACCCAGCTGAGAGTGCGGGTGCACTTATGTAATGGTCTGAAGTGCACGGCCATCCAAGATTGATGGGTAGCGTCTGCTGGAATGGGGCGCAAGGCGCGGAGCGCTCCAGGGGTGTGCCGATACCACGCAGTCAGTGTCCCATTTCGGGCAATGTGTCCTGTTTTCCGACCTCCTTCATCAGTTGATCAATATTGACCACTTTCGGCTTGTCGCAATCTCGCCGAAGGTTCCAACTAGATTCATAGACCGGCATTCACATCTGATCTGCTCTATCTCATGCACTCCGCTTGAGAGTGCGAGGCCCTTTTGAGCAGTTCCACTGAATTCGGAAAAACCGAGCAGAACCGCGAAAGGAAAGGACTATGGCACTCGTCAAGAAGGCTGCCGCGCAGACTGTGTCTGCTGGAAACGATGGAAAACCCTCGCTGGTAACGGCCCGCGAGGCAGAGGCGCAGCGCAAGAAGGCTAGGACACTCGCCAAACAACAACAGGCGGCCGAGCGCATTGCGGCGGCCACGGCGGAACTGGCCTCGGGCATTGCCGAAGCTTCATCGGCGGCTGAGGAGTTGAAGCGGGCCAGCGATCAGATCGCAACCGGCGCCGAAGAGGCCTCGAGCGCGGCGCAGGAGTCGCTTGCGGCTTTCCAGCAGGTGGGCGTGTCGCTCACGCGGCAGTTGCAGAATGCCGACCAGAGCCGCGGCAAGGGCGAGGCCTGCCAGACGCTGATTGCCCAGACCAGCGCGGATGTGGCCGGCCTTATCGGGAATGTCGGGGTGGCGGCCCAGCGGCAAACTGACTCCGTGCGCATGGTGGTTGAGCTGGAGCAGCAGGCAGCCAACATTGGCGACATCGTCAAGGCCGTCGCACGCATTGCCGACCAGACCAACCTGCTCGCGCTGAATGCGGCCATTGAGGCCGCTCGCGCCGGCAAGCATGGCAAGGGCTTTGCGGTGGTTGCCGACGAGGTTCGTACGCTGGCTGAGACCTCGGAGAAGAGCGCCAAGCAGATTCAGGAACTGGTGGGGCAAATCCAGAAGGACGTGAAGTCCATCGCCGATGGCATCAACGGGTCTGCCAAGACGATTGAAGAAGAAGTTGCGAAGGGCAAGATCATTACGGCGCAATTGGAGCAGATCCGGGTGGATGCAATTGAGATCGTGAAGGGCATCCAGGAGATCGCCACCAATGCCGGGCAGTCGAACGTTGCAGCGCAACAGGCATTGAAGGGCTCGCAGAGCATCGCGGCCGCGGCCGAGGAGCAATCCTCTGCGGCCGAAGAGTCCGCTAAGACGGTGGCCGAGCAGGCGCAGGCTCTGGCCGAATGCGAACAGGCGGCACAGGCTCTCTCGGAACTGGCAGAGGATCTGAAGAACTCGACCGACGTTGCCAAGAGCGCCGAGCAGGTGGCCTCGTCGTCCGAGGAGCTGTCTTCAGCCGTGCAGGAGATCAACCGGTCGAGCGCGCAGATCATGACCGCCCTGGGGCAGATTCGCAAAGGCGCGGAGGTGCAGTCGTCGGCCTCAGAGGAGTCGGCGGCAGCGACTAACCAGATCGAGAAGGGCCTTGAGGTGGCCCAGAAGCGAGCCAAGGCAAGCGCCGAAAAGGTGGTGGCCATCAAGAACCTGCTCGGGGAAAACAAAATCGCTGTCAACGCGCTGATCACCGGCATCTCCACATCGGCTGAAGCCTCCCGCGCAAGCATCAAGCAGATGAACGACCTGGAACTGGTTTCGCGGCGCATTGACAAGATTGTGGAAGCCATCAGCACGGTCTCAATCCAGACCAATATGCTGGCCGTCAACGGCGCCATTGAAGCCGCGCGCGCCGGCGAGTTTGGCAAGGGCTTCGTGGTGGTTGCAACCGATATCCGCAACCTGGCGCACGACTCGAGCGAGAACGCCGACCGCATCAAAGATCTTGTCAAAGCAGTGCAGGACCAGATCGGGGTGGTAGGCCGCGACCTCAACGAGATCGTCGTCTCTGCTGTCTCCGAGGTGGAAAAGGCAAAGTCCACAACTACGGACCTGGTGTCGATCGAGAGCGACATTCTGGTGGTCGAGAAAGGTACGCAGGAGATTCTCTCCGCATCGGACGAGATTGCCGCTGCTATTGCCCAGGTGAAGAAGGGCATCGAGCAAATCTCCGCCGCCGCGACGGAGGCCGACAAGGCCGCAACGGAAGCCGCCAGCGCCGCCCAGCAGCAGTCCAAGGGCGCCGAAGACCTGGCAGCAGCCATCGAAGAGATCGCTTCCCTGGCCGACGAACTGCAGAGCGCAGCGTAAGGGGATGAGGCGATGACGACAAAGAACGGCAAGCACCGCAACGGCGGGACGGCGGTCCTGGAACCTGCTCAGGAGCCGGCTCAGGACCCGATTTTCGAGGATCAACCCGAGGAGGCAGCGCATCCTGTGAAACAGGCCGCGGTTGCCGCCTCGGCTGTTCAGAAAGAAGCGCAGCAGGGCACGCAGCAATTTGTCACCTTCATCGCCGGCGACGAGGTTTTTGCCGCCGACATGGCGCCGGTGAAAGAGATCATTCGCGTCCCCGAGGTGGTGCGGGTGCCTCTGGCTCCCGCGGCGCTCGAGGGCCTGGCCAACCTGCGCGGCAAGGTGCTGCCCATCATCTCGCTGCGGCGGCTGTTCGGCTTTGAAGAGCTGGCGCATGACGACTCCACGCGCGCCCTGGTCATTGATGTGGGCCAGCCGCTGGGTTTTGTGGTGGACCGCGTCTCCAGCGTGATGGGCGTGGAAGCAGCCCACATTGAAGATGTGGGCTCCATACGCACAACGGTCAATACCGAAGTGCTTTCCAGCCTCATCAAGGACGCAGGCGGCCACGCCATGATCATGGTGCTGGACTTTGCCAAGCTCATCGCGCGGGAGTTCTCGCAGATTGCAGCGATTAGCCGGAGCGCTTCAGTTGCCAGCGATGCCCGGGCGGAAACGCAGAGCGAGGAGGAGGAATCGAGCGACGAGTTGCAGTTAGTCAGCTTCGACGTGGATGGCCAGGAGTATGCCATCGCCATTGATGACGTGCAGGAGATTGTGCAGGTACCGGAGGCGGTGATTCATGTTCCGCACTCGGACGCGCATGTACTGGGCGTGATGACGCTGCGCAGCCGGCTGCTGCCGCTGGTGAACCTGCGCACCATGTTCGCGCTGCACTATCGCGAACTGGATGAGAAGAGCCGCATCGTGGTGCTGACCCTGGGCGGCGTCTCGGTTGGCGTGGTGGTGGACGCGGTCAGCGAGGTGCTGCGCGTCTCCAGGTCGGGCGTAGATGCGCTGCCCGCCATGCTGGCGCGCGAAGGAAACCTTGCCGAGGTGACCTCCATCTGCCGTCTCGACAACGGAAAGCGCATGGTCTCCATTGTCACCGCGCGCAATCTCTTCGGCCATTCCGTTATCAAGGAGGCATTGAGCGCCGTGAACGAAAGCGATGAGCAGGAGGTTCAGCAGACCGCCGAGGCCGAGGAGACCCTCGACGACGATGAACAGGTTGTCGTCTTCCGACTGGACAAGGAAGAGTTCGGCGCGCCGATTGCCAGCGTGCAGGAGATTGTCCGCGTGCCAGACGAATTGGTGCGGGTTCCCAAGGCGCCGCCGTTCGTTGAAGGCGTCATCAACCTGCGGGGAACGGTGTTGCCGGTGATCGATCTGCGGCTGCGCCTGGGCCTGAACCAGGTGGAGCGCTCGGATCGCCAGCGGATCATGGTGTTCCTCATCTCCGGAGTGCGCACGGGGTTCATTGTTGACCAGGTCGCCGAGGTGCTCAAGATTCCCAAGGGCGCCATTGAATCGGCGCCGCAGCTTTCCACAGAGCAGGGCCTGCTGCTGAGCCGCATGGCCAACCTTGAAAAGCAGAAGCGGATGGTGCAGTTGATCGATCCGCCCCATCTGATGGGGAAGAAGGAGCTGGTGGCGTTGGCCGCCGTGGCCGGGTGAGTCCATGATTAAGCTGCTCGTTGTGGATGACTCGGCGCTGATGCGGCGCCAGTTGATGACCCTGTTTCAGGCCGAGGGAGACTTTGAGATCCGCCAGGCCCGCAACGGCGACGAGGCGGTGAGGGAGAACCGGGAGTTCCAGCCGGATGTTGTCACGCTTGACATCAACATGCCGGAGATGGATGGGCTGACCGCGCTTTCCCTCATCATGGCGGAACGGCCGGTGGCCGTGGTCATGGTCTCCTCGCTCACCAACGAGGGCGCGCTGGCCACGTTTGAGGCCCTCAACCTGGGCGCGGTGGATTATGTCGCCAAACCCGGCGGCACTATTTCGCTGTCTATCGATCGGGTTGCCGAGGAGCTGTTGGCCAAGGTGCGCAGCGCGGCGCGGGCGCGACCGAGAGGGAAGTCGTCGGTGGCGGCCGCGGCGGCGCGGCGCATGGCTGAGGAGCGGCGCAAGGTTTCGCAGGCCTCCGCGGTGCTTGCCGAACCAAGGGGAAGCATCGAGGGGCTGTTGGTCATGGGCGCATCAACCGGCGGGCCGCGGGCGCTGGAGATTGTTCTCTCCGGCTTGCATGCCAACTTCCCGTGGCCGGTCGTGGTGGCGCAACACATGCCGGCGGCGTTTACCCGGGCCTTTGCCGAGCGGCTCGATCAATGCTGCTCCCTGCGGGTTGTGGAAGCGGCCAGCGCGCTGGCTCTTGAAGCGGGGAAGATCTACATCGGCCGGGGTGGAGCAGACACCATGCTGGCAAGCCGGGCAGGCAGGCTCACCGTGCTGGCCGCGCCGGAGAACGCGAAGTACCTGTGGCACCCGTCGGTGGAATTGCTGGGCCGGTCGGCGCTGGAACACTACGAGGCCAAGCGGATTACGGCGGTGCTGCTGACGGGCATGGGCTACGACGGATCCGACGCGTTTGCCGAGATCAAAAAGCGCGGCGGGCGCACCATTGCCGAATCGGAAGAGTCGGCCGTGGTGTACGGAATGCCGGCGGAGTTGGTCAGGAAGGGTGGCGCGAGCCTGGTGCTGCCCGCCGAGAGGATTGCCACGCAGTTGAATGCGTGGGCTGGCCGCTAACAACCGAAGTCGGCGGCGCCGGGATCGTCCGGACCAGCCAGTGAGGAAAGAAGGATGGCTCTCGTCAAGGGGAAGTCCCGCGCGTTGACATGTCAGGAAGCGGACAAGCCGGAGAGGAACTGCGAGCAACTGGCGGCTGTGCTGGAAAGCGCCGATGCCGCCGGGCGTCGCCTCGCAGCGCGCCAGATCGGGAACTGCCCCGGCGCGGCAGCCGTATTGGTTGCCCGCCTGAAGATTGAACAGGACCTTACGGTGCGCGAGGCGATTCTCAGTACGCTGGTGCGTCTCGGCGATCCATCAGTGGCTTCGGGTCTGGCAGCCTGCCTGCGCAGTGAAGATGCGGCCCTGCGCAACGAGGTGATCGAAACGATGAAGCGTCTGGGGGCAGAGATTGCGCCGGTGCTGCGCATCCTTCTTTCCGATCCCGATCCCGATGTGCGCATCTTCGCCGTCAACATTCTGGATTCAGAACGCTACCCCGAGGCGGAGACCTGGCTGATCGAGGTCATCGGGCATGACCCGCACGTGAACGTCTGCGCCACGGCGGTGGATTTGCTGTGCGAGGTGGGTACGGAGGCAGCCCGCGAATCGCTTGTTGGCCTCAAGGCGCGCTTCGCCTCAGAAGCCTACATTCAATTCGCGGCCGATCTGGCGCTCAAGCGTATTCGCGAAATCTGACCCTTCATGACCGCAGCTGCGCCCTTTGAAGAACCCGGGCCGAACATCACCACCGAAGACTTTCTGAAGTTTCGGGAGTTCTTCTATCGCCGCACGGGCATCAGCTTTGAGGCCTCCAAGCGCTACTTTGTCGACAAGCGCCTGCTTGAGCGCATCGAAGCCACCCGCACGGGAAACTTCCGCTCCTACTTCACCTTGCTGCGCTTTCAGGCATCGGGCGAGGAGATTGAACAACTCACCAACCTGATGACGGTGAACGAAACCTACTTTCTGCGCGAGGAGTATCAGTTCAAATGCCTGGTCGAGTCCATCCTCCCTGAGATTGTGCGCCGCAGGAGCAGTTCAACGCCGATTCGCATCTGGTGCATCCCGTCGTCGAGCGGCGAAGAGCCGTATTCGATCGCCATGTACCTGCTGGAGACCTGGAGCGGCATCCACGAGTGGGACGTGGAGATCCTTTCCTCGGACATCGATACCGGCATCCTGCGCCGGGCCCGGGCCGGGCGCTACTCGGCCCGGTCGGTGCAATATGTGCCGCCACGCTGGCTCGCGAAGTACTTCAGGAGCGTGGGCGACGAGCACCAGCTTTCCGACGATCTGCGCCAGGCGGTCGAGTTTACCCGCGTCAATTTGGCCGAGCCAACCGACACGCTCAACTACCGGAACTTTGACGTGATCTTCTGCCGCAATCTGCTTATTTATTTTGATGACCGATCGCGGCAGACGGCGGCTGAAACCTTTTATGAAGCGCTCAATCCCGGCGGCTATGTTTGCCTGGGCCACTCTGAATCCATGAGCCGCATCTCGTCGCTGTTTGAGGTGCGCAAGTTTCCCGAGGCAATTGTTTACAGGAAGCGCCTGGAGGTGAAATGAAACGGATCCTCATTGTCGACGATGCGGCCACCGTGCGCATGTTCCATCGCGGCATTCTTGAGTCGGCCGGCTACGCGGTGGAGGAGGCGCTGAACGGCATTGAGGCTCTGGAAAAAGCCCTTGATGCCACGGACGCTCCCTTCGACATGTACCTTGTGGACGTGAATATGCCCCGGCTGGACGGCTACGGCTTTCTCCAGGAGTTACGCGGGCAGCAGATTCCGCAGCAGCCGGCGATCATGGTTTCAACCGAAGCTGAAGCCGGAGACGCGAGATCGGCCTACCGGGCGGGCGCCAACGGCTACCTGGTTAAGCCCGTGCAACCTGCAAGGTTGTTGACCCATGTGCAACTCATGCTTGGGGAGGCAAGCCAATGAATCCTCTGCTGGATCAATTCCTGTCTGAGTCGCGCGAGTTCTCCCAGGGCATCGCCGCCAAGCTGATGCAATTGGAAGATGCCCCCAGCGATCAGGAGGTCATCAACGAACTCTTTCGTCTTGTGCATACGCTCAAGGGAAACAGCGGCCTGTTTTCGTTTCCTGACTTGACCCGTGTGCTTCACGCCGGCGAAGACTTGCTGGGTCTGGTGCGGAATGGCCAGATCGCCTATTCGCGCCAGTTGGCCGACCGGTTGCTGGAGGCAATCGACCTTGTGATGGCCATGTGCGCCGAGATTGAAGCGACTGAGCAGATTGGCGGCTCCTGGTCTCAAGAGGCAGTCCGCATGGCAGACTCGCTGCGGGCGCTGATGCCTGCCGTTGAAGCCGAAGAGAAGACGCCCTTTCGCGCGACCGCATCCGCGGCTCCAATTCAGCTGCTGCCCCTTGCCGGCATTCCTGAAGCGGTTCGCCTTGAGGCGCTCAGCCGCTGCCATGAGGGGGAAACGGTGCATTGGGTCTGCTACGCGCCGACGCCGGACTGTTTCTTCCAGGGGGACGATCCTCTCTATTCCGTGCGCCAGACCCCGAGACTGCTGTGGGGCCGCGCAACCTCAGATCGGACACTGCCTTCTCTTGCCGAGCTTGACACCTACCACTGCCTGCTTGAGTTCCACCTGTTATCCACGGCCTCGCGCGAAGAACTGGCCGAGCATTTCCGTTACGTGCCGGACCAGGTGCGTATGGTCCAGGTCGATCCATGCTGGCTGGCAGATCCTGAAGCGGTGCTGAAGCAGGGCGAGGCGGCGAACGCGGAAGCAGCGGTGCGCACCGCACAGACAGCGGAATCTGCTCAAGGTGTCGAAGCGCGAATGGCCGCACTTGATGCGATTCTGACGGCACAGTTCGAGATCCTCCAGCTTGAAGACCGCCCGGTCTGGTTCAGAGGCCGGCTTGAGGCGGTTGCGGCAGTGCTTCGGAATGTCACCCGGGCGGGTGGCGATCGCGGCACGGCAAACGAGCTTGACGCTGTTCTGGCCGAGTGTCTTGAAACAGGACAGCCCACCCTGCTAAGGCTGTGGCTTGAAGCGAGCAGAGAAAAGCTGATCGCCGGTCATGCGGCTCAACTGTCCGATTCGTCGATGCCGGTCGCCGAGCCGATGCAACGGCAGGAGGAAGCCAAAGCCTGCCTTGATCCGAGAGTGGCAAATCCTTCGGCCGACGACGGCATCAGGTTTGGCCGGCGTTCCGACGACGTGCCTGGCCCTCAACGCAGCCTCAAGGTAGACCAGGCCAAGATCGACCGGCTGATGAACCTCATCGGCGAACTGGTGGTCTCGAAGAATGCCCTGCCTTATCTGGCCCAGCGAGCCGAGTCGCAGTTCGGCGTGCGCGAACTCTCCCGCGAGATCAAAGGGGAATACTCGACGATTAACCGCATCGCCGACGAGATGCAGGACGCCATCATGCAGGTGCGCATGATGGCCGTCTCCTTTGTGTTTCAGCGCTTTCCCCGCGTGGTGCGCGACATCTCGCGCAAACTGGGCAAGGAAGTTCAACTCGTGCTGGAGGGCGAACAGACTGAGGCGGACAAGAACATCATCGAGTCGCTGGCTGACCCGTTGATCCACATCGTTCGCAACAGCCTCGACCATGGTCTTGAAACGCCCGATGTCCGGCGCGCCAGCGGAAAGCCTGAGACCGGCACGCTGACCATCCGCGCCTCTCAGCAGGCCGACCGCGTGGTCATTGAGATCGTCGACGATGGAAAGGGAATTGATCCGGCCGTCATCAAGCGCAAGGCTTATCAGAAGGGGCTGATCGACGAAGCGGCGCTGGAGCGGATCGACGACCGCGAAGCGGTGAACCTGATCTTTGCAGCTGGCCTGTCGACCGCTGAAGTCATCTCCGATCTCTCGGGCCGGGGCGTTGGCATGGACGTGGTGCGTTCAGCCGTTGAGAAGATCAATGGCACGGTGGTGGTGGAGAGCCGGTTGGGCCAGGGAACCACGATTCGCATCTCGTTGCCGCTCTCGATGGCGGTTACGCAGGTAATGATCATCGAGTCGGACGGGCAACTGTTTGGCGTGCCCATGGACAATGTGGTTGAAACCGTCCGTGTTCCCAGACGCAGCCTGCATCACATCAAGCAGAGCATGACGGCGGTTTTGCGCGGGCGGACGGTGCCCTTGAAGGCCCTGAATACCCTGCTGGGAATCCCGGCTAACCCAAAGCTGAATTCTGACGATGAACTAGCTGTACTGCTGGTGCAAGCGGGGCCGGACGTAGTGGGCCTGCTCGTGGATGGCTTCAGGGAGACGGTCGGGCTGATTCAGAAGCCGTTCGGCGGAATCCTGTCGGGGCTGTCGGCCTTCTCCGGCTCTGCCCTGATGGGCGATGGTTCGGTACTGATGATTCTCAACATTCGGGAGCTCGTCTGATGCCAATCGAATTCAAGAGAAACCGGGCTATATTTCACGATGTGGTCGCAGTGGAAGAGGCCGAGGGGCTGCTGGAGTGGCTGCAAAGCAAGCCTGCCGCCAAGGTGGATCTGGCTCGCTGCCGTCATCTGCACACCGCCAACCTTCAGGTGTTGATGGCCTCAAGGCCAGCGGTATCCGCCTGGCCGGAGAACCCGGCACTGCGAGGCTGGCTTGAACCGGCGCTGAAGCCCATGTCTTGAGGACCCACCATGGCAATCTCCATTCTCGTCGTCGATGACTCGGCCACCATGCTGATGAGCCTCAAGACCGGACTCACCATGCACGGTCTTCAGGTGGAAACGGCCAATAGCGGTCAGGCGGCGCTAGATCTTTTGAAGTCTGGGCTCAAGCCTGCCTTGATCCTCACGGATGTGAATATGCCCATCATGGGCGGGCTCGAATTAATTGGGAAGATACGTGCACTGCCCGGCTTTCGCTTTCTTCCTATCCTCACACTGACCACAGAAAGCGAATCTGCCAAACGAGAAGAAGGCAAGCGTCAGGGAGCGACCGGGTGGCTGGTGAAGCCGATCGCCGGCGCCGAACTGGTCAAGGTGATCAAGCAGATTGTGCCAGGAGCGTGAGAGAGATGGCATCCTCGACATTGGGAACTGGAGCCGGTGTGCCTCTCATTCCGGCCCCTATGAATGAGCAGGATGAGAGCGATCCGGCTGCGGATGACAGGGATCGGCGCCTGCGGCGAATTCGCAACCGGCTTGCCCGCGAGGGCGCCGTTCGACTTGTACTCATGGCGATACTTTGGCTTTGCCTCACTTATGGGCTGAGCGCCGAACTGATCCCGTACCGGCTTTCCTTCGCCGGGTTGATCTTTCTGTTCATCTATTTGCCTGGACTGGGCTTTAGTCTGGCGGACTATCGGGAAGCGAGCCGGGCCATCAGCGAGATGTGGGCATTCGGTCAATACCGGTATAAGGACATCTCGCGCCTGCTGGCCACCCGCGCCATTGTGCAGGCGGACATTCAGGACTCGCGTCCTTACATCGACGTGATGCACGAACAGATCGGCGACTCTTTGGCAGAGTCAGAAGCAGAGGTTCTGAAAGTGATCGGCGAGATTGGGGTGCTCAATTCCAAAGCCAACCGCCAGCGCGAAAACATTGCGCAGTCGATTCGAAGCGGACAGGAACTGACCGACAGTACCCACCTGCGCGTCGAGAGCAACAAGCAGACTATTGCGGCCATTGAGATGCAGATGGAGGCGCAGACCGACGAGTTTCGCAACAATTTTGGCAGAATCCAGAGCCTTTCCGGCGATGTACGCGCGTTGACGCCGCTCATCAAGGTGATTACCTCCATCGCCCAGCAGACAAGCCTGCTGGCGCTCAACGCCGAAATTGAGGCAGCACGCGCAGGCAGCGCGGGCAAGGGATTCTCTGTGGTGGCCTTCGAGGTGAGAAAACTCGCAGTCTCATCCACCAAGGCCGCTGCCGATATCGGCGACAAGATCACGGCAACCTGCAAGCGTGTGGAAAGCGAGATGGCCGCAGCGCATGCCTCTCTGGAACAGCACGAGGCGAGCAGCGCCATGAAGCATCTGGTTGCCGAACTGGGAAAGATGCAGGAAGAGTTCTCGAGGAGCAGCGACCTGCTGCTGGAAGTGATCACCGAAGTGGATGCGAACTACGCCGAAAGCGTGCATCGGCTAACAGAGGCGCTGGGGCACATACAGTTCCAGGATGTGATGCGACAGCGGATGGAGCACGTGCAGAGCGCGCTGAGAGAGATGCGCGATCATCTGCAGTATCTGATGGAGACACGCCTTAACACCGACAAGGACGAAAATCTCGATGCTACATTCAAATCCCTGTTAGCGAATCATCTCACCAAGTACCGCATGGCCAGCCAGCATTTGACACACCAGGCGGTGGCCGGAGGAACCGGGGCCGGCGACCACAGCCGGCCAAGCATCGAGTTGTTTTGATGTGAGGACTGCGCCACGGCGCCTACAAACTTCGGAACAGAAAGCGATAGCAGCATCAAAGAACATATTTACGAACCCTTGGACCTGGCGATACTACCCGATCGCGGCCGCATGCCTGGCGCGCAACTCGCCATAGTCCTTCTGCAATCTGGATTCAGCCGCTGCCTGATCTTCGATTCTTTCCAGCTTGACCGCCGTGTACTTATACTCCGGCGTCTTTGAGATCGGATCGTGGTGCCCCCCGGTCAGCTCGTTGCATGCGCCAATCCACCATTGATAAGTCATGTAGACCGCGCCCAGATTGGCTCGATCCGTGACCAGCGCGCGCACCATAACCTTGCCGCGCCGGGACGAGATCCAAAGCAACTTCTGATCTTCGATCCCGCTCTTCCTTGCATCCAGGCTGTTGATCTGCACATATCCTGGCTCATCGGCCAGAGTTTGCAGGGCGCGGCAGTTGCCGGTCATAGTGCGGGCAGAGTAGTGCCCAACTTCGCGAACCGTGCAGAGCACCAATGGATACTGCTCATCTGTAGGTTCATGTGGCGGAATCCAGTCGGTCGCAACGAAAATCCCCTTGCCGCTTGGCGTGTCAAACTTGTTGTCTTTGTATAAGTAAGTCGTCCCGGGATGGTCCGTGGTTGGGCATGGCCACTGCACATAGCCAAGCCCGTCCAGTTTCTCGTAGGTCGCGCCGTAGAAGAGCGGGCATAGCTCACGCAACTCGTTCCATATCTCCTCAGTGTTCTTATAGTTCATGGGATAGCCCATGGCGGTTGCCAGCAAACCGATGATCTCCCAGTCAGGCTTGACATCGCCCTTTGGTTCAATCGCTTTGTTGAAGCGCTGAAAGCCACGATCGGCGCTGGAATAAATCCCTTCATGCTCTCCCCATGAAGTAGCCGGCAAGATAAGGTCGGCAAACATCGCGGTCTTGTTCATGAAGATATCCTGGACGATGACCAACTCCAGCTTGCCCATTGCCTCGCGAAACGCTGCCAGATCGGGCTCGCTCTGCGCGGGATCTTCGCCGAAGATGTAATAGGCTTTCAGTTTCCCTTCTTCGACGAGGTGCGGAACCTCAGTGAGGCAATGGCCCACATGCGCGGGTAGTTCGGCAACGCCCCAAGCCTTGGCAAATCTTGCGCGGGCTTCCGGATCGGTAACTTTTTGATATCCCGGGAAAGTGTTCGGAAGCACTCCAACGTCGCAGGCTCCCTGTACATTGTTCTGGCCGCGCACGGGACCGACACCGCAGTTGGGGTGCCCAAGGTTGCCGGTGAGCAGAGCGAGACCTGCGAGCCCCTTCACCACATTCACGCCCTGGCCCCACTGCGTTACGCCCATGCCCCAGAGGAGGGTGGCCGTGGGCGCCGCGGCGTACATGTGCATCGCCTGGCGAATTTGCGCCGCGGGAACGCCGGCAATCCTTTCGACATACTCGGGCGTATATTTGGCGACAACGGCCTTGTACTGCTCGAAACCTTCTGTATACCTGGCTACATAGTCCTTGTCATAAAGCTCTTCCTCGATCAAGACATTGGCAAAGGCGTTCACAATCGCCATGTTGCTGCCGTTCTTGATGGGGAGATAGAGATCGGCAATGCGAGCTGTCTCAATAAAGCGGGGGTCGCAAACAATGATCTTTGCGCCCTTCTCTTTGGCCTTGATGATGCGCCGGGCGACGATGGGGTGCGAGTCGGCAGCGTTATAGCCAAAGACCAAGATACACTTGGTCTCCTCGATCTCGCCAATCGAGTTACTCATCGCTCCATTGCCCAGCGTAGCCTGCAGCCCTGCCACTGAGGGCGCATGACACACACGCGCGCAGCAATCCACGTTGTTGGTGCCAACCACCGCTCGCGCAAACTTCTGCATCACATAGTTGGCCTCGTTGCCGGGCCCACGCGAGGAGCCGGTCAACATGATGGAATCGGGGCCGTATTTTTGCTTGATCTCCATGAGCCGGGTGGCTGCGAAGTGGATTGCCTCCTGCCAGGAAACCTCTTTGAACTCGGCGTTGCGATTCACGCGCAAGAGAGGCTTCTTCAAACGAGGCGTCAATAGCTTGGTGTCGTTGAGGAAATCCCAGCCGTAATAGCCTTTGAGGCAAAGCTCACCTTCGTTGGTCACTCCGTTTGCCGGCTCCGCCCCGATAATCGAGCCGTTCTCGACGACGAGGTTGAGCTTGCAGCCAGAACCGCAATAGGGACAAACTGTTAACACTTTCTCTGCCATCTCGCTATTCCTTCTCCGATGAATCTGCCGGATGTTTCCTCACGCCCAAGCCGGCCACTCACAAAAACGCGGGTTTAGTTATCCGCATGGCTGAGATAGGCGTCCGTGCCGCCAATCACCAGCATGGCCGCCGAGTGCTCGCGCCGCTTAAGGGCAGTCATGGCCATTACGGCCGAATCAACAATGTGAATGGCCTTGGTGGGGCACACCTCAATGCAGGCTGGACCAGCTCCGCGGCTCTCGCATAGATCGCACTTGACGGCTTCAACATGCGTCGTTCCGGTGTATGGGCGATCGGAGTGAAGCAACTCGCACGGCAAAACCTCAATCACTCCGAAGCTACAAGCGATCATGCAGCTCTTGCAGCCAATGCATCGGGACGGAATGACCTCGACGGAATTGGCGCCCTTGACGAGCGTGCCGGTGGGGCAGACAGCCGCGCAGGGCGCGTCGTCGCATTGGCGGCACTGCACCGGCGTGCTGATCTTCGCTGTTTTCACCACCTTGAGCCGGGGAATAAAGGATGCCGGCGAGAGCGTGGCGATTGCGTCTGCCGGGGAATGGGCCAGCGCGCACGCCAACTCGCATGTTCGGCATCCGATGCATTTGCCCGGATCTGCGATTACCAACTTATTCATCCCATCACCTTTTTCCTATGCCATCCTGCACAGTGTCTACCGGCAGGCGATGTCTACGCGATTACGACCAGATATTTGGGAAACTCCCTGCTGTGGCAGCCGTACGCTGCCGCTTGCAGTCGAGACAGAGCACTTCAGATTGCCCCTCGGGAAGGGCCTGGAGGCGCTGGTCCATGAACTTTTGTGTGATGACCGGAGCGCTGCAAGATGTGCACGTAAGCAACGCGAATCGCGCGATGGTCAAATCCTGGCGCACGATGGCGCGCTCCCCGGCGCCATCTTCAAGACGAATCATCCCTGTGGGGCAGACCGCTGCGCACGAGCCGCAACCGATGCAAAGCTCAGAGAGCGCGCCGAACTCAGTAGTGACATTTCGGCCCTGTCCGCGGCCGGCAAATGAAATAGCGGCGGTGCCGATCTTCTCCTTGCAGGTTCTGACGCAAAGGCCGCAGCGCACACACAGGTCGTGCTCAGCACCCGCGCCGAATCGGGTGGAGTGAACGCCGTAGCGCTTCGCCATGGCGCGCAACGACTCCGAATCGGGAGAGCGGCCTAGGAGAAGTTCGAAGAGGATTTTGCGCGTCCGCTGCACATCTGGAGATTCGGTGATTACCACCAGGCCGTCTGAGACGGGCAGCGTGCAGGCGGCCACCAGTCCCCGGCGCAGCGCCGGGCCTTCAGCCTCCACGACGCAGACGCGGCAAGCTCCATAGGAACCGAGAGCTTCATGGTGACAGAGTGTTGGAATGTCCACCGCAGCTCTACGCGCCGCCTCAAGCACCGTGATGCCTTGCGGGACTTCATGAGTCTGGCCATTCAGCGTAATCGTGGTCATGGTTATGCCCTTACCACCGCATGAAAATTGCAGCTATCGCGGCAGACTCCGCACTTGATGCAAGCCGACTGATCCACGGCGTGCGCCTTCTTTCTGTCGCCATGGATGGCTTTCTTCGGACACTGGAGTGCGCACAATGTACAGCCCGTGCAAGCTTCCTGATCAATTGTGAAGGTGATGAGCGATTTGCAAACGCCGGCGGGACACTTCTTTTGATGGATGTGCGCTTCATACTCGTCGCGGAAGTAACGCAATGTAGAAAGCACCGGATTCGGCGCGGTCTTGCCCAGGCCGCAGAGTGACATGTCCCGCGTGACATGGCACAGTTCTTCGAGCGCGGTAATGTGCTCTGGAGTGCCGAAGCCATCGGTGATTTCGGTCAACAGGCGAACCAACTCGCGTGTTCCCTCACGGCAGGGCGTACATTGACCGCAGGACTCATCCAGGCAGAAGGAGACAAAGTATTTGGCCACATCTACCATGCAGGTGTCTTCGTCCATGACCACCATGCCACCGGAACCCATGATGGATCCAACCGCCGTGAGGTTCTCGTAGTCCAACTGCACGTCAATATGCTTTGCCGGAATGCAACCGCCTGATGGGCCTCCGGTCTGCACGGCTTTGAATGCCTTGCCCCCGGGAATGCCTCCGCCAATTCCGTAGATCACCTCACGCAACCTGATTCCCAGCGGCACTTCAACCAGGCCGGTGTTGTTGATTTTGCCTACCAGCGAGAAGATCTTGGTGCCTTTTGATTTCTCTGTGCCGATGGAACCAAACCAGGCCGCACCACGCTGGACGATCTTGGGAATCGTCGCCCAGGTCTCAACGTTATTAATGCAGGTGGGCGCGCCCCACAGGCCCTTATTCACGGGAAAGGGCGGCTTCGGCTTCGGCTCGCCGATCTGGTCTTCGAGTGAAGCGATCAGAGCCGTCTCTTCTCCGCAGACAAAGGCGCCCGCTCCAAGCTTGACGTGAATATCGAAGTCGAACGCGTGCCCCATGACGTTGGCGCCCAAGTAGCCGCGCTCGCGGGCTTGATCGATGGCGCGGCGCAGCCGTTGCACGGCCAGAGGATATTCAGCCCGGATGTAAACGTACCCCTTGGAGGCTCCGATTGCATGAGCGCCAATCATCATGCCTTCAATCACGGCATGCGGATCGCCTTCGATGATGGCGCGATCCATGAAGGCGCCTGGATCGCCTTCATCGGCGTTGCAGATCAGGTACTTTTTCTCGCCGGGCGCGCGACGGCAAAACTCCCATTTCATGCCCGTCGGAAAGCCGGCGCCGCCGCGTCCCTTGAGCCCGGAGGTTTTGATCTCTTCAATCACCTGTTCGGGCGTCAGGGTTGAAAGGACGCGGCTGATTGACTGGTAACCGCCAATCCCGCAGTAGGCGTCGATGTCTTCCGGATCGATGGTTCCGCAGGCTCCGAGCACTACCTTGCTCTGCGCGGAGTGGAAGAGCGCGTATTCCGGCCCGGCAAGCCATTCCTTTACGGGAACTCCGCCAACAATGTGCTCGTCTACGATGCGGCTCACCATCTGCGGCTTGACGAATTGATAGGCGGTCATTGCTCCATCGATGGTCACCTCGACGATGACATCTTTGGCACAGAAACCCATGCACCCCACCTGGTCAACGCACTTTTTGCCAAAGGTGGCTTGCAGGCCCTTCTCAGCCATTGTCTGCTCAAAAGCCTTCAGTACGCCCGCCGCGCCGGCCGCTACTCCGCCTAATCCCATGCAGACCCGCACGGTAATTGCGCGGGAATTGGCCGCCGGCTCGACGGCAGGTTGGGTCTCGGTTCGCGGCGCGGCAGAGTCGCCTGCTGCAGCTTCAGGCCCGGGCTGAATGAGATCAGTTCCCAGCTCCTTGATCATCTTCGAGATTGCCTTGGCGGTAACCTCGCCATGGGTTTGATTTCCGACGACAACAACGGGCGCAAAGCTGCATGCACCAACACAGCGCACTTCGCTCAGGCTGAACTGCATGTCCTCAGTGGTTTCGCCTGTCTCAATTCCGAGTTTGCGTTTCAACTCGTCCAGGATGCGCTCGGCACCCTTCACATGACAGGCAGTCCCGGTGCAGACCTGGACCTGATGGCGGCCCTTCGGCTTCAAGCTGAAGAAGTGGTAGAACGTGGCGATGCTGTAAAGCCGCGTAACGGGGATGCCGGTCTGTTTGGCCAGGTAATAGAGCGCATCCTTGGGCAGATAGCCGTAGTGCGACTGGACCTCATGGAGAACGGAGATCAGGTTCCCAGTCACTTCAAGATGACGGGCCAGAATGTCGTCAACGGGGTTTATTTCCATTCGATTGGCACGTGCGGCAGAATCACTGGCCGCCGCTGCCCCCTCTCACGAATCTGCACTTTGAGCACAGCAACTGCCGATTGCCGATCGATTGAGCCGGCAGCATCATGGCTCTCCGCTTCCGGAACTCCTCGCTCTGGAAACTGCCGAGCGTTGCGCACAATGAAACATCGATCCCTTCGTCGCACGCACTCAATCGGCATTGTGTTGAACAGAACACTCTAGCGGTTATGTAAAGGGTAAGCAAGGGGGCAATACCCAGGCTGACGCGCATAAATATCCGGTTGCTAAAGGCCCTCTCGAAACGAATGGAAACAAAGGTGATAGGCATTCCCGTTCCAGTTCGCTGAAACATCGAAGACTCTCGATGTTGGCCGGTTACCTGCAAATCCTCAGCAGGAAGCGGAAGCTGCGATGCGGTCAGGCAAAAATTTACAAGAATCGCCTTGAAACGCTTGACTACCGCCGATTTGATTCGAGACCATGACTGCACCGCTTCCCCTAAGGCGCCTGCTCGGTCCATTGGAATCCTGGTTATTCCGCCAGAATGCGTGGCTCCTGGCAAGTGGAAGATCACTGGAGGGAACTGTTCATTGCGTAACCTACGTCTGCTCAAGAGTTTGCTTTCTGTCGCATTTCCGATTGGTTTGCTGGTCGCGCTGGTTCCGAGCGCGGCGGCGGCAGGGTTCACCATCACCCCCACCACGCTGCCCACAGGCTGGGTAGGCACGCCCTATTCGGTTCAGCTGACAACCTCGGGGGGCACAGGCACGGTGGTGTGGCAAAGCTCAGACGTGCTTTTGGCGGGGTTGCACTTCACCACAGCTGGGGTCATCAGCGGCACGCCCACAGCCTGGTCCACAACGGGCAGCAGCGTATTTACGGTGACAGCAACCGACTCAGCCAAGCCGGCGCACACGGCAACGGCGCAGCTTACCTATATCATCGATAACACCAGCGGCAGCTTCAAGATCACCACCACCAGCCTGGCTACGGCCTACCAATGGGATAGTTACTCCGCCACTGTAGCCTCATCCGGCGGCACAGGCAAGGTGACCTACACCTTGATCAATGGAACAGTGCTGCCGCAGGGGATCTCTCTCTCGGGCGCCGGCGCAATTACAGGCACACCCACATTTACGTCCGGTGGAACCGCCGATTGGATCATGGTGCAAGCCACGGATTCATCGGCTCCCACACCCAAGACCGCGACTGCTTTCCTCGGGTTCACGATCGCGGCAAATCCGGTTACGATCTCGCCTCTTACGCTGCCGACCGCCACCGTGGGGGCAGCCTACACGGCAACTTTGACGGCAAACGGCGGCGCCGGCCCCTACACGTGGAGCCTGCCGGACAATACGCAGTTTCCCGGCCTGACGCTTACCGCTGCCGGCGTACTGAGCGGAACGCCCACCTCGCCTACGCAGGTTGGCAGTCCAATGGTCTTCCGGGTCAAGGCCACCGACTCTTCTAATCCGAAGAACACTCCGATTGCGGGCATCACGCTTACCATTAACCCGTCGCCGATCTCAGTAGCTCCTCTTACTCTGCCCAATGCAACGGTTGGGCAGCCCTACACAACAACCCTTACTGCCAGTGGCGGCAAAGGCCCGTATACCTGGGCGCCGCTTACCAACAATTTTCCACCCGCGGGGCTCACTCTTAGCTCTGGCGGCGTGTTAAATGGGACACCGACGGTCCCCAGTCCCATCGGAGGAGTCAGCAGGTTCGGAGTTACTGTCACCGACTCATCAAACCCCAAGAACTCAGTGATCGCCTGGATTACCATCACGGTGGGCGTATCGCCGCTTCAGGTCACCAGCGCAACGCTTCCCCCGGCGACAGTGGGTGTTCCTTATAGCACGCAGCTTGCCGCCACCGGTGGCGTTTCGCCTTACCTTTGGTCGTTTGCCAAGGGCAGCAACTACCCGCTCGGCTTGCAGATCAGCCCTTCCGGCGTATTGAGCGGCATTCCTGCCACCAGCAGCGGCCCCAACCCAACCTCCTTTGTTGTTCAGGTGATGGACTCCTCAACCGCTCACGTCATTGCGACCGGGACGGTGAATCTCCAGATCAATGCTAACCCGCTGGTGATTACCTCAATAAGTCTGCCGACCGGCGTGGTAGGGGTGTCTTATTCAGCGCAACTTGCGTCCACCGGCGGAACCGGCAACGTCACATGGAAGCAGGTTACCGGCGCCGGCGCCGGCACTCTGGTTGCGCCTCTGACGGTGAGCGCCGCGGGCTTGGTAGCCGGTACGCCCACTGCCTCAACGAACGGCCCCGGGTTCTTTACCGTCACGGCCACTGACCAGGCTTCTCCTGCCCACAAGACGACTGCCGTCATCAGCTACATCGTCAATCCGTCAAGCGGCGGCTTTAAGATCACCACCACCAGCCTGGCTAACGGAACCACGGGCCAGACTTATTCTGCGCAGTTCACGTCAACCGGAGGAACCGGGGCGGTGACATGGTCAGTGCCCACGGTGATCAACAGCACCTTCCCGGCAGGAATGAACTTGTCATCAAGCGGCCTGTTCAGCGGCATTCCTCAAAGCTCCGTTCAGTACACATTTGCCGTGCAGGCCAGGGACTCGGCAGCCACTCCGCGCACTGTGATCGCCTGGCTCACCTTTACCGTCAATCAGGCGAAGCAGCCCGTCCTGACACTGACCGGAACAACCGTTCCGCCCGGCTATGTAGGAACCCCGTACACAGCACAACTCCAGGCAACCGGCGGGTCTCTCCCTTACACTTGGACGCTCAAGAATCCCGGCTCTGTGCCAGCGTGGCTGAAGCTGTCAAGCAGCGGAGCGATAACGGGGACACCCACGGTGGCTGATCCGACCTTGAGCTTCGATGTGCAATTGACGGACGGGTCCAAACCGACAGCAAACACAGCCAGCGCAACCATCAGCCTGCCGGTTTATAACGCGGTTGCCTCCTGCGCTCCCGTCTCGGCCACCGGCAATGCAAAGCTGAAGGGCAACTACGCTTTCCAAGCCACCCAGGTGAATCTTTCCGGCGGCCCGAGTGAGTGGCTTGAGGGCTCAGTGACGGCCGACGGAAACGGCAATATCACCGCGGCCCAGTTTGACTCCAACGGTCTGGCCGATATCGCGGCCAAGTCTGGCACCTTCACTGGAACCTATGCCATCGGATCGGACTACCGTGGCCTGATGAGCTTTGTGCTCTCATCAGGGGGCGGGGGGAGCCGCACCGTCAACTTCTGCATCGCCCTCGACTCGCTCCCTCCCAATGGAGCGCCGGGCGCGGCCTTGAGCGGCCGGATGGTTGAAGACGACGGGAGTGGAAAGGTAACCTCTGGAAGTTTCTACGCCCAGGGCGCAAGCAGCCCGACCGTAGCATCGCTGAAGGGCAGCTACGTCTTCGGCCTGCAAGGGGCCAGGCTCGGCAACGGGCTTGCGGGCCGCAGAACCGTCGTCGGCTACGTCACCCTCGATGGCGCTGGAAGCTTCTCCGCCGGCGAACTCGACATCAACAGCGACGAATACGACTCGAAAGGCAACGTCAGTTCGAAGTCACAGTCACAGGTGGCCGTCACGGGCACTTACACGGTGGCGTCCTCAGGCCGCGGAACCCTGGCGGTCACCACTCCAACCGCGGGCACACTCAACTTCGCCTTTTACTTGACAGCCTCGAACCAGGCGTTGATCCTGCAAACCGATGCGGCCGTCTCCCAGGCAGGCCAACCCACCAACTCCGTAATGTCCGGCAAGTTGTATGCGCGATCCACCGGCACGTTTAACAATGCAACCCTTTCAGGCACAAGTGTCTTTGTGTCCAGAGGGCTCTCCAACTCCGGCAACAACCCGCCCGGCCGCAAGATCATGGCTGGACTGCTCAACTGGGACGGCAGCGGAAACGTGACCGGCTCAGCTGACGAGAACAATGCCGGCGCCGTTACCCTGGCTGCCACGAACACATTCACAGCAACCTATTCCGTGGATGCAAACGGCCGTGCAGCGGTCCAGTCAGGCAGTGGCAGCGGACCGTACTTTTATCTCATCGGCCCTAACCAGGGAGTCGGGCTTGAGGCCAGTACGGGGGCGGGCTTCTATACCCTTGAGAACCAGGTAGCTCCCGGCGGTGGATTCAGCCTGTCGAGCTTCAATGGCGGTTACTCGTTGGGCGCCCTCTGGTACAGCGCTGCGCAGGAAGTGGCACTTACCGGCGAACTTTCGGCCAACGGAGCCGGAGCCTTGACCGACACAGTGGACCAGAATCAGGCTGGCGATGTTCAGGTTGGCCTGACGCAGGCCCTTACCTATACCGCCGCCGCTACGGGCCGGTTCGTACTCTCTAGCGGTTCCAATCCCACGGCTGTCCAATACTTTGTCACACCCCGCAAAGCCTACAGAATCAATATTGATGGATCTACCTGGGAGCCCCTCCTGGAGATCAATCAGCAATAGGCGACCGGCCCACGGCTGGCACAGTTTTGTGCTGCCAGCCGTGGGCCGCCGCTGAATCATCTGGCCACAGAAACGCACTTAGACCGTGCGCCGCCCGAACGTGGTCCCGGGAAAACTTAGGCGGGGCTAGGCCGATCTCCAACTCCCATCTGTGCTCCCGAAGCGGTCCTGCGAGCCTGCCAAGTTGCTCGCCTGATTAGAGATTTTCTCAATATTAGATTGCTTCTGGCGTTGCTTGTTGACCAAGAGAGCCCCCTCTTTTTGTCATGCTTTCTGATTTTGGAGTTGTTTGGTAGAAAATATCGCGTGATCCGTGTCACAAAGACCCCAGCCGACAGACTCTTTCCACAGAAGGCGTAGATTTCCGCCTCCGGCAGGCCCGGAATGTTGTGCGGAAATCGCCCCAGTGCCCGGTGTGTATGTGCTCTGAAGCCGCCACCGTGGATTTGCCCCCGCCCGCAGTGCTGTCGGAAAGCACTGCCGGCAATCACCTCACACTGTTGGTTTGGCAGTGAATCTACCGGCGCACCACCGAAAAATGCAAAGGGTCCGAAATGACGTTAAGCAACTGCAGTTACGGCCGCGATACGCTGCGGCACACCCCCACCCCCCCATCCCCAGGGAGTAAGCCAATGAAGCAAGTTCGTTTCCAGGGTCTCCTGCTTTTGTTGTGTCTGATTGTTCTGCCGCTCACGGCGCACGCGGCCACAACCGTCACCGTCACCCCCGGCTACACAAACCTCGGCGTGAACTCCACGTTGCAATACACCGCGGTCGTCAAGGGCCTCACCAATACAACAGTCAAGTGGGAGATCAACGGCGTGCTGGGCGGCAACGCCACACTCGGCACCATCACCGCTTCAGGCCTGTACACATCGCCGGCAACCATCCCCACGGTCAGCACGCTGGTTGAAGCGATAGCTGCCGACGGCACCATCGGCTGCCAGTATGTGAACCTGGAGCCGGCCGGGCCTGTGATCACGGCCATCAACCCGAATCCGCTGGTGACCGGCAATCCAACGCTCACCATCACGGGCGTCGGCTTCAAGCCCGGAGCCACCGTGAGCTTCAACGGCGGCAACATGGGGACCACCTATGTGAACCCAACAACGCTGACAACATCCGTTTACAACTACACGGTAGGCCCGGCCACGGTTCAGGTGGTCAACGTCGGCACACTCTGGGGCCCGGCCTTCACGGTGAATTTCGTGAGCCCGCAAGCCATCTCGCCGGCCTCTGCCTCGGTCAAGCTGGGCGCCACGCAGCAGTTCACGTCTGCCGGCGCTACCAGTTGGTCCGCGACCGCAGGCGCCATCACTTCGGCAGGTCTTTACACCGCCCCCACCACGATGCCGTCCTCCACCAAGGTCACGGTCACGGCGACCGGCCCGGGTGGTTCCGCCTCAGCGACGGTCACGCTGGCCGCGCTTGTACCGCAGAAGATCTCGCCCGTCACAGCCTCGGTAAAGATTGGCCAGACGCAGCAGTTCGTTTCTGCCGGCGCCACAAGTTGGACTGCAACAGCAGGCACAATCTCATCCACCGGCGTATATACCGCTCCGGCGGTGATGCCTGCCTCGAACGCGGTCCTCGTCACAGCCTTCGGCCCCGGCGGATCGGCCTCAGCGGCCGTGACTCTTGTTCCGCTGCCCCCGCAGGCCATTTCACCGGTCAGCGTAAGTCTCGACCTGGGCACGACGCAGCAGTTTGTTTCAGCCGGCGCCACAAGCTGGACCACAAGCTTTGGAACGGTGACAAACACCGGCCTCTATACTGCTCCCGCCACCTGGACCGGAACCGCCAGCGCAACCGTTACCGCCATAGGGCCCGGCGGCTCAGCCAGTGCGTTGGTCACCATCATCAACAGCACGCCCACCACCATTTCGCCCACCGTTACCAGCGTGATCCTGGGCGGGACGCAGCAGTTCACCACGAGCGGAGGCACCAGTTGGTCGGCAGTCAGCGGTACCGTAACCAGCACGGGTCTCTATACCGCACCCGCTAATCTGCCCGCGTCTGCTTCAGACACAGTGACGGTTACCGGTCTTGGCGGGTCAGCCACCGCTTCCATTACGCTGGTGCCTCCCACGCCCACCATCACGGCGGTCGGAACCAACGGGCAGATTCCGCTTGGCATCTTCTCCACCACTATCTCCGGCAGCGGCTTCCTTGCCAACTCAGTTGCCTATCTGAACGGAACGGCACTCGGCACCACCTACGGTTCGGGAACGCAGCTCTCGGTCTCGGGAATCACCACGCAGTCCGGAGCAGCTACGATCAGCGTAACCAACGGGCCGGTCACCTCAGCGCCTTTCAATGTCCAGGTTGGCATCGCGAATGCGCAGGTCAGTGTTGCGGCAGCTCACAGATTCCTCGAGCAGGCAGCCTTCGGGCCATCTCCAAACGATGTGGCCGCTGTTCAATCGATGGGGTTCCAGGCGTGGCTCACCAACCAGTTCAACATGCCGCAGATCTCAAACTACAGCGCCGTCACTTCAGACCAGGGCGGGATGAATCTGCAGTTTCTGGCCAATGCCGTCAGCAACCCTGACCAGCTCAGGCAGCGGGTGGCATTTGCTCTCAGCCAGATCTTTGTCACCTCAATCAACACCATCATCTGGAACGGCTCGATGATCCCCTACGAGCAGATGCTCCAGGCGGATGCCTTTACCAACTATCGCCAGATTCTGGGCGACGTAACGATCAGCCCGACGATGGGGCAGTATCTGAATATGGCCAACAACGCCGCGGCCAATCCCTCATCGGGCACCGTGGCCAACGAGAACTATGCGCGCGAAGTGATGCAGCTGTTCAGCATCGGCACCACCATGCTCAACCCGGATGGAACGCCGCAACTGGACGGGAGCGGCCTGCTGATTCCAACCTATTCGCAAGCCACCATTGGCGAAACGGCGCGGGTGTTTACCGGCTGGACCTATCAACCCACCTCCGGCCCGGTGGAGTGGAACGACTACATCAACCCGGCCGGACCGATGGTCCCTTACCCATCCGAGCACGACTTCGGATCGAAGAAGCTGGTCAACGGCTATGTTGCGCCGGCAGGCCTGTCACCGCAAGCCGATCTGAACGGCGCGCTCGATAACATCTTCAACCACCCCAATGTCGGCCCGTTTGTCAGCAAGCTGCTTATCCAGCATTTGGTGAAGAGCAATCCCAGCCCAGCCTATGTGAGTCGCGTGGCCGCTGCCTTTGCAAACAACGGCAACAGCGTTCGCGGCGACATGAAGGCGGTCATCACGGCCATCCTGCTTGATCCCGAGGCGCGCGCCAACGACAACGGCGGCAACGACCAAGCGAACGACGGGCACCTGCAAGAGCCGATTCTCTATGTCGCCGGCGTGGTTCGCGCATTTGGCGGAACCATGAGCAATCAGAACTACTTTGGCTGGGACCTGTTGAACATGAACCAGGACCTGTTCAACGCCCCCAGCGTCTTCAACTATTACTCGCCGTCGTTCTCTCCGCCGGGCAGCACGGTGCTGGGGCCGGAGTTCCAAATCTACACGCCTGACAGCGCCATCTACCGCGCCAATATGATGGCTAACTTCTTCAGCTCGTGGAGCAGTCCTTTGCTGAACTATGGGCCTGGAACCAACATCGATGTCACGCCGTTCATGGCGCTGGCCCCGAATCCGGCCAACCTGGTGGCGGCGCTTGACCTGACCCTCACCCACGGCACGATGCCCGCTCAAATGAAGTCGAACATCGTTACCGCAGTAGCCAACGACAGCAACGGAAACCTGTCGCGGGTGCTCACCGGCTCGTGGCTCATTCTCTCGTCGAGCTACTACAACGTCTGGCACTAGACCGCAATCAACACGAAGCAGAGGAGACACACCATGATCATTCGTTCAAGACGTGAGTTTTTGCGGGACGCGATTAAGACCGTTTCCGCGGCTGGCATGCTGGGCACGATGTCAAAGTTCGGACAGATGAATGCTTTTGCGGCCAACGCGGCTTCAGGCTATCAGGCACTAGTCTGCATCTTCCTCACCGGCGGCAACGACGGGCATAATACCGTGATCCCGGTTGCGACGGCGCAACAGGGCTTCAACCTTTACCAGAGCGGCCGCGCGGGGATGGGGCTGGCACAGTCTTCGTTGCTGCCTATCTACAACGGCAGCGATGTGTATGGCCTGCATCCATCGCTTACGGAGATTCGGGGCCTTTACAACGCGGGGCACGCCGCCGTGCTGGCCAACGTGGGAATGCTTGTTGAGCCGATGAATCGCACGCTCTTCAACACCAACAACAGCTCCATCATCCCCAATGCGTTGTTCTCTCACTCGGATCAGGCAAGCCAGTGGCAGACCGCCATTCCGACTGGGCTGGGCAACACGGGCTGGGGCGGCCGCATGGCAGATCTGCTGCAGTCGTCGAATGCAGGCGCGACCTTTCCCGTGGCAACATCGCTGGATGGATCGAGCCTCTTCCTCACCGGGCAGCAAACCTTTGCGGCCAATGTACCCGGTGGGTCGGCAACCTTGCTGGACACGGTCAACTCGGCGCGAGCAGCCGGGATGCAGCAGTTGCTGACCTTCGACAACGGCTTGCAGCTTGTGCAGCAGGCCAACGACACGCTGAACCGCGGCATGAGCTACGCTAATGCGCTTAGCGGCGCGCTAGCAGGCTCGACGCTGGCCACGCAGTTCCCGCTCACGGGGGTTGATGGCTCGCCGAACAATCTCGCCATGCAGTTGCAGACCGTGGCGCGCATCATCAAGGTGCGCAGCTCACTGGGCCTTTCGCGGCAGATCTTCTACTGCAACCTCGACGGCTTCGATACCCACGGCGGCCAGTTGGCGATTCAGGCTTCGCTCTTGCAGCAGTTGAGCTCGGCGGTGCTGGCCTTCTATGAAGCGACGCAGGAGTTGGGCGTTGACCAGAACGTGACCACGTTCACTGCCTCTGAGTTCGGGCGCACGCTCACGCCGAACGGAAGCGGGGGTACCGATCACGCCTGGGGCAATCATCACTTTGTGATTGGCTCCGGTGTACAGGGCGGCAAGTTCTACGGCCAATTTCCGCTGCTCGCGCTGGGCGGCAGCTACGATGCCACCCAGCGCGGCTCGCTGATTCCTACCACTGCGGTGGACCAGTACGGAGCCACCCTCGCACAGTGGTTTGGAGTGGGGCCGACCAACCTGCCCTCCATCTTCCCCAACATCGGCAACTTCAGCTCATCGAACCTGGGCTTTCTGGTTTAGGGCGCGAACCGTCGATCTGCCCACAACCAAAACGGGGAGGCAATCGCCTCCCCGTTTTGGTTGCAAGATGAACTCGTCAGAACTCATTTGCTCCGCGCCTCTCAGCCGCTGCTTCCCATCCACTGCGCCACATGGGCTCGCCGACCGGCCCTATTGCCACCCACCGGAACCAACGAAGCCCGCCCAATACCAGGGATGCGTGCTCTTGCCGCCGGCCCGCCGCTGCCGCAGCAACTTGCGTGCAGAGTTCCACACCGCATCGGCCGTGGATGCGTGCTGCGCAAGCCGCTGCGCATAGAGCTCGTGCATAAACTGCTGGGTCACATCGTCGTCTACCGGCCACAAGGTCATGATTACGCTGCGCGCGCCCGCCACGCGAAACGCGCGCTCAAGGCCCAGCACGCCTTCCCCGTCATGCAACTCGCCGTTGCCTGTGTTGCATGCCGACAGCACCGCCCAATCCACGCCAACCAGGTCAACTGAGGCAATCTGTTGAGCCGTAAGAATCGACTGCGCAGCCCCGTGTCCATCGCCGGCAAACACCAGCCCTGAATGCAGCAGGGGGTTGCCGTTCCCGCAGCTCTTATCCAGCAAGAATGCGTGCGTCGCGATGTGGAGCACGCGGCTCTCTGGCGCGTTGTCTAGAAAGCGGGGAAGCGTGGCATCGTTCCCGGTTACTATTTGCGAATGCTCCTGGCCATTCCACTTTTTCCAGAGAGAGCCGATATCCGAAACTTCGGTTGCCGTTCCAGGCAACGGCTGGAACTGGATATCGTTGACCGTGTCGCAGGCCTGTCCCGCGCTTCGCAGGGCAGCGGGGAGACCTTTGCCCCCGGCCATTTCAAACGTTGGGCTCCCAATCGCAAACAGTCCTTGCTTTTGTTGCCGCTGGTCGGTAGCCACCATGTCGCGCTCGCTGCTTAACATGTGGATGACCGGACCATGCTCCACCAGGTAGCCGCTGCCTTCAGGGAGGCTGCTGAAGGGGATGAGATTCAGCACGCCGTCCGCCACAACCAGCGCCAGCTTCTTCCCGGCCAACTCCTTTTGCAACGGATCCCAGGCAAGACGCCGCAGTGCGTCTCCAGCTGCCCGATAGTTCCGTTCATTGCGGATGGAGCCGAGGCCGCTGCTATGCGCTTCTGCGTCAGCCGCTGCCCTGGCTCGTGCCACCAGGTCCTCGATCGGCTTGGCGTCTCCCAGGTCGAAGACACCAATGCGTTCGGATTCCGGGTGCATCACAAACGCCATATAGGCAGGCGTAAACGAGAGTGCTGGGTCAACCTTGTCCACTAGGATATGGCGGTAGGTGACGTACGAGATCAAAACCGATTGGGGCGGCAGGGTGTGGCGCAACTCATCCAGCCGCACGGCCGCAACCCGCTCATCGTTGCGAAGGTCGGCGCTTCGCTCGGCCAGCGAGCGCTCAATCTTCTCCATGCGGCTGGTTGCCGCAACAACTGCGTCATCAAAGCCCGGCCTGCCCGGTGTTGCCTGCTGAAGCGCCAACAGATCGGCCCTGGCCTGATTCAGCTCTTTCAATTGGCGCGCAACTTCGGGGTCGTTGCCGGCATTTTGGTTCTTCTGCCGGCGCGCCATCTCGTCGGCAACGAGCGCGCGCGAACTCACAACCTCCTGGTAGATCTCCTTCGTGGACAAATCGGGATGCTTGATGGCAACCGAAATGGCTGTATCCAGTCCATGCGGGCGGGCCGCGTCATAAGCCAGCGCCTGACGCTCCGGTAACGTCCGCGCCTGCAACACAAAAATCTCGCGGCTCAGCCGCGCGCTAACCAGTCCCTCATCCACGGCGCGGGCGGGGTCGCCGCCCTCTGCGAGCGATTGCGCAAACTGTGCGTGGTGCGCCGCCTGCGCATCGATTTGCCCATACTTGCTTTTGAGCGAGAACTCAAAGGCCTTCCGCGCGAGCGGGAACTGGCCTGTGCGTGTGTACAGCTCAGCCAGATTCGCGCTCACCTGCATCAGCCTCTGGCTCTCAGCCCCGTACAGCTTGGTGAGCATTTCTACAGCGCGATTCAGATGCTTCGCGGCCCTGTCGAAGTCCTGCACCTTCAGGTAGTTTGCGCCCAGATTATTCTCGATGACTCCGAAGTGCAGATCGGTGGGGTCTAGCCGGTACCCAATCGCCAGGGCCTCTTCCTGAGCCTTGATGGCGCCGTCAATATCGCCTGTTCGCCCCTTCATCGTGCCCATGTTGTTGAGCGCGGCCAGCAGGTCAGGGCTGTTGGGACCGCTCTTGCGCGCCAGACCCACTGACACTTCGTAGGCTCGAATGGCGCACGGGTAATCGCCGAGCCGGGTGCAGATGTGCCCCAGGGCGCCGGCAGCCGTGCCGGTCTCCTGCGCGTCGGAAAACTCCTTCTGGCCAATCTCAAGAGCCCGCTCGGCAACCAGCCGCGCGTCGGGGGCGCGATTGAGCCCCAGCAGGATATCTGCCTGCACTGAGAGTGCGTCGACGAACGGCTTGCTGCGCGGGCCCTCCAGGGCTTCTTCCAACTGCACCCAGCGGCCGGCTAACCCAAGCGTTGCCGCGTCCGCGGTGCCTGTGTCCACCTGGAGTGAGACCAGATCACGAAGCGCGTCGGCAACTTCCTTTGTGTTTCTGGGGTGATCGGCTTCCGCCTTGCGGAGCGCCTCGCGTGCATTGGCAATTGCCTCAGGCCCTGGATTTGCCGCCGCATCCGCCTTTGGCTGCGCGGGCGGCTGTTGCTGAGTCACCGCGGGGGCGCTTTGCTGGGCCGCGCCTTGACAACAGAAGAGAGCGAGCGCAACGGCATACCAGAAACAGGAACCCAAAGAGCGCACACACGCCCTCATCCATCCCGCGTTCTGCGCAAGATGGTAACTCGCCAGGCAAACAGCTTTTCGATTCAAGCCGACCTCCGCGTGCGCACCTCTGGGGATGATGCGAATCCGCGCCGGTATTCTCCATAGCCTTACAACATGCCCTGCAACGGCCCTTGCCGGAGGCCGTTCTAGCGAAGCTCGCTTAACTCGGCGCGGGCGCGCTTCTCAAAGTCTCCACGCAGCGCAATCGTCTGCTTCAGGTATTTGCGGGCCGCCGGGCCATCCTCGCGAGCCAAAGCAAGCTGCGCAAGATAGTAGAGCGCTGCCTCCTGCTGCGGAGAATCCCCAGCGCCGGCCACAGCGTGCAGCGTGCCCGTCGCGGAACTCATGTCTTTCTCGTTCATTTCGCAAACACCAGTAAAGAACTTCGCGGCCAATCCATCAGCATCCTGAGCAGGCACCCGGGCAAGGCTCTTGATCGCATTTGCGCAGTCGTTCTTTGTATAGGCTTCCATTCCCTCGCTGAAGTTTAGGTTTCTGCTTTCGCCGCGCAGGTTCGAGATCCGGAACGCCGGCATCGCCAGATCGGCAAGCCGTGAAATGGCCAAAGACGCAGCCTTGCTTGCCGCTGCCTGCACAGGCGACGAAGGCGGCTCAATCGCTCGCGGGCCACTGACCGCAACGGCCGGCTGTGCCGGCTGCCGGATCGTCCTGAGACCAACAAACCCCACCAACAGCGTTGCGGCAATTGCCCCCAGCCACGCGACCCGAACCGGCCAGGCAATCGGCTTCTTCACAACGGTGATTGGTTTTGCTCCAAGGTGCCGCGCAACTGCCTCAAACGCTTGAACTTGCGCCAGGCACGCGGGGCAATCGAAAAAATGCTCTTCGAACTCCCTCGCCTCAACCTCAGGCAGAGTTCCTTGAAGATAGCCTTCAACGCAAGTTTCGGCAGGTGTTCCGGTGCAATGGGTCATGGCATTCTTCCTGCAATGATGTCGTCGCGCGGCGGCATTTGTGACTGACGGCGCACAGATTCTGTAACGCGGCGCGTGGCCCTCAGTTTTCGCTGTCGAACTACATCTGGACTCAGGTGCAGCCTTTGGGCGATCACGCCCGGCTTAAGTCCTTCCACAAGAGTCATTTCCAAAATCTTGCGGTCCACGGGGTCCAGGCTGGCAATCACTTCAAGAGCCATGCTCTCCCGCAATTGTTCCTCGACCCGGTCGGTTGCGGACGACAAATCGGGCAGATCGTCGGGGAATTCAAGCAGTTCTGTCCGCCGGTTGGCGCGGTAGTGGGTGTTCAGCTTGTTCCGGGCGATCGCGATCACAAACCCCGAGAGCTTGGCCGGATCGCGGAGTTGCCCGCGCCGCAGCGCGCAGATCGCCTCCATCAGCACCTCTTGTTGCAGATCGGCGGCCAGGTCGGGATTGCGGGACCGCGCCAGCAGCATCGCCCGCACCGGCTGAAGGTAGCGCAGGGCGAAATCATGCTCCGCGTCACGATCGCCTGCGGCAATGCGCGTCACCAAACGCTCATTGTGTTGAGCAGCGTCTTCCATCAACGAGCCGGCTATGTCGCTGCGGTGACCCTTCATATTTTCAGTCGATTCAATACAGAGACTTGATTGTGCCATTTTCTCACACAGTGTCTTGGCCCCAACGGCTTTTGAAGGCTGAGCCGTAACGGGGGTAACCAGGCTTGTTGAAAGCCATTCGTCTGAAAGCGCAGGGAGGCCGTGAGCCGGGCGCTGCCCCGGAGCCTGCGAATGCGACAATCCGGCAACGAGCCGCGTATCCAGAAGTTGAACTGTCATCTGTCCTAATTCGTGGTGAAGCTTGAAACTGTGCCTTTGGTTGTGCCGACTGCGTTCGAGGCGACTATCTGATAGTAGTACTTGGTTTTGGTTGTCAGGCCTGTCACCGTGGCGCTCACTGCGGTGGCTGTTGTTCCTGTCAAGGAACCGGTCTTGGTTGTGGTGTTGGTCAAAGATGTTGAACTGGCGCCGTAGGCAAACCAGTATTGCGTGGTCGCGTTGTTCGCGGTCACCGTTCCGTTGAGCGTTGCCTTGGTCGTGCCGATGAGGGTGGGCGCGGTGAGCGTCACGGTGGGCGCGGTGGCGATTGTGTACTTGGCTGAGACCGGTGCGCTGGCGTTGTAGCCGGGGGCGACGGCAATCACTGTAATCGTCGTCGTGGCCGAGACTTTGATGCCGGCCGATGGAAACTTTGTGGAACTGGTTGTGGGGGTGGTCCCGTTCGTTGTGTAGTACTCGACTGCGCCTGTGGTTGCATCGGTAAGCGTCACGGTCACCGCTGCGTTCGATGTTCCCGGTGCCGGATGGAAGACCGGCGCGGCCGTGGCGCCCAATGAAGAGATGGTCAATGTGCCGTTGACGAACTGGAAGTTGTAGTTGGCCGCGGCAAGCGTGCCCGCGCCGATGGTGATGGGGTACGCGCCCACGGCTGAGCCCTGCTTGGCCGTTGTGCTCTCAGCCGGAGCGCCGCTCAGCACGGACGCGGAGTCTCCGTTCAGATAGCCTGTTGCGCCGTAGGTCAACTTTGGAATCGCCTGGTTATAGGGCACTGAAGCGCTGGTTGCCGTCACCGTCAGTGTCGCCTTGGTCACGGTAAGAGTGCCGGCTGCAAACTGGAATGTGTAGTTGAATGAAGCCAGCGTTCCGGCCGTCGGCGTGATGGAGTAGTTGGCCACTGGCGACTTGGCGGTCGCGCTGGTGGTGAAACCCGGTGTGCCGGTGACGGCTTTGACTGCGGTGTCTCCGTTCACAAAACCGGTGATGGCCGCGGTGAAGGTTGGATTGGCCGCGCCATAAACGCGGCTGGCGCTGTTTGCCGTCACGGTCAGCGGGACCTTGGTAATGGTCAGCGTTCCGGCCACAAATTGGAAGGTGTAGTTTGCCGCGCCCAGCGTTCCCTGCGTGGGCTCGATCGTATACGTGGTGACCGGTGATTTCGGGAGTGCGGTTGTTGCAAAGCCGGGCGCGCCGGTGACTGCCGTGGTTTGCGTGTCTCCGTTCACAAAGCCGGTGATGGCAGACGTGAACGTTGGATTCGCCGCGCCATAGGGCCGGCTGGCGTTGTTCGCGGTCACGGTCAGCGTGGCCTTCTGCACCGTTACTGAAACGCCCGCGGTGTTGGACGTGAAGTCGGCCGTGTCAGTGGGCGTGAAGGTGACCGTGAGCGCCTGCGAGCCAACAACGAGCACGGTTCCCAGCGCGGGCGAGTAGACAAACTTTCCGGGAACCGTGTTGCCGCCGGATGTGGCAGTCGCACTCAGCTGGGTTGCGGTGAGGGCCGTGCCATAGAGAATGGGCGCGGGCGCGGACCAGTTGATTGTGGGCACGGCCTGGTTTACCGTGATCTGAACCGAGCCCGTGGCCGTGGCGTAGTCTGTGGTGTCGTTGGGAGTGAACGCAACATTCACGGTCTGTTTTCCCACCGTCAAGATCGTTCCCAGCGGCTGAGAGTAAACAAACTTGCCCGGGACGCTGGTTGTGCCAACCATCGCGACAGCGTTGAGTTGCGTTGCGCTCAGCGGCGTGCCATAGGGGATGGCCGCCGGTGTGGCCCAGTTGATGACGGGCGTGGCCTGGTTCACCGTGATCTGGACCGAGCCCGTGGTTGAGGCCAGATCGGTAAAGTCGTTGGGATTGAAGGTGAGCGAAAGCGTGTGCTGGCCGGCGGTCAACACCGTGCCCGCCGCGGGCGAGTAGATGTACTGCCCGTTCACCGGATTTCCGCCCAGCGTTGCGGCCGCGTCAAGCTGCGTCGTGCTCAGCGCGGTTCCGTATGGAATGGCCGCGGGCGTTGCCCAACTGATGGAGGGCGTGGCCTGGTTCACCTGCAACCCAACCGCTGCCACGGCCGTTGTGTAGTCCGTGGTGTCGGTCGGCGTAAAGGTGACGTCCAGCGCCTGGTAGCCCACCGGCAGCACCGTGCCAATGGGATAGCTATACACAAACTTGCCGCCGATGGGCGCGGTGGCGTCCAGCTGGGTCGCGCTCAAAGGCGTGCCATAGGTAATGGCCGCCGGCGTTGCCCACGTAATCACCGGCGCATCCGGCGCGCCTGTGCCGGCCATGGCGATGGTCTGTGTTGCGAAGGTTGGCCCCGCAAGCCCGAGCGAGTTGTCTGTCAACACCAGCGACCCCGTGAGGCTGCCGGTGGACAACGGAGAAAAGCCGATGGGAAACTGGCAGCTTGCGCCTGCGGCCAGCGTGCCCGCCAGCGACGCGCCCGCGGCTGTCAACGGGCAGTCATTGGACCCTCCGCTAGCCACCGTGAAGTCGTTGTCCAGCATGTTCGGGTTGTCTCCCGTCGTCGGAATCGGGAAACTCAGCGGCGCATTGCCGATGTTCTCAAGGTACGCGAGCTCCGGGCTGCTGTAGCTGGTGGTGCCCCACGGCGCGCTGCCAAACGCAAACGAGGGCGCATTGCCACGCGGAATCTCGTAGACCGTCTGCGATCGCGCTGCCACCAGAATGCTTCCCGGGCTGAATGCCGGCCCTGTGGTGAGGCCCTGCCCTGCTGCCAGCGCTACTGCCGGCGCGGTGGGAAAGTTCAGCGCGCTCGTCAGGATGAGCGAAGAGTCATAGGTCACGCCCGAGCCGACAATCTCAATCAGCGATCCTGAGCCACCCTGCGTCGGCGTCTCCGAGGCCAGGCTCGTCACCAGCAGGTTGCCGCTGGGGTCTACCGCGATGCCGCTGGCGTAGGAGATTCCGCTCCACACAATCGTGGGCACGGAGTAGCCCGCGCCGGCAGGCGCCACGTTATAAACAAAGGCGGTGCCGGCATCGTTGGCGCGGTCGGCAAAGGTGGTGAAGTAGATGTTGTCGAATCCGTCCACGGCCACGTCCGTGGGGAAGCTCAGGTTGCCCGCGTGGCTCACCGGCTTGCCATAGCCGCTCACCGTCCAGGGAATCACGCCGATCACGCCGCTGTTCGGGTCGCCGGCGGCGTTCTGATTGCTGGCAAAGATCAGGTTGCCGGCGCTATCCATCGCAAGGCCCATGGGATAGTTCAATGCGCCGGCAATGGTAATCGGGGCCGAGTAGCCGGTCGCCGTCTTCACATACTCCGAGACGTTGCCGGTTCCGGGGTTGTTGTTCGCGTCGGTGGTCGAGACCGTAAACAGGTTGCCCGCCCCGTCCACCACCAGCCCCTGCAAGTTCGGCACTGCGGTGGCCAGAATCGTGGGCGTGCCATAGCCGGAGACGGTGGCCGGGAACTCGACGATTGACCCGTTGGCGATGTTGCCGGTCCCGTCTGCCTGGTTGGCCACAAACAGGTCGCTCACGCCGTCAAAGGCGAGGCGGCTGGCATAGTTCACATGCGCGTCGGAGATGATCTGCGGCGGCAGCGGGCTGTTGTAGAAATACTGGAAACCGGCCAGCGACCCCATCCCGGTGCCCGACACCGGCGCTGTGGCAATCAGATTCTTCTTGCTGTCATAGAGTGCTGCAGCGCCGCGGCGCGGGCCGGGGGCCCAGGGGTTGAAGGACACGTCCAAGGTGCAACCATCCCCAGCCTTGAAGACTGCGCCGAGTGCACAGCTACCATTTCCCGTCCCGAAGTCCAGGTAAATGGGGTTTGCATCCGGCGAGCCCTCTGTCAATCCGTTCGAAGCTCCAAGCGTTCCACCAGTGTCAAAGGTGAAGAAGGCCATGATCGGATATGGGGGATCGGAACTCAATACTCCAACCGGACCAAAGTTCCCCTCCGCCTGTGTGACCTTCACAACCCACGCCCCAGTCGCCGAATTGTCTGCATACCCGAAATAGACGTTGCCGTTGCCGTCCACGGCGAGCGCGGATGGCGGATAAGTACCGCTCGGAGCGACGATCGTTGTCGCCGTCCCCGATGGCGTCACCCTTATCACTTCATTCTCATCGTTTATAGGCAACGTCCAGGAGCCCCACAACCTGTTCCCGATGTAGACGTTGTTGTTGCTATCCACAGCGAGGCCTGTCGGAATATCAACCCCGATAAAAAGTGTCTTGGAATAGCCGCCTGAAGTCGGCTTCAAGACCCACACACCGCCTGACCCGCTATCAAAATAGACGTTCCCGTTAGAATCCACAGCGACATCCGCGCCCGCGTCTTCATTGGCAAGTACGCTTTGGGTATACACCCCGCCGGTCAGCGTCTCCAGGTACAGGGTCTGGGATTGAGTATCAACGAAATAGACATTTCCTGATCCATCCACGGCAACACCGAACGGCTTGGAACCGGAGGCCAAAACAGCGACTGTGCTCTGCGTGTACGTGCTTCCAGAGGGCGTCAGCTTCAGCACGCGGGCGTTTCCTGAGTCGGCCACGTAGACGACGCCGTTGCTGTCGACTGCGATCCCCTGAGGCACATTCAGTCCTGTGAACGGAAGCACGGTCTCCGTATAGCCGGAACCGGAGGGCGTCTCTTTCACCACGTTGTTGCTTTCGTAGTTGGTGATATAGACATTGCCCTTGGAATCTACCGCGACGTAGTCAGGGCTGTTCTTCTTGTTCGGCGGCTGCACCGGCACCAGGTACCCGCTCAGATGCGCCGTCTGCGCTGTGGCCACGGAGCCGCACGCCAAGGCGGCTAGGGCCAGCAACACCGCAATCCTACGCCTCCGGCCATTGCCCTTCTTCAACGTGATCCCGGCCAGCGCCAGGGTTGCGGCAAAGCCCAAAGAAAGCGACAGAATGCTTGCAGACGTACGCGACATGCATGATCTCCAGAAAGCGCAGTGTTTTTCAGAACCGGGAGAGGGGAACCCTCTCGTGAAGCAGAATCTCAGGCCCAGGTCAGCTCAAGCAACCCGCGATGAACAGACACCCGTGAGAGGCAGCAGAAGCGAACGCAATCGTTTCTGTGTGACCAGCGACCGGCATTGAGAAAAAGTTAGGATGAACGGGAAAGAAAGTGCTCAGAGTATAACCAGCCCTGAGTTTGCCTTGCAAGTGAAGATTCTGTCATTTATAGCTAACGCAAACCGCCCCCATTTCCCGTTTGGGGCACCAAAAAGGCCCCACCCTTGCGGGTGAGGCCATTGTTTTTTACCGACCAACGGGAGGCGTTTGGCCGCATCGCAGGCGCTACAGCAGAATCGCGATAGCTGTACCCAAGGCCACCACAGCAAAGTGTTGATTTCCTTAAGAAATCAACACCCTGTACACAGCATTTCAGGGCACGGGAATCGTGATTCTGCTCTAAACCCCCAGCCGATTCCGCCGCACCAGCTCTCCCAGCGTCGCGTTGGTCTGCGGCCGGTAACCCTTCAGCGGCAATATCCGCTCGTGGATGGCATCCAGCAGCCAGTCAGGCTGCGGGAAGAACATTGCTTCCAGCTCCGGCGCGGGCGTAATCCAGTTGCGCGAGCCGACCACCACCGGCGGCGCATCCAGAGAGTCAAAGCAAAGCTGCGTCAAATTGTTCGCCACGGTGTGCAATACGCAACCGCGCTCCACCGCGTCGCTGATGAGAATCACCTTGCCGGTCTTGCGCACTGAAGCAACCAGAGTCTCATAATTGAGCGGATTCACCGAGCGAAGATCGACAATCTCGGCCGAGAGACCGAACTCCTTCTCCAGCCGGTTGGCGGCTTCAACGGCGGTGTAAAGCGCCGGCCCCAGCGTGACGATAGTCAGGTCCTTGCCGGTGCGCTTGATGGAGGGCTCGGAAAGATCGATCTCATAGTGGCCTTCAGGAACGCCCTGCTCGGCAAACATCTCGCCGATGTCATAGATCTTCTGGCTCTCAAAGAAGACCACCGGATCAGTGCCTGCCAGCGCCGCCGCCATCATGCCCTTGGTGTCATAGGGCGTTACCGGATAAACAACCTTCAGGCCCGGGATGTGACTGACGAGCGCGGTCCAATCCTGCGAGTGCTGCGCGCCGTACTTTGCGCCCACTGAGATGCGCAGCACCACCGGCATCTTGACATCGCCGGCGGACATGGACTGCCACTTTGAAAGCTGGTTGAAGATCTCGTCGCCGGCGCGCCCCATGAAGTCGGCATACATCAGCTCGGCCACCACTCTGCCGCCAGACATGGCATAACCCACGGCAGCGCCCACAATGGCAGCCTCGGCAATGGGCGAGTTGAACAGGCGATGGTAAGGCAGCAGCTCAGTAAAGCCGCGATAGACCGCGAAGGCTCCGCCCCAGTCGCGATTCTCTTCGCCGAACGCAATCATCGTGGGGTCGATGGAGAAGCGGTGCAGCATGGCCTCAAACACCGCATCGCGCATGTTGTAAGTCTTCATCTTCGGCACAGGCTTGCCGTCCTGCATACCTGTGCGCACCTTGCCGGCGATCTGCCGAACCCGCGCATTTTCCGCGATCGGCTCAAGGAACTCCGGCTCGCGATCGTCGAACTTTTCGACGTGCTGGTTCGAGAACATCACGCTCTCGACCAGATCCGAATCAATGGCAACACGCGGGCTCTTCTCAAGATCGACGGCCAGGCGGAACATGTCAAAGACCGTGGTTTCGATATTCTCGCGTGCGCTGTCAAGTTCGCGCTCGGTAAGAATGTGCGCATCGGCCAGGCGCTTGCGGAAGGCGACGAGCGAGTCCGCGTGCTGCCAGTGCTCGACCTCTTCCTTTGACCGGTAGCTGGATGCATCGGAGGGCGAGTGGCCGCTGATGCGGTAGGTGATGGTATCCAGCAGGGCAGGGCCGCGGCCTTCGGCGAGGATCTGCTTCTTGCGGCGGAAGGCATCGATCACCGACAACGGATCGTATCCGTTCACGCGCTCGGCGTGCATCTGTTCGGGATTGACGCCCGCGCCGATGCGCGCGATGAACTGCATGCCCATGGTTTCGCCGTTGGGCTGCCCGCCCATGCCATAGAAGTTATTCATGCAGTTGAACAGGATCGGCAATCCTCCGCCCAGCGACTGATCCCACAGCTTGGTGTACTGATCCATCGCGGAAAAGGTGATGCCTTCCCACACCGGGCCGCAGGCGAACGACGCATCGCCAATGTTGCAGACCACGATGCCCGGCTTGCGGTTGACGCGCTTGTAGAGCGCAGCGCCGGGAGCAACGGAGCCCGACCCGCCCACAATCGCATTGTTCGGATAGATGCCAAAAGGCGTGAAGAACGCATGCATTGATCCGCCGAGCCCGCGCTGGAAGCCGTTGTCGCGCGCGAAGATCTCGCTATAGGCTCCGTAGAGGAAAGCGCGGGTGGCCGTCTCGCGCACCGATCCCTGGAACTCGCGAGCCACCGGCGCAAGCATTGCGCCGCCGCGCGACCTTGCAATGATCTCCGAGAGCTGCTGCTCGGGAATCTTGTGGATGCTCGACAAACCCTTGGCGAGAATCTCGCCGTGGCTGCGGTGCGATCCAAAGATGGAGTCCTCCGGCCCGAGCAGAAACGCCATGCCCACAGCCGCCGCTTCCTGACCAATGGAGAGATGAGCCGGCCCGGCGTGGTTATACGTCACGCCCTTGTACGCGCCCTTGATCTTGATCTCGTTCAGGATCGTCTCGAACTCACGAATCGCGCACATATCCTGCCAGATATGCAGAAGGTCTTCCGTCGAATAGTGGGCCATCTCCTCCTCGATCGTGCGATCGTAGGCGTTGATGGAAATATCGGACAGGCGAATGCTGGACTTGGAAAAGACATTGCTCGGCTCGACAACGATTGACTTGGGCATTGAGAAAACTCCTAATGGATTGCGGCAATCGCCTCTTTCAAGGCTTCAGAAACTGTGGGGTGCGGGAAGACAAGTTGGCTTGCGTGCGTGGCGCTCATCTCGGTTTCAACCATCATGGCCGCGGCAATAATGAACTCGCTGCTTGCGTCGCCGATGGCATGCACACCGAGAATCTCGCCAAACTCCGCGCCGCACAATACCTTGACGACGCCGGTCCCATCTTCGTGCTCGACAAGATAGCGCCCGGCCACGGCCATGGGGACGAGCGACTTCTTGTATTTGATTTCGGCGGTTTTCAGTTCATCCTCAGTGCGGCCAACCATGGCCATCTCAGGATGCGTGTAAACAACGGCGGGCAGTGCGTTGTAGCGCACCGCGTCTTTCACGCCGAACATGTTGTTGACGGCAACAATGCCTTCGCGGGTTGCAGCGTGGGCCAGCATGCGACGGCCGGTTACATCGCCGCAGGCCCAGACTCCGGGAACATTCGTCTTGCCCTGCTCGGAGGTCTTGATGCCTTTGGGGCTGAAGTCGATGCCAACCTTTTCGAGGCCCAGATCTTCCACATTCGCACGCCGCCCGGTGGAGTTGAGAATGTATTCGGCCTCAATACTGGATGTTGTTCCGTCCTGCGCAGCGTAGTGCAGTGCGTGCCCCTCGATGCGCAGCACCTTTGTGGAGAGATGAAACTCGATGCCCTTCTTCGTCAGAATCCGCAGCATGCGCGCGGAGATATCGCTGTCGGCGCCGGCCGCGATATCGGGCAGCATCTCAAACACCTGCACCGACGCGCCGATCTCCTGAAAGAAGCAGGCAAACTCCAAACCGATGTAGCCGCCGCCCACGATCGCGATGCTTTTGGGAACTTCCTTCAATTCAAAAACTGAATTCGAATCGAGAGTGAACTCAGACTGGATGCCCGGAATTGGTGGAACCGCCGGACGCGATCCAGTGGCCAGCAGCAGATTCGCCGCCTCGTACCGCACACCATCCACTTCAATGGCGTTGCGCGCAACCAGTCGTGCGTGGCCGTTGATGGTTTCAACGCCGGCGCGCTTCAGCAGGCCCTGTACGCCTTTGGTCAGCGTGGCCACAATATGGTTCTTGCGCTCCACCACCGCAGGCATGTCGAACACCGGCGTACTCACGCGCACACCATAAGCGGCGGCTTCGCCGCACTCGCGAAACAATCGCGACGACCGCAGAAACGTCTTGGCCGGGATGCAGCCCACATTCAGGCAGGTTCCGCCGATCCACTGCTTCTCAACCAGCGCAACCCGCTTGCCCATCTTGCCGGCATGGATCGCCGCCTCGTATCCCCCGGGACCTCCGCCGATCACGATCAGATCGTACATATCTGCTCCACGTTTTCGATTTTCTCCCGGAGAACTTTCAGGAACCGCGCGCCCGGTGCGCCATCGATGACCTGGTGATCCAGCGTGAGCGAGAGGCCAATGGAATCGATGAAATCCACCATGCCGTTTTTCCGCACCGCTTTTAGTTGAATCGCGTTGACCCCGAGAATCGCCACCTGCGGCGGATTCAGCACCGGCGTGAACGACTCAATGCCCAGACCGCCAAGGTTGCTGATGGTGAATGTCCCGCCCGATAGATCGTCCGCGGAGATGGTCCCTTCAACAGCTTTGGTTGAGAGTTCCTTGATGCGGGCCGCGAGGGCCGCTGCGCTCAGCGACTGCGCATCGTGTACCACCGGAACAAGCAGGCCCCGCGGAGTGTCGCAGGCAAACCCAATATGAACGCCGCGGCCCTGTCGGATCGACCCGTCGACGAACAGCACATTCAGATGCGGCGCCTCAAGCAATGCCTGCACCGTGCAGAAGGTCATGAGGTCGTTGATGTTGATCTCCGGCGCAGAAGTCGACGCCTTGATGCGAGCGCGCATCAACAGCAACCCGCGCGCGTCGGCTGAAGTGTTCAACGTGTACTGCGCAGTGCCGGCCAGCGACTCGCGCAACCGGCGTGCAATTTTTTCACGGATGCCGGAGATGCGGCTTTCAGGCTCGCCCAGGTCCGCAGCGAGAATCATTCCGCCGATACCCGAACCCTCGCGTGGGGCAAATGCTCCATTGCGCACTTGCTGACCCGCCGCATCCGAGACTCTCGCCGAGTTGTGATACAACCCGCGCAGATCGTTCTCAAGCACGCGGCCACCCGGCCCGGAGCCTGCGACTGCCTGCGGGTGGAAGTTATGTTCCTCGGCAAAGCGCCGCGCTCGCGGGCTCAAGGCAGTTGAAGAGGAGGCCGCGTAAATGTCGGCAATCGCGCGAGCAATCGGCTCCGCGTGCGAGCCTTGCGTACTCGGCTCCTGGGAACCCACGGCGTCTGAACCTCCGGGCGCACCCTCAGCTTGCGGACGGAACTCTTCCACGCTTTCGCCGGGATTGCCGATCACGAAAAGCTTGGTAAATACGGGGACCAACGCACCCTTCTTGAAGAAGCACGCCAGCACAGTGCCGTCAATCGGGGCCTCGACTTCAAAGCTCGTCTTGTCGGTCTCGATCTCCACGACGGGTTCGCCCGCCGCCACTGTCTGGCCCTCTTCCTTGAGCCACTTGCTGATCAGGCACTCTTCTACCGTGTTGCCAAGCTTCGGGATTTCAACTGCGACTGCCATATTGGTTGTCCTGATTTCTTCACTTTCGCAGTGCTCTTGGTGCCCGACCACCCGCCGAATGGCGCAAGCCCGAACCAGGCGAAGAGATCGGAGACTGGGGTTCCGCCGCCCGATCCGAGAGAGGGTACACCTGAAAATTGAACCCAGACTAGATCGTTTGCGAGCGAATGTCAACCTCATGAAAGATCATATTTGATCGTCTATGCGCGTTATCTTCACCTTTGTTGTCCTTTTTCGTGGCCAGACGAAGTGGTGTTGTCCTCCAAATCCCTTTGTCAGCCTCTACGGATTCAAAAGGAAGATCAGTCGAAATCAAGTGGTAAACAGAACATACCATGTCACTTGTTGGCTACTCTTGATGCGTTCGCCTCGCGGCATCGTGATCGTCTCACTTCACCTCTGCCACCAGCACCTCCACCTTCGCCTCCCGCAACTGCTCGATATAGTGCGCCTCAGTTCCGGAATCGGTCACCAGGACGTCCACGTCGGTTGCCGGGCATACATAAGCAAAACCCTGTGACCCAAACTTGGTATGGTCCACCAGGGCGATGCGGGTCTTGGCCGCCTTGAGGATCATCCTCTTGATCTGCGCCTCCGCCTGCCTCGAAGTCGAGATGCCGTACCCCGGGTCGATGGCACTGACGCCGATCACGGCCTTGTCGACGCGAATCTCCGACAGGGCATGGCGGGCCCAGTCTCCTGAGAGGTAAAAGGTGTCTTTCTGCAGGTCGCCGCCAGTGCACAGCACGGTGATCCCGGCGCTTTGTTGAAGCTCGCAAACTATGCTGGGAGAGTTAGTTACCACCGTTACCCGGTTGCGCTGGGCCAGCAGGCAGGCCAGTTCGAAGACCGTCGTGCTGCTCTCCAGAAACACCGTATCGCCGTCGGCAATCAGGTCCACTGCCCGGCGCGCAATGGCCTCTTTTTCCTTGCTATGGCTGCGCAACAGCATCTCATAAGCAGGCTGAAAGTTGGTGCTCGACATGCGCGACGTGGCGCCCCCGTGCGAGCGCACCAGCAACCCCTGCGCTTCAAGCGCTGCCAGGTCCCTGCGGATGGTAATCGGTGTCGCGCGCAGCATCTCGCAAAGTTCGGCAGCGGCAACCGTCCGGCGCATGGAGAGAATCTCGCGAATGCGAAACCTGCGTTCTTCGGCAAGCATGGCGAAAAGAGCCTCCGTTTCGAACAAAAACGAACATTTCCATTCGCAATTGTTGCTGGCCCGATCTTAGCACGCAAATTCCGCCGTGCGGGAACGAACGAAGAACGACATTCTCCGATAACCTGCCAAGCCCGTTAGATAAATTCCGTCCTGCGGATAATCTCATCCTGAAGCGCCCGATCGAGTTCCACGAAGTAGGCGCTGTACCCCGCCACGCGCACCACCAGGCTGCGATACTCCGCCGGGTTCGATTGCGCTTCTCGCAGAGTCTGCGCTGAGACCACGTTGAACTGCACATGCGGCACATGCAGGCTGCTGAACCCGCGCAACAGAGACACGAAGTTCGCCAGCGAGCGCTCGCCTTCAAAGAATGCCGGCAGAAATTTCATGTTCAGCAGTGTGCCGTTCGATGCCAGCGAGAGGTTCGCCTTGCTCACCGAATTCAGAACGGAGGTTGGTCCTTTCACATCCTGGCCGGAGTTGGGCGAGAGTCCGCCATCCGCCAGCGGCGCGCATGCGTGCCGACCGTCGGGTGTTGCGCCCACGGTGGCGCCCATGGGCACGTGCGCGGACACGGTATAGAACCCCGGCTGGTACGAGCCACCTCGAACCGTGGGATATGCACCCACCAGTTCGCTGTAGCGGTTGGCCCACTGGTGAGCGAAGCCGTCCACGCGGTCGTCATCGTTGCCATACTTTGGCACGCCGTTAATGAGCCGCTGCCGCAAAATCTCCTGGCCCGCGAAATCTGTGCGCAGTGCTTCAAGCAACTGCTGCCCGCTGACCCAGCGCTCGTAGAACACAGCGCGCTCCACAGCGGCCAGGCTATCGGCCACGTTGGCAACCTGCACGCCCTGTACACCTGAGAAGTTATAGTGCGCCCCGCCTGCTGTCACATCCACGCCGCGGGCAACGCAATCCTGAATCACCAGCGACAAAAACGGCGAGGGCAGCACCTCCGCATGAATGCCGTCCACAATGTTGCAGCCCTCCACCATGAGCCGGATGAAGTGCTCCGTCTGCTTGTCATAGCAGGCCTGCAACTGCTCAAACGATTTGATCTCACTCAGCGGCGGTGTGGGCAGCCCGACCTGTACGCCGGTCTTGGGGTCGGCCCCGCCAAACAAAGTCAGTTCCAGAATCCGCGCCATGTTGAACATGGCCGCATCGCTCCAGCCCAACGCCTTGCCGGGAGTCGACAGTTCCACGCAGCCCACCACTGCGTAGTTCATCGCATCTTCCGCCGCAACGCCCCGCTGCCTCTGGCCGGGGATAATCACCTCATCGTTGAACACCTGCGGCATGCCGCTGCCCTTGCTGATCACAAATGCGGCCGTTTCAAGAAAATCCTGCGGGCTGTTCTTGTGGATGCGAATCGAAAGATTCGGTTGAGTCATTGCCAGGTCAGCCTGCGCGCGCAGGCACATGAAGCTCAAAAGATTCGTTGCGTCGCGGCCATCCGTGGTCTGCCCGCCGGTCGTGATGTTGAATCCGATCGGGAATCCGGCGAAGTAGCGCGCTCCCGAACTGCTGCGCAGCAGCACAATTTCATTGCACTTCAACCAGAAATACTCGAGCAGATCCTGCGCCTCAGCCAGATTCAATGCGCCGGTTTCCAAATCGCGTTCAAGGTAGGGCAGCAGGTATTGGTCAAGCCGCCCCAGCGAAAAGCTGCTCGCATTCGATTCAATCTGCAACAGCACCAGCAAAAACCAGACAGCTTGCAACGCTTCGCGAAAATCGCGCGCCGGGCTCTCAGCCAACCAGGTGCAGGCGCTGGCAATGCCGGCCAGTTCGTTCTGCCTCGTGCGGTCCGGCTCCGCCTTCAGTAGTTCGTCTGCGAGCCGCGCATAGCGCGCGATCAACTCGCTGGCGGCATTGAGTGCGAGGTTGGCCGCCTCGTAGAACACCGCATCCGGCTGCGGATTGGCTTGCTGTGCGGCGCGAACCTGCGCCCGCAGACCGCGGATCCCCAGACGCAGCCAGGCCGGCACGTCGGGCAGAATGTGTCCTTGCGCATGGTCGGTCTGGTTCAGCTTGAATGCCTTGCCGCGCACCGCGGCCTTGACTTCATCGGTGAGCCGCGCATCCACAATGTCTTCAAGCGTTGACCCGCGCCAATAGGGAAAGATCTCTTCGCGCAGCTCCCGGATGCGCTCGGCGTCAATGTTGAATGGATCCTGCGGGCGCGTGGGCAGAATGTCCAGCTCCGCATCAATCCAGTTCACAGCGCCCTCGGGCGCAATCACGCCCATGCGCGGCTCGAGCGACCGGTTGCCGACAATCACTTCATCCCGATGAATATCGATAGGCATGTTGCGCACGAGATGCAGCAGCATGGCCGCGCGCCTGAGGGCCATGGGCTGGCCTTCGCTCTGCCGGTACGCTTCGGTCGACAGCCGCGCGCGAACCATATCGATCTCGCGCTCGCTTTCAACCAGGCGCTTGCGGATGCGCGCATGCCGTTCGCTGGCCGCGGCCGATTTCCATTCTTCCGGCGGGAAGGCCAGGGCAGGATGCGAATTCAGGTCAGGCAAATGGGTATTCATCAGCTTCCTACCGTTACTTCGAGTTGTTCGGCTTCAAGAATCTGTGTCAGCTCCCGTACGCACTCCGGGCTGAGAGTTTCCTGACCCTCCATCGCGTAGGGACGGCCAAGCGAAGCGTACTTCGATCTTCCGAACGCGTGATAGGGCAACAGGCTGATCTGCTTTGAGAGGCCCGGCTGCTCCGCCACAAAGCGCGCAATCGCCGCGAGGCTTTTCGCGTCCGCATTGAATCCGGGAATCAATGGGACGCGCACGCTGACCGGCGCCTCGATCTCTGCCATATGCCGCAGATTCGAGAGGATAACTTCGTTATCCACGCCCGTCCACTCGCGATGAACCTCAGGGTTCATGTGCTTCAGATCGAAGAGCACCAGGTCCAGGTGAGGCAGCAGCCGCTCAAAGACCTTCCAGCGCGTGTGGCCGCAGGTCTCCATCGCAGTCGAAAGCCCCGCTCTCTTCGCCAACCTCAGCAGCGCTTCGGCAAAGTTGGGTTGCGCCGTCGGCTCGCCGCCGGTCAACGTCATGCCGCCACCGCCTGTATAGAAGGGTTGGTCGCGCAGCACCTCGCCAATCACATCACCCGCCGTGCGCTGTGCGCCAAGCCAGCGCAGCGCGCCGCCGGGGCAGACCTCAGAACGCGGACTGAACTTATCCTTCTCCGCTTGCGTGACAGCACCGTGCTCCCATTCATCGGCACACACATCGCCGAACTGCCCGCAGCGCATGCATTGCTGTGAAGCCAAAGCCAGCTCCGGTTGAAAGCGCTGCGACTCCGGATTGCAGCACCACGCGCACCGCAGCGGACAGCCCTTGAAGAAAACGTTGGTGCGAATGCCGGGACCATCGTGAACTGAAAAATGCTGCACATTGAAGACGACGCCCGCGACATCTTCCAGCCGCGTCTCTTCTGCCGACTCTTCTCTCGGAGAGCCCGCGTGGGACTCGCCGCTCACCAGCGCGCTTTTGCGATTGGCCTCTGCCAGCGCGTGGCGCGCCATCCACCCGCTGCCCAGGATGTGGCCGTCGTCGCCAATCTCAGTAGCCACAATGCGCACGCCACAACCCACTGAGCGATAGCAATGCCGCGGCACCGCGCGACGCGCCGGCTCAAGCAACAGATCGCCGGCCTTGACCACGCTGCCGCCCACAACGAACAGATCCACGTCCAGCACCATGGCCAGCGTAGCCACGGCCGCGCCCAGAGCGCTTCCGGCCTCTTCCATCACCTGCCGCGCTAGCTCGTTGCCCGCAAGGGCAAGATCGACTACGTCCACTGCCGACATCTCTGCGGCGTTCTCGCAAGTGTTCGAATGCGCACCCTGTAACTTTCTCTGATAGCGCCGAGCCAGCCATGGGCCGGCAATGAAGGTCTCAACACATCCATACGATCCGCAGGAGCAAAGATCGCCATCACGGTCCAGCGGCACGTGCCCCACTTCGCCGGCAGTATTGTTCTGCCCGCGGATCATCTGCCCGTTCACGATGGTGGCGGAGCCCACGCCGGTGCCGGTGATCACGTACGTCATGCTCCGCTCACCGCGTCCGGCGCCATAATAAAACTCGCCCAGGCAAGCGGCCTTGGCATCGTGATCAATCTGCACGGGAATGCCAAGCCGCGTTGAAAGCATCTGTTGGAGCGGCGCATAGTGCAACCCGGCCAGATTCGGAGGATCCAGCAACATGCCCGCCGCGTTATCCACAGGACCCGGCGCGCACAGCCCCAAAGCTGCGATGCGAGCACCCTCTGGCCGCAAAGCCGAGAGCGTCTCCACTTCTTTGCCGATGCGCTCCACAACACTCTGCGGGCCGAGCGCCGGATGGGTAGGAATGCGCACCCGTGACACAACGCGGTTCTCCGGGCTTATCAATCCGATCTCGATCTTCGTCCCACCCAGATCGACGCCAATCACCCAATCGTCGCTCATCGCTCTCCCCAAAAGCCTCTCTGCAACTCACGAGCTCAACGCAACCGAAGGGGAGGTTTCCTCTCGGCTTAGCCGCACCAGTTCCGCGGCGGTCTGCTGGTCAGTACACAATGCGTTCAACACCCCCGAACGCAGCGCCCCAAGAATTGCTCTCACCTTCGCCGGCCCAGCGGCGACAGCTATTGTGTTGGGAATACGCCGCAGCTCGTCCAGAGTCAGCCCGATCATGCAGTCGTTGATCGTGCAGGGGTGCAGTTCGCCGGATTCGCGAATAAACTGCCCGCCCATCTCCCCCACTGCGCCCGCGGCCTCAAGCTCTTTCAGTTGACCCGCAGAGATCAGCTCCGCATCCACGTAGTGGCTGGTGCTGGGGCTGACCCCGCCAACTCCCACCAGCGCGATGTTTGCATTGCGCGCGGCCTTCAGTGTCCGATCAATCGCCGGCTGCGCACGCAGCAGCTGGGCCGCCTCAGGCGTGTTGACGTACAAAGGCGAGGAGAGCAACTGAATCTGCCCCCCCAGCTTGCTCGCCAGTTGGCGCGCCAGCGCTGCGCTGTCCAGGTCGGGAATCAGCGAGGGGATGCTGCCCATGGCCTGCGCCACATTCACACGAGCCTGAGTAATTGGGCGAAAGGCGTTGATCACCTCATACGAAGATCGCCCCAGGCACACCGCCAGCGTCATTCCATCCTGCAGATTGGTTGCCAGGTGCCGAGCCGCCATCTGGCCCAGCCTGCGCAGCCCAATGCCGTTGCCGTCAGGCCCAAAATCCTGAGGGCCCGATTTCAAAACGAGAGCTCGGTCCAAGCCGAAGGCATCGCACAACGTGTCTTCAAGGCTTCCGTCCCGATCAATGGGCCAGTTGATCGTGATCTGAACAATCTGAGCTTCGCGCGCCTTCTTGAGGAGTCGATAGACTTTCACGCGCGACAAACCCAGACGCTGCCCGATCTCGGATTGGCCCAGATCCTGCTCGTAGTAAAGCGATGCCACTTCTGCAAGCAGGTCGTTTTGGGCGTCCTCAGCCATAGTCTCTGCGTCTGTGTGCATTTGCACGCTATAAGTGCATTTGCTTAGAAATTACTGCGCTTTGGCGGGCTTGTCAACCCCTGAGTTCCCCAAGTTACTGGTCTGGGCAGACAGGTAGTTCGATGTAAAGATATTGGAAACAGCAACTTACGTGAGTCTGCCTTCTAATTCTCTGCTGCTGCGCCCGGCTCCGCTGAGAGCCTTGCCAGAGCGCCCACCAACGCCCGAACATCCTCCTCGCGCACACGGTACCGCGTGTATTCCCGCTCAGCGACTGCCCCCATCGTGATCTCCTCTTTACGAAACAGCATCGGGCTCGGCGAGGCAGTTCTCAGGCTGGCATGGAACTCGCTTGCGCCGGTGACCTGCGCAATTTCCCCAACCGTGGCCAGCGTCACGCCCCCGCCGGGCATGATGGATGCGCGGTCGCCTGCGGCCGTCACCATCCGGGCGATGGTGGCCGAACCGAGCCTTGCATTGGGTGCACCTCCGGACGTCAAAATGCGCGTTGCGCCGGCGGCTACCACCGCCTCGAGCGCCGCTGGCAGATCGGGAGTCATGTCGATGGCGCGGTGGAACGTGACCGGAAGCGATCTGGCCAGATCAACCAACTGACCTGTCCGGGCTACGTCCACCAAGCCCTGTTCATCCAGCAAGCCCAGGACGACTCCGTCAGCGCCAAGTCGCCGCGCCAGTTTGATCTCCTCCTGCATCCCTTCGAACTCCGTGGGCGTATAACAGAAGTCTCCGCCGCGCGGGCGAATCATCACAAACAAGTCGATTGCAATGCTGCGGCGAACGGTCGCGATCAAACCACCGCCGGGTGTCACGCCACCTTCCAGCAGAGCGGAACACAGTTCAACCCGCCGTGCTCCTCCGCGCTCGGCCGCAATAGCTGACTCCACTGAATCGATGCAAACTTCTAGTTGCATGAGGAAAGTGCCCCTTGACCCAAACAAGACGGGGTTCCCGCCGAGTATATCGCGGCAGTCGCCAAACGCAGGGCGGGCCGGGGAGATTCCCCGGCCCGCGTTTGCATCCAGTAAGCCCCTCAAGGCTACTTGATTGTGTACTTGGCTGAAGTCACTGCGCTATTTGAGTAGCCGGGAGCTATCGCAATCGCTTCAAGCGTTTCACTTACAGAAACCTTCACCGGCCCGGTGTACTTGGTTGAGCTCGCCGTCGGCGTGGTTCCGTTGGTGGTGTAGTAGATGGTCACGCCCGCAGTGGCATCGGTGATGGTCACAGTCTGCGCGCCTTTGTAGTTCCCAGCGGCGAGCGAGAACTTGGGAGCGCCCGCCGCAATTGGGGCAAATGTGTATGTCGCCGTTGTCACTGCGCTGTTCGCGTATCCGGTCTTGATCGCAATGGCACGAAGCGTTTCCGTCGTCGAGATCTTGATCGCGCCCGCATACTTGGTTGAGTTGGTAGTTGGCGTGGTCCCGTCGATCGTGTAGTAGATGGTTACACCAGGCGTGGCATCCGTAATGGTTACCGATTGTGTCCCGATGCAATTGCCGGCCGCGAGCGAGAACTTGGGAGCTTGCGCCTGGGCTGGGTTGATGGTGATGGCGCAGGTGGTGCCCGTGGCGCCCTTGGAATCGGTAACCTTCACCTGGAAGGTACCCGAAGCCGTCGGCGTGCCGGTGATTGCGCCAGTCGATGTATTCAGCGTCAGGCCGGCAGGCAGCGCGCCTACGATCGAGTAGGCATAGGGAGCCGTGCCGCCGCTGACTGTCACGGAGCCAGAGTTGAATGCCGCGCCCACCGTCCCTGTCGTCACTGCCGCGCATGTGACCGAGAGAGCCGCCGGAGGATTCGAGCACATCAGTGCGCCGCCGAACGGATCGTAATGCACCTCGCCTGTCGATCCGATGCTGGCCGCGATGAAGACTCCGCCCATCTGGCTGCCACCGGTCAAAGCAGCGTAAGGAGCAAGTACCGTTGCATCCAGCTGTCCGTTGATTGTCACCGAGGTTGCGGTGGCAAAGTTGAACAGAATGCCGGCGGCATTTGCGTCGGTGACCGTGCTGCCCTGGAAGTAGATCTCCCGTTGCAGTTTGTCGCTCGCGCCGGCCACGTTGATGATCGTTGTTGACCCGGTCGGCACCTCGATATCGAGATTGTTGTTGTTCTCGAACTGTGCCTGCGTGATGTTGAATACGTTGGTTGTCGCACTCGTGCCGTAGAGCACAATCCAGGAGGGGTTATAGTGCTGCGAACTGGGATTGAAGTAAACGGGATTTGCAGGGCATCCGCCTCCCGCCACGATAGCCCCAGAATTATTCACAGAGCAAACAACGCCGTTCGCGGTCAATCCAGACAACTCCCCGCTCAGGTTGTACATCTGCGTCTGAAGCGCTGTGAAGTCAATCGGAGACGTTCCGCCCGTCACCAGCGTTGATCCCGTGTACAGGCTACCGGAATAGTTCTCGTTGGCAAAGTTGAAATTCGCATTGGTTGACGTGGACGAATACACGTTGCCGCCCGCGTTTATGTTGAAGGAGTTGCTGGTTGCAATCCCACCCCCGGCCACAATGGCATACGGTCCGCCGTTCGCCTTGGCCAGCAAGTAGTAGGGATCGCTGGTGCGCAGTGCGTCGCCAATCGGTGCGCCCTGCGTAACCTGGCCGGCGGCTGCGATTCTGCCCGTAATGTCAGCCGAATCGCTGATGTTACCCGTCAGGGAGATCAGGTTATAGGCGTTGGCAACACCCAGCGTGCAGGCGCCAATCGCCGGTGGGTTGATCGTGATCGTGCAGCTCAACGCGGTTACACCGTTCTTGTCGGTAAGCTTGACCTGGAACGAGCCCGCTGCTGTCGCAATGCCCTTCACTTCGCCAGTCGCCGTGTTCAGGCTCAGGCCCGAGGGCAACGTGCCCACGATCGAGAACGTGTAAGGAGCCATGCCGCCGCCCACTGTCATTGCGCCGCTGTCGTAGGCCACGCCGGCCTGGCCGGTAACCAATACCGGGCAAGCGAACCACGGCGCGGTGTTGATGGTGATCGCGCAGGCCGTGTTGCTGGACCCGTTGGCGTCAGTCACCTTCACTGTGAAGGTGCCCGCGGCCGTCGGTGTGCCGGTGATCGCGCCCGTCGAGCTGTTCAGGATGAGCCCTGCCGGCAGCGTCCCCACGATCGAGTAGACATAAGGCGTCTTCCCGCCCGTAACCGTCATCGCGCCGCTGTTAAACGCCACGCCAACCTCGCCCGTGTTGACGGCTGCGCATGCGACCGACAATCCGGGGTTGATGGTCAGCGTTCCGGGGACGTAGTTGAAGGTGTAGTTGGCTGCCGTCAGACCGGTGGTGGCGAAGGTGATGGGATAGGTGCCCGCCGCCGAAGAGGATGTTCCAGTGGTCGCCATTGTGGCCGTTCCGCTCACCACGCTGGCTGTGTCGCCGTTGACAAAGCCAGTGATGGCGTCGGTCAGTGTCGGCACCGTGCCGCCCTGGTACATCGATTGGTTAGCCGCCGTCACCGTCAGCACGTCCTTGTTGACGGTCAGCGGGACAGTGGCAGGAGTAAAGGTGCAGTTGCTCGAGCCGGTGGGCGTGAAAGTGACGCTCAGCGTCTGCGCGCCGGAGTTGAGCACCGCGCCGGAAGCCGGCGAGTATACGTATGTTCCGGCCACCGTTGCGCCGTTGCAGGTGGCGGTTGCGTCAAGCTGTGTGCCGCTCAGCGGGGTTCCATAGTTGATGGCCGCCGGCGCAGGCCAGTTGATCACGCCGCTGCCCTGGTTGATGGTCAGCGTGCCGGGGACGTAGACGAAGAAGTAGTTCGACGCCGATAGCCCCTGGAATGAGAAGGTAATCGGATAGCTGCCTGCCGCTGAGCTCGAAGTCCCAGTGGTCGCCATCGTGGCCGTACCGGACACAACGCTCGATGTGTCGCCGTTGACGAAGCCGGTAATGGCATCGGTCAGCGTCGGCACGGTGGCGCCGTAAGTCATCGACTTGTTGGCCGCGGCCACGGTGAGCGGGGCCTGGTTCACGTTTTGCACGACTGTCGCGGGAGAGAACATGCAATTGTTGGTGCTCGGCGTAAAGACGGCAAGCAGGTTTTGCGCGCCGGCAATAAGCACGGTACCCGAGGCTGGCGTGTACACCCAGGTTCCGCTCACTGGTACTCCGTTGCAGGTCGCAGTCGCATCCAGCTGCGTCCCGCTCAGCGGGGTCCCGTAGCTGATGGTCCCAGGCGTGGGCCAGTTGATCACGCCGCCGCCCTGGTTGATGGTCAGCGTGCCCGGAACATAGTTGAAGGTGTAGTTGGCTGCCGTCAGGCCAGTGGTGGCGAAGGTAATCGGATAGGCGCCCACTGCCGAGCTCGAAGTTCCAGTGGTAGCCAGTGTGGCCGTACCGGACACAACGCTCGATGTGTCGCCGTTGACGTAGCCGGTGATGGCATCGGTCAGCGTCGGCACCGTGCCGCCGTAGCTCATCGACTGGTTAGCCGCCGTCACTGTCAACACATCCTTGTTGACCACGATCGAAACCGAGGCCGGCGTAAAGGTGCACGCGCTGCCTACCGGAGGCAGGAAGGTAGCGTTCAGAGTTTGAGTCCCGGCCGGGGGCACTGGGCCGGACGGCGACGTGTACACCCACGTGCCCGTCACAGGAGTGCCGTTGCAGGTTGCTGTTGCGTCATACTGCGTGCTGCCCAGCGTGGTCCCATAGTTGATGGGTGCGGGCGTGGGCCAGTTGATCACGCCAGCCACCGGCTGGCTCACGGTCAGCGTCCCGGGAACGTAGTTGAAGGTGTAGTTAGAGGCGATCAGACCCTGGGTTGCGAACGTGATGGGGTAGGTTCCCGCCGCGGAGGAGGCAGTTGCCGTGGTGCTCAGAGTCGCCGTACCGCTGACCACGCTGGAGGTGTCGCCGTTGACGAAACCGGTAATGGCATCGGTCAGGGTCGGCAGCGGGCCGGCATAAGGCATTGTCAGATTGGTGGCCGTTACCGTAAGGACTGCCGGCTTCACGGTCAACGGAACAGTGGCAGGAGTAAAGGTGCAGTTGCTCGAGCCGGTGGGTGTGAAGGTGACGCTCAGTGTCTGCGCGCCGGAGTTGAGCACCGCGCCGGAAGCCGGCGAGTACGCATACGTCCCGGCAACCGAAGTGCCGTTGCAAGTCGCTGTCGCGTCAAGCTGCGTTCCGCTCAGCGGGGTTCCGTAGCTGATGGCGGCAGGTGCGGGCCAATTGATGACGCCGCTGCCCTGGTTGATGGTCAGCGTTCCGGGGACGTAGTTGAACGTATAGTTGTTCG